>Ga0134125_10000109_pt1 | contig 124838 bp, 96 predicted proteins | sample KB31751_FD_96464 | JGI IMG/M metagenome (GOLD analysis project Ga0134125, IMG submission 96464) | Terrestrial soil microbial communities with excess Nitrogen fertilizer from Kellogg Biological Station, Michigan, USA - KB3-175-1 | ecosystem: Environmental > Terrestrial > Soil > Unclassified ... | reverse complement strand
GAGGACCGGCGCCCAATACTACGCCTTCAGCGTTCGGATGAGAACGCCCGGCGGCCCGGGCATGTGGCCTGCAGCGTGGTTCTACACGAAACAAGCCGGCGTGAATGACGACAGCGAGATCGATCTGGAGTTCTTCGACGCGCAATGGCAAAACGAATTCGACTGGACGGGATTTAACCACGGGCCCGCGGTCGGAACGGATTTCTACTCAATCATGTCGAATCAGTGGGTCTGGCATCCTGGATTGAACTTCTCCGCCGATTATCACAACTACGGATTCATCTGGACTCCCGACGCGATCTACAAATACGTGGACGGCACCCTTATCAAAGCGACGTGGTTCAAATGGACTTCCGGTGGCCCCGCACAGTTCGGAATCAACCTCGCCGTCGGGTTCCCCGCCATGCCCGGAATGCTCCCCACCTCAACAGACCAGTTCCCCGCCCGGCTCTCCATCGACAGCCTCTGGATTTATCAGAAGTAGAGGAAGGCGTCATTCATCACCCAATGCGAAGCAGATCCCGCAAAAAGGGTTTGCTTCGCGACAGCTTTTCGCAGTCGTGAACCAGCGAAAGCATCTCGCGCAGCCCTTCAGGCCGATCTGAAATTTCACCGGCCTTCCCCCTGTGTTTCACCCAAAAGCGCTGCCATCTGACGAGCGACAAATCCGCGGGAATGGTTTTCCGCCACGTACTGCCTTCCCGCGTCGGCGATCGGCTGGGTAGCGCGGACGTGTTTCAGCAAGTCCTTGAGGTTTTGGTTTTCCAGGAACTCTCCGATCTCCCAGTAATGCTTGCCGGACTCCAGGGGCAGGCCCTCGACACCGCGCGCGGTGCTCAGCAATGTCCTTCCGGCCGCGAGCGAGGTCAGAGTCTTCAATTTGATTCCGCCGGTGCTGCATTGAAAATTTAAGGCGAATCTACCCAGGCGATAAACTTCGTAATCGTTTGCCACACGCCCGCGATAATCCACGTTGCGCGCCTCGACGCGGCGGCCCCACATTGCTCCGGCCAATGTAAGGGTAGCGTCCGGATCAGCTTCCAGAACTCTTGGCCAGCTTCCGGCCAGAAAGGCTTCCAGTTCCGAGCGCCGGCGAAAATCCAGAGTTCCAACGTGAACAAAGCCATTGGAGAGCCCGTGTTCGGGACGAAGCATCGCGTATTTATCGACGGGAATCGAGACGGTCAAACAGGACGTGGCGCGCCCGTAGAGTTGTCTCATCCTGTGCGCGTCAGCAGTCGTAATGGCCCAATGCGCATCGCATTGTTCGACCGCGTCACGCTCGAGCTTCAGGTAACGGCCGCAATCATATTTGACGGCCGGCCTTGTGATCCCGGCTGTCCTTTGTAACTGCTCCATGCGAACGTCATGCATCACATTGTGGGAACGCAGAATTACTTTGGCGTCAGGAAGCACTTCCCGAATGAGCGGCACGTACCCTGAAACCGAGGCGTCGTCGATGATGACCACCGGCGGTTTCCACTCGCTCAGCGCGCTGCGAACCAGGCGTGAGGCGCTGGAGCTGTACAATCTCTCCGCGGACGGCGGCTGTCCTTTGAAGAGCCCGCGAATGAAACGGTGGGCGAACCCGCCGTTCAACGCCGGAATGGTCCTGTTTGCGCACAACGGCGGGGTGACATTCTCTTCGCCATCGTAAGTAAATGAGATCATTCCCGCCCGCAATCCGTTGTCGAGGATGGCGCTAAGATCGCTGAGCACGGCGAGCCGATGGCCGTCGGGCGCGGCAAACGGAGACACTGGCGAGATAAGGACGATGTCCATCGCTTTTCGGATTGCAATCCCGGCTGTCCGACATTGTGCCGGCATCAGCCGTCAGTCGTTCATCTTTCTCTCACGCACCAAAACCGCGGGATTGCCAGCGTAAATCCCCCAGGGGTCCAGATCTCGTGTGGCAACACTCCCAACGCTGAGAATTGCTCCTTCGCCGACGGTCACCCCGGGCGAAATCACCGATCGAGCGCCTGCCCAGCATCCCGACTGCAGGTGGATTGGACGACGAAACAAACGCATGTTCCGTGCTGACCAGTCGTGGTTGCCGGTACAGAGATAGACACCCTGCGAAACGCAGACGTGGGAATCGATGCTGACCGGCGCCAGATTATCGATCCAGACATCCTCCCCAATCCAGCAGTGATCGCCAATCGAGAGATACCAGGGGAACTTCACACGGAGTCCCGGCTTGAAATAAACGTTACGACCGATTTTCGCGCCAAACAACCGCAGCAGCATGGTTCGGACGCCGGATGAAATCATGACGTGCGATGCCAGTAGTGGCGCGGCCAGTAGCAGCCAGAGCGCCTCGACCAACGTGCTGCGTCCGCGGACCAGCTCGGTGTTATCCGGCTTCGAGAGGTCCACGCGAACGGCTGTGTGATTCAGAAGTTCGTTCAAGGTCGTTTCAACCTGTGGACAGACGATCGTTTTCGTCGGCTGCCGAGGACCCGGCTATTTCCGGACGAGGATTCTAGGCAGATAGGGTCGTGTGGGCGCTTGTGTATAGAGAGTAGGGCGATACTTCCCCACTCCAGTCATTCAACACAACACCGAGGAGCCTCGTCTGATCCGACTTGAGCCGATCGCAAGCCAGAGCGATTGCGTTGCGCGAAGTTCTGTTGGATCTTGCAATCAAAATGACGCCGTCCGCTGCTTTCCCCAACAGCCGGGCGTCCGGGAATCTCATCATCGGCGGCGAATCCACAATCACCATGTCGAAGCGGGACCGGAAGATCGCCAGCAACCTGCCAAGTTCCGCCTGGAAGAGCAAATCGGCGGCGGCGGCATGGCTGGACCCGCTGGGCAGGACTTTAAGCAGGTCCACCGCCGTGTCGCACACCGCTTTCCCGGCTTCAGCCGCATCTGCGCCCGATTCGAGCAGGTTCGCGAATCCATAATCGTTGGATACATCAAAAAGCGTATGCACGCGCGGACGCCTGAGATCGCCATCAATGAGCAACACGGAGCGGCCGGCACGAGCCAGGGTCGAGGCAAGATTGCTGGCGACCGTGGTCTTGCCATCCTGTGGCGCTGAACTTGTAATTGTGATGACCTTTGGAGGAGCCTTTGAAAAAAGAACTGAAGCGAGGATGGTCCTGAAATCGTCCGCGGCCACCGGCTTGTACGAATCGCCGCCCGGATCTGCCGGATGGCCGGGAGAGAGCGCGGGCGCGGCGCGGCGGAGCAGGCCGAATCGAGAGCCGTTGTCCGCCGACAGGACGGTTCCGAGTTCTGGCACGCCCAACCGTACCGATGCCTCGCCGGGATGCCGAAGGTTCGGATTGCGCTGCTCCTGCACGAGCACCATGCCGACACCGAGGAGCAGGCCCGAAGCGAGTCCAAGGCCCAGGTTCAAAGGAAGGACCGGAGAGTGCGGCTTTGCGGGCGGCTGCGCTTCATCGATTACACGCACGTTGCTCGTGCGAAACGCCGCCGCAAGGCTCAATTCCTTGACCTTGGCGAGCAGATCCTGGTAGGCCGCGAGATTAGCGTCAACATCATGCTTCAGCATGTCGTACTGAACGGCTGCCTGTGAGCCGACGGCGGCCTCCTGCACGGCCTGATTCCACGCGGTCGCGAGCGTTTGCTCCTTCTGTTTGGTTTCCTGATATTCGTTGTCGATGCCCGTCACGACTTTGTGACTTTCATCGTTGATGCCCGCCTCCATTTCGGCGATCTGCGCTCGCACCTTCTTCACTTCCTCGTGCTCGGGCTTGTAGATCGTGAGTAGCTCGGCCTCGTGCCGCCGCAGCTCGATCAGCTTCGCCTGCAAGGCGCGTAACTCGGCATCCTTGACGATTTGAGGCAGAGTGTTCATCTTGCCGTTGAGGCTCATCTGCCTTTGCGCGTCCTTGTCCGCCAGGTCCGCCCGCGCGTGCAGAAGGTCGGACTGCAACTGGCGCAGGCGGTCATCGGAAATGTTCTGGCGCTCGGATGTGTAAATCAGCTTGTGGGCGTTTGCATAGTTCTGCATCTCCTGCTCGGATGCATCCAGCTTGCGGCGCATGGCGACCAGTTGATCCCGCGTGAGGTCCTCGGCCTGATCAGTAAGTTCCAGATGCGATTTGAGATTCTCCTGAACATACTGGCGGACCAGTGCATTGGCAAAGTCCGCAGCCAGCACCGGGCTCGGCGCATCGACTTCGATACGGATCACACGCGTGTCGCCGACTGGCCTTACTTTTAAGCTCTTGCCTACCTTGAGCAGAACCCGATCTATCGACGGAGAAGCTTTTGGCTCCCGCATCAGCGTGGTCCACAAAGATGGCCGCGGCTGCCATTCGGGTTTCAAACCGGCCTGCCTCATCGCGCTCTTCGTGTTTTCAGTCAAGGCCGCGGTTTGAAGCACCTGCGTCTGCGTCTCGACGTCCATTAACTGATTCGCGCTGTCGGTTGAGTCTTCCGATATCGGACGCGCCTGCTTCATGTTCATGAAATCCGCGTTGAGGTTCTGGATTTCGAGCAAGGTATGAGTCCGGTATAAGGGCGTCTGAAGCCAACTGATCAGAGCAGCCACCAGACAGCCTGCCGCCGCGGCGAGCGCGATTTGAAGCCAATGTCCACGAACAATTCGCAAGTAGTCGCTCGCCGCTGTTGTCTCGGAAACGTAAGCGGTCGCGCTTCCGGTATTCAATCCGGCTGCGGACGAACCCAGCATTCTATAGTCAGGCTGATTGATCGGTGTAAATTTCATAAGCGCTTGTCCCGGATATGAGAGTAGGATCCGACGGCATTGGATGCCATGTGAGGCAGCCAGTGCGGCGGCTCGTTTGCGCGGCTTGAACGGAGCCTCTCGGCTGGTGGGAACCGCCCGAAGCGGTTACAAAACGATACAATCCCCGTAGCGGGCAAAAGCAGACATGCTTCGCCCCGTCGTTGCAATTCGGGCTGCGATGCCTGACTGCCGCGACTCTGAGAACATCATGCCCAATGGGCTAAATCCTGTCAATCTAACATAGTCGAGTTTCGCACCGCATTGGGGGGCGTCTGTGTGAGTTATAGCCAGGTGAAAAACCGAACTCATACAAAAAAAGCATAATCAGCCAAGGCGATCGAATCTGTACGGTCTTTAATAAACCTGATCGCAAATTGATTGCTGGATATCTCGTTTGTATGACTATGCCGGCAATATGAAAAGTAGACAAGCAACCACATTTGTCGGTTTGGTGCCTACGCCTGTCACGTATATTTACGTACTTACCCTCTGCAGAAAACGTTCCGGGAGGAGCAGATGGGTGTCTACTGGCTGCCGCGTAAAAGTACCAGTACTCCGGGAAATGACTTCCGCGCCGGGATGCCTTACGCCAAGGTGCTCGCCCCGCCAAGCCGGCGATCCTGCTAAGTCCCTGTCAAGATGCTCCGGTTGGGCCAGGAGCAAATAGTTCAGGAGGGTGCCCCATTCATGGTAGGGTCTTGGGGACAATCGCCACAAACAACCGCTTGGGCCATTGGAGATGAGATGGCACCAGAATCTATAAAACAAACAAACTTCGGGTCTAATCCGCACGTCTGCACTTTAGAAGAGATTGTCACACACGTTTGTAACAGCAACTTGTGGGGAAAGGCGCGGACGTGAAGTGGCTGGCGGCAACTGGTGAATTCACCCTTCCGCACGCTGGATAAAGAGCCGGCCGAACATTCCGGTTTCCCCGGTAGCCTATTGTTTTACGCGCGCCGGCAGCTATAACGGTGATTTCGATCACCCTCGTGGCCAGCTGCTTCCGCCAAAAGGCGAGAATCAGTCCGACTGATCATACCAGCCTCCCTTGAGATGATTCGAACAGCACAAGATCAATTTAGGACGACGCTGGCGAACTGTTTGTATCGAACAAAATTTTTCCAAAAAAACTGCTTTCCAAACCGGACCAGCCGTGACATACTAGCGGAAACGCACAAAGTACTAGTACGTTTAGTACCTAGGCTGGGTCGGCTCCTCCGGGTGTGATGTCGACTCCTGACGGCTTGGTGCGTTTTAAATAGCACAGATCATCGCCTGCTCGGCCCTGACACCCTCCTCCTCTGCGTAGAGGCGTTCTGTGCTGTTTCGCACTGTTTTATAAACAGTGCCGAAAATAACATAGAGGATGCTACTTTGAAGACACTTTACGCAGGCAGTTGCAAAACGCTCCTTTTCGCTGGGACGGCTTTGGTGATGTTCGTCAACTCGTTGCCGGCACAGGACCCAGGCACAAATCAGACCTTCGAACAGGTGGTATCGGGAATGAAGCCAATCCGCTGGTATGACTTCCGGGCTGGCGGCAATGTATCGAATCTGAACGCCTTGGCTCAGTATTTCAATCCGTACGGCATCGCCGGCACCACTCCAACTCACCAGGAGTGGGAACGCTACCAACCCTTCAACTCCGACAATTTCCGATTTAAACCTGACGGGCTCTATTTGACTGCCACTCTGCCTTCGTGGGGTGGGATGTGGGAAGGCGGCATCGCATCCGGCCAAATATGGACTCAGGAAGGTTTTAGGCCAGGCGTCACGGGGTACAACACATACGCGATGCTGGTTCGCATGAAGGTGCCCCATATCGCCGGAGAGTGGTCGCAGTGCTGGCTTTATTCGCGAGACTGGTGGGGGAATGATGGATCCGAGATCGACAACCCCGAAATCATGAACTCGCTATGGCAGACGCAGTACAACTGGACCGGCTACAATCACGGCCCGGGCGCCGGCAACATCTTCTTCGATCGCAGGAATAACCCTTGGGTGTGGACTCCCGGTACTGACTTCTCCTACGACTATCAAGACTTCGAGCTGGTCTGGACGCCAGATGCTACTTACAAGTATGTCGATGGGCAGTTGGTGTTGGGGCAACAGTTCTGGTGGACCGCCTCCAGCCCGGCCCAGTTGGGCATCGGGCTCGCCGTGGGTTCCTGGGAAATCCCGGGTCTGATTCCGTTGAACTGGGGAGACTTCCCTGCTTCTGTTGCAGTCCAGTACGTCGGAATGTGGGCCAAATAGCCCCTTCCTCGTAATTGCGGCCGCCGTATCCATTTCGGCGGCCGCACAACCGTATAGACGTGGACACGCCGCTGCGAGCCGCACGGCGTGAACCGCTCAGGCGTTCAAGCACCATCTACCTGCCGTTGGGACCTTCCCCGCTTTCACAGCTCATTTCCCTTTCAGCTGATCTCTCTCGTCCCGCTTAGTGTCTTCGGACTTTGAAGAAGTCGGCGGGGTTTTGACATATAGCCGCTCCGCTTCCATCCCCGCCCTGTGTCTCCGAGTATGTCTCCGGTGCGGTTGACAGCAGCCACTTGAAATATAGCTTCCAGCCTTACTTTCACCGCGGTCAACATGCGGTCGAGGACCTCACACAGTCCCGGATATTTCTCAAACGTACTCGGATAGCTGGAGCTACCATGGGCTAGACTCCTGCTGTTCTCCAGATATTTATCGGAAGGTACGCATCATGAAGGCTTCTTTTCCCCTCTTGATTTTCTTTGTCATTGCCGGATGCCTCCAGGCATCCAACGTTACAGGCACGGGAAATACCACCGTGTTCCTTGGAGATTCCATAACAGCATTTGGCGATTGTGCGGGCTCCACGATCGCTAATTGCTATTCCTGGGGTTGGCCCGCCCAGGCAGTATTCCTTTCCAAAGGCCGCATTAACCAGGTAATGAATTCAGGAATACCGAGCGACACACTGCAACAAATGCTAAATCGTTTCCAAAGCGACGTAGTTACATTTCATCCCGCAAAGGTAATCATCGCAGGCGGCACAAATGATGTGCCCAACGTCGGGCAAAGCCTGAACACCATCATCGCGACAGCATCGAGCATTATTGACGCAGCATTCAATGCGGGAATTCAGCCTGTCCTCTGCGGGATTCCGCCACGGACTGACTCCAGCCAGAACATACAATATGCCGCTACGCTCAACTCGAGCCTCCAGCAGCTCGCCGCCAATCGCGCGATCACATTTGTCAACTTCAACTCGGTCCTCAACAATGGCTCAAATGGCTGGATACCGGGTTATTCGCTCCCCGACAATGTCCACCCATCCTCGCAGGGCGCGCGTGCAATGGCCAATCTTTTCATCTCGACGACAGCAATGATCTACAGCTCCAATGTGTGGCTGCCATGGGTGAATTCATCGGGGGAAAACCTGGCCGGCAACGCGCTGGAACTCGATGGCTCCAGTTGGTGGTGGAGCGCCGGCTACGGGACCGCGCCTGCGCCAAACGTCTCCGTGGCGCCGGGCGACTCGACACTCGCTGGCAACTGGATTAAAGCGGTATTTCCGCCAGCAACGGCGGACGGTCAGTACTACAGCTTTAATCACACGAACATTCCCGCCACCGACGGACACACTTATGAGTTGTCCTTCCGGTATCGCGTGACCGGTTGCGAAGCCAACGGTTGTTATATGAATTTCGCGTACGGCTACTGGGGGCCCTATGCCTCTTACTATTCCTTTGACGATGTCGCAGACGGAGTATTCCACATCATCATGCAGGCGGGAGTCAATGGACAACTGAACCCGGGATTCGTTGTCTTCCCGACAACCAAGGCGAGCCCGATCACTGTCCTGATCGGCCAATTCGGGATGCGGGATCTTTCGCAGTCGACTCAGCAGAGCGTCGTTGTCGCCAACAGCAACTGACTCGGGGCTGAACGGAGGAACGACCCCGGGCGGGCGGAGCGGAAACCGCCCGCGTAGTCGAATGTCCGGCTTTGGCGCTCATGCTGGATGATGCGAGATCACGAGCGCTGCGGCTTCCTCAATCAAGCTGCCGTTTGGCCTGCGTCCGCGGTGACAACAGCATCCCCGGCGGCGGCCTTCCACCGGCCCGGGTGGGCGGCCTGTGAACTTCTCTTGAGCGCAGGCCTTTCGACGAATTTCCACGAAAGCGCCGCCATCCCGAGCGCCAGCCCGATGACGAGGAGCGCGTATCCCCAGGAACCCTGAATATGAAGCGCTATGAATGTATTCAGGATGAGCATGTGGAAGACGTAGACGCTGTAAGAGAGGTCCCAGCCCTTCAGGAGGCGATCGGCGAACGGCTTTGCATACGCGCCGAAGGCAAGAGTGGTCGCGCATAACAACAGGCGGCCGGCAAACACGAACAGAGGATAGCGCGGCAAGTCGAACCAACTGCCGGCGGCCACCATGACCAGATATGACGGAAGCAATACCTTCCACGACGGTAACTTCGTCTTCAGGTAGTCAAATCGAAGATACGCCAGAATACCGAGTCCAAACAGCCAGAAGTGAGGCAGTACCGTTTGATTGGCGAGAAGCGCCCAGAGAGGAGCCTTTTCTCCACCGCCGGTATAATCGCCCAGCGTGGCCAGCCAGGCTGAGAACATCCACGAGAGGCCTACGGTGAAAACCAGCATCCACTCAAGAACCCTGCGCTGATTGCCGCGCTTGCCGCCAAGCCGGCTGGCAGCCCCGACAATGAAGGGCAAAAGTAGATAGAACCCGACTTCGACCGAAATCGTCCACAAGCTTCCGTTTACGACGCCGCTTCCGAAAGTCCTGAAAAACGGCGGATTGTAGAACTGGAGGAAGCTAACCTGCGTCCCCACCCAGAGCCAGAAGGTGGGCATTCTCAGGACCTGGACCGTAATCTCTCCGAAAGCGATCAACAGCAACAGCGCAATCCCGAAAGCCACCCATAGCGCCGGAAAAATCCGGCGGCAACGTTTGACATAGAAGGATTCAACCGAGGCGCTGGTATAGAGACTCTGGGTAACCAGCATCCCGCTCAGGAAGAAGAAAACCGGTACGCCCTGGAAGTATTCCATTCCGTTGAAAAATCCCGGTGGGACCCACACATTCAAGTGCCCCGCCGCATGCAGAATAACGACCTGCAGCGCCGCCAATAGTCTCAGAAGGTCGAAGTTGTTGTTGCGGGTGACATTTGACTGCAGCCACCGGGTATCTCCTGTGATTGGGCTAGTCATGAAGTCCGCCTCCGCGGGCTCCTCGAGACAAATCCCAGGGTGAGACTCCAGAGGGGAAACACCGTTGGCGGGTGCAGCAGTGCCCCGGATGCGATGAAATAGAAAGCAAACAGCGCGGCCCTTATCGGCAGAGGTATGGCTGTGACCCAGTACATCCCTGCCCAATAAATCGCAAAGGCCACCAGGCCCACCAGTCCGAACTCCATACCAACCTTGGCCACAGGAGCAAAGTTCGCCTCAAAAAGGTGGTCCAGGTTCGCCGACTGACCCGCGCCAATGCCGAAGGCGGCATCGCGCCCGGAATGATTCCATCTTTCCCATACCATCTGATACGGAAGGACAAAACGCGCGTTGCCGCTCGTGCCTCGCTCATCCAGTTCGTGCAGCCTCGATGCGTAAAAGTCGACCGCGGCATCTCCGAGCGCGAGTGACCAGAGGAATCCCGCCAGAAGTATCCCCAGTATCCATTTGGGGGACTGCTTCAGGAACGGAAGTCCGAAGAGCATTACGATAATGCCCGTGCCGGAGAATGATCCGGCCAGTGCCGCGATGAGGAGCGCGATGATTTTGGGGCGCCGGAAGTAGAGCAGTTCACCGATCAATCCAAGCGCCGCAAATTGAGAAAAGAAAGAGGGCTCGAGCGCAAACATGCCATTCGGCTTGACCAATGAGAGCGGGCCGATGGAAAAGCTGTGGTGAACCGCATAGTTGCTGAGCTGAAAGATGTGCGGCAGAAACGACAGTGGATCCAGAAAATACCCGCGCAGAACCAGCTGGAGAGCGATTTGCGTCAGCCCGGCTATCGCAAGGATCGTGACCAGCCTGATGAAAGACGCCCACATCTCGCGCAGATTCTCCGCCGTCAGAGACGGTAGCGTGAGGCAAAGGGGCACGTAGATGCCGAAGAGATAGAGGAGCGACAAAAACGAGTATGCGTGATGTATATAGAAGGTCTCGAACATCGCCACGAGCGTGAAGGCGGCGAGCCCCGCCAGGCGCCGGCCGCTTACCGCCCAGTTGGTGCGGACGCCGATGATCACGAAACAGACCGAGGTAAACAGCCATGTGGCCTGGAGTTGTTTGCCCGCGCCAAAGGGCACTGCGAGCCTCGACAGCAAAATGGCGCCCCACAGGTGAATCTCGCAAAGCCTGATGAGTTGAATTCGCCTCGCCCGCTCGGCCAGTTGTGGGTGAGCTGTCGGGGCGGCAGGTTGCGGAACCAGGTAAATCGGAGCTGCGATATTCATAGGCTGTTCCGGGATTGTTCGAAGGCTCTATAACATCACCGGCCGGTTACTCGTCTCGGTCAGGCTGCTTGTAGCAGACCGGATGTCATCGCATAGGTGCTCAGACCCTGGCATAGTACTTATAAGGAGCGTTTCCGGCCTTGAAATCATTCAGCACGACCCCCAGCAAGCGAACTCCGTCGAGGCGCAATCGTTCGCATACAGAGCGAAACGACTCCTGGGCTGTGCGGCGAGATCGCGCGATCAGAATCACACCATCGGCGGCGTTTGCCAGCGAGCGTGTATCCGGGCATTGAACCATCGGCGGCGAATCCACCAAAATGAAATCGAAACGTCCGCGCAGCCGGGCAATCAGTGTGGAAAGGCCGGGCTGGAATAGGAGATCGATCGGGCGCTCCTCATCGGATCCACTCGAGAGCAGCGATAAGCCCGGGATGTCTGTTTGTTGTATCGCCGCAAGAACTCCGTCATCGTCCACCTGTTCCTTCAGTACATCGGTGAGGCCGCGGCGATTAGTCAGCCCGAAGTGCATATGCAGCGCGGGCCGGCGCACATCGCCATCAATCAGCAACAGAGAACGTCCGGCGCGGGCGAGTGCCGACCCCAGATTGGCCGTCACGGTGGTCTTGCCTTCTCCCGGCGCGGCGCTCGTAATCACGATCACGCGCGCGCCACCGATCAAAGGCTCCTTCGGCCAATACCCCCTGGCACCCACGGCCGGGGAACTCCACAGAAGCGAGGCGGCAACGCCACGAAAATCGTCGGCGACCGGCTCTACTGCCTGCGCACGCTTCCTGTCGATCGCGGCCGCCGGCAGAACACGGCCGGGAATATTCCGGAAATGCCTCATGACCCCACTGCCAGGCAAGATCGATGAAATCGCCCCCAACTCCGCTGCACCGGAAAAGATCCGCAAATCCCCCGGAACCTGAACACTTCTGTCGAAGTGCTGGCGTGAGGCGATACACGCGATTCCGATCACCAGACTCGCAAAAAGGCCCATGATCATGTTCCGAGCCAGATTGGGCAGCCGCGGACGATCCGGCGGTACGGCGGGCTGCGGAACCAGAAGGTCCGCTGCCTGAAGTGCGGATGCCAGATTCAGCGATTTCGCCTGCGACAAAACGCGCTGATAGGCGAGCAGGTCGGTCTGGATATCCTTTTCCAGCAAATCGTATTGCGCGGCGGCCTGCGACGTTTTTTCGGCATCGAGCGTTGCCGCATCGTAAGCCGCCGCAAGGCTCTTCTCTTTCTCCTTCGCCAGCCGGTCTTCACCATCGATCACAGCGACAACTTTCGCGGTCTCCTGTTGTATCTGGTATTCCAGTTGCGAAGCCGCTGCGCGAATCTGCCTGATTTGATCGTGCTCGGGCTGGTAAACGGTCGTCAACTCGGCTTCTTTGGTGCGCAGGTCGATGAGTTGCGACTGGAGCGCTCTCAGGTTAGCGTCGTTGACCACCGCCGGCAAAGCACCCGCGTTTTGGCTCCTGGCCAGCCGTTGTGCGGCATCCTTCGCGGCGAGGTCGGCCCGCGCCTGCAGCAGCGCCGACTGTAGCTGCTTCAGGCGATCATCCGACAGGCTCCCCCGGCCGCCGTCGCGGAAAAGCTGGCTGGCAGCAGCGTACTTTTGAAGGCGTTCCTCCTCATCGGTGATCCTCGACCGCATCGCATCCAATTGATGATGCGTAATAAATTCGGCGTCGCTCTCGATTTGAGTTCGCGCGTCGATATTCGCCTGCATGTAACGGCGCACCAGTGAGTTGGCAAAATCCGCAGCGAGACCCGGGCTGGGCGCGTCGACTTGCAGCCGAATGAGTTTCGTCGCGCCCGCTCTCTCGACGTAGAGAGTGTCTGCGACGTCGGACAGAAGATCCCTCGCGGGAACAGGCGCCGGACGCCACCCCGGGATGGACCACGCGGCCCGTCGCGGCAGCCAGTCGGGATGGGATGCGGCGGAAGCCGCCATTGTGTCGATCGTATTTCGAAGCACGTCAGCGGACTGGAAAACCTCCACATGAGTTTCCATGTCGATCGTCAGATCGGCGCCGTACTGGGGATGGACGAAAGGACTTGCCTCCCGCATATTCAGAAAGTCCGGACTTATCGTGCGAACCTCGACCAGCGTCTCGGCCCGAAACACCGGCGTCTGCAGACGGGTGACGAGCACTGCGAGCAGGCCCCCTCCGACGACAATCAGTGTAAGTACCCGCCAGTGTTCGATACATACGCGCACGTAGTCATGAACAGTCGAGACCTGACCGGAGGGAACGATCGCGCGGGGCGATTGCAGATAGGCGCCATCCCTTACTGCGGCTCTGGACGGCAAAGCGAAATCGGCGACGGGCGGCGAGGGGAACTTCATGCGCGTTGTTGGTAACCCCTGATCGGGAAAGCCTGCGTGATACCCCGACTTATTCATCCGAACATTATTTGAACTCGGCAGGCAATAGTAAAAGTAAGCGGAGATACAGTGCTGAATCCCGCGACAGCGTGAATGCGTACATGTGCGCTAAACGTGCGAATCGGCACCGGCGAAACACATTTGCCGCGCCACTCCCGAGCCCGGAGGATTCACACTTGGTATATGTTTCCGTCCTCTTCCGGTTGGGGTCGGCCTCCACGAATGAAAGCGCCCATCAGATCGCTTCTGTTCGTCTCCGCCGCCTTGCCGTCGATCGTGTTTCTGACAACGCTCTTGTCGGCTCAACGCTCTGACAAACCGGGACCCGACAGTCATCGGAGTTTTGACGAAGCAGCGTCCGGAATGCGCGTTCTGCTGGATTACACTTTTGGCACGAGTCCCGGCAAAGCGATCCGCAACCTCGACGAGCTGGCAAAACATTTCGAGCCATATGGGATCGCGGGAACTACGGTCATCAACGACGAATGGGAGCGCTATCAGCCGTTCAATCCCGAGAACTTTGTTTTTACGCCGCATTCGCTCGATTTGACGGCCACAATCCCGAAGAAAGGCGGCCTCTTCCCAGGCGGAATCCACTCGGGTCAGATCTGGTCGAAACAAACTTTCCAGCCCGGAAGAACAGGTCATTCAGCTTATGCGTTCGACGTTCGCATGCGAATTCCCGCCGGACGCGGGATGTGGCCTGCTTTCTGGCTCTACGCAAAGTCGGGGATGCCGGGCATGAACGATGGTTCGGAAATCGATCATCCGGAATTCTTTAATATGAGCACTCAGAACGAGCTGGACTGGACAGGATACTCCCACGGTCCGGGCGTGGGCGACAGTATTTATAGCATCACGCAGAAGGGGATCTGGCATCCCAGGACCAACTTCTCGGCGGATTATCACAACTACCAAACCCTTTGGATGCAGGATGCCGTTTATAAGTATGTCGATGGCAAGCTCGTCGACGCGCGACGTTTCAAGTGGACGTCGCGAGGCGCGGCGCAATTTGGCGCGGATCTCGCCGTCGGCAGCTCCAATCCGAACATGCCCGGTCTGAAACCAACTTCCGAAAAGCAGTTTCCGAGCGCGCTTTCGATCGAATATATTCGCGTCCTGGCGGCCGATTGATATTCGCTGGCGCGGCTATTGCCAAAAGCCAGCCGCTGGCTGCGTCATCGACCAAAGGCCGGAATCGGCGCCACGCACGAACAGATTCACAGCGCCGGACGCATCAAGCGCTGGGATCACATCGCCCAGAATGATCCCGCCAAGAGTTGACCATGAACCCCACTGCAATCCATCACCGGTAATCTGCGCAATATGCCATACCGCGTGATCGGTCCCTGCAACAAAGACTTCCGCACGGCCGTCGAAATTCACGATAGCTCTGGGGTTGTCCACAATCTGGCCACCGAGACTTTGCGCGCCCTGCCAGAGATTTGGATTCGCGCTGGTTTGCCAGTTGAACCAAACCGAGTTATCGCTGGCGCGCGCGAAGGCGTAAAGCACATTGCCTGTAGTGACAAGCGCAGGATCGCCTTTCAGCGCGCCGCCCGCTGATCGCCAGGGAGCGATGCCGCCAACAGGACTGATACTGGTGTTCCACAGGGCATAGTCAGTCCCGAGGGCGACGACTTGCACAGTGTTACTGAAATCCAGGACCGCGGCAGGATTGCTGATAACCACGCCACCAAGAGACACAGCCTGCCAGGCCAACGATCCCGGACTGCTTTGCGTCAATGAAAGAACCTCATCGTCCGCCGCACGAGCGAAGGCTTGCAGTTGTCCGTTGGCATTCCTGATCAGCGCCGGCCGGCCTTTGACTCCCGATGCGATCGTGTGCAACGTCGCGCCGGACCAACTACCCGGGGCCGTTTGAGCAATGTTCCAGAGCAGTCCGTCCGACGTAATGACCACGAGTTCGAGATTGCCCACGCTGTCGACTGCTACAGCGGGCTCGCTGGCGAGATGAGTGCCGCCCAGTCCCGACCATGCACCCCACGGACCTCCGGGACCGGACTGTGGGAGATGCCAGAGAGAGAAGTCCGATCCAAGCCCATGGGCGTCGAGCGATCCGTCGCTGTTGATGCCAGGCCCGATGTCACTCGTCAGAACGCCACCGAGGCCAATCCATTGCGCATAGTCGCCCCGAATACTCGCGGAGCACACAGAAGAAGCGCCGGCTGTATTGGTGGCCGTCACGGTCACGCTCTGTGTCTGCCGCGGATTATCCGCGAGCGAGCTGACGACTATAGCCGATGTGGTTCCCCGAACGAAGGGCGGAAGGGTTGTGTTTGCGTTGATTGCACCGGTCACGGCAATTTGAGCGAGACCTGAGGTGTCCTGTATCGAGAAACTCATTTGCCGCGGCGGCCCGGCACTTGTCGCGACGATGCAGGAGGGCGACGGCGTCACGGCAGCCACGAAGGCGTGATTCTTGTGTGCCGAGTCGATCCAGTATCCGACGATTGTACCCGTGTTGTTCAAACCAAGAGCTGCTGTCAGGCTCGAGCCCTGAAAAAAGATCGGAGTTCCGGGGCTTGTTTGTGTAGCGCTGGATTGCAAGTAACTCAGACCGCCCCTGGAATATATGAGCTGCCCACCATCATTGATCGCGCTGTAATACCCGTTGGATAATGGCTGATTCAGCCGGTAGGTCGCTACCTTTCCGTAAGCTGGTTGTTCGGGAACCCGCGGCGAAGAATAGCCGCCCGCAATATCGCCTGAATCGTTCAGGCCATTGATGTCGATACCTGCCAGCGGTCCCGTCGGTGCGAAAGCAAAATTGCCGGCGGTATACACGAACCCATCCATGGCAGTGATGGTTGTTGCGGGGGCATGAACACTTGCGAATCCAGCGATCTGGCCGACATTATTGATGGCTGTAAGACCGGTGGTATTCGCCTGCGCGGGCTCCGGAGCGTCGATTGTGATCCAGTTGCCCCGAGAGTATTTGAAGCCATGCGATCCGGCCGCGTCGTGATAAGTCCCGACAATTTCATCGGCGTCGTTGATGCCATTGGCTTGTGTTGTGATCGAGCCGGGGAATGAGATCAGAGCAAACGCCCCTCCGCAATCGAGGAAGCCCACCGTGCCAGTGCTTCCCGTCCCATAACCAACGATGTCGCCACGGTTGTTCACGGCCGTAGCTACAGCGCCAGTAAGGCCGGGAACCGAAAGTTCCGTGTAAGTGTAGGCAAGCGCCTCCACCGGCAGAATGATGCCCGCCAATATTGAGGTCACGAAAAGCGTTTTTACTTGCATTGGTTCCGTTGAAAGAGAGACACAGATTCACCAGCAGGTGCAAATGACACCCGGAGCATAGCACCGGGATTTCGTGAGCGGCAATTCTCGATTGTTATCCCACAGACAAATGTAACCAATTATTCAGGTGATATTCTGTAGGTTCATCGCACACTTTTCGAGATAAAATGACCTCGCTGAGCGGTTTATTCACAATAATTCACAATAATGAGCCTGCCGCGCACCGCTTCGCACACTCACGGCCGCGCTCGCTTTCAGAAGAACAGGCCTTGCACGACCGCGTTCGCGCCCGCGTTCCAGGTCACTCGAAACACCACGTGGCCCGTCACATTCCAGATCAGATAGATACCGTCGTTGAAACTGCTCGCCAGTGCCTGCGTGTTCAGCACGTTTCCGTTTGCATCGAGCACTTCGATTGTTTGCCGGCGGGCTGTCGAGTCCCAGTCATAACAGTAAAGCGCGACCTGATGTACGGCGTTGTCTGAAATATTGGTGTCAATGAGGAATTGGCTTTGCGAATACCACGTGGCAGCGACGCGGTCGCTCGGTTTAACCGCCTTCTGCAGGGCGCGCACATCGCTCGTGGAATTGGCCCACACCCAGAAAGATTGTCCGGAAGCCGCCGGTGTGGCAAACGCCGGGTTCGCGGTCGCGTCCCCCGCCACAACATAACCCTGTTTCCCATAAGGCGACGACTGCCATGTCCCCTGCGTGGCTGAGTCGGTTCCCACAAAGGCAGCCGTCCCAACACGCGCACTGCGACTGGAGGCGCCGCCGAACAATAGTCCTTCGACGACGCCGTTATACCCGGCTTGCCACGTGACGCGGAAAATCACATGACCGCTCACTCTCCATACGAGATAAACGCCGCCGTTAAAGTTCGCGATGGTTCGGGTGTCGAGGGTGTTGCCTCCTGAATCGAGCACGTCGACGCGTTGCTGTCTGGAGCTTGTATCCCAGTCCATGCAATAAAGCGCGACCTGATGCGGGTTGCCATCAGTAATGTTGGTGTCGATCAGAAATGAGCTCGCCGAATACCAGGTCGCGGCGATTCGGTCGGGCGCCTCCGCCTTCTGGAGCGCACGGGTGTCTCCGGTCGAACTTGTCCACGTCCACGTCGATGCGTCCGGAAACGCGGGAGCCGCATACGCCGGGGTGGCGAAGGTATCTCCTTCCACGTAGTAACCATCCGCGCCATACGCGCTGCGCCAGTTCCCTTGCGTCGCAGTATCGAGATTCACAAACGTTGCTGTCGCCGTTGTCGTTCTTAGCGGCCCTCCGAAAAACAGCCCCGCCACGACTGCGTTATAGCCGGCGTCCCTGCTGACTCTAAAAATCACGTGGCCCGTGACAGTCCAGATCAGATAAACTCCGCCGTTGAAACTGGTTGTGAGGGCCTGTGTGTTGAGAATGTTGCCATTGGTATCCAGCACATCGACCGTCTGCCGTCGCGTTGTCGTATCCCAGTCCAGACAGTAAATCGCCACCTGGTGAGGGTTGTTGTCCGTGATGTTGGTGTCGATCAGGAATGAGCCGGGCGCGTTCTGAGTGCCCGGCGCGTACAAGGTCGCCGCGACGTGGTCCGCCGGATTCGAAGCCTTTTGGAGTGCCCGCGGATCGGAGGTCGAAGCAGCCCAGACCCAAAACGATTGCCCGGAAGGCGCAGGCGCCGCATAAGCTGGATTCGCGGCCTGATCGCCCAATACGTTATAGCCCTCGGCGCCGTAGCGAGTTTGCCAATTACCTTGTGTGGTGGCGTCGGCCCTCACAAATGAAGCGGAAGCCGATCCGCTCGATCCGAGCAGCCCATACACCTGCACGCGCCCGCTCCCGGTAGCGACGAAAACGCGGCCGTCCGCCACGGTCGGAATGACGAACTTGCTATAGCTGGCGAGCGCGTCGCGTGCGGAATTCTGGTTGCTATTGTAGATCTCGTTCGCGACGTTCGTCGCCCGAAACGCGTGCAGAATGCCATCTGGAGTGGTTGCCCAGACGATCGCTGTGCCTGGATCGCTGCCATTCACGGAGAGCGCGAGGGAGCCTCCCGGATAAGCTGCGCTGATGCTTCCTTCCGAATCGACAGCCGTATTGAACCCGGACCCATTCCACCGGTACGCGCGTAAGCCGTCGCTGCTCCCCCAGATATACAGCAGAGGATTTGCCGCATTATCCCAATAAACAAGGCTGGTGATGTGATAGCACCCGCCCACAGCCGGCGTTCCGCAAGGCTTGGTAGCCACAAAATCCTGTATATCGGCGCCGGGGCTCCCGATCGCCGCGGCGTTCAGAACGTGTAGAATACCTTCCTTTCCGCCGGCGAGAATCAGGCCAGTGCTGGGAACGTAGAGCGGCCCGCTGGCGCTCAGATCCAGATCGTATTGATTAAGAATGGCTTCGTCGGGGTCGCTGTAAATGCCGGCAGGCTGACCGTTCGAATTGAATCTAACAACGCTGTCGGAAGCATCGCACGAAGACAGGCTCCCGCAGCCCGTCTGGTTCGTTCCGTTCCCCGTCGAAGCGTACAGATTGCCGGAGTTGTCCACAACGATCCCCCGGCCGCTTTGCCAGACTGCGCCTTCTGACCCGTTCGGAGTGGAATTGTAAACACTCGTTTGCAAAGAAACGTTTGCGGCGCTGTAACCAAGGACCCAGCCATGATAGGGGTCCGGATCGGGACCGCATGATCCCAAACCGAAATAGATGTGTCCATTCGTCAGCGCGAGCGCCGTTCGCTGGATGTAAGTTCTCCCATTCAGAGAGACGACTCCGCCCGAAGAGTCATAACCACTCCCGGCCACAGTCGCGGTGATCGCCGCCGGACTTCCGGATCGGTGCACGCCCGTCGTGATATCAAGAGCGGCTATGTAAAATCCGTAGGAGCTTGCGCCGACAGGAGTGCTGTAGACAGCGTAGAGAGTGCCGGTACCGGCATCGATAACGGGAGTGCCCAGAATCCCCATCTCCGGGCCGGTAGCCCACGAAGCCGGGCACGTGCCTGCATAAGACGCGGGAGTTGAAGGAGCCAGCGTCGTTTTCCAAAGCGCTGCAGCACCCGGCCGTAAGGCGTCGAAGGCATAAATACTGTTGTGCATGGTCGCCACAAACAGGACATTGGTCGCCCGGCCGTTAATCGAGACTGAAGGGATGTAGAGTGGCTGCGCGCGCACCTCTCCGTCGACGGCGAACGCACCGAGTTGCCCGAAGGTGTTCGGGTTCACGTTTGCAAGGTTCAAAACTGTTTCGCCGGTATTGACCCCGCTGCGATTGTTGTCATACTGCCCGGTAACCACACTCGCAGCTGTCAATCGCAGACTCCCCGAACATATACAAAGCACAAGCGTAAGTAATCTTACATACGCTTTGTTTCGGCGCGTCTGCGGGTTGTTCCACACGTGCTTGGCAGGCGCTGCCCTCCATTCCAAGTTCATTACTCGACTACCAGACCGCTTGGGCACGCATGCCAATGGTTCACAGTCTGCCATAAGGCCCAGCAAAATGTAGTAAGGAACTATCCAATGTATGCAGCGGATGTAGTGGTATTCGCAAAACGAGGGTTGCCTCGAAGAGTTGAAGGAAGGACTTAGCCCAGACCCATATATACCTGATTCAACTGATCCGGACCTTCCGCGAATACCCCTTGCCATGAAACTCCCCGATGCAAGCCGGACCGAACTCGGGCGTGGAGCCGGTGACGGAACCGGCGTTGGGTGTACGCGCTCTCAGGGCGGCAGGACAAACCGGCACGGTGCGACGGCGCCGTGCTGGTCGGTTCGCGGGGCACCGTCCTGAAGTAGAGAATCGCTGGCTTCGGTGTCGAAATGTTTTCGAAGACGCTTCCAGCCGCCGCTGCATATTCCTGAATGCCATTCGTTCGTCGCTGCGACCTCAACGGCGAAGTCAACACTTTATCTATTTTTTATACATTTATTACAAACAATGTACTTTTCATGCCATATCACACGTGTCATACTACACAAAGCCGCGTGAAGTACTAGAAGTACCAAAAGTACTGATTCAAACCAGATATAATTCGTGCGGTCTGAACCGCCGCCGGGTGGCCGAGCCGCTCTAAGCCAGTACCAATGTTGACACTCGTGTGTGTCCACAGCCGAAGTGTGCTCCGGTCGGATCAGTAAATTTTGTAATGAATGATACATAAGGACAAGAACATGGGTGTATTCCGCAGAACGACCGCACAATGCCTCTTCGTATCGGGTCTCGCTCTTCTCACCATCGCCGGTATGCCGCTCTTGGGCCAGGACCCGTCGCCGAATCAAACGTTCGATGATGCTGTATCAGGCATGCCTGTCATCCGATGGTACGACTTTCGCCCAGGGGGGAATAGTTCGAATCTGAGCGCGCTGGCCGCGAACTTTGATCCCTACGGCATCGCCGGCCAGATCGTTACCCATTCGGAGTGGGAGCGCTATCAGCCCTTCAACGCAGATAATTTCAGGTTCACATCCAACGGCCTCGACCTCACGGCAACGATTCCCTACGGAGGCGGACTATGGCCAGGAGGGATTAACTCCGGCCAAATCTGGTCAAAGGAAACCTTCAAACCCGGTGTGACCGGCTATAACACCTACGCGATTCTTGTGCGTATGAAGATCTCGCATGCGCAGGGCGAATGGTCTCAGGCATGGCTCTACACCAAGCAGGCGGGCCAGGCGGACGGATCGGAGATCGACAATCCCGAATTCATGAATTCGCAATGGCAGAGCCAGTACGATTGGACCGGCTACGATCACGGACCCGGAGCGGGCGGCGCAATCCTCGACAATCGCGGTAACCCATGGGTTTGGCATCCCGGCGTCGATTTCTCCGCGGATTATCACGACTACGAACTGATCTGGACCCCCGATGCTACATACAAATACGTAGATGGGCAACTGGTCTTTGCCCAGCATTTCACGTGGACGGCGTCTGGCGCCGCGCAGTTTGGCGTCGCGCTGGCAATGGGCGCGGACGAGATTCCCGGCCTGATCCCGACGAACTACGGCGATTTCCCGGCGTCCCTTTCGGTCCAGTACATTCAGGTGAGTGCGTCATCCGGACTTGCAACGCCATCGCGACCTGCAGCTTCCGCTTCGTTCCTCCGGACGGACTCGACGACGCAGGGGAACTGGCGCACGGGTTACGGTTCTGAAGGTTATAACGTGGTCGGAGACAGCTTCAAAAATCCAGCTTACGCTTCGCCCGCCGCCTCCAGCGCATCGACTTATGTATGGGCCGGTTCGACGACAGACGTGCGCGGGTTGCAAAGACCAAATGCGACCGATCGCCTTGCTGCGACGTGGTACTCCTCAAGTCCTTTCCTGATCGACACGAATATTAACGACACGAACCAGCACCAGGTGGCTCTCTACTGCCTCGATTGGGATACGACGAGCCGCCGGCAGACGATCGACGTGCTCGATACAGCGGGCAACGTGCTCAACACCCAGACGTTGACCACCAGTTTCAACAAGGGCGTCTATCTGGTTTGGAATGTCACCGGACACGTCGTTTTCCGAATTACCTCGAATGCCGGGTACAACGGCGTGGTAGAAGGAATCTTCTTCGGAGGGCCGCGCCAAACCACTTCTGCAACCTTTGTGAGGACTGATTCCAGCACCCAGGGGAACTGGCGTGCAGGTTACGGTTCTGAAGGTTATAACGTGGTGGGAGACAGCTTCAAAAATCCAGCTTACGCTTCACCCGCCGCCTCCAGCGCATCAACTTATGTATGGGCCGGTTCGACGACAGACGTGCGCGCGTTGCAAAGACCAAATGCGACCGATCGCCTTGCTGCGACGTGGTACTCCTCGAGTCCTTTCCTGATCGACACGAATATTAACGACACGAACCAGCACCAGGTGGCGCTGTACTGCCTCGACTGGGATACGACGAGCCGCCGGCAGACGATCGACGTGCTGGATGCAGCGGGCAACGTGCTCGACAGCCAGACGTTGACCACCAGTTTCAATAAGGGCGTCTATTTGGTCTGGAATGTCACCGGACGCGTCATTTTCCGAATCACCTCGAGTGCCGGGTACAACGGTGTGGTAGAGGGGATCTTCTTCGGCGGATCCTAACCTCCATCGCATCTCATCTTTCTCAGCGATATCGACTTTCACCGGCTACATCTCGATGGCATCCGGGGTCTGGCTGCATTTTTTCCTAATTCAGCGACGGCCGGGCGCTGCCGCCGAGCAGTGAGGTATTCGCCGTGACGGTGGTGTGAGTTCCTTCACGCCCTCCCCACGAGAACATCGCGTACACCATCGCGAAGCCTCCCGCGTGGAGCGTCAGCCCGGCCGAGTAACTGTGCTGAAGGTGAGAAAAGTCGATATCGCTGCGACGCAGTGCCACCTTGCCTTCATCCACCATGAGGGCGAGCCCGATGGGCCACTTATAGATGGAGTGTTCGAACGCGGCGCGGAACATCATCAGATTCGGCGCCCGAAACCGGTAATCCTGAAAGCTGGCGAGCATCGTGTTGCCATTCATGTCCGAGCCGCCCAGCGTGGGCTGGAAATAGAATGGCTCCACGTGGCCCGCCGGGATAATCGATTCGCTCAGCAGGAAGCGCAGTTGAAGGCTGCCTGCGTAATTCCGCGTGGGGCCGGAGGGGAGTACGGGCGGACACGACAGTTCCTTTGTAGCGCCGGAATCCGTAGCGGTCGAATTTGTTTTCGATACGAAACACTCGTCCGGCCCGTTGATGTCCTGATAGGCCGGTGGGAAATGATTCTTGTAAATCTGGAATGTGTGGGACACATCCGTCGTGAACCGGCGGAAAGAATAGTTATCGCTCCCGATGTACTGCTGGTACTTCACGAGATAGTCAAGCTGAACATGATCTCGAGCAAAAGAAGGCCGCAGGCGCACACCTTCACCGAATTGCGCGAAGCCCCTTCTGGTAAGTAGTCCGGGAGCCGTGGCCGCCGAGTAAATCTGCTCGATGGATGGGGAGTCCTGACCAGTCTCGCCGCGCGTATCGACAAAGCGCCCATTGCCCTCTCCAAGGATGCTGATATTAAGCCGTTCGAGGAATGGCAGATATTTTGAGACCGGAAGCACAAAGCTGGCCCCTGTGACGGTTTCGCGCAACCCAAAGAACGCTCTCGCGGTCTCGGCGGTGGAAGGGCCGATGCCGAAAAAACCCAACTTATTGAGCGAGTCGGTCTCCGCGTACGCGTGAATGACCGGCTGTTCGTACGTGAGATCGATGTTCAAGCTGCCCGGGCGCGGTCGCCCCCTGCGTGGCTTGGGCGGAGTCACTTTGGCCCAGACAAATGTCGCATACCCACCAGCGCGCCAGGAGAGATTGGGAGACCCCACTGCGTCAACGTCAAACGTGTTGCGCCAGTTTGTCGTCGTCCAGTGTCCCACCAGCGCAACACCCGTGCCCAGGCCATTTCCAGGCGCGAGGCTGCCGATGGCGAGATGCAGGGGATGATCGGTGAACAGCAACTCCCCACACGAAGCAAGCGCATTGAAGGCGAAGCCGGAACAGCTTTTCTTGAATCGAGCGGCCTCTCCGCGAAAATCGGCCCCGATATCTCCCTCCCCGCCGGAGCACATCGCGGCGCAGGAGAGAGCGAGCCCAGCCAGAGCGAGCGCGGGTTTCATTCGCCTCGTGTCTCGCCGGCGGTGACGATGCGCGGATGAAGCAGAGCGGTCATACGCCGAATGTAGTCGCTCGCCTGGCCCTCAGTCATCCTTTCTCTCTCGATTTTTTGAAAATGCATCACCTGATGAAGGAGAAGCGCGTTGCGGAGGAGCGGGCGATTCGGATCGTACGAACCGGATTCGACCTCCGGCATTCTCACAATGTTTTTCGACCTCGGCATAGTCTCTTCTCCCATCAATCGCTGAAGCTGGGACAGTCGTCGTCTTTCTGCATGGTGTCGCCCAGAAACTGCAGAAACGTGCTGGAAAGCTTTTCGCGGTCCGTGCGCGCACCTTTATACGCCGGCAGGAAATGCTCCGTAACAGTGGCCGGAATCGAGGCGTGTTCGAAGATTTGCCCTGCAGCGGACTCTGGCCCGGGGATCACTGTGCCGGCACGGATCCAGGGCGAGACAAGGATCGCCGGGACGCGCACACCCAGCCGGTCGAAGTGAAACGGCTCGCCTTCGGTGTCGCTCGCCGGCGCTGTGCCCCCGTCTTTTTGCTCCGGGCGAAGAGCGGGCGGCGGCACATGGTCGTAAATCCCGCCGTGCTCGTCATACACAATCAGCAATGCGGTCGACTTCCACACCTCGGGATTGTCGAATATCGCGTTGTAAATGGCCGCGATAAATCTTTCGCCCTGTGCGACGTTGTGATCGGGATGCTGGTCACATGCCAGAAGCTCTCCGCCTCCGGAACCCGGATGGTCGGAGTAATTGGGCTCAATGAAGCTGTAATCCGGAAGCCGGTCCGCGGCGCAATCGTCGATAAACTGCTGATATGTCCCGAACACGGCCGACTGATTACTGAGCAGATTCACCACTTCCATCGTCGAGCTGGCCTGATCGAAGTAATAGAGCTTCGCGGTGCGCCCCGCTTCCAGCAAGCGGTCGTAGATACTCTTGATCGGTTTGTTGATCACGAAAGGGTTCATCGTGACGCTACCGAACGAAGTTCCATAGTGCGCAAAGGCGCGGTTACAAATGGTTGGCCCCGGAATCGACGCAAACCATCCGTTGAAAACCGCGAAGCTCTGCGCAAGGGTCGTGAGGACCGGCAGTTGCTCCGGCTGGAAGTAGTACATGATCTTGCGCGAGTGATCCACGTCCTTGCGCTGGTCGAAATAGCTCTGGACGAAGCCCTGCATTGCCGGAGCGGCCCCCGCGGCTGTCCCGAAAAATAACTGCTTGTTGACTGCGGGGAAATGATGGTCGGGATCGGGATCGAGCTGCTTCTGATACTCGGCCAGTGGCTGGACGCGCGCCGGCTCACCGGTCGTATCCGGATTGGATTCGCTCCCGGTAAGGCCGTTGATTCGCGGATCCCTCGCCTTCAGAGCGCCCAGCATGTGGTCGAACGAGCGGTTCTCCATCATCAGGACCACGATGTGTTTTAGATTGTCCAACCCCCTGGACATTGATCCTCCATGTCGCGAAAACGCACCACGAGCCGCGGTGAACCTTCGAGCCATCAATCCTTTGTGATATTTGGTCGGCGGAACGTTTCCGCGCGTCCTACGAGAATAGCCGTTTATTTCCGAAGGGGCTGTACCTTAAAACACACTTATTTTAGAAGTTCAGTGCGTGCCCGCGGTCGCCATCAAGCCTGCTTGCTCGACGGCATGCTCGATCTTCTTTTTGTTGGCTGTCGCCGGCGCAACCATCGGCAGACGATACACCGGCTCGAGCAAGCCCATCACCGACATCGCCCATTTCACCGGGATCGGATTCGCCTCCACGAAGTTCACCTGCATCAGCGGCATGTACTGGCGCTGCAGCCTCCGTGCGCCCGCGAAGTCGCCGTTGTTGGCCAGGCGCGTGAGTTCGGCCATAACGCCCGGAATCTGATTCGATACCACAGAGACGACGCCGCGTCCGCCGAGCGAGATTACAGGAAGCGTCATGGCGTCGTCGCCGGAAAGCACGAGAAACTTCTCCGGCGTGCGGCAGATGATCTCCGCGATCTGCGTGATGTTGCCGGACGCTTCCTTGATACCGATGATTTGGGGAATCTCTGCAAGCCTCGCCACCGTCGCCGGCTCGATGTTGATGCCGGTGCGCCCCTGGACGCTGTAGAGAACGATTGGAATTTCGATCGCCGCCGCGATGGCCAAGTAGTGTTGGAAAAGCCCTTCCTGTGTGGCTTTGTTGTAGTACGGGGTGACTGACAGAATGCCGTTCGCGCCCAGCTCCTCGCAGGCGCGAGCGAGCTCGATCACTTCATGAGTATTGTTGCCGCCCGCCCCGGCCAGGACAGGTGTTTTTCCTCCAGCTTCTTCGACGGCGATCTGCACGACCCTCAGGTGCTCTTTTCGCGTCAGCGTCGGGCTCTCGCCGGTGGTGCCGCAGGGAACAAGGAAGTCGATGCCCTGATCGATCTGGCGGCGAACCAGTTTGCGCAATGTCGCTTCATCGAGGGAATCGTCCCGGCGGAACGGGGTCACTATTGCTGTTCCACATCCTGTAAACATGTGCCACCTCCTCTAACGCTGGAATAATATGTCCGCGAATTCGTGGAAACCTTTTCTATTCGCGATCCATTCAGCCGCCCTCAAGGCGCCGGACGCGAATCCCTCCCGGCTGCGCGCGCTGTGCCGCAAAGTGATTGTATCGGCGGCGCTGTCGAACCCGATTTCATGAGTGCCGGCGATGACACCCGCGCGGTTCGCCGCCGTGTCGACCGGGCGATCATAGCCGGCGGACTTCATCTCCTCGACGAGTTTGAGCAGCGTGCCGGATGGCGCGTCCTTCTTCGCTGAATGGTGAATCTCCCACGCCCACGCTTCGTATTCCGGCTCGCTCGCCAGGAGCTGCGCGGCGTCTCTAACGATGCGGAAGAACGCATTCACACCGACCGAGTAGTTCGGACTCCAGACCAGACCGATGTTGTGTCTTTCGACGAGAGCTCTTACGTGCTCGAGACGATTCGTCCAGCCTGTCGTGCCCACGACAAGGTTCACCCCGGCGGCCGCGATCTTTTCGATATTGTTCACGACTGCGGTGGGCGTCGAGAATTCGATGGCTACATCCGCGCCCCGCAGGCTCTCCGCGTCGACAGGATCGTGAATATCGAGCTTCGGGCCGACTTTGATCCCGCGTTGCACCGCGAGCGCTTCAATCATCCGGCCCATTTTTCCGTAACCGACGATCGCAATAGTCATTCGAATGCTTCCTTACTCGACTTACTCAAACACCTGTGGGTCCAATTCGGTAAAGAACTCGGTGTGGAGCGCTTCGACGGCCTGGCGGAGGTCTTTCTCGGAGACGACGACGCTGAGGTTCAGCCGGGATGCGCCCTGCGAGATCATCTGGATATTCGTGGCGCGCAACGCATCGAAAACGCGAGAGGCCACACCTGCAGTGTATCGGATGTTCTCGCCCACCAGACACACAATCGCCTGATCGGGCTCCATCTCGACTTCCGAAAACTCTTCCAACTCCCGGCGTATCTTCTCGATCTGCGTGACGTTGTCGATGGTCAGCGAAACACTGACTTCGCTCGTCGCAACCATGTCGACTGGCGTTTCATGCCGGTCGAAAATCTCGAAAATCCGCCGCAGAAAGCCGTGCGCCATAAGCATGCGCGTCGAGTGAATATTCACCAGCGCGATTTTGCGCTTGCACGCGATCGATTTGACGGCGTTCGTACAGTGTACGGATGCGGACACGATGCGTGTGCCTTCGACATCCGGGCGGCGTGAGTTGAGGATGAGCACCGGGATGTCGCGCTCGATCGCGGGAATCACCGTCGAGGGATGCAGCACCTTGGCGCCGAAGTAGGCGAGTTCCGCGGCTTCGGCAAAGGAGATGGTTCGCACACGGTGTCCGCCCGGAAGGATGGTCGGGTCGGCGGTGAGCATGCCGTCGACGTCGGTCCAGATCTGAATTTCCTCCGCGCCCACGCCCGCCCCTACGACCGAAGCTGTGAAATCGGACCCGCCGCGTCCGAGCGTGGAAGTAACGCCGTCTTCGGTGGAGGCGATAAAGCCCCCCATGACGACAACCTTGCTGGCTGCCAGCGCGGGTACGACTTCTTTGAGGCGCTTGTAGGTTTCCGGGAAGATCGGCGCGGCCTGCGTGTGACGGCGATCGGTAACAATGACACGGCGCGAATCGAGGTGAACCGAAGGCAAACCGAAATGCTCGAACGCGAGTGTCACGATGTAGCTCGACAGGCGCTCGCCGTAGCTCGAGATCGCATCGATCGAACGGGGCGTCAGTTCGCCGAGCACGGCAATGCCCTTTACCAGCTCCGTCATCTCTTGAAAGTGGTCATCGAGCGTGCGATCCAACTCGGCGCGGTGTGAGAGCGGCACGACCTTGCGCGCTTCACGAGAGTGAAAGTCGCGCAGATCGTGAAGCTGGCGAATGTAATCCTCACGTTTGCCGCCGATCGCGGCGCTGGCGATGGCAAGTAATTTATTGGTAGTCTTGCCCATCGCCGAGACAACGACGATCGGCTTCAACTGAGCACGCGCTTTGACGATGGATGCGACCCGTTCGATGGCGGCGGCAGACTCGACCGAGGTGCCGCCGAATTTCATCACGATCACGAGAGCAGCCCTTCGGAATGCAGAAGCTCCGCATTGAGGACCGCCGCGCCGGCCGCGCCGCGAATCGTGTTGTGCCCCAGCGCGACGAATTTCCAGTCGAGCACCGGGCACGCCCGCAAGCGTCCGACGAACGTGGCCATGCCGCGCTCTCGCTCCGAGTCTTTGCGGGGCTGAGGACGGTCCTGCTCGATCATGTATTGCACTGGGCGCCTGGGCGCGCTCGCCAAACTCCGCTGCTGCGGAACCGCGGTGAACGTTTCGAAGGCGTTGCGCATATCGGCCTCCGTCGGCTTGCTCGAGAATTCGACCGAGACCGTGACCGTGTGCCCGTCGACTACCGGGACACGGTTGCAGTGCGCGCTGACCTTCGCGGGCAGGTCGTCAATGTGATCGCCGGCGAAGGCGCCGAGGATTTTTTGCGTCTCCTGCTGCATCTTCTCTTCTTCGTTGCCAATATAGGGGACAACGTTCGCGACAATGTCCATCGACGGCACGCCAGGATACCCGGCTCCCGAAATCGCTTGCAGCGTCGTCGCCACGATCCGCGTGATTCCGAACTGCTTCAGCGGACCCAGCGCCATTGTGAGCACGATCGTCGAGCAGTTCGGATTGGTGACGATCTGGCCCTTCCATCCGCGAACTTTCTTTTGCGCAGCGAGGAGCTTCAGGTGATCCGCGTTCAGCTCCGGCACGAGCAGCGGCACGTCGCGTTCCATGCGATGGTTGCGCGAATTGGAGACGACCGTGTGTCCGGCGTTCGCGAACGCCTGTTCGATTTCGGTGGCGACCGAGGCGTCCATCGCGGAGAAAACGAGCTGCGGCGCGTTGCCTGGTTTGGCCTCCTCGACCTTGAGCTGAGAGATGGACTCTGGCGTCGCGGCAGCGAGGTGCCACTTCGCGGCATCGCAGTACGTCTTGCCTGCGGAACGTTCGCTCGCTCCGAGCCAAACGAGATCGAAGAGCGGATGCCCATCGAGGAACTTGATGAAATGCTGCCCCACCATGCCGGTGGCGCCGAGAATGCCTACGGGAATTTTCGTCATGATTTACCTGTTGAAGAGCTTGCCTGTAACTGCACGACCATGCGCTGATAAATTTCCACGGCGTCCAGCAGTTGCTGTTTCGGGACGCGCTCGTCCAGCGTATGCGCCACATGTATGGTGCCTGGACCGAAGAGAAGCGGCTGCCCCCACGCGCCCTCAAACGCCGGAATATCCGTCGTGTATGCGACCACAGTTGTCGGGAGTCCTTCGACAGCTGTGAGCCGAAGCGCGGGAATTTCCAGCACGAAGTTCAGATCGACTCTGTCGCCGGCCGCTTCCTCCAGCGCAGCACGCGTGCTTGCCGAGTCACCGACGAGACGGATGAAGATTTCCGCGCGCGCTTCGTCCGGAATAACGTTGGGGGCGCGGCCGCCCTGGATGGTTCCTATATTGAGTGTGCTGGGTCCGAGAACTTCATCGATCGGCAGTTTGACCCGGCGAATTGCAGCCAGAGCGTCGAGCAGTTTGTCGATGGCGGATTCACCGAGTTCCGGATACGCGGAGTGCGCCATGCGCCCGTGTGCGACGAGCTCGTAGCGGAGCGCCCCCTTCGAGCCGAGCGCAAGCTGATTTTCCGTCGGCTCGCCGTTGATAACGTATTTCGATCCGCGCGGATGAAGTGCCGCGTATCGGGCTCCCGCGCTGTTGCGTTCCTCGCCGACCACAAACAGCAGTGCGATGTTCCTGACCCCGCGTTCCAGCAGCCGCTCGGCCGCGATCAGCATCGACGCGATTATGCCTTTGGTGTCGCAGGCGCCGCGGCCCCAGATAAATTCATCGTCCTCACGCGAGGCGATAAATGGCGGCACTGTATCGATATGCGTCGACAGGGTGACGACGGGCTCGCCAAATTGTGCGTAGACGTTATAGCGGTTCGGCTCGACTTCCTGCTTCTCGGCGATCCCGTTGTGACGCGAAGCCAGGCCAGCCACGTAATCGGATAAATACTCGCCCACAGCGGCCTCATCCGGCGTGACGGACGGGATGTCGATCAGGGTTCTGGTCAGTTTAAAGACGTCTTCCATCTCGGTGTCTCGCTAACGGCAAAATCGAGGTAGAGATGGAGAGCTACAGAGGAGTAGTGAGACTGAAGTGCGCGGTTTTCACTATCCCGATAGCGCTCCACCCGCGTTTGCGCAGGTGACAGTGACGGAGATTCAACTCACGCCCCCAACCGGTTCGCGGTTAACCCACCGCGCCGATTTCGGCGGCTGGCCCATCCGGCGCGCTTTCCGGGATTACGGAAACACCGCGCGCCATCCTGACCGCCGCACCTCTACCAGAAGGTTCAGAATACCACGGAGTTATTTCTTGTGAGGCGAACTCGGCTTGCTGGATTGCGATCCGCCCAGCCAGTTCAGAGGAAATATGTCGGCAAAGTGGAACTTCGACGACTGCTCCTGCTTGATGCGGTCGCGGCTGTCTTCAAGATAGAGGCGGCCGGTCCTCGGATAGACGGCAGTCCCATGATAAGCAACGCGCGTGCCGGTCGCGGCCGGGGCCGGTTCTTCCAGAATGACGGGCTTGGGTCGGGTGTGCAGCCAGGGGAAGCCGCCGGCCATGGCGGTCGATCCGGAAACGACGGCGAACAGCGCGACGATCGGGAGACGGTACATACTACACTCCTTTCGATCCAGCCTGAAGCAAAGCAATTCTACTACCACCGGGACCCGCGTGGAAGCCCATTCGGAGTCGATGAACTCTAACCCGTGATGCTCTAATCGGAATGTGTCCGTCCCCGCGCCACGCGCCGTTCTGGTATATGACGGCGACTGCTCTTTTTGCCGGATGTGGATCGGCTACTGGCAAAGCCTTACCGGCGATCGCGTCGAGTACGTACCGTATCAGGTCGGAGCAGACCGCTTTCCGGATGTCCCGCTCGACCAATTTCGCAACTCCGTGCAGCTCTTCGAAGGCGGGAATCGTTATCCAGCGGCGGAAGCAGTTGCGCGGTTAATCGCTTCGCGTCCGGATGGCGCGTGGGCGTTATGGGCTTACCGGCACATTCCGGGACTCGCGCCCGCGGCCGAATTCTTCTACCGTTTGATCGCGGCCCATCGCAATGCCGGCTACAAAGTCACCCGCGTGCTTTGGGGCTCTGCCCCGCGCCCCGCGACGTACCATGTCGCCTCATCCTGGTTCGCACGCGCCATCGCGCTGATTTACTTCATTGCCTTCGTCTCCTTCGGCACTCAGGTCAGAGGGCTGATCGGCTCTCAGGGCATTCAGCCTGTGACGGAATACTTCGCCGAGATCGTCCGGCAATTCGGCGCAGGTGGCTTCTGGCAAACGCCGACGCTCTTCTGGTGGATCCACAGCGAGTTCGGCCTCTTATCAATCGTGTGGGGCGGCGCGGTCGTGGCGGCGGTCGCTGCGATCGGGCGTCCGCACACGTCGGGACAAAAGGCCGCGCTCGTATTGCTCTTCGCCTACTACCTCTCGATCGTGAACGCCGGCCAGATTTTCATGGGCTACCAATGGGACTTCCTGTTGCTCGAAGCCGGTTTTCTCGCCATCTTTCTCAAGCCGGTCTTTGTGCGCACCTGGCTCTTTCGCTGGCTGCTCTTCCGGTTGATGTTCGAGTCGGGCGCGGTTAAGCTGCTGAGCCACGATCTCTCATGGCGCAGTCTCACCGCGCTCCCGGTGCATTATGAAACGCAGCCCTTGCCCACGCCGATCGCCTGGTGTATGTTCCACGCGCCGATCTGGTTCCACAAGACATCCGTCGTGGGCGTATTCGTCATCGAGCTGGCGCTGCCATTCCTGATGTTCGGGCCGCGGCGTCTCAAACAGATCGCCGCATCCGGAACGATTGGGCTGCAAGTGCTGATCCTGTTAACCGGGAATTACACCTTTTTCAACTTTTTGACGATCGCGCTGTGCTTGTTCCTTTTCGACGATTCGTTCTTTTCAAGCACCGCCGTCTCCTTTTCAAGCGCCGCCGCGTTGCTCGCGCGAAAGAGCAAGGAGGCCGCCTCGACGCCTCCCCCCGTGCACACGAACCGCTACATATCGGCGGTACTGGTCGTGATCGTGCTGACGATTTCGCTCAGCGGGCTGGCCCGAATGTTCGGCCTCCGCGTACCTGTTTTGGTGAGCGCATTGTCCGCGCCTGTCGCACCGTTCGGCATCGTCAATCAATACGGTCTCTTCGCCAACATGACAACCAGCCGTCCCGAGATCTCGATCGAAGGCTCCAACGACGGGGCGGATTGGCAGGAGTATACCTTCAAATACAAACCCGGACCGCTCAACCGCGCGCCGGGTTGGGTCGAGCCAATGCAGCCGCGGCTTGATTGGCAGATGTGGTTCGCGGCGCTCGGCAATTACCGGGAGAACCCGTGGCTCCTTCGTTTCATGACGCGTCTGCTGCAAGGGTCGCCTCCGGTATTGGAATTGCTGGCCGGGAATCCTTTCGGCGGAAAGCCCCCCCGCTACGTTCGCGCCCTTGTTTATGACTACCAGTTCACCAGCTTCGAGGAGCGGCGCCGCACCGGTAACTGGTGGAAGCGCGAGTTGAAAGGGACTTACTTCCCGCCAATTAGTCTTCGCAGCGAACGAAACGAGAAACCCAATGCCCCTTAGTCCACTCGCGGGAAAACCCGCGCCGGAAAGCCTCTTGATTGATGCCGGGAAGCTGCAGCGTGAATACTATGAGCACAAGCCCGACCCCTCCGATCCCGCCCAGCTCGTGAGCTTCGGCACCAGCGGGCATCGTGGGACGACATCCAACAATACATTCACTGAAGCGCACATCCTCGCCATCACACAAGCCATCTGCGAGTACAGGCGTGGCAAAGGCATTGGCGGCCCGCTGTTCATGGGCAAGGACACGCACGCGCTCTCCGAAGTGGCGCAGCGCACCGCTCTCGAGGTGCTCGCCGCGAATCAGACCTCGACCATCATTCAGGAGCACAACGGCGTCACTCCGACGCCGGTGATCTCTCACGCGATCCTCACATATAACCGCGGCCTTGCTGGCAGCGCGGCGCTTGATCAGAATGCCGACGGTATCGTCGTTACCCCGTCGCACAATCCACCGGCGGATGGCGGCTTCAAATACAACCCGCCCGATGGCGGCCCTGCGGATACGGACGTGACCGGCTGGATCGAGAACCGCGCGAACGAACTTCTGCGTGACGGCAACCGCGGGGTGAAGCGCATCCCGAAGCCCACGGCTCATGAGAATGACCTCATCAGCCCTTATGTCAACGACCTCGCCGCCGTGATCGACATGGACGCCATTCGCGCGGCCGGCCTGAAGATCGGCGTCGATCCGCTCGGCGGCTCTTCCCTGCCCTTCTGGGGCCCGATCGCGAATCGCTACGCACTCAACCTCACGGTCGTAAACAAAACGATCGATCCGCGATTCGCGTTCATGACGGTCGACCATGACGGAAAGATTCGCATGGATTGCTCGAGTCCATACGCGATGGCGAGTCTCGTCGGACTCAAAGACAAGTTCGATATCGCGTGGGGGAACGACCCCGATGCGGACCGCCACGGCATAGTCACACGCTCAGCCGGCCTGCTGAATCCGAACCATTACCTTGCGGTGGCGATCCGGTATCTGGCGGGCCATCGTCCGGAGTGGCCCGCCAGTGCGGTGATCGGAAAGACGCTGGTGAGCAGCGCAATCATCGATCGCATCGCCGCCGATCTTCGGCGCAAGCTGTGGGAAGTGCCCGTCGGCTTCAAATGGTTCGCGCCGGGGCTGTTCGACGGATCGTGTTGTTTCGGCGGCGAGGAGAGCGCCGGCGCGAGCTTTCTGCGGCGCGACGGCAAAGTCTGGACGACCGACAAGGACGGGCTCATCCTCGGGCTCCTCGCCGCCGAGATCACGGCTTGCACCGGCAAAGACCCGGGCGAGCATTACCGCGAAATCACCGCAGACTTTGGCGAGTCGTTCTACACTCGTATCGACGCGCCGGCCAATGCGGAGCAGAAGGACAAGCTGAAGAAACTCTCGCCCGAGGCCGTCTCGGCAACATCGCTTGCGGGCGATCCAATAACCGCGCGGCTGACGAATGCGCCCGGCAACAATGCGCCGATCGGCGGCCTGAAAGTCACGTCGGCCGACGGTTGGTTTGCCGCCCGGCCATCCGGCACCGAGGACGTCTACAAACTCTACGCGGAAAGCTTCCGGGGCGCCGATCATCTGGATCGCATAGTGGCGGAAGCGCAGGAGATCGTGAAAAAGGCCCTCCTGTAACCTCGGCGGGATTTCGAGCTGAGATAATCCCGTTAGAGTGCTTCTTCTTCGCATCGCGATCGCTGCGTTCCTGGCGGCGGGTGTATTCGCGCAGACCGCTCAAACTCCACTCCCGGAAAGCGCGGACAAAGCGGCCCGGCTGGGGCGCGCGATACTCGCGGCGGGCCTTGATCCGGCGGCTTGCTATCGAGTTCGCGATCTCCAGGTCTCCGAAGATGACGCCCAATACTACCTCACAGACGGCTACTTGATCTTCGGCAAGCCGGTGAACGGCGCACCGGTGGCGGCGGTTTTTTCCGCGGAAGTGTCGGGTGGCGACGGAGAGGTTCTGATGCTTCTGCCCAACCGGTCCGAGCGTAAAACGCTCGCGTCCTATACCGGATCGCCAAATCTCGACGAACACTTCACGAACGCTGTCTTTCTGTTCACCGAAGCGGAAATGCGCGGACTCGCGGGGCAAATCAAATCGAAAGGAGAGTTTCGAAGCTCGCCGGAGGTGGGTGCGGTACTTGCCGAACAGTGGAGCCGCACAATTGCGAACCTTTCGAGCAGCTTCGAATCGCGAATCGTCCTCGATCTGATGGACGGCGCCAGCAGTGCGCGCGGCTTTCTCGACGCGATCATCCAGGGGAGAAAACTGGGCAAGTTCGACCTGCTCTATGACGCTCACGCGGATGAGCAGCTCAACGCCGGCCAAATCGCGACGCGCGACGGAAAGACCTGGTTCGATACGTGGACGAGCTTTGTCAGCCGCAGCCGCCGCAACGCACCGCCGCCAGCGCCCGAGCAGGACATTCTGAGTTACCGGATCGAAGCCACTCTCGATTCGTCGTTCGTGCTGCATTGCGTGACGCACATCCGCTTCCGCGCTGGCGCGGATTCGCGCAACGCGATTCCGTTCGACCTGTCGGCGCAGATGCGCGCCACCGAAGCGCGGATCGACGGGTCTCCCGCGGAAGTCTACGAGCGGGATTCGGTGCGTACAGGCTTGGTGCACAACAACGGAAATGAGCTCCTGTTGGTGATTCCGGCGCAGCCCCTCGAGCCGGGCGCCGTGCATGATATCGAGATTCATCACGAAGGCCAGGTCGTCCTTGACGCCGGACATCAGGTCTATTTCGTCAGCGCGCGGGGCACGTGGTATCCGGCTCGTGGCGCGCAGTTTTCGACATACGATGTGACATTCCAATACCCCAGGACTCTCAACCTGGTGAGCGCGGGCAGGGTCACAGAAGATCGCACAGACGGCGACACCCGCATCGCCCGTCGGGTAACGGAAGGGCGCATTCGGGTGATGGCGTTCAACCTGGGGGCTTACGAGAGTAAACTCCTCGATCGCGGCGGCATCCAGATCGAGGTGAGCGCCAACAAAGAGCTTGAAGACGCGCTGCGCTATCGCCAACCCCCTCCGCCGCCGCCCCCGCCGTTACCCAACCCGCTCGGGTCGAGGAGGCGTGGGCTCGTCGAACCGGCCGGGGACATTGACGCGTTCACCCCTCCGCCCGCCGCGCCCGTCAGTCCCGCTGCGCAGTTGTCGCGGGTGGCGGAAGATGTGGCGGCAGCGGTCGAATACTACCGCGCCCACTTTGGAGCGCCATCGCTGAACCGCATTGAAGTCTCGCCGGTGCCGGGGCGATTCGGACAAGGGTTCGCGGGAATGATCTATCTCTCAACGCTTTCGTACCTCCCCACCACTGTGCGGCCTCTGTCGTTAATGTCAGCCATCCAGCAGACTTTTTACGGCGGACTTCTGCGCGCGCACGAAGCGGCCCATCAGTGGTGGGGGAACATCGTGACTGCCGCTTCCTATCGCCACGAATGGTTGATGGAAGCGCTCGCCAACTATTCGGCGCTGATGTTTCTGGAGAGCCGGAACGGTCCGAAATTTCTGGACACAATGCTCGATCAGTACCGGAAGGATCTTCTCGCGAAAGGCTTCGACGGCGAGACGGCCGAATCGGAAGGCCCCATCGTGCAGGGTAGGCGGCTGGAGAATTCGAACAACCCGAACGCGTTTAACGCGGTCGTTTATGGGAAGGGCACGTGGATCATCCACATGCTCCGGCGCCGCATGGGCGACACGCAATTCATGAAAATGCTGGCGGAGTTGCGGCGGCGCTATGAATACAAGACCCTCGACACAGAGCAGTTCCGGTTGCTCTGCGCGGAATTTCTGCCAAAGAACTCGCCGGACCCGAAGCTCGAAAACTTCTTCGATCAGTGGATCTATGGGACTGGCATTCCGGCGTTGAAGATCAATTATTCGGTGAAAGGAAAGCCAGGGGCATTAAAGCTCACCGGCGCCGTGACACAGTCCGAAGTTTCCGGCGATTTCAGCGCGACTGTGCCAATCGAAATTCAGACAGGCAAGGGCAAGGTGGTGCAGCAGGTGCGGACGGGGCCGGAGCCGGTATCGTTCTCGATCCCGGTGTCGCTGCAGAACGCGAAGGCTGTGCTCGATCCGGGCTTGAGCGTGCTGCGCCGGTAGTGTGGGGCAGGGCGCCCAGTGCTCGCGGCAAGATAAGATCGTAATTTCCCCATGCAATCGGAACTGGTTTGTTTCAACAGCGCGTGCGGTGCGCGCTATGCGATTAGCGATGTCCTCTATAACTGCACGAAGTGCGGCGGATTGCTGGAAGCGCGCTACGACTTCGGCAAGCCGGATGTCGCGGCGCTGAAGCGGAAGTGGCGCGAGCGGCGGATGTCAAACGCTCCGCTCGATCAATCGGGCGTGTGGCGCTATCGGGAGCTCTTCCCATTTGTCGAGAACGACGGCGACATCGTAACGCTGCGCGAGGGAAATACGCCGCTGTTGAGCGGTCCGCGCGCCGCGAGCTATGGCGGGCTTGATCATATTACGTTCAAGCATCAGGGCTTCAATCCGACTGGTTCTTTTAAAGACAATGGGATGACCGGCGGGGTCGCGCAGGCGCGGCGGCTCGCCATGAGGCGGGTAGCTTGCGTGTCCACCGGAAACACGTCGGCGTCGATGGCAGCCTACGCCAGCGCAGGGGGCCTCGAGCCGCTGATCTTTATCCCCCACGGCAACATTTCCTATGGAAAGCTGGCGCAAGCGCTGGAGTATGGGGCCAGGACGTTTCAAGTGGAGGCGAACTTCGACCAGATCCTTGCGCTGGTGCGTGTTCTTGCCGAGAGGCTCGGGATTTACCTTCTCAACTCGATCAATCCATTCCGCATCGAAGGCCAGAAGTCCATCGTCATCGAGATGATGGACCAGTGCGACTGGCGCGTCCCCGACTGGATCGTGCTCCCAGGCGGAAATCTGGGCAATGTGTCCGCCTTTGGAAAGGGGCTGCGCGAGATGCGTGAACTCGGGTTCATCGACCGTCTGCCGCGGCTCGCGGTGGTGCAGGCCGAGGGCGCGTCGCCGTTCTATGAATACATGCGCGAGCGCGGCCGGCAGGCATTTCGCCCACATGAGCATCCCGAGACTCTCGCGACTGCCATCAAGATCGGGGATCCTGTGTCGTGGCCGAAAGCGCAGTTCGAAGTGGAGACCTCCGGCGGCGCCGTGGAGCGCGTATCGGAGCAGGAGATCGCCGACGCCAAGGCGATTATCGGTGCTTGCGGCATCGGCTGCGAGCCTGCTTCGGCGGCCACTCTGGCGGGCATCCGCAAACTTACGGCAGCGGGGGCGATTGCTTCCGATGCCGATGTGGTCGGGGTGCTGACGGGCAATGTCCTCAAGGACCCCGACTACGTTTACCGCTATCACACGGGGCAGTTGAAGAGCCCCGATGGTTGCCAGATCAACGCGAACTTCGGGAATCAGCCGATTGTCGTCCCGAACGACGCGAACCGGATATCTGAGCTGATCCGGTAGGGCGTGGCAACATGGCAGACGACGAAAAGCGATCGTCCGCCCCACAGCTCAACCGTGAACTCGGGACACGGGATCTCGCGCTCTTTGCTATCGCTTGTATCGTGGGGACGCGCTGGATCGCATCCGCCGCCCACGCGGGCCCGGGCTCTGTCCTGCTGTGGATTCTCGCCGCGATCTTTCTGCTAGTCCCGCTGGCCATCGCCACAGCGGTATTAACGGTGAAACATCCGGAAGCCGGTGGCCTTTATCGATGGACGCGCTCCGACTTCGGTCCCTGGCATGGCTTTCTGGCGTTCTGGATCTACTGGACCGGCATCGCTTTCTGGTTCCCGAGCGCGGCGATGTTTTACACGAGCATCGCGCTCTCCGGCACTGAGCGTGCGGATAATCGGGTCTGGCTCGTCGGATTGTCGCTGGGCGCGATCTGGCTAGGGCTCGGTACCAACATCGTTGGCCTGAAGGTCGGCAAGTGGACCGAAAATGCGGGCGCGATCGCATCGTGGACGCTCGGGATCGCATTTGCGGCCGCCGCGGTTCTGGCATGGAGCCGGCGCGGGTCCGCGACCCCGCTGCGCTTTGTGCCCGAACTCAACTGGGATACGGTCAGTTTCTGGGCGACGATCGCTTACGCGATGACCGGTTTCGAGATGCTCGGACTGATGGGAAGTGAGATTCGCGACCCCGCGCGCAGTCTGCCGCGCGCGGCCTGGATCTCGTCCGCGTTCGTGACGTTCTTCTACGTGGGCACGACAGTATCGATGCTGGTGCTGCTGCGCCCTGACGCGATCAGCGAACTGAACGGAATCGCGCAGGCGGGCACCATCGCGGGGCAGGTCGCAGGCGCGACATGGCTTCCGCGGCTGCTGGTGTTGCTTGTGCTCGTCACTGCCATAGGGCAGTTCGGCGGGCTCGGATCCTCAGTGTCACGCATGCCGTTCGCAGCGGGCGTGGATCATCTGCTGCCGAAGGCCTTCGCGAGTGTGCATCCGCGCTGGCACACCCCGCACGTGTCGATCGTCTGCTTTGGCGCCATCGCTTCGCTGATGCTGATCGTCCTGCAGTTCGGTGATACCGTACGCGCGGCGTATCAGACGCTGGTGTCGCTGATGGTCATCGGCGGGTTCCTCCCGTTCCTCTACCTGTTCGCCAGCGCGTGGAAAGCGGGTGCACGATGGAGCGCGACCGCCGGCATCGCGATGACCGTCCTCGCCATCGTGTGTTCTGTGGTTCCCACGGCGGAGATTCACAATGTCTGGTTATTTGAAGAGAAATTGGCCGCGGGGACTGCGGCGATGGTCTTCTCGGGCTGGGCGATTTACGCTAGATTTCGCGGCGGCCTTCCATCGCCTTCCACATTGTGACTTCGTCAGCGAACTCGATGTCGCTGCCGACCGGGACGCCCATGCCGATGCGCGTGACTTTGATCCCAAGCGGCTTGAGCAGCTTCGAGAGATAGACCGCCGTCGCTTCGCCTTCCACGGTCGGATTCGTCGCGGCGATGACTTCGGAAATCTCGCCCTTCGCGATGCGATCCACGAGGCTCTTGATCTTGAGCTGTTCCGGACCGATGCCACGCAACGGTGACAGCGCGCCTCCGAGAACGTGGTAGAGGCCGTTGTACTGCCGGGTGACTTCGATGCCGACGATGTTGTTGGGGTCCTCGACAACGCAGACGATTTTCTGGTCGCGCTGTGGATCGCGGCAGTATTGGCACAGTTCACCGTCGCTGATGTTGTTGCAGGTCGCGCAGATGGTGAGCTTGTCCTTCACGTCGAGGATTGTGCGGGCGAGTTGCTCGGCATCGTCGCGGCTCGATCGCATCACATGAAACGCAATGCGTTGCGCGGACTTCTGCCCGATTCCGGGGAGGCGCTTGAATTCGTTGATCAGCCGGGCCAGAGGCTCAGCGAAGTCAGGCATCTGCTAAAAGAGTCCCGGGGGAAGCCCCATGCCACCGAGCATGCCGCCCATCTTCTTTTGGGATTCTTCATCGACTTTCCGGGCGGCGTCATTGGAGGCCGCGAGGACCAGATCCTGCAGCATTTCGACATCGCCTGCGGCTTCCGGATCGATCTTCACCGCGAGCACGTTCTTATGTCCATCCATCTTGATGGCGACCATGCCGCCGCCTGCCGTGCCTTCGATACGGATCAGGGCGATCTCCTGCTGCAGCTTCTCCTGCATCTTCTGGGCCTGCTGCATCATGGCTTGCATGTTTCCGGGCATTTTCATTCGTTCCAGGGCTCCTTCAGGTTGCGGACAGTGCGGACTTCGCCGCCAAACAATTCGCGGAAGCGTTGGACTTCCGGGTGCGCGAGAGCGCGTTCCGTGACTTCATCCTCTTTTGGCGCGGGCGTCTGGATTGCCGCGGGCGCTGTCTTGACCTCACCGAAGTTTACCTTGAAGCGCAGCGTGGGATAGCCGAGATGCTTGAGCGCGGTTGAGATTTCATCGCGCCCGAGATCGAGCTGAAAGGATTTCGGCGCCGTGATGATGATTTCATTGTTCAGGAGCGCGACATCGGCCTGGGCGATGGCGTCGGCGGAAAAGGTGAGACCTTTTTCCATCATTGCGGCATGCAGCTTCGAGCGCCAGTCATCGTCGGCCGACGGGGGGGCGGCCGCCACAGTCGGGGGGGCTGGCGCGGAAGGCGGTGGCGCTTTCTTCTGCCGGTCAAGTTCGAACGGGGATGGCCCAGGGGGAGGCGCTACGCGCGCTGTGACCGGCGGCGCAGGAGTTGTAGGCGTGGGAACTGGCTGCGATCGAGGAGGCGGCGCATTCCCTGCTCCGGCCGGGCTCGTTCCAAGAGAAGCGATCGCCTCTTCGATCGAAACCAGCTTCCCGGCCTGAATCATCTTCAGCAGCCCGATTTCGAGATGAAAGCGCGGCTGCAGCGACTGTTGCAGATCGCGGAACAGATCGAGCGACAACTGGAGGTAACGCGTGAGGTCTTCCTCGCTAAAGGAGCCGGCGATGCGCGCCATCTCCGCGCGTTCCGCCGGGCTTGCCGTAACGAGCCGCGAGTCGACGCCCGCGATCTTTGTGACCAGCAGGTTGCGGAGATAGCGCGAAACTTCGCGCGAGAAATGTTGCGGGCTGCCCCCGTTCCGTTCGAGTTCGTCCACGAGGCCGAGCACGGCGGCGCCGTCGAGGTTGGCCACCGCGGTCGTCACCTGCGCCATGGCATCCAGTGAAAACGCGCCGAGAAGCGCGCGGACCTGCGCGGCATCCAGTTTGTTCCCGCAGCACGCAATTGCCTGGTCGAGCGCGGAAAGCGAATCCCGTACGGAGCCTTCACCCGCCTGCGCGATGACGGCGAGGGCCTCGTCATCGGCATCGATGCCTTCGGCGGCGCAAATCTCGCGCATACGTTCGATCAGATCGTTGAAATCGACGGAACGAAAACTGAAGTGCTGGCAGCGCGACGCGATGGTCGCCGGAATCTTGTGCGACTCGGTCGTACACAGAATGAAGACCGCCCATGGTGGCGGCTCTTCGATTGTCTTCAAAAGCGCGTTGAAGGCCTCGCTGGTAATCTGGTGCGCCTCATCGATGATGAAGATTTTGAAGCGGTCGCGCGCCGGCTGGTAACGGACGTTTTCGCGCAATTCGCGCATCTCGTTGATGCCGCGGTTGGAAGCGGCGTCGATTTCGATGACGTCCACCGAGCCGCCCGCGCTGACTTCAACACAGCTTGCGCAGACGCCACAGGGCCGGTCGGTCGGTCCTTTTTCGCAGTTCAGGCAGCGGGCCACGATGCGGGCGGTCGTGGTCTTGCCGGTGCCGCGCTGGCCGGAGAAGATGTAGCCGTGCGCAATCCGGTTCTGCCCGATGGCATTCCGCAGGGTCGTGATGATGTGCTCCTGATTGAGCAAATCGTCGAACGTCTGCGGACGATACTTGCGGGCAATTACCTGATACATGGCGGGGGAAAGGTCTACAGGCTCCGGGTAATCCGCGGCACACGGGGTGAGCCACTACCGTTGCTTCCTTCCAGACCTGGCGGGGTTTGCAGCCGCCCATTGCACGGAGCCCGGAACCTGAAGTTCATGGTAACAGAGAGCGTTCGGGGCAGGTTAAACACAGTGCCTGCCGCACCCGACTTACAGGTCAATATCGCGTGAACGCTTGCCGAAGTCGGGGTCCTCCTTCGCCTGCTTCAGCAGTTCGTCGAACTTCCGGTTCAGCACGCTGCCCTGATTCTTTTCGGCGGCGAAGGATTTCTGGAAGGCCTCCTCGCGGCGGCCGGCGGCGCCCTTGAGTTTGGCGACTTCGGCTGCGAGGTCCTCGATAACGGGCTTCTTTTCGGGTTCCTCGTGGGCGATGACGGCGCGCAGCTCGGCGTCGATTTTGAGGACCGACTGGCAGCATGGGCAGTTCACTTCAAACAGTTCGCGGGCCATGAAAACATTATGCGGGATATCCCGATGGCGCCCAACCCGTGGGCGGACGATCGTTTGTTGTCTGCCAGCCGGCGGCCCACACCGTGCAAAGTCCGCGACTTGGGACCTCTCGGGTTTCCGTTCGTTAACAGGGGGCCGAGAGATAGCGGTCCAAATTCTGACCGATGAGATCAGGGGAATCCGATAAAAACCTTCGCACCCCACCGGTGATAACATGATGCCCAAATGAATCGACGAAGCTTCCTCCTGCTCGCCCCGGCCGCGGCGCTGCTTCGCGGCGCTGAAACTTCGGTGACCGCTGAGACGGCGTACGGCAAGGTGCGCGGCGTCGAGACAAACGGCATCAAAGTCTTCAAAGGAATTCCCTACGGCGCGAGCACGGCGGGGAAAAATCGCTTCATGCCCCCGGTCGCGCCGGCGAAATGGAGCGGCGTGCGGGATGCGCAGCAGTATGGTCCGACGGCGCCGCAGTCCGCCACAGTGCCGGCGGATCAGGGCGAAGATTGCCTCGTCCTGAATGTGTGGACGCCGGCGATAAAGGATGGCCGGAAGCGTCCCGTGATGTTCTGGTGTCACGGCGGCGGCTTCGCGAGCGGTTCCGGATCGTCGCCGGGGCAGGACGGCACGAATCTCGCGCGGCGCGGCGATGTCGTAGTCGTAACGATTAATCACCGGCTCAACGTTCTCGGGTTCACCTACCTCGCGGCGCTGGGCGGCCCGGATTTCGAGCAGTCCGGCGACGCCGGCATGCTCGACATTGTGGCGGCGCTCAAGTGGGTGCGCGAAAACGTTGAGCAGTTCGGCGGCGATCCGAACACTGTGATGATCTTCGGGCAGTCGGGCGGCGGGCGGAAGGTGGGCACGCTGCTTGGGATGCCGTCCGCAAAAGGGCTCTTCCATCGCGCCTGCATCGAGAGCGGCGCGACGATCACGCTCGTCGAGCGGGAACAGGCGACGCGTGTGGCTGAAAGGCTCGCCTCAAAGCTGCAGCTCGGGCGCAATGAAGTGCGGGAGATGCAAAAGATGCCGGTCGGGAAGATCATGGCGGCGTACTTCGACGTCGTGAAAGACATGGGCGGCGCCGATCAAATGACGCAGGGATTCTCGCCGACAGTCAATGGGACCACTGTGCCGCAGCATCCTTTCTATCCCGTGGCCTCGGATCTATCGGCGAATGTGCCGCTGATGCTCGGCCACACACGGACGGAGATGACGCTGCAATCGCCGGTGGACACGTTCGCGCTGAATGAAGAGGGCATGCGGTCTCGGGTTCGCGCCATTGTCGGCGACAAGGGCGGATCGGTGATTGATCTGTATCGCCGATTGAATCCCGGCGCCTCGCCTTCGGACATCTACTTCCTGATTGCAAGCGATTATCGTTACGGCGCCCCCGTGATGAAGATTGCCGAGAGACGGGCGGCTCTCAACAAAGCGCCCGTTTATCTCTACTACTTTCGCTGGGAGACGCCTGTGCAGGGCGGGCGGCTGAAGTCTCCGCATACGATCGAGATTCCATTCGCGTTCGACAACGTGAAGGTTTCGGCGAGCCTCACGGGCGGCGGTCCGGAAGCGATGGCGCTGGCCGATAAGGTGAGCGATGCCTGGATAGCGTTCGCGCGTGCGGGCGATCCGAATACGCCGAAGCTCCCGCGCTGGCCGCGGTTCAACGCAGCAGAACGTCCGACGATGGTTTTCAATAACGTGAGCCGGGTGGTGAACGATCCGATTCGGGAGCAGCGGCTGACGATGTTCGGGGTTTGGAATTACTCCTGAAAGGCCAAAAGCTGGCCCTGGTTGCACACGATGGTGCAACAGGCTTCAGCCTGTTGTCTTTAAACCTCAGCGCGCCGATAACGGGGCGGTGATGCTTTCGAGCGGCTGGCGTTCAGCCGCCACGCCGATCAGGAGTTCGGCAACCGCTGCGATCATCATCAGAACTGCCGCGGCCGCGTAGCCTTCGAAAAGCACGGCACGCGAACCGGTAGCGATTAAGCCAGCGAAGAGCGCTGGCGCTGCGACGCCGCCGACGAGCGTGCCGGCCGCATAGAAGAACGCAATCGCCAGCGCCCGGATTTCCAGCGGGAAAATCTCACTAACCGTCAGGTACGCTGAACTAGCGGCGGCGGAAGCGACAAAGAAAATCGCGGACCACGCGATCGTCTGCGTGGTCGCCGACAGCATTCCCTGCTGGAACATCCAGCCCGTGGCCAGCAACAGCACGCCCGCGCCGCCATACGTAATCGCGATCATGGGCTTGCGTCCGAAGGTGTCGAACAGGCGGCCGAGCAGGAGGGGTCCAAGAAAGTTTCCCAGCGCGAAAGGCAGCAGATAGAAGCCGATACTGCCGGCGGGCGTCCCGTAGTACCGCATCAGCACCAAGCCGTAGGTAAAGAAGATCGCGTTATAGAAGAAGGCTTGCGAGGCCATCAGAACGAGCCCGAGGATGGAGCGGTTGCGATGCTCGTACAGCATCGCATGCCAGATCTCGCGCCAGGGTGTGTGGTCGCGGCCGGAAAGACGGACGTGACCGTCCGCAGCTGGCAGCGCGCAGCCTGAATCCGCTACTTCTTTCTCGACACAGGCCAGTACGTCCTGTGCCTCTTTTGCGCGCCCATGCGTCAGCAGCCAACGCGGACTCTCCGGGATGTGGCGGCGCACGAAGAGAATGGCGAGTCCGAGCATGGCTCCTATGCCGAAGGCAAAGCGCCAGCCGATGTCGGGTGCGAACCAGCGTTCATTGAGGAAGAAGATGGATGCAAGGGAGCCTGCGGCGGCGCCGATCCAGAACGTGGCGTTGATGGTGAGGTCGACGTGCCCGCGCACGCGCGCCGGAATCAATTCATCGATGGCGGAGTTGATGGCGGCATATTCGCCGCCGATGCCTGCTCCGGTGAGGGCGCGGAACGTGACGAAGCTCGCGAAATTCCACGAAGCCGCCGTCAGTGCTGTGGCCGTGAGATAGAGAGACAGCGTCAAAAAAAACAGCTTTCGCCGGCCGAGACGGTCGGTAGCATGTCCGAAAACGAGGGCGCCGATGACCGCGCCGGCCAGGTAAGCCGTCGCGCTGGCGCCCACCTGTTCTTCGGTCAGGCCAAGGCTCGCCGGACTCCGCAGCATCCCGGCTATCGACCCGGCCAGCGTCACTTCGAGGCCGTCGAGCAGCCAGGTGATGCCGAGTCCGATGACGATGAGCCAGTGCCAGCGGCACCAGGGGAGCCGGTCCAGGCGTGCTGGAATGTCTGTTTCGATCCATGCAGCGGCGGCGGGCACTTGAGCGAACCTGCCGCATTCGTGAGGCCGAACCGCGAACCGGCCTGCAGCCCGCGTCTCAGCGTGAATCTTCGGCAACAAGGTGCGAATCTCATTACGCTGTGAATGCGACGGCGGACTTTGTAATCCGGCATGGGTACGCCGTCTTGTTCTTCTGGATACTGGCGGAGCAGGGGGCCCTCCCGATTCCGTCGGTTCCGCTGCTGCTGGTTTGCGGGGCGCTGGCAAAGTCCGGCCAGTTGAACGCGGGCATGGTTCTGCTGGTCGGCGTGCTTGCCTGCATGATGGCCGACTCGGCTTGGTTTCAGTTGGGGCGCACGCGCGGGTCAAAGATTCTGGGGCTGTTGTGCCGGCTGGCGATTGAGCCGGATTCCTGCGTGCGGCGGACTGAGAACGGATTTGTGAGGTATGGTCCGCGGTTTCTGCTCGTTTCAAAGTTTGTCCCGGGCATTAACGCGCTTGCCGCCCCACTCGCGGGGACCGCAAAGGTTCGGTGGTCCGTGTTCCTCCTGTTCGACGCGATCGGCGCGGCTTTCTTCATCGGGGCATGGGCTGCCGTCGGGTACCTGCTGAGCGAGCAACTGGAGATCGTTGGAGACGTGGTCGGGCGAGCCGGATTCCGGCTGTTTCTGGCCATCGTCGTGGTTGTCGCCGGTTGGGTCGGGTGGAAGTATTTTCAGCGGCGGCGATTCTTTCGCTCGCTGGCCATCGCGCGAATTCACCCTGAGGAACTGCGGATCATGCTCGAAGCCGGCGAGCGTGTCGCCATCATCGACGTCCGCGGTGGGTTGACGGCGCAGGATCCGCCGATGCCGGGGTCACTGCGCATCCCGTTGAGTCAGATGGCGGAGCGGCATCGCGAGGTGCCGCGCGACCGGGATGTGGTGTTGTTCTGTTCGTGTCCCAACGAGGCTTCAGCCGCGCACGCTGCGCTGATATTGCGAAAGCATGGGATCACCCGGGTGCGTCCGCTCGTGGGCGGAGCGGACGCGTGGAGTGATTTGATGGCGGCGCGTTAATTCGACCGCTAGTATTTGGGAACGCTCGGGTCGACTTTGTCGCTCCAGGCCAGTATTCCGCCCTTCATGTTGCGGGCGTTCTTGAAGCCGGCTTGCTTGAGGAAATCGACTGCTTTGCCGCTGCGCACGCCGCTCTTGCAATGCGCGATCAGTTCCACGTCCGGGTTAAGTTCACCAACGCGCTTCGGCAACTCGCCTAGTGGGATCAAAGTCGTGCCCGGGATCCGGCAGATCTGGAATTCGTGCGGTTCCCGAACGTCGATGAACTGGAACTTGTCGCCGCGATCGAGGCGCGCTTTCACTTCCTTCGGCTCGATGTCGCCCGAGGCGGCCACCGCTTCGGCTGGCCCTTCCTGATGGGGAACACCGCAGAACTGCACGTAGTCGATGAGCTTGGTGACGGTCGGATGATCGCCGCACACCGGGCACTCGGGATTTTTCCGCAGCTTGAGCTCGCGAAATTTCATGTTGAGCGCATCGTAGAGCATGAGGCGTCCGACGAGCGGCGAGCCGATCCCGAGGATCAGCTTCACGGTTTCCGTGGCCTGGATAAGCCCGATAACGCCGGGCAGGATGCCGAGCACTCCGCCCTCGGCGCAGCTCGGGACGAGTCCAGGAGGTGGCGGCTCGGGGTAAAGGCAGCGGTAGCAGGGTCCGCCTTCGGAGGCGAAGACGGTAGCCTGACCTTCGAAGCGAAAGATGGAGCCGTAGACGTTCGGCTTCTTCAGCAGTACGCAGGCGTCGTTGACAAGGTAGCGCGTCGGGAAGTTGTCGGTGCCGTCAACAATGATGTCGTAGTCTTTGAAGATCTCCATCGCATTATCGCTGGAGAGTGCCGTCTCGTGCCCGACGAGCTCGACATAGGGATTGATGTCGGCCATCTTTTCGAAAGCCGATTCGATCTTGCGCTTGCCGACATCGCTCGTGCCATGAATGATCTGGCGCTGCAGGTTCGTGAAGTCGACGACATCGAAGTCGACGAGTCCAATCTTGCCGATGCCGGCTGCGGCGAGGTACATGCCGAGCGGCGCCCCCAGCCCGCCCGCCCCGACGAGCAGCACTCTGGCTTTCTTCAGCTTGAGCTGCCCATCCATGCCAACTTCCGGCATGATGAGGTGGCGGCTGTAGCGGAGGATTTCGTCTTTTGAAAGGGTAACTTCAGCCATCGCGTTCCTTATCGCGCACAACGGCCGTCGGCCTGTGCGCTCCCGCCGGCGATGCTCGGCACGATCGAGATCGTGTCGCTGTCGGCAACCGGGCTGGCTTCCTTGTTCATGTAACGGATGTCCTCGTCATTGAGGTACACGTTCACGAAGCTGCGCAGCTTGCCCTCGTCATTGTAAAGATTTTTCTTGAGATCCGGAAATTTCGCCGTGAGATCGGTCAATGCTTCGCCGACCGTCTTTCCGGTGACTTCGACGGTGTCCTGTTTGTTGGCGAATTGCCGCAGCGGTGTCGGGATCAGGATTCTGGCCATATGAGTTCCTCTTTCTCTGCCTGGGTCTGCTCCGCGTTCGGGAGCCAGCTATTGGCGTGGTCGAATCGCCCCTGTTGAATCGACAGGACGACGAACGAATACCACGGACAGGAGTTTTTCAAATCGGTTTCGGAGAAGTACGCGCCGCAGTCCGGATGCGAATGGTAGATACCGATGAGGTCCAGCTTGCGCTCGCGGGCTTCGCGATCGGCGCGCAGCAGGTCTTCCGGACGCAGCTCATAGCGCGCCGCCTGGGGCCCCTCATGCGCGTTATCGAGAGCGATCGCATGGATGACGTTCTTCTCGTCGCCATCGATGGTGCCGATCATCGCGCCGCAGCACTCGTTGGGATAAATGGCCTGAGCGTGGTTCACCATGTCGCGCCAGGGTCCGCGGTCAATTTTGATCATCTAGTCTTCATCCCAGAAGTGCTCGCTCAGATATTTATCGGCGCTGTCGCAGAGGATCGTCACGATTACTCCGGTCTTGCCCTGCGCTTTGAGCTCTTTGGCAATCGTCAACGCCGCGACGACATTGCCTGCACCGGAAATCCCTACCAGCAGCCCTTCCTCGCGCGCGAGGCGTTTGACCATCTTATGGCAGTCCTCCGTCTCGATCCAGAGGTTTCGGTCCGCAAGCTTCTCGTCGTAGATTGCGGGCACGATGGCCGTCGGCATGTGTTTGGTGCCTTCAATCCCGTGAAATCCGGTGGAGGGTTGCGCCGAGATGCACTGCACGTGCGGAAGATCCTTGCGCAGGCGGCGGGACGTGCCGGTAAATGTCCCACTGGTGCCGAGAAGCGCCACAAAATGGGTAACGCGGCTCCCGGTCTGGGCAATAATTTCGGGCCCCGTGGTTTCGAAATGCGCCTTCCAGTTGTTGTCGTTGCTGTACTGATCGGGGTAGAAATACTTGTCCGGATCGGATTCGTAGAGCTTGCGGACTTCACGAATCGCGCCATCGGACCCCTCGTCTGCCGGGGTGAGGACCAGTTCCGCGCCATAAGCTTTGAGGATGCGCTTGCGCTCGATCGACGCATTCATGGGCAGGCAGAGTTTCACCTTATATCCGCGGGCGGCGCAGATCATCGCGTACGCAATGCCGGTGTTGCCGCTGGTGGAATCGATCAGGGTTTTGCCGGGGCCAAGCTTTCCGGCGCGCTCGCCTTCAAGGATCATGTTGAGCGCAGGGCGGTCCTTCACGGATCCGCCCGGATTAAAGTACTCGGCTTTCGCGTAAATTTCGATGCCGGGAAAATCGGCTGTGACTTTCTGCAGGCGCAGAAGTGGCGTGTTGCCCACATTTCCGATCACATCGTGCGCGGTGCGAGGCGCAAAGGCGGTTGCATTCATTGGAAGACGACTTTTTCCATCTTACAATTCATGATTCAACGGAACCGGCAGATGATTCAAACGGGCAAATCGCGCCGCCGGCTATTGATCCGGCCCGGGGCAATCGGCGACTTCATCGTCAGCCTGCCGGCGATGGAGGCTTTGCGCGGCGACTACACAGAAGTCTGGTGCGCGGAGCAGAATGTGCCGCTCGCCCGATTCGCCAATGCCGCCGGGTCGATCGTATCGGCGGGGCTGGACCGTCTGGGTCTGCTGCCGGCTGAGGATGTTGTCGGGCGTTTGCGCGGTTTCGACTCGATCGTCTCGTGGTATGGGACGCAACGCGTTGAGTTTCGGGAACTGGTCCGGTCGCTTGAACTTCCCTTTGAGTTCCTGCCGGCGCTACCCGATGGAGGAGCCCACGCTGTCGAGTATTACCGCGCACAGACCGGAGCCGCCGCTCGTTTCCCGAAGATCGAGTGTCCTGACGCCCCGCGCCAGTTTGCGGTAATCCATCCTTTTGCCAGCAGCACCGCGAAGAGGGCGCCGATGGAGTGGTTCAAATCCGCTGCGCGCGTGCTGGGAGGGTCGATGCCGGTCCACTGGTTGTGTGGACCCGAGGAAGAACTTGCCGGCGCAGTGCGCATTGGCGATCTCTATGAGCTTGCCTGTTGGCTGCGCCACGCGCGAATCTTCGTCGGAAACGATTCCGGTATCTCGCATCTGGCGGCGGCCGTCGGTACACCCGTCTATGCGTGCTTCCGGACGACCGATCCGAAGGTCTGGGCGCCGCGCGGTCCGGCGGTTGATTTTCAGGAGATCGGCGAAGCGAAAGGAATTCCGAGTCCGAATGGGCGTTGATCGAGCTGGGGGCATCGGCGCGCGACCTCCACAAGAAAGCGCTCTTCCTGCGCGACCGCGATGACAAAGCGGCGGGCGGCGGACGTCGTTATCAAAAGCCGCTGGGTGGAGAAGACGCCCGCGCTGCGCGCATCGGAAACGGACTGCACGTCCGCGACGCTTGCCCAGGGAATCAGCGTTCTTCGCCAGCCTTGCCGCGGGAAGAGGCCGGTCTCGCGAACTTCATAGTACTGGGGCAGCATGCAGGCAAGAACAAGGATCCACAATGGCCACGCCAAAAAGCGGAGCCATACGGGCGCAGGATGCGATCCCGGCGCGAAAAAGGCAAGAAGAGGCTCTCCAAAGCAAGTGAGGATCGCCGCCAGCACGACGACCATTACCAGCCAGCGGTCGTATCGTGTGCTGAAGCGCATCTCTGTTTATGATCCTACGAAAAAACGGCTGTGTTAGTTGCGGTCCGAATCAATGCGAACGAGAGGCGTTCTGTGGAACGCCCCGCATTCGCCGATAATCAGGCAGAACGGCGGCTGCGACCGATCGATCAGCAGGCCGATGTCGCGGGCACTCGCGGGAACTTCGAACGTTCGCCGGCTCAGTACCGATTGCTCCGGTTCCAGAAGCGTGTTGAGAGGGAGCTCCGCCGGATGGGGCCGCGGCTCGTAGCGCCGCCATTCGGCATCGACGAGGTAAACGTCCTTCGCCATCATCTCGCGCTGCGAAACGCGCCGTGCGCGGCTGAAAATCCGCAGCGTGACGTGGTAGACGGCCGTTGACGACTCGACGGTTCGGTTCACGCTATCCACCGCAAGGCACCAGTCGTCACTGCACTGCGGCTCTCCGGCGTTGAGCACCTTCGGTTTGGAAAATGCGGTCGCGGCGTAAACGATTCCGACGTATGCGGCCGCGCAGATCGAGAGGCGCCGGAAAACTCTCCCGGCCCGGGCGCCGCGTCCGCGCACCGCCAGAACCGCGGCACTGATGAGCGTCACCATCGCGGCGAAAGCAAGAAGAAGAAAAAGCAGGTCGAAGATCGTCATGGCCGCCCGCCAGACTGGACGCGGTTCACGGCACGGGCGCACAAGATCGCGAAGCCGCCAAAAGCCGCCGTCGCAAGCGGAAACGATACCGCGCCAATATACATTCCCAACTGGCGGTCTCCGGAGATTTCCGGCGCGGTGAGATTCACCCAGGCGAGTCGGGCCGTGTAGTACGCGAAGAAGGCGGCGCCGGCGGTGAACCAGGCGCAAAGCAAGACAGACGCGAGCGCGCGGGGTTTGGCCATGAGACGGACGATAATACCATAAATACTTTTAATTATAAAGTACTTCTTCTAGAAGGCGGCGCTCGTATCATTACCTTCGGGAAACCGCAACGGCGGGGCCTTCGTATGTCCAGAGATATCGCTCCTGAGAGGACGAAATAAATAGACCGCACAGGACGAACTTCTTCCTTCTTGTGGTAATGCTTTCGCTACCGGCACTGGCGCAGGATTCGCGTCTGGAGCATGCCCGGCAGGTGAATCTCGATCGCCTCGCCCATCTGCCGAATTTCGAGGCGGATGAGGTTATGGTTCGTTACCAGAGCCCGCGCGTCGATCCGCCGCGCTGGAAAAAGATGGACACGATCGAATCGGCTATCGGGTTCCGAAACGGGAATTTCACCCGGGAGCACGTGGCCGTCAACGGGAAACCGTGGAACAAGCCGGAACTACCCAATGGATCCCATCCGCGGGTCGGTTTCGGGTTTGAAATCAAGCCGTTGTTCGACCCGGCGTGCCGTGTCGAGATCCAATATGCGGGCGCCGAGGAAATCCACAGCAAGCCCGCGAGCACATACAGTTTCCGGAGCCCGCCCGATGGCTGCTTCGGGAGCCTCGGGCTCAAGAATGGCACGTTCAGCGCTCTGAAACTGGCCAATCCGCCCCGCGTTGGAAGATTCACGGTCGACGAGGCGGGCGGCAATTTGATCCACTTTGAAATGGAAGCCGTTGATCGGCCCAAGTGGCTCGACCCGTCGAGGGAAATCGATACGTGGGATTACATGAAGGTGGGGGATACATCATGGCTGCTGCCGGTCGCCTACGAGAATTACAGTGGGGGCGGCTTTGGCGGGCTCTGGCACGTCGTGGTGGAGTACAAGAACTTTCGCCACTTTGAATCGTCAACGGATGTGACTTTCAAATAGTAGTGCAGAATGGCATCCAGGATGCCGTCCTGCCCGCGATTGTAAACCGCGCTGGTGCGAGTCGCAAAAACGTATAGCCGATTGGCAATCGGCCGCTGGTTACCAACCTGCATTAAAACGCACTACGACCTCACCCTTGCGAGTGAGGTCGTAGGTGGTCGCAGGTTGAACTGCGGGAAACTACTTCTTTTCTTCTTCGCGGCCGGTTTCGGAAGCGGAGCCGGCGAACAGGCGCTTGCCGTCCGCCAGTTTCACTGTACGCGCATTGGCGAGGTTGGAGCCGTCTTTCGCGAGCGAACCCTGCACGTTAATCACGTCGCCTTCCTTCATGGAATTGCGTGTCCAGCCCTGGCGCATCAGGCCGTTCGGGCTGCCCAGCTCGAATTCCCAGTTGGTCACGGTGCCCTTGTCGTCCTTCACGTCCAGATAGAACCGCGCATGCGGGTTCATCCATTCGACCTTCGTGACTTTTCCAGTCAGGTCGCAGGGCTTCTTGTTGTCGTATTCTGCGGCGAACGAGTGGTGGGCAAGCGCCGGCATCGCCGTCAGGCCCAAGGCGGCCGCCATAACACAAAGCAATGTTGTCTTCATTTGAGAGGCTCCAATCTCGGTAGTTCTTTCCGGTTTCTGATTCCGGGAGAGGCACGGTTTCTCTCCCTCGGGGAATCATATCATTTCAATAACGGTTTTGGGAGACCCATCGTTACATCCGGGCGACATTCTCCGATATATCTGAGGACGATGCTGGTTTCATCGGGGTTTCGTGCCTTCGCGGGCCAACTGCAGCGTCCGTCGTCGAAATCCGGAGCCGGAAAAGACCGCGGCGGAAAGTAGCCTGCAACTGCGGGCCTCTATCACAAAGATCAACTTGAAGCCATCCCGTCTGGGGCGCGGCTTTAATGACAATTGCTTCGAGAGATGCTTGTCATTCGATTCGCCTGAAAACGACGACGCGCGAACTTACCGCCATCCAATCGCGGGCGCAATGTGCGTCAGAATGGCCTCCATCGCATGCACGTTGTACGAGACACCCAACTGGTTCGGGATCGTCAGCAACAGCGTATCGGCTTCGGCGATCGCCTCGTCCTTCTTGAGTTGCTCGATCAGGACATGCGGCTCTGCGGCGTAACCTCGGCCGAAGATCGCTCTCGTGTTTTCGTCGAGAAACCCGATCTGGTCCTCTTCCGGGCGTCCTCGGCCGAAATAGGAACGGTCGCGGTCGTCGATCAACGCGAAGATGCTGCGGCTCACGGATACCCGGGGGACGCGAGTGTGGCCAGCCTGAGCCCAAGCCGCACGAAAGACGCGAATCTGCGCCGCCTGCTGGATGTGGAACGGTTCCCCGGTTTCATCGAACTTCAGGGTTGAGCTCTGCATGTTCATCCCGAGCCGGGCGGCCCAGACGGCAGTTGCGTTGGTCGCCGCGCCCCACCAGATGCGATCGCGCAGCCCTTCTGACCACGGCTCCAGGCGCAGCAGCCCCGGCGGATTGGGAAACATCGGGTGCGGATTCGGCCGCGCGAAGCCTTTGCCGCGCAGCAGATCGAGAAAGGTTTCCGTGTACCGCCGGGCCATGGCGGCATCGTCCTCGCCCTCGGCAGGTTCGTGGCCGAAATAACGCCATCCCTCGATTACCTGCTCGGGAGAACCGCGGCTGATGCCCAACTGCAAGCGTCCGCCGGCGATGAGGTCCGCCGCCCCGGCATCCTCCGCCATGTAATAAGGGTTCTCGTAACGCATATCGATGACGGCCGTGCCGATCTCGATGGTTCGCGTCCGGGCGCCGGCTGCCGCAAGCAGAGGGAACGGGGATGACAATTGGCGGGCGAAGTGGTGAACCCGAAAGTAGGCGCCGTCGATACCCAGGCGCTCGGCTTCAATGGCCAGATCGATGGACTGCAGCAGCGCGTCGGCGGCCGACTGCGTTGCCGATTGTGGTGAAGGGGTCCAGTGGCCGAACGACAGGAAGCCGATTTTTTTCATGCTCGCTCAGTTTACGCTGCCTGGCCGTTTACACGATCAACGCTGACTTGGGGCCGCCCTGTTCGGTGGCGCTGGCGATCTCGTCGCGGCCGGCCGCTATTGAAAACGAAGCCTTTCACCGGCCAGCACTCGTGCCTGCCGCGCCCGGCATCCCCTCTTCATTTCCCTGCTTCGAACGCCAGCAATAGATTCCCCGGCATACCGCTCTGCCGCGAATACCCCGAGTTCACATACACAATCCCACCCAGCACCACCGCGCCCGGTCCGTCAATGGAACCGCCGTGCCCAGGCACGCCATTCACTGTGTCGAAATCGCGCGCCGTATCGAAGTCCCACAGGATGCGTCCGTCCTCTGCCGCGTAAGCCCGCATGTGCCCATCGACCGACCCTGAAAAGACGACACCCGGAATGGCGGTCACGGCCGCCGGCTGCGCGGGGCTGCATCCGGGCTTCGGCGTTTCGCATGAATGTCCCGCCGAATACCAGGCTTTCGCGCCATCGGTGAGGCGGATCGCCGTCAATCCTCCGCCCGCGGACGGATCGACATCGTTCGTGCGCAGATCGGACGGATCGGTCGCCGTACGCCTTTGCCGTCCGATGTCGGACACAGCCGCGTAAGCGTTCTGTCCATCGGAGGCCATACCCCACAGCACGCCGCCATTGGTGCTTCCCTTCCCGGCACGAAGTTGCCAGACAAGTTCGCCCTTCTTGTCCGGATCGAGAGCGTAAACCACGCCCGATTTCTGTCCGGCAACGAGTAGACTGCGTCCGCCGGCGTTGACCAGCATGGCCGATGAGCCGAAATCGTAATCCGGGCCGCAACTGTTACTCGCCAGGCACTCGCCGCTGAAGATGTCCTTCTCAGCGAATTGGCGCGACCAGACGATCTTGCCCGTCTTGATCGACAGCGCGACCACGGCGTCGCTCATCTTCGTCGGCGGCTCGGAGTAGTTGTCGCCGGTCGTTACATACAGAACGCCGCGCTTCAGGTCGAGCGTCGGCGCCGACCACACGCCTCCACCCGACGGACCATATTGTGCCCGACCTGCAGCGTTCCTGCCCAACAGTTTCGGCGGATCGGTCATGTATGTCTTCCAGACCTGCGATCCGTCGTGAATGCGCAGCGCAACCACGCTGCCCCGCATCGTGCAGCACTCGTAATTCAAGTCCGACGCGCGATTTTCTTCCCAGCTCGCGACGGGAACATACACGATGCCCTGATGCGCGACTGCCGCCCCCGTGAGTCGCGTGGCGTCATGCGGGTCCATTTTCTTCTTCCAGAGCAGCTTGCCGGCCCCCGCATCGAGCGCATAAAACCAGCCGGACTGATCGCCAAAGAGCACCACATTGCGGCTTCCGTCGCGGACCGCCAGTAGCGCCGTCCGGACCGGGCCCGTCGCCTGGTACATCCAGCGGATACAACCCGTCTGTGCGTCGAGGTTGTGGATCGCGCCTCCGGCGCTGCCGATGAAAAGATTTCCGTCCAGAATCGTGGGCTGGGAGAATGCCGTGATATCGCCCTGATACGCGAACGCCCACTTCAACTTCAGATTGCGGACGTCGTCGAGCGAAAGCCCCGCCTGCGCGCCGGTCTGAAACCGTGTGTTCCCGGCATCCGGACTCCATCCGTTCCATACCAGCTTTGGGGCGGCGGCCATCCGCACGGTGCGATCGGCGCAATAAGCGGATGCCGGGAGCGGAGCTTCGACATCTCCTTGCGTTCCCAGCCAGTTGGCGACCGCCTCGCGTTGGCCCATGCTCATCGTGTAACCGACGGTGATCATGGCTCCGTAATTGAGAGCCCGCAGAATGCGTGGAGCGGGAAGCTTTCGAAGCGATTCGCGGGTGGGGATCCGCGGGTTGTTCTGATCGTGACAGCCCGCGCAGCGCTGTTTGAAAACCTCCTCGCCGGAGTCAGCGGTGGCGGCACGGAGCGCAAGCGGGGCCAGACAGACGGCAATCGTAAAGAGTAAAGGGCGCATCGGGCTCCAGCCAGTTTATCCCCGCACGCACCTCGCGAAACGTACCCAGGCAGGGCATCCGCCGCGTCCAGACGGTGTCGGCGTGGGTAAACTGGCGATAAATCAGGCCGCCGGAGAGGTAACCGCGGGAACTTTCCGGCCGTTGAATTCCAATGCAGAGTGATCGCTGAATGCAAGTGAGCGACGAAGAGCTTTACCGTCAAATGAAAAACGGCAATCAGGACGCCTTCGCCGCGCTCTATGAGCGACGGGAGCCGGGCCTTTACCGGTTTGCGCTGCACATGTCGGGGAGTCCGTCGATTGCGGAGGAAGTTTCCCATGAGGTTTTCGTACAGCTCATGGGGCCGGCGGCGCGGTTTGATGAAACCCGCGGGTCATTGGAAAGTTTTCTCTACGGCATCGCGCGCAATCTGGTGCGCGGTGTACGCCGGCAGGGTCCGGTCGCCGAGCCGGTCGATAGCGCATTTGAGCCGGACATTCTCGGCGAGATCATCGGCAACGAGACGACAGCCGCGCTGCATCGGGCGTTGCGCGAGTTACCCGATCGTTACCGCGACGTAATCGTACTCTGCGATCTCGAAGAACGCAGTTATGAAGATGTGGCGAAAATCATCGGGCGTCCAGTGGGAACGGTAAGGTCGCGCCTGCACCGCGCACGCGCTCTGCTCGCGGCCAAACTGAAACGATTAACCGCGCCGTCGGAGGTGTTCACGGCATGACTTGCAAAGAAGCAGTCGTCGAAGTGGTGGAATGCGCGCGGCGGCGGGATAACCGTGCTGATCGCGGCATCCATACCGAGCCGGGGCGCGATCTGCGGGCGCATCTGGCGATCTGCGGCGCCTGCAGCGAGCGCTGGGAAGCCGAGCGCCAATTGACGGCGCACCTGGGAACCATTCGACAGCAGACCGCGGCCCTGCATCTGGCCTCGCCTGCCTCGCGCCGGGAAGCATTAGTACGCGACTTCGCGCGGATGCAGCCATCGCTGCCTGGGCGCCCGGCGCGGATGCGGTATGGGGGCTGGGCACTGGCAGCGGCGGCGGGACTGGTCTTTGCTATCGCGCTCGGTCGTCAGGCTGGATTGAGCGGCCGAGAGTCCGCCATTCGCACCGGGCAGGCGGTGCGAATGGAGCCGGCCGTACTTTACGAATCGAACTCGTTGAGCAGTGATGCCAGCGCGCTGTCGAGCGACGATTTCGTGGCGATTCCGTATACCCCGCCGCTGGCACCCGGAGAGATGGTGCGGATTGTGCGCGGGGACCTGTATCCCGAAGCGCTGGCCGGGATGGGGGTGGAGATTGATTTGCTCGCGTGGTCGAAGGCGGCGAACGTGCCCGTGGAAATGATCGTGGGCGAGGACGGAATTCCCCGGGCGGTGCGGATCACCGAAAGCAATTCATATTGAACTTTCTGAGTGAGGATTATGAGAGCGACAATCACATTTCGTTTTTCGACGCTGCTCGCGGCGGCGCTGATGACTACCGCCCTGATTGCACCGGCGATGCTGGCGCAAGGCCCGCCGGATGGCGGCCGCGGCTTCGGCCCGCGCGGCTTCGGCGGCAGAGGCCAGAGAGTGCTTGGCGCCGGACCTTCGCGCACGCCTGTGACGAACGCGCCGTATTCCGCTGTGGAGACATTGACGCGTCAGCAGGCCCTTCCCAACGGCAATCAGATTTCAACAAAGGAGCAGAGCAACGTCTATCGCGACAGTCAGGGACGTGTGCGCACGGAAACCACGGTGACGCCGCGCAATACTTCCGGCACCGCGGCGCCGGTTACGATCGTGACCATCTTCGATCCGGTTGCGGGTTATGAATACCGTCTGGATTCATCGACAATGACAGCGCGTCAGACACCGCTGCCTCCGGCAAGGCCGGCCCGAGGCACGCCGCCAACTCCGCCGGCACGCCCCAACGTGACGACTACGGATTTGGGCACGCAGGCCATCAACGGCGTCGCGGCAAAAGGCACGCAGCTTACCGAGACGATCCCGGCGGGCGCCATCGGCAACGCGCAGCCGATCCAGATCTTGCGCATCACGTGGGTTTCGACCGAACTCCAGGTGCCTGTCCAGATCAAGACCAACGATCCGCGCAACGGCACGAGCGATATGGAACTCACCAACATCGCACAGGCGGAGCCGAGCGGATCGTTGTTTGTCGTGCCGGCCGGCTACACGGTGAAGCAGGGCGGCGGGCGCGGCGGCCCGGGTGGCGGACCGGGGCCCAACGGCCGGCGCGGTCCCGGACCTCGCTAACTTCTCGCGAACCCAGGTCAAAATGTGACGCCGGCAGCCTCCCTCGCCGGCGTTTTCATTTCACGGCGGTTTTTCTTCTACAAGATCTCGCGCAGGTGTATACTCGCGGCCATGCAAATGCTCCGGCCACTTGCTGTCGCCGCCCTGGTCTCGACCGCCGCACTCGCCCAGACCACCGGCCTTCCCGACATGCAGGAGATCGCGCAGGGCCTCGGCGTGAAATGTGACTACTGCCACGCCGGAATGGGCGGACAGCGTCCCGCCGCCGCGGCCGCGCCCGATCCGCAGGCGGGTCCTTCCCACATCCAGATCGCGAAAGCCATGATCGCAATGACGCGCGACCTGAATGAGAAGGTCCAGGCGGCTACCGGCAAGCCGCCAAATCAAACCACGCGCGTCACCTGCATGACGTGCCATCGTGGTATTGCGATTCCGGGGCAGCTCTCCGACATTCTCGCGAAGACCGCAATTGACAAAGGACCGGAAGCCGCCGTCGCCCAATATCGCGAACTGCGTGCGCAGTACTACGGCCGCCAGAGCTACGACTTCGGCGAAGAGACGCTGCTCGCGGCCTCCGAGCGGGTCGTGCGCGCGAAACCGCCGGCTTCGATTCCGCTTCTTCGCTTGAATTTGGAATTCTATCCGAAGTCGGTGCGCAGCTACACGCAGATTGCCTTCGCTTACACCCGCGGCCTTGACGACGAATCGGCCATTACGGCGCTTCAGCAGGCGCTCGAGATAGAACCCGAAAACGGCGCGGTGCGAGGCCAGCTCGAACAATTGAAAAGCTATCGCCGCCGCAAATAAACACACACTCATCCGGTAATACAATGGGCTTGACTACCTAAGAAATCCCATGGTTCTGGAAGCCGAAGCAGCCCGCGCTCAGGTCGAGCGAATCTTCCAGAGCAAGGCTTTTCGCAGCTCCGACGTCCTCCGCCAGCTTCTTTCCTATCTCGTCGACGCTTCGCTTGCCGGCAACGCCGATGAGCTCAAGGAGTACACCGTCGCGGTCGACGCCTTAGGCAAACCGTCCTCTTACGACCCGCGCCAGGAGTCCGCGGTACGCATGCAGGTCGGGCGGCTTCGCCAGAAGCTCGTCGAGTACTACCGCAGCGAAGGCATCGACGATCCGATCCTCCTCGATTTGCCAAAAGGCCGCTTTCGAGTGGTCTTCGAAGCTCGTACGCCTGTGTCTGAACAATCGACGGTCGATGAAAAGACGCTCCCGGCCCCAGGACTGCCATGGCGGCGGCGCGGAATCATTCCGGCAATCGCGCTGGCCGTTGCGGCAGCCGCCCTCACCGGCGGCGGGTTTTATGCAGGGTACCGCCTGAGGCGGTCCGCGCCCCCGGCACCCGAATCCATTGCACCCGAATCGATCGCACCGTGGACCCCGGAGATCCAGCAAATCTGGCAACCCATTCTTTCCTCCAATCGGCCGCTCGTCGTCTGCATCGCGACGCCCCTATCCGTAATGATCCCCGGCTTCGGGTTCGTCCGCGAGTTTTCCGTGAACGACTGGGACGATGTGGCAAATTCGAAAGGCATCACAGCGTTGAAGGACGCGCTGCACGCCGAAACGATCCAGCCGAATTTCGGCTACACCGGCGTCGGCACCGCGACGGCCGCGCTCCTGCTCGGCCAGTTTCTTGGCGCACGCCAGAAGAGCGTCGTCGTGACCCGCGCCAACCTTTTGTCCCTGCCCGAGCTCATGGAGGAGAACGTCGTGTTCCTGGGACCGCTCACAGGCGATCGCGAGATTCGCGCCCTGCGCGTCAATCAAGAAATCCTTCTGGAGCCCGATGGGATCCGAAATCTCCATCCACGGTCCGGCGAGCCCGCCTTTGTGCCGGAAGGTCCGGGCGCGGCCAATACTTCCGGGGGGCGGCGTGGCGGTGAAGATTCCCTCGACACCTATTCGCTGATCAGCCGCGTTCCCGGAATTCGGGGCAAGGGTGAAATTCTCAGCCTGTCGGGCAATCAGGTGTCCAGTGTAATGGCGGGAGAACAGGCGCTGACCGACCCGCAAGTCGCAAAGATGCTCGTTGAGAAACTACGCAAGCCGGATGGCACTCTGCCCCGCTATTTTCAGGTGGTTTTGCGCGTGCGGTCAATGGATGGCGTCCCGACCGCCATCACCTACATGTTCCACCGCGAACTGGTCGAATCGCGGCCACCAGTGCCGCCGCAAAAGTAACGCGGCATAACCCACTGAAAACACGCCGTCTCTTGTGTAACTCCGGCGGTAACACACGGTCACCTGACCCCAGACTGCGCCCGCACGCGTCACTGACATGCTAGCTTCAAATCGACCTCAGCTCTTTCAAATTCAGCCGGGGATCAGGAGAAAGAAAGCGTCTATGAAGCGTGCTGCGTTAGCTCTGCTGTTGGGTGGAGCATTCATGGCTGCGGTGCCGGCCTTCGCCCACCACTCGTTTGCCGCGACTTATTTCGAGGACAAGACTATCACCGTCGAGGGCAAGCTGGTCCAGTTCATGTTCCGGAACCCGCACTCGTTTGTCCACATCGAGGCGCCCGATGACAAAGGCCAGATGGAAACCTGGGCAGTGGAATGGGGCGGCGGCGGCCAGTTAAGCCGTGAAGGCGTGTCGCGCGACACCTTGAAGCCCGGCGACCACGTCATCATCACCGGCAACCCGGGCCGGAACCCCGAAGACCACCGCATCCGGATGCGCAGCATCAAGCGGCCGTCCGATGGCTTCGGCTGGGCGGGAACAGTTCAGTAAAATTAACGCTCGCAAAGCCGCCAGAGATTTAGTCTCTGCGGCTTTGCGAGCGAATATCGGTTTTACTGGTGGAACCGGCCCACCAGAATTCCCTTTCCGAGAATGTGTCCTTGCGCGGCCGCGATCACCTGATCACGCGTCGCATCCGGTCCGAGATCCAGCTTGGTATCCAGCGCCATCAGCTCAAACGTGTAGTGGTGGTACGGACCAGCCGCCGGAGCTCCCGGTCCCATAAAGCCGACTTTGCGGCCGGTGTTGGTGATTTGAATGGTTCCGTCCGGAAGTTTCGGATCGGCTGGCTGCCCTTCCGCCAGCTTGGTCGCGGTGCCAGGAATGTTGAACGCCATCCAGTGAGTCACGTCGTCAGTCTTCTTCCCCATCGCCACATCCGGATCGTGCATGAGCAGAATGAAGCTCTCGGTGCCCGCCGGGACGTGGGTCCAGTCAAGTTCGGGCGATACGGGCTTTGGGTTTTTTTGGGTGTATTTGTCGGGTATGATCCCACCGTCTTCGAACGACGGAGATGTCAAGGTCAGGCCCGGGCCGCCTCTGCCGCCACCTGCCCGTCCGCCGCCCGGTCCTTGCGCGAATGCCGAGCCGAAGCCGGCCCCGAGTAATAAGGCGCCAATTGCGAGTGTCTGTCTCGATTTCATAAATATCCCCCTCCTTGCGCTGGCCAGCATATCAAAGCTGCGGACCCAGCCTGTTACTCGCGGCAGATTCCGCGCCGGCTTCCCCGGATAAACCGCACCAAATGAAAAGCATTTTCGTCCGGAATCTCGCTTTCGATCCGGGCGAGCGCTTCCTCCAGCCTCAGCCCGGCCCGGTAAAGCACTTGATAGGCCTTTTTCAGGTTGGCAATGTGGTCCCGTGAGAATCCGGCCCGCCGCAGGCCGACCAGGTTCAGGCCTTTGGCTTCGACATTGAATCCGGAGTACAAAAAAAACGGGGGCACATCCAGATTCACCCGCGTATTCCCACCAATCATCGCGAGCCGGCCGATCTTCGAATACTGGTGGATCACGACGCCACCCGAGATGAACGCCTGGTCTTCCACTTCGACGTGTCCGGCAACCAGGGCGCAGCTCGCGATCACCGTGTTGCTGCCGATCGTGCAATTGTGTGCCACGTGGCCGGACGTCATGATGTAATTCCCGTCCCCAATCGTCGTCGCGGACTCGGGCTGGGTGCCGCGCGAAATCGTGTAATGCTCACGGATCGTGTTGCCGTCGCCGATCCGAAGATAGCTGCGCTCCCCTTTGAAATTTTTGTCGAGCGGGTCCGTTCCGAGAACCGTGCCGGCGGAAATCTCGTTACGATTCCCAAGGGTCGTCCAACGCTTGACGAACACGTACGGCTCCAGAAGACAGTCCGCTCCGATCGTGACGTCGGATTCAATAACGCAGAACTCGCCGATGCGCGTGCGCGGCCCAACTATGGCTTCCGGATGCACACGCGCTGTGGACGCAACGATGGCCGACGAGTCAATGGGCACGGATTCCCATCATAGCGGCGGCTACAGGACCCGCTATTTCCGTGCATGCGGACGCCGGATCCTCACATCGGCTCCATTCGTATCCTGCGTGCTGTCGAGTTTCTTCTTGAGCGGCACCAGCGCCCACATCGTAAACACATTCAGGACGGCCAGCACGATGGCGATCTCATAACGGCCCTGCGCCGTCGCCGCTCCGATGGCACCCGTATTCCAGATGCTCGCCGCCGTCGCCGTCCCGTGCACACTCAGTCCTTCTTTGAGGATCGCCCCGCCGCCGACGAAACCGATTCCCGCCACCAGTCCCTGCAGCACGCGCGAATTGGCGGCAAGCGCATCGGGACCCTGGCCAATCCCCTGCATGATCATGAGGTATCCGCAGCTCGCCATGGCTACGATCGGGAAGGTCCGGATGCCGACGCCGTGCGCTTCCTGCTCACGCACCCAGCCCGTCGGCATCGCCAGCAGATATGCCGCGAGGATTTTCCCCGCGATCCCAATGAGAACGTGCCAATCCACGAAGTGCATGCTGTAATCTAAGCGCACAGGCACGCAGCCGTTGTGCGCGTTTAGAATTGAGCTTACCGCTGCCTATGCGTGGACAAAGCCAGCCGGCTAAACAATTCCGCTATCTCGATCTGCTGATCAATATTTTCGTCGTGGTGCTGATCGTGTCGAACCTCATCGCTCCGAAGTTGGTGCCTTTGGGAAAGCTCCGCATCAGCGCCGCTCAACTGCTGTTTCCAATCACGTACATCTTCGGCGACATCTTCACCGAGGTCTACGGCTACAGCGCTTCGCGCCGCGCGATCTGGACCGGCTTCATGGCCAGCATCATCATGACTGCTTTCGGGCTCTTCGCGATCTGGCTTCCCGCGGCGCCCGAGTTCAAAGACCAGGCCGCTTACGAAACAATCTTCGGCGTGGTTCCCCGCAACGTCGCCGCCAGCCTGCTCGCCTATTGCGCTGGAGAATTTGCCAACTCCCTTACGGTCGCGAAGATGAAACTGTGGACTGAAGGAAAATATCTCTGGACGCGCACAGTGGGCTCCACGGTCATCGGCCAGGCGGTGGACACCACCATTGTGATTCTGGTTATTTTCTGGGGCCAACCTTTGAGCGAGCTCGCGAACCTGATCTTTTCCGGCTATGTCTTCAAAGTGACGTACGAAGTGCTCGCGACCCCGCTCACCTACGTCATCGTTAATTCCTTAAAGCGAGCCGAAGGCGTAAATTTCTTCGACCGGGGAACTAACTTCAATCCGTTCGCGCTGCGGGCCCGCGGCATATAACGGCACGTCATTCCGACAACAAGCGCTTCACTTGCGCAATCGGCATGTCTTTCCAGATCCGTTCGTAATTCTCCCGCCCCATAAACGACCGGCTCCGCATGCGATCGATGTAAAGCGCGCCGCGCAGATGATCGATCTCATGCTGGAGAATCCGCGCATACCATCCGCGCGCCTGGATCTTCACCGGTTCCGCGCGTTCATTCAGGCATTCGACGGAAACGCTCAGCGCGCGAGGCACGATTGCGGTAAATCCCGGCAGGCTGAGGCATCCTTCGAAAAATTCGACATCCCCGGGCTCGAGGGTCAGCCGCGGATTGATGATGACGTGCGGCGGCACGGGAGTTCGCAGCCGTTCCGCGATTTGCCCGGGCGTCGCCTTCTCGATGTATTCATGGCGATCTTCGATAACGGCCAACTGAAGAGAACTGCCGATTTGCGGCGCTGCCAGACCGACCCCCGGAGCGGCCCGCATCGTCGCGAACATGGACGCGATCAACTCCTGAATCTCCGGCGAGAGGATTTCCGCAGGTGTGAGTTCCCGCGCAGTGCTGCGGAGCACTGCCTCGCCCGTTTCGATGATTGGCAAGACCTGTGTCATTTCATACCCGCAATTCCTGCACGGTCGATCACACTGTTTGCGTGAAATCCGCGCATCGTATCGCCTAACTTCTTTCAACTCATCAATTTCTCCTGGCATTATACGTGCTTAATCTTGGCTGGGTCGCGCACTTCCGCCGCCCCTCATGGAGAAAATCATTAATGCTTGGATGGATGATCGTTTTCGCTCTGCTCGCACTCATCGCCGGAATTGTGACGATGATGGCCGGACCGGCGGCGGCCCTCTTGTCCACCAGAGTAGCGGTATACCTCTTCGGCGGACTCTTTCTCGTTTGTGCAGTCACCAATCTGGGTCGCGGACGGGCCTGAGGAGCCGGCTGGCGCCGCATGAAAGCCAGACCGGTTCGAATCGTCCTCGCTTTTTACCCCTCCGAAGAGGGGCCCTCTGATCAGGTCAGAAGATCGCTCGATCCTGTCGCGCGCGTGTGTATGGTGCGCGCGGATTCCGAGAAGTTAACGCCTCTCTGCGCGCGCTACGCTCAACTGCGCGTCGAGGGTGAGACCCTTCTGATCGCCGAGACGTCCCCGGCCAAACTCGAAACGGTAGCCAGGTATCTTCGCGTATCCGGATCGCCGGCGATCTTTGTCGCCCGTCCGGAGTTCGTGACGGCCTCGGAACTGGAGCTCGAACCGCCGGCTGGCGCTTGGCCCGTCGAAGATCGCGCCGCCCTGACGCGCGAAACCATACTGGCCCGCCTCGAACAATACAAGCAGGATCTCCAGGCGGCCCGGCAGGACCTCGTGGATGCGAATCGTCTGGGCCACGCATTGTCGCCGGCCGCCGAGTGGATCCTCGATAACTCGTATCTGATCCATACGCAGATCATGGAAGTGCGGCGGCACCTCCCGCGCGACTATTCCTCATGGGCGGCGGCAAGGAGCGGTCACGGCGATGTTTCGTCGGTCGCGCGCCAGCTTGTCTCGCAGGCGGATTGCATTCTCACCGAAGACAGCATTCGCGAGCATCTCCGCGCCGCTCAGTCCCCATCACCGTTCACAATCGCGGAGCTGTGGGCCTTCCCGCTGTTTCTGCGGATGGCTCTGATCGAAGCTCTGGAGCGCCTCTCTGCCGCCGTCAACCGCGGCCAGCAACTTCGTGAGGTTGCCTACCTCTGGGCCAACCGCCTGGCCGCCGCCGCGCGGGCGGGCACCGCGGTCTTCGATACAATGCTGCACCGGCTGGAAACAGAGCCGATTGCACGCCAGCCGCACTTCGTCACGGCTCTCGCCGAGCGGCTGCAGGATGAAGAGCTGGCGCTCGGGCCGGCCCAGCACTGGATCGAACAGCGCTTTGGCAAATCCCTCGTCGAAGTGGTCCGCGCGCAGCACACGCGTGAAGCCGCCGAAACCGTTTCGACGTCGAACTCATTCAACAGCCTGCGTGCCCTCTCCCGCATCGATTTCCGGAATATCTTCGAAGACGTCAGCCTTGTTGAAGCCGAATTGCGCAAAGATCCGGGCGGCACCTATCGGCGAAGCGACTTCCGCACGCGCGACCGCTGCCGGAGAACGGTCGAGCGAGTCGCCCGTTACAGTGGCCTCACCGAGCTCGAAGTGGCGACCAGGGCCGTCTGGCTCGCACGGGATTCCCGCGACCCGGCCAGTGCGCAGGTCGGCTATTACCTGCTCTCAGACGGCCTCGCGGATCTTGAACGTGATACGCAGGCCCGCATCCCACCTGGCGCGCGGCTGCTCCGGTTCATCTGCCGCAACGGCACATGGGTATACATCGGCGGTATTGTCGGGCTGACCGCGTGCTTCGCCGCCCTCGCATGGCTGCTGGCCGCGGAGGAAGGCGTTCATCCGGCCGCCATTCTGATCACGCTGACGGCGCTTGCAGTCTTCCCCCTCAGCGAGCTTTGCATTCAGATCATGAATGCATTCGTAATTTCGCTCCTGCCCCCCGACCCTCTGCCCAAGCTCGATTTTCGTCACGGCATTCCACCAGAGCACGCGACTCTCGTCGTGGTGCCGATGATGCTCAGCAGTCACGAAGTGATTCGGGCAGAGCTCAAGAAACTGGAAATTCGTTTTCTCGCCAACCGGAACGCGAATATTTTCTACAGTCTTTTTCCGGATTTCACCGACTCGCCGGAGCCCTCCAACACCACCGATGCCGACCTGCTGCAAACCGCGCGACAAGGAATCGCCGAGCTTAACCAGCGCTATCCTCCAAGCGCCGAACCAGACTTCCCACCCGGTCTCGACGGGGACCGGTTTCTCCTGTTTCACCGCCCGCGCGTGTGGTCGAACAGCGAGCAAATGTGGATCGGGCGCGAGCGCAAGCGCGGCAAACTCGAAGAGCTGAACGCCTTCCTCGTGAATCCCGCGGCCCCGCAAACCACGATTCTCGATACCGGCCGCCTGCCGCTGCCGATTGCCTATGTCATCACCGTCGACGCCGACACGCAATTGCCGCCCGATACCGCGCGTCGCATGATCGAGACGATTGCGCACCCGTTGAACAAAGTCGAGATCGATCCGGAAACTCGCGTGCGCCGCCGGGGCTATACGATCATTCAGCCGCGCGTCAGCATCGCTCTGCCGGGAGCGACCGCGACCCGGTTCACGCGCATCTTCGCCGACGCGACGGGCACGGACCCTTACTCGCAGACCGTTTCCGACGCGCAGCAGGATCTGTTTTTCGAAGCCATCTACCACGGCAAGGCGATCTACGATGTCCGCGCTTTCCACACCATCCTCGCCGACCGCTTCCCTCCCGAATCGCTGCTGAGCCACGATCTGATCGAAGGCGCGTATGTCGGCGTCGGACTCGCCAGCGACATCGAAGTCTTCGAACATTTACCGACGGGATATGGCGCATTCGCATCGCGCCAGCACCGCTGGACGCGCGGCGACTGGCAAATCGCGCGCTGGGCCTTCGGCCATGCGCCGGCCTCTTCGGGAAAGCTTGAGCCGAATCCGCTCTCGGCCATCAATCGCTGGCGCATCCTCGATAACCTGCGGCGCAGTCTGGGGCCGGTGGCCGCGTTGCTGCTGCTCCTGCTGGGCTGGCTGACGAATGCGGCTCCCGGAGTCTGGAGCCTCGTCGTGGCCGTGGCCATCGCCATTCCGGCAGTCACGCCGCTGCTCGAGAGACTGGCGCGGCGCGTACAGGGCTCCGTGCATCGCTGGCAGGGCGCCGCGGATGAATTGATACGCGCCCTGGTGATGGTCGCATTCCTGCCGCACCAGGCCTGGATTTCCGTCGATGCGATCGTTCGCGTTTTCTACCGGCGCCATGTCAGCCGGCGCAAGCTGCTCGAATGGCACACGGCGGAACATGTGCGGGAAAACGCGCGCCGCCACCGGGACGCCACATTCCGGCAGTTGACTATCATTGCCGGTTTTTCGGCTCTGCTGATTCCCGTCCTGCTCGTCAACGGTGAATTCGCACTTACTTCATCCTTCCTCGTTTTCTGGATCGCTTCACCGGCGCTCATGCGCTGGATGAATCACCCGTCGCGCTCGCGCGCCCGCAGGGACCTAGATGCTGCCGAGACGCACTTTCTCCGCGGCGTGGCCCGCACCACGTGGCGATTCTTCGACGACCTCGTCGGACCCGAATCGAACTGGCTGCCCCCCGACAACTCTCAGCTCGCGCTGCGCGTCGAAGTCGCGTCGCGCACGTCGCCCACAAATATCGGCCTGTGGCTCACCTCCGCGCTGGCCGCCCGCGACTTCGGCTATCTCACGGTGGATGAATTCTGTCTCCGCTGCACCCGCACTCTCGACACGCTCTCGCGCATGGAGCACTACGAGGGGCACCTGCTGAACTGGTACGACACGCGCACACTGGAAGCCCTGAATCCGCGCTACGTCTCGACCGTGGATAGCGGGAATTTGATCGCGGCGCTGTGGGTGCTCGAGCAGGGCTGCAACGATCTGCTGCACGCACCCGTGCTCGGCCACGCCGGACTTCGCGGGCTTCACGACACGCTGTCCGTCCTCCGCGAGAAGTGTGGCGACGACCCCTCCGCCGCGGTTTCGACGCATGCGCTGCGCCGTCTCCTGCATGCCGCGAAAGAAGGCCACGAATTGATAGGCCGCTATCGCATGGCGATAACCCCCGCCCACAAACTGCATGAATCCCAACGCTGGCACACCGCCACCATGGACGAGCGCACCTACTGGGCATCGAAACTTTCGGCCGAACTGAGTGCGTGGACGACGGTCGCGGACCGCTACGTGCAATGGATGGAGACTCTGGCCTCGCCTCCCGATTCGCTGCTGGAATCGATTGGCAGGGATGCCGTCCGGCTGCGGCGCCGTGCGCTGCATCAGATCCCGTCGCTGCTCGCGCTGGCGGAACATTCGGCGCCTTTCGTCGACTCGATCCTCGTCTGGAGAACTCGTCCCGATCTCCGCGCCGAAGCGCATGCGTGGCTCGACCAGGTGGCCGCCGAGTATGAAACGGCGTGCCGCAATGCGGCCGAATCCGTCGCCTCTCTTCGAAACCTGATGGCAAGCGCCGCCCGGATTGCCGACTCCATCAACATGCGCTTTCTCTACGATGCCTCGCGGCGGTTGTTCGGCGTGGGCTACTCTGTCGGCGGCCCGCGCGAGTTCACCAGCCACTACGATCTGCTCGCGAGCGAATGCCGGCTGGCCAGCCTTATCGCCATCGCCAAGGGAGACATCGGGGCGGAGCACTGGCACGCCATGAATCGCCCATGGGTCTACTCCCACGGCGGCCAGACGCTGCTTTCCTGGAGCGGCACGATGTTCGAATACCTGATGCCGCTGCTGTTCACCCGCACCTACAGCAACTCGCTGCTCGACTACGCCTGCCAGGACGCCGTAGAGCGCCAGATTGACTACGGAAACCGGAACGGCGTCCCTTGGGGAATTTCCGAATCGGCCTGGAGCGCCCTTGACGTCCATCAGATCTATCAGTACAGGGCGTTCGGCGTCCCGCTTTTGGCCCTCAATCCCGGTACGGAAGAAGAGCTGGTCGTGTCGCCCTACTCGAGCGTGTTGGCCATGATGATCGATCCCGCGGCGGCGGTGGAGAATCTCCAGCGTCTTCAGGATCTCGGAATGGCCGGACCCATGGGCTTTTATGAAGCCATCGATTTCTCGCGCGAGAACCGCAAGGGTGAGCGCGGCGTCGTGATCTATTGCTATATGGCTCACCATCAGGGGATGAGCCTGAACGCCCTCGATAACGTTCTCCATCGCGACATCATGCAGCGCCGCTTCCACAGCGATCTGCGGGTGCACGCGGTCGAGAGCCTGCTGTTCGAAGGCGTGCCCATCACCCGGCATCCCATTGAGGAGACGAAACCGAGGGTTCCCACCGTACACCCGGTGAGCGCGGAAGAAATCGCCGATCGTATCTGGACGGAAGAGACGGCCGCTCCGCGCGTTCATCTGCACGGCAACGGACACTACGCATTGATGATCACCAACTCCGGCGGCGGCTACAGCCGCTGGGGCGATTTCGATATTTCGCGCTGGCGGTCGGACTCGACGCTCGATCCGTGGGGAACCTTCATCTTCATCCGCGACCTGAAATCCGAAGACGTCTGGGCAACGACCCATAAGCCGTTCCACACTCGTGTCGGCGAGTTGACCGTGCGCTTTGCTTCCGACCGGGCCGAGATTCACCGGCGGGTGGCGGGCCTCGAAACCGTCCTCGATGTGACGGTCGCATCCGAGGACGATGTCGAACTGCGCCGCCTGCGCGTCACCAATCGCCTGCTCCGCTCCCGCCAAATCGAGCTCACCAGTTACCTCGAACTGGCGATGACGCCACATTCCGCCGACCGCGCGCACCCGGCCTTCGTCAAGATGTTCATCGAAACCGAATGCCCGCAGCCGGGCGTTCTGATCGCACATCGGCGTCCGCGGGCGCCTGGCGATCCGCCGATTTGGACCGCCCACGTCCTGGTTGGCGCACTCAGCCAGGAAGATATTCAGCACGAGACCGACCGCGGCCGCTTCCTGGGCCGCTCGAACTCGCCGGAAGATTCGTCGGCCCTGCGCAAGCCGCTGACAGGCTCCGTCGGAACCGTAATCGACCCGGTCTTCAGCCTGCGCTGCCGCCTCAATCTCGACCCGCGCGAACGAAAAGAGATCGCGTTTCTCACCATTGCGGCCCCGACGCGCGACGCCCTGATGGCGATCGTCGCCAAATACCAGCTCGCCGGCGCGGTCTCGCGAGCTTTCGAAATGGCCTGGACGCGCGCCCAGCTCGAGTTCCGCTTCCTGCGCATCGGACCAGGCGCGGCCCATCGCTTCCAGGAACTCGCCAGCCAGATGATTTATCCGAACCCTCGCCTTCGTCCGCCGCCGGAGCGGCTCACGCGAAATCGTCTCGGCCAGGAAAGTCTCTGGGCGTATGGCATTTCCGGGGATTTGCCCATGCTGGTCGTCCTCGTTCCCGACCCGCGCAGTCTGGCGCTGGTTCGCGAAGTGCTGGTCGCACACGCCTACTGGAGAATTCGCGGATTCAAGGCGGACGTCATCATCCTCAATCAGGAAGCTCCCAGCTACGATCAACCGCTCAAGATCGCGATCCAGCGACACATTCAGGCCCATGCTTCGGAAGCCGGCACGGACCGCCCCGGTGGCGTGTTCCTGCGCGACTGGCATGCAATTCCCGAAGAGCACCGCACGCTGATCATTGCCGCCGCCAATATTCTGCTGAGCGGCAACAGGGGCTCCCTGCAACAGCAACTCGTGCCCGCGCCTGAAGGTCCGGGAATACCGCCGTTCGTGCCTGCCGGCAACGCGCCCGAGGAACCGTCGCGCCCTCTGCCTTTCCTGGAGCTGCCCTACTTCAATGGCCTGGGCGGATTCACGCGGGATGGGCGCGAGTACGCCATTTATCTCAAACCCGGCGCGACCACGCCCGCCCCATGGGTCAATGTGATGGCGAATGAGCAATTCGGCGCTCTCGTTGGAGAAAGCGGGCTCGGATTCACATGGGCCGTCAACAGCCAGGCGAACCGCCTCACGCCCTGGCACAACGACCCGGTTGTCGATCCTCAATCGGAGATCCTCTACCTGCGGGACGACGATAGCGGCGCGATGTGGACGCCCACCGCGCTGCCGCGCCGCGAAAAAGACGCGTATCGGGCCCGCCACGGCCAGGGCTACACCGTCTTCGAACACAACAGCCATGCGCTCGGCACGGAGATGACTGTGTTCGTTCCGATCGGTAAACAGGGTAACGGCGAACATGGCAACGGCAGCCCCGTGAAGGTGTGCCGGCTGCGATTGCGCAACGATTCCTCCCGCCGGCGCCACCTCACGCTCACGTGGTATGTGGAATGGACGCTCGGTGCCGATCGCGAAGATCAGCAGATCCACATCCAGACATCCCGTGATGCGGAATCGGGCGCACTGCTCGCCCGGCAGTTCTGGAATGGCGCAGCCAGCGGGCGTACTGCGTTCGCCGCTTGCAGCCCGCCGTCTTCTTCGTGGACCTGCGACCGCGGCCAGGTGCTCGGGCGCGATGGCTCGCGATCCAGCCCGGCCGGGCTCGATCGCGTGCGCCTCGATAACCGCGCCGGTCCGGGAGGCGATCCCTGCGCAGCCCATCAGATCCGGGCCGTGCTGGAGCGCGGGCAGACATCGGAGTTCATCTTGCTGCTTGGACAGACTGAGGAAATCGAAGGCGTCCGAGCTCTTCTCAAACACTTCGAGACTTCTGAAGCGGTCGAGCAGGCGCTCGAGGCGACCCAGGCGTGGTGGAACGCACTGCTCGGCTCCCTGCAGGTGCGAACTCCGGTTCTCTCCGTCGATCTTCTGCTGAACCGCTGGCTGCTTTATCAAACTCTGAGCTGCCGGTTCTGGGGACGCTCGGCGCTCTACCAATCCGGCGGCGCGTTCGGATTCCGCGATCAGCTTCAGGATTCGATGGCCTTCGTCTACAGCGCGCCGGAGCTGACCCGGAAACACATCCTTGCCGCCGCCGCGCGCCAGTTCATCGAAGGCGATGTCCAGCACTGGTGGCATCCGGACACCGGCGTGGGCGTCCGCACACTCTGCTCCGACGATCTGCTTTGGCTTCCGTTCACGGTCGCGCAGTATGTCAAGGTCACCGGGGACGTGGAAATTATGGACGAGATCGTTCCGTTTCTCGAGGCGCCTGTTCTGGGCCCGCATGAGCATGAGCGGATGATGACGCCGGCCATTTCCACTGAAACGGCGCCCCTTTGGGAGCACTGCCGCCGCGCGATCGAACACGGACCCGGCGATGGCGGGCAAAAGATTGGGCCGCATGGCGTACCGCTGATCGGCAACGGCGACTGGAACGACGGTATGAATCTCGTCGGCCCCGAAGGCCGCGGGGAAAGCGTCTGGCTCGGATGGTTTCTGTGTTCGGTCCTCGAGTCGTTTGCTGACCTGATCGAAACACGTCCATCGGAGCGCCATCTCGCCGCGGGATGGCGGCAACGGATTTCGGAGCTGCAGAAAGCGCTCGAACAATCGGCCTGGGATGGCGAATGGTATCTGCGCGCGTGGTTCGACGATGGATCTCCCCTTGGCTCTCATCGCAATCTCGAAGCACGGATCGATTCTCTGCCGCAGTCGTGGTCGGTGATCTCCGGGGCGGGCGATCCGGCCAGAGCCAGGCGCGCCATGCATTCGGCGGAGACTCATCTGGTGCGCGAACGTGACCGGCTCGTGCAGCTCTTCACACCGCCTTTCGATCACTCTGAGCCGAACCCCGGTTACATCATGGGATACCCGCCGGGCCTGCGCGAGAATGGCGGCCAGTACACGCATGGCTCGCTCTGGATGGCGATGGCCTGCGCGCGGCTGGGCGAGGGGGGCAAGGCAGTCCACCTGTTGCAGATGATGAATCCAATCGAGCTCAATCGCGGGCCTGACGACCTCGAGCGATATCGCGGCGAACCCTACGTGGTCGCGGCCGATGTCGGGTGCGCGGAGGGCCACGTCGGCCAGTGCGGCTGGACCTGGTATACCGGATCGGCGGCCTGGATGTACCGGGTCTGGATCGAGGAAGTGCTCGGCTTCCAGCTTCGCGGAGATCACTTCACTTTGAAGCCCTCGATACCCGCGGACTGGCCTGGCTTCGAACTGACCTATCGTCGCGGGATGACGGCATGGGTCGTCACGGTAGCACGGCAAAGCGGTAACGCCGGCTTCACCCTGGAACTGGATGGCGAGCCGGTGAGCACCGGCTTCATTCCATTGGTTGAAACCGGCCGCACTCATCAGGTCACAGTTCGCGTGCCCGCGACGGCGGAGCCCGAGCGTCATTCCCTCCAAAGCGAATTGCAGCCCGCAATCATGTAGCGCCGGCGGTCGAAGCCGCCGGTGATTTTTGCTGAGACAAGGAACGCTGGCCGACGGCATATAATCTGATACGTCAGTGCGTGCCCGTCTCCGCATCCTCGCGTTTATCGCCATCGCTGCACTTCCCGCGGCGCCTCAAATCGTGCTTGAGAGTCGCGACGTCACTCTGCCGCCTCCTCGTGCGCCGCAGTCAGGTCCTCCGGGACCTGTCCCGCGTCTGCCGGATGGAAACCCCGACCTCGGCGGCATCTGGAATGGCCAGCGGACGATCAGTCAGGATGGTCCCGCCATGCTTCCATGGGCGGCCGAACTCCTGGCAAAGCGCGAGACAACACATTATGCGGATGACTTCGAGGCCCGCTGTCTGCCCGGCGGCCCGCCGCGCGCGGCGCCATATCACACGGCGCTCTTCTCGACGCCGAAACTCGTTCTGATGCTGTTCGAAGGAAACACCCATATGTACCGGCAGTTCTTCGTCGATGGCAGCGATCATCCGAAGAATCTGAAGCCGACGTGGTATGGCGACTCGCGCGCCCACTGGGACGGCGACACGCTGGTCGTCGACACCGTCGGCCTCAAGGACATCTCCTGGATCGACATGCCCGGGCACCCGCATACGAGCCGGATGCATCTCACGGAGCGCTTCCATCGGCGCGACTACGGCAACCTCGAAATTCAGGTCACCATCGACGATCCCGGCGCCTATTTGAAGCCTTGGATTCAGAACCGCGTTGCGACGCTCGAAACGGCCATGGACATGACCGAATACGTCTGCAACGAGAATAATCAGGACCCCGCGCATCTCGACGGGGCGCACAAATGAGAGGTAGAGGTAAATGTTTATGACTCGCGTCATCGCCTTAACGACGCTCGCCGCCGCATTGCTTTACGGACAGACCCTTTACGGACAGACCAAAGATATCCCCCGTATGCCGGACGGCCACCCCAATTTCAACGGGATCTACGAGCATCCATACGTGCCCGATGTGACGAAGGATGGCAAAGACCAGAAGGGCGCCGGGCCGCTGCCCTTTACTCAATGGGGCGAAGAGAATTTCAAGAACTACGATGTTTCGAAGTTCGACTACACCGGCCACTGCCTGCCGTTCGGGCTGATGCGGTCAGTCAATGTGGGCGGTTATCCGATTCAGTTCGTGCAGTACGGCGATTACATCGCGGAGCTGTTCGAGCAAAACACCTGGTTCCATGTAATCGCGATGAACCGCGACCATCCAAAGAATCTGCAGCCCACGTGGTTCGGCGATTCCGTCGGCAAGTGGGATGGCGATACGCTCGTCATCGACACCATCGGATTCAACGGAAAGACGCGCCTCGATACGCTCGGACATCCGCACAGCGATCAGATGCATCTGATCGAGCGCCTCACATACACCGACAAGGACCACATTCAGTACGAAGTCACTGTGGACGACCCGAAGACGTTCACGAAGCCGTGGAAGAACACGCGAAATTTCTGGCGCCTGAAGCCGGGCGAGGAGCTGATCGAGTACTCCTGCGAAGAGAACAACCGCGATCTCACGCAAGGCCACATCAAGTAGAAGATATCTCGGTCCTCATTCAAAAGGCCGATCTCTGCACGATGGTGGCACAGGCTTCAGCCTGTGGCTTGAACTTGAATCACAGGCTGAAGCCTGTGCCACCATCGTGCGTCCGCGGGACGAAATAGTGGAACCGCCTAATCGTGTTCCGCTTCCGGGGGCGGCAGCACATCCCGCTCGCCCGCGATCCACACATATAACGTCGGCAGCAGAAACACACTCAGCACCAGCGCCAGCAGCAGCCCTCCGACAATCACGATCGCGAATGGCTTCTGCGAATCGGAACCAATCCCGCGCGAAGTCGCCGCCGGCAGCAGCCCGATACTGGCCACCAGGGTCGTCATCATGATGGGCCGCAGCCGCTGGACCGCTCCCTCCACCGCCGAGTCGAAGATCGATAGCCCGCGCACCCGAAGCTGGTTGATGTACTCCAGCATGATCACGCCGGTCTGCACAGACACGCCGAACAGAGCCAGAAACCCGACGCCCGACGACACGCTGAATCGCGTATGCGTCGCCAGCAGCGCCAGCAACCCTCCGATCGGCGCCATAGCCACATTGGCCAGAATCAGCAGCACCCACTTCGGCGAATTGAACATCGTGTAAAGGATCAGGCAGATCACGAGAATCGTGAGAGGCACGACGATCGCGAGCCGCTTCGAAGATCGCTTCTGACTTTCATACTCTCCCGCCCACGTCGTGTGATAACCGGCCGGCAGTTTGACTTCTTTGTTGACCTTCGCGATCGCCTCTTCGACCGTACTGCCGAGATCGCGCCCACGCACGCTGTACTTCAGCGCGACGTATCGCGAGTTCAGCTCGCGCGAGATTCCGGAAGCGCCATCCAGTGTCTTCACATCGCAAAGTTGAGAGAGCGCGACACGCTCTCCACTGGGAGCCACGAGCCGGATGCGCTCGATCGCCTCTTTGGTGTCCCGATACGGCGCCAGATAGCGGGCGACAAGGTCGTAGCGCTGCTCTCCCTGCAGAACTTGCCCGACTGCGTCGCCGCCCACAGCCGTTTGAACCGCGTCATGAATGTCGCCGACGCTGATCCCGTATCGCGCGGCGGCTTCGCGATTCACGACCAGATTCAGGTTGGGCTGGCCGACAACCCGGAACAAGCCAAGATCTTCCACCCCGTCGATCTTGCGCAGCACGTTGACGATCTCCTCGCCCTTGGACTCGAGCAGCCGGAGATCGTCGCCATAAACTTTCACGGCAAGCTGGCCTTTCACGCCACTCACCGCTTCTTCCATGTTGTCCGCAATGGGCTGGGAGAAGTTCCAGATTACGCCGGGCAGCTTTTCCAGTTCGCGATCCATTGCCGCAATGAGCTCTTCTTTGTTCTGATTGAAGACAGGTCGCCACTGTTCTTTTGGCTTCAGATCGACAAAATATTCCGTGTTGAAGAAGCCGCCCGTGTCGGTGCCATCGTCGGGACGCCCCACCTGGGAAACCACAGTCGTGACCTCCGGGAACGAAGCGAAAACAATGCGCGCCTGATTCACCAGACGCGTGCCTTCCGTCGGACCCGTGCTGGGAGCAAGCGTGCCGCGCGCCCAGATCGCGCCTTCATCCAGATGCGGCAGGAATTCGGATCCGATGACGCCGCTCATCGCGAGCCACCCCGAGAGCCCGAGCGCGCCGGCCGCGACTGCGACCGTGACCCAGCGCAGCCGAATCGCCACCTGCACCGACCTCCGGTAACCGCGCGTCAACCATTCCATCAGCGGATTGCGCCACTCGCGTGTCTTCTGTCCAAACACGAAGCTCGATATCGCGGGCGCGATCATCATGGCGAAAATCAATGCGCCCAGCAGCGCGAAGCTGACGGTCCATGCCATCGGCTTGAACAATCGCCCTTCGACAGCTTGCAGCGTGAAAATCGGCAGGTATGCGGTAATGATAATGCCGATCGCATAGAAGACCGGCCGCTGCACTTCGTGTGCTGATCCGCGAATCGATCCCAGTGTCGAACGGCTCGCCGCGCGCGGCTGGCTCAAATGGTGAACGATGTTTTCCACCATCACGACCGCGCCTTCGACGACCATCCCGAAATCGAGGGCGCCGAGCGATAGCAGGTTCGCTGGAATGTTGTTCAGCTTCAGGCAAATCGCGGCGAAAAGCAGTGAGAACGGAATCGTCAGCGCGACGATGAAGGCGCCGCGGATATTTCCAAGGAAGATGAACAGAATAATCGCGACGAGGATAATGCCCTCCGTCAGATTGTGCAGGACCGTATGGGTCGTGTATTCGACCAGCTTGCTCCGGTCGAGGAACGGAACAATCTTCACCCCCGGCGGCAGAATCTGCTCATTGAGCTCTTTTACTTTCGCGTGAATGGCATTCAGGGTCGCTTCCGACTCCGCGCCCTTCCGCAGCAGAACAATTCCCTCCACCACATCGTCATCGTCCAGAATTTTGCCGTCGACCCGGTGAATCGCCTTGCCGATTCTCCCCAGCCGGATCTTCGGACCCTGTTGCACCTGCGCGATATCGCTGATCCGGATCGACGCGCCGTTCTGCGCTTTGATGACTGTGCGCGCGATGTCGTCGACGTGCGCGAACAGGCCGAGTTCGCGCACGTTGATCTGCTGCAGTCCCTCCTCGATGAAGCTGCCGCCCGCGTTAACGTTGTTGTTGCGAAGCTGCTGCTCGACTTGTCCAATGTTGAGGCCATAAGCCACCAGCTTGTCCGGATCGATGCGGATCTGATATTCCTTGGTGGGCCCGCCGAAGCTCGAAACATCGACGACGTTGGGGACGGACTTGAACTCCTTCTCCAGCACCCAATCCTGCAGCGACTTCAGCTCCATTACGTCGTACTTCGGATTCGTACTCGTGAGCGTGTACCAGTAGATCTGGCCAACGGGGCTCCAGTCGGTCCCCATCTGCGCCTGGATATTGTCCGGCAGATTGACCTGCGAGAGCCGCTCGAGCGCCTTCTGCCGGTTCCAGTCGTTCTGCGAGTCGTCGTCGAAAATCAGCGTAACGCTGGAAAGTCCAAAAACGGATTTGGACCGCAGACTCGTCAGGTGCGGGATGCCGTTCATCACGATCTCGATGGGAATAGTGACCTGCTGTTCCACTTCCTCGGCGGCGCGGCCGGGCCATTGAGTAATGATCGTGACGTAGTTGTTCGCCACGTCCGGGTAAGCCTCGATCGGCAGGTTGGCGAAAGAGATCGATCCCCACACAATGAGGAGAACCGCGCCCAGCAACACGAGGAAGCGGTTGTTCAGCGAAAAATCGACGACCGCGCGAATCATCTCACAATTTCCGGCATGCGGCCGTCGGGTGGCACCCTATTCCTCCGCCGTGTTCTGCAGAACGAGTGCGTTGCGCACCACCTTGTCCCCGGCAGCGAGGCCGGACAGCACTTCCTGTGAGGAAGGCGGCAGCATCTTCCCGCTGACGACCTCCACCCGTCGGAACGTGCTGCCTCCAGCGGGCGTGTAAACCCAATCCCGATCGTGCAGGTGAAGAATTGCCGCGGCCGGCACCGACGCGACACGCTGCTTGTCGCTGCCATGGAAAGTCGCCGTCGCGAACATGCCAATCCTCATCATCCCTGGGTTTTCGATCTCCAGACGAACCTTGGCCGTGCGGATGGCCGGGTCCAGAATCGGCCCGATATTACTGATGCGCGCCCGCAGCACGCGATCCGGATAGGCATTCAGCCGGACATCCACTTTCTCGCCGGCGCGCACGCTTCTCAAATCGTTCTCGAAGACATCGCAGACAATCCACACACTGGAAAGGTCGGAGATCGTAAACGGGTTTGTTGACGCCAGCCCCTGCACACCCGACGCCGCCGTGACCTGCTGATCGGTAATAACCCCGGAGATCGGGGCCACCACATCGATGACTGCCGTCGGATGATCTTTATCCGCGCCGAGCACACGCAGACGCTCTTCCGCCGTCTCTACCGCAACCCGCGCCTTTTCGGCAGCGTTCGCGGCGATTTCGTAATCCTTCTGCGCCATAGCGCCGGCGTCCAGAAGCGTTTTGGCGCGCGAGACCTGGGCTTTCGCCAGATTCTCATCGGCCATGGCCTGCCGGTACTCCGCGAATGCCCCGGAGACGTCGGCGCTTTGAACGCGCATCAGAAGCTGGCCTTTCGTGACGCTATCCCCGAGTTTGGCCCGCACTTCCAGCACGCGTCCCGAAGCCAGCGAAATCACCGGAACGTTGCGCGAAATATCCGGAGCCACAACGCCCGTGACGTTCAGCTCTGGCGCAGCCTCGTAAGTCGTCACAGTCTCCAGTTGAAATTGCTCCGGGTGACCCACCTTGACAATGTTCACGTCGCCGGCCTTCTCGACCCGCGGCGTGGGTGGAGCCTCCGCCGTCGGATTCGCCTTTACACTCTGGCCACAACCGCAGAGCAGTGCGACGGCCGCCGCGCACACGCCAGCGCCGATCAACTTCGCAAAATACGTCATTGGATCACTTCGCGCCCCACTGCAAGATTTAGTTGGCTCGCCGCGGTGAGGTAAGAGCCCACGAGATTCAGGTAGGTCAATTGAGTGCTCCGGTAATCGTTTTGCGCGCTGAGAAAGTCCAGCAGCGACGCGCCGCCGCGCTGGTAAGCGAACGTCATCGTGTCGCGCACACGCAGCGCCTGTGCCAGGTATTTATCCTTGTACGGCCGCAGCAGATTGAGATTGCTGTTGACCGCCGCCCATGCCGAATCCACATCGCTGAAGACCTGCGCCGCCGCAGCCTCCCGCAGGCGCTCGGCCCGCTGGATCTCGATGTTCGTGCGTTCTTTTTCCCCCTGGTTCTTGTCGAAGATCCGCAGAGGAATCGAAACGCTCGCGCCGATGGTGTTGTTGTCGAACGGATTATTGAACGAGGGATTGTGCGTCCACCACGCGCTGAAAGCGGGGTCGGTCGAACCGTTTGCAACGGCCAGTTGGTGGTCTGTCTTTGCCTTGTCCGCCGTTTGCAGGGCCGCCCGGAGATCGGGTCTTGCCTCGAGCGCAATCTGCCGGAACGATTCGAGCGTATCGAGCGGTGGGGCGAAGTCGAACGTGCCGGTAACGTCGAACTGGTCGACGGGAGTACGGTCGTTGAGCAGCATGAGCAACTGGATCTTTGCGGTGCGCACGCTCGTCTCGGACATTTGAAGCTCGGCTTCATACTGCACGCGCTGTAATTCGAGCCTGTCGAGATCGACCTGCGCGATGTTGCCCGCGCCGAGCTGCGTGCGGCCAATCGCCAGCACGCGGTCGTAGTAGTCGAGATTTTCCTTCGCGACCGCCACGATTGCCTTCGCCTGGAGTGTTTGCACGAAGGCGTTTCGCAGGTTAAAGAGCAGGTTCCGTTCGAGGTCCTCCTGCTGGGACACAGCCACCGATGTCCCCTTCTTCGCGCTCTCCAGACGCAGTTCGCGCTGGTGGTTTCGCTCGTGAAGGTAGCTGACGGCCGGCGAAAATTGCGTGCCGGCAAAAGGGCGGTAGCCACCCTGGTAGGGAAGGAGTTGCGTACCGTCTGTCGAGAAGGTGAAGTCCGGATTCGGGCGCAGGTTCGCCGTCACCTCCTGCGTCTTCGATTCGTCGATGTTCAACTGTCCCGCGCGCAAGGTCGGATTGCTCGCTTCGAACCTGGCGCGAACCTGCTGCCACGTATACGTTCGCGGCGTTTGCGCGGCCAGCGGCGCGGCCGCGAAGATCGCCGCCACCAGCCATACGGGCGCGCGATGGCTGCGTCGACCGGGGAACGAAGTGCTCAACTTTCAATGTAGCGATGCACGCGCAAGTACTCCATTATCTTTCAGATGCAGGCGATTATCTTTTGGACAAAGGCTCCATCTTTCAGCCACGCCCGTTTCCCTTTACGTCAGGGATTCTTAAGATTGATCCAGCAGAGCTTATGCAGGAGGGTCGGCGCAGAAACGCTGGCGCGGAAACGCGACTATTTGATTGCGGCAGCGCAGAAATCGTTCCGCGCCGGCAAAGTACCATTCCGCAAAGTATCATGAGATGAACGAACTTCCGGCAACTCCCGACGGACGCGGTCAGCATTCCTTCATGCTGTCATTTCTTCTTCGTGGCGCGCGCTTGGCGGTGATAGGCAGAGCCGCTCTGATGGTGGCCGCCATCGCCCTCATCGACTGGCGCATCGAAGGCAACATCCCGCTCGGCTTCCTCTATCTTTTCCCGATGTTGCTTGTCGGGAGCGTGCTCAAGCGCTGGCAGATCGCGATCGCCGCGGGCTTCTGCACGATATTGACAGAACTCTTCGACGCCTTCGACTGGTTTTCACCCACGGCGATCCCGCGCGACATCCTGATTTTCGCCGCGTTCTTCTGCATGGGGCTGTTTGTCTTTGAAGTGGTTCGGAGCAGGCAAGCCGCGTTGCAGCATACGCTCGAAATCGAGCATGAAAGCCGCGCGCGCAGCGAAGCGGAGGAGCAACTCAAAGTACTGGTGGAAAGTAGCCCTGCGGCTGTATTCACGACGAATTCCGACGGGGCGGTGCTGCTTGCCAATGAAGCCGCTCACCGGCTTTTTGTGGTTCCGCCCGGAACCCTGCCAGGCCGTCCCATTCATGAATTCCTGCCTTCGCTGGCAAACCTGCTGGCAACGCGCTCGGGAGCGCGCGCCACGTCCGGCAGCCCATTTCGCACTGCCATGCAATGCCGCGGGCGCAGACACAACGGAGAGTCGTTCCTCGCCGACATATGGTTCTCCACCTACGCCACCAGCGCCGGACCGCGCCTCGCGGCCATGGTCGTTGACGGCTCGGAAGATCTCCGGAACCGCGAGGAGTTGAGCCTTCATCAGTTGCTTGCCGGCTCACGCATCCTTGTCGGCGCGGTCTCCCACGAGATCCGCAACGTTTGCGGCGCGATCGCGATGGCGCACGCCAACCTCGCCAAAAACCCTGCCCTCGGGTTGGGCCTCGCCAACAACAAAGACTTCGACGCCCTCGGCCATCTGATTCTCGCCCTCGAAAAAATCGCCGCAATGGACCTTCGCCAAATGGCCGATCAGGCTTCGAGCGTCGATCTGGCCTCGCTGCTCGAAGAGTTCCGCATCATCGTCGAGCCGGCGCTTCATGAGCAGGAGATGCGGCTTTCCATCCTGACGCAAGACGGCCTGCCCCTGGTCTGGGCCGATCGCCAGAGCCTGCTGCAGGTGTTCCTCAACCTGACGCGCAACAGCGAGCGCGCGATGCGGCACGAGCCGGTGCGCGAGCTTACGGTTGTCGCCACCGCGGAGAACCAGCGCGTCACCATTCGCTTCACCGATACCGGCTGCGGGGTGGCCCATCCCGAGCGTCTCTTCCGGCCTTTCCAGCATCAGGCCCAGGCCGCCGGACTTGGCTTGTATCTCTCGCGCGCTTTCATGCGCTCCTTCCGGGGAGATCTTCGGTATGAGCCTGAACCTGCCGGCTCCAGTTTTGTCGTCGAGCTCTCGCGTGTCATGCCCGGCGCGCGAGACGAGCAAGACGCACACGCAAGCACCTCCCGGAAAACCCATGCCACAGCCGATCCGGATACTGCTGATCGACGACCACAGCCTGTTCCGTGACAGCCTCGGTCGGCTGCTCGAGGCGGAGCCGGGCTTCCGCATCGCCGCGACCTGTGGCACTGTGGCCGAGGCGCTCGCCGTGCTCGACCGCGAGCCCGTCGACATCGTTCTTCTCGACTACGATCTCGGCGACGAACAGGGCTCGGCTTTTCTGGAAGCCGCCAGACGAAAGCGCTTCGAAGGCCGAATCCTGATGGTCACAGCCGGGATGAATGACGCCGGCACCCTGCGCGCCTTTGAAACCGGCGCCTCCGGGCTCTTCCTCAAACACAGCCCGCCCGCGCAGTTGATCGAGGCGATTCATAAAGTGATGAACGGTGAGATGTGGCTCGATTCGCGCGCCGTCCGTTCGCTCGTCTCCGGCGCTCAGGTCAAGTCGGAGGATCAGCAGACAGCCCGTTCGCTCACACCGCGCGAGCGCAACGTCTTGAAATCCGTGTTCGAGGGGCTGACCAATAAAGAGATCGCCGGCAAGATGCAAATCTCCGAGAGCTCTGTAAAGGCCGTCCTGCAGCAGTTGTTCGACAAAACCGGGGTGCGCACCCGAAGCCAGCTTGTGCGCATCGCGATCGAACAGCATTCCGGCGATTGGTTGAACGAGCCGTAGCCCGCCCTCCAATCCGTTTCGCGAAGAGAGCCGTAGTGTCTTGTGAGCGCGCGCAACTCTCAAAAGCGAAAAGGAATTTCAAAATGAAAATCTCGAAAGGCATCTGCCTCGCGTTGATCGCTGCAGGCACTCTGGTTTACGCGGCGAAGGATCCAATGGTCGGCGGCGCCGCCATGTTCCCCACCAAAGACATCATCGACAACGCGGTGAATTCCGCGGACCACACCAAATTGGTTACCGCCGTAAAAGCCGCCGGTCTCGTTGAAACACTGAAGGGCGCCGGCCCGTTTACTGTTTTTGCGCCGACGAACGACGCGTTTGCCAAACTGCCGCCCGGCACGATCGACGCGCTCATCAAGCCGGAAAACAAAACAACTCTGACGAAGATTCTCACCTATCACGTCGTCCCGGGACGCATCAGCGTCGCCGACCTGCGCAAGAGCATCAAAGCCGGCGGCGGAAAAGCCACCCTAACCACCGTGCAGGGCGAAACGCTCACCGCCATGATTCACGGGAGCGCCATCATGCTAATGGACCAGAAAGGCGGATCCGCGATGATCACCATCCCGAACGTTTTTCAGTCGAATGGCGTGATTCAGGTTGTGGACTCGGTTCTGCAGCCGAACTAGTGGAAAGACGGGGGCGCCTCCGAGCGCCCCCGTGACGTGTTAGTGGCGAAGCGAATCCTCCCGCCTGCCTCACGTCAAACGCCGCCGCATCTCCCCCGATCGGTTATGGATCAAGCCGCTTACTCCGCTGCGGAATGACGACAGATTCAGTCCGTCTGGATACTGAGTGCGAGGCGCCCCGGCGATGTTTCACCTCGCACTTCTCATCTATCGACAGGTTGGTACCAGAACTTGCCCGGGGTTGGTGAGCCAGCGCACGTTTTAACTGGCAACCGCCAGGTTCGAGACGCGAGCCGCATTAGCGCAAAGCGGCGACCCGCGGTAAATCTTCGAAAAAACAGAGTCCGGGAACGCCCGAAACCACAAATTCGCGCGAATATAATTTGTAATGTGCGATTCGTTTGTCTTTGAAGCTTTCGGGCGCCATTGCTCATGAAATGGCGACGAACGAAGGTCCATCTGGCTGGGCTTTTTACCGTGGGCATGCTCGTAATCACGATTGCCCTTACTGCCCTGCGGAGCCTCGACGATTACGAGGGCGCCACGAACGAGGCCGAAAACTCCCGGAACGCCCTCGCCGCCACGGAGGGGCTGCTCTCCGGACTGAAAGACGCCGAGGTTGGTGAGCGCGGATACCTGCTGACTCACAACGCCCTCTATCTCCAGCCGTACACCGCTTCCCTCCCGGGCATCCGCTCCGCGATCGAAAAGTTCAGTGACCATCCTCCGGCCGGCGCCGATCCCGCCACGATCTCGGAGTTGAAATCCCGCGTGGCGTCTTTACTCGAGCTCCTCGCAGCAGCCATCGCAGACGAGCAGCGCGGCGGCGTTGCCCGGCCTGCCGTCGATCGCGCCAATGCGGCCAAGGCTGCAATGGACGCGATCCGCGGGCTTGCGGACCGGCTGACGCGTTCCGAGCAGGCGCGGCTTGACGCCAAAACGGCGGCGATGTATAGCCGCCGCGATTCCGTCCGGACTCTGCTCATTGGCGGCTCGACCGCGATTATCCTGTTTCTCCTCGCATTCGGCATGTTCCTCAACCGCCTGATGCGCGCGCGGGACCGGCTCTTTCAGGATGCCGAGCACGCGCGTCAGTCGGCACAAAGCGAACATGACCGCCTGAACACCACGCTTCGCAGCATCGGCGACGCGGTGATTGTCACCGACGCCGCGGGCCGCATCACGCTGATGAACCCCGTGGCCGCACAGCTCACCGGCTGGAACGATGCGGAATCCGAGGGTACTGAGATCGGAAAGGTATTCCCGATATTCAACTCCGAGACCGGGGAGACCGTCGCGAATCCCGTCTCCCGCGTCTTGCGAGAAGGTCTCGTTGTCGGGCTGGCGAACCACACAGTACTGCGCAACCGCGCCGGCCGCAGCTTTCCGATCGATGACAGTGGAGCGCCGATCCGCGATCGCTCCGGCGGGATCAGCGGCGCCGTTCTCGTCTTCCGCGATGTAACAGAGCGATATCGCGCCCAGAAGGATCTCGAAGACGCCGAACAGCGCTACCGGTTGCTGTTCGAGAACAACCCGCAGCCGATGTGGGTTTACGATGTGGAGACGCTGGGCTTTCTCGCGGTAAATAATGCCGCGGTCGCACAATACGGCTACAGCCGCGAGGAATTCGCCCACCTCACTCTGAAGGATATTCGTCCTGAGACAGACGTTCCCGCCATGGTCGCGGACGTCGCCGCCTCCAGTGGCCTCCATCGGGACGGTCCGTGGCGGCACCGCCGCAAAGACGGCGCCGTTTTCTTCGTGGACATCGTCGCGCATCCGCTGGAATTCATGGGGCGCAGCGCCCGCATGGTCATCGCCAGCGACGTGACGGATCGCGTGCACGCCGAAAGCGCGGTCCGCGATGCCGGCGAACGGCTCGGCACGATCGTGAATACCGCGCCCCTGGCAATCTGGACACTCGACCCGGAAGGCCGGGTCACCTCATGGAACCGCAGCGCCGCCGACATACTGGCGTGGTCCGCCGGCGAAGTGATTGGCAAACCATTGGTTGTCTTTCCCGATAGCCTGCCGGCGCGGCACACGAAGGGCCAGCCGGTTTCGGCGCTCGAAACGACCTGCCGGCGCAAAGATGGCCGCCTGTTGCCGGTTACTCTCTGGTCAGCCCCGCTCTCCGACCACCAGAACCAGCGCGCCGGAACGCTTCTCATCGTGGCGGACATCTCGAAAACGAAGCATGACGAAGAGACGCTCGCGCAGACCGAGGCGGGTTTCCGGCTGCTGTTCGAGAACAATCCGCAGCCCATGTGGGTGTTCGATGAGGTGCACTTTCAATTCCTCGAGGTCAACCAGGCCGCCGTCTCGCATTACGGCTTCAGTCGCGAGGAGTTCCTGAGCATGCGCGCGTGGGAGGTGCGAGCCCCGCAGGATACGATGCCGTTCCGTCCGCTGGTCAACCCCGGCGCCCCGCAAAATGTCGGACTGCGCAAACATCGCCGGAAGAACGGAGCGATTATCGAGGTCGAGATCGTCGCCCACCGGCTCGAATTCAATGGCGTGCCCGCCATCCTCTCGGTGCTGAGGGATGTTACCGAGCGGCGCGTGCTGGAAGAAGAGCTCCGGCAATCGCAGAAGCTGGAGGCGATTGGAAGGCTGGCCGGCGGCGTGGCCCACGATTTCAACAATCTCCTCACGGTCATCATTGGCTACACCGAGATTCTGCGGGCCGACGCGTCGCGTGCTTCGCGCGAGCGCAATGCGATCAACGAAATCGGGTTGGCTGCTGAACGCGCGTCCAGTTTGACCCGTCAGCTTCTCGCATTCAGCCGCCGCCAGGTGCTCAAGCCGGAGGCGCTCAATCTTAACCAATCGATCCAGAAGATTCAACCCATGCTCTCCCGATTGATTGGCGAGAACATTCAGATCATGACCAGCCTGAACAGCGATCTTTGGAATGTTTCCGCCGATCCGGGCCAACTCGATCAAATCATCGTCAATCTCGCCGTCAACGCGCGCGACGCCATGGAAAACGGAGGAAAGCTCACGTTCCAGACCTCGAACGTGAATTTCACAGAGGAAGATTCCGCAAGCCACTTCCGCGTCGCCCCTGGCGAATATGTCCGCCTGGTGGTCAGCGACACCGGCCACGGGATGGATGCCGAGACCCGAACCCGTATCTTCGAACCGTTCTTCACGACCAAGGAAGCCGGACGAGGCACGGGCCTGGGCCTGGCGACAGTCTACGGAATCGTGAAGCAGAGCGGCGGCGACATCTGGGTCTACAGTGAAGTGGGACTGGGCACTTCCATGAATGTGTATCTACCGCGCCTCGCGACGGAATTGGAGAAGGCTGAAAAACCCGCGGCGCCCGCTCCGGAACGCGGAACCGAGTCAATCCTTCTGGTGGAAGATGAAGAGAGCCTCCGGAACTTGATCACACAGGTTCTCGAGATATCAGGGTACCAGGTACGCGCCGTGGCGAATGCCGATGACGCGCTGCGTGTCTGCGACGATCCCTCCATGGGGATCGACCTCCTGCTCACCGATCTCGTATTGAGCAAAGGAACAGGCTGGGAAATCGCGTCAAAGGCGCTGCAGTCCAGACCCGGGCTCAAAACGCTTTTCATGTCGGGCTATTCGGAAGGCTCGGTGTTCGGCGGCCGTTCGATCGAGGCGGGGGTGAACTTTATTCAAAAGCCCTTCACGGGCGCGGATCTGCGGTCGCGGGTTCGCGAAATCCTCGAAGCGTCTCCGGCAGAGGGCGGCTGATCGGCTCAAGTTCGGTACGAACAGTCAGGCGCGGCCCGCGCAAAACCCGCTACGATTCCTGACAATGCAGACCGCCAATGCCATCGCCGCCATCGCGGCCGCCGGACGCCTGGTCGAGCGTACGCTCGATTCTTCGTTCACCACCACGGCCATGGCGCGTCAGGCATTCCAAAGCAGAACGCAATTTCACCGCTGGTTCCGCGCCGCGACGGAAGAGACTCCGCAGGCCATGCGCCGCCGCTTGCTGCTGGAGCGCGCCGCCTGGCAATTGCACCACACCACAGCTCGGGTCACCGGGATCGCGCTTGACGCGGGTTACGGCTCTCTTGAAGCCTTCACCCGCTCTTTCGCGCGCGCCTACGGCGTTTCACCCAGCCACTTCCGTCGCATCGGCACCGCTCGCATTGAGCTCGCGGCGCCCAACGGTATTCACTTCCACAAACCCGGCCTGCCGAAAGGAAAACAGACGACTATGACCCTCTACGAACGATTCGCTCGTGCTGAAGCCTGGCACACCCGCCAGTTGCTGGACTATGCCGTAACTCTCAACGATGAGCAACTCGACCGGACGCTCAGCGGCGCTACCGAAGCGGTCCCCTTCCAGGAGTCCGGCCAGACACTCCGCACGCTGCTCGAAAATATCATCTATACGAAGGAAGTCTGGGCCGCCGCCATGCTGGGGTGGAACGAGGGCGAAATCAAACCCCATCCGCCGGCAGATCGGACACCGGCGCGTATGAAGGAGCGGCTGCGAAAGGCCGACGCCAACTTCGAGCAGGCGCTCGCTCAAATCGCCGCGGAGGGACGCTGGGACGACGAGTTTGTCGACGCCCTCTGCGAGCCCCCGGAAACCTTCAGCTACGGCGGCGTCTTCGCGCACATCATCACCTTCAATGCCCATCGCCGTCTGCAGGCGCTCGATGCCCTTCGGCAGTTGGGAGTCGCGCCGAAAGGCTACGGTGACCCGATGGAGTATGAACGGGCGAGCGTCAGCCCGCTGGCAGGATGACAGGAGCAGCAGACCGCCGGGCAACAACGGGCTCGCCGATGGCTCCGGTGTTTCCGTCAGCGGCCGGGTCACAATCAGGAGATCGGCATCGAAATCCGGCGAGAAGGACTCCATAGATGCTGCCCGTCAAGAGATGCTGCCCGTCAAGCTGGTCGAGATGCTGATCGTCAGAGAATGACGCTCACACTTCGATTTCGACCGCGGCTGTCTGTGACCGGCTTGCCGGGTTCTACATGCGAAACTCTGGTAAACTCGGCGGGCGGGAGGCTTTAACATGCTCCGGCTCGCCCTTCTTATTCTGCTCGCGTGGACCCTGCCTGGTGCGGATGATCCGTGGCTGCAGGTTCAACAACTGAAAAGCCGGCAGGAATTGCGAATCTTCCGGAAGGGTGTTTCAACGCCCCTGAACGCGACTTACGCCGACGCGAACGACGAACGCATGGTCGTCGTGGTCAAGTACAAGGAAATGGCGATTCCCCGGGACGACATCGATCGCATTGATGCCCGTCCCGCGGGGAAGAACCGCGCTACCCGGGAGACCACTGAAAAAACCGTCGATCCGGATTATCGCCCGCGCCCGCCGCACGGTGACGACGTGCCCGGAACATCGGTCGGATCGAATATCAGCTACGGCCGAAAACCTGCTTTTGAAACCATCTACCGGCGTCCCGCGGCAGCCACAAAGTAGCAATTCATACCATCTCCCATGCTATGTTTGTAGTTTGCGCCCCAACCAACTAGCCCTCCAATTGGGCCTTCTTCCTTCGCTTTTCATTGTCTTTTTTCTGGCCGCAAACCTTTCCGGTCAGGCGCTCTTCGTCAAGCCGGTGAAGGTGTTGGGCGATCCTCACTTCACGGGGTCCGCGGGGAATCCGCTGGCTTTCGATTCCTTCGGCCCGAACACGGTCGAGGGCCGCGAGTTCAACGTACCGGCCGGCGTCGCGGTCGATAATTCCACATCGCCGCCGATCGTCTACATCGCCGACAACCAGAACAACCGCGTTCTCGCGTATCAATACAACACGCAGCTCACACCGGGCGCGCAGGCCGATCTTGTCCTCGGTCAGCCGGATCGTTTTACGAATCTGCCGCAGGGCCCGTCCCATGCGCTTTCGACAGGGTTGAACTCGCCGACCGGCCTCGCCGTCGATGCTTCGGGAAATCTCTATGTCGCAGACACCGGCGATAACCGCATCCTCCGTTATCCGAAACCCTTCTCACAGCCCGCTGGATACCAGTTTCCGGACCTGATCATCGGCCAGTCCACTTTCTCCGGATCCACCGGAAACAGCGGCGGAGTGAAAGCGACGACCCTCCTCCTCGGCGGACACACCGGTCTGGCGTTCGACGCCGCGGGCAATCTCTGGGTCAGCGACACAGGCAACAATCGAGTGTTGCGATATCCGGTGTCGGCGCTGCGGTCCGGGCCGAACGCTCCGGCGGCAGACATGGTGCTGGGGCAGGCGGATTTCGTTTCAACCCTTGCCGCGACCACGCCGCTTTCAAAATCGGGTTTATCGCATCCAAGCAGCGTGGCATTCGACCCCGCAGGCCGCATGCTCGTAGCCGACGCGCTCTTCCGCGTCGTCGTTTATCCGTCGGATTTGGCCTCAAGCACTCCGGCCCTGCGCATCCTCGGCATCGACAGGACGCAGAATGCCCCGCGCCTCAGTGCAACGGCCGTTGGAGGCCCGGTGAGCGCCGTTGCTACCGGAAGCAACATCGTCGTAATGGACACGGCCGCCAACCGCATCCTGGTTTTCGCATCGATCGATAGCTGGCCGAACGAGTTCACACAGTTTTCACCGACCGCAGTCGCGGTGATCGGCCAGGACACATTCAGCGACTTCAAGGCGAACAAAGGCGGCGAACCCTCCGCGAGCACTGTTTCCGGGCCTGTCGACGCGGCGCTTGCCGGCGGAGAGCTCTTTGTGGCCGACAGCGGCAACAACCGCGTGCTGGTCTACTCTTCCAACCCAGGCGGCCTGACCAGTACCGCTCAGCGCGTCATCGGCCAACTGGATTTTCCGGATAACGCGCCCAACCTGACCGAAGGCAAGGAATTCAACCTTGCGGGTGCTTCGCTCACCAGCGCCATTTCCGGGTCCGCCATTCTCGATGTCAATTCCACGCCGCATCATCTGTACGTCGCGGACAGCGGAAACAACCGCATTCTGGGATTCAACGATTTCCAGCATGCGCTCGCCGGCCAGAAGGCCGACATCGTAATTGGGCAGCCGGATTTCTCGCGGACGACAATCAACTATCCTTCCGGCGATCCCGCCGCGCCGAACCAGCAGGGGCTCAGCGGGCCAACCGGGCTGGCGCTCGATTCCGCGGGTAATCTTTACGTCGCGGACCTGTTCAACGGGCGCATCCTCCGCTTCCCCGCCCCGTTTGCCTCGGGCACGAAGACGCTCGAAAGCGCCGATCTGGTGATTGGCCAGTCTTCTTTTACCTCAATCGTTAGCGACCCGACGGAGCGAACGATGAGCGCGCCGATTTCCCTCGCGTTCACAAAAGACGGCGCCGATAACTCCAGGAGCTCCGGTTATCTGATCGCGGCCGACGTCAATCACAACCGCGTGCTTTTCTTCCCGAAGCCGTTCTCGAACGGGATGAGCGCGACGAAGGTGATCGGCCAGCCCAGCTTCAATTCAACTGCGACCAGCGCGGATGTCACACGGCTCAATGCGCCGCGTGGTGTTGCCGTGGACCCGAACGATCACGTGCTGGTTGCCGATACCGGCAATTCGCGCGTGCAGGTTTTTGACAGGGTGCAGAATCTACCGGACGCCTTCGCCACGCCATCGTTTGCGCTCGCCGCAAACCTTAGCGGACCGGTATCGATCGGGATGGCGCAAAACGGACAGTTCTGGGTGGCAAACCCGGCTGGAAACAACCTCCTGCACTATCCCTCCGTCGATCAACTGCCGCTGAAGAATTACGCGGCCGACACATCGCAGCCGGCGCTATCGCCTCGTTCCGTTTTCGTCGATTCCTACAACAACGTGCTGATCGCCGACGGCATCGACCGGGTCCTCTACTTCGCGCCGGGGCTCGGTGTGGTGAACGCGGCCAACTACATCGCGGGAAGGCCGCTCGCGCCCGGGGCGTTCGCTTCCATTTTCCCCGCGGCGGGCTCGACGAACATTCTTGCCAGTGCCACGACGACCGCGCCCTCGGGCGTCTTTCCTCTTCCCACCATGCTCGCGGACACGCAGGTTCTGGTGAACAATAATCCGGCGTCTTTGTTCTACGTTTCGCCGGGCCAGATCAACTTCCCGCTTTCATTGAACCTGCCTGCCGCGGGTACCGCGGATATCCAGGTCGTCAGCCAGTCGACCGGCCAGGTTTACGGCGGGGCCGAGATTGCCTTGAATTCCGCCTCCCCTGGCCTTTTCACCTTGAGCGGGTCGGGCAGCGGGGGCGTGGCGGCCCTAAACCAGGACGGCAGCGTCAATGCTCCAAATAATGCCATCTCCCGCGGCCAAGTCATCGTGCTCTTCGGGACCGGTCAGGGTCCGGTGGCGAATCCGCCGGCTGAAGGATTCGGCGCGCCCGCCGGATTGACACCGACGGCGTCAAATCCGCAGATTCTTCTCGGCAATCCCGCCGGCGCGATTGCCGTTCCGGACGCCAACATTCAATACTCCGGGCTGGCCCCGACACTTGTTGGAGTGTGGCAGATTAATTTCACGGTTCCATCCAACGCGCCCAGCGGGAACAGTGTGCCGATCAAAGTGCTGATGAACAGCATTCCGAGCGACAACCCTGCTGCGCCCGGCCAGGTCGCGGCCACCATCGCGATCAAATAGAAGCGCCTTTTCGTTCCAGACAAATCAATGGTTTAGCAGCGCTCTCCGCAGTCAACGCGGAGTGGCGTTGCAGTTGCTATAGAAGGCGCTATGGATATTATCCGGCACAAACAACAGGTTCCCAACGTGGGAAAAGTGGAGCGCGCGGCCTCCGTTGCAGCCGGCATGTTGCTGCTCGGCAGAGGCCTGAAGAACAAGGGCTGGACAGGTACCGCCATGGCGCTGCTCGGCATGGAATTCCTGCGCCGTGGCATCACCGGCGCCTGCCACACTTACCAGGCGCTCGGGATTAACACCGCGGGTGCGCGAAGTGGCGAAGGCGCTTCGGTCAGCGTTCCTCATGGCACTGGCATCCGTATCGACGAGTCGATCACCATCAACCGGCCGCGCGCGGAAGTCTACGGCTTCTGGCGCAATCTGGCGAATGTCGCGGAGTTCATGGAGTACGTCGAATCCGTTCAAACCCTCAATGAAGGCGACGACCGGAAGACCCGTTGGGCTGTAAAGGGTCCGGCCGGCAAGTGCCTCGAATGGGATGCCGAAATCGTCAATGAGAAAGAAAACGAACTGATCGCCTGGCGCTCGCTCGACGGGTCGGAAGTGGCGAATGCCGGCTCCGTGCACTTCAAAGATGCCCCCGGCGGTCGTGGCACGGAAGTCAGCCTCGAAATCATGTATACGCCGCCGGGCGGCTCGTTCGGGGCTTTCGCCGCCAAGCTGTTTGGCGACGATCCGGCGGCCCGCATTCGCGCCGATCTCAAGCGTCTCAAGGCTCGCATCGAAGCGGGCGTGCTGGCGGGCACAAGCGGTCAGTCCGCCGGTCCGAAGGCATCCGGCGACGACGAGAAACCAAACCACCACGCGTACTCGGACGCCGTCGCGAAGGCCTCCGAAGAATCCTTTCCCGCGAGCGACGCGCCCGCTTTTACGCATTAAGATCCCCCGCATAGCAGGAGGAATGTCAATGAAGGCAGTCTGCTGGTATGGAAAAAAAGACGTGCGCATCGAGAATGTGCCGGAGCCAAAACTGCTCACCAAGCGGGATGCCATCGTCAAGACCTCATTGACGGCCATCTGCGGCTCCGACCTTCACCTGTTCCACGGTCTGATTCCGTCGATGGAGCCAGGCGACATTCTGGGCCACGAATTTATCGGTGAGGTCGTCGAGGTCGGCACGGAGGTTCCGCATTTGAAGAAAGGCGACCGCGTTGTCGTGCCTTTCTGTATCGCTTGCGGCAACTGCTTTTTCTGCCAGAACGGCATGACCGCGCTCTGCGACAACTCGAATCCGAATGCCGCGATGGCCGAGAAACTCTACGGGTCGAGCGGCGCCGGCTTGTTCGGGTATTCCCACATGTTCGGCGGCTACGCGGGCGGGCAGGCGCAGTATGTGCGGGTGCCGTTCGCCGATGCCGGTCCGATAAAAGTGCCCGATAGCGTAAGCGACGAGCAGGCCCTCTTTCTTTCGGACATTTTCCCGACAGGCTACATGGCCGCGGAGAATTGCGACATCCAGCAGGGTGACGTGATTGCCGTGTGGGGCTGCGGCCCGGTTGGGCAATTCGCGATTCGCAGCGCCTTTCTGTTGGGCGCCGAGCGCGTGATTGCGATCGACAACGTCGATATGCGGCTGTGCCTCGCTCAAAAGGGCGGCGCCGAACCGCTCAATTACGACCTGCCGGATTTCGATGAACGGCTGCGCACCGCGACTGGCGGACGAGGTCCGGACGCCTGCATCGACGCCGTCGGTCTGGAAGCGCATGGCACAGCGATCGACGCGATCTACGACTACGCGAAGATGGCCGTGAAACTGGAAACCGACCGCACCCACGCGTTGCGTCAGGCGATTTACGCTTGCCGCAAAGGCGGGACAGTATCGATACCGGGCGTCTATGGCGGTTTGGTCGATAAGTTCCCGCTCGGCGTTGCTTTCAACAAAGGGCTGACGCTCAAGATGGGTCAGACCGATGTCCATCGCTACTTGAGTCCGCTGCTTCAGCTTGTAGAGAACGGCAAGATCGACCCGTCCTTCGTGATCACGCATCGCCTTGCGCTGGAGAAGGGCGCGGAGGGTTACAACATCTTCGATAACGCCGAGGGCTGCATCAAGGTCGTGCTGCGCCCATAAGAATTGAGAGCACGAAAATTGTTAGGGCACGATCGCCTCAATTGCTCATCTGAAAGAACAATTACATCGGGCGGAAAAATGCAATTCCTACGGTCGGGAGGAGATGTGAAATGCTCGGAACGATTCTTCTTATCATCCTGATTTTGGCGTTGTTAGGCGCACTTCCCACCTGGGGCTATAGCGCCGGCTGGGGCTATTATCCTGTCGGAGGCGTGGGCCTGGTATTGCTCATAGTCGTCATTCTCCTCGTCGCCGGCCGCATCTGATATATCGCAGCGCACGTAAGAAGGACACCGGGACGTGTGATCAGATTGCTTTTCAGTACAAAGGAAAGCGCCCGGCCTTGCTTTCACATGATAGGTACAGGATAATAACTTTGTGGGTACTTATCCGTACCCTCGGAGCTAAATTTGGCCGCTGTAGCCTCTCGCTCTTCTTTAGTCGGTGCCCTTCTTCGGACCGCAGTCCCCGTCAACAGACAATTAGTCTTCGATTTTCTTTCCGGTTTGTCCCTTGATGAATTGGAATGTCTGGCTGAGTTTCAGGGAGCCTGTCTCCTCGAAGAAGCGTATTCGGTGTCGTGTCAACCTTACCGTCTGATGGCAGACTTCTTCGACCCGGTCTGGGGGGATCGCTGGCGAAACCCCGATGAACGGGCGCACAAGGTGTTTATCGTTCTCTCCTTCCTCGACCACTTACGGCAATCGATCACAGTTCGCATCCAGTCCCGTTCTTTCACTGATTGATTTTTTGCGCCGCTTGATTTTTTGAGAAATTCCGCCGCACGTGCCACTGGATCACGTGCGCTTTCGTGAGCCGCTTTTGCTGCCCTTTGCCGCGATCGCGGCAGGCATTGTGATTGCGAATCGCGCGCCTGTTTCAGTCGACGAGGCGTGTCTGGCCGGGGCCGGCATGGGCCTGCTGGCATTGATTGCGAAATTCGCGGCTCGATCGCCCCGCATCACTCTCGTCACCGCGCTCGGCGCTGCCGCCTTCGCGGGGATGGCTTTGGTTGCCGCGCAGTCCACCCCGGCGCGGCCGCGGCTGAGCGTTCCCGACAACGCGCTGGCCATCTTTGAGGGGTGTGTCGTCGATCCGGCGCTCGTCGCCGCCGACCGCGAGCGTTTCACCATTGAGTTGGCCCCGCGAGCGCGCGCCCAGGTGTCATTGTCTTCGCGCGGGGCATTTCCGGAATTACCGTATGGGACTCACGTCGAGTTCACCGGCAAAGTTCGGCAGCCCCACAACTACAACAACCCCGGCGCCTTCGACGCGGTTCATTATCTGGCCCGCCAGCAGGTCTACTGGACGGCTTCGGGAGACGCTTCGAAAGTTCACGTGCTCGCCGGAACATGCGGCAATCGCATCGCCGCCGCGATATTCGCCGTCCGAACGGCCGCACTGGCGCGACTCGATCGTCTCTACGCCGGCGATGCCTACGCAAACGGGATGATGCAGGCCATCCTCATCGGTGCGACCGCAAAGCTCGACCGGATGTGGACGGAAGATTATCGTTCCACCGGGACGTTTCACGCGCTCGTCATTTCCGGCAGCCACGTCGCCGTGCTCGCCGCGGTACTGCTCTTCTTCCTCCGGATTTGTGCGGTGCCCCGCGGCGCGGCAATTCTCCTCACCATCGCGGCGGCCTGGCTCTATGCGGGCATCACCGGCTGGCAGGCGCCGGTGCTGCGTTCCGCGGCGGGGATGACGCTCTACGGAATCGGCCGTGTGTTCTTCCGGGAAGGCAGACTGCTCAACATCCTCGCCGCGGTGGCGCTCCTGTTTGTGATGGTGGATCCGGAGGAGTTATACGATGCGAGCTTCCAGCTTTCGTTTCTCGCCGTCGCGCTGATCGGAGCCTTCGTCGTGCCTGCGCTCGAAGCGACATCCGGTCCGCTCGCGTATGGCCTGAAGGACCTTGCGGAAACGGGAAAAGATCCGCGGATCGCTCCCAAATCCGCGCAATTCCGCCTCGAGATGCGATTGCTTGCGCGGACCATTACACTCGCCGCGGGCCTGCCTCCGCGGATCGCGGATTTCATCGTCGGCGCGATCGCGCGGTGTTGCATTTACCTTTGGGAGATCTTCGTCGCTTCATTTTTCATCCAGGTTGGTCTGGCGCTGCCAATGATCGTCTATTTCCATCGCGCGTCGGTGTCGGGATTGAGCGCCAATGCCGTCATCGTCCCACTGCTCAGCGCTATCGTGCCCCTGGGTTTCCTCGCGATCGCTCTCAATTCGGTCTGGCTCGCTCACTTGTGCGCGTGGCTCCTGTCAGTCGCGCGTCTGGCCGTTGGGTTCCACGCACGGTGGGAGCCTGACTGGCGGATTCCGTCGCCGCCCGTGTGGCTGGGGGCACTGTTCGTCGCAGGTCTCATCGTCGCGGCTTTCCGCCGCCGCCCGTGGTTGCGGGCGCTCGGGTGGACCGCGGGCATCGCCTCGCTGACGGCCATCGTCATCCATCCATTCGCGCCTGTCCTGGAGGGCGGAAAATTCGAGCTGAGCGCCATCGATGTCGGCCAGGGCGACAGCCTGTTGCTCGGCTTTCCCGATGGACGCCTCATGCTGGTCGATGCCGGCGGCATCCCCTCATTTGGACGGACGAGAAAGCCGGGCATCGACATCGGTGAGGAGGTCGTATCAAACTACCTCTGGTCGCGATCCATCAAGCGCCTCGATATCGTCGCGATGACTCATGCGCACGAGGACCACATGGGCGGTATGACCACCGTGCTGCGCAATTTCCGGCCGCGGGAATTGTGGACCGGAGCGACCGAAGACAGCCCCGAATGGCGGCGCGTGCGAGAGACCGCGGAAAGCTTGCACATTGCGATTCGGCCAATGCAGCGCGGCGCCCCGTTCACATTCGGGGGAGCAACCCTGCAGGTCCTGGCGCCCGGACCCGGCTACGTCCCGGACGCCACCCCCAAAAACGACGATTCGCTGGTAATGCGCGTCCGGTTCGGAACCACGTCGTTCCTGCTGACGGGCGATATGGAGAAGAAGATCGAGCGCGAGGTCGCGGATTCGGGCTTGTTCCAGCACGATGACGTTCTGAAGGTGGGTCACCATGGCAGCCGCACTTCGACCAGCCCCTGGCTGCTCGACGCCGAGCGTCCGGCGTTCGGAATCATTTCGGATGGGTTCGACAACAGCTATGGGCACCCGCACCCGCTCACGCTGACCGCGCTGCGCGAGCGGAACATTTCCATATACCGGACAGATGAAGCCGGATTGATCAGGATCGTCAGCGACGGGAAACGTCTCCGATTCGAAACCGCTGCCCCTCTGAGGTAGGGCTGCCCCTCATCAGCCTCGAAACTCCTGGGATCTCGTGGCGCGGGCACTCATGCCCGCGGAGTTCTGATCGTATCGGGCACTCCAGTTATGCTCAAATTATGCGGTTTATTTCGCTTGCGCTCCTCCTCACCATTAACGCTGCCGTCAGCGCCGATGCCCAAACACCGCGCGCATGGGTGACGAAGAGCAATGAAAATGCCCACCTCCTCATCGACGTCGAAACAAGGTACAGTCCGGAAGAAGCCGCCTCCCGGGGAGTCAAAGGCCAGGACGAGAACATCTCCACCTTCGCGGCGGGTCAGCCGGCGCGGCAGCGCGCGGACTTCGCCAAAGTTCGCGACGAGCTGAAGCGCCGCCTCACCACGGAAACCGACCCTCTCGTCCGGCAGGACCTCGAAATCCTCATCGCCGCCGCGTCTCGCGACATTCGGACGTCGGAAGCTTACGAAAAATCCTTCCTGCCGTATGAGGACATTCCATCAGACATCTTTTACGGGATAAAAAGCCTGCTCGACGATCAGGTCGCCGCCGCGCGCCGTCCCGCCGCGCTCGCCAGATTGAAGAAATACACCGGCATAACGCCGGGCTTCACTCCGGTCGTCACACAAGCCGAGCAGAGATTTCGCGAAAAGCTGACGACACCCGGGTTGCTCGGTCCCTCGAAAGAAGAGGTCGAGAAGAACCTCGGGAACACCTCGACCTATATCACCGGAATCGGCCTGCTGCTCGAGAAATACAAGATCGCCGGGTACCAGCCCGCTTACGCGAAGCTCAGGGAACAATTGACGAACTACGACAATTTCGTGCGTCAGGAGGTGTTGCCGAAGACGCGAGCCAGCTTCCGGCTGCCTCCAGCGATTTACGCCAGCCGGCTCGATACTTTCGGCGCGGATTACACGCCCGCCGAGTTGGAGAGCATGGCGCACAAGAGCTTCCACGATATTCAGACGCAGATGCAGGACCTCGCTCTGAAGGTCGCGAAAGAGCGCGGGTTCAAAGAGACGGATTACCGGTCGGTGATCCGCGAACTGAAGAAAGAGCAATTGAAGGGTGACGATGTGCTGCCGCACTACAAGCGGCGGCTCGCGGACATCGAAGACATCATTCGGAAGAATTATCTGGTGACGCTGCCTTCGCGGCCTGCGATCATCAAGCTGGCCACGGCCGCCGAGACCGCCCAGCAACCGGCGCCGCACATGCAGCCTCCGCCTCTGCTGAATAATCATGGGGAACGGGGCGCATTTGTGCTGCCTCTCGAGACCACAGGCGCGGGCGGCGCGACGCTGAAGTACGACGACTTCACCTTCGCGGCCGCCTCGTGGACGATCACCGCGCATGAAGCGCGCCCTGGACATGAGCTGCAGTTCGACGCCATGGTGGAGCAGGGGGTGTCCCTCGCGCGAGCCCTCTTCGCCTTCAACAGCACCAACGTCGAAGGCTGGGGACTCTACTCCGAGTGGTTCATGCTTCCTTACATGCCGGACGACGGAAAGCTGATCTCGCTACAACTGCGCATGCTGCGTGCCGCGCGGGCATTCCTCGATCCGGAGTTGCAGGAAGGCAAGGTCACGCCGCAGCAGGCGATGCAGATGCTCGAGAACGACGTGGTCTGCTCCAAAGCGTTCGCGACGGAGGAAGTCGAGCGGTTCACCTTCCGGGCGCCGGGGCAGGCGGTTTCCTACTTCGACGGCTTGACGCGGCTGCTCGAAATCCGGCAAGCGGCGGGGAAAGCGATGGGACCGCGCTTCAACGTCATGAAGTTCCACGATTTCATCCTGTCGCAGGGCCTGTTGCCTCCAGCGGTGCTGCGCAAAGCGGTCCTGGAAGACTTCGCCCGGCAGTAGCGCCTAGACCGGTTGGTCAAAATGAAGCTCGCCGCGGTCTTCGCAATCGCCGTTGCCGGTCTTCCGGCTCAAACGATCAGCTCACGTCTCGATGCTCTCGTCGCGCCATGGCGGGAAGCGAATGCACCGGGCATGGCTGCGATCCTGATACGCGACGGCCGGGTCACCTGGCAGACCGCCTTCGGGTTGGCGGACCTCGATACCCGGCGCCCAATCGCTCTCGATACCCAGTTCGAACTCGCGTCGGTGACCAAACAGTTCACCGCCATGGGAATCATGATTCTTGCCGAAGAGGGCAAGCTCAAATTCGACGACACTCTGGACCGCTATTGCCCCAAGTTCCCGGCATATGCACGAACGATCCACATCCGCGACCTTCTTCATCACGTCTCCGGACTGCCGGATTACGAAGAGCTCATGGTCGGAAAAATCGGTGATAACTTCTTCCGCTCCTCAAAAGGCCCGCGCGCCGCACACGAGTTCACCTCGGCGGAAGTATTGAAGACACTCAGCCGCCAGCCACGGCTGCGGTTCGCTCCCCGCTCGCAGTTCGAGTACAGCAACTCCGGATACGAAGTTCTCGGGCAAATCATTGAGCGCGCCAGCGGCAAACGCTATGCCGGCTTCCTTAAGGAAAAAATCTTCGATCCGCTTGCCATGCACGACACGCTCGTCCTGGATGAACGCAAGCACTCAGGTTCCCGCCTCGCCCTCGCGTACCGAAAACGGAATGGGAAGTGGGAAGACATCACTTACTCACCCGAAAACTACGAATACGGCGACGGCGGTGTCGAAAGCACCGCGAACGATCTCGTGAAATGGGATCAGGCTTTGTACACAAGCAAACTCGTTCGCCCCGCCACCCTGTCGCTGGCATTTACCCCAGCTCGCACTCGCGACGGCAAGGTGATTGAGACGCATTTCTTTGGACATCCGAGTTCTTACGGATTTGGCTGGTTTGTCGGTTCGGAGAACGGCGCCGCGGTTCTCGAACATGGCGGCGACTGGTCAGGCTATCGTACGCACATCGTTCGGGTGCCGTCGCGCCATATGACGGCCGTCGTGCTGACGAATTCCTCGAACGACGATGTCGAACAAATCGCCCACCGGATGATCGAGATCGCGGGGGCGTGACGCAAGAGCTTACTGGATCTTGTCCAGTCCCTCGGTCAGCTCGATCGAGACACCCCACGGGTCCACGATCATCGCTGTTGCGACGTTGTTCATGGCCGGGTCTTTTTTCCGGTAAGGCCGCACCAGCTTTATGCCTTTCGCTTCGAGTTCCTTGCAGAATGTATCCAGGTTCTTCACTTCAAACCCGACGTGATCGACCACGCGTCCGGCGGTAGGGACATGATTAATCGACTGGTCGCCTTCCCACCGGAAGAAGTTCAGGCTGTAGCCGACGCCCGGCAGATCGGCGCCGGTAAAGAAATCGGTTTGCCCCGCGCGCAGCGTCGCGTTAAACGCTTTCATGTACCACTGCTGCATCTCGACGTACTGCTTGTTGATGAAATGGATGTGATGCGCCACGATCGGTGGCGCCGCATCTTTCCTGTCGCTAGTCACCAGCTCAATCTTCGCGCCGTCCGGACCGAGGAAATATGCGAACCGTCCATACACCGCCGACGTGCCCGATGCCGCCGCAGGGGCTTCACCGGGTTTTGGCTCGCGTCCGGTGGTCTCCTGATATCCCGCGCCAGCCAGCTTCTTCGCCATGGTGGGCACGTCCGGCACCGCAAAACCGATATGATCGAAAGCGGTACCTCGCGTCGGACCCGTTGGCTTCTGCACATGCAGAAAGAGAAACGCGTCAGGAAACTCGACGACGTCGATGTTACCGAACTTTACTGATTTCCCCCCGAGCGTGTCGACCCAGAACTTCTTGTGCGCCTCAACGCTCGTGACGTTCAGATGATAGTGCCCGACGCGGACCGGCGCATCCGGATGGCTGACAAGCTGTCCGAGAGCGGGCAAGGCGGCCAGAGCAAGAACAGCGCCTGTTTTCCCGCTACTGAACATCCACCAGCCCCTCCGTCAACTCGATATTCGTTCCCCACGGGTCTTTGATAAACGCGACCGCAATCCCAAGCTGCGGCGCCTTTGTATAAGGACGATCCAGCTTGATGCCCTGCGCCTCCAGGTTCTTCGTGAACGCCTCGAGGTTCTTGATCTCGAAGCCGATATGATCGATTGCCCGTCCGGTCGTTCCTACAGTCGGCGCATCGGTCGGCGTGAAGTTCAGGACCACACCGGGCAGCCGGTCCTGCACGAACGCCGCTCCCGGATTGGCCCGCAGCATCGTCGCGCCGAACGTCTTCGCGTACCACGCCTGCATCTCGGTGTTCATCTGTCCGAAGAAGTGGACGTGGTGAAGCTGAATTGGCGCCTTCTGCGATTTGACTTCGACGAGCTCGACTTTGACATCTTCCGGGCCGAGCGCGAACGCAAGGTTAGTCGTCGGGCTCGACGCTGCGATGTCATCAGTCACCTTCACATTCGCCGCCACCGAATCCGCGGTGATCATCCGGAAGCCGTTCGCCTTGATCTTCGCGACCACCGGCTTGAGGTCGGGAACGGAAAAACCGATATGGTTCACGGTGGTGCCGATTGATCCACCCGTCGGCGCCTGCATTGGACGGAAGAAGATCAGCACATTCGGGAATTTGATGATCTCCTGCTGCCGGTCGCCTGCGCCGAATTTAGTGACCGTGCCGCCCAGTGTGTCTGCGAAGAACTTCTTCTGCGCCTCCATGTTCGTGGTGTTCAGATGGTGATGCCCGTAGACGACCGGACCTTCTCCGCCCACGAGAATCTGCGCGCCGGCGATCGCCGGGAGCAACATCAATACGGATAAGCCAACACCGGCCACTGCCCGTGTCATGAACGCCTCCTTTCCCGCCCAGGTCCAATTTCGCGCTGGAGCGAAACCGCAAGCTGCGTGACGGAGATAATCAGCGACTGCTTGAACGGCGCCGGAGCCCAACAGGACGGCGGGAGCTTTCGAAGCCTTCGCCAGCGTGCTTCAGACAATTCGCAAGGCAAGCCCCGCAGCTCTGGTCTCGTCTCCCACTGCTCTCAACATCCCGCAGCCAACCTCTGGCTGAGCCATCATACCGCTATTCAATTACCCCGGAATGAACGTGATCGTTGGCGGCGCTTGATTTACGCAGGCGGCATCACCGCGCGACGAAAGCGTTCACGGATACTAAACTGAAAGTTCCAATGCAATTAGACAAAGTGTACGAGCCCCGGCGGTTCGAACCGCGCTGGGCTCAGTGGTGGGTCGAGAGCGGCATCTACCGCGCTGAATGGCAGCCGAATCGCCCGATATTCTCGCTCGTCATCCCGCCGCCGAATGTCACCGGGTCGCTCCACATGGGCCACATGCTGGAACATACCGAGATCGATGTCACCGTCCGCTGGCATCGCATGCGCGGCGATGTCACGCTGTGGCTGCCGGGTACCGATCACGCCGGCATCGCCACCCAGATGGTCGTGGAGCGCCAGCTCATCGCCGAAGGACTCGATCGCCGGACAATGGGCCGCGAAGCCTTCGAAGCGCGCGTCTGGAAGTGGAAGGCCGAGTCCGGTGGCACGATCAAGCGGCAGATGATCCAGATCGGCGCGTCGTGCGACTGGTCGCGCGAGCGCTTCACGCTCGACCCCGGCCTCTCCCGCGCCGTGCGCGAGACGTTCGTCAGTCTGTTCGAAAAAGGCCTCCTCTATCGCGGCGAGTACATGGTCAACTGGTGCCCCCGCTGCCTTACTGCAATTTCCGATCTGGAAACGATACATGAGGAAACGGCGGGGCATCTCTGGCACATCGGTTATCCGGTGGTCGGAAGCGCCGCGAGCGACGGAGTTGCCCGGTTTCTTGTCGTCGCGACGACTCGTCCGGAAACCATGCTCGGCGACACCGCCGTAGCAATCAACGCCCGCGATGAGCGCTACATCGATCTGCACGGAAAGAGCGTGCGGCTCCCTTTGATGGACCGCGAGATTCCGATCATCCTCGACGACATCGCGGACCCCGAGTTCGGCACCGGCGTCGTCAAAATCACCCCCGCGCACGACGCGAACGACTTCGAGGCCGGAAAGCGGCACTCGCTGCCGATGATCCGCGTGATCGACGAGAACGCGAAGATCACGGCGGAGGGCGGTGTATATGCCGGGCTCGACCGTTATGAAGCGCGCAAACGCGTAGTCGCCGATCTCGAAGCCCAGGGACTGCTCGAAAGCGTGCAGGCTTACAACCTCAGCCTCGGCAAGTGCTCCCGCTGCAAGACGGCCGTTGAGCCGCTCGTGTCGAAACAGTGGTTCGTGAAGACGAAGCCGCTGGCCGCGAAAGCAATCGCGGCTGTCGACGAAAAGCGCATCGACATCGTCCCGGAGAACTGGGTCAAGACGTGGAATGAATGGATGCACAACATTCGCGACTGGTGCGTCTCGCGCCAGTTGTGGTGGGGCCACCGCATTCCCGCCTGGTACTGCGACGCATGCGGCGAAACCATCGTGTCTCGCACCGATCCCTCTGCGTGCACGAAGTGCGGCGGCGCCCTCCGGCAGGACCCGGACGTGCTCGACACCTGGTTCAGCTCCGGCCTCTGGCCATTCTCAACCCTCGGCTGGCCGGACCAGACGGATGATCTCAAGCACTTCTATCCGACGACCTTGCTGATCACGGGTTTCGACATCCTCTTCTTCTGGGTCGCGCGTATGGCGATGCTCGGCATCGAGTTCATGGGCGACGTTCCGTTCCGCCAGGTCTACATTCACGGACTTGTGCGCGACGCCGACAAACAGAAGATGTCGAAGACGAAGGGGAACGTGATCGACCCGCTCGTGGTGACCGAGGAGTATGGAACGGACGCGGTCCGAATGGCGCTTCTGAGCGGCGCCGCTCCCGGCACCGATATCGTCTTCACGACCGACCGGCTGGACAGTGCGCGCGCCTTCGCCAACAAAATCTGGAACGCCGCGCGCTTCCTCTTCCTCAACATGGAGCGGAGCGGTGTCGATGTGTGGATGGCGGACGACGTGAACACGTATCTCCCGGCCGCCAACGCGGCCGTCGAGGACCGCTGGATCTTCAGCCGGTTGAACGAATGCGCGAGAGAGATGAATCGCGCCATCGAGCAGTACCGGTTCCATGAAGCCGCGCAGCTCGTCTGGCACTTCATCTATGACGACTTCTGCGATTGGTATATCGAGCTGAAGAAGATGAAGTTTGTCGAGGATTCCGGGCTCAACGACGACTGGCGGAACCTGCTCGCGGCCTTCGAAAGCATGCTGCGCCTCCTGCATCCGGTGATGCCATTCCTCACGGAGGAACTCTGGCATCGCCTCGGCGCGGAAGAAGAGAAATCGATTTCCCTGGTGGCGTTCCCGGCGTTCGATCCGGCGCGGTATGACTCCGAAGCGGAGAACGAAATCGGCCTCCTGCAGGGCGTGATTACAGCGCTTCGCGGACTGCGCGCCGACCTCAGCCTCGACCCGAAGATGCCGCTCGAAGGCCGCGTGTCGCGCGAAGTCGACTTCCGCGCCGTGCAAAAGCTCGCCGGCGTCACGCTGAGCGTCGGCGAAGTCCCGAAGAGTGGCGCCGTCCGCTCCAGCCCGGACTTCGATGTGATGATCGACATCCCCCACGGTCAGCTCGAAGCGCAGAAGAAGCGCCTGGAAAAGGACCGCGACCAGCTCACGAAAAACATCGCCAATTCGCAGCGCCAGCTCTCGGATGACGTCTTTCTGAGTAAGGCGCCGGCGAAGGTCGTAGACAGCATCCGGGCGAAGCTGGCCGAATACGAAGCCCAATTGAAGAAGATAGAGGATAGTCTCAATGCTGATGCATCCTGAGATCCTCGACGTCGTCCGTCGCGCGCTGAATGAAGATATCGGCACGGGCGACGTCACCTCACTAGCCTGCATCCCGGCCGACCGTCGCGCAACCGGTGTATTCCTCGCGCGCCAGCCGCTTGTGTTGGCCGGCGTGGATTTGCTCAAGCTGATCTACGACCACGAGCTCTCGATTCTGGAGCATGACGGCGCGGCTCTGGAAGACGGCGCTCGAATCGCGACTGTGGAGGACAATGCGCGCACGTTGCTTGCCTACGAACGGGTTGCGCTGAATTTCCTTCAGCGGCTCTCCGGTGTAGCGACGTTGGCGCGCCAGTTCGCATCCGCTGTCGAGGGGACGGGCTGCCGTGTCCTCGACACGCGCAAAACGACACCCGGCCTGCGCCGTCTGGAGAAGGCTGCCGCGGCCGCGGGCGGCATCACAAACCACCGGATGGGCCTCTTCGACGCCATCCTGATCAAGAACAATCACATCGCAGCGGCGGGAGGCGTGCGCCGGGCCCTTGAGAACGCGAGCAAGTCGGGGCTGCCGATCGAGATCGAGGTCCGGTCCCTCGACGAACTGCGCGAGGCCCTCGACTGCGGAGCGACCCATCTGCTGCTCGACAATCTGTCGCCCGCGCAGGCAGCCGAGTGGATCGGGATCGTCAACCGTCGCGCCACAGTCGAATTGTCGGGCCGAATCGATCTGACGAACGTGCGATCATACGCCGAAACGGGCGCGGATTACGTCTCGTCTGGCACCATCACCCATTCGGCCAAGGCCGTCGATATCAGCTTCCGGCTCGAACTCCTGTGAAGCTCTGGCTTCGAACAACGGCATCGACCATGAAGGACGCGGCGATTCTGGCTGCGCAGGGCGAGCCGCACGGTACAGTTGTCGTCGCCGAGGAACAAAGCACCGGTATAGGCCGGCAGGGACATACGTGGCATTCGGAGCCCGGCGCGGGTCTCTACATCTCGATCATCCTGCGTCTGCCGTTGGCCCCGGATGCCTTGCCGGTGCTGACGATGGCTCTGGGGCTGGCTGTGCAGCGAGCGGTTCGTCTCGTCGCAGGCGCGGACTGCGACATCCGCTGGCCCAACGACTTGCTGTTGAATGAGAAGAAGGTCGCGGGGATTCTTGTCCAGTCGACAGAAGCCGCCCTCATTGCCGGCATTGGCCTGAACGTCAGCCAGAAAAACTTCCCTGGCGATCTCAGCCAGACTGCGACCTCACTGTTGATCGCAACCGGCAAAGAGCACTCGAAGGACGCTCTTCTGGATCAGATCGTCGACGATTCGATTCATTACGCACGCGTGCTCGCCGAGCGGGGCATTGCGCCGATTTTGGAGCAGTTCGCCACGCGATCCAGTTACGTGAATGGAAAGGCTGTCGATGTGGATGTCGGTGATCGCGCAATCACCGGGATCACCGCCGGCCTCGACGAAAAGGGTTTCCTCCGTGTTGACACGGGCGACCGAATCGAAACCATCATTTCGGGTGGTGTCAGGCCTCAGGCCCTCGCCAGGAAGAACGTCCGCGCGTAACCCGCATCGCCGGACATGCCCGCATCGCGCGCGTCATGCAAGGAGATGTCGCGGAATCCGCAGTCTTCGAGCGCGGTCTGCACGATGGGTGTGGCGTGGCAAGTCTGTGAGAGCGTGAAGTCTCCGCGCGTCCAGGCGCCGGGCTCTTTCACATCGAAGGTTGTAACATCGCATCGGCCGGTTCTGGTCTCCTCATCGTAGACGGATCGCGTGATGAACGTGTAATCCGCCTCGACGAAGGCGTCGGTGTTGTTCCAGTAGAGAAGGTATGCCTCTTCGCGATTGAGATCGAAAAGAAGCGGGGCGCCTGGCTTCAGATGGCGTCGGATACACGTGAAAGCGAGCCGCAGGCTGTCAACGTCCGGCAGGTGATTAAGACTCTCATAGACCGAATAGGCGCCGTCGAAAGTGCGGGCGAGCGTAAAGGCGCGAACGTCCCCGACTGTGAAATTCGCCTTTGGCGCATTGCGGCGGGCATAGCGGATCATCTGGCTGGAGGCATCGACGCCCGTGACACGGAATCCACGGTCACACACGCGCGCGGTGAATTGACCTGTTCCGCAGCAGACGTCAAGCACGGCTGCGCCAGGTTTCAGGCGGGACAGCAGCAGCCGTTCGACGATCGGAAGAGCTTCCGCCCAATAGTCTGCGCCCCAGTGCTGGTTATACAAGCGGGCAAACGGGTCATATTCGCGGTTTCGTTTGATCCGCATTTTCTCTCAGTGTCTTACGCCGCGCAGTGCCATACTGAAAATGTTCCGCTGGCCGTGGGCCGGCTTTGATTCGATTGACGATGGGCAGCCAGACGATCACAACGCCGCGGATCACGCTCCCACAGGCCGACGCGCCGGGCGAAACTGCCAAAACCCCGCTCTATCGCGTGGTGTTGCTGGATGACGACGATCACACCTACGATTACGTGATCGAAATGCTGCAGAAGATCTTTATCTTCACCCCGGACCAGGCCCTGCGGCACGCCCAGGAAGTGGATGCCATGGGGCGGACCGTGCTGATTACCTGCGAGCTTCCGGAGGCGGAATTCGCGCGCGATCAAGTACACGGCTATGGGCGCGACTGGCGGCTGCCGCGGTCCCAGGGTTCGATGTCCGCAGTGGTGGAGCCTGCCGGCGATGCGGCCTGAGATTCGTCTCGCTTCGCACAACGCAAGGTCCGAGGACACGTCAAAACGCTGCGATACCATGGGAAAGTGAAATTTTCCCCTGCCATTCTGGCTTTATACGCTGTTACTGCATTTGCACAGGTTAAGGCTGTGCCGCTCGGCGGCGCGGCGCCTGCGCCGACCCCGCCTGCGGCCGCCCCCGCCGAACCGGCCAAGGTCATTCTCACGATCGGCGAGCGAAAGATCACGGAAGCTGAATTTGACTCCCTGGCTGAAGCTCTTCCGGAACAGTACAGGGCCTACGCCCGTGGCCCAGGCAAGCGCGCGTTTGCCGAGCAACTGGTGCAGGTTCAGGTGCTCTCCGCTCAGGCCGCGCAAAAAAAGCTTGACCAGGACCCCAAGGTGAAGTCGACGCTCAACTACGAGCGCGATACGATCCTCGCGGCGGCGATGTTCGCTGAAATTCAGAATACTCTCAAGGTGGACGACGCTGCGATCGAGAAATACTACAACGACCACAAGAATGAATACGAGGTCCTGAAGGCCCGTCACATTCTCATTCGCGTGAAGGGGGCCCCAATGCAGGGAGCTCCCGGCAAGCCGGAGTTGACTGACGAGGAGGCGCTGGCGAAGGCTCAGGAGATCCGGAAAAAGCTGGTCGCGGGAGGGGACTTCGCGGCGATTGCGAAGGCAGAGTCGGATGACACGGGCTCCGGCGCGCAGGGTGGCGAACTCGGGGAATTCCGCAAAGGCATGATGGTGCCTCCTTTCGAAGAGGCGGCGTTTGCAGCGAAAGTCAACGAGTTCACCGAGCCGGTAAAAACGCCGTTCGGTTATCACGTGATTCAAGTCGAATCGCACGTCACGAAGTCGTTGGCGGATGTGAAACCGGATATCGAGAAGAAGCTGCGGCCCGACATGGCTCGCGCTGCCGTCGAAAGCCTCGCCAAGACATCCAAAGTCACGATGGACGACTCATTTTTCGGCGCGGCGCCGACGGCGCCTCCCGTCCCCGCGGCCCCCAAATAGGGCCGCCGCTCTCGCTGGCGCGCACCGTCGTTCACTGAATGCCGATGGCTGAATCGAGACTGTTCGCCGGCACGTCCGGATTTTCGTATCCGGCATGGAAGCCGGATTTTTATCCGAAAGAGGTGCCGGCGAAGAAGTTTCTCGACCACTACGCCACACGCCTCAACAGCGTCGAAGCCAACTATACGTTCCGCCGGCTGGTTACCGGAAGCACGCTCGAAAACTGGCTCAAAGCTACTCCAGCAGATTTCCAGTTCGCCTGCAAAGCACACCAAAACCTGACTCACATCATGAAGATGAAGGACGCGGCGAGCTTTACCGGCGTCTTTCTGAACTCTCTGGAGCCACTGCGGGCGGCGCGGCGGCTGGGTCCTGTGCTGTTCCAGTTCGCGCCGACGTTCAAATGCGATCTGGAGCGGCTGGATGGCTATTTGCCGCTGCTGCCGCAGGACATGCGGTTTGCGTTTGAGTTTCGGCATATCTCGTGGCTCGCTGATGAGGTGTATGAACGGCTCGCTGCGCGTAATATCGCACTCTGCCTGGCCGAGTCGGATCGTCTGGAGGTCCCCAGGGTGTTCACGGCAGACTTCGCTTACTTCCGTCTGCGCAAAGGCGACTACACGGATGAGGGGCGCGGCGAGATTGCCGAGCGTGTCCAGTCGATTTTGAGCGGTGACCGCGATGTGTATGTGTACTTCAAGCACGAGGACGATCCGCGGGGCGCGATCTGGGCGGAGGACCTGTTGAAGAGCTGCAGTCCGCAATGAGGCTTCCGTGCTTTGGATTCGCGGCCTGCTATTTACCCTTCTTGTGCCGGGCGTGCTGGGCGCGTATCTCCCATACCTGATTGACGAAGCCCGGAGCTTGCCGTCAGGCCTGTGGCGCCTCGGCTGGATTCCGCTTGCTGCTGGCGCGCTGATATACGGTCAATGCCTGATTGCATTTCTGCTGTCGGGCGGGACTCCCGCGATCTTCTTCAGCCGTCACCTGCGTGTCGTGCTCGGCGAAGAGCCATCGACACTGGTGCGGCAAGGGATGTATCGCTTTTCGCGTAATCCCATGTATGTGGGGGTGATTATGGCCGTGTTTGGGCAGGCCCTCGTGTTTGCGTCGTGGCGGCTTGACGCTCTACGGATTGCTGCTTTGGATTTTTTTCCACCTTGTCGTCGTCTTCGCGGAAGAGCCGCATCTGCGGCGTGACCGCGGTCTGGCCTACGAAGAATATTGCCGCCAAATTCCGCGGTGGTTTGGGCTTCCGCGTTGAAATCAGGCGGATTTGGCTTTACGGGGGGCGCGCTTGCGCTTTGGCTGTTCGGCGACGGCGTCTGCCGATTCTTCTTCTGAGGCGCCGGCAGCGGCGGTTGCGGTTTGCGGCGGCTTGCGCTCGAGGCTTTTCTTCAGCGCTTCCATGATGTCGATGACCGGAGCGATATGCGGCTCCGGTGTTTCGACGACCTTGTGTCCTTCGACCTTCGCTTCGATCATGCTGCGCAGGTTGTCCCGATAGGTATCGTGATATTTTTCCGGCTCGAATTCCGCGGCCAGCGACTCGACGAGCATCTTCGCCAGATTCATTTCACGCTCGGAGACTTTGGTTGTGTCGGTGCGGAATTCTTCAGTGGCCCGAACTTCATCGGAGTAATACATCGTGTGCAGGATCATGCCGCGCTCGCCTGGCCGCAGAACGACCACGTGCTCGCGATTGTGCATGGCGATTTTCGCGATAGCGAAGTATTTCGTTTCACGCAGAGCCTCGAAGAGCAGCGCGTACGGTTTTTCGCCGCCTTCGTCAGGTGCAATATAGTAGGAGCTCTCGAGATAGACGGGGTCCACGTCGCCGGCTTTGACGAACTCCTGGATCTCCATCACTTTGGCAGTCTTCGGGGCGACTTTCTTAATGTCCTCGTCCTGAACGACTACATACTTGCCTTTCTCGTACTCGTAACCTTTGACGATCTCGTCGCGCGGAATCGGCTTGTCTTCCGCCTGACAGTAGATGACCTGCTTGATGCGCGAGTTGTCGTGTTTGTGGAGCTGGTTGAAGCTGAGCGTCTCGCTGCGCGCGGCTGTAAAGAGTTTCACCGGGAGGGAGACAAGTCCGAAGGTCAAATGGCCTTTCCACACACTAGTCGCCATGAGACCAGCTATACCATGGAATAGGAACATTTCAAAGCGTTTATGTCTCTCGAAGAATACGAAAGGAAACGCAATTTCAGCAGAACTCCGGAGCCGAAGCCCGGCAAGGCTGAGAAGAGCGAAGCCCACACGGGCCGGTATTTCATCCAAAGACACAACGCGTCGCGGCTGCACTACGATTTCCGGCTGGAGCTCGATGGCACGTTGAAGTCCTGGGCAGTGCCGAAGGGGCCGTCGCTCGATCCCTCCGTCAAGCATTTCGCCGCGATGGTCGAGGACCACCCGGTCAGCTACGGCGACTTTGAAGGGAACATTCCGAAAGGCGAGTACGGCGGCGGAAGCGTGATGCTATGGGACCGTGGGACGTTTGACCTGATCGGCCCCGAGAGCGGGCTCGAGCAGATCGCGCGCGGCGATCTGAAATTCGAATTGCATGGCGAGAAGCTGGCCGGAACGTGGGCGCTGGTCCACATGAAAAGCCGGGGCAAAGGCAATGAGTGGCTGATCATCAAGAAGCGGGATGACGCCGCAAAGACGCCGTGGGACATCGAAGAACTCGCCCAAAGCGTAAAGACAGGGCGAACGCAGGAGGAGATCGCGGCCGACCTTCCAGGACACAAGATTCCGGCCCACAAGAAGCCGAGGGGGGCGCCGAAAAAGAGAGCCGCGCCGGGTAAAAAAAAACTCGAAGCACTGGATCCTGAGGGTCTGCCTGGCGCTCTCCGGGCGCCGATGCCTGGCTTCTTCGATCCCATGGGCGCAATGCTTGCAGACCAGGTTCCGCGCGGCGCGGAATGGATCTTCGAAGTCAAATGGGACGGCGTCCGGGCGCTGAACTTCATCCGGAATGGAGCCTGGACAGCATACACGCGCAACGAGAACCGGTGCGAGCGGCAGTATCCGGAGTTGCAGGTGATCCCGCACTACATCGATGCGGAAGAGGCAATTCTGGATGGTGAGATCGTTGTGCTCGATGGACAGGGGATTTCGCATTTCGAGCTGATCCAGAACCGCATTCATCTGCAGGATGCGAATGCGATCGCGAAGCTGGGGCAGAAGAATCCCGTGCATCTGTTCCTGTTCGATCTGCTGTATCTTGATGGCGTCGATCTGCGACGCACGCCTTTGATCGAGCGGAAGCGGCTGCTCGGGAGAATCGTAAAGCCGTTCCCTTTGATACGCGTCTCAGATCATTTCGAAAATGCGGGTGAACAGCTGCTTGAAGCAGCGCGGCAGAGTGGGCTCGAAGGATTGCTGGCCAAGTGCACGACGAGCGTGTACGAGTCACGCCGGAGCCGCAACTGGCTGAAGCTGAAGGTGACGTCGGAGCAGGAGTTCGTGATCGCGGGATACACGCCGGGTGAGCGCGAACACTTCGGATCGCTGGCGCTTGGTTACTACGAAGACGGCAAGCTGCTCTATGCCGGCAACGTCGGGACGGGTTTCAACGCGAAGAACCACGCCGATCTTTGGAAGCTGATGGAGCCGCTGAGGACGGAGAAACGTCCGTTTGCGAAGGATGACAAATTCCTGAAAGGGACGGCATGGGTGAAGCCGGAGCTCGTCGCGCAAATCAAATTCGCGAACTGGACCGGCGACAAGCGGCTCCGCGCGCCGGTTTATCTCGGGCTGCGCAACGACAAGTCGTCAAGGGAAGTGAGCCGCGAGGTCGTTCCGGCGCCCGCGTTTCTGCCTTCCGACAAGAAAGAGGTGACGCGCGAGATCGGCGGACACGATCTGAAGTTCACGAATCTTGACAAGGTTTACTATCCCGAGGACGGATATGTGAAGCGGGATCTGCTGAACTACTACGACGCCGTGTCGGAGTTGATCCTCCCTTATTTGAGGGACCGTCCGCTGTCGCTCAAACGGTATCCGAACGGGATTCACGAGCCGTTCTTTTTTCAGAAGAATACGCCGGAGGGATATCCGTCGTGGCTGCGGACGGAGACGATCGACAAGATCCGTTATGTACTGGCGCAGGACCGTGCAAGTCTGCTCTATCTGACGAACCTCGGGTGCATCGATCAGAATCCATGGATGAGCCGGATCGAGTCAATCGAGAATCCGGATTACATATTGATCGATCTCGACCCGCAGGAGTGCGCATTTACGAAGATCGTGGAAGCGGCGCTGCTGGTGAAGCAGAAGCTGGATGCGATCGGGCTGGCGGGATATCCCAAAACGACGGGCGGGGACGGAATGCACATCTTTGTCCCGATCGAGCCGGATTACACCTACGAGCAGGCGCGGACGTTTGCGGAGGTGATCGCGCGGCTCGTGGCGGCGGAGCGTCCGAAACTGTTCACGACACCGAGGGCTGTGGCGGCCCGTGAAAAGGATCGCGTCTACTTTGACTATCTGCAGATAGCTGCCAGCAAGACGATCTCCGCGCCATATGTGGCGCGGGCGTATGCGGGGGCGCCGGTGTCAACGCCGCTGGCGTGGGACGAGGTGACGCCCTCGCTGCATCCAACGCATTTCAACATCGGAAATGCGCCGGAGCGGTTCGCGCGTTTGGGGGATTTGTTTGCCGGCGTGCTGGAGAAGCCGCAGCGGCTGGAGAAGGCGTTCGAGCGGCTGGAGAAGTTGTTGAAGCGGTGATGTGGTGGCCCAGACGAAGGCGGACGCCGGTACCTTCGTGACGCCCGGTTATTCAGGGCCTGGCCAATGCCTTATGCGTAGATACCGCGGAGTTTCATCGCGGTCGCTACGCGATCGAGCGCGACCATGTAGGCGGCTGTCCGGTTATCCACGCCGTGCCTTTCTGCATAGGCGGTCACGGATTCGAACGCCTCCACCATATTCTCCTGCAGGCGCTTGTTGACCGAGTCCTCGTTCCAAAAGTAACCCTGGCGGTCCTGCACCCATTCGAAATAAGACACGGTGACGCCGCCCGCATTGGCGAGGATGTCCGGAATCACGAACACTTTCTTATCCGCGAGGATCTCGTCCGCAATTGCAGTCGTCGGGCCATTGGCGCCTTCGCAGAGGATCCTGCATTTCAGGCGGTCAGCGTTTTCGGATGTGATGACGTTCTCGGTTGCCGCCGGCAGCAGAACGTCGCATTCGAGGAACATCGCTTCTTTCCTGTCCACTGCTTCGCCGCCGGAAAAGCCAGTGATCGATCCCGTGTCATGACGATGGCGGGTCAGAGCCGGAATATCGAGGCCCTTCGGATTGCAGACCGCGCCATCGTACTCGATCAGGCCGACGATGCGGAAGCCATTCGCCGCCATCAGGCGCGCCGCCATGCCGCCGACGTTGCCGAAGCCTTGAACCACAACGCGGGCGTCCGCCGCCGCGATCCCGAGTTGCTGGAGCGCCTGCCGGGTGACAATCATGCAGCCCCGTCCGGTGGCCTCTTTGCGGCCGCGGGAACCGCCGAGTTCCATCGGTTTGCCCGTGACAACGGCCGTCGTCGCCTGGCGCTTGTGCATGGAATAGGTGTCCATGATCCACGCCATCACGCGGTCGTTGGTGTTGACGTCAGGGGCGGGGACATCGATATCGGGACCAATGATGTCCATGATCTGGGCGGTGTACCGGCGTGTGATGCGCTCGAGCTCGCCATCGGACATCATCGACGGGTCACAGATCACGCCGCCTTTGGCGCCGCCGAAGGGGATATTGACGACCGCGCACTTCCATGTCATCCAGGAAGCGAGCGCGCGAACTTCGTCGAGCGTGACATCGGGGGCGTAACGAATACCACCCTTACCGGGGCCGCGCACCAGGGAGTGCTGCACGCGGTAGCCGGTGAACACTTCGAGACGCCCGTCGTCGAGGGGAACCGGGATATTGACCGTCATCTCGCGCGTCGGCGAGCGAAGGACCTTCCGCAATCCGTCATCGAGCCCGAGCTTTTCAGCAGCGTTGTCGAAGCGGGCTTCGGCGGATATCCACGGGTTCTTCTCCTGCTCGCGAGTGAGTAGCGCCACTGAGTCTCCTTAAAATTTCGGGTGCAGCACGGCTTCCAAAGCCTTTTGAATCGGCGGGTCCGATTGCGCTTCGATCTCATCGCCCTTCTCGACGCCGAAGGCGAGGTTGTAAATTTCGGTCTTCAGACGCGACTGGATGAAGGCACGGTTCTGGCTCCATTCCGCGATCGAGGGCTGAATGCGGCGCTCGGAAAGCCAAGTCTGGAATTGATCGAGTACCTGGCCGTCGATGTCCCAGCCGGCGGGGATCTTGTGGTCGCGCAGGTATTCGGTGGCGAAGCTGGTGAAGGAAGCCGACTGCTCCAGCACGCCGCGGAAAGGCGTCAGCGGAGCGGGTCCGGCGGCGATATCGGGGACGATGCCTCCGCCGCCGGGAACGGGACGCCCGCTGTCTGTCTTGAAATCCGTCCGCTCGTTTGGTTTGGCCGCGGTGGCTCCGAGCGCAAAACCTTCGTCGCCGAGATGACGCTGCGTGCCGAAGTCCTTCTGGATGGAGCGGCCGCTCGGGATGTAGTAGAGCGCGGTGGTCAAAGCAAGGCCCGTGTTTTCCGCCAGGGGGAAGACGCTCTGCACGAGTCCCTTGCCGAAGCTCGGCTCGCCGACGATGGTGGCGCGGTCGTGATCCTGCAAAGCGCCGGAGACGATTTCGGAGGCGCTCGCAGTTTTCGCATTCACGATGATGGCGAGGGGAAACGTATAGGGCTCGTTGTTTTCCGGGACCTTCTCGACTGTCTCGGCAACATTGCGTCCTTTGGCCGAGAGAATCACCTGGCCGGGTTTGAGAAAGAATGATGCGGTTTCGAGCGCGGAGGTCATCAGCCCACCGGGATTATTGCGGAGATCGATGACAAGCCCTTTGAGAGCACGGCCGCCGAGTTTCTCGATACCTTCGTGAATCTGCTGCGCGGTCTTCTCTTCAAAGCCGGAGACGCGGATGTAGCCGATGCCTGGCTGCAGCTCGAAAACGCGATCAACGCTTGACGACTGCATGTCCTGTGGGACGAGCTCGAGGTCGATAAGCCGCGCATTGCCAGGACGGCGAACGACGAGTTGTGCCGGTTTCTGCTTCGATTCGGTGAGGAGCTCGATGATCTGGTCGGCGTCGAGGCGGTCGAGCCGGTAGTTGTTGACCGCGAGGATTTCGTCTCCCGGGGTCATGCCGGCCTTGGCGGACGGGGTGTTCGGGAGTGTCTGGAGGACGAGAACGCGTCCCGGGAGTACGGAGACGACCGACCCGAAGCCCTTTCGGGTCGACGTTTCCATCTGCTTGAGCTGCTCGTATTGGCCGGGATCGAAGAAGACCGAGTGCGGGTCCAGGTGGCGGAGAAGCCCGGGAATGGCGCCTTCATAAAATGCTTTGTCGTTGTCGAAGGAATCGGCCGTGTTCTGTTCCAGAATTTTGAAGGCATCGATGAATTTCTTCATCTCGCTGGCGTCGTCACCCTTCGCAGGGGCTTCGCGCGGGGGCTCCGCAGCCAGGAGGGGGAGCGCGCACGCCAGAATGATGATCAGCCGTCGCATTCGATGTCCTGATTATCGCGTGAAGCGCGTGGCCTTCTTCGCGGCGTGCCTTTCGAGAGCGAGCGCAATCAGACGATCGATGAGCTCTGAGTAGGGGATGCCGGAATATTCCCACATCTTCGGGAACATGCTGATGGGGGTGAAGCCGGGCACGGTATTGATTTCGTTGACGTAGAGACGGGCCGTGGAGGTTTCGCGCAGGAAATCGACGCGTCCCATGCCTTCGCAGCCGACCGCTTTATAACATTCGACGGCGAGGCGGCGCATTTCGTAGATCTCGTTCCTGGGGAGATCCGGCGGGAGAATGGCGCGGGCCTGGTTGAGCTCATATTTGTCTTCGTAGTCGTAGAATTCGCGCGAAGGAACGATTTCGCACGGAAAAGACGCTTCGGGGTTGTCGTTGCCGAGGACAGCGCACTCGAATTCCCTGCCCTCGATGCCGCGTTCGATGAGAATCTTGCGATCGTACAGGGCGGCGGTTTTGAGCGCGGTTTTCATTTCAGCGCAATTGTGGGCTTTCGAGATGCCGACGGAGGAGCCGAGGTTGGCCGGCTTGACGAACATCGGGAATGGAAATTCACAGGTGACGGTGTCCGCTTCAACATCCGCGCGGCTGACGACTTTGTATTCGACGATGGGAAGCCCGCGGTCGCGGCAGAGGCGCTTCATGGCGTCTTTGTCCATGGACGCGGCGGAGGCGAGCACGTTCGCGCCGACATAGGGGAGGTCGGCCAGTTCGAAGAGGCCTTGCATCGTGCCGTCTTCGCCGAAGGTGCCGTGGAGGACCGGGAAGACGACGTCTATGTCGGGGGTGGCGCCGGGCTCGGGGGTGATGGGGCGTGGGTCCCAGTGGCCGGTTTTGCCGATTTTGTAGCGGGATACAGAATAGCGCTCCGGGTCCAGCGCGGCTATTACGGCTTCGGCTGATATGAGGGAGATTTCATGTTCGCCGCTGCGGCCTCCATAAATTATGGCTACGCGGGTTTTCATGAGCGGGCTCCAAAGGCCACAGGCTGAAGCCTGCGCCACCATCGTGACGACATCGGGCTTTGAGTCGTTATCACAGGATTTTCTTTCCCAGGGCAGAGAGGATGAGTTCGACAGCGAGGTCCGCCGTGCGGTTTACTTCGTCGATTACAGGATTTACTTCGACCACTTCCATCGAGAGCATCTGGCCGGAGTCGCAGATCATCTCCATGGCGAGGTGGGCTTCGCGGTAGGTGGCGCCGCCGCGAACCGGGGTACCGACGCCCGGGGCGTATGCGGGATCAACGAAGTCCATGTCGAGTGAGAGATGGAAGCCGCTGGCTCCAGCGGTCACGATGCGGATGGCTTCCTCCATGACCGAGCGCATCCCGCGTTCGTCGATATCGCGCATCGTGAAGGCGCGGACGCCTGTATCACGCACCGTGCCGCGCTCGACAAGATCGACATCGCGCAGACCGACCAGAGCGACATGGGCCGGATTCAGGCGCGGGGAGACAACCAGCTCATCGGGGCCGATGCCGATGCAACAGGCGAGCGGCATGCCATGCACGTTCCCGCTGGGGCTGGTCCGCGGGGTGTTCATGTCCGCGTGGGCGTCGATCCAGAGGAGCCCGATGTTCTGGCGGGCGCGCACAACACCGGCCACCGTGCCGGCCGCGATCGAGTGGTCGCCACCGAGAACGATCGGTTTGCGTCCCGATTGCAGAGCGGCTTCGACCTTTTCGGCGAGGCGTCCGCACAAGGCCGCGATCTGCGGCAGGTAGTGGGCATTGGCGGGCCCGGGGTCTTCCGCTTCCGCCTGAACGACGGGGATGTTGCCGAGGTCGAAGACCTCATAGCCGAGCGCCGCGATGCGTTTGCCGAGTCCGGCGACGCGAACGGCGGACGGACCCATGTCTACACCGCGGCGTCCGGCGCCGAGATCAAGCGGCGCGCCGATTATGGCAATGGAATTCGTCATGTTGTCAGTGACGCGTGCCGTCATGGGCGGAGGCGGTAGAGCATACGCGGGAAGGCGATGGTTTCGCGCACGTGCTCGAGGCCGCAAATCCACGCGACGCAGCGCTCGATGCCCATCCCGAAGCCGCCGTGCGGCACGGTGCCGTATTTGCGCAGGTCGATGTACCAGTCGAAGGCTTCTTTGGGAAGGTTGTGTTCTTCGATGCGCTTGAGGAGGAGATCGAGATCGTGCAGGCGCTGTCCGCCGCCGATGATTTCGCCATAGCCCTCGGGCGCGAGCACGTCGACGCCGAGCGCCACTTCGGGCCGGCCGGGGTCGGGCGCCATGTAGAAAGCTTTGATCGCGCTCGGAAAGCGATCGACCATGATGGGACGGTCGAACTGCCGGGTCAGGACGGTTTCATCGCCGCCGCCGAAGTCGCTGCCCCACTGTATTTCCGAGCCGTGTTCCTGCAGGTTTTTGACGGCGGCATCGTAGCTGAGCCGCGGGAACGGAGCTTTGACGGCTTCGAGCTTCGAGACATCGCGTTCGAGAACCTTGAGGTCCTCGCGGCTCTTGTCGAGCACACGGCCGACGACGTAGAGGATCATCTCCTCGGCGACGCGTTTGATCTCTTCGAGGTCGGCATAGGCCATCTCGGGCTCGACCATCCAGAACTCGGTGAGATGGCGGCGGGTCTTGGATTTTTCAGCGCGGAACGTCGGTCCGAAGCAGTAGACCTTGCCGAAGGCCATGGCCGTGGCTTCGCTATAAAGCTGGCCCGACTGCGAGAGGTAGGCTTTGTCGTCGTCGAAGTAATTCACTTCAAAGAGCGTGGTGGTGCCTTCGCAGGCGGCGGGGGTGAAGATCGGGGTGTCGACGAGAGTGAATCCGTTGTTGTCGAAGTAGTCGCGGACCGCGCGGATGATTTCATGACGCACACGGATGATGGAATGCTGGCGCTGGGAGCGGAGCCAGAGGTGGCGGTGGTCCATCAGGAAGTCGACGCCATGGTCTTTGGGGGTGATGGGGTAGGGATCGGTCTCCGGAACCTTCTGGATGATATCGGCGCCTTCGACGTCGAGCTCGTAGCCGCCCTGCGCGCGGGCTTCGGCGCGGACTTTGCCGCGGATTATGAGCGAGGACTCCTGAGTGAGGTGTTTCAGGGACTCGAAAGTTTCTTCAGGTAATGCGCTTTTTACGGCGACGCACTGGATGAGACCCGTGCCGTCACGCAAAATCGGGAAGACGATTTTGCCGGATTTGCGGATGTTGTAGAGCCAGCCCGCAAGCTCGACAGTTTGGCCGGTATGCGCGCCAGAATGGATGGCGGAGATGGTTGTGCGATCAGGCATGGGGTTTGTGAGGGCAGGATGATAGCCTGCGCGCGATTGTTCTTTGCAAGCGTCCAGGCCGATTGACAATCGGCCGCAGGTTGGCAACCCGCACCACAGGTGCGGCGTGGAGTTTTGCGGGAAGAAAAACCGTTGTGCGATCAGGCATGGGTGGTTTTCAGGCCTTCCAGCTTGTTGAAGACGCGGGCGATTTCTTCAAGCGGGTGCTGCATGCCGGCGACTTCCCGCAATTCGAGAAGAAGCGGATATGGCCGGAGGAGGTCCATGGTGGCTGTCCAGTCGATGGTGCCGCCTTCCGCCATCGGAAAGAGGTGCTGGTCTTCCTTGCCGTTGTTGTCGTGGACGTGCAGCGAGCGGATGCGCGGCTTCATGATCTCAAACTCGTGCGCGATGCCTGCCCCAATGTGGGCATGGCCGACGTCGAAGACGTAGTTGAGGTTCATGTGTGTCATCGTGTTGAAGAGCTGGAGTTTTTCGGCGGTTGCCAGCTCGTTGGGCGTGTTCTCGAGGAGGACTTCGACGCCGCGCTGGCGTCCGAAGACCGTCAGCTCTTCAAGCGCGGTGAAGGCGGCTTCGATGAAATATTCGGAGAACTCCTGCCCCCCCACACCGAGGTGCTGGATCAAGTAGCGGAATGGAACGATCTCGGCAATCTCGATGGCGCGCTTGATTTCATCGACGCATTCGATGCGGGTGGCCCTGGTGCGATCGGTGATATTAAGGTGGGCGCGAGGTCCGGAACGTCCCCAGACGTCGTCGGTGTACATCGGGGCATGCAGAGAGTGGAGGGTCAATTCGGAGTCGCGGAACCAGTGGCCGAGTTCGGCGATCTGGGACTTGTCGCGATAGTCCAGATGCTGGCGGGCGCAGAACAATTCGACAGCCTGAACACCGGAGCCCATGAGGCGGTTGAGCCATGCGGTGGTGAGGCGATGGTTGACGATGACGTGGGTGGAGAGGACGCGGTCCATGGGGTGCCGGTAGTGCTTTCGGTATTGTCTCATCCGAGGAAAAGAAGAATCCGGTGTCACCCTGGAAGCCCTGGGATCACGCCGGGCCCGTAGCCGATGCGGGGGCGGCGGGCACGCCAGCAGGCGAGCGCGAGGGCCAGCACAAGGTCGTCGTGTTCGCCGCGTCTGTTCGTGTTGAGGTGAATCATTCGTGAATTAAAGTGCGGACCGACGGTATGCGGCGCGAAATACGCATCTCGTTCTTTTCGAGGGAGAGTTGGAGGGAGGCGAGGAGGTCCTTTTTCGGGACGGATGGGCGGGAGGAGGTGCCGGATTGACGTTCGCCTCCGGTGATGGTGACGGCGGTGAGTTCGCAACGGAGGCCGGAGCTTCGAAGCATATCGATTACCGGCGCGCCTACGCCGGTGGCGTCAACGATGAGCGCGCATTGGCCGGCGAAGGGCGTCGAGTTTGTGAGCTCATAGATTTTTTCCACGATGCGGGGGTAGGGGATGCCGAGAGGATAGCGTTCGGCGCGGCGGACCAGGAGCTCGAGGGGAAGCGGGGGTTGGGCGTTGTGGAGACGGTAACGGTTTTCGAGTACGCGCTCGGGACGCTCGATGATGCCGAGAGCGGTGTGGTCCTGCCGCTGGCCGAGGTCGACGCCGATATAGAACATTTTCAAGAATCCTTTGTTTGATACATGCGCTCTTTTGATGCAATGCCGGGCATGAGTCCCGGGCGACGGTCAGATGGGGTCGAGTTTGTCGTCGAGAGCGGCTTCGATCAGGTCGCGATCGAAAGCGCCGATACCGGAGCCGATGAACTCGCACATGTACTCCTGAAGGAAGGCGTCATTGTGGAGCCGGTTGCGGTGCTCCTCCAGTGCACGGGGCGTGATGCGCGGACACTCGGGGGCGGTGATGCGGACGCGATGCCAGTCCTGGCCGCCATGTTCCCATTCTTCGTAGAAGAAGCCTCGCTTGCCCCATGGGGTGGAGATCATCCAGAGATCTCCCTCGGTGGTTATGAGCATGGGGAGCACCGACACATACATTTCTTCCGACACACGGGCGGCTTCGTCGATGATGAGCATCGAGACCGCGGAGAAGCCGCGGACTTTGTCTTCCGCGTCGGGAATGCCGACGATACGGGAGCCGTTGGGCAAGAGGAACGAAAGGCGGTTGTAGCCGTCCCCTTTCTTTCCAATGCCGAGGCGATTAAGCATTTGAGCGGCGCGCTTCATCCATTCGCCGCTTTGGCGAAGGCCGGGGCTGGCGACGAGGATTTCGCTGCCGGGTTGCGTGAAGGCGCGGTGAACGGCTTTGGCGGCAGAGATGGTGGTCTTGCCCCATTGACGGGTGCAGTTGAGCAGCACGCGGCGGGAGGTGGTGTTGAGGATTTCGCACTGGACCGGATCGAGGTCGAGGCCGAGGCGTGTCCGAGCGAAAGCCACGCGGTCCAGAAGCGTCGGGTCGGGCGCGTGCGTGGTTGTGGCCGCGCGCTTTCTGGTGGGGAAAAAGATCTGTTTCATTGGTTGTTGCGCAGTACCGCGCGCTGGACACACGTGTAGCACCCGAGCGGGCGAAAACGGATTCTGGATGCGGGTGAGAGCGGATGCAGGGTCATGAAAGGGTTGGGGTAAAGAATTTTTCACCGGGTTGTGACTGGCCGGATCCGCCCGCAGCGGACGCGACGGCAGGAATGCCTTCCTGGCGGGCATTATTGCCCGCCCCACAAGCCGGGCTGACGGGGATTTCAACGGGTTCGGCGGGTTCGTTTGGAGGTTTGGGTTTCTCCTGAAATACCAGGGACCTGGGAGCTTGCTGTGAGGCCGGTTCGGGATTCACTTCGGCTATCGGCACCGGGCCGGGCAGAGGTGCGGGTTTCGGAACGAGAAACGGCTTCGGCGCCGGGGGATTACGCTGGCCGCGGATTTCCAT
>Ga0134125_10000108_pt1 | contig 125085 bp, 111 predicted proteins | sample KB31751_FD_96464 | JGI IMG/M metagenome (GOLD analysis project Ga0134125, IMG submission 96464) | Terrestrial soil microbial communities with excess Nitrogen fertilizer from Kellogg Biological Station, Michigan, USA - KB3-175-1 | ecosystem: Environmental > Terrestrial > Soil > Unclassified ... | reverse complement strand
CGTACGCCTTCTCGGGCTCGTCGTCGACGCTGCCGGCCTTCATCAACCGTCCGGACGGCCTCCAGCACGACCTGGTCCGCTACAAGAACGGCTGGAAGCAGTCTGCGACCGGCTCGCCCGCCCCGCGCGCTCGAGCCCATCATCCGCTCGCCTACGCCGAGGGCTGGAACGCCCTGTTCGTCTACGGCGGCTACACGAACGACGCCGTGAACGGGACCGGTCTGTTCACGCCGGAGAACTACCTCGGCGACCTCTGGAAGCTCGACCTCCACACGGAGACCTGGGATCAGCTCGTCTTCGACGAGGCCGGCGGACCGGGCCACCGCGACAACGCGAAGCTGATCGCCGATGAGCACAACGACCGCATCTGGCTCTTCGGAGGCAGCAAGTTCGACGGTACCACCCTGTCCGACGTCTGGTACTTCGATCTCCACACCGGGACTTGGACCCGCGTGGACACCGCGATGACGGGACCGGCGCCGGCCCCGAGGTTCGGCCAGTTCTACTTCACTCGCAAGACCGCCACGGCCTACGAGCTCTACATCTTCGGGGGAGCGACCGCGGAGTTCGCGCCGGTGTTGCTCAACGACATGTGGAGATTGACGATCCCCCTCGCCGGCGGCGGCTGATCTCGAGGCCGGCCTCCTCCCTAGGGAGGAGGCCGAGCCCCCTAAAAGATCCTCCCTAGAGACGATGTTCAAGACGCTTCCGGGCCGCTACTCTGTGATCATCGGTCACACCTCTTGGCAAGGAGGACCCATCGTGAGAACAAAGCTCGTCTACGCCCTGCTTTTCGGCTGCCTGTTCGGCGGTCTTTCCAGCGCCCGGGCGGCGGCTCCGTCGGGCTCGCTGATCGTGAACGGGAGCTTCGAAGATCCCGTCCTCGCCGGGTCCTTCCAGTTTTTCAGCTCGATCCCGGGGTGGCAGCCCACGGGCTCGTGCGGCCCCGGCATCGAGATCGACCGGAACGCCTTCGGCGCCGCCGCCGATGGCAACCAGTCCATCGAGCTGAACACGACGTGTGTGAACGGGGTCAGCCAGGGGGTTGCGACGACGCCCGGCGCCTCGTACTCGCTGGCCTTCGCCTTCGCGGCCAGGCCGGGCACCACCGCGGCGCAGAACCGGATGGACGTCCGCTTCGACGGCCTGGCCGTCGACCAGCTCGGCCCGCGGGCGCCCGGTGCGGGGCTCGCGTGGTCCGTCCACCAAGTCGAGGTCACCGCCACCGGCTCGTCGGCCACGCTCAGCTTCCAGGGGGCGGACCTCACCGCCACCCATAGCGTGGGCACCGAGCTCGACTTCGTGTCGCTGGTCCCCCTGGTGCTTCGTGCGGATCCCTTGACGGAAGTCCCCGAGTCAGTCCTTCTGAGCAACGTTGTCTGTCCCAGTCCGAGCGTGTGCATCGCCTTGGGTTTCGGTCCGGCCACGGTGACCGTCATCACCGATGGCATCCCTGGTCCCCCGCAGGTCATCTCAGGCACCAACCTGGAGAGCCTGACCTGCGTCAGCCCCACCTCGTGCTTCGCGGTCGGAGGGGGCCGCACGTTCGGGGGCGTCGTCGTGCCCATCACCAACGGCGTGGCGGGTCCGCTGCAGGTCGTGCCCGGGACGTTCACCCTCGAAGGCGTCGCCTGCGCCAGCGCGACGTCGTGTTTCGCGACCGGCTTGAGCTCCCCAGAGTTCACCGCCGTCGTCGTACCGATCACCGACGGCATCGCCGGTCCGCCTCAATCCGTGCCCGGCGCCGGGGCGCTCTTCAACGTGTCGTGCCCCAGCGCGACCTCGTGTTTCGCGACCGGGACGAGCACCGACGAGCCGGGCCAGGGCATCCTCGTGCCCATCACCAACGGTGTCGCAGGTCCAGCTCAGGTCGTCACCGGGGCGGACTTCCTCCTCGACATCGTCTGCCCGAGCCCCAGCAGGTGCGTGGCCATCGGCGGGGAGCCCTTGTTCGGCTCGATCCCGGGCTTCGTCGTCGCCATCACCGACGGCACGGCGGGGCCGGCCCAGTTCATTTCCCCCAACGTGCACCTCGGGTCCATCGCCTGCACCGACGCCTCCCACTGCGTCGCTGTCGGCGACGCCGACGTTCCCGGGGTGGGCTTCGAGGGCGCCGTGGTGGCCATCGACGATGGCGTGGCGGGCCCGTACCAGGCGGTGCCAGGCACGGCCCTCCTGCGGAGCGTCGCTTGCTCCTCCACCTCGTGTGTGGCGGTGGGCGAGGACAGCAGCCGCAGCTTCGGCGCGATCGTTCCGATCTCCGGAGGTGTCCCCGGCTCGGCCCAGTACGCGGACGGAGCGGGTCGCCTGTGGGAGATCGCGTGCGGCGCGGAGGGCTGCATGGTGGTCGGAGCGGCCCCCAAGTTCTCGGCGGGCGGATTCCTGGCCATCCGGCCCGCGGCCACCCCGGCGATCTCCACCCTCGCGTCGCCGTCGGTCCCCGCGGGCGGCCTGATCTCCGACTCGGCGACCCTCACGGGAGGCTTCGCGCCGACGGGCAGCGTGACCTTTACCCTGTACGGCCCGGGGGACACTACGTGCTCGAACGCCCTCTGGAGCACCATGGTGCCGGTGGGCGCTGCCGGCGTGAGCCACTCGGGCGACGTCGAGGTGGGCGCCGCCGGGACCTACAACTGGGTAGCGGTGTACGGCGGAGACCTCAGCAACCTCCCCGTCAGCTCGCAGTGCGGCAGCGAGCCGGTGGTGATCACGCCACAGACGCTCGCCGGGCGCGCCTATGGCCTCTCGGCGAACGTGAGCCTGCTAGGCTTGCCGCTGATCAACCGGTCGCCGACGCCCGACACCGGGGAGATCGTGACGACGCTGGACTCGAGCACATCGGTGCCGTGTGTGGCGACGCTCTCGGGTCCGCTGAGCGCTCACGCTCTCTGCGCCTCGGTGACCACGACGGCGTTCCCGGGGAGCTCCACCGCGGCGGCCTCGGTGGCGGACCTCTCGCTCTCGGTGGCCACCCTTCCCACCATCACGGTCGGGGCGGTGCAATCGACCTCGACCACAAACTGCGGCGGGTCCACGGGGGCGGCGACGATCGCCTACCTCAAGATCGGCTCGACGGTGGTGATCGCCACACCGACGCTCGTGGCTGCCAATACACACGTGACCGTGGGCCCGGTCTCGCTGGTGCTCAACGAGCAGGTCCCTGGTCCCGCCGGCGGCCTCACGGTCAACGGCATCCACCTGAGCGTGAACGGCGGTGGCTTGGCCCAGACCAACCTCGTCGTGGCCTCGGCCAGGAGCGGCATCGGCAACTGCCCCTGACGGGCTCATAGTACACCGCTGAAACACGCCGATGATTCGGAGCTCGCCAAGCAGGCGGGCCATAACCGGAAAGGAGTCAATATGAGACGCATATGGAACATGACCTCCCGCCGGATCGGGAGCAGTCTGGTAGTGATCGTCCTCACCCTGTGCGGTCTGGCGGCGCCCGCCGCCGCCGACGATCAGGTACCGTTCACCGCCACCGGCACGGCAGTGATCACGAGCGTGACGCACCTGCCCGGCGGGCTGACCCAGTTGAGCGGCACCGTTTCGGGCACCGCGACGCATCTGGGGAACGTTACGGGGCCGACGACGCGCGTCCAGGATCATCAGGGGAACTTTTCCACCACCACGGTCCTCGTCGGGGCCAACGGGACGGACAGCGTGTTCTTAGCCATCAGTGGGCACTTTGAGAGTCCGCACGGCAACAAGTGTGTGATCACTTCCACGGGTACTTACACCGTGACCGGCGGCACCGGCGCGTTCGCCAACGCCACGGGGAGCGGGACGATCACCACGGAGATCGACCAGTGCGCGGGTACCGCCACGGGGACGTATACGGGGACGATCTCCCGGCCGAACTCGGGCTAGGGGATCGTCACAAAATAACTGTACCCGTTCCCCGGAGCTCAGCCCCCCAGGGCGCCTGGTCGGGAGGCGAGGTCACGTCAAGTGTCGGTCTGGATGTCGCCGGCGTATTCTGGCCAGTCCGGCGCCGGCGACCAGCGCGACGACGAACGCCGGCACCCCGGTCACCGCCGGGAACGCGACGAGCGCCCAGGGCGCGAGCGGGCTCTGGTGGACGGAATCACCCCAGTGCTGAATGTTCACCCAAACGGCGAGAACGAAGGCCCCCAACGCGACCGCCGCCGAGACGTGCCATGCTGCGCGCAAGGATGGGCTCCGCAGGCGAAAAAGCTCGTACCCCAGGTGAGCCGCGAACGCCGCGGCGCATACCACCCACGCGGCCAGCCGCCAGGTGACGAGCATCGCGTGGGAAGCCGAGTGACCGGCGAGCGCCGCGAATGCGATGCCCGCGACCGGATACACGAACGCAAAAAACATTGCGACCGGGAGCCACCGCGGATTCGCTGGCGTGTCCACGTGGTCCTCAATCCGTGATCACGTGCAAGGCGACGATCGCCAGGACGCTCCCCGCCACCAGAGTCGCCCCGGTGATGAGCAGCGTCGCCAGATGTGCGCGGGCGGCGGCGAGCGTCTTCAAAGCGGCCTGCCGAAGCTCCTCATCGCCACGCCAGCTCCGCAGCACCGAAGCGCATCCGATGACGAACGCCGCCAACGGCAGCGCGATGAGGAAGACGTCGAGGCCCAGGAACGGCCGGGCACTGAACCAGTCGACCAGGCGCCGGGCGCTTTGGGCGGGTTCATAGGGCGCCGGCTGAAGATTCCGCACGAAGAGCGCGGTCATGAACAGCGTGGCTGGGAGGACGAGGAGGAGCTCCGTAGCGGCGAGGGTGCGCTTGATGGCGTTCATGGCTACTTTGTAATGCAAAGTTCTTGGCGCGTCAAGGGGGCGTAGTCCGAGGAGCATGACGGTAGGGCTCGGTCACAGGTAACTGCACCGGACTGCCTGGGTCCAAAGACAGGGTCGCACCAGTCTGGGGACGGAGACCCGAAGGCGTCGAGACCAGCCCGGAGGGCGGCAGACCCATAGCCCAGGCCGAGAGCCCTGGGATCAGCGCCCCACACCCTTCCCGGCCGCCCTGCCAGGGGGCACCGCCGAGGAAGAAAAAAGCGCCCTTGGCAGGGCGCGCATCGATTCGGAGGTTGGCTCTATCCCAGGGCTCGCGCCCTGGGCTACGGGTCTGTCGCCCTCCGGGCTCGCGGTGTGGACCCGCGGAAGGTACGCCGAAGGATCGGCGGAAGACCGACAAAATAAAAACTGCCGTCGTCAGCCTCTCCCCACCTCCGCCGAGAGAAGAGGGAGCCGTTTGCCGAGTTGACCGAGGTCTCGTCACCGATGCCCCCCACTGTAGAGACGCCCGCGGGGAACCCCGCGGGGCGTCTCCTCGGAGCGACGATCCTCACAACCACCTGGAGGGCCTGAACACCGACAAAGTGCACCCCTGAATAATCTCGGCCACACACCAAGGCACCGTAGGCAAACACGACGCGCATGGTATCGCGGCCCTTCAGGCCGCACTTGCTGTTCCAACCGGTTTACCCAGGGCGTTGCCCCGGGCTGAGGAATCACGACCCCTTGGGCCGTCCTGGCACAACCTCCTGCGCGACAACGTAACCGTAAAGCCGGGCCAACGGTCCGAGATCCCTCAGCCCAGTCCAGCGGGCTGGGTTGTGGCCTACACTCCTATTTTTGCGCCCCAACGGGGAGCGATAATCGTTCGGCTCGGTGCTCGGCTCGATGTTCGCGAGAGTATCCTGCAAGAAAAGTCTGGCTCTTGGCATGGGCTCATTGATATAGCCATAGAACTCTTTCCGATTGACGCTGGCTCCCGTAAGGTGTACCGTCAAGCAGGAGGCTTTTATGTCAGAAAAAAATGAGCTGTTCGTTGAACGCCGGCCGCAGGGCGATTACGCAGTCCGGCGGCCCAACTCAGAGAGAGCCAGCGTCGTAAAGGAAACCCAAGCTGAGGCCATTGCCAGCGCCCGAAAGCTTGAGCCCAGCGCTGCGATCCTTGTGGAGCGGGTGCGAACCACTGCCTACGGTAAACCGGACAAGTGGCGTAAGCCATAAAGCCCCGAGGAGGAGTCCCGCCGCTCCAGGCTGGGTTTTGATCTGGTGTTTTGAAGTGGATGTGATAGCCGCCATCCATGTAGCTGTGAGTATTTACCTTTCGCGAATGTGAATTCCCGCGATGAAATGCCTAATGTCACCATCGTTGATACCGCTGGTCGGCTTTCTATTTGAGGGACCGACGCTTGCTCATGAACACCTCTCCGCGGCGGGCCAAGTGGGGCGGCCGGTCTGGGATATGCGGGCTTTTCTCGCCGATCTCGAAAAGCGCGTCGGACTGGGAGCGTGGTCTTCCTCCGTGGCAATGCGCGTGCAGCTCTTGGCGAAGCGCATGCGCGAGTTGGAGCGAGCGAAATCTGGCCGCTTCTATGCGCGCTCCTTTGAGCTCGACCAACTCGGGACGGCAAAAGCCCTTCTCGGATGGCGGGACGAACTTGTCATGGCGGGGTGGAACGGTGAGGAAATTCCCGGCGGAGGCGAGCGACTCGCGACCTTGCGAGAGCTGTGGGCGGACGCCGATTTGCCCCCTGGCTTTCCTGACCGACTTCGTCGCGTCGAAGGGGAACTCCACTCCTCATGCGCTCTTTACGACGCTCTCCAACTCGCCGAATCGCGCGAGCTGTTGCCCGATCGATGGCAGCGCGTGTTGGGGCTGCTCGAGGAGAGCGGCACAGAGGTCCGCGAAGAACAGATCTCGCTTCCGGGCCGTCAGGACGATTCCGATCTTGGCCGCCTCCAGATGCTCCTGCGCGGCGATAAAAGGCAATGTGGCCCCTTGCGGAGCGATGGAACTCTCATAGTTTTGCGCGCAGAGAGCTCATGGGAGCTGGGCAACGCTGTCGCAGCGCTCCTGCGCGGGTGGTCGGAATCCTCCACTGCGATCGTGCGGGGAGGGGACATTCGCGCGCTGGATGTCGCACTCGCGAGGCAGGGACTCGCGAGCCAAGGTGTGGAAGCCGTGAGTTCATGGCGTCCGGCGCTGCAGGTGTTGCCACTCGCGGTCGAGCTGGCGTTCGAGCCGCGTGATCCGGCCCGCGTCCTCGAGCTCCTGACGCTTCCTCATGGACCATTTGGCTTTGCTGGTGCCATTCTGGCGAACGCGCTTGCAAAGGCTCCCGGAATTGGCGGCCCACAATGGCGGAGAGCGAAAGAACAGATCGCGACGATAACTCGTGCCTCTGAACTAGCCCTTGCGGAGCGCGAAGGGCTCGCACCCGAAGTTGCCACGCGAACCGCGAATGCCCTCGTTGAGAAGCGGCTTGCCAGAATCGCTGAGTGGCTGGAAACACCCGCTCCGCTCGCGATCAAGGGGGCACCGCGCGCGATGCTTCGTAGCGTTGGAGAGCGGGTTCGGGCGTGGCTTCAAAGGCGACTGGTAATGGCGCGTGAGGCTGCGGCGCTTACGCCGACCGACCAGCAGCTCGCCGCGCGCGCCGCGATACTTGCAACGGCATTCGCGCGCGCCGAGGCGTTCCACGAGGCACTGAGCTACGAAACACGGGAGATCCTTGATCTCGTCGATGCGAGACTGCTCGTCGACGAGGTCTCTGGTGAGGGGCACGCGCTATCGCTCGCGGAGGAGGAGACTGGGCGAATCGATCATGCCGCGTCACCCGCGAATGTTCGCTGCTCGCGTGACGTGGTCGTGTGGTGGCACTGCGTGAGCACCACCGCATGGCGACCACCGGTCCAGCCGTGGAGGCGGGCTGAACTCGCGGCTCTACGAAGCGCCGGCGTCAACCTGTCCGATCCGTCGCATCGACTCGCGGCCGAGTCACGAACTTGGCAACACGTGGTGCACGCTGCACAAAGGCGGCTCGTCCTTGCCATACCGCGCTGGGAGCGCGGCAATCTAACGGAACCACATCCGATCTACCAGGAAATTGCCGCACGGTTCGGTACCGATCCCCTGGGTTTGGTCGGCGTTACGCTCGACGCGCGCGACTTGCTTGGGGGCTACGCCGGCCCATTAGACTCGCAGAGCTTGCCCGCATTGGTGGAACTCGGCCCGATTCACTTACCGACCGCTCGTGATGAGTGGCATCTCGATCCCGACTTGCTTCACGCGCCCACAATACACACAGCGACAAGCCTTGATGAACTCCTTGGCTGTCCGCTCCAGTGGATACTGAAGAATGGTGCCTACCTTCGCGCGGGCCCCCTCGCGTCGATTCCCAGCGGCCCGCAGTTGAACGGCATCGTTGGGCACCGCCTCGTCGAAGAACTGCATCGGGCTGGTGCAATGGATAAACTCGACGCGCTCGGGCATGCAATCGCCGCGCGCCTCGACTCGATCATCCGTGAGGAGGCAGCCGTCTTACTGCGGCCAGGGATGACATTCGAGCTTAGGCAGCTCAAGCGGCAGCTAGAGCAATCTATCGTTCGCCTGGCCGAAGTGCTCGCGCATTCGAACCTCACAGTGACCGATGTCGAAAAAGACGTAGAGACGGAGTGGCGCACCGGAAAGTTGTCCGGCCGGCTCGATGTGTTGCTGTACGCGTCGGATGGGCGCAAGATTGTGCTGGATCTGAAGTGGGGGCGAAAGACATACAAGGATCGCCTTGAACAGGGATTGGCCACGCAACTCGCCGTCTACGTTGCGGCGCTCCGAGGAGCCACTGCGGAAGCGTTGCCACACGCTGCGTACTTCTCGCTCAGCCGCGGAGAGATCCTTGCCACTAGCGAAGCACCGTTTTCGGGAGTCGCGCCAACGGCCGGCCCCGCCATCCAGGAAACGCTTGCAAAGCTCGAGAGAACGGTCGAGCGCATCGAGACCACCCTCATGGCAGGACGGGTCCCGGTGACCGGCGTGAAGGGTGCCAAGCCCCTTTTGCGCGTGTTGAACATCGACGAAACGGAAGATTCGACCTATTTGCAGCTAACTCAAGGCGATGCGTGCGTAGATTGCTTGTACGGGGCGCTATGTGGCCGAGCCTGGGAGACATTGCCGTGAGCCCGCCATCCGAGTCCGCCCGGCGTATTACGCTCGTTGGCGCGAGCGCTGGAAGCGGCAAGACAACGCGCCTCACGACCGAGGTCACGAGCGCGCTCCGCAAGGATACGAAACTCGACGGCCTCGTTGCGGTGACTTACACGCGCAAGGCTGCCGCCGAGCTCACCGCGCGCATCCGACATTCGCTGATAAAGGAAGGAGAGCACGAAGCCGCTCAACGGCTTCCACTCGCATACGTGGGCACGGTTCACTCGGTGTGCCTCCGACTGCTTCAAGAATTTGCGATCGACGCTGGTTTGCCGCCCGCCGTTAGTGTGGTACCGGGAGCAGAGGTGCGACTCCTGCGCGAGGCGCTCGAGTCTGCGCTGCAGCCAGACCTCAGGGGCCGGATTGAGGAACTTGCCGCCAAGTTCCAGATCCGCTGGGACGCCAAGATACAGAGAGTCGACTGGATTACTCCTGTCCAAGACATCATGACGCTCGCACGTTCCAACCGGATGCCACCCGAAGCGCTACAGCAAATGGGGCAGCGGTCCGCAGACCAGCTCCTTTCCCTGTTCGAAGAGCCTCCAGCCAACGAAGAGACGCTCGATCGTGATTTCCTGGCTGCTCTTGAACGCGCCGCGACGGCGCTCGCCGACGTGGACGATGGCCAGACGAACACAGACTCGGCGCGTGCGGCAGTCGCCGAGACCCTCCGAGTTGCGCGGAGACAGTCCACGCGCTGGGGCGACTGGGTAAGACTCACAAACCTGCAGCCCGGCAAAGCCGCAAAGCACGCCGTCGCCCCGCTGCAGCTCGTGGCCTCGCGCGTTTTGCAGCACCCGAGGCTCCGGGAAGAGCTTCACGAATACACGTTGGCCATCTACGCCGCAGCAGCAAGTGGATTGATCGCGTACAGCCAGTGGAAAAAGCGCCGCAGGCTCGTCGACTTCGTGGACATGGTCGACGGCGCGCTGACACTCCTAGAAGCCCCATCTATCGCCAGCGAAATCCGAGACCGCCTATCGCTGCTCGCAGTCGACGAGTTCCAGGATACCAGCCCAGTTCAGCTCGCTCTGTTTGTTCAACTGCACGCCTTGGCGGGTCGCTCGTTCTGGGTCGGCGATAGAAAGCAGTGCATTTTTGAATTCGCTGGCGCTGACCCATCGCTCATGGAAACACTCATCACTTGGGTAAACGAAGGCGGGGGCGAAACTTCGCACCTCCCTTTTAACTGGCGCGCGCGGCCGGAGCTAGTCACCATGTGCTCCCAGCTCTTCTCTAGAGCGTTGGCGCGGCACGGGTACAGCATTGAGGAGATCGTAGTCACAGCGAAGCGAGGCACGCCTGAGAGACTCGCAAAGCTTGCTCCACTCGGAGTGTGGTTGCTCGACACGAAAAGCCAGGCGGGCGACGCTGAAGCGATCGCCGAGGGTATACGGCGTCTTTTAGCAGTTCCGGCGCAGACTCCCGTCGTCGATCGCGCGACCGATGATGTGCGAGACGTCAGCCCCGGCGACATCGCGATCCTCATAGCCACTAACGCAGAGGCGGAGCGACTCGCGACAGCCCTCGGGCGACGGGGAGTTCGTGCGAACGTAGCACGTGCCGGGCTCCTCGCGACACCCGAAGGAACGCTGGTAACTGCCGCCCTCCGCACCCTCCTGGATAAGCGGGACTCGCTCTCGCGTGCAGTGATTGACGCACTCACAGGGTACGACGGGATGGAACCCGAGGCGTGGCTTACTGATCGGCTCAGAGAAGAGCAGATCCGGCACGACGGCAATGACTTGGATGCGCCCTCATGCGACACCCGTTCGGTAGCGGTGAAGGTTGTCGAAGCGCTCGTGCCAGATCTCGAAGGTGCTTCGCCGACGGAGGCGCTCGACCGCGTGCTCGCTGCGCTGGACATGATTGCTATCGCAAGCCGCTGGCCTGATCCCGCACAGCGCGTAGCCAACCTCGACTCCCTGCGCGCAATGGCAAAGGACTACGAGAACCGCTGTGCTTACGAACGCGAGGCAGCAACAATTGCCGGCCTACTTCGGTATTTCGACGAGGCCGCGCGGAAGGTGCTCATGCGTGAAGAAATGCGCGCCTCGGACGAGCAGCACGCGGCCGCAGATGGCGGCGCCGTCACTGTGTTCACGTACCACCACGCGAAGGGACTCGAATGGCCGATTGTAGTCCTCGCCAGTCTGGGACGTTCCGAGCGGCGGCATGCGTTTGACGTGTGGCCCGAAACAGACCGGTTGTCTTTCGACCCAGCGAATCCCCTTGGCGACCGATGGATTCGGTACTGGCCGTGGCCTTTCGGCCAGAGCACGAAGACTCCTCTAAGGAAGCGCGCTGAGGATTCCGAGGTTGGACGGGCCGTTGCCGATCGCGAGGAACGCGAGCGGGTACGGTTGCTTTACGTCGGCTTCACGCGCGCGCGCGATCACCTCGTCCTCGCGGCGCGTCTCGGCAAGAAAGGCGTTAGTACGGACTGGCTCGATGAGCTCCGGCATACAAGCGGTGAGAAGCTGCTGGAGCTCCCGTGTGATGAATCCGAAGGGACTGTCTTTTTGGGAGAGGCGGGGAACCAGGTTCGCATCGCGGCGCGCGTCTGGAAACTAAGCTCGGGAAATGAGCCGCCACTGCGTTTGGACACCGACTCTCGAACGCTCGTTTTCGCTCGGCCGGACGCGCCTAAACGCACTCTTCAGCCCTACTCTATCCAGCCGTCGCGGGCGGCAGTAGACTGGCTGGAAACGGTAAAGCCGTGCGAGGTAATTGAGTGCCGCTCTATTGGCGAACGGTTGACGCTGGGCGATACGCGTGGCGTCGACTGGAGCATCGTGGGCAACGCGATTCACGATTTCCTTCTGGCCGATGCCCACAATCTGACAGAGGGCACCCGGCGAGCGCGGGCTGAGCGTATCCTGGCGGCTTCAGAACTGCTCTCCGTGCTCGGCCCGGATAGCCTGCTTCGAGCTGGTAATCAGCTTCGCAAATGGATTGAGTCGGCTTGGCCTGGCGCGATGTGGTACCGCGAAATGCCGGTGACGGTCGCGATCACTACACCCGACGGGGATAGGCGACTCTCCGGAATGATGGATTTGCTTCTCGTGACAACCGACGGGGCGGTGATCATCGACCACAAGAGTTATCCGGGCGGTGAGGCAACCTGGGAAGAAAAGGCGCGCGAGCACGCGCCACAACTCAACGCGTACGCATACGCACTTAAGGCTTCTGGGCTGAAGGTTATCGCCAAGTGGCTTCACTTTCCGGTTAGTGCGGGCGTCGCAAGGCTAGTCTGAACTCGCGCGGAAAAGGTCCTCGCCCGGAAGGCGGCTTGCTCAAGGAAGATCAGTCCCACTTCAGCAAGGATCCCGTCCAAGGCCGACAGCGGGATCGTTGGGGTTGATCGGGCCCGGGCTGCCGCCCCGGCGGAGACGTCCCGCCTTCCATGGCCTGCTGCCGGTGCGTGACCCGGAGCTCCATGGACTGCGGGCCGTGTCGTGAACGGGCTGGGATCGTCTCTACGTCCTCCGGCCAAGCCCGCCATGCCCTGCGAGTCACCTGCTGCATCCAACGCTTCATCTGCGAGGTCCTGCGCTTGACCGGGCATGCTCTGCGTGATACCCGCCACACCCGGCGATTCACCTGCCACGCCAGCCGTTTCATCGGCCACGCCCTGCCCTTCACCTGCCACGCCAGGCGCGTAACCTGCCATGCCAGGTTTTACATCTGCCATGCCAGGTGTGTCACCTGCCAAGCCATGTGTTTCACCTGCCATGCCCGATGTCTCGCCAGCCATGGCAGATGTTCGACCTGCCACGCCCGATGTTCCACCTGCCCTGCCCGATTTTTCACCTGCCATGGCAGGCGTTTCATCTGCCACGTCCGGTGCTTCACCTGCCATGCCAGATGTTCCACCTGCCTTGCCATTTCTTTCGCCTGCCATGCCCGGTTTCAAATCTGCCATGCCATTTGTCTCGCCTGCCATGTCATGTGGTCCACCTGCCATGCCCGGTCTCACACCTGCCACGCCACTTGCTCGACCTGCCATGCCCGGTGTTCGACCTGCCATGCCATGTCTACCACCTACCACGTCCGGAATGACGCCGGGCAGGTCATGCGGGATGCCGGGCCGGACAGGCGAAGCGTCGAGAGCGTCCGGCGAGGCGGCTGGCAGGGCCGGCGACGCATCGGACGATCGCCGCGAGAGGATTGGGAGGGCTGGGAACGGGCGGGACCGACAAAAAAAGGGGGCGTGCACTCGGCACGCCCCCCGGGAAGGTTCCTACTTGATGCTCGGCGAGGTCTAGACAGGGGTCGTAGCCGGTGTCTCGGGCGGCACCACGGTCGCCTTGGGGCGAACGCGGAGGGGCTGAACGCCGAACTCCACCAGCTTGTCGCTGCCGTTGCCGTAGTGCTGCTTGACGAGGACCTTCAGCACGGTGGTCAGCTTGTCCCCCTGCTCGAACAGAGTCGCAAGGCGCTTCGAGCTCAGTTGCTTGCTGGCCCGGAAGGCGGCCTGCTCGAGGAAGATCTGATCTACCTCGACGAGGATCTTGTCCAGAGCCGCCAACGGGATCGCCGCCTGCGGCAACTCGGCGGCATTGGCGGCCACCGAGCCCGAGACCGTCCGCCAAACCTTGTTCCGGTCCCCCAGCCGCGCCGACCTCTGCCGCTTCGGGGTCCCATCCGCGTTCGTCTTCTTCTTCGCCATGGTCCTACTCTCCTTTCTTGAGCCCTTACGGGGCTCTTTGACCCGAAGCCTTCATGGCTCCGGAATACCTAAATCGCTTGACGAGTACCTCTTACTGTCCTTCGATCTAACCGAAATTTCCGTTTACCGTTTTGTGACGGCGTGATCTTCTTTCAACAGGCACAAAATGTCAAGCACGGTTAGTAATTGTAATTTTTGAACGGCGGCAAGGGCTTGACGGTCCCTCGGCGAGGGCCTGGAACGAGGCGCCGGTCGGGATCAAGAAGCTCGGGTGAGGAGGATCTTGGGAGCTATGCCAGAGCTATCGCGCCCCGTTGGGGCGCAAAAGGCGGATGAGGGTTGCATCCCAGCCCGTTGGGCTGGGCTTAGGGATCTCGGACCTTTGGCCCGGGGTTGGGGGGTAGGTTCGGGGAGTCGCCGGGAGAGAGGCGCCCCCGGCCCCCCCACACCGGGAGAGGGGTCCCCTGGGGCGTTCTTGACTTGCTCCTCTTCTCCCCGGTTGGGGGGAGGGCGATGGGAGAAGAGGGCCGGGTGATGAGGGGGAGATACGTCGACGCGCCGCCGAAGGTTATGGTGTTTACAATCTTCCTCTCAGCGCCGGAGACGCCCCGCGGGGTTCCCCACGGGGCGTCTCTACGCTGGGGGGCGGTATCGATCAGCGGCCAGGGAGTGATGACGCCTACTTCTTCCCGTGCTCGTAGAATCCCCTCCCGCTCTTCCTCCCCAGGCGGCCGGCGAGGACCATCTGCTTGAGGAGGGCGGGCGGGGCGTAGCGCTTCTCCCGGTACTCCTCGAACATGATGTTGGCGATGTAGTAGGTGGTGTCGAGACCCACGAAGTCGAGCAGGGTGAACGGGCCCATCGGATAGCCGCAGCCGAGCTGCATGCCCTTGTCGATGTCCTCGACGGTGCCCACGCCCTCCTCCAGGGCGCGGATGGCGTCCAGCAGATAGGGCACCAGGAGACGGTTGACGACGAAGCCCGAGTTGTCGCGGCAGGCGATGGGCTCCTTGCCCAGCGACTTGGCGAACTCGAAGGCCAGGTCGAAGGTCTCGCCGGAGGTGAGGATGGTGCGCACCACCTCGACGAGCTTCATCACCGGCACGGGATTGAAGAAGTGCAGGCCCACGAACTGGTCCGGCCGCTTGGTGAACATGGCGATCTGGGTGATGGTCAGCGACGAGGTGTTGCTGGCGAAGATCGCCTCCGCCTTCACCGCCTCGTCGAGGGCGCCGAAGGTCTTCTTCTTCTCCTCCAGGTTCTCGACGATCGCCTCCACCACGAGGTCGCAGTCGGCCAGCGCCGTAAGGTCGTTGACGGTGCCCGAGAGACGGGAGACCGCCTCGTCGCGCGCTCCAGCCTCCATCTTCCCCTTCTCCACCGCCTTGTCCATGGAGCCGCGGATGCGGGCCATCCCCTTGTCCAGCAGCTCGTCGGTGACCTCGCGCACCACCGTGTCGTAACCGGCCCGGGCCGCCACCTCGGCGATCCCGGAGCCCATCAGGCCGGAGCCCAGGACTCCCACCTTCTTGATCTTCTTCATCGCACCCCTCCTATCTTCAGATGATTTCGTTGTCGGATTCTTCCGCGATCTCTCGCGTCTGGCCGCCTTCTCCCTCGTCCCCGGCCAGCCTTCGCAGCCGCAGCCGGCGCGCTCCCGGCACGGCGAAGGGCAGCCTTTCGGCCCATTCCACCACTTTCACCCCCGGTCCGGCCAGCAGCTCATCGAGGCCGAGCCCCGCCGTCTCCTCGGGAGCCAGCCGGTAGAGGTCGACGTGCACCAGCCGGCCGCCGCTCCCTTCGTGCTCGCGGATGATGGTGAAGGTCGGCGATTGCACCTCCCTCGCGTCGATGCCCAGCCCCTCACCGATGCCGCGGGCGAGGACCGTCTTGCCGCTCCCCAGCTCCCCCGACAGCAGGAGGACGCCGTCCGGCGCCAGCTCCCGGGCCAGGAGGCGCCCGTGCTCGCGGGTCCCCTCCTCGCTCCTAGTGATGATGACCGTGGCCCTGCTCCTCCGCGTCCTCGTCTTCCTCGCCATCCCCCAGCAGCACCTTGAAGGCCCCGGGGAGGATGCTGATCAGGTCGCCCGCCGCCAGGTTCCCCGCCCGCAGCCGGTCGGCGGCGAGGTCGCCCGCCAGGCCGTGCAGGTAGACGGCGAGGAGAGTGGCGTCCAGCGCGTCGAGCCCCTGGGCGAGCAGGCCGGCGAGGATGCCGGTGAGCACGTCGCCCACGCCGCCCGTCGCCATGCCGGAGTTGCCGGTGGGATTGACGAACACCGCCGTGCCCGAGGCCACCAGAGTCTGATGACCCTTGAGCACGACGATGGCGCCGGTCTCCTCGGCGGCGCCGCGGGCGGCGGCGAGGCGGTCCTCCTGGATGCGCGCCGTGGAGCAGCCCAGCAGCCGCCCGAGCTCGCCCGGGTGCGGCGTCAGAATCGTCTCCGCCCGCCGGCTCTTGAGCTCGCCCGCCCGGCCGGCGAAGGCGTTGAGGCCGTCCGCGTCCAACACCAGGGGGAGCGGGCACTCCTTGGCGATGCGCCGGATGGCGGTGAAGGTCGCGGCGTCCTGCCCCAGGCCGGGGCCGATGGCGAGCACGGCCTTCCCTTCCGCCGCCTCCAGCACGGCGTCGGCGGCGCTCTCGGCGATCTGCCCCGAGGCGCCGGCCGGCAATCCCAGGGTCATGGATTCGATGGAGCCGAGGTCCACGGTCTGCAGCAGGGGTTCCGGCACCGCCACGGTCACCAGCCCGGCGCCGGAGCGCACGGCGGCGCGGGCGGCGAGGATGGCGGCTCCGGCCTTACCCGGCGAGCCCGCCAGAATCAGCGCGTGGCCGTAGTCCCCTTTGTGGGTGTCCGGATCGCGGTCGGGCAGCAGATCGGCCAGCTCGTCGGCCCGCAGCAGGTGGAGGTCGCCGGTCTCCTCCTCCAGATCGTCCACCAGCCGCGGCGGAATCCCCAGATCGGTGACCACCATCTCGCCCACCGCCTCGGAGGCCGGCGGAAACACGTGGGCCACCTTGGGGGCCGCGAAGGTCACCGTCAGGTCCGCCAGGACGTGGACCCCGATGGGCTGCGCCTGGCTCGCCGCGAGACCGCTCGGCAGATCGACGGCCACCACCGGCGCATCGAGCTCGTTGATCAGTTGCACGGCCTCGGCGAACAATCCCTCCAGCGGCCGCGAGAGGCCGGTGCCGAAGAGGGCGTCGACGACGACGTCGCACTCCCCCGCCGCCTCCCGGGCCGAGGCATCACCTCGCGGGAGGCGATCTCCAGGATGGGCAGCTCGGAGCGGCGGCAGATGCCGAGCTGAACGCCGGCGTCGCCCTCCAGCGTCTTGCCGCCGGTGACGAGGAAAATGCGTACCTCGAAACCCCGCACGGCGAGATGCCGCGCCACCGCCAGGCCGTCGCCGCCGTTGTTGCCTGGACCGCAGAAGACGGCCACGGAGTCGGCCTCGCCATAGGCCTGACAGAGCGCTTCGACGACGCCGATGGCGGCGTTTTCCATCAGCACCACGCTGGGGATGCCCAGCTCCTCGATGGCGGCGCGTTCCACTTCGCGCATCGACTCGGCGGTCAAGATCCTCATGGCGAAGTCTCCGTGTTGGCGTCGTTGGGGGTGATTTTTAGGGTTTCGGACTGAGGGATGAAACCGAGGTCGACGAGAAGCTCTCGGGTGCGCGGGCAGCCGAGGTCGGACCCGGCCATGCGCACGGCCAGCCGGCGCAGATCGTCCGGCGTGTCCACGTCCGAGGCCGTGGGCAGCAGCTCGACGGCGAGGCGGAGCTCGCGGCAGCGCTCCAGCGTCGCCGGCAGCACCTGCTCCGTGCTCCAGGCGACGTCCGCGAAAAGGCGCGGCGAAACGACTCCGGAGCGCAGGGCGATCAGATAATACCCGCCGTCCTCGGCCGGTCCCAGCACCACGTCGGCGCCCGACTCGACCGCCGCGAAGGCGCGGTACACCAGCTCCAAGGGGATCGTCGGATGATCGCTGCCCACGGCCGCCACGGCCTCGCCGGCGGCCGCCGCTTCGGAGAGGGCGCGGTACAGGCGCTCGCCGAGGTCGCTCCCCTGCTGCCGCACTCCAGGCACCGGGCCGGCGGGCACGTCCTCCCCAGGATCGAGCGCCCAGGCGATGCGCAGCTCGAAATCTCCCCCTTGCAACCTCGCCAGCACGTCCTCCAGGAAAGCCGCATGAAGCCGTGCCGCATCGGCAGGGGTAAGATCGCCAATCAGGCGCGTTTTCACCCTTCCCGCGCGGGCGGGCTTGGTGAAAAGGAGGAGGCGGCGGGACGGTGTTCCGAGCATCGACGGGGATTGTAGCCTTCCCCCGCCCAAAACCCTCACCCCCTAGCCCCCTCTCCCGCCCCGGGAGAGGGGGAAGGCATGCGAGGCCGTTTCGTGTCGCCCTCCCTCTTCTCCCGGCGGGCGGGGGGGAGGTCGGGAGAAGAGGGCCGGGGTGATGAGGGTTCGGAGCGTGGCACGATCGGCCGGAGGACAGGACTGAAAGCAATCTGAAGACAATGACCCAAAAACTCCTCACCCTCCTCACCGACTTCGGCACCGCCGACTACTACGTCGCCGCCGTGAAGGGGACGATCCTGCGCCTGGCGCCCGGCACGGCGCTCGTGGACATCGGGCACGAGGTGCCGCCGGGGGACGTCGAGGGCGCGGCGTTCCTGCTCGGCGCCGCGGCGCCTTCGTTTCCGGACGGCACCGTGCACCTCGCGGTGGTGGACCCCGGCGTGGGGAGCGATCGGCGCATTCTGGCGGTGCGCACGCCCACGGCCCGCTTCGTGGCGCCGGACAACGGACTGCTGACTCCGGTGCTGGATGGGGCCGTCGCCGTCCATTCCGTGGAGCGCGGCGACCTCTTTCTCGCCGGCCCGGGGCAGACCTTCCACGGCCGCGACCGGTTCGCGCCGGTGGCGGCGTGGCTGCTGAACGGCGGCGGCGAGGCGGATCTCGGTCCCGAGATCGACGACCCGCGGCGATTGCCCTCCCCGTCGCCGCGCCGCGAGCCGGGGCGGATCGAGGGCCGCGTCGTCCATGTCGACCGCTACGGCAACCTGGTGACGGACGTCCCGGATAGCTGGCTCCCCGCGGTCCCCTGCCGCGCCGAAGTGGCCGGAAGCACGCCGGGCGAGCATTTTGCATCCTTTCAGGTGGGTCACTACGCCGAGATCCCGGCGGGCGAGGCGGCGCTCCTCACCGGCTCTCTCGGCACGGTGGAGCTGTCGCTGAACGGCGACGATCTGGCCCGCCGCTGGGGAGCGGCCCGCGGCGCCGGCGTGACGATCACCTGGGAGGTGACAAACAGGTGACAGGCGTTCTGGAGTTAGAGCTACAATAGTAGGGCGCCGAGGGCGACGCGCCCGATGATCTCAAGGGAAGGAGCGAGTGGAATGACCAAGTGGGAGTACAAGATCATCAACATCCGGAGTGAGAATTACCGCCTCGATCCGAACTCCGCCACACAGCTCAATCAGCTCGGCGAGGATGGCTGGGAGCTGGTTTCGATCACGTCCGTCAATTTCAAGACCGGGGCGACGGACAATATCGCCATGGTCTTCAAGCGGCCCGTCGCGGCGGCCTGATTTTCGATAGCCCACTCCCCCCTCTTCGGCGGCCTGGCCGAGCTCGCCCGGCTGCGGGCCTTGCTCGCGGAACGAAGCCGCGGCTGAACGTTTCGCCCGCCCTCAGATCCCGACCATGAAGCGCCGCAGGTAGGTGAGGTATTTCGGATCCTCGGTTTCGAAGATCTCCGGGCCGCCGCCCATGTAGGCGCGGGCCAGCTCGTCCCGGGCCCGCGGCTCGTTTCCCAGCTCGAATTGGACCTGCCCCAGCCGCATATGGATGAACGGCGTGCCGAGGGCTCCGGGACAGACCATGGCGTGTGACAGGTACTCGTGCGCGGCCGGAAAGTCGCCGAGCAGGAAGTGACAGTCGCCCAGGGCGACGAGCACCCAGGTGGCGGCCTCCCACTCCTCGATCGGCTCCGGCAGCAGGAGGAGGGCCTTCTGGTAGTCCTCCACCGCCTCGCGATACTGCTCCTCCTCGCACTTCGCGTTGCCCTGGTCACAGAAGTCCTTGAGCCGGGCGTAGAGATCGGGCGGCAGCTCTTTCGGCTGCCGCCGCCCGCTGCGTTTCTCTGTCATCGCACCTCCCCGCTGAAGGATAGCCCGAAGAGGTGCGCCAGGCCTATTGAGGCGGCCACGCCGCCGTCCAGCCCGCCGGCTTCACATAGGTCGTACCGAGCTTTGACCCGTTGCTGGAGTTGAGCGGCCCCCATTCGAACTCGTAGTTGCTGTCGTCTCTCATGAAAGTGCGCACCTGCTTGCTGCGGGCGCCATACTGATGGAAGGTGTTGTTCCATTCCGTCACGGCGTCCTTGATGTGCCCCATGTGAATCTTTTCGTCGAGATCCTTCCAAACCTTGGGCCCGCCCAGCGTGGTCGGTACGTTGACCTGCGTTTGGGTTTTCGTCGCCGCCGGGTTCGCCGCCGTCGGCGCCGGCACCTGGATGTCCTGGACGTCGCCGGCTGCCTTCATCCGGGCGAGAACCTTCTTGCCGGTCGCTGAATGCTTGCCCGGCGTGGCGCCCATGGCGGCCATCCGGGCGGACAGCGGCTTCTTCACTTTGCCCGCCGCGACCCCCGGAGTGGTCGAGGAAGCGGCGGCCGAAGCGGCCGCCGCCGAATTGGCCGGCGGATTGGCCGGCGTCGGCCCGAGCCCGTTCGGATCGACGCGGTCCTGCGGATCGTTGCTGACGTAACCGTAGATCAATCCCGCCGCGTGGAAGGCGTGGAACGTCAGGTCGGGCCGGGCGAGATCGGCCGTATCCAGCATCTCGTCGTAGACCGGATCGGCGCTCTCCCACTGCCCCTGCCGGCCGTCGTAGTAGCGCGCCCCGAAGTAGGAGAGGCCCGTCTCCTCGTCCAGCTCCTTGCCGCTGAAGAGGTAGAGCGTCGGGTCGCTCTGCGAGCGCTCGTCGACCCAGACCTCGCCCTGGGGGAAGTACTCCAGGTGCTGCCAGACGGCACCCTGGTCGTCGGTGATGAACTGGGTCGAGCCCAGGTGGTCGGCCTGGTAGAAGAAGATCTTCTCGGCGGGATGGGGATTGCCGCTCGGCCCGGTCTTGGTGACGATGCGGTCGCCGTCGGCAAAGACGTGCTTGCTCGCCGTGTTGCCGTTGGTGAGCGAGAACCACTTGTTGACGTAGAGGGTCTCGCCGCCCTGCCCCGCCTTGGCGGTGCGCAGGCCGTCGCTGTCATAGAGGAAGCGGGTGGTCTGGCCGTTGTCGGCCACGGCCTTGAGGCGGTCCTCCTCGTCCCAGGTGTTGGTGCGGCGGGTGCCGTTGGTGTCGTGGTCCCAGCCGGTCTGGTTGCCGTCCAGGTCGTAATGGAGGGTGCGGTCGCCGAGATGCACCGGCGCGTGGGGGTGCGCGCCGCCGTAGGTGTAGGTCCAGTTGTAGCTGGTCGTCTGCGGCTTGGCCTTGGTCGTCAGGCCCTGGTTCTTGGTCACCAGGTTGCCGGCCTCGTCATAGGCTAGGGTGAGGGTGAAGGAGGCCGTCTTGTTGGGGGCCTGCCGGGCGCTGCCGGTCGCTCCCACGAGTTGGTAGATGTCGTCGTAGACGAAGGTCTCGTTGGCGGGACCGGTGAGCTGCGAAGGCTTGCCGGCCGGCACGTTGTTCTGCAGGCTCAGCATCGTGCCGGTCAGGTCGCGCCGGTAGGAGAGGTTCTGGAACGGCTTGCCGCCGGAGTCCTGGGCGTGGATGCCGGCGAGCTCGCGCGACTGCGCGTCGTACGTCCAGCGGGTCTCCACCCCGTTGCCGTAGACGGTGCGCACCTTCTGGCCGAACTCGTCGTACCCCTGGTGCCGCAGGTACTGGAAGCCAACGCCGGACAAAACGCCCGACGCCGTCTTGACGTCGCCGCCGGCGTCGAAGCCCCAGGTGACCTGCTCGCCGTCCGGATAGACCAGGGAGAGGAGACGCCCGAAGCCGTCGTGCTGGAAGCTCGTGGTGAACGGTCCCCTGGGCGTCGTACCGTTGAGCGCGGTGAGCGTGCGCACGCTCTGGGCGAGGTTGCCGAGCCGGTCGTAGGTGCGCTGCTCGACGCCCGACTCGTTGGTGACGCTGGCGATGCGGTCCGCCGTGTTGCCCGGCGCGCCGGGGCCGCCATAGGTGTAGACGACGGCCGGCATCGCCGGGTAGACGATGCGATCGAGACGGTGGAAGCTGCGCTGGTAGCGGATCTGCTGCCCCAGGGCGGCCAGGTTGGCGGTGACCTTCGCGCCCAGGTCGCCCGCCGGGGTGTAGCGCATCTCCGTGCGGCCGGAGTCGGGGCTGGTGATGGCCACCCGGTGGCCCAGGGTGTCGTTCTCCAACTGGGTGACGTTGCCCTTCGGATCGGTCACCGCGGTGAGCTGCTGCAGGGCGTCGTAGGCGTAGCGGGTGATCAGCGTGCGCTGCGCGCCGGCGATGGTGTTGGTCTGCTGGACGCCGATCACGCTGCCCTGGACGTCGTCGTAGAAGATCGTCGCCCGGCCGTTGGCGTCGGTGCGGGTGTGGGCGAGATACTCCACCCCGTCGAGGGTGCCGAAGCCGTAGCTCATGCCGGTGACGGCGCCCTGCGGGAAGCTCGCCTGGACCACCCGGTCGAGCACGTCGTAGGTCATGCGGGTGGGGTTGACCGAGGGGACGTTGACGAAGGCGCCGGGCGCGCCGGTGTCGAAGACCGGCTGGCCCTGGACGGCGGTGCGCCCGAGAGCGTCGAACTCGATGCGGCCGCTCACCCGCATGCCGGTGCGGGTGGAGGTGCCGGTGCCCAGGTCGAGCTCGCCGCTCTCCTTGCTCTGCACGGTGCGGCCGAGGCCGTCGATGAAGAGGGCCGAGTCGATGGGCACGGAGCGGGTGACGTCCTTCTGGTGGACGATCGCCCGGGCCGGGTTCGAGACCGGGTCGTACTCCAAGGCAAGGGCGGGGCTCGCATCGCTGTCGGTGGGTCCCACGACGCGGACGAGACGGCCGAAGCCGTCATAGGAGCGGCGGATCGTCTGGCCGTTCTTGTCCACGGTCGTCAGCAGGTCGCCGCGCTTGAGGTCCCAGGTGAAGCGGGTGACGTAGCCGAAGGAGTCGGTCACCTGGGCCGGCAGAATGCGGGCGACCGGCTCGTAGGCGTAGGTCGCGGTGAATCCCGACGGATCGACAGAGGAAGCCAGATTGCCCACGGCGTCGTAGGCGTAGGTCCAGACGGCGTTGCTGTTGCCCGTGTAGGGGGTGCCGGTCGCCGGGTCCTTGCCGCCGACCAGGACCTGCTCCATGCGGACGAGGTCGCCCTGGGCGTTGTAGGTGGCCTGCCGCTGGCGCAGCAGACGGCCGCCGCCGTCGCGCACCACGAGCTGCGACGGCTTGACGACGTAGGCCTCCGGATCGACGGCGTAGGCGGCGGTGGCCGCGAGGTCGTCGGCGGCGCCCTGGTCGCCGGAGTCGTTGTAGGCGATGACGTTGCCGAAGGAGTCGTAGTCGTAGGTCGTGGCGGTGCTCTTGTGGACGCTGCCGGTACCCTCGGAGAAGTCGGTCCGCTCACTGGTCAGGGCCGGGAAGGAGGCTGCGGAGCCCAGGGGACGCAGGTCGTACGCCAGGGTCCTGGCGCGGAACACGTGGCCGGCAGCGTCGGCGATCTGCTCGCTCTCCAGCAGGTTGCGCTGGTAGAAGTCCTGGTTCTTGAAATGGCGGTCGATGGTGGAGCCGTCCGGCCGGGTGGTCTTCACCCGCGAGTAGCCGTAGCTCTCCCGCTCCGCGCGGTCGTGGAAGGCCTCGTTGAAGTAGTCGTAGCGCGTCGTGTAGCTGTTGCCGCGGCCGTCATCCTCGGTGACGGCGGCGAGCACCCATTGGGTGTCCGGCATGTCGACCTTGCGCAGGCCGTCGCCGGACGGACCGACGCGGTTGCCCTGGCGGGCGTAGCTGAGCTGCAGGCTGCCGTTCAGGGGGCGCTGGACGCCGGTCAGGAGGTTCGCCTGCTCGGCCAGGTTGCGCTTGACGTAGACGTTCGAGTCGAACGGCTTTTTGAGCACGTGGTCGGGCAGGCCGTCGCCGTCGAGATCCTCGAAGGAGAGCTGGAGGCCGCCGCCGTTGCCCTGGATCTGGCCGGAGATCTCCAGCTCCAGGCCGGCGACGACCACCGGCGGGATCAGCGGCTGGCAGTACTGGAAGCCCAGCGAGGCGTTGGCGCCGATGTTGCCCGTGTAGGTGACGGCGTCGAGGCAGCGGTTGACGCCCGGGATGACGTAGGTGGTTCCCAGTTGCGTGGTCCAGGCCGGCACGGGCCAGCGCTGCTCGGGGTCCCAGCCGTCGCCGTGGTTGAGCTTGACGCGGAAGAAGTCCTCGTCCTGCTCCTTGGAGACGTGATCGGGCAGGCCGTCGCCGTTGACGTCGACCAGGTGCACCAGGGTCCGCGACAGGCTCGACGAGACGCTGACGCCGAAGGGCCCGATGGCGACGCCGGCATGGAGGGCCGAGCTGCGGGTGTAGGAGAGGGCGTCGGGCGAGTTGCGGTCGACGATCAGCGAGCTGATGCCGTTGCCGATGACGTCCACGAGGTCGGTGCAGCTCCCGGGTCCGCCGCCGCTCTGCCAGGCCGGCAGCGGCCACAACTCGGGCTGGCCGAAGCGGTACCCGAGGTTGAGCTGCACGGTGACGGCGGTGCCGCCCGAATTCATGGCGACGCGGTCCGGCAGGCCGTCGCCGTTGACGTCGACCAGGTCATAGCGCGCGGTCGAGAGCCCCACCGTGTCGCCCACGGTGGGCATGGTGGTGACGACGCCGTTGGGCTCGCCGCTCGCGTCCTTCTTGGTGTACGGGAAGCCGAAGCCGATGCTGGTGCTGACGTTGGCGTCCTCCGAGCGGCGAACCGAGGAATTCAGCCCCGGGAACGGCTGCTGGTCGCCGAAGCCGTTGCGGCCGTTGGAGAACCGCACGCCGCCGCTCGACACCTGATCGGGGTAGCGGTCGCCATTCATGTCCACCAGGTCGAGCTCGCTCTCGCTGTCACCCAGGGAGACGGTGAGGCTGATGCCGGCCGAAACCTCCAGGCCACCCGTGCGCCCGGTGGTCACCCGCAGCACGCCGAGGCCGCCGCCGGCCGTGGTCGCCGAGGTCTGGTCCAGGTTGCCGGCGGCGTTGCCGCCCTGCCGCCCGGGCTTCACGCCTTCCGCCGCCTGATAGAGGTCCGGAGCGGCCCCCGTCCACGACGGCTGCGCGAAGCCGGCGACCCCCTCGGTCTTCGCGATCGCCGGAGTGAAGTCCGGCAGCGCGTCGTTCTGGCTCTGCGGCAGGGAGAGGCCGCCCTCGGTGAAGGGCTTGTTGCCGTTCCACTCGCCGTAGGACCAGCCGTGCCAGCCGCCGGAGAGGGCTTCGGTGACGGGCGCCGCGATCGAGCGCGTGTTGACCGGCACGGCGCCGCCGTTGCCGGTGACGGTCAGCAAGCCGGGGCTTCCGCCGCCCGAGCCGAGCACGGTGACGAACAGCGGCTCGCCGGCGTTGGCCTGAATTCCCGTGACGTCGAAGCTCGCCGCGCCCGCAAGATCGCGCCGGTCGATCAGGCGGTTGACGCCCTGGACGTAGAGCGTCGAGGTGCCGCTGCCCGGCGTCCAGGTGAAGTGGAGGCTCTGGTCCCAGCCGGAAGGCACTGGCCACGACTGCGTCGGCTGATCCGCGGGGTCGAGCCTGGGAACCGTGTACAGCGGCTGGATCGCCTGCGGCTGATTGCTCCCCAGCGTCACCTGCGGCGCCCACGGCAGAAGGTCAGGATCGACCGGCGTGCCGGAGCTGACCTGGAAAGTGAGGCGGTCCGTCTTCGCCACCGCGATCGGGGGGATGTCGTCGAAGCTCCCCGTCTCGGCCGCGGCGAAGGTGCGCTGGTAGACGGGTGAGACCATGTCGCCGTTCTTCAGCACCGAGACGGTGACGTCGTCCGAGGTGGCCTGCTTGACGAACGGCCCCGCCACCTGGGCGGTGCCGTCCTCCGTCGCCACGTAGGAGACGCCCGGCAGACCGGCGAGGCGGAAGTCGCTGCCGCCGTCGAAGGAATACACCGAGGAGCCCCAGGGCTCCAGCGCCGTGGCGTCCTGCCCGGTGTAGGTGGCCCGCGGCGCCCAGAGGAGGGCGTCGTTGTCCGTGTCGCGGATGGAATCCGCCAGGAAGTAGAGCCGGTCGCCGGCCTGCGCGGTGAAGCTGAGACCGCCGGCACCACCGCTGCCGCAACCGTCGCCGTCCGCGGGCACACAGGCCGCCGTGTCGTCGGCGGCGAACGTCCGCTGCCAGATGCGCGAGCCGTTCCGGTAGATCGAGACCTTGACGCCGTCGCCGCCCGTCTGCTTCTTCTGGATGGCGCCGTCGAGGGTCACCGGCCCGGCGAAGGGGAGTACCAGCCGGCGGACGGTATCGGCGAGCTTGAGCTTGGCGAGGACCTCGCTCTCCTCCCCGGGCCTCGCCAGCGAGAGCCCGCCGGCGCCGAAGCCGCCCCAGTTGGACGACGACTGGAACGCCGAGCCGTCGTTGAGCCGGGTCTGGAAGCCGCCGGCCGCGGTCACCTCATCGGGGTAGCCGTCGCCGTTGATGTCGACGAGCGTCGCGTACTCATTGGCGTGGCTGTAGGCGAAGCTGCCGCCCGCCGACACCGGCAGCAGGCCCAGGAGGTCGAGGCGGACCCCGCCGGAGACGTCGAAGCCGAACTCCAGCGAGCTGCCGAGGCTGGTGATCCCGGACATGGACGCGGACTGGAACGCGCCCTGCCGGTTGAGCTCCACCGAGCCGTCGCTGCGGAGGCGGTCCGGCAGGCCGTCGCCGTTAACGTCGAGGAAGCTCAGCAACTGGTTCGTCGTCGAGAGCGAGCCGCCGACCTGAATCCCCACCAGGGGCATGCAGATCGGCGGTCCAAGGCCCACGTAGCCATGCACGCTGCCGCCGACGTTGACCGAGTCGGCGACGTCCTGCGTGCTGCTGACGCCGCCCCAGGCCTCCATGGGCCCGAAAGCCGCCTCGGCGTGCTGATAGGTGAGCTGGTGGCTGGCGAGCACGGTGGTGCCGTCCTCGCCGGTTACCGCCAGTGAGGCCAGCAGGCTCTTGCGGAACTCCCCTTCCTGATATTGGAAGAGGTAGCGCCGCACGAGGTCCGGCCCGGCCATTACGTCCACCTGCGCCAGCCGGCGGCGGGTGACCACCTTGAAGCCGGAACGGCCCGAGGAGAAGCGGTCGGGGCGCTGCTGCCCGTCGTCGAGGAAGAACCGTACCTGGTAGAAGGCGCCGCTGCCCTGGACCCCGGTGTAGGCGATGGCGGCCGGATAGACCTGCACCCACGGCTCGCCGCTGCCGTTGTCCGCGTCCTGCGAGTAGGAGTAGTCCACGGTGTTGCCGTGGAGATCGACGACGCGCTCCAGGAACCATTGGAAGACGTTGCCGGTCTGCGGGTCCGCGAGGCGGGCCTGCGCGGTCTGGCCGAAGATCGAGCGCACGCCGTTCTGGTCCGTCACCTCCCACCAGTAGCCGGCGGGACCGCCGCCGTGCCGCACGATGCGCTGGAAGCTCCCCTCCATCCGGCGGGTGAAGACGCGCTCCGCCTGGCGCGGCGCCGGGCTCGCGGGAATTGCCACGGGCGCGAGCTGCTCGCCCTCCAGCGAGTAGGTCTCGGTCTCCAGCGCGGGGTGGTACTGGGGAACGCCGAACAGGGTCGAGATCTCGATGCTCGGCAGCCTCAGGTCCCATCCGACGCCGAGCCAGCTATTGCCGCCCGTCCCCGCGCCGCTGTTGTAGGAGAGCGCCAGCTCGGGCTGCAGTCCGAGGCGGCCGGCGGGCAGCATCAGGGGGTAGCGGAGCGTGGCGTCGCCCCGGGGGCCGCCTTCGGGGGCCGCCATCAGCTCGATCTCCGAGGCCGGGTTCGCCTTGGCCAGTTCCTGGAGCGAGTTCGGGCTGAAGTTGCTGCCCGCCGGCTCCTCCGGCAGGGTCAGCGTGGCGTTGATGAAGTCGGTGAAGTGATCGGTGGCGCTGACCACCGACGAGCCGCCGCCGAGCTTGAGGCGCGGCACCGCGATCCAGCGGCCGGCCGCCTCGTCGAAGTAGTAGGTCCGCACGTCCTCCGGCCTCATGCCGGCGGGGATCAGCGCCTGGTCGAAGGGCAGCGTGAGCTGGACCGGCTTCCTGAATTTCTGGCCGTGGGGTCCGAGGCGGAAGCCGCCGCGGCCGGGGGTGACGTTGGTCATCCCCGCGTCCAGGGGCGGCAGCTCGTCGGCGGCCAGCGGCTTCATCGTCAGCTTGACCTTGGCGCCCACGGCCCCGGCGGGCACCTCCAGCCGGGCGCCCTTGGCGCTGAGGGAGAGGGACTTCTCCGGCGAGGCCTCCTTGCCGGTCTCGCCCCGGTGGGCGTCGTAGCCGCCGGGCTCGTCGCCGCCCTGCCCCAGGCGCAGCGCGCGGGTGAGGCGGGTGCCGTCCGGCCAGAGCAGCTCTAGCGCGAGGTCCCAGACGCCTTCCTCCCCCGTCGGCCGGGGGATCAGAGCGCCGAGCGAGCCGTCGGCGGCCACGGCACCGCGGACGCCCGCACCGTTGACGAACAGCTCGGGCAGCCCGGCGACCCCGGCAGGCCCGTTCACGAAGCCGCGCAGATACGCGCCTTCCTCCGCCGCATCGCCCGCGGGCGGGTGCGTCAGCTCCAGGCGCGGCCCCTGCCGCCGGCCCACGGGGCTCGCGAGCAGGGCGACGCCTTCGATCTTTCCTCTCTTTCCTCCTTCGGGAGCGCTCCAGGAAAGCTCGACCGCCGTGGCGGCCGGCAAGCCTGCCAGCACGGGGAGCAGGTGCCGCCCGGCGCCGAGAACGCCCAGGTCCACCGGCGCTCCCAGCGGCATCGCGCCGCCGCCGGCCAACCGGGCCACGGCGGACAGAACGCCACGGGTCCCCTGGGCCAGCGTGATCTCCAGACCATAGGGTTGGGCGGGCCGGGCGAGCGCCAGCGCGAGCGGGCTCGTGCCCTCCCAGGAGAGAGCGGAGGCCATACGCCCCGGCTCGCCCACGAGGACCAGCCGCAGGTTGCGCACCTCGTAGGGCACGCTCTCGCCAGCCTTGCTCAGCGCCGCCGCGCTACGCTCACCCGCCATCTCTTCCGGCATCTCCCCGGCGTGGGCGGGAGCGAACTGGATCTCGTTGATCCCCGGGCGCAGCCACGCCGGATCGATCTCCTCGGTCTGCAGAGAGGGCTCCGCGGCCGGCGCCGCGCTCCACCCCCGGGGCGTCAGGCCGTTGATCGAGCGCACCGCCGCGGACCAGTGGGAGAGGCCCGTCAGCTCGTAGGAGAGGAACGCCCGCGACGCGGTGGCCGGATTGCCGGCAAGCCGGACTTGGAACCGGCCGGCGCTGCCCGCCGCGATGCTCTGGGCGGCCGGCGAGCCCAGGGCGATCCCCGAGCCGCCCGGCTCTTCCTGCCCGGCGGCATCGGCGGCATCGGCGGCCTCCGTGCCCCACAGCTCGATCTCCGGCAGCGCTTCGCCGGGGGAGGCGGGCTGCCAGTCCACCAGCAGGGCCCGGGTGGCGAAGGGCTGCGCCACCGCGGCGCGGCTCCAGCCGCCGGCTCGCGGCTCCAGATCGAGGAGCGCCACCGGCACGCCCTCCTGCTCCGCCCACACGGTGAGGCGGCCGTTCGCCGGGCCGAAGGCTCCCACGGCCGCGAGGGTGTGGGGCCCGTCCAGCACGAGCCGGAGCCGCGCGGCGCCCGGGCCACCCGACGCGAAACCGCGCTCCGTGTCGCCGTCGAAGAGGCGCCAGGGATCGTTCGCGCCGTCGGCACGCTTCTCCGCACCGGCGAGCATCGTGATCCGCGCCGGCAGTATGCGGGCGAGCGACGAGGGCTCCCGCGAGCCCCCCAGGACGCCGCCGATCTGGGCCAGAGCCAGGCCGGCGAAAGCGACGACGATAAGGGCGATGAGACCGTTGCGGACGATGACCGGCTTGTGCATGGAGCCTCCAAGCATTCTGTGTTTGCAGAATTGCTTGACAAGCCTATCGCCTGTTCTCCGTCCTTGTACATCCTCTCCAGGGAGGATTTTTGGGGGGCCTCCGCCTCCTCTCTAGGGAGGAGGCGGAGCCCCTCCACCCTCCTCCCTGAAGAGGAGAACGCCACTACTCTTGGGCCACGACCAACTGCCGCATTCCGTCCACGAAGCCGTGGGCCACGTCCACCTCGGACTCGTCGAGAGCGAGCCGGGTGGCCCTCTCCATGTTGAACCAGGGAATCGCTGGATAGAGATGATGGATATTGTGAAAGCTCGTGCCGTGAGCGCCGAAGAGCCGGAACCACAGGCCTCGCATCTCCCGCGTGCCGGTGCGCGGGCTGTTGTAGTGGCCCAGCATGTCGTCCCAGAAGAAGAGAATTGGAAAGATCGTGAAACGCGGCACGATCCAATACCAGAAAAGCAGGTCGAGCCGGCCCAGGACGAGGAAAGCCGCGACGGCTCCGATCCAGAAAGCCGCCACCGGATTGCGGTAGGCCGGGTCGCGCCAGCGCTTCGAGACCAGAGTCTCCTTGAGATCGGAGACTTGCAGAGGGCCGAGGAACGGCCGGATCCAGAGGAACCAGGTCATGTACCGCCGGTCCTGCCGCCGCGCCGGATCGAGGCCGTAGCCGGTACCCCAGGTCTGGCTATCCTTCTCCGTGTAGGTGCGGTGGTGATCCATGTGATCGTCCCGGTCCGCCGCGATCGTCGTCGCGAGGGGGAGCGAGTAGAAAAACTGGAGCCGCGAATTCCAACTCTTCCGCGTGAAGAGGTTGGCGTGGATGGCGTGGTGATGCAGCTCGAACAGCGCGTTCATCTGCCGGGAGATCACGATCACGGTGAGGGCATAGATCCAAGGCCGATTGATCCCAGGCAGGAAGAGGACCTCGCTTACCGCGGCGGCCAGAACGACAAGTCCCCAGTCCGCGGCGATCGTGAGGAAGGCCCGGACGTCGCTGCGGTGGGCCAGCGTGCGGAGCACCGCGCGCTCCTCGGGGGATAGGGGTCGCGGCATCGGAGGTTACTGTAGCACCGCTGCTGGAATTTCCGAGTCTGTCTGTCGTAAGGTTCTCCATGCGCCTGAAGACCTTCCTTCCTCTCCTGTCCCTCTCCGCCCTCACCACCGCCCACGCCGCTCCACCGCCCTCGGCCGTCGAGCCGGTCAAGGAGATTCTGCACGGCGTCGAGATCGTCGATCCCTATCGCTGGCTGGAGGGGAGCGCGGCTCTGGAGGTGCCGGACAAGGCGCTCGACGCCCGGGTGGCGGCGTGGACGGACGCCCAGAACGGCTATGGACGGTCGGTGCTCGATCGCCTGCCCGGGCGCCAGGAGCTCACGGCGCGCCTGCGCGCACAAGGGAACGGCGGATTTCAAGGCAACGTAAGGCGGCGGGGAGAGAGCCTGTTCTATGAGCGGATCGAGCCGAGCCAGCAGCAGCCGGTGCTCGTCGTCTCCCGGGACGGCGGCGCTCCCCGAACCCTCCTCGATCCGGCGGCGTTCGATCCCAGCGGCCTCACGACGCTCGCCTGGTACGAGCCCAGCCCGGACGGACGGCTCGTGGCCTGCGGGCTGTTCAAGGCCGGGGACGAGAACGCCACCCTCTACCTTCTCGAAACCGCCACCGGCACCTGGCTCGCGGACGAGATCTCCAACAAGGTGCGCGAGGTCGAGTGGCTGCCGGACGGCTCCGGCTTCCTCTACAACCAGCTCGCGGATCTCAAGAATCCGGCCTCCCGGCGCATCCGCTTTCACCACGTCGGCATGCACCCGCGGCAGGATCTCACGCTGCTGGAGCAGGACAAGGAAGGCCCGGGCGCCAAGACCTGGGGACCGTTCGCTCATCTGAGCCCGGATGGCCACTGGGCCGTGATCGGTCACTGGATGGGCGCCGCCGTCAACGACCTTTGGGTGATGGATTTCCGCGCGTGGCTCCGCACCGGCAAGGCTGAGCGCCGGCCTATCGTCGTGGGCCAGCCGGCACAGAGCGGCCTGCCGGACGTCTACTTGAAGAGCGATCCCATCCGCGGCGATACCCTGTACATGACCACCAGCCTCGACGCGCCCAACAAGCGGGTCGTAGCCGTCGATCTCAACGATCCGGCACCCGGCGACCCGAAAAAATGGCGGGAGGTGATTCCGGAGCACAAGGACGCCGCGCTACAGAGGCTTTCCCTGGCGGGCGATCTGCTGGTGGCGGAATACCTGAAGAACGCCGGCAGCCGCATCGAGCGTTTCAGCCTGGACGGCAAGGCGAAGGGCGAGCTCCCTCTGCCGGGCCTCGGCTCCACGCACCTCGTCACCTCCCCGGAGGGGACCGAGGCGTTCCTGCTCTTCACCAGCTTCAACGAGCCGCCGACGCTCTACCGGGTCGATCTCGCGACCGGTGCGAGAAAGGTCTGGTGGCGGGCGAAGGTGCCGTTCGATCCCGCATCCGTCGAGGTCGAGCAGGTCGAGTATCCATCGAAGGACGGCACCCGAATCAGCATGTTCCTGGTCCATAAGAAAGGTTTGAAGCGGGACGGCTGCAATCCCACGCTTCTTTACGGCTATGGTGGTTTCGGCATCTCCACGACGCCTGAGTTCGACGGCGGCATGCTGCCATGGTTCGAGGCCGGCGGCCTCTACGCCCTGCCCAACCTGCGCGGCGGCGGCGAGCATGGCGAGGACTGGCACCGGGCCGGCATGCTGGAGAAGAAACAAAACGTTTTCGACGATTTCATCGCCGCCGCCGAATGGCTGATCGCCCAAGGCTACACGCGGCCGGAGAAGCTCGCCATCCTCGGCGGCTCCAACGGCGGCCTGTTGATCGGCGCGGCGGTGACCCAGCGGCCGGACCTCTTCGTCGCCGGAGTCGCCCAGGTGCCGCTGATGGACATGGTGCGCTACCCGAGGTTCCTGCGAGCCCGGAACTGGGTTCCCGAGTACGGTTCGAGCGACGATCCCAAACAGCTCGCCTACCTGCTGCGCTACTCGCCGTACCACAACGTCAAGTCCGGGGTTAAATATCCATCCCTGCTGATGACCGCCGGCGAGCGGGACGAACGGGTCCACGCCCTCCACGCCCGCAAGATGACCGCCCTCCTCCAGGCCGCCACCGCGAGCGATCCGGACGCCAAGCCCATCCTTCTCCAGGTGGACCGCGATGCCGGCCATGGCATGGGAGCTCCGGTGGACAAGGAGATCGCCGCCCAGGTGGACGTGCTCAGCTTTCTGATGTGGCAGACCGGAATCACCGCAGGCGAATCGCCACCAGGGTCACGTCGTCGCGCGGCGGCTGGTCCCCGCCCCAGGACTCGGCGGCCCGGGTCAGGCCGGCGATGATCTCGGCGGGCGGGAGATGGCCCAGCTCCGCGAAGAGCGACCGCACGCGCGGGTAGCCCAGCGGCTCGCCCTCGGCGTCCGCGAGCTCGGGGAGGCCGTCGGTCATCAGCAGGAGGGTGTCCCCCGGCTCGACGTCCAGTCGCTGCTCCTCGTAATCGAAGGCGAGGCCGCCCAGGGGCATCCCGGCGAGAGCCACTTCCTCGACCTTCGAGCTTGCCCTTCGATAGAGGAGCAGAGGCGGCATGCCGGCCGAGGAGACGGTCAGCTCGCGGCCCTGGAGGTGCATCACGCTCAAGCCCATGGCCATGCGGTCCAGGGCCATGCGCTTGATGGCGCGGGCCGCCTCGGCGAGAAAGTCCCGGGGGCCCGAGGTGCCGGCGTCGGCCGAAAAGAGGCTCTTGACGGCGGTGACCATGGTGCCGGCCCGCGCGCCGTGGCCGGTGGCGTCGCCGATGGTGGCGGTCAGCGCGCCGTCGTCGGCGAGCACGAAGTCGTAATAGTCCCCGCCCACTTCGGTCGCCGTACGCATCGACACGGCGATCTCGAAACCGGGATGCTCCGGCAGCGTCCGTGGGAGGAGAGAGAGCTGGAACCGCCGGGCCTCCTCCAGGTCGCGGCTCTTGCGGTCGTACTCGGTCTGCAGCAGGGCCTGCTCGATCTCCTGCTCCTTGCGCAGCCGCTCCCCCTCCACCAGTTGTTGCTGATGTTGCTTCAGGTCGCTCGCCATGCGGTTGAAGGCCAGGGCGAGCTTGCCGAACTCGTTTTTCGAGCGCACGGGCAACCGGGTATCCAGATCGCCATGGGCGATGCGGTCCGCGCCCTCGGTGACGATGTGCAGGTTGCGGGTCATGCGGGACGACAGCGGCAGGATGCCGAAGAGGGCGAGGGCGGTGAGCCCCAGGCCGTAGCCGAAGTTGCGCGCCGCCGTCTGCCGCACCTCTTCGAGCGGCACCGGCCGGGCGATGCCGAAGACGAGGCCGGTGTCCGGATCTTTCGAGGAGGCCACCACCCAGTCGTCGAGACCCCGGCGCACGGAGGTGGCGCTCGCATGCACGGCGTGCAGGAGATCCGGCCGGCCTTCGAGGCGCTTGCGGTCGCCGTCGTTGGCGGTATGGAGGCCGCCCTCGCGATCCACGGCGAAGGCGATCTCCCCCGCGCCGCCGTTCGTCCGCGCCAGGACGCGGCGCAGGACCTCCTCGCCCTTCACCTGCGCCTTGAGCTTGCCCACCACCTCGCCATGCTCGGTAACCGGCACCTCGAGGTCGTGGCCGAAGATCAGCCGCCGGTGGATCTCCCGGGCCTCGCGCTGCCGGGCCGCCTGCCGGAGGCTCTCGCCCGCCAGTCGTCGCTGCTCGGCCTGGGCCGCGAGCTGCTCCGTCACCTGTTTGCGGATCTCGGTCTCCAGGCGCCGGCCGGCCGGCACGCCGGGGACATCCGGAGCTCCTGGGATCCTGACCGCTGCTTCCGCTCCGTGCTTCGAGATCTCCTTCAGCGCCTGACCGATGGCGGCTGCCGCCCGCGGGTCCTCCTCCGGATTCGCCTCGAGCTCCTTCCGGACGTCACGCAGCACCGCCGTGACGTCGATCACCATGGGATGAGGGGGTGCCGCGGGCGGCACCTCGCCGGCCGGCGGGCCGGGGGCGGCTGGAGGCACCGGCGGGACGGGGCTCGCCGGGGGCGCGGGTGGCACGGCTGCCGCCGGGCGGGCCATGGGCACGAACTCCAGAGTGTCGAGGAGCGGGGCGGCCTCGCCGAAGCCCATGACCATGCGATTGAGCGCCGCGTCGGGCTTGCCTACCCTCGCTGCCTGGACGACGGTCTGAAGCGGCACGTCGCCCATGCGCTCGACGCCGCGCCCGAGCTCGCTCTTGATGGCAGCCAGCCGGCCGTCCATCTCGCGCTTGAGCGTCCCGGCCTCGGCCTCCGTCGCCCGCCGCACGGCGCGCAGCGACGAGTAGTAGGAGTACAGGACGATCCCGGCCAGCGGCACCACCGCGAGCAGCAGGAAGGCGAGGATGAGCTGGGTACGGATCTTCATTGCTACAGATACGTGGGACGGGGGCGGAGGTTCTGGAGGGAGTCAGCCGTCGTCCAGGATCGTCAGCTCACCGGACATGGGCGTGCGCGCAACGGCGATGCGGCACTCCCGCCAAAGGCGGTCGATCAGGTGGTCTGAAATGGGAAGCTCGCGGCCTCGCCGGTATCCCTTCCGCTCTCCTTGCGGTCCGAAGAAGGCCCAGCCTTCGGCGCGGGAGGGGTCGTGCCGCAGCCAGTAATAGAGCCCGTCGAAGCGCACTTGGTGAAGCCTGGCCGCCCAGGCCTGGGGTAGCGCATAGGGAACGAGCGTGCCGATCTCGGCCGTGATCCCGAAGCCGCTGGTCTCGCGAGCGGTCAGGTCCGCGATCGAGAGCTCTCGGGGGACTGGCAACTCGCGGAGTCGACGCTCCTGGAGGAACTCACGGGAGACGATCCACCGTGCCCGGTCGGCACCCAGAAGCTCCAACAGCGCGGCCAGGGGGTCACTGGCCAGATAGCAGGTGCCATGCGGAGCCGGGAGGTCGAAGCGACCGGCCATAGAGCTGCCGAACCACCACGGCCCCTTCCCCTTCCGGACCACCCGGAAAAGGACTCTTTCGGGATCGAGCCAGCAAGAAGGAAACAGCCTCAGCTCGGCCGGATCGTCCGGCGGCGGGCCGAGGCTCGGGGTCTGCCGGTCCCGGCTCACTTAGGCGAAACGCCGCGCGGCGTCACGAGCGAGCCCCAGGAGGAGGTTCAAGTCGCCGCCGGAGCGCAGTCCCTGGACGACGGACTGCCCGCGGAGATCCTTCGAAGGAGCCACCAGCCAGCCGGCGAGGGTCCAATCGTCCACCGCGCTGTCGCGGAAGGCCTGGAGAATCTCGGCCAGCCCCGGCAGCACCTGGTTACGGTCGTCGAACTGGAAGGTCGGATACACCATCACGCCGTCGGCGGTTTTCAGCCCCAGAAGGGTACGCCGCTCCCGGCGGTCGGCGATGGCCTGCCGCGAGACGCCGCCGAGGATCTTCGCCACCTGGCCGGTGCCATAGAACGGCCCCAGGAGATCGTCCCACCGCGAGGGAATGGGCACGATCTCCAGCATGCGGCGGGCGAGATCCCGGGGCGAGCCGATCCCGTCCAGCGAACGCCCGGGGGCGTCGAACGGCGAGAGCCGCTCCTCGAGACCCTCCTTGACGTGCTGAGTGATCTCGTCAATGAGGGCATGGGCTTTCCTCGTCATGATCAGACGATACACCCGTTGGCCAGGGGCGTCAAGGGCGTCAAGGGGAAGAGACCCTCACCCCAGATGAAAGAACGCCCGGAGCTGCGCCAACATCTCGTCGAGATTGGCGCGGCGGAACTCGTTGCGGTAGGCCTCTTCGAAGGCCTCGCCGACGGTGGTGCGCTCCTGGGGCGAGAGCTCGCCGAAGGGACGGCCGCCGTTGAGCTCCTGGAGAGCCTTCTCGGCCGGCGCGCTGCGCCCGGACCACCAGGTCTGGAGGCGCAGGGCCTCGTCGTAGAAGGCGTAGACCGGGATGCGCAGGTTGTCCTTGCGCCACAGGAAGTGACGCATCAGCTCCTTGTGGGCGTCCCGCGGGAAGATGCGCAGCTCCCAGCCGGGCAGCTCCTTGACCATCCGCACCCAGGTGGGGAGCGTGTGGTAGACGTCGGGGCACCAGTCCTCGCCGATGGCGACGAGCTTCAAGGGAGGCAACGGCAGCAGCACCTCCACGTCCTCCGGCGTGTGGATGGGATTGCGGAAGATCTCGTCCAGCACCTTGCCGTTGCGGCGGACGGTGCGGCGGTAATTCTCGTAGAGCAGACCCTGGTCCCAGACTTCAAGCGGTAGAGGATTCATCGTTGAAGGATAGCAGGTCCCCCGGCCCCCTCCCCGCTCGTGTGGTAGATTCTTCCGTAACAGTCCTGTCACCCTCGAAGGAGGTCGCGATGAGCCCGTTGCGTCGTTGGCTGCTCCCATTTGCTCTGCTTGTCGTATTCGCCGCAACTCTTGCCGCGCAGACCACCGGCGACATCGTCGGACGGGTCACCGACGAGGCCGGCGGCGTGTTGCCCGGCGTGGCCGTCGAGGCAAAGAGCCCGGCCCTCCAGGGATCGCGTACCGCGGTCACCGACGGCACCGGCACCTACCGCCTCAACCTGTTGCCGCCCGGCGACTACATCGTCACCTTCACCGGCCAGGGCTTCGCCACCGAGGCCAAGCAGGGCGTGACGGTAGGCCTGGACAAGGACGCCACGCTCAACGTCAGCCTGCGGGCGGCGCTGACCGAGTCGATCACCGTCACCAGCGACGCGCCGGTGGTGGACACCACCTCCGCCGCGGTAGGGACCAACATGAACGCCGCCACCATCCAGACGCTGCCCACAGGGCGCAACTACTCCTCGGTGGTGCAGATCATGCCGGGCGTCTCCTCGGACGCCAACGCCGACAACTCCGGACAGACGTCGATCTCCGTCTACGGCTCGACCGGGGCCGAGAACGTCTTCTACATCGACGGCGTCAACACCACCGGCGCCGAGTACGGCTTCCAGGGCAAGGAGCTGAACTTCGAGTTCATTCAGGCGGTGGACGTGAAGACCGGCGGCTACGAGGCCGAGTTCGGCCGCGCGACCGGCGGCATCATCAGCGTCATCACCAAGTCGGGCGGCAACGATTTCCATGGCGACGTCTTCGGCTACTTCGACAACGACTCGCTGCAGAGCAACGCCGAGTCCGTGGTATCGACCGGCGGCACCATCGCCGGGTTCCGGCAGGAGGACTACGGCATCGGCATCGGCGGCCGCATCGTCAAGGACAAGCTGTGGTTCTTCGCCGCCTACGATAAGGTCTCCGATACGCTCGACAGCACCCTGCCCGCCGGGCCGCTCGCCGGCAACGTGGTGACGTCGAAGAGCGACCACGACCTGGGGTCGGCCAAGCTCACCTGGAACCTCACCGGCAATCAGTCGCTCATCGGTACCTTCTTCCAGGACCCGCGGGACGACACGGGCGCCATCAACGACGCCCAGCATGCGCTGAACGGCGACCCGCTCACTTACGACGGCCTGCGCAGCTTCGGCGGCAAGGACTACGCGCTGCGCTACCAGGGCATCCTCTCCGCCGCCTGGCTGCTCTCGGGCCAGGTGGCCCGGCACCGGGAGGAAAACTCGGTGGGGCCGGCGAACGCGGCCGGCGACGTGATCCAGGTCCGCTCGGTCGACGACAACTTCTTCCAGGCCGGCGGCTTCGGGCTGCTGCAGACCAAAACCTTCAAGCGGGACTCGGCGGGCGGCTCCCTGACCCACTACCTCTCGAAGCACGAGATCAAGCTGGGGCTTGATTATGAGGAGGAGTCGGCGGACGTGGTACGCCGCTACAGCGGCGGCCAGCAGATCGACGTCTTCTCGAACGCCGTCAACCCGGGCCGGCCGGTCTACAGCCACTTCTACTGGACGACGCCCAACGCATCGCTCGCCAACGCCCCGGTCTCGCAGCTCACGGCCTCGCCGTCGCACAAGAACTCGGCGGTCTACCTTCAGGACCGCTGGAACGTACTGTCGAACCTGACGCTCAACGTCGGCCTGCGCTGGGACCGGCAGCAGATCATCGACGCCGAGGGTACACAGCAGATCGACCTCAAGAAGGATTTCGCCCCGCGCTTCGGCTTCGTCTGGGATCCGGGTTCCAATGGCCATTCCAAGCTCTACGGCTCCTACGGGCGCTATTACGAGCAGATCCCCATGGACCTGGTGATCCGCTCCTTCTCCTTCGAGCGGCAGGCGCGCATCTTCAACTACAGCCCCACCAGCACCACGCCGGACGCGGGCGCCGAGGGGGACATCGGCCAGACCTCCGCCATCTTCGGCGGCTTCACCGAGCCGTCCGATCCCAACCTGCGCAACCAATATCTCAACGAGTACCTGCTGGGTTATGAGCGGGAGGTGCTTCCCGACCTGGCGGTGGGCGTCAAGGGGATCTACCGCGACTACGGTGAGGTGATCGAAGACTTCCTCTGCATGGACGACGGCACCTACTGCATCGGCAATCCGGGCCGCGGCATCATGCGGCGGGTCTTCACCCTCGACTACTCGCAGACCTTCCCGGCGCCGGCGCCGAAGCGCGTCTATAAAGGTATTCAGATCGACGCCACCAAACGCTTCTCGAACAACTGGCAGGCTCTCGCGTCCTACGTCTACTCCAAGCTGGACGGCAACTTCGACGGCCTCTACGCGCCGTTCACCAATGTCGGCGCCGATCCCAACATCTCGGCGGCGTACGATTACTATGACTTTTTCACCAACGGCAGCGATCTCTCGAAGATCACCAACAAGGGACCGCTGTCGAACGATCGCCGCCATCAGTTCAAGCTTTCGGGGATCTATCAGACTCCCTGGAAGCTTTCGATCGGCCTCGCCACGTATTACCGCTCGGGCACGCCGCTGACCCGCTACGGCTACTCGGACGTCTATGGACGCTATGAGTTCTTCCTCACCGAGCGCGGCGCTGAGGGGCGGACGCCGGACGTCTACGACGCGGACCTCCACCTCGGCTATCCCGTGACCCTGGGGCCCGCGAGGGTGAACTTCCTCTTCGACGTCTTCAACCTGTTGAACGCCCAGCGGCCCATTCTGCTGGATGAACGATGGGGCTTCCAGGAGGCGGACAACGCCTCGCCCACGCCGGTCAATCCGGACTATCTGAAACCGGTCCTGCGAACACCGCCGCGGTCGTTGCGATTGGGAGTGCGCTTGAGCTTCTGAGGGACCGCTTGGGCCTAGGCGCTAACTTTGGCTCGGAGCGTCCGCCGGGTATGGGGGTGTACCCGTCACCGGCCTCCCCAATGTAATGTAGAGACGCCCCGTGCCGGGGGGAACCCCCGGTGGGGGCGTCTCCGAGGCGGCGAGAACACCTGACTCCTCGAAGACTGTCCGCGGGTATAGGGCCCCTGGATTTGCCTTGGTGTCGGTCCTTGTTGTCTTTGTAGTCCTTGCCTCTGGGTTCCGGCGCGCAGGCTCCCTAACTCGGTACGGTCGCCAGGACGCTGCGGATCTTCGCCGCCAGGCGGTCGGCCGAGAAGGGTTTCTCCAGGAACTCGTACTCCCCTTCCAGGATGCCGTGGCGCACCACCACGTTGTCGGTGTAACCGGAGATGAAGATCACCCGCATGCCGGGGCTGCGGGCGCGTAGCCGCTCGACGACCTCGGGGCCGCTCATGCCCGGCATCACCACGTCGCAGATGGCGAGGTCGATCCGGCCTCCCCGCTTCTCCAGGGCGGCGAGGGCCTCCTCGCCGTTGGCGGCCGTGGCGACGCGGTAGCCCAGGGCTTCGAGCACGCCCTGGGTGGCGCTGCGCAGCTCGTCGTTGTCCTCCACCAGCAAGATCGTCTCGGCGCCGCCGGCCAGCCACGCCGCGGCTGGCTTGGGCGCCGGGCTGGCGGCGGCTTCGAGGGTACGCGGCAGGTAGATGCGGAACGTCGTTCCCCGTCCCACCTCGCTGTAGACCGCCACGTGGCCGCCGTTCTGCTTGACGATGCCGTAAACGGTCGCGAGCCCCAGGCCGCGCGCCTCCGTCCCCTCCTTGGTGGTGAAGAACGGTTCGAAGATACGGTCGCGGATCTCCGGGGCGATGCCGGTGCCGCTGTCGGAGAAGGCGAGCAGCACGTACTCCCCGGCCTGCACCGTGGGATTGTTGCGCAGGTAGTCGGGCCCAAGCGTGGCGTTCGAGGTCTCGATCGTCACCTTGCCGCCGCGTGGGCTCGCCTCGCGTGCGTTGACCAGCAGATTGACCACGATCTGCTCCACCTGCGTCGGGTCGACCCGCGTGCGCCAGAGGCCGGCGTCGAGGAAGGTCTCGAGTTGGAGGTCCTCGCCGATCAGCCGCTTCATCATGCCGCGCAGCCCCTCGACGACCTCGTTGAGGTCGATGACCTGGGGTGCGACGGGCATCTGCTTGCTGAAGGCCAACAGGCGGCGGATGAGGGCCGTAATCTTGCCGGCCGTGGCCACGACCATCTCCATCTTCGCCGCCACCCGGTCGCCCGGCGAGGCCTTCATCAACACCAGCTCGCACTGGCTGGTGATAGCGTTGACGTAGTTGTTGATGTCATGCGCGAGGCCGCCGGCGAGCCGGCCCACGGACTCCATCTTCTGCGACTGGAGCAGTTGCAGCTCGCTCCTGCGCAGGGCCTCCTCAGCCGCACGGCGGTGGCGCTCGCGGCTCCACATGCCGGCGGCGGCCACGGCGATGAGGACGATCCAGGCCGCCAGCAGGGCGCCGAGCAGCATGCGGGAGCGCACCTCGTTGCGCTCCCGCTGGACGCCGATGGCCTGCTCCAGCCGGCGAGCCTCGCCCGAGAGCTGGAAGAACAAGCGGTCGAAGGCCTCATCGGCGGCGGAGCCGACCCCCACGTTCTCGCCGCGCACTTTGCCCTGCTGACGATAGCGCGCCATCCGCCGCAGCTCGCCGACGCGGTCCCGCAACTGCTCGGCCTGCCGGCGCAGGCCGGGGTTGTCGAGCGGCAGCAGGTTCGGCGCGGGAGATCGCGGCCCGCCACCTTCCAGCATGGCCTGGGTCAGCCCCTCGGCGCGGTCGAGGTCTCTCCACACCTCAGCCAGGTTGGCGCTGTCGCCGGTCAGGTACTCCTCCAGCCACAGGTGGGCCATGGCGGCGTTGAGCTGGATCTCGGCGGCGGCGCGCAGCAGCGCCGTGTCCTGCGTGATAAGCCGGGTGCGCAGCACGTCGGTGCCGATCCACAGGATCAGCGAGACGATCCCCAGGGCGAGGATCGCCGCCGGCATCAGGGACCGCGGTCCCTCAGCTCCTCTGGCTCTTGAGAACGTAGCCAATCCCCTTGAGCGTGTGCAGCAACCGGCCGTCGCGGTCGCCGCGGTCGCCGTCGATCTTCTTGCGCAGCCGGTGGACGGTGACGTCGATGACGTTGGCCAGCGAGTCGAAGGAGTCGTCCCACACGTGCTCGGACAGCTCGGTGCGGGAGATGGCCTGGTCCTTGTGGGTGAGGAAGTATTCGAGCAGCGCGAACTCCTTCGGCGACAGCTCGAGCTCGCGGCCGTCGACCGTCACCCGGCGGCCGGCGCGGTCCATGGTCACATCGCCCGCCGAGAGCGCCGGCTGGAGGGGCTTCGCCCGGCGGCGCAGCAGGCTGCGCACGCGGGCCAGGAACTCGGGGAGCGAGAAGGGCTTGGTGAGGAAGTCGTCGGCGCCGGTGTCCAGCCCGTCGACCTTGTCGTGGACGGCGTTGCGGCCGGTCAGCATCAGCACCGGCATGTCGCGCCCCTCCTGGCGCCAAGCACGAAGCAGCTCGATGCCGGTGGGAGGCGGGATGGTCCAGTCCAGCACCACCAGATCATACTCGTTGACCGCCGCCAGCTCCTCCGCGGTCTCGCCGTCGCCGGCATGATCGACGGCGTAGAACTCCCCCTCCAGGAACTCGACCAGAGCCTGCGCGAGAACTTCCTCGTCTTCGACGACCAGGACTCTCAAATGCCCATCACCTTCCAAACATTGTGTCACGGCGGGTGGATTCGAGGACAGGGAAAGAGCCGCGGGCTGTAATCCTGCCGTAAGGAACGCCCCGGTATCTTCTCGCTGGCAACACCTACGATGCGATCCCGGTGCGGACAAGGAGCGGACTCATGACGACGCAGCTCAACCCCGAAAGCTTTACCAGCCGCTGGAGGAGACTCCTCCTCGCGGCCCTCATGATCCTGGCGGTGGGAGCCCCCCTCAAGGCGGCCGAGCCGATCGCCAAACAGGGCGATCAAGCCCAGCAGGCCAATCAGAAGAAGGTCCAGGACGGCCTCTCGGTCGAGGTCAAGGTCTTGCCGGTCGACGGCACGCCGGGCCCGGTCCGCGAAGGGCAGGAGGCGCGGATCAGCCTCAAGATCACCGACAAGCTCACCGGCACCCCGCTGACCGGGCTGTATCCCGGCGGCTGGATGGACCATGCCGGAGCTCACAAGGCCGCGGGCCAGGAGATTCCCGCCGATTGCAAGAAGAAGATCGAGGCGTTCATCGGCGGCTCCATGCTCTCCCGTCCCCAGCTCGACCTGAACACCTACTATGTGCTGGCCCTCAACGAGGACGCCACGATCTCGGTCGTCGATCCCCTCTTCGGCTACGGCAACAGCAAGCTGCTGACCATGGTCTTCCTGAAGAGCCCGGGCGAGGACTGGGTGCTGTCGGCGGCCGGCGAGCGGCTGTTCGTCTCCATGCCCGAATCTGGCAGCGTCGCCGTGGTGGACGCTTCGAGCTGGAAGGTTCTGGCGGAGATCGCCACCGGCCCGCACCCGCGCCGCCTCGCCCTCCAGCCGGACGGCCAGTACCTCTGGGCGACGACCGATAAAGGCGTCTCGGTGCTCGATGCCCGCAACCCTCGCAAGGTAGCGGACATCGCGACCGGCAGGGGTGGGCACGACCTGGCGTTCAGCGACGACAGCCGCTTCGCCTTCGTCACCAACGAGGCGGACGGCACGGCCTCGGTCGTCGACACCGGCAAGCTCGCGAAGCTGCGCGACGTGAAGGTGGGCGTGCGGCCGGTATCCCTCGCCTGGTCGACGCAAGGCCAGGCGGTCTACGTCACCACGGCGGGCGATGCCAGCGGTAGTGCCATCGTGGCCGTCAACAGCCGGAGCCCGAAGCCGGTGGCCCGCATGGCCTCGACTCCCGGCCTCGGGCAGATCCGCTTCGCTCCCGGCGGCCGCCTCGCCTTCGTCGTCCACCCCAACGAGAACACCATCCACATTGTCGACGCGGCGAGCAATCGCATCATCCAGACGGCAGACGTCGAGAAGGAACCGGACCAGGTGGCCTTCAGCGATGAGCTCGCCTACGTGCGCCACCGCGGCAGCGAGACGGTGCTGATGATCCCCTTGAAGACGGTGGGCGAGCTTGGCAGGCCGGTCGCGGTGGTCGACTTCCCCGGCGGCCAGCACCCGCCCGGCCGTATGCCGCGGCCGACTCCGGCGGCCGGCATCGTCCAGGCCCCAGGCTCCAGCGCCGTACTGGTGTCCAACCCCGAGGACCAGGTGATCTACTTCTACAAGGAAGGCATGGCGGCCCCGATGGGGCACTTCAACAACTACGGCAAGCAGCCGCTGGCCACCCTGGTGGTGGACCGCAGCCTGCGCGAGGTCAAGCCGGGGGTCTATGAGACCACGGCGCGGATGGCCGCCGCCGGCGACTACGACCTGGCGCTGTTCGTCGACGCGCCCAAGCTGGTGCAGTGCTTCCCCGTGAAGGTCGCGGCGGACCCGGCGCTGGCCGCCGCCCGCAAGCCGGTTCTGGGCGTCGAGCCGGTCGGCGCCCCGGGCAAGGTGGCCGTCGGCGCCGAGGTGGCGGTCCGCTTCAAGCTCACCGACCCCGCCAGCGGCGCGGCCCGCGCCGGCCTTCGGGACGTGCGCATGCTGACCTTCCTGGCGCCGGGCCTCTGGCAGCAGCGGCAGTGGGCCACCGAGATCGGCCAGGGCGTCTACGAGATCCAGTTCAAGCCGCCCCAGGAGGGCATCTACTACATTTTCGTCGAGGTGGCCTCGGCGGGATTGTCGTTCCAGAAATCGCCATATATGGTTGTCACCGCGGAGACCCGAGCCACCCCGGCGTCCCAGGAAGGAGCACGCTGAAATGAAGATGCTGACGATATCCCTGGCAGTTGTCCTCGCCATAGGTCTCGCCATGAGTCTCTCGCCCGCCCCCGTTCAGGCGGCGCCGCCGGAGGTCCAGCCGCTCGAGGGCGCCAGCGCTCCCAAGATCCCCGACGTGCAACTGGTCGACCAGGACGGCAAACCAGTGCATTTCTACTCCGACCTGGTGAAAGGCAAGACGGTGGCGATGAACTTCGTCTTCACCTCCTGCACCACCATCTGCCCGCCGATGGGGGCCAACTTCGCCAAGCTCCAGAAACTCACGGCCGGCAAGGGCGTCCAACTGATCTCCATCTCCATCGACCCGGCGGTCGACAATCCCCAGAGCCTGAAGGCCTGGGCCGCCAAGTTCGGCGCCGGCCCCGGCTGGACTCTGGTCACCGGCGACCGCAACGAGGTCATCCGCCTGCTCAAGGCGCTCGGCGTCTATACCGCGGCCATCACCGAGCACACTCCTCTCGTGCTGCTCGGCAACGACGCCGGCCACCGCTGGACGCGGGCCTACGGCCTCGCGGCTCCCGCCAAGCTGGCCGAGCTGCTCGATCAGATGTCCCCCGCGGCCGTCGCGAAGCAGGAGACCCGCCCATGAAAAGGCAAATCGCACTCGCGATCGTTCTCTGCCTGGCGGCCTTCGCCGCCGCGACCGCCGCCGGAGCTCAAGCAGCGGCCGAGTCTCCCGGCCAGAAGTACTTCGGCGACATCAAGCTGCTGAACCAGGACGGCCAGGAGACGCGTCTCTACTCCGACCTGATGCAGGGCCGGACGGTGATCATCAACGTCATGTTCACCACCTGCACCGGCGCCTGCCCGGTGATGAGCGCCACCATCGAGAAGATCCAGACTCATCTCGGCGACCGGGTGGGCAAGGACGTGCGCCTGGTCTCGATCTCCGTCGACCCGGTCCACGACACGCCGGCCAGGCTCAAGGAGTACGCGGGGCGCTTCCACGCCGGGCCGGGCTGGACCTTCCTCACCGGCTCGAAGGAGGACGTCCAGGCCGCCCTGCGCAAGCTCGGCCAGTGGGTGGACGATCCGTCGGACCACCAGACCCTCTTCCTCATCGGCAACGACCGCACCGGTCTGTGGAAGAAGGCCTTCGCCCTGGCACCCACGGACCAGATCTTCCCCGTCGTCGACAGCGTGGTCAACGACAAGGAGAAGGGATGAGCTTCCCCGGGGGCGGCCGAGGCCGCGCCGCCCTCGTCCTATCCGTCCTATCCGTCCTATCCATCCGCCCCGCGTCCGCTCAGGACCCCAAGGATTCCAAAGACCAGCTCCAGCGCGGGCGGCAGATCTACCTGGAGGGCACCAGTCCCTCAGGGAGCGAGATCATCGCCGTGATGAGCGACGCCGGGGTCGAGGTTCCCGCCTCGGCCGTGCCCTGCGGCGGCTGCCACGGACGCGACGGCAAGGGCAACCCGGAAGGCGGCATCTCGCCGTCGGACGTCACCTGGACGGCGCTCACCCGGCCCTACGGTGTCACCCATCCCGGAGGCCGCAAGCACCCGCCTTACGATGCCAAGCTCCTCAAGCGGGCCATCACGCTGGGCGTCGATCCGGCAGGCACCGCGCTGCACGTGGCGATGCCCCGGTACCGCATGAGCCTGAAGGACATGGACGACCTCATGGTCTACCTGCGGCAGCTCGGCACCGGCACCGATCCCGGAGTGAGCGACACGGCGGTGCGGATCGGCGTGGTGCTCCCCCCGGCCGGCCCCCTCTCCGGGCTGGGCAAGGCGGTGCGCGCCGCTCTCACGGCGCGGTTCGAGACCGTCAACAAAGAGGGTGGCATCTACGGACGCCGGCTCGAGCCGCGTTTCTTCGAAGGCCGGGTACCCGCCGATCAGCGGCGGGGCTGGACGGCCGACTTCCTCCAACGCGAGGAGGTGTTCGCCGGTCTATCTCCCTTCTTCTCCGGCGCCGAGGCCGAGATGGCCTCCCTGTTTCAGGAGAAACAGATCCCGGTGGTGGGGCCGTTCACCCTCCACCCCAGCGAGGCGTTCCCGGTCAACCGCTACGTCTTCTACCTTCTGCCGGGCATCGAGGCGCAGGAGAAGGCGCTGACCCGCTTCGCCGTGGGCGCCGGCTGGCCGGCGCCGGCCCGGTTGGCGGGCCTGGTGCTGCCCGAGGTGAAGCGCCTGGCGGCCGAGAAGACGGAGTCCCTCCTCTTCCCCGGCTCGGGCGCCGAGGCCCTGGCGCTGCTGCGGGAGGCGGACCGCCTCGGCTGGCATCCCCGACTGCTCGTCACCGGCGCCGCGGCGGACGAGGCCCTCTTCGGCGCGCCCTCAGGCTTCGAGGGCAGGATCTTCGTCGCTCTCCCCTCGCCGCCGGGCGGTCCGCAGGGGGAGGCCGCCGCGGCCTACCGCTCCCTGGGTCCTCTGCCGGCGGACAACCTCTCCGCCCAGTGGGCCGCCCTGGGCGGGGCCGAAGTGCTGATCGAAGGCCTGAAGCGCGCCGGCCGCGATCTCAGCCGCGAGAAGCTGGTGGACCAGCTCGAAGGCCTCCGCGCCTTCGCCACCGGCTACTCGCCGCCGGTCACCTACGGCCCTGCCCGCCGCCTGGGCGCGCGCGGCGCCTATGTGATGAGCCTGGACCTGAAAGCGAAGAGCTTCGTGCCCCAGAGCGGCTGGATGGAAGCGGAATAAAAAAGATTTTCACCTCTCCGTTTCTGTAATGCCGCCGTAAGGTTCCCTTCTTTACTCTCCTCCCAGTCTTGCAGCACAAGCGCCCGGCAAATCGAAGAGCCATGGGGCTCTCTGCCAATGATCGGCTCATAAGGAGGAGAATAAGATGGGAACCCAACGTCGTCTTCTGTCCGTAGGATTCGCGACCCTGGGCCTCGCCCTGCTGGCCGCGGGTTCCGCTCAGGGCCAGGCGGCCCCGGCCGGCTGTGCCGCGGTGACCTATGCCAACGTCGTCGCCCTCGACCAGCCCTGGTCGTGGAACCGTTTTGGAGCGATCGAGCCGCAGGGGATGATGTATGCCCTGCGCCGCGACGTGGTCCCCACCGCCGATGCGGATGGTCTGCCGGATCCCGGCGTGACCTACACCCTCAACGCCGGACAGGTGGCGCTGCGCCGCGACAAGCGGCCCCGGCCGCTGGTGCTGCGCGTCAACGCCGGCGACTGCCTGCACATCCGTTTCACCAACCTGCTGACGCCGGGGCCGGTGACGAGCGACCGCGACGAGCAGCCGGCCACCCGCAACGCCTCCATGCACTTCGTGGGGCTGGAAGCCGTGCAGACGATCGCCGACATGGGGGCCAACGTCGGCCAGAACCCGGCCTCCGGCAACGGCATCGTCGCCCCCAACGCGGGCATCGACTACTGGCTGTACGCCCCGAAAGAGGGGACTTATACCTTTTACAGCACCGGCGCCATGACCGGCGGCGAGGGCGACAGCGGCAGCATATCCGCCGGCCTTTTCGGCGCCGTCAACGTCGAGCCCGCGGGATCGGTCTGGTACCGCAGCCAGGTGACGCGCAACGAGCTGGACCTCGCGCGCACCGACACCCACAACCCCGCCGTGGACAGCTACCCCACCATCGACTACACCAAGACCTATCCCACAACCAGCCGCTACTCCGGCCTGCCCATCCTGCTGATGAAGCAGGGCAACGAAATCGTGCACTCCGACCTCACCGCCATCATCGCCGGGCCGTCGTCGTCCGGTTATCTGTTGAGCGGCGTGACCAGCACCCCCACCTACCCGAACCGCAACCAACCCTTCCGTGAGTTCAGCATCATATTCCACGATGAGATCGGCGCGGTGCAGGCCTTCCCGCAGTTCGAGACCGACGATCTCAACTTCACCCTGCGCAGCGTACGCGACGCCTTCGCCATCAACTACGGCACCGGCGGCGCCGGCGCGGAAATCCTTGCCAACCGCGTCGGCGTCGGCCCGGCCCGCGACTGCCCGGAGTGCAAATACGAAGAGTTCTTCCTCTCCTCCTGGGCGCTCGGCGATCCCTCGATGGTGGTCGACAAGCCGGCCAACGCTCCCTGCTCCGTGGCAGACATCAAGGCCGCCAAGCTCGGCTGCTACACGACGGGTTCCAAGGCCTCCATCGCCTACTACCCGGACGATCCGTCGAACGTTTACCACAGCTATCTTTCCGATCACGTAAAGTTCCGCAACAACCACGCGGGCAGCGACGATCACCACATTTTCCATCTGCACGCCCACCAGTGGATCCATACCCCGAGCAGCGACCTCTCATCCTACAAGGACAGCCAGTCGATCGGCCAGGGCGCCGGCTACACCTACGACATCGCGTACGGCGGCACCGGCAACCGCAACAAGACGGTGGGCGATTCGATCTTCCACTGCCATTTCTATCCCCACTTCGCGCAGGGCATGTGGAGCCTGTGGCGCGCCCACGACGTGCTCGAGCTGGGCACGCGGCTGGACGCCAACGGCCGGCCGGTCGCCGGCGCTCGGGCGCTGCCCGACAACGAGATCGTGACCGGCACGCCGATCCCGGCGATCGTTCCCATTCCCGTGCTGGCCATGGCGCCGCTGCCCGGACCCGTGCAGATCGCCGCCGGCCAGGCGGTGCTGCCCAACCCGGTGACCACCAACCCCGGCTACCCGTTCTTCGTTCCGGGCGTCGCCGGCCGCCGCGCGCCGCACCCGCCGAAGGACTTCGCGGTCGACCCGGGCACGGGCCTGGCGATCGACGGCGGTCTGGCGCGCCACGTCGTGCTCAACGGCACCGCGGTCAGCACCGAGACCCGGTATGACATGGACAAGAAGATCACGACGGCCAACGTCAAGTGGCTCAACGAGCAAGGCGAGCCGGTCGAGCAGGTGGCGATGGGCTTCCACTCCACCGCCAACCACAACACCTTTACGCCGCTCGGCGGGGCCGCGGTCTTCAAGACCAACGGCCATCCGGCCAAGCAGGGCGCGCCCTTCGCCGATCCCTGCTGGGACGACGCCGGTAACGCGATCACCGACATGCGCTACTACAAGGCCGCGGACATGCAGCTCGACATCAAGTTCAACAAGGCGGGCTGGCACTTCCCGCAGTCGCGAATCCTCGCGCTGTGGGGCGACGTCAACAGCCTGCTGGCCAAGACCAAGGCGCCGGAGCCCTTCTTCTTCCGCGCCAACAGCGGCCAATGCATCGAGTTCTGGCACACCAACCTGGTGCCCAACAAGTACGTGCTCGACGACTTCCAGGTGACGACGCCGACCGACGTCCTCGGCCAGCACATCCACCTGGTGAAGTTCGACGTCACCTCGTCGGACGGCAGCGGCAACGGCTGGAACTACGAGGACGGCTCCTTCGGCGGCGAAGAGGTGCAGGAGCGCATCTGCGCCATCCGTCAGGCGCAGCCCGGCCGCTGTGGCGAGCCGGTCATCGGCAGTTGCACGTTCGGCGGCGTCGCGACGCAGAACTGCCCCTTGCCCAAGACCCATCCCTTCTTCAACCAGAAGCAGGATGCGGACTGCAACACCGTCAACGACTTCCTGGGCGCCCAGACGACGGTCCAGCGCTGGTGGGCCGATCCCATCACCAACCTCGACAACAGCAAGCGTACCCTGCGCACCGTCTTCACCCACGACCACTTCGGCCCCTCGACTCACCAGCAGGCGGGCCTCTACGCCGGCCTCATCGTCGAGCCCGCCGGCACCACCTGGTTCAACAACGAAACCGGCGTGCAACTCGGCACCAACAGCGGTCCCGGCCTGGCCAACGACGGCGGCCCCACCACCTGGCAGGCGGTCGTCGAAGGCGCCGCCCGCAAGGACAACTACCGCGAGTTCATGATCGAGTACGCCGACTTCCAGCCGATGTACGAGCCGGGAAGCCCGATCTGCCCGGTGCAGAACGCCGATAAGATCGCCGACTGGAGCGACACGGCCCGCGTCATCAACCCGCCCGGCCGCGTGGAAGCGGGCCTGCCGGACCTCTACAGCAAGCCGAAGCAGTGCCCGGTCCCCGACGGCAGCGCCGCCTTCCTCCCGGCGCCCTGCCCGGAGGCCGTCTCGGCCGACGACGCCGGCATGATGGCCGTCAACTACCGCAACGAACCGGTGGGCCTGCGGGTCCGCGATCCCTTCACCAACAGCCAGGCGGGCGGTAAGAAAGGCGACCTCTCCTTCGCCTACCAGTCGCGCACCGACCGTGCCGACGCCGCCTTCAACGTGCAGCCCGGCTTCTATCCGCCGCTGACCGGCGGCCTCCTTCCCGGCGACCCCTACACGCCGCTGCTGCGTACCTTCGAGGGCGACCAGATCAAGGTCCGCACCCTGGTCGGAGCCTTCGAGGAGTCCCACAACTTCACCATCCACGGCATGAAGTGGCTGTTCGAGCCCGACGACCCCGATTCCGGCTACCGCAACTCCCAGATGGCCGGCATCTCCGAGTGGTTCGACTTCGAGATTCCGCGCGTGCCCAGCCTCATCGACGGCAAGTTCGCCGACTACCTCTACAAGCCGAGCGCGGCCACGGAGTCGCAGTGGACCGGCGCCTGGGGCATCCTGCGCATCTACCGTAACGACACCGCCAGCTCGCCGGCGACCAGCAAGTACTCGCTGAAGCCGTTGACCACCTACAACCTCACCTCCAGGTCGGCGACGCCGGACTCGGTCTTCGATTCCATCCCCGTCTCCCAGGCCTATGCCGAAGGCGTGCCCGGCAGCGACGTGGACACGGCCTCGCCGGTCGCGACGAGCGAAGCGGCCGGCTCAACCGGCGTTGCCACCGGCGCGGACACGAGCAAGGCGCTCGCCAGCAGCGGCACCATCAAGATCGCCTGCCCGCCGGGCGTTCGCTACCGCAACTTCTCGATCGTCGCCGTCTCCGCCGCCGAGGTCCTGAAGAACGACCCCGGCTACATGGGAGGCCTGGTCTACAACCCGCGCGGGGGCAGCGTCACCGGCCCGGATGGAACGTTCTCCGGCCCGCTGTTCGATCCCACGGCCATCATGTTCGTCAACTCGACGGACCTCACCTACGTGGGCTCGCCGGCCCGCCCACGGCTCAATCAGAACGTCCGCCGCGAGCCGCTCGTCCTGCGCGCCACGGCGGGCGAGTGCATCAAGGTGACGCTCAAGAACGACATCGCGCTCAAGTATTCCGATACCCCGGGCTACACGGGCGTCAACATGATCGTCGAGGGCTACAACCAGAACGACGTCCAGCCCTCGATGGAAGTGAGCCTCCACCCGCAGCTCGTGTTCTATGACGTGCAGCGCAGTGACGGCTCGAACGTTGGCATGAACCCCTCGTTCGGCAAGCAGACCGCGGCTCAGGGCGAGCAGCGGACCTACTACTGGTACGCCGGCGACGTCCGGGCCGCGACGACCGTTGCCATTGAGTATGGGGCGACGGGGCTCACCTCGGCCGATCCCATCAAGCACAGCAACAAGGGTGCTATGGGTGCCCTGATCATCGAGCCGCCGACGGCCACCTGGACGTACGATCAGGATTCCAACCTCAAGACGACCCGCGCCGCGGCCGTGGTCAGCTCGACGAGCGGCGCCTTCAAGCCCTTCCACGAGTTCACCGCCGTCATTCAGGACGACGTCAACCTTCAGTTCGCCGGCGGCACGCCGGTGCCCAACCTGGACGTGGACGACGACCCGGAGAACAGCGGCCAGAAGGCCGTCAACTATCGCGCCGAGCCGCTCTGGTACCGCGGCGGCTGGGGTCCGGAAACACCGCTCAACGGTGGCTCCACCGGCTTCCAGACCCGCGACTTCACGCAGTTCGACCAGCTTCTCCACAACAGTTGGGTGGGCGGTGACCCCGAGACGCCGGTCTTCCAGGCCACGGCCGGGCAGGACCTCCGTTTCCGCGTCGTCCATCCCTCCGGCCACACGCAGGCGCACGTCTTCGAGGCACAGGGTCACCCCTGGCTCGAGCGGCCCTACGTGACCGGTACGGGCTCGACGCAGATCGGCACCAACACCACGTCGGAATGGTTCGGCACCCGGGGCGGAGTCGGCCCCAGCGACCACTTCGACGCCCTCATGCCCGACGGCGCCGGCGGCAAGTTCAAGGTCACCGGCGACTACCTCTGGCGCGACTACTCCGGCCCGCGGATGGACGCAGGCATCTGGGGAATCCTGAGGATCGTGCCGTAAGAAACAACCGAAGCTCCATGCAGTAAGTCCGTCACTCGGCGGCCGGCTCCTTCCGGCCGCCTATTTTTTTGCCCGCCAGAAACCCCAAGCAAGGCCGAAAAAGGACAATAAGGACTGCAAGGACATCAAGGACAGAATGCCGGCATTCAGGCCGGTATTTTCTCGTCCCTGCTGTCCTTGCGATCCTTGATGTCCCTGGTTCGGCGTTGCTGGCGCGCAGGCTCCTGGAGGGTGCGGCAGAAACGCCATCCTCTCAGCGAAGTCTCCGCCGCGGCGCCAATCCCTCCAAGAATGTAGAGACGCCCCGTTTCGGGGGGAACCCCCGATGGGGGCGTCTCCGGATCGGCGGCAACGGCCCAAAGGGAAGGGATCGTCCCGGCAGCACCGCGTCGTCCCAGGGCGACCGAATGCCCGCGGAACCGTTTCCGAGAGATGAGAGGACATCTCCGCCTCGGAGACGCCCCCATCCGGGGTTCCCCCGGAAACGGAGCGTCTCTACATTCCTGGGGGTACATGCTCGGAGACTTGTCCAATAAGATCAGTGATGGAAAATGAGAAAGACCAAAATTCCGATCACGATCGTAAAGATAAGCCACGCATAGAAGCACCCCGTGTGCTTACGTATCACTGCGATATTCTCGTTCTGTTGTTCCTGCAGCTTGACAAGGCGCTCCAAGAGCTCACGGCTTGAAAGCCTTTCGGATTGGGTGGCCGGTTGACTTGATCGCGCTGCTGCGGAGCTCGCCCTACTTGTTTGTAGCCGAGGTATTTGTTCTTGAATGGTATCAGGGAGCGGCTCGCCACATTCGATACACCATGTATAGGCGTGGTCCGAGTAGATCGGCTTGCCGCACTTTGGATTTGGGCAGTAGGCGCTCACCTCGGCTGAAGATTTAGCCATGCCGTCCCCTCCTCTAGATGACCAACCGACTCACCTTCGCAACGGCTACTCATTTTCTCTACCCTCCGTATAGCATTTTCTGGCGCGCAGCCCGACAGAATGCACGCCTTGCTGGGTAGCTCTCAGGTTACCGAAACTCGAGTGTAGCTTGTGGGTTGGCACGAAGGTCCGGGAGCTCGATTTCTTTGAATACACTGTTTGGGATCAGCGTGTCGGCGAAGATCGTAACCTTGCCGCGCACCCCCTGAGCGAAGCGGCGGGCGATCAGGATCCATAGCTCGCGGGCCTGTTCGAACGTCAGTTCGCAGCCCGGTGCGAAGAGGTTCTTCGCTTCGAACTCGGCTCCGCCCTTCGTGGATTCAAGCGATCCTGGAATTACCCTTCCGTCCGTGAAGCCTGCAGCCGCGTCCTCCCACTTGAGACTCCGATTCCACCGGACGCCCTTCAGCCGACCCAAGACCTCGGCTCTGCGATCTCGGTAGGCCGTTGGCGCGAGCCTCTTCCAGGTATCCGCATCAGGCACGTACACAAGGTCTGATCCGGACACCATCGGCTCGATCTGAAAGGAAATCGATATTCCCGCCGCTCGATACGTGATGACTCGCCAACCAATGGTCGCTGACCACTCCACGTTCCGGGAATCGTTCACAGCTCGACCTCCTGTCGCCGTCGCAGTTGCCGATGGGGCCTGTTCAACCTTGATCGATTCACCGTCTAATCGCCCGAGCCCCAACCGACCTACCAGAGCTTCCACCACGGCCATCGGCTCTCCCCATCAACATAACCGTGATTTCGTGTCGGTGAGTATACCGCAGCCGAGCGGGCTCCTCTCTGCCCTGCTGCAAAAAGACCCTGGCTCCTCTCACGGCGGGACGTCTTCGCCGCGAGCGCCAATCCCTCCAAGAATGTAGAGACGCCCCGTTTCGGGGGGAACCCCCGATGGGGGCGTCTCCGGATCGGAGGCAACGGTCCAAAGGGAAGGGATCGGCCCGGCAGAACCACGGCGGCACAGGGCTCCCTGTCCTTCTCCTCCGAGCGAGTTGCCCTTGCAGGAACGACGGCCACGTCATGCGGTCCGCCTGCCACGTCATTCGTCGCGTCTGCAACGTCATTCCTTACGTCTACCCTGTCAATCGATCCGTCTGCACCGCCATTCGCCACGAATGCCATGCCACTCGATCCGTCTGCACTGCCATTCCTTACGTCTACCCTGCCATTCGGTTCGTCTGCCGTGTCATTCGTTACGAATGCCATGTCATTCATTGCGAATGCCACGTCATTCGGAACGTCTGCCCTGCCATTCGTCTCGCCTGCCGCGTCATTCCTCTCGACTGCCACGTCAATCGCCTCGTCTGCCGCGCCATTCCTTACGAATGAGCTGCCATTCGCCTCGTCTGCCCTGGCATTCGGCTTGTCTACCAGGCCATTCGTCACGTCTGCCGCGCCCGATCAACTCATCGGAGATGCTTTGTACGACCTCAGGCAGGGCTGCGGAGAGAGGGGGCGGAGTCGCCGGCGGATCGGGAGGGGCTCGGGAGACGAAGGGAGGACACGAAAAGGGGGCGTGCACTCGGCACGCCCCCGGGGAGGTTGCTACTGGCTGTCGAGGGCGGCGGTGGTGGCGGGGACGGGGACGGAAGCCGGGGGCGGCTCCACCGTGGCCCTGGGGCGGAGACGACGCGGCTGGAGGCCGAACTCCACCAGTTTGTCGTTGCCGTAGTGCTCCTTGATGATCGTCGTCAGCACGGTGTTCAGCTTGTTCCCCTGGCTGACCAGGGTCTTCAGGCGCTGCGAAGCCAGTTGCTTGCTTGCCCGGAAGGCGCTTTGGTCGACGAGGATCTGGTCCACCTCCACGATCACCTTCTCCAGGGCGAGTCGCGTGAGCTCCGCCTGCGGCACCTCGGAGGCGTTGGCAGCCGCCGAAGTCGAGGTCGTCCTCCACACCTTGAACCGGTCTCCATGGCGAGTGAATCTCACTCGGGTCTTCGAGGTTCCATCTACGTTCTTCCTGGCCATCGTCCCTAACTCCGCATCGTCTCCTCCGAGCGCGACAGCATCGCCCCTACCGGGAGCGAACCCGATCGACTTGAAGGCCGCCCCGGGAAAGTAGATACTCCCCGGCATGCGCTGTAGCCCCAAGGCCGTCCTGGCCGCGTTCGTCCTGGCTCTTTGCACGCTGGTCCCAACAGGATTTGCGCAAGAGGGGACTACCCCCATTCGCCTCGTGACGCCGCGGGCCGGGGTCGCGCTCGCCGCCGGCTCGACGGCCGAGATCGAGTGGGCGCCGGTCGCGGGGTTCGCGGGGCTTCCGAAGAGCGAGGAGTGGGAGGCGTTCCTCAGCGTCGACGGCGGGGCGACGTATCCGATGCGAATCACGCCGCATCTGGATTCGGACCTCCGGCGCTTCCACTTCCAGGTCCCCCCGGTTCCCACGGCGAACGCGCGCATTCTGCTGCGGTTCGGCGACGAGCGCCGGGAGACCGCCGTCGAACTGCCGGAGCGGTTCGCGATCCAGGCGGCTCCCGCCGGGGTTCTGGAGGAGACGTTCCAGGGCTCCCGGAGGGCCTTCGCCGCGGGCGAGCCGGCTCTTCCCGGCCACGCGGGCGTCGTCTCGTGGGTCGAAGGCTCTCGCCGCGGCGGTGGGCTGCGTCAGGTCGTCGCGGCCGAGGTTCCCGGTCTTCAGGCGCAGCCCTCGCTATGTGAGACGCACGCCGAGTCCGCGGTCCTCGACACCGCGCCGGCTCAGGCTCAGGACGCCATCTTAGGCGGCGGTTCCGCTACAGATCCCACGGTCCGCTACCGGCCCCTTCTGGCTCGGGCCGGCACCGGCCCATCCCTCTTCGTCGACATCCTCCTCCTGATTCAGCGGCAGAACGAATAGACCGGGGTCTGTTTTCACCCTGGTCAAGCCGGGCTGTCCCCCGTGGGGACTGCCTGATCGTTCATGGTTCTTCTCAGGAGGAGTTTTCGCATGTCTGTTTTCAGGACGATCCGTTGCGGTTTTGTCTTCTGTGCTCTCTTCTCGATTCTGTTGGCAGCCGCTCAGGCGCAGACTCCCGGGACCGGCGCGATCCGGGGCCGGGTCCACGACCCGGCGGGCTCGCCCGTAACTGGCGCCGAGGTCACGGTCACCAACGAGGCGACCGGCTTCTCTCGCACGGCTCATACCGACGCCCAGGGGCTCTATACCCTGCCCTCGCTGCCGCTGACGGGGACCTACCGCATCCACGTCGCGCACGAGGGGCTCGCGGCCCAGGAGCAGGCGGGCATTCAGCTTCGCGGCGGCCAGACGGCGGCCATCGACGTGGTGCTGAACCCCGCGGCCGTTGAGGCCGCGATCACCGTCTACGGCACGGCGTCTGGAGTCGCGGCCGACTCGCCGCAGCTCGGCAACCGCTTCGACGCCACGAAGATCCAGGAGACCCCGATCCTCGGCCGCAAGGTCACCTCGCTGCCGCTGCTCAACTCGGCCGTGCGCTCGGCGCGCGGCACGGGCGACCTGTTCCTCGGCGAAACCCTGTTCGTGATCGACGGCGGCGGCCGGCGCCAGCAGACCTATACGGTGGACGGCAGCACGGCGGACGACGCCTGGGGCCGGCAGACGATCTTCACCGCCGTGCCGCTCGCCTCGATCCAGGAGTTCAGCGTACTCACCAACAGCTTCTCCGCCGAGTATGGCCGTAGCGCCGGCGGCGCCATCAACCTCGTAACCCGCACCGGCACCAACGACCTCCACGGCGATCTCGTGGCCCTCTCGCGCCCCGGCGGCCTGCAGTCGAACGCGCCGGTGACGAATCAGAAGTCGCACGACGAGCTGAAGCAGGGGAGCGTCTATCTCGCCGGGCCGATCGTGCGCGACAAGGCCTACTGGTCCGTGGCCGGCGAGTACAACGATCAGGACCGCGACTCGGTCATCACCTCGCCGCTGGCGCCCGGCGTCTTCACCGGCCACTACAAACAAAAGCTTTTCTATTTCCGCGCCGACGACGACCTGAGCACGCAGAACCATCTGTTCGGCCGCTACAACCTCGATCGTTTCACCGACTCCAACCCCCAGGACGTGGTGGGCGGCAACACGCTGCCGAGCGCCGGACGGACGTTCCGGCGCAACACCCAGGCGTTGCAGATCGGCGACACCGCCGTGCTGAGCGCCGAGGCCTACAACGACGCGCGGCTGGTGTGGCAGGACGGCGATCCGATCACGCAGTTCACGCCGCTGAACCTCTCCACCCAGTTCGTGCGTACGGGCGTCTCGACCGAGGGAGAGTCGCGCTTGGCGCGGCTCACCAACCGGCAGACGCAGCTCGCCGACACGGTCTCCCTGGCCTTTGGCAACCATTTCCTCAAGCTGGGCGGCGACTACGAGCACTCCCGCTCGGGGGGCAACGGCCAGGAGTTCGGCGCTCCTTTCATCCTCGGCCAGTTCACTTTCAAGCCGGGAATCTCGCCGGCCATCCCCACCTCGCAGCTCACGATCAACGACGTGCAGCGGTTCACGCAGGGCTTCGGCAACGTCAACTACTCGGTAAGCGAGAATCTCTGGTCGCTCTTCGTCCAGGACGACTACCGCCTGCGCAGCAACCTCGTCGTCAACCTCGGCCTGCGCTACGACCGGCAGGATCTGACCGACGACACGAACAACGTCGCGCCGCGGCTCGGCTTCGCCTGGAACCCCGGCAACGACGGCAAGACCACGATCCGCGGCGGCTATGGCATCTACTACTCCGAGGTGCAGGCCAACATCGACGCCAGTTGGGAGCTCGCGGGCCCCACGGGCTTCTTCAACTTCAGCGCCGCGCCGGGGCAGCTCGGCTTCCCCACCTCGCTCGCTCCCCTGCCCGCCTTCCCGGCCGGCGCCATCCTGCCGGCGCGCGACGTCACCATCCGCCCCGGCCGCGCCGGTTTCTACAGCCAGTTCTTCGACGTCTCGAAGCTCCCCGGCTATGCCGACAGCTTCAACAATCCGCGCACCGTCCAGACGACGCTCGGCGTCGAGCGTCTGCTCGGAGACCGCTGGTTCCTGAGCGTCGACGGCGTGCACGCGAACACCACGGACATCGTCCGCAATCTCGACCTCAACGCCCCGGTGGAATTCGTGCGTACGGCTCCGGGCCAGGTGCGTGCGGCGACGGTCGCCGATCCGACGCGGCCCATCGTTCCGGTTCCCAACGGTTACCGGCGCATTCTGGGCACCGTCAACAACGGCGAAAGCAAGTACGACGGCCTGCAGCTCAATCTCCGCAAGGATTTCGCCGGCCGCGGCCAGATGCTCCTGAGCTACACCTGGTCGCACACCCGTAACAACGTCGAGGCCGACGCGCCGGGCGGCGATCCGAACGACGCGCACGAGCTGAGCAAGGAGTGGGCGGACAGCCTTCTCGATCAGCGCCACCGCGCCGTGCTGAGCGGCTGGGTGGGCCTGCCCTTCGCGCTGCGCTTCGGCGGCGTCGGCGAATATGGCACCGGCCGGCCCTACAACATCACCACCGGCGTCGACAACAACGGCGACGGCGCCAACACGGACCGGCCGGTGATCAATGGGCACGTGATCGGCCGCAACGCCGGGCGCGGCGGCGACCTCTACCAGATCACCCTCTTCCTGGAGCGGGACTTCTCGCTCGGCTTCGGCACGCTCGGCCTGCGCGGCGAGGTGTTCAACGTCACCAATCACCAGAACGTGGTGGGCTACAACGGCGTCTACGGTAACGATCCCTCGGGCACGCCGCTCGCGACCTTCGGCCTGCCGCTCGGCGGCCTCGCCAACGTCGATCCCAGCCGCCAGTGGCAGTTCCAGGCGCGGTTCCGCTTCTAGGATGACGCACTCCGCACCTCTCCTCGCCGTCCGGGAGATCGTCAAGAGCTACGGCCCTCGCCGGGTGCTCGACGCGGTCAGCTTCACCGTGCGGCCGGGCGAGGTGCTGGGGCTCATCGGCCCCAACGGCGCGGGCAAGACGACGCTCTTCGAAGGCCTCGCCGGTCTTCTTCCCATGGACTCCGGCGAGGTCCGCGGCTCCGGGGGCCGGCTTCTATCTCCGGCCGAGAGAAGCCGCGAGATGTTCTACGTGCCGGACGGTATCTCCCCGTGGCCGGACCAGCCTCTCTGCCGCGTGCTTGTTTTCTTCCGCGACCTTTGGAGGGGAGGCGTGACGGCGAAGCGCCTGGCCGCGATCGTCGACTCCCTCCAGCTTCGGGCGCTTCTCACCGCACCTGTCCGCTCATTGTCCAAGGGCGAGCGAAAAAGGTTTCTCATCGCCCTCGGACTCCTCGCGCCGCAGCCTGTGCTGATGCTCGACGAGCCGTTCGACGGGCTCGACCTGCGGCAGACCCGCGAGGCGACGGCGATCCTGCGCAACGAGGCGACGCGGGGACGCACGCTTTTTCTTTCCATTCACCAGCTCACCGACGCCGGCCGCGCCTGCGATCGTTTCGTGCTGCTCACCGACGGGCATGTGGCGGGCGAGGGGACGCTCCCCGAGCTGCGAGCACGGGCCGGCCTTCCTGAGTCCCCCTATTCTCCGGACATGGGCGTCGAGGAGGTGTTCCTCGCGCTCACGTAAGGTTTTTGCCCTTTTGGCCCTGGAGTGGCGGGAGCTGCTGGCGTCCCGCTCCTGGTGGCTGCTGCTCGCCCTCACCGGCCCGCTCGTGGGCCAGGCCTTCATCACCGCGGTCAACACGTATGCCGAGGTGAGCGGTGCGGGCGGAGGGCCGGCCGCCCTGGCTCAGGGAGTCAGCCCGCTCGACGGCCTCGTCGTTCCAACACTGGGCGCCTACGCGCTGATGGCCACGTTCCTGCTGCCTTTCGTCGCCATCCGTCTGGTGGCGACGGAGCGGGAGAGCGGCGCCGCCAAGCTGCTGGCGCAGAGCCTTCCGGCAGGCCTCTCCCTGCGGCTCGCCGTCAAGGCAAAAGTGCTGCTGCTGGGCTGGCTCGTGGCTTTGAGTCCCGGCCTCCTCGCCCTTCTGCTCTGGCGCCTCTACGGCGGCCATCTCGATCTCGCGGAGACCGCCAACGTCCTGCTGGGACACCTGCTGGTCGCCCTGCTGACGGTCGCGGTCGCCGTGGCCGCCGCCGCGGTCTGCCGCAGCAGCGCCAGCGCCGCCATCGTCACCCTGGGCTTCACCGTAGGCACCTGGGCGCTCGCCTTCGTCGCGGAGGGCCGGGAGGGGCTCCTCGCCCGGCTCGCGCCGTTCACTCCCGAGGCCGCCCTGCGCACCTTCGAGCACGGCGAGCTGCGGATGGCGACGGTGGCCGTCGTGGGCCTCGCGAGCCTCGCCGGCTTCGCCTTCGCGGGTAGTTGGATCGATCCGTTCCGCTCCGTCTCGTCGCGCGCCGTGCGCTCGGGAGCCCTCATCCTGCTCGCCCTCGGTGCCGCGGCGCTCGCCTCGTCGTGGCGGCAAGGCTGGGACCTCTCGGAGGACCGTCGAGGCTCGTTTCCGCGGGCGGACGAAGCGGTCCTGAGACGCCTCCGGCAGCCGGTCCGCGTCACCGTGCATCTCTCGCCGGAGGACCCGAAGCGGACGGACCTCGAGATCAACGTCCTCGCCAAGCTGCGCCGGGTGCTGCCGGACTTCGCCGTCACCTACACGGCGCTGAGCCGCTCGGGCCTGTTCGATAATCCCAAGAGCTACGGCGAGATCTGGTACGCCGTGGGGCCGAGACGGGCCCTGCTGCGGTCGACGATCGAGCCCATCGTCCTCGCGAAGATCTACGAGCTCGCCGGCATCCCGGCGCCGACGCCCGCGGCCGGACCGGCCTACCCCGGCTATCCGCTGGCCGCGACACCGCACGGCGCGGCACCCCTGTTCTACATCGCCTGGCCGGTCTGTATCGGCTTGGCTTTCGCCGCCTCGCGCGGCCGTTGGAGATCATCATGCAACTCACTCGTCTGATCGCTTTGACCGTCATCGCCGGCATCGCTCCCCTCGCGGCCCAAACCAAGCCAGCCCCGGTATCTGCCGCCAAAGCATCCGCCGCCAAGGCGCCTGCGCCTATCCAAGTGGATCTTTCAAAAGAGAAGGAAGGCGGCGAGCCGTCCCGTTTCCTGTCTGTGGTCGGCGACTGGTCGATCGCCGCCGACGCCGGTAAAAAGGTTTTATTGGTGGACGGCCGGCAGTGGAAGCGCGGCCAGCCGGCCGGCGGCCTGGCGGACAAGGCCCGCTCCATCTATGGCGCCCGCCACGAGGAGTTCATCGACAACGTCAAGGCCTTCGCCTACTTCCCCTACGCCGTGGCCCAGGGAGTCGACGACTTCCACGACGGCGAGATCTCGGTGCGTTTCCAACTCCTCGGCGGCAGCCTCGACCAGTGCGCCGGCATCCTCTTCAACCTCAAGCCGAACGGCGACTACCTCGCCGTGCGCTTCAACGGCAAGGAGGACAACCTGGTGCTCTGGACTTTCGACAAGGGGAAGCGCAGCTTCGTCAAGAAGGGCGTCAAGGACGTCCACATCCCTTACAAGGAGTGGCACTCGATCAAGATCGCCGTCCACGGCACGCAGCTCGAAGGCTGGCTCGACGGCGAACACCTCCTTGACTACACCCTCGCCGCGCCGGTCTCCGGAAAAGTGGGCGTCTGGTCGAAGACCGACAGCATCAGCGAGTTCGCGGACTACGTGGTGACGCCGCGCACCTGAGCGATGACGTCCTTGAGGAGGTCGAGAGTGACCGGCTTTGTCAGGTGCCTGGCGAAGCCGGCCTCGCGGCTCTTGCGGACGTCCTCCTCCATGCCGTAGCCGCTCAAGGCGATGCCCGTCAGGCGGTAGAGGCGGGCCAGCTCGCGCATCAGGTCGAGACCGCTCGCGTCGGGCAGGCCCAGATCGCTGATCACCAGATCGATCGGGTGGTCCGCCGCCGCGGCCTGCGCGGCGGCCAAGCCACCGGCGACGGTGCCCGCCATGGTGATCCGGTGCCCCAGTCCTTCCAGGAGGGCCGCCAGGGCCTCCGCGGTGTCGACGTGATCCTCCGCCAGCAGGATGTGCAGGGGGCGCCCAGCCTCCTGCCTGACGGCTCCTCGCCGCTCCTTCCCCGCGATCGCCGAGGCCGCCGCGGGCTCCTGGCGGCTGTCTCCGGCCGGCAGGCGAACGGTGAAGGTGGCTCCGCGGCCCTCCCCCTCGCTCTCGGCGTTGAGCGTGCCGCCGTGAAGCTCGACGATCGCATTGCTGATCGCGAGCCCCAGGCCGAGGCCGCCGAACCGGCGCGTGGTGCTCAGATCCCCCTGCTCGAAGGCGTTGAAGATGTGCCGGAGGGACTCCGGGCGGATGCCGACGCCGGTGTCGGAAATCTGAACGACGATCTCGCCCTGCTCGAACCGCGAGCGGACCGTGATCGTTCCCCCCTGCGGAGTGAACTTGACGGCATTGTTGAGTAGGTTCCAGAAAACCTGGGAGAGGCGCGACGAATCCGCCCACAAGGAGTGATCCGCGGCTTCCAGATCCTTGACGATGCGCAACCGGCCGGATTCCATCTCCTGGCTGCAGCAGATCTCGATGGCCTGCTCGACGAGCCGGCGCAGGTCCGCCGGCCGGCGGCTCAGCTCCAGCTTGCCGCGGGCGATGCGGGTGAGGTCGAGAAGATCGTCGATGAGGCGGGCTTCGAGCTCCACGTTGCGCCGCACCATGGCGAGGCTCTCCCGCACCTTCGCCTCCAGCCGGTCGTCGCCTTCCAGGCTGGAGATCACCGCCAGAACCGGCGTCAGCGGCGTGCGCAGCTCGTGGCTCAGGGTGGCGAGGAACTGGTCCTTGGCCAGGTTGGCCGCCTGCGCCGCGCCATACAGCCGGGCGTTGTCGATGGCCAGGGCGGCCCGCCGGCCGAGCTCTTCGGCGAGGGCCAGATCGCCCTCGTCGTAGGATCTTCCGGAGGAAGAGGAGTAGAAGCTCCACACCCCGAGGATGCGGCCGCGCGCCGCCAGCGGCACCTGCAAGGCCGAGCTGGGCGCGAGCGCCGCGAAGGCACGCTGGTGCTCGGGGTCCTGGCCGGCGGTCGCAAGGCACTCCGGGCTCATCGTCGCGAGCCTCCGCGCCTGGCCGGTGCGCAGGACGAGCGCGGGTCCGTGCACCTCGTCCCCGAGCGGCGGGAAGCGCTTCAGCTCATCCACCAACGCCTGGCGGTCGGGATCGGCGTGGGCGGCAGCCACCCGTTCGATGGGACCTTCTTCCGTGGTCAGGTCGATCACGCACCAGTCGGCGAACCCTGAAACCGCCAAGCGGGCGGCGCTCTGCAAAGTCGCCGCGAGGTCGAGAGATTCGGTGGGCATGGCGCCCGCGTCGGCCAGGAGGCGCAGGTTCTCCTCAGCCCGGGCGCTCTTGAGCGTGTAGATCTTCTCGCCGTGCCGCTCGGTGATGACCAGCGCGTCCGCCTCGCCCTCGCGGATGGCACGCAGTGTCTCCTCAGCGTCACGGAGGCTATCTCGCAACGCCGCGACCTCCTCGACGAGCTGCTCCTGGGTTCGTCCGGAGGGAGTCATGACTACTCGCTCCTCGGCTCTCGCAGGTCCAGACCCACCAGGACGCGCTCGGTGTTCGACAGGTCGCCGATGATCTTGCGGATCGGCGATGGCAGCCGCCGCACCAGGGTCGGGATGGCCAGGATCTGGTCGCCGCGCGCCAGTTGCGGTTGCTCCAGGAGGTCGATCACCTCGATCCGGTACTTCCCGGCGAGGTGCTCCTCGCACATCTTTTTCAGGTTGGCCAGGGCGGTCACCGACTTCGGCGTCTGGCCGGCGACGTACAGCCGCAGCTCGCAGATTCCCGAATCCTCCGAATCGGCCTCCATCATCGCTCTCCCTTCGGCTCTGTGCGCCCCCGCCCGGCCGCAGGAGAAGCCTTGGCCTGCCGGGCCGTGGCCATGTCCTTCCGATCTTCAAGCCTGCTTTTCTCACCGGCTTCCGCCTGCTCGATGAACCGCCGCATCTCCTCCTCCTCCGCCTCGAACTCGAGGCGCAGGGCGGCCAGCTTGGCGTCGAGCGCTTGGCGGCGGCGTTCGAGGTCGAGGCGCGCCCGCTCGATCTCCTGATGCCTCTCCGCCGCCTCCCGCCGCTCCCGCGCCTCCTGGGCCAGCCGGGCCGATCCCGTCAGCGCCCCTTCCGGCCCGAGGTAGACCTCGGTCAAATCGATGCCGCGATCCGAGAGCACGAGCTCGCGCACCTGGTTGGAATGGGCCATGCCGCGCGACTTGAGCACGTAGAGCCCGCGGTTGCGCTCGCCGCTGAGCTCGATCTGCCGCACCAGCATCCAGGTGTCGATCAGCGACGAGATGCCGACGTCGGTCTGCTCGGTCTCGGCGCCGTGGGTGAGGCTGGTGAGCAGCAGCGTGATCTGCTGCATCTTGAGGAAGTCGAGCAGGCGCATCAGCATGGCCTTCACGTCCTCTCCGGTGCCGACGGAGAGGAAGTTGGTGACCGGGTCGAGGACGACGATCTGGGGCTGAAAATCCCGGATCGCCTTGTGCATCAGCACCAAGTGCCTCTCCAGTCCGTGCAGCGTGGGCCGCGCGGCATGGAAGCGCAGCAGCCCCTGCCGCACCGGGGACTCCAGGTCGAGGCCGAGCGAGCTCAGGTTGCGGACGATCTGCGCCTTCGACTCCTCGAAGGCGAAGTAGATACAGCGCTCGCCGCGCCCGCAGGCCGCGGCGACGAAGTGGCAGGCGAGACTCGTCTTACCGGTGCCCGCGCCGCCGGAGATCAGCAGGCTGCTGCCCCGGAAGTAGCCCTCGCCGCCGAGCATGACGTCGAGCGCCGCGATCCCCGTCGACACCCGCTCGGTCGACACCTCGTGCTCGAGACCGAGGGAGGTGATGGGCAGCACCTCGATGCCCCGCTCGTCGATGATGAACGGGTACTCGTTGGTGCCGTGCAGGCTGCCGCGGTACTTGACGACGCGCAGGCGCCGGATGGCGAGTTGCTCGTTCACCCGGTGGTCGAGCAGGATGACGCAGTCGGAGATGTACTCTTCCAGGCCGTAGCGAGTCAGTGCGCCGTCGCCCCGCTCGCCGGTGATGACGGCGGTGACGCCCTTGTCCTTCAGCCAGCGGAACAGACGGCGCAGCTCGGCGCGCAGAATGCCGGTGTTGGTCAGGCTGCTGAACAGCGCCTCCAGGGTGTCCAGGACGACGCGCTTGGCGCCGATCGAGTCGATCGCGTAGCCCAGGCGGATGAACAGCCCGTCGAGGTCGTACTCGCCCGTCTCCTCGATCTCGCTGCGCTCGACGTGGACGTAGTCGATGCCGAGCAGGTTGCGGGCGACCAGGTCGTCGAGGTCGAAGCCCAGCGAGCGGACGTTCTGGGTGAGCTCCTCAGCCCCCTCCTCGAAGCTCATGAAGACGCCCGGTTCTCCGTAGTCGGTCGCCCCGCGGACGAGGAACTCCATGGCCATGAGCGTCTTGCCGCAGCCCGCGCTGCCGCAGATCAGGGTCGGCCGGCCCTGAGGCAGCCCGCCGCCGAGAACCTCGTCCAAGCCCGCGATCCCCGTGGGGGCCTTGGGCAGGCTCCGGGAGGCCGCACCTTCCTGTTCTAGATTTCTCGCAAGTGAATCCATCGTCGGTTACCCTGGGTGCACGCCAAGCCGGACGCTCTGGGACTTCCTACATATACAGGATTTTCGGGCATGGAGCTAGGAGCCTGCACGGCAGACGCGGCAGAAGGACGACAAGGACAGCAAGGACTGCAAGGACAGCAGGGACAACAAAATACCGGACTGGGTATCATCGCTCTTTCTTCGAGGTCCTTGAGATGTAAGATGCGTCCGTGGCACGACGCTTCCCGCTCCTCGTCCCGGTCCTTCTCGCCGTCCTGACGCTCCTGGCGCCGGTGGCGGCCATGGCGGACCCGTGCCCCGACTGCGGCGGCCCCTTCCAGAGCTGCTGCCCCTCCCAGGGCTGCCCTTGCTGCCTTCCCGGCTCCTCCATCCTGCCGGCATGGGTGGGGATCGATCGGGGGCTCGCCTCGACGGGCCTCGTCGGTGAGCCGCCGGTGGACCGCTGCCTGACCGCCGAGTCTCCCGACATCTTCCACGTCCCGAAGCTCCCTCCCGCGTAGATCCGGTCCTCTGTTTTGTCCGCCCCGCGCCGCGCAGGCGAGGGGTATGACCGCACGTTCGCGAGAGGTGATCGATGAGATTTCGATGGTTGTGGCCGTGGGCCGCATTGCCGCTATTGCCGCTATTGCCTTTGTGCGCCGTTCCCGCGTGGAGCCAGGAAAAGGCGATACGGGCTCTGACTCTCGACGAGGCGCTGGCGCTCGCCCGGGAGCATGGGCGGGCCGTCATCCTGGCCCGAGGCAGGATCGAGGAAGCCCGGGCGCGGCAGGCTCAAGCCAGCCGGCGATTCCAGGAAAATCCGGTTCTGGAAGCCACGGGTGGGTACCGCCGCTCCGGTGCCGGCTTTTTCGACTTCGACGCGACCGTGACCCAAGGGTTGTACGGCGGCCGCCGGCGGTCCGCGCGGGTGGCGGGCGCCCAGGCCGCACTCGACCGTTCCGAAGCCGAGCTGGCCGAAGCCCGGCGCCTGCTGCTGCGGGACGTCTGGGCCTCGTTCGCCCGCAGCCGCTTGGGCCAGGACAGGGTCAAGCTGCTGGCGAGGAACCGCCAGACCGCGGAGGCGCTGCTGGCCGCAACCGAGCGGCGTTACGAGGCGGGCGAGGGCACGGCGCTCGAGCTCAACCGCGCCCGCGTCGCCGCGGCGAGCGCCCGCGCGGAGGAGAGCGCGGCCGAAGCCTCGGCAAGCACGGCCTTGACCGACTTGAAGGGGCTGCTCGGCCTCGCGGAGCCGATCGAGATCCAAGGGGACCTCCCTCTCCGTCAACCTCTGGAGCTCGGGACCCTCCTCGCCGGCATCGGCCGCCGTCCCGGCCTGCAGGCACTCACGGCCGAGCTGCGTGAAGCGGAAGCCGAGATCCTCCTCGGGCAGGCCCTGACGCGTCCGGGCGTCGGTGTGAGCGGGGGCGTGGCGCGGGAAGAAGGAATGGACATCGTGCGAGCGGGAATCGTCCTCACTCTTCCGGTTCACGACCGCGGCCAGGAGACTCTCGCCGTGGGCCAGGCGCGTGCCACCGCTCTGCGCCAGACGCTGGCCGCCGCGCAGAGCGCAGCGGAGACCGAGGTTCGTGGAAGGTACTCGATCCTCACCCACCAGCTCGCGGCCGTGCGGGAGCTGGAACACACGGCCCTGCCCGCTCTGGAGGACAACGAGTCGCTCGCCGGCAAGAGCTTCGAAGCCGGCGAGATCAGTCTGGGAGAGCTGCTTCTGATTCGCCGCGAGATCGTGGAAACCCGCCTCGCCTACCTGGACCGCCTCCTCGACGCGACGCTGGCCCGCTTCGAGCTGGAGACGTCCGCTGGAGCCCTGCAATGAACAGGACGACGAGAGCCTGGACGATCTGGATCGCACTGCTACTCCCCCTCGCCGGCTGCGGGGGAGGCGCGCCGAAAGAGACGAAAACCGACCCGAGCCATGGCGCGAAGGCCGTGGAGCCCCCGGGTGGCGGCACCGGAGGAAAGCACGAGGAAGCCGGCGCGGGGATGCTGGCGGTGGACGCCGACGTCCTCCGGGATCTCAAGCTCACGACGTTTCCCGCCGAGCTGAGGCCGGAGGGCGAGGGCGTCACGGCTCCCGGGGAGCTGAAGGTGAACGAGCAGGCCTACGCCGAGGTGGGAGCGCCGATCCCCGGACGGATCGTCCGGCTGCTGGCGGCGCCGGGGCAGAACGTCTCGCGGGGCCGGCCGCTGGCCGTGCTGCAGAGCGTGGAGCTGGGGCAGGCGCGAGCCCAGCAGGCCGCCGCGAAGGCCCGGGAGGAGCTGGCCCGCAAGACCGTGGAGAGGAAGCGAGGGCTTGCCGCGGAGCGCATCGTCTCCCGCGGCGAGCTCCAGCGGGCCGAGGCGGATCTCGCCGAGGCGGAGGCGGAGCTCGCCGCCGCCGGGGCCGCCGTCTCCGCCCTGGGAGTGGGAGCCTCGCCGGGAGGCGGCGACCTCTCCGGGTTCACCCTGCTGTCGCCCCTCTCCGGCACCGTGCTGGAGCGCCCGGCGGTCCAGGGCCAGCAGACCGATCCTTCCCGGCCGCTGTTCCGCATCGCGAACCTGTCGCAGCTCTGGCTGGTGGCGCAGGCGCCGGAACGGGATGCCGGCCGGGTGCGGGAGGGCTCCCCCGCCGAGATCACCCTGGCCGCGCTTCCCGGGCAGAAGCTCCAGGGAACGGTGAGCTGGGTGGGCCGCGAGGTGGACGCCCACTCGCGTACGGTCTCCGTGCGCATCGTGCTTCCCAACGCCGGGGGACGCCTGAAGCCGGGAATGTTCGCCACGGCCTGGATCGGCACCGGCGGCGAGGGGGACAAAGTGGTGGCCGTGCCGACCACGGCCCTCCAGAGGATGGACAACCGGTGGGTGGTCTTTCTGCCGCGCGGGGAAGGGCGGTTCGAGGTGCGGCCCGTCGAAAGAGGGAGGGACCTGGGCAACGAGGTGGCGATCGCCTCGGGGCTCAAGCCCGCGGAGCTCGTCGTCGTCGAAGGCGCCTTCGTGCTCCGCGCGGAGGCCGAGAAGAAGGCGGGCGGCGGGGAGCACGATCATGACTAGCACGACCATGACCCGGAGAGAGCCATGATCGAGCGCATCCTTCGCGGCTCCGCCGCCAAGCCGGCTCTCACCCTCCTGCTGACGCTCGCCGCGGCGGCGGCCGGCGCGGTATGGCTGAGCGACCTGAAACGCGACGTCTTCCCGGATCTCGCGACGCCAGTGTTCAGCGTCTTCGTCCAGAACCCGGCGATGGGAGCCGAGGAGTTGGAGACCGGCGTCGCCGTTCCCCTGGAGGTCGCCCTGGCCGGCCTGCCCGAGGTGCGGCGCATCCGCTCGACCTCCCAGGCCGGCGTGGCGCAGGTGCGCGTCGAATTCGAGCCGGACGCGGACTATTACCTCTCCCGCCAGCTCGTGACGGAGCGGGTCAACCAGGCGGCGCGGGATCTGCCGCCGGGCACCGGAGCCCCCCTGGTGTCGAGCCTCACCGGCCGCCTCAATGAGGTGATGGAGCTGGTGATCGAAGCGACACCCGGCACGGCCGGCCTGATGGAGCTGCGCGAGCTGGCCGACTTCGAGGTACGCAACCGTCTGCTCGGAGTGCCGGGGGTGGCGGCGGTCGAGGTGCTGGGCGGGCACCTGCGCCAGTTCCAGGTGCAGCTCGACCCCGAGCGCATGGCGGCCCTGGGAGTGACCCTGAACGAGGTGCTCGCCGCCGTCCGGGAATCCAACGAGAACGCCGCGGGCGGCTTCGTGGTTCAGGGGTCCATCGAGTGGACCGTGCGCGCCGTGGGCCGGGCCGCGAACGTGGGCGATCTGCGTTCCACCGTGGTGACCGTGCGGGAGAACACCCCCGTGCTGCTGGGGGAGGTGGCCGAGGTGCGGGAAGCCCCGGCCGTGCGCCGCGGCATGGCTCACGGGTTGGGATCGGAGATCGTGAGCCTGCGCGTGACCAAGCAGTTCGGGGCGGACACGATGACGGTCTCGCGGGGCGTGCACGAGGCCGTGGCGGACCTCGCCAGGAGCCTGCCGCCGGGAGTGCGGGCGCGCGTGCTCTACGACCAGGCCGAGCTGGTCTCCTCCGCCCTGGGAGGCGTGGGACGCGCCGTCCTGCTCGGGGCGCTGCTGGTGGTGGCCGTCCTCTTCCTGTTGCTGGGCAACCTGCGGGCGGCGCTGCTCGTCACCCTGACGCTGCCGCTCTCGATCGCCCTGGCCGGGCTGGTCCTGAAGCCGGCGGGCATCGGGCTCAATACGCTGACCCTGGGCGGGCTCGCCATCGCCGTGGGCCTGCTGGTGGACGCCGCCATCATCCTGACGGAGAACGTCTACCACCGATTGACACTTGCGACAGGGACGGCAGGATCGCCGCCCCGGCGGTCCCGCCAGGAAGTGGCGCTCGCCGCCGCCATCGAGGTGGGCCGGCCCATCGCCTTCGCGACGCTGATCGTGATCGCCGTCTTCACCCCTCTCTTTGCCATGAGCGGCATCGAGGGGCGGATGTACCGGCCGCTCGCCGCCGCGGTCGTCGCGGCCATGGCCGCCTCCCTGGCCCTCGCCCTGACGCTGGTGCCCGTCCTCGCCGGCACCTTCCTGCGTCCGGCGCGCCCGGGCCGCCAGGAGGACGTAGCGCTGATCCGCCGGGTCAAATCCATCTATGCCCCAGTGCTCGATTTCTGCATGCGGCATGCGGGGATGGTCCGTCTGCTGACCCTCGCGATCACTCTCCCCGCCCTGCTGCTCGCCCTGCGGATCGGCTCGGACTTCATGCCCCGGCTCGACGAGGGAGCGCTGCTGCTCCAGACGCTCCTGCCGCCGGAGGCCTCGCTGGACGAGGTGGACCGCCGCAACCACCAGGTGGAGGACGTCCTGCGCCGGTTCCCCGAGGTGAAGGAGGTCGTGCGCCGCACGGGCCGCGCCGAGCGCACCGAGGATCCGATGCCGCACGTGCTTTCGGACGTCCTGGTCGTCCTGAAACCGGACCGCTCCGGGTCGCTGGAGGGGCTGGAGGAGAGGATGCGCGAGCGGCTGGAAAAGGTGCCCGGGGTCGCCGTGCTCTTCACCACTCCGCTCGGCATGCGGATCGATGAGGGGCTGGGCGGCACCCCGGCGGACCTTCAGGTGCGCATCTATGGCCCGGACCTCGAACGGCTCTCCCAACTGGCGGCGAAGGCGCGCGATCTGATGCAACCCATCCCGGGGATCGCCGACCTGCGGGCCGAGACCCTCACCGGCTTGCCCCAGGTGCGGATCACCGTCGACCGTGAAGCCGTGGCGCGGGTCGGCCTGACCCCAGGCGCGGTCATCGACGCCTTGCGCGTGGGCCTGGCTGGAGAGGAGGTGTCGCAAGTCTGGGTGGGGCAGCGCCGCTTCGACCTGGTCGTGCGGCTGGACGACCGGCGCCGCGCCGATCTCGCCTCGCTCTCCTCCCTGCTGATCGACGGCCGGGACGGCACCCGCGTCCCCCTCGGCCAGCTCACCCGCATCGAGCAGAGCTTCGGCCCCGCCGCCATCCAGCGCGAGGCCGGCAGCCGCCGGGTCGCGGTGGAGGCGAGCGTCGCCGGGCGCGATCTCGGGGGCGCCGCCGCGGAGGTTCGCCAGCGCCTCGCCCGGGGGCTCGATCTTCCCACGGGCTACTACTTCGACATCGGCGGCCGGATCGAGAACCAGGCCCGGGCCCTGCGCTCGCTGGGCCTCGCCATCGCCGTGGCGCTGCTGGCGGTGCTGGTGCTCCTCTACCTCGCCCTGGGCTCGTTCGCCGAGACCTTCGTGATCCTCGCCACCCTGCCGGACGCCTTCGTGGGCGGCATTATCGCCCTCTGGCTGGCCGGCGAGACCTGGAACGTCTCGTCGCTGGTGGGCCTGATCGGTCTGTTCGGCATCGCGGTACAGAACGGCCTCGTGCTGGTCTCGCAGACCCGCACCCTGATGGCGGAAGGGCGGCCCTTCGGAGAGGCTTTACGGGAGGCCTCCATCGGCCGCGTCCGCCCCAAGCTGATGACGGCGGGCACGGCGATCCTGGGCCTGCTGCCCCTCCTCGTGCTCCGCCTCCACGGCTCGGAGATCGAGCGTCCCCTGGCGGTCGTAATGATCGGCGGCCTGGTCACCTCGACCCTTTTCACTCTTCTGGCGCTCCCCACCTTTTATCAGTGGGTCCACCAGTGGCGTGAGAGAATTCACAGCTCTGGCACCTCCGAGAAGAAGCCGGCATGACTGACCGGCCTGGCTGTGGACTCGCAGGCCGCCGCCCCTCCGGGCTGGTACCTCGAGGGGTGTTGGTCCCCCTATCCCAACTGTGTCGGAGCCAAGGACGTCTACGTCGACTCGGCCGGCAGGCACTGGGAGTGCGGCGCCTGCGGCACGACTACGAATCCCAGCCCGAGCACCTGCTATCAGGCGGGTGGCCTGCACACCATCGGCTACTGGTGCCCAGCCGCCGCCTCCTGACGGCAAGCGCGCCTCTGCAGGGTTTTGGTGGCGCTCGCCGTCATCAGTCCCCAGAGCCAACTGATCTTGTAGCGATCGACGTCCACGTCCTGGTGCCCGGTCTCCAGCAGCAGGCTCAGGCACTCCCGCGTGCGGTATACCTTGAAATGCGCCGGACTGAACAGCCGCAGATACAGATCACAGGCTCGGCACGCCAGGTAGTCGTCGCACCAGTCGGTGATCACCAGCCGGCCTCCCGGGCTCAGGATCCGGCTCATCTCGCGTAGCGCGGCGACCGGCTGGCGGACGTAGTGGAAGACGTTGCAGGACAGGACGACGTCGAACTGATCGTCGTCGAACGGGAGCCGCTCCGCCCAGCCCTCCTGGAGCAGGACGTCCGGCGGCAACCGGCGGCGGGCCACCGCCAGCATCTCCGGCACGGGATCGACGCCAGCCAGTTGCGCGGCAGGATGCTGCCTGGAGAGACGGTACAGCAGAGCCCCGGTGCCGCAGCCTACGTCGAGCAGCCGGTCGGAGGGCCGCAGATCGAGGCGCGCCAGGGTCTCGCGAGCAGTGGCCTCGACGTAGAAGGACCACTTCTCATCGTACTCCGGTGCGAGCCGCGCGTATTCCTCGACCACGGGTGACCTCGCCGAGCGGTCTGTGCTGGTGGGCATAGCGGGAGTCTATCCCACGCCTCCGAAGAAGAGGCTTGACAGTTCGACTGCCCGGGATTATGATTTTGATGACTCGAAATCAAAACCTCAGCCCATGAAAAACTTTCTCTCCCGCCGCTCTCTCCTCCGCCTGGCCGGCCTGGGCACCCTGGGCGCCGGCTTGGTCGCCGCGGTTCCGGGCCGCCGGCTGGCCGGCGAAGCGCCGCCGCCGGCCGCAGGCTACGGCCCGCACCAGCATTCCGGCGCCCACCGGATGGGCGTCGTGGGGAGGGTCTCCACCGAGAGCTTCGATCCGGCCGCGTTCCTGCGTTCGTGGAACTTCTCCCACCTGCCGGAGCCCGAGCGCTCGCGCTACTACCGGGCCACCCCGCAGGCCGACGGCTCGCTGCTGCGCGAGTATGAGATCTACGCCGTGGACCGCGAGATCGAGATCGCTCCGGGCCTCTTCTTCCCCGCGTGGACGTTCAACGGCCAGGTGCCGGGGCCCACGATCCGCGCCACGGAAGGGGACCGCATCCGGATCAACTTCCTGAACCAGGGAACGCACCCGCACACCCTCCACTTCCACGGCTGGCACCCGCCGGCCATGGACGGCTCGTTGCCCGGGCAGGAGGTGGAGCCGGGCGGGCGCTTCGTCTACGAGTTCGACGCCGAGCCGTTCGGCCTGCACCTCTACCACTGCCACGCCGCGCCGCTGAAGCGCCACATCCACAAGGGTCTGTATGGCGCGTTCATCGTGGACCCGAAGACGCCGCGGCCGCCGGCCGATGAGATGGTGATGGTGATGAACGCCTTCGACACCAACTTCGACGGCGAGAACGAGGTCTACGCGGTCAACAGCGTGGCCCACTTCCACATGATGGACCCCATCCCGGTGGAGGTGGGCAAACCGGTGCGGATCCATCTGATCAACGTCACGGAGTTCGACCTGCTCAACAGCTTCCACCTGCACGGGATGTTCTTCAAGGTCTACCGCACCGGCACCTCGCTGGAGACGCACGAGGTCAGCGACACCCTGATGCTGTGCCAGGGGGAGCGGGCGATCCTCGAGACGACGTTCCGGTACCCGGGCCAGTTCATGTTCCACGCCCACCAGAGCGAGTTCGCCGAGCTGGGCTGGATGGGGTTCTTCGACGCCAAGGAGGCCGTTCGTGAAGGCTGAGGCGGGAGGCCGCATGTCTCGCATGGCTCGCGTCGGGCTGGCGCTGCTGCCGCTCGTCCTCCTCGCCGGGCTGCTCGCCTGGATCGTGAGGTCGGGTCCCGCGGAAGCGGTCCGGGGCGAGGCGCCGCCGGTCGAGGTGCTGCGCATCCAACGGATCGAGCTGGCGCCGGAACAGATCACCGTCTCGGTGCTCAACGATGGGCCGGACCCGGCCAGGATCGCCCAGGTGCAGGTGGACGACGCCTACTGGAGCTTCTCTCAGGAGCCGGCCGGGGAGCTGCGCCACCTCGGACAGGCAAGGCTGCGGATCCCCTATCCCTGGGTGAAGGGCGAGGCGCACGTCGTGCAACTGGTCACTTCGACCGGAGTCACCTTCAAGCGCGAGATTCCGGTGGCGGTCGCCACTCCGCGCCCGAGTTGGCGCTCGCTGTGGGTCTTCGCCCTGATCGGTATCTATGTGGGAGTCGTGCCGGTGGCGCTCGGCCTGCTCTGGTATCCGCTCGCCGGCCGCCTCGGGCCGCGGGCCATGGACTTCCTGCTGGCGCTCACCCTCGGGCTCCTCCTGTTTCTGCTCGTGGACGCGCTGCACGAGGGGTTCGAGGTGGCCTCCGGCCTGGCCCAGGCCTTCCAGGGAGTGGCCCTCCTGATCTTCGGCGCCGGTGCCGCCTACCTGGCCCTCGAAGCGCTGGGCGGCTGGCTCTCTCGGCGCAAGGGCGGGTTGGGCGGCGCCTGGGTGACGGCGCTCCTGCTCGCCACCGGCATCGGCCTGCACAACTTCGGCGAGGGGCTGTCGATCGGCGCCGCGCTGGCGCTGGGCGAGAGGGCGCTGGGCACGCTCCTCATCCTCGGCTTCACCCTGCACAACACGACCGAGGGACTGGCGATCATCGCGCCCATCGCCAAGAGCCGCGTGCCGGTCCGCCGGCTGTTCCTGCTCGGGCTGATCGGCGGCGTGCCCACGATCGCCGGCGCCTGGCTGGGGGGCTTCGTCTACTCGCCGGTGTGGTCGGTGCTCTTCCTCGGGCTCGGTGCGGGCGCCATTGCGCAGGTGATCGTCCAGATCACGCGCGGCGTGGCCGGCGGACGGCCCCTCGCCGCCTATCTTCAGAGTGCGCCGGCCGTGGCCGGCTTCTTCACCGGCTTTGCCGTGATGTACGGCACCGGAATGCTGGTGCAGTGAGGACTTGCCATGAGCCGACTGCAAACGCTGCTTCTCGCCGGTCTCCTGGTTGGTGGCGGAATCGCCCTCTCGGTGCGTGCCGCGGTGCGCCCGGAGCCGCGCGAGCTCACCCTGATCGCTCGCGACATGGCCTTCTACCTGCCCGGCGATCCGACGCCGAACCCGACGCTCGTCGTGGGCCGCGGCGAAAGGGTGCGGATCACCCTGCGCCATGAAGACCCGGGCATGACGCACGACTTCGCGGTCGAGTCGCAGGCGGTGGCCACAGATCCCCTGCGCCGGGCCGGCGCCACCACCGCCGTGGTCTTCCACGCGCCCGGGCGGCCGGGTGAGAGCGAATACGTCTGCACCTTTCACCGGTTGATGATGAAGGGGGTCTTGAAGGTCCGGTAAGCTCCCGCCTCTGGTACCTTCGGGCCGCCTGCTACCCCTGTGACGTCGCGAAAAAGGGGGCACGAAAGACCGCATTTGCTATGTGGCACCAAAGGTGCTACGGTACGCGGCATGCCCAGAGAACTCCCCAAGAACATCGAACGCACGTACTCCGAAATGCTCCGTTTCCGGGTGACGCCGGAACACGCCGGGTTGATCCGGCAGGCCGCAGAAAGCGTCGCCCGTCGCAAAGGAACAGGCGATCTGTCCGCCTGGGTCAGAGAGACCCTCGTCGCCGCCGCCCGCAAGGAGCTGGCCAAGGACGGGAAGGGAAAAGCTTCCGCGGAATGATCTCGAACTGCGTGCCCTCCTTGAGAGCACGCGGTTTCGGCGGATTATTTCGGAGGGAGATTATCGTCCGGCGAGCCGCGCCACGGCGGCGATGAGCTCGGACGGATCGATCGGCTTGGCGAGGTGGGTCTGGAAACCCGCCTCCAGCGCCTGCTTTCGGTCCTCCGCGCGGGCGTAGGCGGTGAGCGCCGCCGCGGGAACCGCGCCGCCGTCGGCCGGTAGGCGGGAGCGCACCTTGCGGATGAACGAGTAGCCGTCCTCGAACGGTACGCCGATGTCGGAGACGACGACGTCCGGCACGGCGACGTCGAACGCGGCCAGGGCCTCGGGCACCGAGCCGAAGGCCGACACCTCGGCACCGCACTGCTCCAGGGCCATCGCCAGCAGGTCGCGGCTGTCCGCGTCGTCCTCCAGCACCAGCACATGGAGGCCCGCGAGCAGGTCGGGAAGGTTCCACACGCCCTCCGCCTGCGAGCTCGGAGCGCTCTCCATGGCCTTTCCCGCCGTCGCCGTACCGCGTAGCGGCAGGCTGACGCGGAAGGTCGTCCCCTTCCCCTCTCCCTCGCTCTCCACCTCCACCGTGCCGCCGTGGAGCTCCAGCAGGTGACGCACGATGGAGAGCCCCAGCCCGAGCCCGCCGTGGGAGCGGGTGAGGGTGCTCTCGGCCTGGCGGAAGCGGTCGAAGACGTAGGGAAGGAAGTCGGGGCGGATGCCGATTCCCGAATCGCGGACCTCGATGACCGCGTTGAGCCCCGACTCCTTCAGGCGGACCTCCACCCGGCCGCCGCGCGGCGTGAACTTGATGGCATTGGAGAGCAGGTTCCAGATCACCTGCTGCAAGCGGTCGTTGTCGCCCAGGACGGGGCTTTCGAGGGCGGACAGGGAGACCACGAGATCGATCCCCTTGGCGTCGGCCCCGGGGCGGGCGCTGTCGAGAGCGGCGTCGATGATGCGGGCCAGCTCCACCGGTTTGAGCTCGAGACGGAGCTTGCCGGTGATGATGCGCGAGACGTCCAGCAGGTCGGCGATGAGCTGGGCCTGGGCGCGGGAGTTGCGCTCGATGGTCTCCAGGGCGCGGGCGCCGGCCGCGGCGTCCAGCTTGCCGGTGCGCAGCACCTGCACCCAGCCCAGAATGGCGTTGAGCGGCGTGCGCAGCTCATGGGAGAGGGTGGCCAGGAACTCGTCCTTCATGCGGTTGGCCTCTTCGGCGTGCCGGCGCGCCGCCTGCTCGAGCACCAGCAGGCGAGCCCGCTCCTGCTCCGCCCACTCCCGCACCCGGATCTCCTTCTTCAGCTCCTGGTTGGCCACCGACAGCTCGGCGGTACGGCGCTCGACCAGGAGCTCGAGATCGTCGTACATCGTCTGCAGGGCCTCGTTGGCCCGGCCCAGCTCGGCCGTGCGCTCCTCGATCTTGCGGCGCAGGGTCGCCCTCTCGATGGCGTTGTGCACCGCGTGCTGCAACCGGTCGCGGGCGACGGCGCCCTTGAGCAGGTAGTCCATGGCGCCGCTCTTCATGGCCTCCACCGCCACCGCCTCGTTGCCCTGGCCGGTCAGCACGATCACCGGCAGCAGCTTCTGCGTCGTCAGGCGCGAGAGGAACTCCAGGCCGTCCACGTCCGGCAGCTTGTAGTCGAGGAGCAGGCAGTCGGGCCGCTCCTCCTCGGCCAGCCGCAGCCCCTCTTCCCCCAGGTCCGCCTCCAGAAAGACGTAGTCGTGCTCGCGGTCCTGGCCCAGCATGCGCTTGTAGACCTCCCGGTCCTCCGGGCTGTCGTCGACGATCAGGATGCGGCACGGTGCGTCGGAGCTCATACGGATCTCACGACACCTTGGGAAGGATGACGACCTCGAACCAGTAGTCGTTGAGCCGCTCGATGGCTTTCATGAAGCCGTCGAGGTCCACCGGCTTCTGAATGTAGCTGTTGGCGCCGCACCGGTAGCAGACCTCGATGTCCCGCTCGTCCTTCGAGGTGGTGAGCACGATCACCGGAATCTGCTTCAGATTGGGATCTTGCTTGATCTCGGAGAGCACTTCCCGGCCGTCGGTGCCGGGCAGGTTGAGGTCGAGCAAAATGACGCCCGGGCGGGGCGCCTTGGCCGGATCGGAGTATTGACCCCGGCGGTGAAGGTAGTCGAGCGCGTCGTCGCCGTCGGCGCAGCGGTAGATCGGATTCTTGAGCCCCGACCGGCGAAAGGCACGCTCGGTGGTTTCGAAATCCTCCGGGCTGTCCTCCACCAGGAGAATGGGTTGGCTGAGCATTTCGGGCACTTACGTCTCCTCTTGCAGCGTGAAGTAGAACGTCGTCCCCTCGCCTGGGGAGGATTCGAGCCAGATGCGGCCATGATGTCGTTCTACGATCTTTTTGACAATGGTCAGACCGGCGCCGGTGCCGCCGCCGAACTTTTCGCGGCCGTGCAGGCGTTTGAAGATGCGGAACACGGAGTCGAAATGCTTCTCGGGGATGCCGATGCCGTTGTCGCGGACGTAGAAGACGGGCGCGTTGCCGTTGGACGACGAGCCGTTCTGCGTACCGATCTCAATCCACTTATGGGGCTTGTCGTTGTACTTCACGGCGTTGACGACGAGATTGGCGAAGATCTCTCCCACCCGCGCCCGGTCGGCGCGAACCTTCGGCAACGGCCGCGGCATGCGGATCTCCACCTTTTCTTCCTGGAGAGTGATGGCGAGGGATTCCAGCACCTCCACGACGATCGCGTTCAGATCCACCCGGTCCATGGCGAGGTCCACCCGGCCCAGGCGGGAGAACTGGAGGAGGGAGTCGATCAGCGTCTCCATGCGGCGGGTCAGACGCATCAGCGTCTCCAGCTTGGAGCGCCCGTCGTCGTCGAGCTTGTCGGAGTAGTCCTCGAGCAGGAAGTTGGAGAAGTTGTGAATGCCGCGTAGCGGCTCCTTGAGGTCGTGCGAGGCGATGTAGGCGAAGTCGTCCAGCTCCTTGTTGCTCTGGTGGAGCTCCTCGTTGCGCCGTGCCAGCTCGCGCGTGCGGTGCTCGACCCGCAGCTCCAGGTCCTCCTTCGCCTGCTGGAGCGCGGAATCGCGTTGCTGAATCTGGCCCAGCATCTGGTTGAAGGAATCCACGAGCTGGCCCAGCTCGTCGTCGCCCCGCTTTTCGGCCCGCAGCGAGTAGTCCTGCCTCTCGGTGATGGATTTCGCCGTCGTCGAGAGGTCGAGGACCGGGCCGGAGACGAGCCGCTGCAGGCTGGAGGAGAGGAACACGGCCGCGAACCCCGAGACGAGGAAGACGGCGCCGACGGCGATCACCTGCACCTTGATGCGGGTCATCAGCTCCGAAAGATCGCTGCGCAGGAAGACCGTGCCGATCCTCTCCCCCTTCAGCAGGACAGGGTGGAAGACGATGAGGCCGCCGTCGACGAATTCGGCTTTGTTCGTCTCGGGCCGGATTGGAAAGCTCACCTCCGACCCCTCTTGGTAATGGGCAAAAATTTTCCCCTGCTTGTCGTAGAGGGCCGCGGCGACGATCGGTTTGCGGGCGCTCAACGAGCGCAGCGTATCGGCCCCGGCGCCGGGGTCCAGGAAGGACAGGGCGGCGGTGCTGTTGCGGGCCATGACGTCCGCCAGCGAGGTCAGGTCGACCACCATTTCCTTCCTGAACCGCACGACGCTGAAAAGGATCAGCGCCGCGCCGGCGATCAGCAGCGTACCGCCGGTCGTCAGCAGCGCGATCAGCATCAGCTTCCAGCGGATCGGAACGTTGCGCAGCGGCATGCTCAGGGCCTGCCCTTGACGTGCTTGGCCAGTGCCAGCAACCTGGAGCTGATCTTGATCCCCGTCCGCTCCGCCGCCTCCTGGTTGATGTCGAAGCGCACCTTGGAGCCTTCGAGAATGAAGTTGATCATCCCCCCCTGATCGATGAACCCCGGCATATCGCCCACCGTCAGCACGGGAGCGTTGCGCACGCCGGCGAGGATCTGGCCCAGCCGGTCCCGCTCGGAGCGGCTGACGTAGAGGACGTGGCAGCTCTCCAGATTGTTCAGGCTCTCGAGACGCATCAAGCTCAGCCGGCGCCCCCCGACCTCCTCTCCCATCAGCGAGTGCAGAGTCTTGCCAAAGGGATTCTCCCCCAGGACGCAGATCTTCAGTGGGCTGTGCTCGTCGATGAAGGCCGCGGGCGGCCACTCCACGAACTTGGTGAAATTGAACAGAAACGCCGCTTTGACCTCGTATTCCGGCGCCACGCCTTGAGCCCGCGCCACGCCGGGAAGCGCGCAATCCCCGCCGACGCCGGTGACGGCGAGAAGGAACAGAAAGGTTTTTCGGAACCTCCTCAGAAGTGCCATGTCACTTTCCCGAAGACGCTGCGTTGCACCGCCTCGACGAACGGGTTCGGGGCGAACTCGACGTGACGCGCGTGCAGGAGGTTCTGGCCGACCAGCGCGAGCTCCAGCCGTTCACTCCACTTCCAGCCCAGATGCACGTCCATCTCGGTGTAGGCCTTCACCTGGGGGGACGCCAGCTCGTCGACGTAGCGCAGCCAGCCGTCGAGCTCGAGTTTTCCGGGCAGGTCCATCACCGAGCGCAGCGAATACCGGTTGCGGGGATCGTCTCCCACCAGATTGCCGCCGGTCGGATCGTTGCTGGCCGGATCGAGACGCAGGCGCTTGCCGAACCAGGCGTAACCCGCGTGCAGGCGCCACCAGGGGGCCGGCTGCCAGCTCGACCGTATCTCGACTCCCCAGGCGTCGGCGCTGAGGTTGTTCGCGAACAGAAAGCCGCCGCCGGCCACCGGCTCGAAGGTGCGGAGATGATCGTAGGCGTCGTAGAACGCCGCCGCGTCCACCAGCAGATCGGCAGTCGGCTGCATGCGGTAGCCCAACTCATAGGCCAGCAGCTCCTCGGAGACCACGCGGGAGTCGCCGCTGAGCACGGGCTGGCCGTTGGGGCCGAGGAAGATGACGTCCTCGTCGAGCCGGGTGGGCGTGCGCACGGCCCGTGAAATGGCCGCCCAGACGGTGTGCCGGTCGTCCGGGGTCCAGGCGGCGCGGACGCTCGGCTGCACCTCGAGATTCGTGTAGTCGTTGTACTCGAGCTTCGAGCCAAGGGTGAGGCGCAGGCGGTCCGGCACCAGAGAGATCTCGTCCTGGGCGAAGGCACTGAAGAGGTCGAGTGTGCGGTGGTCCGGGAGGAAGGCCACCGCCCGGCTGTTGGTCACCTCGTCGCGGGTGACCCGGGAGCCGAGCCCCCACACGATGTCCTGCCGGCCGCCGACGGGAAAATGATGCTGGAAGTCGACGTCCACCGTGTCGCGGCGCTCCTCGAAGAAGTTCAGGGTCCGGCGGTGGCTGCGGTCGTAATAGACCTGGAGCTCCAGGTTCGCGCCCGAGGCAAGCTGGCGCTTCCAGCGCCCCAGGAGGTTGCCGCCGTCGAGGTCGGTATCGTCCGGCCGTACCAGCTCGCTGTAGCCGCCCCGATAGATGTCCCCCTGCAGCGTGAAGGCACCGGCGCCCGCGTCGTCGCGGTCCACGCGGAATCCGCCCTGCGCGCGCCGCAGCGGATCGTGAGCGCTGCCGCCCTGCGCGAGCTCCAGGGCGTCGTGGTGGTAGTACTTGCCGTAGGCGCGATAGAAGGTGCTCTCCCCAAGCTTGCCGCCCCAGCGCACGCTCCCCAGGTCCGTCACATTGCCGGCGGCGGCCGTCACCAGCCCTCCCTGGGTCACCTTGGCGCTCTTGGTGATGATGTTGATCACGCCGTTGACGGCGTTGGCCCCCCACAGCGTGGCGCCGGGCCCCCGAATCACCTCGATGCGGTCGACGTCCTCCAGCGGCACGTCCTGCACGTCCCAGAACACGCCCGAGAAGAGGGGCGTATAGACGCTGCGGCCGTCGATGAGCACCAGCATCTTGTCGGCGGTGGCGAAAGTCGAGTTGAACCCGCGGCTCGAAATGCCCCAGGTGTTGCCGTTGGACTGGGCGACGTGCATCGAAACGCTCAGCCGCAGGGCGTCCGGCAGATTGCTGACCCCCGAGCGGCGCAGATCCTCGCCGGTGATGACGGTGATGGCCGCCGCCGCCTTCGAGAGCTGCTCGCTGCGCCGCGACACCGAGGTGACGTCGATCTCCATGAGCTGCTCGATGCTGAGCTGCTTGAGCTCCGCGGGCGCGACCCGCGGCTCCTCCTGGGCCGACAGGGTCACAGCCGGCGCCGCCAGCCCCAGCAGCAGAGCCGGCAGCCACCGCCTTCCCTTCCTACAAACCCCTGGCAAGAAATTCATGGAAATTCGCTCTCCCCAACGGTGACGCGGTATTCAGGATCTCTCGGATCTTGAGGACACACCCTCGTGTGCAGGCGCCGTGCCAGAGAGAGGGGTTGGGGAGTGAGGGGCGCCCGGGAGGGCGTTCTTTACAGCGTCGCCGCCCTACCGCTTCTCCGCCGGCTCCGCCGGCCTCTCCAGCCGGCGGGGCTTGGTGGTGCCGGGCATGACGCCTTCGGCCATGCGCTGGCGGGCGGTGATCTGCGAGGAGTAGCTCGATTCCACCCGCTTGAGCTGGTCGCTCTTGAGGTGGCACTTCTTGTACTTCTTCCCGCTGCCACACCGGCAGAGGTCGTTACGGCCCAGCGCCACCTCGACGTTCTCCGGCTTGGGCGAAATCAGATTGCGAAACCAGGTTCCCAGCGACACGTTCGTCTCCCGTCGAAAAAAGTTTGTTGGATCCCTGAATTGAAAAACGGCGGCCGGAGGTCCGGCTACCGGTCCTGAACCTTGAGAAGGTCGATCACCTTCTTGACGCCCGAAACATCCCCGGCGGCCCGGAGGGCCAGCGACTTGCGCTCCCGGTCCGGGAGGGTGCCGCGCAGGCTCACCACCCCGTCGCTCACCTCGACTTCGAGGTCGAGGGCGTAACGGCCGATCTCCTCCAACAGATTCTTGCCGACGCGCATTTCGAGGACCGCGTCGTCCACCTTGCGCTCGGCATGGCCGACGGCCTTGGCCACGGGCGTGCCGGGCGGCGCGGCCTCGTCCCGGTTAGTGACGTCGTTCACCACGTCCTGGACACCCGGAACCGTCTTGACGACCTCTTCGGCCAGATCCTGGGTGGAACGCTTGTCGACCTGGCCGGTCAGCTTCGTGCGGCCACGGTCCACGTCCACCTTGATCCCCATGCCGTCCCGCCCAAGCTTCTCCAGCAGCGCCAGCCGGATCGCGTTCTCCAGCCGCGCGTCGGAGACCTCCTGCTCCCTCACGCCCTCATTCGCCGCCCGCGCCCGCTCGGTGGGAACCGTCGAGGCGCAGGCGGACAGCAGGGCGCCGAGGAGGGCGGCGGCGAGGAGGGCTTTGGGAGTGGTTTTCATGAAGTCGGATCCTCGGCCATCAGGCCGCCAGCAGGGGCGCCAAGTCAGCCTGCTCCACCGGCGGAAGCTCCAAGCTTTCCAGCAGGCCGTTGATATCCGCCAGCGAAATCCGGCTGGGCGCCGTAATCTCGATGCCGATAGGATTGCCGCGAGGACCGAAGTCGATCACCATGCCCGGCTCGACTCGCTTCGTCGATGAGCTCTTTTCGTCTGACTCACGCGGTAGATAGAGGTAAGCCGCCATGGCTCGGCCATGCCTGAAGGTCACTTCCAAGTAGAGCTCTTTCATAGGTCTTCACTCCATGGGTACGCGGTCACGACCACGATCACTTTCGCATCGAAGTCGGGCTCCACGATGACTTCCCAGGGCTCCTTATCATGCCACGCCTCAACGAGCCACCGGCCTTCCTCCACGTCTTCGCGGAGGAGTGGCGCGTGCTCCAGCATACGACGAAGATCGACCTCTGAGAACTGGCGGTCGACCATGCGTTTCAGCAAATGGGGGCTGAGCTCGAGCTCCCAGCTCCACCACGATGGCCACTCCCGCATGCCTCATTCTACAGGTATCGCCCCAGCCTCACCCCGGCACCCAGCACACCACCGCCGTCCCCCCGCCCTCGCGTCTCTCGATGCGCAGCCGTCCTCCGTGGGCTTCCACGATCTCGCGGCAGAGGGGGAGGCCGAGGCCGGTGCCTCCGGCTTTTGAGGTGTAGAAGGGCAGGAGCGCCTTCCGCATCACCTCGTCCGTCATGCCGGTGCCGCGGTCCAGCACCCGGAAGCGCACGCCTCCCTCCCCCAGGGCATCCACCGCCAGCTTCACCTCCTCGGGCGCGCTCCCCGACTCGCGGGCGTTCTTGAGGAGATTGATGAGCGCCTGCTGCATCTGGGCCGGATCGAAGCGCCCCGGCGCCGTGGGCGGCTCCCCCTCCATCTCGAACGGCGTCACCTCGCGCAGCTCGCCGAGGAAGGTGCCCCACACCACCTCGGCCAGGCGGGGCTGGGGCAGGCGGGCGAAGCGGGCGTAGCCTTCCAGGAACTCCTTGAGATGGCTCGACCGCTCCTCGATGACGTCGAGAGCCGAGCCGAGGCGCTCCGCGTGCTCGGGGCTGCCGGCCATCAACCGCACGGAGCGGGCGAGGGAGGCGATGGGCGCCAGGGAGTTGTTGATCTCGTGCGAGAGGGTGCGGATGGCCCGCTTCCAGACGTCCACCTCCTGGCGCCGCAGCTCGGGAGTGAGACGCTTGATGAGCACCAGGTCGTGACGCTGGCCGTTGAGCTCGAAGGCGCGGCGGGCGACGTGGAAGACCTCCTCTTCGCCGCCGGTCTCCAGCGAGAAAAGGGAGTCGCGCCCGCTCGCCAGCGCCTCCCGCAGGGCCTCCGGGCACTCCTCCAGAATCTGTCCGAAGACCCGCCCCTCCAGGCGTCCACGGCTGAAGAACACCTCGCGCGCCGTGCGGTTGGCGAAGATCACCCGGTCCCGGGCGTTGACGAGGACGATCGCCATGGGTGTCGCCTCGAACACCGTTTCCAACAGCATCTCCCGCTGGAGGATGGCGCTGCGCTCGTCCCGCAGCACGTCGCCCACCTTGTTGTAGAGATCGACCAACTCGCCCAGCTCGTCGCCGCGGTCCACGGCCAGGTTGAGGCTGAAGTCGTGGTCCCGGTAGCCCTGGACGCCGTCGCGCAGGGCCTGAAGGACGCGCGTCGAGGGGATCAGCACCCGGTCCAGAATCCACCAGCCCACCGGCACTCCGAAACCCACGGCGGCGAGGAGCACGGCCCAGGGGGAGGGAATCCAGAATGCCGCCGCCACTGCGACGCCGATCACCGCGACCAGGGCCGCGACGAACGCGATCCGGACGCGGGTGGCGAGACGGAACGGCTTCATCCGCCCCTCACCCCCGCAACCGCCGCTCCACCGCCAGCCCGTGCCGCTCCATCTTGCGGTAGAGCGCCTGGCGGGAGATTCCCAGGATCTCCGCGGCCTTGGCGACGACGCCTTCCGCCTCCGCCAAGGCACGCTCGATCCTCACCCGGTCCGCCAGCAGCAGGTCGTTGCCGGGATTGATCTCAGCGCCCGCGCTGGTCCCGGGCAAAGGCGCCAATCCGAGATCTCCGGCGCCGATCGTGTCCCCCGAGGCGACCAGCACGGCCCGGCGCAGCACGTTTTCCAGCTCGCGGACGTTGCCGGGCCACCGGTGACGCACGAGGGCCTCGCGGGCCTCGGGAGTGAGCCGCCAGAGCGTGCCCGTGGGGGCAGGGGAAAGATCGCGGAGGAATCTCTCGGCCAGGGGAATCACGTCCTCCGGCCGGTCGCCGAGGGGCGGCACCTGGAGCTCGATGACGTTGAGCCGATAGAAAAGGTCCTCGCGGAAACGGCCGGCGGCCATCTCCCGCCGCAGGTCGGCATTGGTGGCACAGATGAGCCTGACGTCCACCCGCCGGGTCTCACTACTTCCGAGGCGCTCGAAGCGGCCGCTCTGGAGGACGCGCAGGAGCTTCGCCTGCCCGGAAGCCGAGAGGTTGCCGATCTCGTCGAGGAACAGCGTGCCGCCGTCCGCCGCCTCGAAACGGCCCACCCGCCTCCGGGTGGCGCCGGTGTAGGCTCCCGCCTCGGCGCCGAACAGCTCGCTTTCCAGCAGCTCGTCCGGCAGGGCGCCGGCATTGACCCTCACGAACGGCCGCTCCCGCCGCAGGGAGTTGGCCTGGACGATCTCCGCCAGCTTCTCCTTGCCGGCGCCACTCGGACCGGTGATGAGCACCGGCACGTCCCCCTTCGCGACCTGAAGGGCGAGGCTGGCCACAGCGTGCATCCTCTCGCTGGCCCACACCGCGCCGCAGAGGTTGTAGCGCTCGGCGAGGTCTTCCCACGTGCGCTGCCCGCGGCTGCGCAGGCGGGCGTTTTCGAGCTGCAGTTCGCGCAGGCGCAGGAGGTTGCGCACCGAGGTGAGGAGCTTCTCGTCGTCCCAGGGCTTGGCGAGATAGTCCGCCGCCCCCTCCTTGACGAGCTGCACGGCGGTCTCCAGCGAGGTCCAGGCGGTGAGGAGCAGCACGGGCAGCCCCGGATCCCGCCGCCGGATCTCGCGGAACAGGGCCACCCCCTCTTCACCGGAGGTGGCCTCGGGGCGGAAGTTCATGTCCTGCAGGACGACGCCGATTCCCGGCCCGCTCTCCCCCGCCAGCACCCGTAGCGCCTCCTCCGGCCCGCGGACGGCGCAGCAGGCAATCCCCCGGATCTCGAACAGCACCTCGAGGGCGGTCGAGACGGCCGGCTGGTCTTCGACGATCAGGACTTCGAGCGCGGGCATCTCTCTAGTTATATCCCGGGACCGTCATGTCCCGGGATGGCCAGCCTCCGCCTCACCGCGTACAGGACGAGATGGAAACCGCGTCGATGAACCAGCGGTCCTGGTCGGCCGGCTTGCAGGTCAGGCTCTTGTGGTTGTCGATCTGCACCGTCCAGATCTGGCTGATGAGGCCCTCGCGCCGGTCAGCCCAGGTGGGGAAGAAGGTCCCCGCGATCCCCGACAGGCTGTTGTAGTCGCCGAACTGAAAGTTGCCCCCGGCGGAGTCGGCGGCGCTGCTCGCCACCGAGGTCAGCTTGACGGGAGCGCTCCAGGTGGCGCCTTCGTTGAAGGACGAGGTGTACCAGAGGTTGACGAAGGTGCGGTCCTCGCCCACCGTGTCGTAGTAGATGAGGCCGAGGCCGCCCGTCGTCTCGTCGACCACCATCCAGGGATTGAACTGGTCGTTGAGCGCGGGCGCGTTGTTGATCATCACCGGCTTGCTCCATTTCGTGCCGCCGTTGGTCGATTTCGAAAACCAGATGCGGGTCTTGCAGGGCGAGTCGACGTTGTCGTCCGGATCGTCGAAGGGCGTAGTGCAACCCTTGATGCCGTTGAGGTCCATCCAGGCGGCGTAGACATTGCTCTTGCGGCCATTGAGGAAGGCGCCGGCGGTGACGTAGATCAGCGATGCGCGCAGGCTCTGGGCTGGAATGACGATCGCGAACGAGTCGAACAGCTTGGCGACGGGGGCCGGCTTGGAGTAGGTGCGGCCACCGTCCAGCGAACGGACGAAGTAGATCCGCCGGCTTCCCGTATCGGGCCAGAGGGCGAAGACGTGGCCGGCCGAGTTGGTCTTGACGTCCGAGCCGATCCCCGTGCCCTTGGTCTCGGCGCCGCTGACCTGGACGGGATCGCCCCAGGCGCCGTCCGCCCCCGGCCCTGTGTGACGGTTCATGATCACCTCGGCCCCGTTGTGCCAGATGACGTAGATATGGTCCTTGAAGGGGGAGCGGTCGCTGTGGTCCGTCCACATCATCTGCTTGTCGGCGAAGAGCTGATCGCCCGAGATGACAGCGTCCGGCGTCCAGTGAGCGCCGCCATCGCCGGAGCGGAAGGCGCGCAGCCTCAGCTCCAGGTTCCGGCCGCTCTGGGCGACGCCGATGAACGTGGTCCAGGCGGTGCCGTCCGAAGTCCAGTCCACCGCGGGGTCGGACTGGAAGGCGTCCCCCTCCGTGAGCGGCAGGAGCGTCGAGCCCCAGGAGGCGCCGTGGTCGTCCGAGTAGTACATGCTCATCCGGCCTTTGAAGAGATTGTTGGCGCTGGACACGATGCGGTTCGGATCCCAGTAGTTGACCCGGATGTCCGACTCGGCGCGGATCGCCAGGTCCTCTTCCGAAAGCCTCTCATCGGGCCCCGCCTCGACGGCCTTCTCCCCCTTCTCCTGAAACTCTCCGGCGGGCCGCGCCGCATCCCCGGGCAGCAGATCCGGGTGCGAGGCCATCCATTCGTGGACCTCCTTGAGGAGCAGGGGATAACCGCCCGTGGGATCGTTCGCCAGAAACTCCGCCCCGGGATGCTGCTTGCGCCAGAGGACGCGCAGCCAGGGTGGCAGGCCCATCTTGTCGTGGGCCTCCGCCGGACGCAGAAGCCCGAGCTCCTGGTTCTCGGCGATCAGCCGGGCGAGCGCGCTGCCGGCGGGGGCCCGTTCGGCGGCGATCTGCTCCTGGAGAGAAGGCCACCGGGCATCGCCGGAGGTGGCGGCCGCGGCCGGCCCTGCCACCGGCAGGCCCGCCAGAACGAGTAGGATCGAGAGGAGTAGACGATGGCGCATGGTGATCTCCTTCGTAGAGGGTGAATCTATTCCATCGTGTCGAAGCCAGAAATTTCATTTCGCTTTCATTCAGCTCCTCTAATTCTACGCCTTGTCCCGGCATGCGGCCCCAACTACACCCCTATTGACGGGTGTCTATGTTCAACAACTCTCCAAGGAGACCAAGCATGCGCAAGAAGATGATGTTCCTGGTACTGGCCCTGGCCGCCGTCGCCGCCTCGTTCTCGACGGTCCGCGCCAATGCCGGTGGAACCCACGCCTGCCCCATCTGTACGACCTATGCCGACGGCTCCCAGTGCTGCGTCAGTTGCATCTGTGACGCCTCCGGACGGCGCATCGCCTGTACCAACCACTTCTGTCCGCCGGCCGGTGGGGTCGACTAAGATCACGCCGATGAGCACGATGAAAAGGAAGCTCCTGCTCTTGGCTCTCTGCCTCGGCACCGCCGCGGCTGCGCTGACGACTCCCCGCATCCAAGCCTTCACCCTCATCGGCGGCGGTCCCTACCACGCCTGTCCGGTCTGTACGACCTTCGCGGACGGCTCGCAGTGCTGCATCACCTGTCAGTGCGGCGTCAACGGAACTCCCGTGATCTGCCCGGACATCGCCTGCCTGCCGTTTCCCTAACCCCACGTGAGACTCGGAGGAACGAAATGCGCAAAAAGATGCTGCTTCTCGGTTTCGCGATGGCCGCGACCGTCGTCTCCCTCTCCACGCCAAGCGTCAACGCCTGCTCCTACACGGCCTGCCCCATCTGCACCACCTACCCGGACGGATCGGAATGCTGCGTCAGTTGCATCTGTTGCGGTAAGACGCTCGTCGCCTGCACCGACCACTACTGCCCGCCGGCAGACGGAGGCGGCGACTAGCCAAGCGAAGCAACCCCGCCCATAAACGCTCTTTCAACGGAGGAACGGAAATGCGCAAGAAGATGCTGCTTCTCGGTTTCGCGATGGCCGCGGTCATCGGTTCCCTTTCCATGCCGCTCGCCACTGCCAGCGGCACCCACTCCTGCCCCATCTGCACCACCTACGCGGACTGCACTCGGTGCTGCGTCAGTTGCATCTGCGACGACGACACCGGCCAGATCGTGGCCTGTACCAACCACATCTGCCCGCCGCCCAACGGACCCTGCGAGAAGTAGAGAAGTAGAAGACGGGCCTTTACCCGTCCCCCTCTCCTGCAGCGGGAGAGGGGAGCGGGGTGGCCGAGAGGGCGCGGGTCTGGCAGGGCTTGAGGCCGGGTATACTGAAGAAAATCGGTAAACCCGAAAGGATATGGCCATGCTGACGCGCACATATCGCTACGACTCCAGCCGCGACGCCCTGTATCGCCCGCACCTGGCCCACGATTTCTTTCCCGTCAAGGGCGGGATTCCGGACGATCTGCTCTGCGCGGAATGCTCGCTGCTGGTGTACAAGCGATTCGAGAGCGTTCCCGACGAGGAGCAGGAAGCACGGAGCGCTCTGCGGTCTGTCGGATATGACGAGGTCGCCTGCTTCAATCGGGATGGATCCCAGGCCTTTGCGGCGTGGAACCCCGGCTCACGAACCGCCGTGGTCGCGTTTCGGGGTACGGAGCAGGAGGACTTCACCGACATGGCGCACAACCTGGAGGCTTTCTCCAGACCCTGGCCTCAAGGAGGCAAGGTCCACGAAGGCTTCAAGGAGTATCTGGATCTGATCTGGCCGGAAGTGGACCGCTGGATCGAGGAGCATCCGGGACGGCTGCTCTTCACCGGTCACAGCTTGGGGGCTGCGCTGGGCACGCTCGCGGCGAGCCTGAGGCGGCCCGCGAAGCTCGTCACCTTCGGATCGCCGCGGGTCGGAGACTCCGACTTTGTCAAAACCCTGTCGGGGTTCGACATCGCACGGTACGTCGATGGCTGTGACATCGTCACCCGTCTGCCGCCATCATCCTTTGGCCTCACGCATGTAAATCCAGGGTCACCCCGATACATCGACCGGCTGGGAGAGCTCAAGCCGAACGCCACCGAGAGCTTCATCCACGCCGATCGTGAGGCGGCGCGCGAGGAATATCTCCTGCACGAAAGCTGGAGACGGGGTACCACGACGGTCCGGGACCTTGCCGACCACGCGCCGATCAACTACGTCTACGCTCTGCGGCAGCAGATTCCCTGAACGTGGGTCGCCAACCGCACGGCGGGGAGCCGGCAGCGCATTTCTACTGCCGGCCGTCGCGACCCGCAGGCCGCGCAACCGCAAGGACAACTCCCCGGAATCGAGGCGACGTCGGCCTTCCCCAGCCGGCCTCCCTTTCCAGTTCCTAAGCAGCGGCCTTAATCCTACAGCAGCAGTATCCGAGGCCATCGGCATAAAAAATTTGCAAAACCCCTATGGCAACAACTTAAGATGGATTCGGCTAAAAATTGTCCCTAGGGTATTGACATCATCATCAGAGCGGCTTTATGCTGAGCCCATCGAAGCTGATTGAGTCCTTAGACCGCAAATAGACGCAGTACCGAATGCGAGATTCTGGCGCCACTGACGGCGTCTGAAGATGAGCCTCGAAAGGGCTCAGGAAAGGAGAAGTAGCATGGCTAAGAAGGTGACGGACCCGACCGAGAAGACCCGTTCGAAGATCCTGCGGCAGAAGGAAAAGTTCCAGGTGTGGCGGGACGTGGCCGCCGCGACGTCCGCCAACGTCTCGGAGCTGACGGGAACCGAGACTCGGCTGACGGCGCTACAGGGCGTGCTCACCGAGGTGGACAAAATCCTCGGCGAGCGGGCCGCTTTTCAGGCCAACAAGCAGATGACCTCGCAGCGCCTGAAGGTGCTGGTCAGCCAGGGAGACAAGCTCACCGCGGTGCTGCGGTTCATGGCCAAGCAGCACTACGGCCACGGCAGCGACAAGCTGGTGGAGTTCGGCGTCCAGCCGCTGCGCAGTCGCCCCAAGCCCACGACGGAGCCGTCCACCCCTACCACTCCGTCCAATACCAAGTAGCGCCAGGTAGCGTCGTTCCGGGGGGGCGTGCCGAGAGCACGCCTCCCTTTTTTTGTCTCCGCCTCCCCTCCCCCGTTCCCCGCCGGCTCCCAAAATGCACGTGTCATTTCAGCCGTTGGACCGATAAATCGTCACGATGGACAGGGTATTTCAGCCGTTGGACCTGTAAATCGTGACGATGGACGCGTCACTTTAGCCGTTGGACCGATAAATCGGCGCGATGGACAGGGTATTTCAGCCGTTGGACCTGTAAATCGCGACGATGGACGCGTCACTTTAGCCGTTGGACCGATAAATCGTCAGGATGGACAGGGCATTTCAGCCGATGGACCTGTAAATCGTGACGATGGACGTGGCACTTTAGCCGTTGGACCGATAAATCGTGACGATGGACGCGTCCATCGTGACGATGTGTGCGTCCATCGAGCCGATGTGCGTGTCCATCGCGACGAGGTGAGCGTCCATCAAGCCGACCTGAGCGCCCGTCGAGACGACGAGAGCGTCCGTCGAGCCGAGAGGTGCGTCCATCGCGCCGAGTTGACTGTCCATCGAGCCGAGATGGGTGTCGATCGAGGCGATGGGAGCGTCCTTCGAGACGAAATGAGAGTCCTCCGAGCCGAGGGAAGCGTCCATTCCTCTGATGGACCTGTCCTTGACGGCAAGGAGGGTGTGCTTTTGAGGCAACGACAGCCCAGTCCCTGAGAAAAGGAGGACGCTCCACCGCAAACTGAGACTCTCTCCCTGCCCACCGACCCAACGGGCCGGGAGATCCCAGCCCAGGGCCGAGGCCGAAGGCCGACTCCCTGGGAATAAAGGACACCCCACCCTGGCGGCCTAGGGCCGCGAGAGCCATCGTGGCGATGGACGTGTCCGTCGTATACGTCGCTGTTGAAATTCCGTCAGCGCGCGGACTTCTTGAGCCGCTCGATCTGCACCCGCAGCCGGGCGAGCTCCTTTTCAGCCGCCTTGCGGGACTCCTCGGCTCCCTTGGCTCGCTCTTCGGCCGCCTTGCGTGCCAGCTCTTCGCGGGTCGCTCGCTCTTCAGCTACCTTGCGCGCAGTCGTTTCCCGGATCGCTCTCTTCGCTTCGCGGGTCGCTCGCTCTTCGGCCGCCTTGCGCGCAATCTCCACCTCGGCAGGGCTCTCCAGCCGCTCCCCCGTCCTGGCGTTGAAGACCTCGATCCGCTGCCCCTCGATCGAGACTCCGAAGATCAGCTCCGTGGCCTCGGAAAGCAAGCGGCCCTGAGCGTCCGGCTCGATCCGCTGATACCGCCTCAGGCGGTCCAGGCGATATCCCTTGAAGAGGAATCGGTGATCGTTAGCCTGGCGGGGTGGATCGACCAGGATGTACTCCGGAATGCCGACTCGCTCGTAAAGCTTGACCTTGTCCACCTCGTCCATCTTGCGAACTCTGGCATCGGTAGGCGAAACCACCTCGATGACGAGGGAAGGAACGACCCCCTCCTTCGCGATGTTGAAGCTGGTGAGCTTGCGGCCCGGATTGCGCACCCCGCGGACGATCGAGATGTCCGGCGACGGACCTCGCCTGGGGCTCACCAGGTGCTTGACGTCCATCAGGACCTTGACGCCAAGCTGGGGCTTGAAATACCGGCCCAGCAACTCCTTCAGCTCGACCAGCAGGTCGGCGTGCAACTCTCCCTGGGTCATCTTGTCCCCGAGCCGCGGATTGAGGTAGAGCTCTAGAGTTAGAGGCATCTCCACCAGCTCGAAGCCGCCGCCAGGGCGCTCGACCCAACGCTGGAGCATGACCTCCCCATCCTCCTCGTCCTGGAGGTCCAGCCCTGGATCGCCATCCTCCGGCCAGGACATTTCGTGTGCGGGCTTGGCCATAGATGGGAGTATAGGAAGTCTCTCCGGGTCCGTCAAAGGTAGCCTGGAAGGGCGACGGGCAGAGAGGAAGCGGCCCGATAAGACGGTACGCCGGACCCTTCCACCCGGCCGTTCGATCCGTTCCGCGCAACGCTACGGAGCGCTCGTGCATCACAGGACCCTCGGTCGTACACTGCAACCCAAGGGTCGCGACGCGGGGCCCGTGGTTCCTGCGACTCGACCCAAGGCGAGGCGACGGCGGCCTTCCCCACCGGCCCAACGGGCCGGGAGATCCCAGCCCAGGGCCGAGGCCGAAGGCCGACGCCCTGGGAAAAAAAGGCATCCCAGCCTTGCGGCCTGAAGGGCCGCGAGAGCCGCGCAGCCCTCCATCGCCGGCCACCCCTCGCCCGCTCGCCGGCACCGCTCGTCCACGCAGCGACCAAGGGCGTCCGCAAAGCGTTCTACGACGCCTACGCCTGGTTCGTAGCCGCCTTCCGGGTGGCCGCCGAGAGACTGCGCCAAGGCGACCGCAATGCCCCATTCTCCAGCGGCAGCTTCCCGTAGCGGGATAGGCCTCTGCTGAGGAAACTGATGTAGTGGAGTTGTGGAAGAAAAGAGGCCTTACTGACCTGAATACAAATCCAGGAGAGGTTTTCGGGAATCTAGATCAACCCCATCTGCACGAATCGCAGATGTTGAAATACCCGTACTTGATTGTCGTCTCGAAGCAGGACTGGCAGGTAGCGAGCTGGCAAGTAGCGCGGCAGTAGGGATTGATGCAGGCACCTACCTCAAGGTATACGAGCGTTTTTTGCTCGCAGGCATGGCACCAATGACGCGGCACATCCTGAGTCGCTGTTTCATGGCGAGTCGCGGCATGTTGAAGGAACTCGTCCGGCGACATCGCCGCGTACTGGTCCTCGAACTGGCGGAAGTACCTTTCATCCGCTTCTGCTTCGGCTGCTGCGTCCTTCGCCATGAACTCGCTCATGTTGTCACGGACGCCCTCCAACTCGTAGAAATGATCGAGGATCTTTTGCGGAAGCTTATCCTCAATGAAGATGTCCAGCTCGTTGATGCAGAACCCATGTACGAATGATACCATCTCGCCTATGACTTCCCTGCTTTCTGTGAGCGACAACTCAACATGGTAGTGTTCAATAGCGTTTCGCAAGATCTGGATTCTATCCAAGACATCGCGCTTCGCCTGATCAATGACTATGCCATGTACTGCTAGTCGGTCGAATGTCTGGTGGTAGTTAGTCGTCTTGGCGCCAAGCGTTCCGGCCTTGGTATTATCCACAAACACGAGTGATGGCTGGATTCGAGCCAGACGCTCCTTCAACAACAGGAGCATCCCGGAGAAGACGTGGAGGATAGCGTATTTGTGCGCACGGGGCTTTGGTGCCTTTCGGCTATAAAAGATCTCAATACCGGATCTCACGAAATCCAGTCCGTTCTCCAGGAGGTCTAGTTCGTAGATCCTCGGTTTCGACGTGCGGCTTGGCATAACGTCCTCTTCTAGGTAGCCGACTCCTATTTCTCTCGCTCCCGGCGCCTCCATTGCACTATGAGATCCACAAAAGGCTCGAGCCGTTCTTCTCCATAGGTCATTGTGACACACGCAAGATGCTGCTCGCTGGCTCCGGCTTCGATCTCGTCCAAGTTAGCCAAGAAATCAGCCATTGAATTAAACGAGAAGATTCGCGTTCCGAACCGCGCAACTTCGTCGCTCAACGGCTGGTCTATGAGATGGCCTCTCATTGGATTGTCCACAAACATGGCATGGCAGTAGGGAAGGAGGGCCGCTATCATCATCACATCCGTAGTAGTTCCAATGTTTGGTGGAGACTTCATGTCAGGTGCTCTGCGGGCGATGGCTGCAAAAAGCATTGAAGACAGGTTAATGAAGGGGACGCGCCGTATGTGCAGAGATTGAAAATACTCATGAATTTTGCTGAGTTGCTCCATGATGTCAGAAGTGCCATGGCCTTCAAGAATCTGAAACAGTGCGGTGAATAGAATGGTACTCGGCGGAGGGAACAAGTCAAGAGGCGAATTGGGCTGTTCGAGCCCAAGACTGTAGGCAAGCCATTTCGTGAAGTAAGAGAAGTACGCCTCGATCATTTCTCGTCCCAAACTGTGAACTTGTTCGTTAACTGCGAGTAAGCAGGCCTCTCGTTCTTGCCGCCAAAGCGCAAAAGCCCTCTCAATGTTCTTGTACTGCTTCTCTCGCAGCGCTTTGGTGTTTGCTACCGTGTTGGGATCTAATTGATCGAAAACGACGGCTCGGAACCGGTCCTGCCATTCATCGGGCAAGTGACCCGATGTGACCATGCTAACTGGAATTACACGATCGCGCTCTGGATGGCCACTCAAGTAGTCTATAAAATGGCCCTGAATTTGCGTATCTAGAATTGCAGTTGGATCATCAAAATTGCAGCCATTCGAGAGATAAGAATAGACATACTGTAGAGACTCGAAGGAAATCTCGGGGCTAATCATGGACTCAATTAGATGAAAGTAGGACTGCGGACACACTATGAGTTGCAGCCTCCGTAGCCTGTCTAGCTTCTTGTAGAGTTCCAGCCAGACTTGCTGCTTCTCGAGGAGCTGCTCTCTTCGAGGAAAATCTGGATCAAGCACCTTTGTGATGTTGCTGATCGCACCCTGGTCCAGATAAATAATCTTCTTTGGTGTGTTGGTTCGGTTCTGCACAGCGGCGGTCCTCCACATACTAGGATATACCAAGGGCGGGGAGATCCCGATCCCGGAGAAGGGGTCGGGCCAGCATCAGGGTGCTCTATCGAAGAAGCTCACCCTGTGTCGGGAAACGGTCAGGCATCTGCAGTTGGAGGCTGTTGCTGGAGGCTCACTGATCACGGCGGATTGCTCTGTCGACTACACACGCGTGTCCGTCTGCAACTGCCCGGTGACGGAAGGACCCAACTGCGCTACGTGACGAACTAGTTCCTGCCCCAGATGCCGTAGGTAGTTGGATGTAAGAGTTTGAACCCGCATTCGGGTTGATAGAAAGAGCGGCCAACCCGAATGCGCGGACTCGCAAAGCGCCCTTACAGGTGCCAGCCGTTTGGTAACCTACTGAGAAGACGATGGTTCTAGGCCCGGCCCGGGTTCCTGGGCTACTTGCTCCCCCAGGGGCTCGATGTCCACCTGGACCTCCGGGTCCTCCTGGACCTCCGGGTCCTCCTGGACCTCCGGATCCTCGCCTGCACGCTCGCATCCTGAACGTCATCGCCCGCCTGAAGCCCGGCGTGGATCGCCTTCGTCCTCCTAATCTCCTGCGCCAATGTGTCTAACCTAGTCCTCGTGCGGACCCTGGGGCCGGAGCAAGGAGATGGCCGTCCGCGGCACGCTCGGGGCGAGCCGCGGGCGGCTGGTGCGGCGCCCGGAGCGCCGGAGGGCGCGAAGCCCGCCCAAACGCGCCACCCGGAAGCTCGCCTGGCTGATCCGTGAGGCCCTAGTCCGCCGGGAGAAGAGGGAGAAGAGCAAGACCGGCCAAGGCTCGTAGGGTGCGCTGTGCGCACACCTGAGTCGATCTCGTCAACGTGTCCGTAGAGACGACCAAGCCCGGCCACGATAGCCCTTCGCCCACGAGAACGGCTGGTCGTCTAGGGGGGAGGCTGAAAGAAGAGGGCCGGGGTGATGAGGGCTACGGCAGCGGCGGAGGTCCGGCCGAATCTCCAGACCGGCCGAATCGGCGACAACCTCTTTCTCTGGCGGGCGGTCCCCACCGACGTCCCAGGGTAAACAACCTCGGACCGGCATCGCCGCAGCGGAGACGACCCGACGTTTTCGTTGATGAAGGGACATCGTGGACGGTCTGGGTCGTCTCTACGGACAGTTGACGAGATCGACCACCGGTTAAGGTTCCGGGGGCGTTTCTGCCTTGGGAGACTCCTACGGCTTCGCCGCCGCCTTCGGCCCCATTCCGGGTTGGTACAGAATCGGCCGGTTCGCCTTGTCCTTCGCGTCTTTCACGATCTTCCGCACGTCGGCCAGGAGCTTGCGGGCGTCATAGACGATGCCGTCCTTGATGGTGTATTTGACGCCGCCGGTGCGGAGGACCTCGTTTTTCTCCGTCACCTTGATGACGCCCGTGCCGTAGAGGACGGCAAGGTTTTCGATCGGGTTCTCCTCCAGCACCACGAGGTCCGCGAGCTTGCCGGGCTCGACAGAACCGATATCCTTGTCCATCCCCAGCGCCTCCGCTCCCTTCAAGGTGGCGGCGCGGATCACCTCCAGCGGATGGAAACCCGCTTCGCGCAGCAACTCGAGCTCGCGGATGTAATCGAAACCATAAAGCTTGTAGATGAAGCCGCTGTCCGAGCCCGCGGTCACCCGGCCGCCGCGGTTCTTGTACTCGTTGACGAAGGTCATCCACAGGCGATAGTTGTTTTTCCAATCCACCTCGTTCTCGGTCGTCCAGTAGTACCAGTAGGCGCCGTGATTCTGGCGGTTGGGCGCGTAGAAGTCCCAGAGCGAGGGGAGGGTGTATTCGTCGTGCCACTCGGCGCGGCGGGCGCGGGCGAGATCGCGGCTGGCCTCGTAGATGGTAAAGGTGGGATCGAGCGTGAAGTCGAGCGCGAGAAGCTCGTTCATCACCTCGTTCCAATGCGGCGAGAAAGGCGGCGCGGCCTGCTTCCACAGGCGGCCGGCCTCGCCGAAGCGGTCCGCTTCGTTGGCGTAGTTGTAGGTGACGGGATAGTCCTGGATGGTGCGGTCGGCGAAGAGGGCCTCGGGCAGGCCGTACCAATGCTCCATGCTGGTGAGCCCCCAGCGCGCGGAGGTCAGCACGTTCACCCGGGAGACGTCCATCTGCGCGTGATGGCAGGCGCTGCGCAGGCCCTTCTTCTTGATCTCGTCGAGGGCCGCCTGCATGATGTCCGGCCGGTAGCCGAAGAACTTGACGCCGTCGCAGCCCTTGGCGGCGATCTCGTCCACCCACTTGCGGCCCTGCTCGGGGGTGACGATTGGCGCCTCGCGCCCCATGCCGAAGAAGATGTAGGCCTTGATGCGGGGTGCCGTGATCTCGTTCTTCGCGCTCTTCGCCCGCTGGTCCAGAACCCAGTCGATGCCGTTGCCGCTGCCGGGATCGCGGATGGTGGTGATGCCGTGGCCCATCCAGAGCTTGTAGACGTACTCGGCGGGCGTGCCCTGCTCCTTGCCGCCGATGTGGCCGTGCATGTCGATCAGGCCCGGCAGGACGAACATGCCGTGGAGATCGATCTCCTTGTCGCCCGCCTCGGCCTTGGGCCGCTTCTTGGTGTCGATCTCGACTCCGGGGCTACCCACGACCTGGACGTCCACGATGCGGTTCTTCTCGATGACGATGTCGACCGGCCCCACGGGCGGGGCGCCGGTGCCGTCGATCAGCGTCGCGCCGCGCAGGATCAGCCGCTTGAAGGGGCCTTCACCCTCGGCGCGGGGAGGCGCGGGGAGGATGGACGAGTCCTCCTTGGGCTTGGCCGCCTCGGGTTTCTTGTCCTTCGCAGGCTCCACGGCATTCGCGGTCGGCGTCAGACAGCAGGCGGCGAGCAGCAGGGATGGCCACATCCTCTTCATGAATCGCGCTCCTTCGGTGTCTTCGGGTAGTAACGGGCGGCGCCATCCTCTCAAAAGGCGCGGGGAGGGGCAAGGGACAGGGTAAGATGAAGACAAGCCTGCGATGAGCCAGCACTCTTCGGTTTCGCCGACGTCGTTCACCGTCCCCTGTCCCGGTTGCGGTCAGAGGCTGCGGTTCACCGTGGCCGCCGAAATGCCGTCGCGCCTGCGCCTGCAATGCGCGGCATGCCAGAAGGTGTTCGGCGTGCGGCGGCCCGGGGCGCCCCCGGTGGATCCGGAGCAGTCCGTGGGCTCACCCGGATTCAACCCTCCGACCCTCGTCGCGTTCCCGGTCCCTGCCGCCCCTTCCGGTTCTTCCGGATCGTCCAGCCTTGCCGGCACGGCCTCGGTGACGTCCACTTCCACAGCCCGGCGCCGGGTTGGGAACGAGCCTAGTTATACGGCGGGAGATCTGCTCGCCGGCCGCTACCGGCTGGTGCGGTTCATCGCCCGCGGCGGCATGGGCGAGGTGTACGAGGCGGAGGATCTGGAGCTGAAGGAGCGGGTGGCGTTGAAGACCGTGCGTTGGGACGTGGCCCTGGACGCCCTGGCGATCGAACGCTTCAAGCGCGAGATCCAGCTCGCCCGCAAGGTGACTCATCCCAACGTCTGCCGCATCTTCGACGTCTCGCACCATCGGGAGGAGGGCACCGCGGAGCCGACGATCTTCCTCACCATGGAGCTGCTGCCCGGGGAGACGCTCTCGCAACGGCTGCGGCGGGCCGGTCCGATGCTCCCCGGCGAGGCGCTGCTCATCGCCAGCCAGATCGCCGAGGCGCTCCACGCCGCGCACCGGGTGGGAGTGGTTCATCGCGACCTGAAGCCGGGCAACGTCGTGCTGGTGGAGGGGCGAGGAGGTACCGCGGACCCTCGCGCCGTGGTCACCGACTTCGGCCTCGCCCGCCTGGACGCGGCCGATCCTTCGGCCGGCCAGAACCTCACGCTGACGGGCGCGGCGGGGATCGTCGGCACGCCCGCCTATCTCGCTCCCGAACAGGTCGACGGGGGTGAGATCACGGCGGCGACGGACCTTTTCGCCTTCGGCATCGTGCTCTACGAGATGCTCACCGGCACCGTCCCCTTCCTGGGGGAGAACGCCCTGTCGACGGCGGTCAAGCGCCTGAAGGAGGTGCCGGTGCCGCCGCGCGTCCACGCCCCGGGCCTCGATCCGCGCTGGGAGGCGGCCATCCTGCGCTGCCTGGATCGCGATCCCACGGCTCGTTTCGCCACCGCGCCCGAGGTGATCCGTGCCCTCGATCAACCGCTGGAATCGGCGACCTTGATGACCGCAATGTCGCCCCGGCTCGTGCCGCCACCTTCCCAGGTGCTGCCGATGCCGGGCGAGATCCCCCCTCCGGGGGCGGCCCGTCCCGCGAGACCCGGCGGAACGCGGCGCAAGCTCCAGATCGCCGCCTTCGCGGCCCTCGCCCTCGCCGCCGTGGCCGTGGGCTGGATGCGCTACGGTCAGTGGCGGGAGAAGCAGGCGGCGCTTGGGGCACATCTCCCCCTGCCGGCCACCGACATCACGCCCCGGCGCTCGGTCGCCGTCCTCGGATTCAAGGACCTCTCCGGCCAGCCCGGCACGGCGTGGCTGTCGTCCGCGCTCTCCGAGATGCTCTCCTCGGAGCTCGCGGCGGGGGGCGGATTGCGGGTGGTGGCGGGCGAGAACGTGGCGCGGGCGAAGATGGAGCTGGGCCTGGGAGCCGCCGAAAGCCTGGCCGCGGACACTCTCGGACGGGTTCGCATCCTGCTGGGCAGCGACGCGGTGGTGCTCGGCTCGTACGTCGCGCTGGGAGGCTCCGAGGGCCAGCCGGGAAGCCGGCAGATCCGGCTCGACGTCCGCCTGCAGGACACCAAGGCGGCGGGAGAGGCCGCCACGACCGTGACGGAGACCGGCAACGAGGGACAGCTCTTCGCTCTCGTGTCGAAGGTGGGCAAGCGGCTGCGCCGGCAATTGGGGGTCGAGGAGGAAGACGCTCACAACGGGGACGCGCATTCGGCGTTGCCGGCAAGGCCCGAGGCCGCCCGCTTCTACTCCCAGGGGATCGAGCGGCTCCGCCTCTTCGACCCGGTGGGCGCCCGCGATCTCCTGTCGCGGGCGGTGGTGGCCGAGCCCGGCAGCGCCCTCAGTCACTCCGCTCTCGCCACCGCCTGGAGCGCCCTCGGCTACGACGCCAAGTCGCGGGACGAGGCCAAGGCGGCGTTCGATCTCTCGGCCAATCTGCCCCGCGAGGAGCGCCTGCTGATCGAGGGCCGCTACCGTGAGGTCCTTCAGGACTGGGACCGCGCCAGCCAGGCCTGGTGGAAGCTGTGGTCCATGTTCCCCGACAACCTCGACTATGGCCTGCGCCTCGCCGCCGTGCAGACGTCCGCCGGCCGCGTGGAGGACGCCCTGGCGACCACGGCCGCCCTGCGCACTCTCCCCGCGCCCTCCCGGGACGACCCCCGCATCGACCTGGCCGAGGCCATGGCGGCGGGGGCCGGCGCCGACTTCAAACGCCAGCAGACGGCGGCGGAGAAGGCCGTGGCCCGTGGGTCCACCCAAGGCGCGCCGCTGCTGGTGGCGCAGGGCCAGCTCCTGGAGTGCCGGGCGCTGCGCAACCTCGGCCGGGGGGATGCGGCGCTCGCCGCCTGCGAGGCCGGGCGCAAGCTCCACGAAACGGCGGGAGACCGGGGCGGCGTCGCCGAAGCCCTCACCCACGCCGCCAACGTGCTCTACGACCGCGGCGACCTGCCGGGGGCCGGCCGATTTTACGAGCAGGCGCTCGCCACCTACCGCGAGATCGGCAACCGGGGGGCCGAGGCCGGCGCCCTCAACAACATCGCCGTGGTGCTCAAGAGCCAGGGGGACCTGGAACGCGCCCGCCAGCTCTACGAGCAGGTGCTGAACATCAGCAAGGAGATCGGCAGCCGCGGCGGCGAGGCCACCGCCCTCAACAACCTCGCCGGCGTCCTGCTGCGGCGCAGCGAGCTCGACGCGGCGGCAAAGCTGTTCGGCGAGTCGCTCGCCATCCGCCGCGAGCAGCAGGACCGCTCCGGCATCGCCTACGCCCTCGACAACCTGGGCGTCGTGCTGCGCCGTAAGGGCGATCTCGGCGCGGCCCGCAAGCGGCACGAGGAGGCTCTCGCCATCCGGAAGGAGATCGGGCAGAAGATCGGCGAGGTGGCCTCGCTCAACAATCTGGGCGCCGTGCTCCTCGATCAGGGAGAGCTGAAGGCGGCCCGCGGCGACTTCGAGGCCGCCCTGCGCCTCGCCCGCCAGACCGGCAACAAAAGCGCCTCCGCCTATTCGCTCTTCGGCCTGGGCGAGGTGCTCGCCCGCGAGGGGCACGACGCCGAGGCCCGGCGGCAGCACGAGGAGGCCCTCGCCCTGCGCACCCAGCTCGGCGAAAAAGGCACCTCCGCCGAGAGCCGGCTCGCCCTGGCGGGAGTGCTGCTGGACTCCGGAGACCTGGCGCGCTCCGCCGACCTCGCCCGGTTGGCCGCGGAGGAGATGAGCCGGCAGGGAGCCCTCGCCGATCAGGCGCGCGCCCTCGCTCTCACGGCCCTCGCCGCCAGCGGTCGGGGTGACACCGTAGCGGCCCGGGACGTTCTTGGCCGCGCCGGCGCTCTCGTCCGAGGCGGGCAGGATCTCCTCGCCCTGCTCACCGTCGAGCTCGCCGCCGCCCGCGTGAACCGGAGCGACGAGCCCACGCTGCGGAGCATCGCCGAGCGGGCCAACCGGGCCGGCCTGCTGGACATGCGTCTCCAGGCCGAGCTGGCGCTCGCGCTACGGGCCGCTCGCGCCGACGGCGGAATGAAGCTGGCGGCCCTGCGGAAGGAAGCGGAAGCCCTCGGCTACGGCGCCATCGCCAAGAAGGCCAGGAACGGCTGATTCAGGCGGCTCAGTGGCGGCGCTTAAAAACTGGCGAAGAGTCGATCCCGGGTGATCGTTGGATAAATAGCAGTCTGTCCGTCCAATAGAGTCATGTCCGGTGAATTCCAGGTCAGCGGAACCAGTGACGAAGCGCTCTTCACGCTCAAGCTGCACCGGGGCGAGGGCATGTGCCTCATCGCCATGAATTGGAAGGAAGGGACGCCGTCGAAGGATTTCGTCGGCTTCGCCATTGAGTATAAGGAGCCGGGCGGTGCGAAATTCTTCGCTTTGAAGAACCGCCTGTGTTTCCCCGGCAATGAGGGCGAGGTCAATCCCAACCGGCTCTCCACCCGCCTCTCGCCGATCCAGAAGTTCCGCTGGGTACATTTTCCTCGGAACGCGGAGCTCCCCGGGGAGTTCGTCTACCAGGTCACTCCGGTTTTCATGAACGACGCGGGCGAGCTGAGCTACGGCGAGCCGCAGACGGCCGCGATCGAGCTCCGGCGCGAGACCTATCCCGGACAGCTCAACGTCACCTTCACGCGCGGCTTCGTATCGTCCCAGGCGTTCGTGGACAAGTACGGCGGCGACGACGCGATCCCAACGCTCCTCCCGGACAAGGCTGAGAAGGGGTTGGATTTCACGCCCACGCACCCTAAGGCCGAAGAAGCCCTGGCATGGATGGGCTTCGAGGCGCGCAGCGCGATCCTCGAGGTGCTCGATCAGGCGATCGACGACGAGGAGGCCCAGGTCCGCGCGGTGGTCTACGACCTGAACGAGCCCGGCATCGTCTCACGCCTGGAGAAGCTCGGCAAACGGCTGAAGATCCTCATCGACGACGAGGGAGACCATGGGAAGGAGATGTCCGCGGAGACGGCGGCCGCCAAGCGGCTGGCGGCCTCCGCCGGGGCGGACAGCGTCAAGCGGCAGCATCTGGGCAGCCTGCAGCACAACAAGACGGTCGTGGTCGACGGCCCGCAGGTGCAGGCCGCGGTGTGCGGCTCGACCAATCACTCCTGGCGCGGCTTCTTCGTGCAGAACAACAACGCCATCATCCTGCGCGGCCCAAGCGCGGTGAAGATCTTCCGGCAGGCGTTCGAGGATTATTGGGCCAACGACAACAACGTCGCCGACTACGCCAAGACCGGCTCCGCGGCCTGGAACGATCTCGGATTGGAGGGGATCGACGCCCGCATCGGGTTCTCGCCGCGGTCGAAGAAGAACGCGGTGCTGAAGGCGGTTGCCGAGGACATCGAGACCACTGAGTCCAGCCTGTTCTTCTCGCTCGCCTTCCTGTACCAGACCCCGGGAGCGATCCGCAACGCCATCAAGAAGATCAAGGCGGACGACACCGTCTTCTCCTATGGCATCTCCGATCACGCGGTTAAGGACATCAACGGCCAGACCGCCGACGGCGTCGACCTGCAGAAGCCGAACGGCAAGGTCACCCTGGTGGAGCCTGCAGCCCTGACGGAGAACGTCCCGGAGCCGTTCAAGTCAGAGCCTGTCGGCGGTGGCGGCACCCGGCTGCATCACAAGTTCGTGGTGATCGATTTCGACAAGCCGACCGCGCGCGTCTATATGGGCTCCTACAATTTTTCTCTGGCCGCGGACGTCCAGAACGGGGAGAACCTGCTGCTCCTGCGTGACCGCAGGATCGCGGTCTCCTACGTCGTCGAGGCGGTCCGCATCTTCGATCACTACGAATTCCGAGTCGCCCAGAAGGAGGCGAAGGAGGCCAGGAAGAAGCTCCAACTAGCCAAGCCTCCGCGCAAGGCCGGCGAGAAGCCTTGGTGGGACGAGGATTACAAGAACGCCCGGAAGATCCGCGACCGCGAGCTCTTCGCCTGAAGGCCGTAGCCTCGCCAAAGGCGGCGACAGCGACGCGCGATCAGGCCGCCACCGAGCGCCGGCCCGGCACCACCAGGGCCAGGCCGGCCGTCGCAGCCAGTGCCACGAGCGCGCCGAAGTCGAAGGCCCGGGTCGAGCTCCAATGATCCCAGAGAAACCCGAAGAAAAGGGAGGCCGGCAGGGCGCCGATCCCCAGGGCAAGGTTGTACCAGCCGAACGCCGCGCCGCGCCGATCCTCGGGGACGAGGTCGGCCACCAGCGCCTTCTCCACTCCCTCCGTCAGACCGAAGTAGAGCCCGTAGACGGCGAAGAGTGCCCAGGCATGCCATGCCTGCCCGGCTCGGCCGAAGGCGAAGTAGACGGCCGCGTAGATCAGCCAGCCGGCGACGATGAGGGGCTTGCGGCCGATACGGTCCGAGAGGATTCCCCCCGGCGTGCTGGCGGCCGACTTCACGACGTGGAGCATGGCCCAGAGGATCGGGACCAAGGCTGCCGCGACGCCGAGCTGACCCGCCCGCAGCAGCAGAAAGGCGTCCGTGGAGTTGCCCAGGGTGAAGAGCAGCAGGACGCCGAGATAAGCCCAGAACCTCCTGCCCAGGGGAGTCTTGAAGTCGAGTCGGCGATCCCGGCTCGGGGATGCCGCCCGTGGCGCTTCGCGCACCCCGAAAATCAGCATCAGCACCGCCAGGGCTCCGGGGATGGCGGTGAGCAGGAAGACGGTACGCAGATGGAGCCCGCCCCAGCGCAGGAACGCGAAGGCGAGGAGCGGTCCCACCACCGCGCCGGCGTTGTCGGCCGCACGGTGGAAGCCAAAGGCCCGGCCGCGGATGCGCGGGTCGACCGAGTCGGCGATCAGGGCGTCCCGCGGCGAGGTGCGAACTCCCTTGCCCACCCGGTCCGCGACGCGGATGGCGAAGACCTGGCCCACCGATTGGGCGACGCCGATCAGCGGCCGGACGACCGAGGCGAGCGTGTATCCCCCAAGCACCAGCGGCTTGCGCCGCGACACGCGGTCCGACCACCAGCCGCTGGCGAGCTTGAGGAGCGCCGCCACGGTCTCGGCAGCCCCCTCGATCGCCCCCACGGCCGTGGCGCTCGCCCCCAGCACCGTGGAGAGGAACAACGGCAGCAGCGGATAGGTCATGTCGCTCGACACGTCGGTGAGGAAGCTCACCGCCGCGAGGGCGAGGACGTTGCGGCCGAGCCGGGGCTTCTCCGGCGGGACGGCTGGAGAGGCGCCGGCGGCCATGGGCTTTCAGGGGGCGGAGGCGGTCAGCGCCGCGACGTCCGCGCCGTTTTCCCGCGCTTTTCTCAGCGCCTTCCCGTACTCCTCGGTATGGCCGCTGGCGCGGGCCGCCACGGCCATCAGGGCAAAGCCTTCCCCTCCAAGCTCGCCGTTCTCCATTCCCTTGCGCAGTTGGCGGAAGGCCTTGTCGTAGCTGCCACGCCGCACGGCCAGACGCGATTCCAGGAGCTTGAGCTCGTCGGTCCCGTCCATGAACCGGCCCGCTTTACCGAGGGCCGTGTCGGCCTCTTCGTCCTTCCCCAGGTCCAGCAGGAGGCGGGCGCGCCCGAGCTCGATCGCCGCGTTGATCACCCGGCGATACAACTGAATATCCGAGAAGTACACCAACTCCTCAGGAGGCGGCTCCTCCGTCGTGGCAGCCCGTTCGAAAAGGGCCCGGGCCTCCTCTTTCTTGCCGGCCGCGACGGCCTTGACCGCTTCGAAGACGAGGACGAGCTTCGGGTTCTTGCTCTCATCGAAGAAACGGCCGAACACTCTCGCCCGCCGGTCCAGCCAGACGCGCTTGGGCTCGGCATCCACCGGAACCTCGAAGGAGGTCGACTCCCCCTTGAGCAGAATGTTTCCCCGCACCGTGGAGTTGGCGCCGTCCGACCCTTTGTTCTTCCCCTGCTTGGGATCGAAAACCGCGATATCCACCGGCACCACCAGCGTCGATTGCCGCACGTCGATCTGCTGCACCGCCTCGCGGGTGACGTCGAAGCGGCCCGGGGACGGCTGGACCACCTTGTAGCGGAAGCGGTTGGGCGTCTGCTGGCGCGCCTCGCCCTTCACCACCCAACCCGTCCCCTGCTTCTCGAAGCGGTAGCTGTAGAGGACCTCCGGCAAGCCGGTGCCGTACACGAACTGGTTGGCGAAGGGCTGGAGATCGGCGGAGGTGATGCGCTCGATGAGCGAGATGAAATCCTCCGTGGAGATCGTGCCGCCGTTGGACACCTTGACGATCTGCTTCAGGATCTTGGGAAAATTCTCCTCGCCCAGCGAGCGGGCCAGCATGTCCAGGATCACCGCCCCCTTCTCGTAGACGATCGGCGCGTAGGCGCCGGCGGAGCGGCTCGACAACAGCCGGTTGCCGAGCACCACGGGACCGACCGCCTCCAGGGGCCGGCCGTCGGGGAGGCTCTGGGTCAGGCTGTCCTGCCACCCTTGCGTGAGATTGAATCCATGGAGCTTGTCGCCGAGACGGTCGTGGGCGAACAGCAGGGCCACGTAGGTCGCCATGGCCTCGCTGATCCACTGGTCGCGGTAGCTCGTCCAGCCCACCTGGTTGCCCCACCACTGGTGAGCGACCTCGTGGGCGGCCACCAGCCGCCGGTCCTCGTGGAAGAACTGGTAAAACGCGCCGCCGTTCTTGATCAGACTGTCCGACAGGGTGACGAAGCCGAGCATGCCCTGCGAAAAGCCGCGATTGGCCGTCACCACCGTCATCTCGTCCAGCGGATAGGGGCCGAACTGCTGCTCGTAATATTGCAGCGAGTCCGACACGGCCTTGATCACCTCGTCCTTGGTGCCATGCCCGCTGAACAGGCCGCTGGGGCCGAAGGCGAACCGCAGGTTGACGTGCCCCGCCTTCGCGGTCTCGATCTTGAAGTGCCCCACCTCGAAGGAGAAGCCGAGGGACGGCCGGTCCAGGACCCGCCGCTCCCAGCGGGTGCCGCCCGCCCCCTCGCCGCCGTCCGCCCGGATGCCGCTCGACACGAGGTCGAGCGACTTCGGCCAGTGGAAGGTCACGTCGAAGGTGGCGCGGTCGAGGGCTCCGGCGTGGGGGTACCAGCCCAGGGTGTCGAGAAGGGTCACCAGGTTCCAGTCCTTCTCCAGAGGGTGACCCACGTACTCCACCTGGACGGCGGGCGTCTCGCCCGCGGCCGGAGCCTTGGGCAGGATCACCGTCAGGTCCGCCTCGCTGCGGTGGAAGAACAGCGGCGCGCCCGCCCCGTCGGTCACCTTCGAGACCTGGAAGTCGCGCGACAGGCGGAGAGAGACAGCCCGCGAGCCCCGAACGATCGGGTCGAGGTCGATCCGCGCCTTGCCCGCGAGGCCGAGCTGCGGATCGACGGTCACGTCGAGGGTGTACTTGCGCGGCTCGAAGGTGGTGGCGCCGGGAGCCGCCTTGCCGTCGGCCGACCGCAGCGAGGCCGAAAGCCAGGTGTCCCACTGGCCGAGGTCGTCCACTTCGAGACCCAGAAGCCGGCCCTTGCGCTGCTCGCGGCCGATCTGGCGCAGGATCTTCCGCTTCTCCTTCTCCGTGGCGTCGAGGGGGACGAAGCGGCCGAGAGTCACCTGCTCCCGGTCGCTCGGCTCCACGATGTAGAGGAAATCCCCCGGTTCCTTGGCTTTGAACCAGGCGACGAAGTAGCCGGAAGACCCCGGATCGCCCAGCGCGTCGAGAAGGATGCCGCGGTCGACGTCCAGCAGCTTGCGCTCCCGCTTCTTCTTCCAGGCCGCATAGAGATCCTCGGCCCGGCGGAGGGTGGCGGCGTCCGGCTGTGCCGCCGGCCGCTTCAGCATCCCGGCGACCGCCGCGTCGAGGCCGACCACCAGGACCGCCTCCTGGAACTCCTGATCCAGCCGGGCGCTGCCCGTGAACAGCTCGAGCTGGCCGGCTTCGATGGCGTCCGGCGGATCGAGATCGATCCGTCCGCTCCCCAGGAAGACCATTTCGATCGTCTTGCCGCCGACGCCGGAGGCGGGAATGAGCACGCCGTCGTCGAGATGCAGCGTGCCGAGCCCGGCGTTGACCTTGAGCTTCTTCAGGCTCACCGCGCGCGCGGGCTCGAGACGCGCGGCCGCGATTTCGGCGACGATTTCGGCAGGAATCGTCGCCGGATCGACGGTGCCGGCATGCAAGGCGGGAAAGCCGAGGGTGAGCAGGGCGGCGAACAGCAGGCGAGAAAGTCGCATTCGGATCTCCTTGGAGAGACTCATCTCTCCAGTGCCGCTAGAGACGAATCCATTTCCCGGATCTCTCAAAAACACGAACAGCCGGCGCTCGACGCGCCGGCTGTCCTCATCCCCGAAGGGATTCCTACACGCTTTTCTTGGGGGAGGAGACCTGGGCCCGCCCTTCCTTCTTGGTGTGGACCTTCGGAGCGTCCTTCTTGGTGTCCCGCTTGGGCTTCGGCTTGGCCTCGGCCTTGGCTTTCGGCGCGGCGGCCTTGGTCTCCTTCTTGGGCTTCGGCTCCTTGGCCTTCGCTTCCTTGGCCTTGGAGTCCTTGGCCTTCTTGGCGTCCTTCGGCGTCTCGGGCTCCGCGGCGACGGCCTCGCGCTCCACCAGCTCGAGCACCGCCATCTCGGCTCCGTCGCCCTGACGCGGTCCCAGCTTGACGATGCGCAGGTAACCGCCCGGCCGCTCCTCGAAACGCGGCGCGATGTCGTCGAACACCTTCTTGACCAACTCACGCTTCAGCACCCAGCGCAGCACCCAACGCCGGTCGTGAACCGTGCCGTGCTTGCCGCGGGTAATCACCCGCTCGGCGATGGGACGAAGCTCCTTGGCCTTGGGAAGGGTGGTGATGATTTTTTCCTTCTCCACCAGGGACTGGAGCTGGTTGCGGAACAGGGCCTCCCGGTGAGAGGAGGTCCGCCCGAGCTTTCTGCCTTTGACTCCGTGACGCATGGTTAAGTCCTCTTCCTCAGGGCCCGATCAGGCCGAAGCTCCGGCACCGGAGGAGCGCTCCGGCACGTCCATTCCCAGGGAGAGACCGAGCCTGTCGAGGACTTCCTGGACCTCTTCCAGCGACTTCTTTCCGAAGTTCTTGGTCTCCAGCATGTCCTTCTCGGTCCGGCGAACCAGGTCGCGGAGTGTGTGGATGTTGGCGTTCTTGAGCGAGTTGGCGGAGCGCACCGAGAGATCGAGCTCGTCGATGTTCTTGGCCAGGAGAGCGTCGAGGCCCGCGAGTTCCTCGCGGCCCAGCTCGCCGCCGTCGTGACGCAGGCTCTCCTCGGTCTGGATGAAGATACCGAGGTGATCCTTGAGCAGCATGGAAGCGAGCGACACGGCCTCCTCGGGACGGACCGTGCCATTGGTCCAGACCTCGAGGATGAGGCGCTCGTAGTCCGTGGTCTGGCCCAGACGGGCGGCCTCGACCCGGTAGTTGACCCGCCGCACCGGGCTGTGGGCCGAGTCCACCGGAATCCAGCCGATGCCCATCGACTCGTCGAAGTTGCGGTCGGCCGAGACGTAGCCGCGCCCCTTCTTGATCTGAGCCTGGAGCTTGAGCCGCCCCTCCTCGTTGACCGTCGCGAGGTGGACGCTGGGATCGAAGATCTCGACCTGCGGATCCTCGTTCATGTGCCCCGCCGTCACCGTGCCCGGTCCCTGGATGTCGATCGAAAGGACCTTCGAATCCTCGGAGTGCAGGGTGATGGCCATCTGCTTGAGGTTGAGGATGATGTCGGTGACGTCCTCCTGGACGCCCGGAACCGACGAGAACTCGTGCAGCACGCCCTCGATGTTGACGGCCGTGATGGCCGCGCCCTCGATGGACGACAGCAGGCAGCGCCGCAGGGCGTTGCCGATGGTGGTGGCGAAGCCGCGCTCGAACGGCTGGGCCGTGAATCGGCCGTACGTTCCCGTCAGCGTCTCCGTATCGACCTCAACGCGCTTGGGGCGTTGAAAACCTTTCCAAAGCATAGAGAAAACTCCTTCCCTGAGTTTCGACCCCGATCAGCGGCTGTAGAGCTCGACGATCAACTGCTCCTGGATGGGGAGCTTGATGTCCTCACGAACCGGGAGGCGCTGCACCTTGCCGGTGGTGTTCTCCGCATCCAGCTCCAGCCACTCCGGGACACCCCGGCCCCGCGCCGTTTCAACGCTGGAACGGATCAGCGGGTTCTTGCGGCTGGCATCCTTGATCGAAATCGTCTGCCCGGCCTTCACCTGATAGGAGGGGATGGTGATCTTGCGTCCGTCGGCCTGCACGTGCCCATGGCGGACGAACTGCCGCGCCTGAGCCCGGGAGGCGGCGAAGCCCAAGCTGTAAATGACGTTGTCCAGCCGGCGCTCCAGCATCACCAGCAGGTTCTCGCCGGTGATTCCCTTGCGGCGGTCGGCTTCCTGAAAATAGGTGCGGAACTGCGCTTCGAGCACCCCGTAGATGCGCTTCACCTTCTGCTTCTCGCGGAGCTGCAAGCCATAGCCGAGCGTGCGCCGGCCGCGGCGGGTGCCATGCTGGCCGGGCGGGAAGTTGCGGCGCTCGACGGCGCACTTCTCCTTGAAACAGCGGTCTCCCTTCAGAAACAGCTTCATCCGTTCGCGCCGGCACAGCCGGCAGACGGGTCCGGTATATCTTGCCACTGGATCTCTCCTTGACGTCCTCTCCCCGAGGCTACGGGGACTTCAACTTGGGAAGACGATGAAGGGCGAACCGATCGCCCTTCGGCTTAGACTCTTCTTCTCTTGCGCGGCCGGCAGCCGTTGTGCGGAATGGGGGTGACGTCCTTGATCGACTTCACCTCGATGCCCGCCGCCTGCAAGGCGCGGATGGCCGACTCGCGGCCCGCTCCCGGCCCCTTGACCATCACGTCCACGGAGCGCACGCCGGTGTCCTTGGCGGTGTTGCCCGCGTTTTGCGCCGCCACCTGGGCCGCGAAGGGCGTGCCCTTGCGCGAGCCTTTGAATCCGATCCGGCCGGCCGACGACCAGCTCAGCAGGTTGCCCTCCGGATCCGAGATCGAGACGATCGTGTTGTTGAACGTCGCCTGGATGTGCACGATGCCGTGGGGCACCACGCGCTTCTCTTTCTTCTTGGCGCCCTTCCGGTCCTTCTTGCCTTCCGCTTTGGCCATCTGAAAATCCCCTGATTACTTCTTGGTCGCCTTCTTCTTGCCCGCCACGGCGCCGCGACGCGGACCTTTGCGGGTGCGAGAATTGGTCTGGGTCCGCTGGCCACGCACCGGCAGCCCCTTCCTGTGACGGACGCCGCGATAGCACCCGATCTCCATCAGGCGCTTGATGTTCTGGCTGATCTCCTTGCGCAGATCGCCTTCCACCCGTCCCTCGTCCGTAATCACCTTACGGATGCGCCGCGCCTCGTCCTCGGTCAGATCCTTGACCTTGGTGGTTTCCGGCACCTCGGACTTCGCGCAGATGTCCTGCGACCGCGAGCGCCCGATGCCGTAAATGTAAGTGAGCCCGATCCAGACCTGCTTGTTCTGCGGCAGGTCGACTCCTGCGATACGTGCCATAGCGACTCCCTATCCCTGACGCTGCTTGTGTTTCGGGTTCTCGCAAATCACCCGCACGACGCCCTTGCGGCGGACGACCTTGCACTTGGGGCAGATCCGCTTGACCGATGAACGTACTTTCATGTCCGACTTCCTTTCCGCTTTCCGAGCGTCCGCTTCTCGCCTACTTCAGACGATAAACGATGCGGCCCCGGTTGAGATCGTACGGCGACAGCTCGACCAGCACCCGGTCTCCCGGCAGGATACGGATGAAATGCTTCCGCATCTTGCCCGAGATGTGCGCCAGAACCTGGTGCTTGTTTTCGTTGAGCTCCACCTCGACGCGAAACATCGCGTTGGGGAGCGGCTCCACGACCACCGCCTCGACCTCGATTGCCTCTTCTTTCTTGGACAAACGTCCTTCCTCTCCAGTGTTAAATCGTCCGGTCCGTTCCCAGCACCCGGGCCCCCGAGGGGACGACCGCCACCGAATACTCGAAATGGGCGGACAGCGAGCCGTCCTCGGTTCGCGCCGTCCAGCCGTCGGCATCCATCTTCACGCCGCACTTGCCGGCGTTGATCATCGGCTCGATCGCCAGCACCATCCCGGGCATCAGCTTCTTGCCCTTGCCCGGCGCGCCGAAGTTGGGCACCTGCGGGTCCTCGTGCAGCGAGGTCCCGACGCCGTGCCCCGTGAACTCCCGCACCACCGAGAAGCCGTGGCTCTCGGCGTGGTGCTGCACCGTCCAACCGATGTCCTGCAACCGCGCCCCGGGCCGCACCTGCGCGACGGCGAGGCGCAACGCCTCCTCCGTCACCTTGAGCAGCCGCTTCGCGCCCTCCCCGATCTCGCCGACGGCGAAGGTCCGGGCGGCGTCTCCACAGTACCCCTTGTAGAAGACGCCGCAATCGATCCCCACGATCTCCCCTTCACGCAGCGGGACGTCGCCCGGGATCCCATGCACGATGACGTCGTTGACCGAGATGCACAGCGTGGCCGGATAGCCCCGGTAGTTCAAGAACGCCGGGACTCCTCCAGCACCGCGGATGACGCGCTCGGCGAGACGGTCCAGCTCCCGCGACGTGACGCCGGGAGCGATCATGGCCCCCACCTCGTCCAACACCTGATGGACGATGCGGTTCGCCCGATCCATCAGCTCGATCTCGCCGGGAGTCTTGAGGATGACCGCCATCAAATCCCCTCGGTCCCAATCCCCTCGATCCCAAAGACGCCGAGCATCTGCGCCGCCACGTCTTCGACCGGACGATTCCCGTCAATCTGCCGGAGCAGACGGCGCTCCCCATAATAACCGATGAGTGGCGCCGTCTTTTCCCGGTATAGCCGCAGCCGCTCGCGGACCACCTCTTCCCGGTCGTCGGCCCGCCCCCGCAGCAGCGTCCGCCGGACCAGCTCGTCCTCCGGCACTTCGACGAGGAGCACCGCAGACAACGACAATCCGGCGTCCCGAAGAATTCCCGCCAGCGTCTCGGCCTGGGGAAGGGTCCGCGGATAGCCATCGAGCAGGAAGCCCTGGCGAGCGTCCGCCTTGCCCAACCGTTCGCGAACCACCTCGGCCATCGTGGCATCGTCGACCAGCGCCCCCGAGGCCATGATCCCCTGCACCTTCCCTCCCAGGTCGCTCCCCTCCGCCACCGCTTCCCTCAACATGTCTCCCGTGGAGATGGCAGGAACGCCCAAGCGCTGTGACAGCACCTGGGCCTGCGTCCCCTTGCCCGCTCCGGGCGGCCCCAACAGGACCACTCGGGCGTCGGGTGCACCATCAGCCCCGTCGCCCACGGATCCGGCCTCGCTTCATGAAGCCTTCGTAGTTGCGCATCACGAGCTGGCTCTCGACCTGCTGAATCGTATCCATGGCGACGCCCACCACGATGAGCAGCGAGGTGCCGCCGAAGTAGAACTGGATCCCCATGCCCTCGGTGAACCATTTCGGGAAGAAGCCGGCGATCTGCGGCCCGATGACCGGCAGGCCCCCGACGTGGATACCGGTGAGCAAGAACTCCGGCAGCACCGTGACCGCCGCCAGGTAGAGCGCTCCGACCAGCGTCAGCCGGGTGAGGATGCGGTCGATGTACTCCGACGTCCGTTTGCCGGGGCGGATGCCGGGGATGAACCCGCCGTACTTCCGCATGTTCTCCGCCAGATCGGTGGGGTTGAAGATGATCGACACGTAGAAGTACGAGAAGAAGATGATGGTGATGACCTGCAGCAGGTAGTAGAGCGGCTGGCCATAGGCCACGAAGTTCGCCACCCGCTGCACGCCCTCGTTCTGGATGAAGCCCGCGATCACCGTCGGCACCGTCACCACGGAGCTGGCGAAGATCACCGGGATCACGCCGCCGGTGTTGACCCGCAGCGGCAGGTAGGTGCTCTGCCCGCCGTAGACCTTGCGGCCTACGACGCGCTTGGCATATTGCACCGGGATCCTGCGTTGCGATCGTTCCATGTAGACGATGAAGGCCACCACCAGGACCATGAACGGAATCAGGGCGATCACCGCCAGCAGGTTGAGGTTACCCTTCTGCACGCTGTCGATGGTGTTGCCGATGGCCGGAACCAGGCCCACCACGATGCCGGCGAAGATGATGAGCGAGATGCCGTTGCCGATGCCCCGCTCGCTGATCTGCTCGCCCAGCCACATGATGAAGGCCGTGCCGGTGGTCAGCGTCAGGACGGTCAGGAAGCGGAAGCCCCAACCCGGATCGGGCACCAGGTGCGCGCCACCCGGCGCCGGCGTACGCTCCAGCCACAGCGCGATACCGGTGCCCTGGATGATGGAGATCAGCACCGTGCCGTAGCGGGTGTACTGGGTGATCTTGCGACGCCCCAGCTCGCCTTCCTTCGACAGCTTCTCCAGGTACGGCCAGACGACCGTCAGGAGCTGCAGGATGATGGAGGCGGTGATGTAGGGCATGATGCCCAGCGCGAAGACCGCGATCTTCTGCAGGCTGCCGCCGGTGAAGGTGTTGACGAATCCAAGGAAGCCCGTCTGCGCCGCCTTCATGTACTCGAGCAGCGCCACCGGATCGACCCCCGGGCTGGGGATGTGACAGCCGATACGGTAGACGCCCAGCAACGCGAACGTGAAGAGGACCCGCTTGCGCAGGTCCGGGATCGCGAAGATGTTGCGGAAGCTTTCGATCACGCCTGAAGCTCCTCACAGCGGCCGCCCGCGGCTTCGATCTTCTCGCGGGCCGACTTGCTGAACTTGTTGGCGACGACGGTCAGGGCCTTGCCGATCTCGCCGTCCCCGAGCACCTTGACCTTCTTGCCGGAACGCACCAGACCATGCTCGAGCAGCACCTCGGGAGTGATCTCACCCTCGAGCTCGGCGAGCTGCGAGAGGTTGACCACCGAGTACTCGGTCTTCCAGATGTTGGTGAAGCCGCGCTTCGGCACCCGCCGGATGAGCGGCATCTGGCCGCCCTCGAAACCCGGACGGCTGCTGTAGCCGGTGCGGGACTTCTGTCCCTTTTCGCCGCGGCCGGACGTCTTGCCGATGCCGGAGCCGGGACCGCGCCCCACGCGCTTCTTCTTGTGCTTGCTCCCCTTGGCCGGGGACAGCTCGTGCAGCTTCATGATTCCACGACCTCCAGGAGGTACCCAATCTTCTTGATCATGCCGCGCACCGCCGGGGTGTCCGGGCGCTCGACCTCATGGCGGATGCGGCGTAGCCCCAAGCTCTTGAGCACCTCGCGGTGGCCTTTCTTGGTGGCGATCCCGCTCTTCACCTGCCGGATCTTGAGAGTCTTGACTTCTTCGTTCGCCATTTGAGATCTCCTACTTGTCTTTTAAGCGCCCGGCTCCGCGGCCGGGGCCGGCGGCGGTGCCTCCGGTGCGGCGGCCGTTACGGGAGCGGGAGCGGAAGGCGCGGCCGGCTTCTGCTTGCGCTTGCCGGTGCCGCGCCCCCCGGTCTCGACGACCCGGTCGCTCAAGCCGCGCGACGCCATCACGTCGGCCTCGCTGCGCAGGCTGAGCAGCGCGGCGAAGGTCGCCTTGACCACGTTGTGCGGGTTGGTCGAGCCCAGGGACTTGGTGAGGATGTCCTGAATGCCCGCCGTCTCCACCACCGCGCGGACGGGGCCACCGGCGATCACGCCGGTGCCTTCCGAAGCCGGCTTGAGAAGCACCCGACCGGCGCCGAAGGTGCCCAGCACCTCGTGCGGGATGGACGTTCCCTTCACCGGCACCTGGACCATGTTCCGCTTGGCGATCTCGATCCCCTTGCGGATGGCGACGGGCACCTCTTTCGCCTTGCCGGCGCCGTAGCCCACGCGGCCGTTGCCGTCCCCGATCACCACCAGGGCGGAGAAGGAGAAGTTCTTGCCTCCCTTCACCACCTTGGTCACGCGGTTGATGTGCACGACCTGCTCGAAAAATTCGCTCTCGCGCTCGAAGTCCCTGGCCAAGCTCTTCTCCTTCGCTTTAGTCTAAAACTGCAAACCTTTTTCGCGGGCGCCCTCGGCCAACGCCTGGACACGGCCGTGGTAGACGTAGCCGCCGCGGTCGAAGACCACCTTCTCGACCCCGCGCTCCTTGGCGCGCGCCGCCATCAGCTCGCCCACCAGCTTCGCCGCCGCCTTGCCCGAGGTCGAGGTACCGACCTGCTCACGCACCGCGGCGTCGGAGGAGCTCGCCTGGGCCAGCGTCACGCCCTTGTCGTCGTCGATCAACTGCGCGTAGATGAAACGCAGGCTCTTGTAGACCGACAGACGCGGCCTCTCGGCGCTGCCCCGCACCCGCTTGCGAAGCCGCAGATGGGCCCGCTTGCGGCGCGCCTGCTTCGCCTTCATACGCTTGGTGATGTAGTCGCTCATATCCCGGTTCCCCTGCTTCGACGAAATTATTTGCCGCCGGCCTTGCCGACCTTGCGGCGCAGGATCTCGGTGGTGTACTTGATGCCCTTGCCCTTGTAAGGATCGGGCCGGCGCAGGCCGCGGATCTCGGCGGCCACCTGCCCCACCTTCTGGCGGTCGGCGCCGGTTACGGTCACCCGGTTGGCCTTGTCGATCTCGATCTTGATGCCCTCGGGAATGTCGTAGATCACCGGATGCGAGTAGCCGAGGGCGAACTGCACGTGGGTTCCCTTCACCTCGGCGCGGTAGCCCACGCCGACGATGTCGAGCTGCTTGCTGAAGCCGCCCGCGGCGCCGTTCACGGCGTTGGCGAGCAGGGCCCGCAACAGCCCGTGACGGGAGCGGTCCGGCCCAGTCTCGCCGGGACGGGTGATGTTGATCACGCCGTCCTGGATCTCGACGGGGAAACCGGGAAAGAGCCCCTGCTCGACCCGGCCCTTCGGGCCTTCGGCCACGAAGACCCCGTCGCGCACCTCGACCTTGGTCCCCTGCGGGATGGAAATCGGCATTCTTCCAATTCGCGACATAAGCGTCTCTCTTTCTCCTACCAGCGTCTACCAGATCTGGCAGAGAAGCTCGCCGCCCACCCGGCGCTCGCGCGCCTGGGCGTCGGTCAGGAGTCCCTGCGACGTCGAGACGATCCCGATGCCAAGGCCATTGCGCACCGGCTGGATCTCCTCCGCCTTGCGGTAAACCCGCCGGCCCGGCTTGCTCACCCGCTGCAGGTGAGAGATGGCCGGCACGCCCTCCGTGCTGTAGCGCAGGAAGATACGCAGCGTCCCTTGAGGCACCGCTTCGATCTCCCGAAAATTCTTGATGAAGCCCTCATCCTTGAGGAGCTTTGCGATCTCCACCTTCAGCCTGGAAACCGGAACGTCAAGCCGGTCGTGCTTGGCGATCTGCGCGTTGCGGATCCGAGTCAACAGGTCCGCGATCGGGTCGGTCATGCTCATGCTCTTCTCTCCTACCAGCTCGCCTTGATGACACCCGGCAGATATCCCTGCAGCGCCAGGTTCCGCAGATGGATGCGGCAGAGGCCGAACTTGCGGTAAAAGCCACGCGGCCTTCCGCACAGTTTGCAGCGATTGCGATGCCGCCCCTCGAACTTCAGCTTCTTGGACTCTTTTGCAATCTTCGCCGTAGTCGCCACGAAAGCCTCCTAGCGCGTGAACGGCATGCCGAGCTCGCGCAACAAATAGAGAGCGCGCTCGTCGTTACCGGCCGTCGTCACGATGGTGATGTTCATTCCCTTGGGTTTTTCCACCTTGTTGTAGTCGACCTCAGGGAAAATCAGGTGGTCGCGAATGCCCAGCGTGTAGTTGCCGCGACCGTCGAAGCTCTTGCTCGGAATACCGCGGAAGTCGCGGACGCGGGGAAGCGCGACGGCGATCAGCCGATCGAGAAACTCCCACATCCGGTCGCCCCGCAACGTCACCCGGCAGCCGATCGGCATGCCCTCGCGCAGCTTGAAGGCCGCGATGGACTTCTGGGCCTTGGTGATGGTCGGCTTCTGACCTGCCAGCGCCGCCAACTCCTCCACCGCGTCGTCCAGGATCTTGACGTTCTGGATCGCCTCGCCCATTCCCATGTTGAGGGAGATGCGCTCGACCCGGGGCACCGCCATGATGTTTTCGATGCCGAACTCCTTCTTCAGCTTCGGCACCACCTCTTCCTTGTACCGCAGCTTCAGCCGCGGCACGTAGCCTTCAGGAGTCGGCCGGCTGGGTCCCGAGGGGGCCGCCGCCTTGGGCTTGCCGCCGCCCTTGCCGTCCTTGCTCTTGCTCTTCGCTTCGTTTGCCATGTCAGACTCGCCTCATCATCTCTTTAGCTGAAGGTGGCGTCACAGTTCTTACACACCCGCACGCCCTTGCCGTCGTCGAGCCGTCTGCGACCCAGCCGGGAGGGCTTGCCGCACTCCGGGCAGATCACCTTCAGGTTCGAGATCTGGATCGGCGCCTCGCGCTCCAGGATGCCGCCCTGGATGCCCTTGTTCGGATTCGGCCGGGTGTGCCGCTTGATCATGTTCACGCGCTCGACGATGGCCTTGCCATCCGAGGCCAGGACCCGCAGCACCCGTCCATGGGCGCCCCGGTCCTTGCCCGTCGTGACGAGCACCTGGTCGTTCTTCTTGACGTTCACCTTCATTTTCAGATGACCTCCGGCGCCAGGGAGACGATCTTCATGAACCGCTTCTCGCGCAGCTCGCGCGCCACCGGACCGAAGACGCGGGTGCCGACCGGCTCGTTGGCGTCGTTGACCAGGACGGCGGAGTTGTTGTCGAAACGGATGTAGCTGCCGTCCTTACGCCGCTGCTCCTTGGCCGTCCGCACGATCACCGCCTTGACGACCTGCCCCTTCTTGACCGTGCCATCGGGCGCGGCCTCCTTCACCGAAGCGGTGATGACGTCGCCCAGCCGGCCGTACTGGCCCGCCGAGCCACCCCGCAGGTGGATGCAGGCGATCTTCTTGGCGCCCGAGTTGTCCGCCACGTCGAGAACAGTTCCCATCTGGATCATCGCCGTTATTCCTTAAATCAAGCCCACTACTCGGCCCGCTTCAAAATCTGGCGGACCCGCCAGCGCTTGGTCTTCGACAGCGGACGGCTGGAGACGATCTCCACCTCGTCGCCGACCTTGCACTTGTTTTCCTCGTCGTGGGCATGGAATTTCTTCGTCTTCTTCATATACCGGTGGTACAGCCGGTGCGTGGTCGACTCGTGCACCACCACGACCACCGTCTTGTCCATCTTGTTGCTCACCACGAGGCCCGTCTTGACCTGCTGCCGTCCCCTTGCCGGGGCTGCCGCGGTCGCGCCGTCGTTGGTGCTGTTCGAAGCCTTCGTCATCTCAGCGGTGTCCGCCATGTCGTCTCCCTACTTGCCTTGACCCGGTTGAACCGCCGCCCGCCCCGATGGACCCGATTGCCGGCGCTCGTGCAGAAGAGTCAGCACGCGGGCCAGATCCTTCCGCACCTGCCGGACGCGGTGCGGCTTCTCGAGCTGGCCGGTGACCTTCTGCAAGCGCAGGGCGAAGAGCTGCTCGGCGAGATCGCGCTCCTTGTCCTGCAGCTCTTCCGTCGTCTGTTCCCGCATCTGTGAAGCCTTCATCAGTCTTTACCTCATCTCATCGTCGCGCTTGATGAAGCGCGTCTTGATGCCCAGCTTGTGGGAGGCGAGGCGCATCGCGGCCTCCGCCACGTCGGCCGGCACTCCCTCGAGCTCGTAGAGGATGCGCGCCGGTTTCACCACGGCGACCCACTGCTCGGGTGGACCTTTGCCCTTGCCCATGCGGGTTTCGAGCGGCTTCTTGGTGATCGGCTTGTCGGGGAAGACGCGGATCCACACCTTGCCGCCGCGCTTGACGCTGCGGGAGATGGCGATACGAGCCGCCTCGATCTGCCGCGCCGTCACCCAGCCGCACTCCATGGCCTGCAAGGCGTAATCGCCGAAGGCGATGTAGTTGCCGCCCTTGGAGACGCCGCTGCGCCGGCCGCGCTGCTGCTTTCTGTACTTGACCTTCTTCGGCATCAACATGGCTGAATTCTCCAGGCCCTACGCCGTAGCGCGGCGGCCCTTCTCCTTGAGGAGATCTCCCTTGTAGACCCAGACCTTGACCCCGATGATGCCGTAGGTCGTCCGCGCCTCCGCCACACCGTAGTCGATGTCCGCCTTCAGCGTGTGGAGCGGCAGACGCCCCTCCTGGTACCACTCGGAACGGGCGATCTCGGCGCCGCCCAGGCGGCCGCCGACCATGATCTTCACTCCCTTGGCGCCGAAGCGGAAAGCCGATTCCATGGCCTTCTTCATCGCCCGGCGGAAGGAGACGCGCCGCTCGAGCTGGCCGGCGATGGACTCCGACACGAGCTGGGCGTCGAGCTCCGGCCGCTGGATCTCCTGAATGTTGATGTGGACCTCGCGGCCCATACCCTTCTGGAGATCGTCCCGCAGCTTGTCCACCTCGGCGCCCCGGCGGCCGATGATGATGCCCGGCCGCGAGGTGTAGATGGTGACGCGCAGCTTGTCGGCGGCCCGCTCGATGTCGATCTCCGACACTCCGGCGTGGCCCAGGCGAGCCTTGAGCTGGCGGCGCAGCTTCAGATCCTCGTGCAAGGTGGCGGCGTAGTTGGCCTCGCCGTACCAGCGCGAGTGCCAGGTCTTGTTGTAGACGAGCCGGAACCCATACGGGTGTGTTTTCTGACCCACAGTTCGTATCCTCTCAAGCTACTTCTTGCCGTCACCCTTGCGGGTGTCCAGCTTGATCGTGATGTGGCTCTGCCGCCGCAGGACACGGAACGCCCGGCCCATCGGTGCGGGACGGACCCGCTTTGCCATCGGCCCGCCGTCGACGAAGATCTCCTTGACGTACAAGCGGTCCACGTCGACGTGATCCTCGCGGTTCTCAGCATTGGCGATGGCCGACTTGAGGCACTTCTGCACGTGCCGGGCCGCCACCTTGTGGGTCACCGTCAACAGGTTGACCGCTTCCTGCACGGCTCTGCCCCGAATCAGATCGGCCACCAGACGCATTTTCTGCGCCGAGCCCGGGGCGTAGCGAAGTCGCGCTGTCACTTCCATGATCGCCTCCTCCGATGCCCGCCCCTACCGGGGACGGGCCCCTTTCTCGGCCTTCTTGCCGCTGTGCCCGCGAAAGGTGCGGGTCTGTGCGAACTCGCCGAGCTTGTGGCCCACCATGTTCTCGCTGAGGTACACCGGAATGAACTTCGTCCCGTTGTGCACCGCGATCGTGTGCCCGACCATCTCAGGAATGACCGTGGAGCGGCGCGACCAGGTCTTGATCACCCGCTTGTCACCCCGGTCGTTCATCGCCGTGAGCTTGGCGAGCAGGTGATCGTCGATGAAGTAGCCCTTCTTCAGTGAACGCGACATGGCCCGAGCTCCTTACTTCTGGTTCCGGCGGCGGACGATCTGGCTGTCCGTGCGCTTGTTGTTGCGTGTCTTGTAGCCCTTGGTCGGCACGCCCCAGGGAGTCGTAGGATGACGGCCGCCGGAGGTCTTGCCTTCGCCGCCGCCCATCGGATGGTCCACCGGGTTCATGGTGACGCCGCGGTTGTGCGGCTTCCAGCCCAGCCAGCGGTTGCGTCCGGCCTTGCCGATGGAGACGTTCTCATGCTCCAGGTTGCCCACCTGGCCGACCGTGGCGTAGCACTCGACGTGCACCTTGCGCACCTCGCCCGACGGCAGCTTGACCTGCGCCCAGGCACCGTCGCGCGCCATGAGCTGCGCCGCGCCGCCCGCGCTCCTCACCATCTGGCCGCCCTTGCCGATCTTGAGCTCGATGTTGTGGATCACCGTGCCCAGGGGGATGCGCTTGAGGGGCAAAGCGTTGCCGACGTTGACCTCGACGTTCTCGCCCGCCACCACCTCGGCACCCACCTTCAGACCATCGGGCCAGAGGATGTAGCGCTTCTCGCCGTCCGCGTAGTGCAGCAGCGCGATGCGGGCCGAGCGGTTGGGATCGTACTCGACGGTCGCCACCTTCGCGGGCACGCCGTGCTTGTCGCGCTTGAAATCGATGACCCGGTAGCGCTGCTTGTGACCGCCGCCGCGCCACCACGAGGTGAGCTGGCCGCTATTGTTGCGCCCGCCGCTCGAGTGCTTGCCCTTGGTGAGGGACTTCTCGGGCGTCGACCGGGTGAGCTCGTCGAACGTCAGGTGCGTCTGGAACCGGCTCGAAGAATTGATCGGCTTCCTTTGCTTCGTCGGCATCTCTTACATCCCCTCGAAGAACTCGATCGGCTTTTCGCCCGCAGCCAACCGCACGTAGGCCTTCTTCCAATCGGGACGACGTCCGCTGTAGCGGCCCTGGCGGCGAACCTTGCCGTGCACCATGGCGATGCGGACCTCGGCGACCTTGACCTTGAACTGGATCTCGACCGCGTGCTTGACCTGGATCTTGTTGGCGTTGCGCGCCACCTCGAAGGCGATGACGCCCTTGTCGTCGCGCAGCTCCGTCGACTTCTCGGTGATCAGCGGACGGCGGATGATTTCCTGGACTCTCATTTCGCCAGCACCTCCACCAGACGGTTGAGGGCGCCCTCGCTGAGCACCAGCGTCGAGCGGTCCACGACGTCGTAGACGGTCACCGCCAGCGCGTCCACCGTCTTGAGCGCCGGCGCGTTGCGCGAGGCCAGCGCCAGGTTGTGATTGTCGAGGCTGTCGACCAGCAGCGTCTTACCGCTGATGCCCAGGCCGCCCAGCCGCTTGAGGAGCTCGCCCGTCTTGTGGCTGCCGAGGTCGAAATCCTCCAGCACGACGATCGACTGCTCGGCCAGCTTGCGCGACAGCGCCGACTTGAGCGCGTTCTTCTTCTCCCGCCGCGACAGGTCCTTGGCGTGGCTGTGAGGAACGGGACCGTGGACCGTGCCGCCGCCCCGCCACTTGGGGTTGCGGATGTCCTTGGTGCGGGCACGTCCGGTGCCCTTCTGCCGCCACAGCTTGCGGCCGGAGCCGGAGACCTCGGAGCGGGTCTTGGTCGCGTGCGTGCCGCGCCGAAGGCCCGCGAGGTAGGCCTGGACCGCCTCATGGATCAGGTGCTGGTTGTACGGATACCCGAAGACCTCCTCGGGCAGCTCGATCTCCCGCACCTGCTTGTTGTCGAAGTTCTTGATCGCAATCTTCATATGGGTTATCCCCGTTTCGCCCGCCGGATCGCCAGATACCCGGTCTTGGGTCCCGGCACGGCGCCGCGCACGTAGATCAGGTTCTGCTCGACGTCGACCTTGACGATCAACAGGTTCTTGGTCGTCACGCGCGCGCCGCCCATCCGGCCGGCCATCCGCATGCCCTTCAGCACCCGCGAAGGGTAGGCGGAAGAGCCGATGGAGCCCGGCGCGCGGTGGAACATCGAGCCGTGGCCGCCCTGGCCGCCGCCGAAGTTGTGCCGCTTCATGACGCCCTGGAAACCTTTGCCCTTGCTGGTGCCGACGATGTCGACCCACTCTTTTTCCTGGAAGATGGAGACCTTCACCTCGTCGCCGGCGTTCATCTCCTCGCCCGGCGTCAGGTCGAACTCCTCCACCCTCCGCACCGGCGCGACACCGGCCTTCTTGAAGTGGCCCGCCTTCGGCTTGCTCACCTTCGCCGGGCGCTCCTCCACCAGGCCGATCTGGACCGCCTCATAGCCGTCCGACTTGGCCGTCTTGCGCTGCACTACGAGGCAGGGCCCGGCCTTGATCACCGTCACCGGGATCGCCGTCCCGTCCTCGACGAAGATCTGGGTCATGCCCACCTTGCGTCCCAAGATACCGTCCATCGCGAGCTCTCCTTGATGCCTCAAGTCCGGCGACTACTTGCCGAACGCCTTGATCTCGACGTCCACGCCCGCCGGAAGCTCCAGCTTCATCAGGGCGTCGACCGTCTGGCTGGTGGGCTCGAAGATGTCGAGCAGCCGCTTGTGGGTGCGGATCTCGAACTGCTCGCGCGACTTCTTGTCGACGTGCGGCGAGCGGTTCACGGTGTACCGCGAAATGTGGGTGGGCAAAGGGATCGGCCCCACCACCCGGGCACCGGTGCGCCGCGCGGTGTCCACGATCTCGTGCGTCGACGTATCCAGGATGCGGTAGTCGAACGCTTTCAAGCGGATTCGGATCTTCTCGTTGACCATGACCAATTGCCCCTTGTCTCTACTCGAAAAACTTCTAGGCGACGATCTCGGTGACGGTGCCGGCGCCGACCGTGCGGCCACCCTCGCGGATGGCGAAACGCACGCCCTTCTCCATGGCGATCGGAGCGATCAGCTCCACTTCCAGGTTCACGTTGTCACCCGGCATCACCATCTCCGTGCCGTCCGGAAGCTTCGCCACACCCGTCACGTCCGTTGTACGG
>Ga0134125_10000107_pt1 | contig 125479 bp, 100 predicted proteins | sample KB31751_FD_96464 | JGI IMG/M metagenome (GOLD analysis project Ga0134125, IMG submission 96464) | Terrestrial soil microbial communities with excess Nitrogen fertilizer from Kellogg Biological Station, Michigan, USA - KB3-175-1 | ecosystem: Environmental > Terrestrial > Soil > Unclassified ... | reverse complement strand
CTCAATTCGGCCACTTGCGTTTTGAACGGCACGCCCAGTGGGCCGGCTGTCTACTCGTTTACCGTCGGGGTGACGGACAGCGGCTCGCCGGCTCAGAACAGCTCGACGGCGTATTCGCTGACCATCCAGCAGGTCACGACCACGACGAGCTTGACGTCGTCGGTGAACCCGTCGGCTTTCAATTCGGCGACGTTGCTCACGGCAACGGTCTCGCCCGCGAGCGCGACGGGCAGCGTGACATTCCTCGATGGATCGACCGCACTCGGAAGCCCGGTCGCCCTGAACGCGAGCGCTGTTGCGTCGCTCAGCATCTCGTCGCTCGCTGTCGGCTCCCACGCGCTAACGGCTGTTTACGGAGGCAACACCAACGACGCGGGAAGTACCTCGTCGCCCGCGGTCACGCAGGTCGTCAGGAACAACACGTCCATCGTGTTGACGTCTTCGGCGAATCCGTCGCCGCAGGGCCAGAACGTTACTTTTACAGCTACGATGACGCCGGGCTCCGCCACGGGTACCGTCAACTTCACTGACAACGGAAACAGCATCGGGACCAGCACGATTTCGGGCGCGACGGGCGCGGCAACGCTGACGGTCAACTCGCTTACCGCCGGAGCGCACACGATCGCGGCGACGTATGGCGGCGATACCTCCGACTTCGGCAGCACGTCGAACTCGCTGAGTCAGACGATCAAGACGGTTACGACGACGACGCTCACTGTGGCGCCCACCAACTCGACGCTCGGGAGTCCGGTGACGCTCACGGCAACGATCGCACCGGCGTCATCCGGCCAGGTGACGTTCTACGACGGCGCAAATATTGTTGGCATCGAGCCGGTCTCGGGTGCGACGGCGACCCTGACGACCAAACTGCTGCCGGCGGGCGTTCACAAGCTTTCCGCTTTCTATACGGGCAGCGCCACAAGCTTTACGAGCACCGGGACATTCCCGTTTGCCGTGACTTCACTCGCGCAGAACGGATTTGCCCCCGGCGTGATTTACCCGAGCGGCGACTTGCTCGCGATCCAGACGATCGCCGCGGACTTCAACAACGACGGCATCGCCGACCTCGCCATCACCAACGGCGCGAATATTCCGGGAAGCGTGAGCATACTGCTGGGGAATGGAGACGGCACGTTCGGGACGGCTACGGCATTCACGGTCGCGGCGCAGGCGCACGGTGTCGCCGCCGGCGATTTCAACGGCGACGGCAGAACGGACCTGGCGGTTACGGATAACGGCTCCAGCCAGGTCAGCATCCTGCTCGGCAATGGCGACGGCAGCTTCCAGACGCACGTGGAGTATTCGACTGGCGGGACCAACCCGTCGGGGATCACGGTGACCGATGTCGATGGCGACGGAATCGCGGATCTCGCCATCGCCAACTTCGGCAGCGCGAACGTGGCCATCCTTTACGGAACGGGCGCCGGCACTTTCGGAACACCGAATCTGCTGACCGTCGGGACCAATCCGAACGGGATCGCCGCCGCCTATTTCAATGCTGATGGCGTGATCGATCTCGCGGTGGTGAATGAAGGCAGCGACACCGTTACCTTCATACCGGGCGTCGATGGCCACACATTCGGAGCCGCTACTCCATTCAGCACAAATGGCGCCGGCAGCGGACATCAGCCGCTCTCAGTCGCGGCTGCCGACGTAAACGGCGATGGCAAACTCGACATCATCACCGCCAACTCGGCTTCCGACACCGTCAGCGTACTGATCGGCAACGGATCGGGCGGCTTTGCGCAGGCTGCGCTTTACAGCACGGGCGCGGGGACTGGTCCAGGTTTCGTAGCCATCGGAGACTTCGATGGAGACGGGAACCCGGACATCGTCACGGCGAACGGGAATACCCCGGACGTCAGTGTGCTGCCCGGCAGCGCGGCGGGCGCGTTCGGGACGGCGACCAGCTACGGCACGGGAACCACCGGTACATCGAAAGGCTTCTCGGTGGCGGTCAGCGATTTCAATGGCGATGGCCGCAGCGATCTGGTGGTTTCGAACTTCAATAACAACACCATCAGCGTGCTGCTCGGGCTTGCGCATACAACGACGACGCTGACCTCGTCGGTGAACCCGACGACGTTCGGGGGAAGCACGACGTTCACGGCGACGGTGGCGCCGTCGATCGTGACGGGGAACGTCACCTTCTTCAGCGACAGCGTGCGGATCGGCAGCCCCGTAGCGGTTTCCGGCGGCACGGCGGGTCTGAGCTTCGCGGCACTCTCCGCTGGTCCGCACACGATCACCGCGGCTTACGGCGGTGACGTCCATAACGCCGCAAGCACGTCGGGTGGTGTGGCTCAAACGGTAAACAAGGCCACGACGACGACAACGCTGACCTCGACGCTGAATCCCTCAACGTTCGGCGCGTCCGTGAGGTTTACAGCGTCCGTTGCCGCGGGCGCTACGGGAACGGTGACCTTCCTCGATGGCGCGACCTCAATCGGGACGGGCACGCTGAGCGGCGGAAGCACCACGCTAACGATTTCCAACCTTTCGGTCGCGACGCACTCGATCACCGCGAGCTACCCAGGGGACACCAATTTCCTCGGCAGCACTTCCCTCCCGCTGAGCCAGATTGTCAACAAAACGCCCACGACCACGACTCTTACGGCCACGCCGAATACGTCGACGTTTGGGCAGTCCGTCACGCTCGCCGCGACGCTCGCGCCGACCACCGCGACAGGCACGGTGACTTTCCTCGACGGTACGGCGACGCTCGGTACGGGCACGCTGGCCAGCGGTGTGGCGACCCTCGACGTGTCGACGCTGGCGGTGGGGCAACATTCGCTGACCGTTTCCTATCCGGGCGACGGCAACGACCTCTCGAGCTCGTCCAACACGGTCAACCAGACTGTCAACAAGGCCTCAACGACGACTTCGCTCACGTCTTCCGCGAACCCATCAACGTTCGGTCAAAGCGTTACATTCACAGCTACCGTATCGTCGGCAACCGCGACGGGCACAGTCACTTTCCTTGATGGCACGACGCCTCTCGGGAGCCCTGCCCCGTTGAGCAACGGCACCGCGATTATCGCGACCGCGCTGCTTTCGGGCGGAACGCATTCCATTACGGCTTCGTATGGAGGCGATGGCAGCTTCACCAACAGCGTGTCGGCGGCACTCCCGCAGGTGGTGAATCCGAAGGCAACGACGACGAATCTGACCGTTGCGCCCAATCAGTCGACGCAGGGACAGACGGTGCTCCTGACCGCCACCATCTCGCAGCCGGGCGCAGGCGGCACGGTCACCTTTAAAGAAGGACCGACGATGCTCGGTACCGGCAACGTGGTCAGTGGCGTGGCGACATATTCAACGAACTTGCTCGCGATTGGCGCCCATACGCTCGAAGCCGATTACAGCGGCAACAGCGATTACGCCGCGAGCACATCGCAGCTAGTCAATGCGACTGTGCGGACGCCGACTACCCTGACGCTGAACTCGTCGATCACCGGTACCGCGACACTGGGCGCGCCTGTCAACCTCACCGCCATCGTAAGTTCCGGTGTGGCGACCGGCAACGTTGTGTTCTTCGACGGAGTGAATTTGTTGGGCACGGCCCCGCTTGCGGGCGGGCAGGCGTCGCTTACGACTCGCCTGCTGCCGTCGGGCTCCCGCGCCCTCAGCGCGTTTTACTCAGGGGACACGGCGTTCGGGGCTTCAAAGGGGAGCCTCGTGCAACCGGTGCGAAGTTTGCTGCAGAATGGGTTCGCGCCGGACGCAAGCTATACGGTCGCGCCGAATACGCCGGCCACGTCGGTCGCCGACTTCAACAGCGATGGCTTGCCCGATCTGGTCGTGGCCGGGTACGACGCTTCCGGCAATGGCAGCCTGAACATCCTCATCAACAATGGCGACGGCACATTCCAGAACGCGTTGTCGTATCCCGCCGGTAACGCGCCTGCAGCAATCGCCGCGGCTGATCTTGATGGTGATGGAGTTCCGGACGTCGTGACAGCGGCACCCACCTCGGGCACGCTGAATATCTTCCTCTCGAACAGCTCGGGAATTCCTGGCGGCGGAACTTCCGTGCCTGCTGTGCTAAATCCGCAGTCCGTCGTCATCGCGGACTTCAATGGCGACGGTATACCCGATCTCGCATCCGGCAACGGCGACGGCAGCGTCACGATCGCGCTCGGCGCGGGCGGCGGCGCGTTCCCGGTCTCCACAAGCTATTTCCCCGATGGACTCCCGGCGAATGTTCTGGCCGCCGATTTCAATCAGGACGGCATTGCCGATCTTGGGGTCACGGACTCGACCAGCTTCCGCGTGCTGCTCGGCGTTGGCGACGGCACGTTCTCTCTGTTCTCGACGACTCCTGTTGGGAATGCCCAGTCAGCCGCGGCAGGCGACCTCAACCACGATGGCATTCCGGACGTCGTGGTCACCGAAGGCAGCAGCGCCATCGTGCTGCTGGGCATGGGCGACGGTTCGTTCACGTCCGGAGGTTCGTACCCGGCGGGAAGCAACGCAGTGTCGGCCGTGTTCGGCGATTTCGACGGCGACGGCAATCAGGACTTCGCGGTGGGCGACGTCAACACCGGCACGCTGGATGTCTTTTACGGAAATGGCGCTGGGGGCGTCCGCGCCTCAACCGGCTTCCATGGAATGGTGGTCGGCCTTTCGGTGGCCGATTTTAACGGCGATGGACGCACCGACGTCGCGGCGGGCGACGGCACCAGCTCCGACGCGGCGATCTTCTTTGGCGCGCCGTCCGTGCCCGGAGTCTCATGCCCCCCGCAGACGCTGCCGGCGATCATCGGTTCCGCATACAGCCTGAACTGCGCCGCGTCGGGCGGACAGCAGCCATACACGTTCACGATTTCCTCCGGCTCGCTTCCTCCGGGGCTTTCGCTGGACAACGCGGCCGGCACGATCAGCGGAACGCCGAATACGCCGGGAACTTACGTGTTCGGGCTGCAGGCGCTGGACAGCCAGGTTCCGCCGCAGTCTGGTTCGCTCGCGGTCACAATCATCGAGACGACGCAGCTCTCGCTCGTCACATCGCCTCTGCCGGATGGCAATATCGCGATTCCCTACTCCCTCCTGTTGGTGGCGGGAGGCACCACTCCTTACACCTGCGCGATCACGAGCGGAGCGCTGCCCGGCGGTGTCAATCTGAATCCCTCGGCTTGCAGGCTCAGCGGCACGCCGGCTGCGCTGGGAACATTCAATTTCACGGTGTCGGCCGTCGACAGCGGCGCGCCGGCGCAGAGTGGGAACCAATCCTACTCGCTCTCGATTACGAAGGTCGCGAGCACCACGACGTTGTCGTCGGCGCAAAGCTCGTCTACTGTTGGGCAGACCGTGACGCTGAATGTGGCGATGAATCCCACCTCGGCTACGGGCAACATCACGATCCAGGATAACGGCGTGAACGTGGCTCTGGTGGCTATCAGCGGAGGAACGGCGCAGGCTCAACTCACCGGCGTGACGGTTGGCTCCCACCCCTACACGGCGGTTTATAACGGCGACGCAAATACTTTCGGAAGCACTTCGGCTGTAGTGACGCAGGTCGTGGACAAGATCGCCACCACGACCGGGCTGACTTCTTCGCCGAGCCAATCGAGCTTTGGCGATGCCGTCACGCTGAGAGCCACGGTCACGCCTCCCGGCGCCACTGGAAACGTGACGTTCAAAGACGGCGGGACGTCGCTCGGAACCGTCAGCGTGAACGGAAACGGCGTCGCGACTCTGCTGATTTCCAACTTCAGCGTCGGTCCCCACGCGCTTACCGCGACATATAACGGCGACGCGACACACGCGGTCAGTCCCGATGGATCGCTCACGCAGAACGTGAGCAAGGCCAGCAGCTCGACGGCTCTGACATCGTCGCTGAACCTGGCGCAATACGGCCAGACGGTTACTTTCACCGCGACCGTAACGCCTTCTGGCGCCACCGGAGCCGTCACGTTCACTGACGGCGCCACCAGCCTGCAGACAGTCAGCCTCGACGTCAATGGCGTCGCCACCTTCAGGACATCCACGCTGCCAGTAGGGCCTCACTCGGTCTCCGCGACCTACAACGGGGATGTCAACTACCTTGTGAGCGCATCGCCGGCGGTGAGCCAGACCATCGATCGGACGATCACGACAACAACTCTCACGTCGACGCCGAGCCCATCCACATTCGGCCAGCAGGTCACGCTGAGCATCAACGTCTCGCCCACGAGCGCGACCGGCACGGTTGACATCAACGACGGTTCTACTACGATCGGCGCCGCGATCTCTCTGGTGAACGGCGCGGCGACGTTCCGGATTTCGAATCTTCCGGTCGGTCAGCATTCGCTGACGGCCGTGTACAGCGGCGACACCAACGACGCGGCAAGCACGTCGACCGCCCTGACGCAGAATGTGGGCCTCGGCGCCACGACGACTGTCCTGAGTTCCTCGCTGAATCCCGCGCTGCCGGGCGATTCGGTCACCTTCACGGCGACGGTGCAGCCGGCGGGGGCGACGGGCACTGTTACGTTCAGCGACGGCGGCAGCCCGCTCGGACCGGCAGTGACCGCTGGCGGCGGGCAAGCCGCGTTCACGATTTCCACGCTCGCGCCAGGTCCGCACACGATCACGGCTTCGTATAGCGGCGATGGGAGCTACGCGGCGAGCGTTTCTTCGCTGATTCGCAACCAGCTCAATTTCCACAGCAACACGGCCGGTACGGTCGCCGATTCCAGCGGCCTTGGCACGGGCTTTACGACACGCCTGCCAGGGACCGGCGCCAGCTTCACCGGGGCAGATCCCAATCTCACGCTCAACACGGGCGCCGGAACACTCGGCCTGACCAGCACGGCCGCCGAACTGAACGGACAGGACAACCTCGACGTCGGCGAGTTCCTCGGCGTCCCGCTTTCTTCGTTCGGCGTGACCGGAAACGAAGACTTCTCGGTGATCGCGACCTTCAACGACTGGCACTACGCGCAGTCGATCGATAAGGTTGGCGTGTTCGTTGGATCGTCCAGTACGACCGCGTTCCGCGCCGGAGAGCTCAATTTCCCCCCGACGCCCTACGCTTTCACGGTTCAGACGGTGAACGGCCAGGACACCAACCTCCAAACGAGTACGGCGCCGGTTCCGTGGGAGGGCGACAACGTGACCCTGGCTCTCTCGCGCACAAACGGTGTATGGGCGATGTCGGTTCAGAATCTGACGAGCCCATCGAGGAGCGGTTCGGTGGCGGTCACGCAGCCCACCTATCTCAATGGCCTTTCAAACCTCGTTGCCGGTGTATTTGTGGCCAGTCCAGGGAGCAGCCCGAAGACTGAAACCATCAGCTCATTTGCGCTGGCTGTGCCGGTCGAAACGATTGGGACGCTCACGTCGACCACAATCCTGAGCTCGTCAGCTAATCCGTCCATCTCCGGCGATTCAATCACGTTGACCGCCAACGTGTCACCAGCCGCGGCTACGGGCACGGTCACATTCAAAGACGGCACGGGCACGATAGGCACGGGCAGCGTGAGCGGCGGCGTGGCCACTCTCGATATCTCGTCTCTGGCGTTTGGCCCGCATTCACTGACGGCTGTTTACTCCGGCGACAGCATCACCGCTGCCAGCACTTCGGCGGTATTGACCCAGACTGTCAATTTCACGACCCTCACGATCACCACCCCCACTCTCCCGTCCGGAACCGGGGGCCTCAGCTACGGACCGGTGACGATGCAAGCCGGCGGTGGCTCCGGAAGCTTCACCTGGTCCTCCACCACGCTGCCGCAGGGACTTACGCTGACGACGGGCGGCGTGCTGAGAGGCGTCAGCGCGATCGCATTTACCAGTCAGGTCACGATTACGGTAACCGACACGGTCAGCACCCTCACCGCGAATCACGTGTACACGCTGACGATCAACAATCCGCCGCCACCGCCGGTAAACAACGCACCACCACTGCAGCTCAGCGGACCATCGGATCTCGGTTCCGTCACGCCCGGCGGAGCGCTCTCCGGGAACTTCAGCGCCGCGGGAGGCACGCCGCCTTACACCTTCTCGACCACGGGCGGCGACGCCAGTTTCAGCGTCGACGCGAACGGCCATCTCAGCGGGTCGCCGGCTGCCGCCGGTAACGGGAGCGTCACGGTCAAGGTGACCGATTCGAAATTCGTCACGACGCAGGCCATCGCCGCCTATTCTGTTTTCGGCTTCGTGACGTCCGCGCTCCCGTCGGGCAAAGTTTCCGTAAACTATAGCGGCTCCATCGTTGCTGGCGGCGGCGCACCGCCGTACACTCTGGTGGCGACTGGCGTCCCGGCGGGACTTTCGTTCTCGGCCGGCACGCTCAGTGGCAAACCGCAAACCGCCGGCAATTTCTCGATGACCGTCCAGGCCAGCGATGGCAAGGGCCTCACGGTGAGCCGGAGCTTTACGATCGCGATCGGGCCTGCGCCGCCTCCGCCGTCGAATCCCACGCCGCTCGAAATCAGCACAACGTCGCTGCCGGCCGGCTCGGCCGGGCAGCCTTACTCGCGGGTCCTCGCGGCGAGCGGTGGATCCCCAGGATATACGTGGGCGCAGACCGGCGGGGCGCTGCCGAGCGGGTTGAGCCTCGATGGGAGCGGAAACGTGGCGGGCCTGCCCAGTGCGCCGGGTTCTTACTCCTTCGGCGTTCAGGTCGCCGACACGGCAGGTGGCAAGGTCATCGCGGCCGTTGCGCTCGATATCCTGCCCGCGTCCCTGCAGATCACGAGTGGCGCTACACTGCCGGCGGGCATGGTCACCGTGGATTATCCGGCGCAAACGCTTACCGCGAACGGCGGCGTTGCGCCCTACACCTTCACCATTGACGGAGCGCTGCCCGCCGGAATCAAGCTGACGAACGGCCAAATCGTGGGGACGCCGTCGGCGCAGGGCTCCTTCGGCTTCACCCTCAAGGTAGCCGACTCGGCGGCACCCGCCAATACGGCGACACTGGCCATGTCCCTCACGATCCGCCCGCGTGCGGCGGACCTGCTGCTTTCCACCGGCGCGGTCTCATTCTCGCTGGTCGCCGGATCGTCGGCAGTTCCGGAAGCGGCCGCCGTTACCGCGAGCTCGACGGACGTGAATCAGGTCCTGAATTTCACGGCCGCCGCCTCGGCCCCCTGGTTGAGTATCAATGCCGCCGCCAGCACCCCCGGCAGCATTTCCATCGGGCTCTCGAATGCGGCCCTGTCCCTGAACTCAGCCGGCTCGCCCTATTCCGGCAATGTCGTCGTGACCTGCAACTCAGGACCGTGCGCCGGAAAGTCGCAGTCCATCGGCGTGACGCTGGCGGTGACGGATGCCCCGCCGGAGTTGAGTGTCGATTCGGCTCTTTTCTCTTTCGTTTCAAACACGTCGAGCCCGCAGACTTCGTCAGCCTCTCTCGGAGTGAAGAATGCCGGCGGCGGTACACTCCAGATCAGCGGCATCTCTGCGGCGGACCCGTGGGTTTCCGTCGGGACATTCCCGGCCACTCTTTCCGCCGGGCCCGGGGCGACGGTCACGATCACGGCCAATCCGGGCAGCCTCGGCGCGGGATTCTACCTGAGTTCCGTCAATGTGTCGACTTCCGCCGGTAGTGCGTCGATACCGGTCAGCCTGCTGATCACCGCCAACTCGACGATGAATCTCGGTCCGTCGGGCGCGCAGTTCTCGATGACGCAGGGCGGGGCGCTGGGGAATCCGAACGGTTCGTTCCTCGTAAGCGTCAACAAGTCGACGCCGGTGACCTTCACCGCCACGGTGCTCCCGGGCGCTCCGTGGTTGCATGCGAGCACGGGTGGCGGGGCGGGCAGTTCCGGTCCGGGGGCCGTGACCTACTCGATCGATTCAAGCGTCGCGACTCTGGCGGCGGGGGCTTACTACGCAACGATCCGCGTCAATGCCGATGGAATCGTCAACGCGCCTCAGGATTATCAGGTGGTGCTCAACATCGCCCCCGCGTCCACGCCGGTGGCGCCGGATCCACAGCCCGCCGGGCTGCTCTTCCTGAGTGCAACCCCGGGTCCGCAGGCGCCGCAGTCTATCCAGGTTTATGCGAGCTCGACGACGCCCCTTGCCTACCAGGCTTCGGCGAGTATGAACGATGGCAGCGGCTGGCTTTCGATCGACGCGACGACCGGCTCGGCAATCGCCGGCACGCCAGGTGAGGTGCAGGTCTCCGTGAATTCCGCCAGTCTGAAGCCGGGAGTCTATCGCGGTACCGTGAGCTTCTCGTCGGGGTCGTCGGTGCGCAGCGTCAACGTGACGCTCGTCGTCGAAACGCCGCCCAATGCTTCCGCGACATCTTCTGCCGCGCCATCGGTCAGCGGGGCCGCGGTCAACCCTCTGACTCGCATGAAGCCGGCGGCGGATGGCCCCCTGTGCTCCGGCGCCACGCTGGTCGCCACGCAAACCGGGCTCGTCAGCAACTTCTCTGCGCCCGCCTCGTGGCCGACGCCACTGGCCATCAAACTGGTCGACAGCTGCGGCAGCCTGATCGGCAACGGACAGATTGTGGCGACGTTCTCGAACGGCGATCCGCCGCTCGCCCTGACGGCCGTAGATCCGGCGAACGGGCTTTACTCCGGCACATGGACGCCCCGCAAGACGGCATCCCAACTGACTATCGCGGCGCACGTCACAGCCCCGGGTTACGGGTCGGCCAGCGTGCAGATCGCGGGCAAGGTCACGCCGAACACGGCGCCCCAACTCGCGCCCAACGGCACTTTCGACGTGTTTCATCCCCAGGTCGGCGCGGGGCTCGGACCGGGGAACATCGTCCAGATCTATGGCTCGTCGCTGGCTTCGCAGACGATCGCGCCGCAGGTTCTGCCCCTGCCGGTCGAAGTGCAGGGAACACAGGTCCTGATCGGCGGCGTAGCGTCGCCGCTGTTCTATGTGAGCCCCGGCCAGGTGAACGCGCAGATTCCGTTCGAGCTCGCGGCCGGCAAGCAGTATCAGGTGATCGTCAGCGCGAATGGCGCGCTCACGACGCCGCAGCCGATCCAGTTGAATGCTGGAGCGCCTGCCATGCTGCAGTTCACCTCCGGGCTGATCGTCGCCCAACATCAGGATGGAACGCTGATCTCCGATACGGCGCCCGCGGCCTCCGGTGAATTCATCGTGCTCTACATGTCGGGTCTCGGGGCAACTGATATTACAGTGCCCAGCGGGCAGTCATCGCCTTCAAACCCGCCGGCGCTGGTGCTTGACACGCCCGTCCTGACGATGAATGGCAAGCCGGTGCCGATTCTGTTCGCCGGATTGACGCCGACCCTCGTCGGCCTTTACCAGATCAACCTGCAGGTCCCGTCCGATCTGCCGGACGGTTCCTACGATGTAGTCGTATCGCAGAGCGGCGTGGTCAGCAACACGACCTCGCTGCCCGTGAAAAAATAGCGCGCCGGATTTTCAGTGCGGAAGGAGGCAGTGTGATACGCTAGCCTGCGATCCGGAAGTCTCGCGCGGCCTTTTGGCATAGCAGAGTTTCGGTTGGGAGTGAAAACCGTGAAGCGAATTTCCATACGTGCCGGCGCCGGAATCCTCTGCTGCGCGGCGTTTGCCGGTCTTGCCGGGGCGCAGAGTAGCAGCCTTGAAGTGGTGCAGGTCCGGCCCAATTTCTATATGATCGGCGGGGCGGGCGCCAACATCGGCGTCAATATCGGCGGCGATGGCGTGGTGTTGGTCAATGCGGGGCAGGCGGCGGCCAGCGATCGGGTGCTCGCCGAGATCAAGAAGATCACACCGCTGCCGATCCGTTACGTGATCGACACCAACGCCGACTCGGATTTCGTCGCCGGCAACGCGAACCTGGCCAAAGCCGGCCAAACGATCTTCACGAATGCACTCGGTCAGGGCGGATTCAACAACGCCATGACCAATGGCGGCGCGGCGCAGATCCTCGCCCACGACAGCATCCTGAACCGCATGAGCGCGCCCACCGGCAAGACTTCGCCCTATCCAACGGCCGCCTGGCCTACCGAAGCGTTTTACAACGAGCGGTACACGCTGCGTATGAACGGCGAGGGGATCATCGTGACGCATCAGCCGGCGGCGCATAGCGCCGCGGATAGCTTCGTGCTCTTCCGCGGCTCCGATGTGGTCGCGGCGGGTGATGTGATCGACACCACGCGGTTCCCTGTTATCGATACGGAGAACGGCGGCACGATCCAGGGGGAGATCGATGCGCTCAACCAGCTGATTGAACTCGCGATTCCTCCGACGCCGTTCATCTACAAAGGTGTCGGGACCTACGTGATGCCGGGCCATGGCCACCTGTGCGAGCAGATGGAAATCGTCGACTACCGCGACATGGTCGTGACGATCCGCGACGTCGTGGCGGATCTGATGAAGCAGGGGAAAACGCTGGATCAGATCAAGGCCGCGCGTCCGGCGTTGCCTTATGAGAACCAGTACGGCGCGACCAGCGGCCCATGGACGACCAATATGTTCGTCGAGGCCATCTATAAGACTTTGTCCGCGAATGGGAAGAAGTAGTCACCGGAAAAGGTACAGGCATGACAAATCGTATTTCACTGACGCTGATGATCGCGGGCGCGCTGGCGGCGCAAACCGGACTTTACGCGCAAGGGCGCGGACGAGGCGGGGGAGGAGCGCCGCAGACCCCGAAAGCAGGCGCGCCGATCGATCTCACCGGATATTGGGTTTCCGTCGTCACTGAAGATTGGCGATATCGCATGGTGACGCCGGCGCCGGGCGATTACCAAGGTGTGCCGATGACGACCGCGGCCGTGAAGATCGCGGATGCATGGGATCCGAGCAAAGAGAAGACATCGCCGGATCAATGCAAGTCTTACGGGGCGCCCGCGATTTTGCGGGTTCCCGAGCGTCTGCACATCACATGGCAGGACGATAACACGCTGCGGCTCGAGACCGACGCGGGCAAGCAGGTGCGAGATTTCCATTTCGGCAACTGGAAGGCGCCGGCCGGGCCGGCAACATTGCAGGGCGATTCAACGGCTATGTGGGAGCGCGGCGGGCGCGGATCGCCCGGCGGAAGTTTGAAGGTCGACACCACGCACCTCAAGGCTGGCTTTCTGCGTAAGAATGGTATTCCTTACAGCGAGAATACGCAGCTTACGGAATATTACGACCTCGTGAAGGAGCGCAATGGCGACCAGTTACTCGTCGTCACGATCGTCACAACCGACCCGATGTATTTGCGCGAGCCCTTCATCATCAGCTCGCATTTCAAGAAGCAGGCGAGTGACGCCGGGTGGAACCCACAGGCGTGTTCGGCGATTTGGTAGAGAGGTAGCGAAGATGACTCGGAACAAAATTTACTTCACGCTCGCGATGCTGTTGACTGCGTCGTTTCCCGCGCTGGCGGAGATCGACCTCTCGGGCTCATGGACTTCCAAGAATCATGAGGATGCCATGGAGCGCGGCGCCGGCCCGAACCCCGATGACTGGGCGGGTCTTCCTTTCAATGAAGCCGGGCGGGAGAAGGCCCTCAGCTTCTCGCAATCGACGATCTCGATGCCGGAGCGCACCTGCTGGTTTCAGACGCAATGGCACGTGGCGGCGGGCCCGTTCAGCCTGAAAATCTGGAGCGAGACCGATCCGATCACCGGCAAGATCAACGCCTGGGTGCTGGGTGGTTGGGAAACGCGCGCGCCAATGACGATCTGGATGGATGGACGTCCCCACCCCGGCAAATATGCGCCGCACGATCAGACGGGCTTCACGACGGGTTCGTGGAATGGCGATGTGCTCACCGCGTACACGACGCACATCAAGACGGGCTATATGCGGCGCAACGGCGCGGCGTCGAGTGATGAGGCGACGATCACGACCACGTTCATCCGCCATGGCGATATGCTGACGCTGACGCTGGTGATGGAAGATCCTGTTTATTTGACCGAACCGTACATCCTGACTCGTTCCTATATGTCGACTCCGACGCCCGTGGCCGTTGCCGGCCCGCCGTGCATCATCGGTTTTGAGGGCGTCGAGTCGGGGCGTGTGCCGCACTATCTGCCAGGCAAGAATCCGTTCATGGATGAGATGGACCGGCTGTATCACATCCCGCGGGAAGCGGCGATGGGCGGCGCGGCGACGATGTATCCGGAGTTCCGCGACAAGATGAAGGACAAGTTCACCATTCCGGGCAAGTGCAAGATTAATTGCGGGGCGCCAGGGGGCGGACAGTAACCCTCGCAAACGCGAGTACTCCGCAATGGCTGCTACGCGTAGCGCATCAGCGCCTTGAACCCGTAGTCCATGTGCATCTGGATGTGGCAGTGGAATAGCGTCGGGCCGGGCTGATCCGCCGTGAAATCCACGCTGGCGCGGCCGAAGGTCGGCACGACCACCGTGTCCTTAATAATGCCTGCGGTCGGCTTCCCATAGATCTCCGCTATTTCGAGCTGGTGCCGATGAACGTGCAAGGGATGAGCGTCGTCCGTCCGATTGTGGAACGTGAGCCGGTAACGCGTGCCCTGCTTCAGCAGGAACTCCTGCTCGTGCGGATACTGCTTGCCGTTCACCGTGAAGCTGTTGAACCGGCCGGCGCCGCGCGGAACCTTCTCGAACAGCATGTCGATCTTCTCGGTGGGCGCCGGCCCTGACGGGGCTTTGCCGAAGATCGTATAGTCCCAGTTGGATTTCGGCGGCGCCACCCACTGCGGCGTCCGGCGCTGATTGGCGTATTCGATCACGACGCCGAGCCCCCCTTCGCGAACAGGGTCTTCCGGCGCGCCCATGATCCAGACACCCGGCTGATTCATCACCACCCATGCGTCGACGCGCTCGCCCGGACCGATCAGCAACACATCCACCGCCGCCGGCGTCGGGACGGGGTTACCATCCAGCGCGACCACATTGAACTTGTGCCCCGGCAGCGCGATGTGCCGGTTCTCGATCGCGCTCGCATTAAGGAAATGGAACAACACCCGCTCGCCCGATTTCACACGGATCGGATCGCCGCCGCCCAGTGTCTTCCCGTTGACGGAATAGACGTCCGACGCAACCTCGACGCCCACGGGGCGCGTATCCATGACGGCCGGTTTCTCCGGCTGCGGACCCGTCGAATCCAGATCATCGTTGTCCATCGCGGTGCTGGTGAAGTAGGGCTCCCAGTCGCGCAGCGCGAGATAATGCTCCTGATCGTAGCGGCCCGGGTTGTCCTTGCCTTCAACGACGAGGAAGCCGAACATGCCAGTGTAGCTGCCGCGATGGAGATCGTCCATCGACATCGTGTGGGTGTGGTACCAGCGGGTGCCGGCGGGTGTCGGCGTGAACTTATACTGGCGGCTGCCGTGCGGCGGAACGGCCGGGGTGCCTTCTTCCTCGGAGCCGTCCACGTCCGACGGGATGAGCAAGCCGTGGAAGTGCACGTACTCAGGCACGTCGGTTTCGTTGATCACGTTGATCGTCACGGGGACGCCTTCTTTCATGCGCAGCAGCGGCCCGGGCGAGGTCCCGTTGTAACCAATTGTGCTGATGATGCGATTCGGCGCGAGCTCGACGGTGACCGTGCCAATGCGCAGGGTGAAATCCGTTTTCGCGACGTTGTCGGTGACGGTGGGGTTCAGGAAGGATTGCGGTTGCTGGCCGACCAGCACTCCGCTGGCGGCTGCCGCTCCGGCGATTTTGAGGAAGTCGCGTCGCTGCATGGAAATCTCTCGATCATAGTATCGTTCGCGCGGCGCCATTGTGGTCTGATGTGCTCATGCGTTTTCTCGCGCCGTTCCTTTTCGCGGCCGTGTGCGGGGCGCAGGCAAATCTGAACGCCCGATTCCTGCTGAATACACACGACGCACTTCGCTGATTGCCATCCCCAGGAAATTTGCGTCTTGGAGGCCAAATCCAGCGTTCGAGATCATTCCTTCGACCATCGAAATCGCAGCCGAAGTCTCCGCGCTCAGCGCGTCTCCGCGCGACCCCTCCAATCGCGCGATCGTCAGTACCGCGCGCGTTCACGGGCTCAAGCTCATCACCTCCGGCGAACGCATCATTGACTCCGGTCTGGTCCCCGTCATTTCCTGAGCGCTTCTGCAACCGCGCCCCGGCGCGAGAGCGTTACAATAACAGCCGCTATGCTGTGCCCACGTCGTGAATTCCTCCGTGCTCTCGCCGGCGGAGCCGCTGCTTTATCGCTCTCCCCTGACGGTTTCGGCCAAACCGGGCCATCCGCGGCGAAGCTGACCGACAAAGTCACCCTGATCACAGGCGCGGGCAACAACATCGTTGCGCTCGCCGGCGATGGCGGATCGCTGCTGGTCGATTGCGGCGACGCCGCGCACGCTCCGGATGTACTGAAGCTGGCCGGTCCCGTAAAAACGGCTTTCAACACCCACTGGCATGTCGAATCTACCGGCGGAAACGACGCTATAGCGAAATCGGGCGCGAAGCTGGTCTCACACGTCGATACGAAACTCTGGATGACCCAGGAGATTATCCACGACTGGGAGAAGAAGACGTTTCCGCCGCGGGCCAAAGAAGCGCAGCCCACCGAGACCTTCTACACAACGGGCAAAATGACCTTCGGTGATGAGCCGATCGAATACGGCTTTATGCCGATGGCGCATACGGACGGCGATATTTACGTCCACTTTACGAAATCCAACATCCTGATGGCGGGCGATGCCGTGCAGCCGGGCCGCCTTCCGGTGCTCGACTGGGTCACCGACGGCTGGATTGGCGGCATGCAGGATGCGCACCGCACCCTTCTGCGTATTGCTGACGATTCCACGAAAATCGTGCCGGGCTCTGGCCCGGTGATGACGAAGGCGGATTTGCAGGCCAGCCTGGACACGGTCACCAAAATTCGCGAGCAACTCGTGAAGTTGATGAAGACAGGCAAGGGCGCGGCGGACATGATCGAGGCGAAGGCCGCGCAGGATTTCAAGCTGCCGGGCGACCAGGACGCCTTTTTGTATACCGCGTATCGCGGACTCTGGGCACATGCCCGCGAACTGGGCGGAATCGTCTAAAAGCCGCCGCAAAAGCATATAGAATATGGAGCAGCCGGTTTCGATAATGCGAACTCTATTAATGGCCGCGCTTGCAGCTACTGCCCTGATCGCCGCTCCCCAACAGTCCGCGCCCGCCGCGGCTCCCGCCGACACCAGCAAAGCTCTCGTCAACAAGTACTGCGTCACCTGCCACAACTCGAAGACGAAGATCGCCAATCTCACCTTCGATACGATGGACCTGGCCCATCCCGAGAAGAACGCCATTGTGTGGGAACGCGCCATCCGCAAGCTGCGTGGAGGCATGATGCCGCCGCCTGGCATGCCGAAACCGCCGCTCGAAGCAGTGAACGGGCTGGCGACGTATCTGGAAGACTCGCTCGATAAAGCCAGCGCGGCGAACTTCAACCCCGGCAGTGTCCGCATTCACCGTCTGAATCGCGCCGAATATTCGAATGTGCTGCGCGACATCTTCGGGATACAGGTGGACGCGGCGCCGCTGCTGCCCACCGACGACATCAGCGACGGCTTCGACAATATCGCCAGCGCGCTCAAAGTCTCGCCGTCGTTCCTCGAGCAATACATTATGGCCGCGCGGGCCGTCGCCAGGCAGGCCATCGGCACGCCGCTCACCAACAAAGACGTCAAGAGCACCCTGCGCGGAGTCGATGGAAGCGTCCCCTTACCTCCGGGCGCGCGCAATGGCATCACGGCGAAGTTCCTTGCGCCTTATGAAGGCGACTACGAGATTCGCGAACCTGGTAATCCGGCGGTCTTCACCATCGATGGGGCCCCTGTCAACACCAAAGGCCGCAATCACCTGAGCGCAGGCTTTCACGAGCTCGTGGCCGCCAATGAGCCCCACAGCTTTGTCGAGAGCGAGGGCGAACTCTTCGGATTTGTCCCCGGCGCGGCGGGCACCGGATACGCCAGCAATGGCATCGCCGGTGGAGGAGGCGGACGCGGTGGGCGCGGCGGTCCCGCGATCAATGTCGATGGACCCTTCAATCCAACCGGCAATCCGGTCGACACCGGGAGCCGGACCCGGATCTTCGTCTGCCGCGCGCCCGATCCGAAGGAAGAGACCGCCTGCGCGTCGCGCATCATGACGAACCTCGCGCGTAAAGCCTATCGCCGCCCAGTCACCGACAAAGACATGGCGCCACTCATGCAGTTTTACGCGGAAGGCCGCAAAGCCGGCTCGTTCGAGAACGGCATCGAGAATTCGATGGTGGCGATGCTGTCGAGCGCGAAATTCCTGTACCGGATCGAAGCGCCCCCGGCAACCGTCAAGGCCGGCACGATCTTCAAACTCAACAACACCGAGTTGGCTTCGCGCTTGTCATTCTTCCTGTGGAGCAGTATTCCGGACGATGAACTGCTCACCGCCGCCGATCAGGGAAAGCTCAGCGATCAGAAAATTCTCGAGCATCAGGTTCGGCGGATGCTCGCCGACCCGCGCGCCAAAGTTCTCACGACGAACTTCGCGTTCGAGTGGCTGAAGGTGCGGGATATGGCCGCGCTCGAGCCGGATCCTTACACCTATCCTTCCTTCGACGGTTCGCTGCGCACCGCGCTTCGGCGGGAGATGGAGCTCTTCGTCGATAGCATTTTCCGCGAAGATCACAGCGTTATCGATTTGCTCAGCGCCAACTACACGTTCGTGAACGAGCGGCTTGCCGCTCATTACGGGATCGAGAACATCCGCGGCGACCAGTTCCGGCGCGTGACCCTGACCGATCCGAACCGATTTGGGCTGCTCGGAAAGGGCGCGGTCCTCATGGTGACGGCGTATCCGAACCGGACCTCGCCGGTACTTCGCGGCTCGTACATCCTCGAGAACATCACAGGCACACCGCCTTCGCCGCCGCCACCGAACGTCGAAGCGTTCAAGGAGAACAAGGAAGGCGAAAAGCCGCACACCATCCGCGAGATCATGGAGGCACACCGCGCCAATCCGACGTGCAACGCCTGCCACGGCGTGATGGACCCGCTCGGCTTCTCGCTTGAAAACTTCGACACCATCGGGACTTATCGCACGGTGGACCGCTTCACCCGCACGAAGATCGACACCAGCGGGAAGCTGGTCGACGGCACGCCGGTCAACGGTCCGAGCGACCTGCGCAACGCGCTGCTGAAGCATCCCGAGCAGTTCGCGCAGACGCTGACGGAGAAGCTGATGACCTACGCGCTCGGCCGCGGTGTCGAGTATTACGACATGCCGGCCATCCGCCGCATCGTGCGCGACGTGAAGAAAGATAACTACAAGTTCTCGTCTATCGTGATGGGAATTATTTCCGCCCCGGAGTTCCAGTCAAGCATGGCGGAGCCGAATAAGGTCGAAACGAAATCGGAGCCGCGTCTGAATCCAGCAAATGCCACTGGCGGTAAGGAAATCGCAGCGAAGTAGGAGATCTACGAATGTTCAATACGAAGAAGCATTTGTCACGCCGCAGCGTTCTGCGCGGAGCCGGTGTGGCGCTCGGTCTGCCGCTGCTCGACGCGATGATTCCCGCCAGTACGGCTCTGGCGCAGACGGCGGCAAAGCCGTTGCCGCACCTGGGCTTCATCTATTTTCCGCACGGCGCCGTGCAGGCGAAGTGGACTCCGAACGGCGAAGGCACGATTGAATCTTTTAACGAAATTCTTGCGCCGCTCGAAAAGTACAAGTCGATGACGACGGTATTCAGCAACATCGACAACCAGGCGGCCGTGGGACCTGTCCACGCGCTCGCGCCGGGAACATGGCTCTCGTGTGTGCACCCGGCGATCAGCCAGGAAGCGCACGCGGGCACCACGGCGGACCAGATCGCCGCACAGCACATCGGTCAGGATACGCCGCTGCCCTCGCTCGAGGTGGCGGCAGACAGCAAGGGCGGGGGCGGTTTCTGCGACCGGGATTACGGATGTTCTTACGCCGGCACGATCTCGTTCCGCACGCCGACCACGCCGCTCCCCGTCGAGACCGATCCCCGCAAGCTCTTTATCCGGCTCTTTGGGCAGGGCGACAACGCCGACGAGCGCAGCCGCCTTGCCGGACAGTACAAGTCAATCCTCGATATGGCCTCCGCCGAAGCGAAGGACTTGTCGAAGACACTGGGGCCGTCAGACCGGGCGATGCTCTCCGACTATCTCGAAAGCGTCGATGAAATCGAGCGCCGCATCCAGAAAACGGAAGCGCGCGATCTGTCACACGTCACGATTCCGAATGCGCCGGGCGCCCAGCAGCTTCCGATCGACGGGCACCTGAAGCTGCTGCTTGATCTGATCGCGCTGGCGTATCAGGCCAATATGACGCGCGTCTTCTCGTTCATGGTGGCGGCGGAGGTCAGCGGCCAGACCTATCCCAACATCGGTGTGCCGGATGCCTTCCATCCGCTTTCGCATCACAACAACGAGCAGGCCAAGATGGACCGGCTGGCAAAGGTGCAGGCCTATCACACGTCGATCTTCGCCTACTTCCTCGACAAGCTTGCGAAGATGCCCGATGGAGACGGCACCATGCTCGACCACTCGATGTTCCTGTATGGCAGCAATATGGCGAACAGCAACGCGCACAACCACTACCCGATCCCTACCTCGGTGGTCGGCGGCTGGAAGGGCTTCAAGGGCGGCCAGCATCTCGTGATGCCCGAACACACGCCACTCGCCAACGTGCTGCTCACGTTCCTTGACAAAGCCGGCATCTCGCAGGACAAAATCGGCGATAGCACAGGCAAAATAACAGGGGTGTAAGCGTCATGAAAACTCTGATTTTCGCCACGGCGCTTGCTCTCCCGGTTTTTGCCGCCGAGATTCAGCCCGCGAACGCACCGGCAAAGCTCGTTGAAGCGATCAAAGGCGGGCAGCGTGTCGCCGCCATCGACATGATCGCGAAAAAGTCCGCCGACGTGAACGCCGCCGAGGCGGATGGCACCACTCCGCTGATCTGGGCCGCGAACCTGAACGACACCGATCTCGCGCTGCGCCTGATCAAAGCCGGCGCTAATGCGAAGTCGCATAACGCGCTCGGGTCCACCCCACTCGCCGAAGCCGCGCTCAATTCAAACACCCAGTTGATCAAGGCGCTGCTCGATGCTGGCGCGGATCCAAATTTCGCCGGCCCCGACGGACAGACCGCCCTGATGGTCATCGCGCGCGGTTCGAACGTGGCTGCCGCGAAGCTGCTGCTCGATAAAGGAGCGAACCCGAACGTCCGCGAAGGCCAGCGTGAACAGACCCCGCTCATGTGGGCCGCCGCCAACAGCCAGGGCGCGATGATGCGCGAGCTGCTCGCCCACGGCTCGGAAGTCGACGCGCGTTCCGCCGTCGACATGATGACCCCTCTGGTGAGTGGTGAGCCGCGCGCGCAACCGCGTCCGCCGGGCGGTGAGACGGCCATGCTCTTCGCTACGCGCGAAGGCTGCATGGAGTGCGTCAAAGCTCTGGTCGAAAAGGGCGCGAAGCTCGATCTGGCCGATCCGGAAGGTGTCACGCCGTTGATCACCGCCATCTTCAATACACGCTTCGACGTCGCGAAGTACCTCATCGAGAAGGGCGCGAACATCGACAAGTGGGATTGGTGGGGACGCAGTCCGCTCTATCTCGCGGTTGACTTCAACACGCTGCCGCATGGCGGGCGTCCGGACCAGCCCGCGCTCGACGACACGCTCCCGATCGACATCATCAAAATGCTGCTGGACCGCGGCGCCAATCCGAACCTGCAGTTGAAGCTTTTTCCGCCGTATCGCGCCACCGGCAATGATCGCGGACTCGACTCCATGATTAACGTGGGTTTCACACCGCTGTTGCGCGCGGCAAAGGCGTTCGACGCGCCAGCCATCAAGCTGCTGCTGGATCATGGCGCGATTGTCGACCTGCCCAGCGCGCAAGGCTGGACGCCGATGGTCGTGGCTTCCGGCGCCGGTTCGGTCGACGCCGATACGCGGGGTTACTTCACTACATCCGACGTGCAGGACCGGTCGATCGCCGCGCTGGATTTGATCCTCGCGCACGGCGGCGAGATTAACGGACGCGCCGGGCGGTTCCTGCAGGCGCCTCTGCATGGCGCCGCGTTCTGGGGCTGGAATAAGGTGGTCGAGCATCTGCTCGAAAAGGGCGCGGATATCAATCTCGCCGATAACCGCGGCTTCACAGCAGTCGATTACGCGATGGGGCGCGCGGGTGGGAACAGCCGCGGCGGGCAGCGCATCGATGTTCACAAGGACACGGCCGATCTGTTGATCGCGAAGGGCGGCAAGGCGGGTACGCCGATTCCGCAGCCAGGCGCAGGGCGCGGTAGCGGGCGCGCGGGGCGCTAGAAATCCACTTTCGTTTCTGACGTAGTTTGGAGCGCGGACGATCGTTTGTCGTCCGCGTTTGTCTTTTTTCGCGCGGGGCACAAACAGCGATGGCCCACGCTACATTGATCGCTTGTTATAACCTGAGCGGACAGGAGAAAGCCTTTGAAGACCATAATCTCCGGCATTGCCGCCATTTCGATCGCGATGGCCCTCCTTGCGCAGCAACGCCCGGCAGGCCCTTACACGGACGCGCAGGCTGCAGCCGGTCGGCAGGCCTACCAGGCTAACTGTGCGTCGTGTCACGCGGCCGATCTTTCGGGACGCGAGGGTCCGCAGCTCGCAGGCTCGAACTTCATGAGCCAATGGGGAGACAAGACCGCCGGCGAGCTCGTGAGCTATTTGCGTTCGGCAATGCCTCCCGGCGGGCTTGCGGGCTCGCTGCCTGACGCAACCTATCTTAACCTCGCGGCCTTCATCCTGAATTCGAACAGCGCGTCAGCGGGCGCGCAGGCATTGGCCGCGGGCTCCCGGGTCACGATCCGCAGCGTGGCTTCGGGCCAGCGGGCCGTGCCGCCGACCCCGGAGATCGCGCCGGCCCCCACCGAAACTCCGCGAGGCCTCACGGTCGCAGGCATGGTGAAGAACTTCGTCCCGGTCACCGATGCGATGCTGAAGAACCCGGATCCGGGGGACTGGCTGATGATCCGGCGCGATTATAAGGCGACATCGTACAGTCCGCTCAACCAGATCACGACGAAGAACGTCGCCGACCTTCATCTGGCCTGGAGCTGGGCCATGCAGGAAGGCGCGAGCAATGGCAATCAGCCCGCGCCAATCGTGCATAACGGCGTGCTTTATGTGAACAACGCGTCGATGGTGCTGCAGGCCATCGACGCGAAGACGGGCGAGCTGATTTGGGAGAACCGCTACGGCTCGGTCCCGAACGCGCCCGCGATCCGCGGGATGGCGATCTACAACGACAAAGTCTACGTCGCAACCGTCGAGGCACACCTGCTGGCCTTCGACGCGCGCACCGGCAAGCAGATCTGGAACACCACCATCGGGGATCGTTCGAAGGGCGAGTTTCTGACGTCGAGCGGTCCGCTGGCTGTTAAAGGCAAGCTGATTCAGGGGCTCGGCCGCGACTCCTGCGCGGTGTATCGCGACGAGAAGTGCTTCATCAGCGCGTATGACGCGAAGACCGGCACGGAAGCGTGGCGCTTCCGCACTGTCGCGCTCGACGGTGAACCCGGCGGTGACACGTGGGGCGGACTCGCGAACACATTCCGCGCCGGTGTCGAATCCTGGATCACCGGCAGCTACGATCCGGATCTGAATATCACCTATTGGGGCACCGCGCAGGCGAAGCCGTGGATGCGTGTGAGCCGTGGGACCGGCGCGGGCGCGACGCTCTACGCGAATTCGACCCTCGCGCTTGATGCCGACACCGGCAAGCTGAAGTGGTTCCACAGTTACGCGCCCGGCGAGACGCTCGACCTCGACGAAGTCTTCGAGCGGGTTCTCGTCGACGATCAGGGACAGCACCTGGTTTTCAGCGCGGGTAAGGCGGGGATTCTCTGGAAGCTCGACCGCACCAACGGAAAATATCTGGGCCACAAGGAGATGGTTTATCAGAACGTCTACGACTCGATCGATCCGCGGACTGGCATGCCGCACTACCGCAACGATATCGTCGAGCAGCGTATCGGCGAGTGGGTGTCGGCGTGTCCGTCGACTGAAGGCGGCAAGAACTGGCCGGCGATGTCGTACTACCCGCCGGCGAACCGGCTAATCATCCCGATGTCCCAGAGTTGCCTCGACATGAATGGGCAGGCCATCGATAAGGTGGCTGGGGGCGGCAGCGGCAATGGCGCGCTGCGGCGCTTTTTCGAGATGCCTGGGGCAGAAGGACACATCGGCAAGCTGGCGGCGTACGACGTCCGCACGATGAAGGAGCTGTGGAAGTACGAACAGCGCGCGCCGTTCCTGACGGGCGCAGTGACGACGGCTGGTGGCGTCGCGTTCATCGGCGATCTGGATCGCATGTTCCGCGCGTTCGATGTGGCGACCGGGCGCATCCTCTGGGAGACGCGCCTTCCGGCGCCGGTGCAGGGCTTCCCGGTTACGTTCACCGCGGGGGGCAAGCAGTACGTCGCGGTGACGACGGCGAATGGCGGCGGGAGTCCCCGCAACGTGCCGGTAGTGGTCGCGCCGGAGTTGCGGTATCCGGCGAGTGGCAACGGCCTCTACGTGTTCGCGCTGCCCGACCGCAAGTAGCGATTACTCGGGCGCAGGATTGAAGCGGTAGTGGACGATGACGTCCATCGGGACGTTGCGATCGCCGGAGCGCGCCGGCTGCCATGCAATGGAACGCACCCTCTCGGCGGCCAGCGGGCCGAACTCGGTTCCCGCGCCCTGGGTTACCTCGGCATCTCGAACCATGCCGGTATCATCAATGGAGGCCTCTACGTCGACGCGGACCTCGTCATCGAGATCGCGGCTCACCTGCGCGGGTATCGGAGGCACGAGGTTTGCGGCCGGGCGCGGCGAAACGGTGTCGTTGTGGTGGCGGAGCCGCCCGAGGAACGGCACATGTCCGGCGACACGCCCGGCGACGCGCTTCAGCATTGGTCCTTCTTTCGGCTCGACGTTGATGTCGACCGTGATGCGGCGTCCCTTGACGGCTGGGGTGGGCGCCGGAGCGGGGGAAGAGATTGCTGCTGCCGGAGCTGCCGGTGGAGGCGGAGACGTATCACGGGTCACGGGGACAAGAGGTTCCACGGACGCCGGCGGCGGCAACAGTGGCAAAGGCGTCACCGCCTGAGGCTTGCGCGCCAGGGCCGCGCCGGTCGCGATGTCATCCGATTGCGTATCATCGAAGTCGGCTGGCGGCGCTTCCAGAGTGGGCTGAGATGCCTCGGAAAAAGGCGAGATCGCGGAGCCCCCGAACTCGGTTCGCGGCACAGACATCGGACTGACCGGGACGGCGAGCCGATTATTGCTCTGATGGAAAGCCGAGAGCGCGGCAAACGTGAGAATGCTGCCCGCGAGACCGCCGGCGAGCCCGACAAGCCATGCGGGACGGGCTCTGAAAATTCGGGCAGGCATTCGCGGTGGCAGGGCTGGAACGGACTCATCAATCTCGATCGGTCCCTGCGCGCGCAGCAGCCCGGCATCGAACGGAAACATCAGTTTTGTCCGGCTGCGATCGATATCGCCCCCTTCCCGGAAAAAGATCCCGGCGCTCGGCTCCGTGGGCTCGGTCATGCGGATCGCGAGTGCGATCCCGGGGCCTCCGGAAAATGCTTCCGTCAGCAGGGCGAAGTCGCTTTGATCGAGAAACAGACCGGGGCGCAGATGGGTGCGGAAAAATCCAATTGGCCGAAGACCCTCGCGGCGGGCGAGACTGCGGATGCGGCGCTCAAAGCCGCGGCGTTCACTGAGGCTGAGATCGTAGGGTGCGCCGCGGTAATGTTTGCTGCGGATGAATTCAAAACCGTCGATTTCGACGCTGTTGCCTTGGAGGACACGCCCATAAAGGATTCCGCCGTGTTCCTCGGCCGGCTTCATGCGCGGACTTTGAAGCTGCTCGGAAAGTCGTTCGACAACGTCGAGCGCGAGATGGACGGTGAAGGAACTCACCTGCCAGCGATAGAACTCTCGTGCGGGCATGTGCGGAGTGCCAGCAATTGGACAACCACGCCTGATGCCGGAAGTAAACAGGTTGTTGTTGACAGACGAAGAACTGTGATGTATTAGTCAGTGGACCATTCGTTATGACGAAACACGAACGTACAGGCTTGGCGGCGCGACCCCGGATGTCACCCGCGGCTTTTCTCGATCAGGCAAAACGGAGCAGCGCGCTGTGCGCCGGGATTTCCGTCATCGCGCTCGCTTCCGTCGCGCTCGCTCAAACCACACCGGCGCAAAAGCCCTTGATGGCCGAGCAGGTCTTCAAGAATGTCAAGGCGCTGAAGGGAATCCCGGTCGACGACTTCATGGAGACGATGGGGCTCATCTCCGCCGCGCTTTCGTATGACTGCTCGGATTGCCATACGGGCGCCGGCACCGACAAGGTGAACTGGGCCGCGGACACGCCGCGAAAAGTGGTCGCGCGCACGATGGTCACGATGGTCGCGAACATCAACAAGAACAACTTCGGTGGCCGCAACATGGTCACGTGCTGGACGTGCCATCGCAACCGCGACCGCCCGCTTTCCACACCGACTTTCGAGACCATCTACGGCGAGCCGTCACTGGTGGCAGACGACGTGGTTCAAAGCACTCCCGGACTGCCTTCGCCGGAATCGATCCTCGATAAATACATCGCGGCAGTTGGCGGAGCGCAGCGCCTCGCGGGCCTGACGAGCATCGACGCGACGGGGACCAGCGCGGGATTCGGCGGATTCGGTGGCGGTGGCGCGGCAGAGATCGTGTCCAAAGCGCCGGACCAGCACTCGACGATCATCCTGTTCAAGGCCGAGACTGGCCGCGGTGACCAGGTTCGCTCGTACGACGGTAAGACGGGCTGGGTGCGCACGCCGCTGAACATTCTCGGGGAATACCAGTTGCAGGGCGGCGATTTGGATGGAGCGCGATTTGATGCCCAGTTGGCTTTTCCGGGGCAGATCAAGCAGATTCTGACGAATCTGAAGACGGGTCCGCCAGTCAGGATCAGTGAATTGGGGATGTCGCAGAGCCAGGCAGCCGTGCTGAAGCAGACGACGGGAAAAAGTTATTTGACCGACGTCGTGCAGGGCAACGGCCCGCGGGGATTGCTGGTGACGCTTTACTTCGATCGCGATACAGGTCTGCTGGTGCGCGAGCTGCGCTATAGCGAGACGCCGATCGGGCGGGTGCCGACGCAGACGGATTTCTCAGACTATCGCGACGTGAATGGAATCAAGTTCCCGTTCAAGATGGCGTATGTGTGGCTGGATGGGCGCGATTCAATCGTGCTGAGCGATATCAAGACGAACGTGCCGGTGGATGAGGCGAAGTTCGGGAGGCCGCCCGCAAGGACGAAGTAATGGTGGCGGAAGAGGGGGTCGAACCCTCACGAAGAGTGAACTTCGCCAGATTTTGAGTCTGGTGCGTCTGCCAGTTCCGCCATTCCGCCACGGAAGGGCTGCTCCAAGCGAACTCTTTCAGTCTAGCCCAGCTTTGATTCCGTCCGCAGACGGAATGCGATGCGGATGGCAATCGGGCTTACAAGCGCCGTCACCACCGCGACTGCCACAACCACAGCGAAAATGCCGGTGCGGATAACCCCCATCGTCAACCCGAGTTGAGCGACGACCATCGTGACCTCGCCGCGCGGGATCATGCCGGCGCCGACACACAGTGCCTCACGTGCTCCAAGCGGGAGGGCGCCCAATCCGCAGCCACCCGCCTTGCCAGCAAGCGCCGCGCACAGAAGCACGGCTGCAAGGGCAATCATCGCCGGGGATGTCAGGGCACGAATATCGACACGGAGTCCGATTCCGACGAGAAAAAACGGAACGAGCAACTCGGTCGCGCCATGGACCAGCGTTCTGACCCGTGGTCCCGCAGTCTCGGCGAGCGCCATTCCCGCGAGAAAGGCTCCGACAATGGCAGCGATGCCGGTATACGTCGATAGCAGCGCCAGCGCGAAGAGCAGCACGATCGAGAGCGCGAACTCGGCTTCGGCGGCGCGCATGCCCGCGCCGAGACGGGGAATGACGTGCTGCATTGCCCGGGTGCCCCACGCGCCGACGATGGCGATGAAAGCACAGGAAAATACGACCGTCGAGAGAATCTCAACCCAGTTGACCGTGCCTCGCGCAATGCCGCTCACGACGGAAAGCACGAGCAGTCCGCAGACATCGTCGATAACCGCGGCCGCGAGGATTACGCGGCTGGCGCGACGGTCGAGGAGTCCGCGGCGTGAGAGGATTTCGGCGCTGAGTCCCGCGCTCGTCGCGGCGAGGGAGGCCGCGACGAAGGCAGCTTCAATGGAGCGGATGTTCCAGAACCACAGCACTGCCCAGGCGAATGCAAAAGACAACGTCACGCCGCCTGCGGCCACGAGGGCTGCGCGCGCGCCAATCTTCACGAGTTCCGACGATTTGATCTCGAGGCCGACGCGGAAGAGGAGGAACATGACCCCAAGATCCGCAAGAGAGAGGACGACGCCTTCGGGGCGCACCCATGCCAGCAAGCTGGGGCCGATAACAATCCCGGCGATAATTTCGCCGACGATTCCGGGTTGATTCAAATGCTCGAAGAGTTCGGCAAGAAGCTTTGCCGTACCGAACACGACGAGCATCAGGAGGGGCAGTGGCATCTTCGACGAAAAGCTTACCGCATGAATTCGTCAGGATGGTCATGAAGCTCGGAGACGGGCCCGCCTGGCGGTCTGATTTCCTCGCTGATGGCATCCACGGGCCGCACACTGGAAAAAGGGCAAGCCTGCGGGCCTGCCCTTTCTCTGGCGGAGCCGTAGGGCTACTTCAGCGGCCCGAGGAGCGCCACGATTCCCAGGGTGAAGGTATTCATGTCCTTCGACAGCGGCCGTCCGGCGCCCCGATTGAAGTAGGGCTGGTCGGTCGCGTCATGGCGGTACTCGATGCGCGTGATCAGATGATCGTTGTACTTGTACTCGCCCGTCAGCGTGCCTTCTTTCAGGACCTGCTTCACGCCGGTGTTGAAGCCGGTCTTGTCGTTATAGAACTCGGCGCGTCCCGCGATGGAAAAGTGACCGTTCAGATGCCAGATGCCGGCGCCTGCCAGGCCATACCAGTCGTCGTAGCCTCCGCCGAAGGCATGATTGTCGCGGCCGTAGTCGCCGTTGATGTAGAAGTTGAACTTCGTGCTGGGCGTCAGCAGAATCGTGGAGTCGAGCAGGTTGCGCACGCCCGCCGTGGTGCCGGCATGGTTGGGTCCGACATAGTAGTTAACGGACCAGGTGTACTTCGGCATCGTCAGTACCGAAGTGATGCCAGCATTCTTGAAGTCGTTGTTGCCCCACATGGTGTTCCATGCGTTCACTTCCTGCACGCCTAACGTCCAGACTTTGGTCACAGGGACATTCATACGGACGCCCATGTGGTAGTAAGGAATCGCCAGCGCGAACAGCAGCGAGCGGGTGTAGTTCCAGTTGGAGCTGGACTCAATGACTTCGGCGCCGGCCGAGGTCACGAACTGGCCGAAGTCGATTTCCGTGCCGTGCATCTTCGGGGGTTTCAGGATGACATACATCTGCTCGAAGTAGCGGAGCGCCTGATGTTCCTGGGCAGCAGGGTCGAAGGCATGGATCTGGCGCATCGTCTCGCCGAATCCCGTGTCGAGGTGGATCCCGAGGACTTTGTCCGACTTGTCGAGCGTAAATTTGATCAGGCTGAGCTCGGCCTGGCCGTAGTTCATGTTGAAATTCTGCAGCTGGTTGTTGATGGGCGAGGGATGATTCCAGTTCGCGGTGACGTAGCCGTCGGCCAATCCGCTGAAGGCCCAGCCATTGTATTTGGGCGGTGCTGCGGGGGGAGTGGCATCGGCGGGAGCGGCTGGCCCGGGTCCGGCTTGATCGGGTCCATCTATCGCGGCATCGACCGGCTGCGCGGTATCGATATCTGCTGCCCAAGCGGATAAAGCCAGAGCCAGTATACAGATCGGTAAACGCATCAGTTATTCTCCTCAGAATAAGTAAAAATGATACGGATAGTGCGTTACTTTTGCGGTGGTGAATGTTCAGTTTACGTGTCAGCGAGCAGCCGGAGGAAATAGATTCTTTGAATGGAGGCTATAGCGGAAATGGAGTGGGCGGCGATTTTGGCAATGAAAACATGAGCTTAGAGACTATCGCTGCCCGGCGGGCTTCTGATTTTCGCAGAGGCGGTTCAGTCGCGGCTGATTACTATTTTGCCGTTTGATTCCCATGCCACGATGGCAGACCCGTCCGGAAGGCCGGCGATGGCGGGAAACTCTCCGTTGTCCGCAAGCTTACTGGTCTTGCCTTCGCCCCAGAGTGTGAGGCCCGCCCCGGCGGACCAGACCACCGAGACTTTCCCAACGCCCGCGGCGATTGCGACGTCCTTGCCCGTGCCAAGCTTCTGCTCGGGCTTGCCCGGGGAATCCAGATAGACGTTTTCGCCACGACGCCACGCGGTGAAGAGACGGTCGCCAGAGAACGCGATGCCGCCGCCATCCATTGGGCATGCATTGAGCTGCCAGGTGCCGGACCCGAGTTTTTCCGGTGCGCCGAACCTGAGACCGTCGCGGGAACGGGCCAGGTACATGTCACGCGCTCCGGCGAGAGAGTTTCTCCAGATGACCGAAATCTCGCCCGAGGCGCCGATTGCGACCGAAGGATGGCAGCACTCGCAGATGGAGCCGGAGGGCGACTGATAGATGAGAACATTCTTCGACCACGTGGCCCCATGATCGGTGGAGAGCGCCCCATAGAGCTTCGTGCCGTTGCCGCTTCGTTTATCCAGCCAGGCCGCAAAGAGGGCGCCCCGTAAGCCGGCGGCAAGGGAATGTAGACCTTCCGTCGGCGCGCCGGGAACATCGTTCACCACGACGCCTTTCAGCCAGGTTTTGCCGCCATCGAGTGAGCGCCACGCGGTGAGGTCGCCGTCGCTGGGCAATCCGTGCGCGTGCTGCTCGTGGCTCAGCGTGCGGCCGGTGACCGCACTGACGACGATCGTGTTGCCGGCGATCGCGATACGAGGTCCACGATGGCGGTTCAGCGGGACGACCGCGGCCTCCGTCACCTTGACCGGCGACGAAAAAGTTTTGCCGGAGTCATGCGATGCGGCGAAGTAGATGGCGTTGCCAGCTCCAAATACGAGAGCGACCGTCGAACCGTTCACGGCTAGCTGCGGCTCGCGCACGGGCTCGGATCCTATGGGGCCGAGACTGACTGCGAGCATCGTCGTGAGAAGAGAGAGGATCATGAGGGCTCCTTAAAAGGCCAGGCGTGCCGCGAACTGAAACGTCCGCGGGTCCGAGACAGCAGTGATTTGGCGAAACGCAGATGCCGGGGTTGAAGGATATGGTCCGCTGCCGAAGGCGCCGTTAAGCGTGACGCCGTTGACGTGGTTGAAAACGTTGAATGCCTCGGCAATCAGGTCGAGACCGATCCGCTCATGGAGCTGAAAGTGGCGGCTGAGGCGGGCGTTGGCGTTGAGGAAATCGAATCCACTGCCCGCGTTACAGTTGATGAAGACGCCGCCGATGGTGGGCCGTGCGGCAGTGCCCTGAATGGTGCTCGCCCCTGTCATGATGTTGAAGGGCAACGCGGAGTAGTACTGGAGCATGCCGCTTAACTGGAATCCATGGCTGAGATGCTCCCAGGCGGTGTGGCCGGGCGCGAGTGAAGTGTGAATGGCTCCATCGAAGACGAGGCGATGACGCTGGTCGTCATCGGACCGGCCGTAATCCCTCCAAAGGTTGAAGTTGTCGATGGGAGAGCTGAAGAAGAACTCGCCGACGTTGTCGAGGGCTTTCGAATAGGTGTACGAAATACGGAGGTTTCCCCAGCGAACTGGCCGCTGCAGATATGAAATGTGCAGGCCATCGTAGTGGGAATCCGCGAGTGAAGAATATTGGCTGTCGTTCCCGAAGGTGGGGTTCGGGCGGCAGCCGTTGTTATTGCCGGCGGGCACACACATGGGGACGTTCTGGTTGACCGAGACGATCAGGTGCAGTCCACGCACCCGTTCGTAGCCGATGTCGAGTGTGCCGCTCGCGCCGACCTGTTGCTCGATCTCGAAGCTGCCCTGCTCGGAATAGGCATTTTGCATGTGGCGATCCATAGTGGAGAAGTTGAAGAGAACGTCTGGCGGCAGGGTAAAGCTGTTGAGGACGTCGGGGAATACGGGCGCGCCGGCCTGTCCCGGTGAGAGGCTGATGCTGATCTGGCTCAGGCGCGTCGGGTCGGCAGTGTTGCCGGCCGAAAGAAGCGCGTTCGCGAGGGCGCGGAGCGGGATGCGGTCGTAAAACAATCCATAGCTGCCGCGGATCACGGTGGTGCGAGAGGCAAACGGAGACCACGCGAAGCCCGCGCGGGGCGAGATGTTGTTCGTGTCCGTCGCGATGGATTTGAGGAACTGGAGATCGTAGCGGAGGCCGATATTGAGGGTGAGGCGTGGGTTCGGCTTCCATTCGTCCTGCGCGAAGAATCCGGCATTCGGATTTGTCTGCGAGATGACGGAGTTGTTGAAGGTCTGGGTGAATCCGGCGTTGTTGTACGTGCCGGCGAGGAAGCTCGCGAGGGAAAAGAACGTATAGCTGCCGCGGAAAGACCGCGGGTAAGTGATCGTGTCGTCGTTATAAAGGAAGTCGACGCCAGTACGAATGGCGTGGGCGCCGTGCTGCCACGAAAGATTGTCGGCGAGCTCGTAGAGATTGTTGGAGCGACCGGTGGGGGATCCGGAGAGAGTTCCAAAGGAGGCCACGCCGGAGATGTTGACGGCTGGCCCGATCGAGTCGGAGGGCGTCGCGGTGAGATCGCTGTGGGTGAACTGCGCGCGGATTTCGCTCACCAGATGCGAAGAGAGCTCGAAAATATTCCCGGCGGCGATCGTTTGATCCGTGTTGTCGAGACCGGCGGAGGCGCTCGCCGCGCTGAGTCCGCCGGCTCCCCGCGAGTTGGTGCTGTGGACATCGTAGAGGCTGTAGCGCAGGTTGAATTGGTCGCGCGCGCTGAGCTCATGGTCGATCTTCACGAGGAAGTTGGTGTTATGGACGGGGTTGGGATAGAGGCCGGTGGAGAGAAGGGGCCCGGCATAACCCACGGCGACAAGCCGCGTGTTAATGGCGGCGACATTCGCCGGTGAGATCGTAATGAGCCCGGATTGATTCAACTGGCGCTGTTCGAAGTTGGCGAAGTAAAACGTGCGGTTGCGGATAATGGGCCCTCCAAGGCTGGCGCCGTACTGGGCTTGAGTAAGCGGGAGGACAGTATGAGAGAGCGCATTCGCCGCGTTGAAGCGGCTGTTCCGCACATAGCCGTATATGTTTCCGTGCAGGGTGTTCGTGCCGCTGCGGGTGGCGACATTGATGTAGCCGCCGAGGGCGCGGCCAAACTCGGCCTGTCCGCCGGAGGTCACGACCTGGAACTCGCGGACAACATCGAGTCCATAGAAGATGCCGCTCAAGCCGGCGGCATCGTCGTTTGCGGAGAGTCCGTCGACGATCACGTTATTGGAGAAGTTCCGCTGGCTTCCGATGGAGATGCCCTGGCCGGGGACCGCAGAGGTTTCGGCGAAGAGCTGATTCGAGCCGGTGTTGGCCGGGGAGACGTCCGGCACAAGAAGGGCGAGGTCGAGGAAGTTGCGTCCGTTGAGGGGGAGGGATTCAATTTCGGCGTCGGGGACGGTGCCGGCGATTTGGGAACGCGCGGCTTCGATGACGGTGGGTTGATCGGTGACCGTGAGATTTGTTTGCGCGCCGGCGAGGGCCAGGGTGATCGGTAGTTCGAAAGCCGACCCGACGGTCAGGGTCAGGGCGCGGCTGGCGGTCGTAAAGCCGGATTGCTGGACGGTGATCACGCAGGGCCCGAGGCGGAGGTAAGGGAAACGGAAGCGCCCGTCGCGATCGGTTGAAGCTCTGAGGACCAGATTGGTGTCGGGTTCACGGGCAGTGACGGACGCGCCCTGGATGATCGCGCCGGTGGGATCGGTGACGCGTCCGCTGACACTGGCGAGGTTGATGGTTTCCTGGCCGGGGGCGAGCCGCGTGAGAAAAATCAGAAACAGCGACGTACGAGCGATGCGGGACATTTCCTCTCCAAAAACTGGCCTGTGACGGGCGCGAGCGAGCTCAGTCGGATGGGAGGAGGGCGTTGATAGAGGAACGCTGAGTATTCGGGTGTGTGAAGGTCGAGGCTGGCGGCGTGCCTGAATCTGCCGGCGCTCGGACGCGAGAACTCAACGCTGGCCTTTGTGACCATTGCGGCTTGCGCGGAAGGCAGCACGCCCGGGGGTGCGGGGCATTGGTCGAAACAGCCCGCTGCGCTATTGAAACCCGGCGTGGACGAGGGTTTTCGATGGTGGACGCATTTCGATGCGCCATGGCAACAGGAACAGGCTTCAGCGGACCACGTGGCCGCCTGCAGCAGCGGGGCGAAAGGCGCCGCGAGCGAGCAGACGAGTAGTGTCAGGGCGATGAACGCCCGAACCGGGCTGTGTGCTCGCGTAATGCTCCTCATTTGAAATATCGGCTTCTGCCGGCACAAAGGCACGGCTACATCAACCTGCGCGTTCGCGGGACGAAATTAGACGAGGACGGGAGGCCCGCGCTGTGGCTGGGTGCGGTTATGCGGAGTGGGGATGGCGCAAGCGCGCTGCGGAAGGTCGACCGGGCAAGCGACAAGCGCGCTGACCGCAATTGGGACGCCTCCAGCGGAACCCACTATGCGGTCCGTCATCACCGTGACCGCCGCCGGATAAGATGCACATGGCGTGGCTTTGAGCGAAGCGCCCGAGGGCCCGCTCTGCGTGCCCGCGCTTGAACAATGGTGTTTGCCGAAGCGGCGGCAGCAGGCGGGGAGGTGATCGTCCGCGCTTGCGGCGAACACAGCGGGGCTGATCAGCGAGAAGCTGAAGACAGCCAGAAGCAGTGTTGCGAGCGCGCGCTTCACTGCCCGGATTGTAGCGCACGGCAAGCGCGCCCGCGCCGCAGGGTCAGATGTCGTAGTAAAGCGAGAATTCGTAGGGGTGTGGGCGCAGACGGATGGCTTCTGCTTCGGCTTTGCGCTTGTAATCGATAAACGTCTCGAGCAGCTCTTCAGTGAAGACGTCGCCCTTGAGAAGGAACTGGTGATCTTCCTCGAGGCAGGTGAGCGCTTCGTCGAGCGAGCCCGGCATCGACGGTACGGACTTCATCTCTTCCGGCGACAGATCGTAGATGTCCTTATCGAGCGGGTCGCCTGGCTCGATGCGGTTGAGCACGCCGTCGAGTCCAGCCATCAGCATCGCCGAGAATCCGAGATAGGGGTTGCACGAGGGATCGGGCGGGCGGAATTCCACGCGCTTCGCTTTTGGGTTGGCGGAGTACATCGGGATGCGGCACGCGGCGGATCGATTGCGGCGCGAGTACGCGAGATTCACGGGCGCTTCGTATCCGGGCACGAGGCGCTTGTAACTGTTCGTCGTCGGGGCGATGATTGCGGAGAGCGCGCGGGCGTGCTTGAGGAGTCCGCCGATGTAGTGCAGCGCCATTTGGCTGAGCCCCGCATATCCGTCGCCCGCAAACAACGGCTTGCCGGACTTCCAGATCGACTGGTGCACGTGCATGCCGCTGCCATTGTCGCCGAAAATCGGCTTGGGCATAAAGGTGACCGTCTTGCCATACTGATTGGCCACGTTGCGGACGATGTACTTGTAGAGCGTCATGTTGTCAGCCGACTTCACGAGGGTGTCGAAGCGCTGGTCGATCTCGCACTGCCCGCCCGTGGCGACTTCGTGGTGGTGACACTCGATGACAAGGCCGCAGCGCTCCATCGTGTTGACCATTTCGGAGCGGAGGTCCTGATAGTGATCGGTCGGGGGGACGGGGAAGTAGCCTTCCTTGTAGCGCGGGCGATAGCCGAGATTATCTTTCTCGCGGCTGGAGTTCCAGCGGCCTTCCTCGGCGTCGATGAAATAGAAGCCGGAGTGGGCGTTCTGGTCGAAACGCACGTTATCGAAGATGAAGAACTCGGCCTCCGCTCCGAAATAGGCGGTGTCTCCCACGCCGGCGTTCTTCAGATAGAGCTCAGCCTTTTTGGCAATCCAGCGGGGATCGCGCTCGTAGTTTTGCCTGGTGAGCGGATCGCGTACGTCGCCAATCATGACGAGCGTCGGGGTTTCCATGAACGGGTCCATGAAAGCGGTTGCGGAGTCGGGGATCAGCAACATGTCGCTCTCGTTGATGGCGGCCCATCCGCGGATGCTGGATCCGTCGATGCCAAAGCCTTCAGTGAAGGAGGCCTCGCTGACTTCGCTCATCGGGTACGAGATGTGGTGCTGGAGGCCGGGGATGTCGGAGAAGCGGACGTCGACCTGACGAGCTCCGTTTTCTTTCGCGTACTGCATTACCTCTGCTGGTGTCATGTTTTGACCGCGCACAACGGCGGCCCACTAGCGCAGACGGCTGCTCAACTTATCCTGGATAAGGCTGAACATGCTTCCTTGCTCGTGGTCAAGCCGGTGCGCTCCTTTCTCCTATTGACCGTTTGTGGCAGGCAGCTGAAAGTCAAAAGCGCAGGTCCAGGGCCGGCACGCTTAAGGGATGACCGGACCTCTCTACAATCTACCGTGTTCGTGGACGGCGCAATCCGGCATGTCATCATTTCTATGGTATGGGAAAACTGGACGGGAAAATCGCATTGATCACTGGCGGATCGACGGGAATCGGACTCGCGACGGCGAAGCTGTTTGTGCAGGAAGGCGCGCAGGTGGTTGCGACAGGGCGCGATCCGCACAGCATTCGCGCCGCGCAGAAAGAGCTCGGAGCGAACGCGCTGGTGCTGGCGTCGGATACGAGCAAACTCCCCGATATTGCGGAGCTCGCGGCGACCATCCGTCAGAAATATGGGCGCATTGATGTGCTCTTCGCCAATGCCGGTGTTGCGCGATTCCAGCCTTTCGGTGAGATCACGGAATCTTTTTTTGACGATCACTTCGACATCAACGTGAAAGGCCTGTTCTTCACGATTCAGGCGGCGCTGCCGCTGATCCCGCAGGGCGGGTCGATTCTGATTACGGCATCCGTTGTGAGCAAAAAGGGATTCTCCGGGTCGTCTGTTTATGCAGCGACCAAGGCCGCGGTTCGATCGTTCGGGCGCACGCTGGCAGCGGAGCTGGCGCCGAAAGGGATTCGGGTGAATACGTTGAGCCCGGGTCCGGTCGTCACGCCGCTTTTCCAGAAGATGGGACTTGCGGAAGATGCGATCGGTCAGATGCACGAACGCATGGCGGGAACCACGGCGCTGAAGCGGATGGGAACTTCGGAAGAGATCGCTAAGGCGGCGCTGTTCCTGTCGTCCGCGGATGCCTCGCTGATCGTCGGAGCGGAGCTGTTCGCGGACGGAGGATTGGCAGAGCTTTGAGGCAAGCGACGGCTGGGGCGCAGCACACTTTCGAGCTGTTGTGGAGCTGTGCGGCTCAGGTTCCGGCGGTTTGGGAAACCTGGCCGTTCAGTGCGTCGCGTACAACCTGGCCGAGCTGCATGAATCCCTGGAGATCGCCGGGCTTCTGAAAGTACCCGGTCGCGCCGAGCTCGGCCGCAGCATCACGGTCGAGGGGTGAATCCGACGAAGTCACGATGATGATGGGAATGCCGCTGCAGCGGGAGCTTTGCCGGATCTTCTTCAGAATGCGCGTACCGGTAGCGCGAGGGAGGTTGAGATCGAGCAAAGCGATGGACGGGGGGTTTACGGCTTCGTCCGTATCTACGCGATCAACATAGCGAAGAGCGCTCTGCCCGTCTTCGACAATCACCAGTTCGACATCCTGCATGCCATGCTTTTCCAGCGCGCGGCGGACGAGGAAAACGTCGCCCGGGTTATCCTCGGCCAGCAGAATTGTGATAGGCGAGCTCATAATCGCCGGTTTCCACCCCCTGAAGCGTAAAGAAAAATGTCGTGCCGACTCCCGGCTCGGATTCCGCCCAAATCCGGCCGCCCGCGCGCTCGACAATCTTTTGGCAGAGCGCGAGTCCGATTCCCGTACCGTCAAAGGACGAACCATGCAAACGTTTGAAGATGCCAAAAATCTGCGTCAGGTACTCGGCTTCGATGCCGATGCCATTATCGGCGACTGAGAACAACCAGCTTCCGTCGGGCTGAGCCTTTGCGTCGATTCTGACCACCGGGCGCTCGCCGGGAGGATACTCCTCCTTCCTGTATTTAATGGCGTTGCCGATGAGGTTCTGGAAGAGCTGCACGAGGTGGATCTCCGGCACCTGCACAACGGGCAAGGTGTCGAACTCGACGAGCGCGTGCGTATCTTCAATAATCGTCGAGAGGTTCAGCAGCGCGGACCCCACGGCGGCAACCGCATCGGATTTCGGAGAAGCGGGACGCGCGGCATTGGCCACGCGCGAATAGGTCAGCAACGCAGTGAGGAGGTGTGACATCCGCTGTGCCCCGTTGATGGCGAAATCGATGTACGAGAGAGCGCGCGCATCGAGCGATCCGGCATATTCCTCGCGGAGAAGCTGGCTGTAAATGGAAACCATGCGCAGCGGTTCCTGGAGGTCGTGGCTGGCGGCGTATGCGAACTGCTCGAGGTCGGCGTTCGAGCGCTGGAGCGCGTCATTGGCGTTCCGCAGCTGCGTGGCGCTTTCCATCTGCTCCTGGATATCGGTGCAGCCGCCAAGCCAGCGCACGACGTAGTTGGAGCGGTCTTTAACGGCGACGGCGCGGCACAGAAACCAGCGGTGGGTGTTGTCGCTGGCGCGCCTCAGGCGAACCTGCACCTCCAAAGTGTTGCCGGTCTCGAGGGACTCCGCCCAGCGCGCGAAATATTCGTCACGATCATCGGGGTGGATGAGATCTTCCCACGGATACCGCGGCGCGTATTTCCGGGCTTCCTCTCCGGATCGCCAGCCTGCATAAGCGACCCAGCGCTGGTTCACATATTCCATATTGCCGGAGGCATCGGTCGACCATACCAATTGCGGCAACGCGCTGGCGAGGGTGCGGAAGCGTTCCTCGCTCTCCTTGAGAGTATCTTCAAACCTTTTTCTTTCAGTGATATCCGAGCAATACCCAGCGAGAAACTCGGCGCGCCCGTCAAGGAAGGTGGTTACATCGACGAGGCTGGGGAATTCGGTTCCATCGCGCCGGAGATGCTGGTGCTCGAACATGTGCCGGCCTTTTTGACTCGCAATACGCAACGCAGCGCCGAAATCCTCACGTGTCCCTTGCGGCAGCAGGGTGTGCAAACGGGTTCCTAGCAATTCATCGACCGAATATCCGTGCATCGCTGCAAATGTCGGATTCATATCGACGATGACCCCCGTCCTGGCGTCAGCCACAAACATCCCGAAGCCGGCGCCGGAAAAGATTTGCTTCCACCGTTCGAGCTCGCGTTCGGCGATGCGACGGAGCGTAACGTCGCGGAACACAATGACGGCGCCCAGCATCTGGCCACCTTCGGCGCGAACGGGCGCGCTGCTGTCCTCGATGGAAATCTCGCCTCCATCTTTAGAGATCAGAAGCATGTGCCGGCTTGGCGCACGCGGCGCAGTGCCGGCCTGCACGGCATGAAATGGATTCTCGATTGGCTTCCGGGTGCGCTCGTCGACGACCTGGAAGACTTCGCTTAAAGGCTCGCGGATGGCGTCGTCGGGAGACCAGGCCGTCATCTTTCCAGCCACCGAGTTCATAAAGCGGATCGCGCCGGTCGCGTCGGTCACGATCACGGCATCACCGATGCTGGCCAGAGTCGTTTCGAGCATCTGGCGGGAGTCTTCGATCCTGCCGGCGAAATCTTCCCGCTCGCGCACCACGGAATCAATCGCGGAACCCATCCGGAAAAGGAGCAACAGCAGACCGAGACAGCCGACGAGGACGATAATACGCGAGCGGTCGGCATGAAGTTTGGCGTCATTCTCCAGCTGGAACAGGCTCATGTACTCGCCGCTCAACAGAACCTTGCAGTTGGAGCGGACTTCATCCATGGTGAGCCGGCCTTCACCATTACGCATGTCGGCGAGCGCCGCGTCGGCGCCCTGCTGTTCGCGGACGTCGATTGTGCGTTTCAGCTCATTGAGCTTGTCGTTGATGAGCGCCTGAATGTTGCGCACCTGATCGACATCGCGCTGCGCGGCGGCGGCGGTCTGCGCCAACTGCGCCAGCTCATCGGGCAGATCTTTGATGGCTTTTTCATAGGGCGCGAGATATTGAGGATCCCCTGTCAGAAGATAACCGCGCTGGCCAGTCTCAGCGTCAGTAACGGAGGACAGCAAAACGTCGGTTTGTTTCTGGAGCAGGCGCGTCTGATCCACTTGCCGCGATGCGTTCTGAAAAGCACGCCAGTCCCGGTAGAATAAGACGAAAATTATGAGAACGATACCGATCGCGAGGAAGCGCCAAAGGCGATCGATCCTGCCGTGCAGCGGGAGCGCCACTACTTTTATTCTAGCCGGATCGTCAAAACGCAGGAGTGTTCCCGGACCCTGCGGAACCTCTGTAATCAGCGTGCTGCGCGGCGAGGCGTAAGGATGAGCACCGAAAGCGTGACAGCGGTGGACGAGAATGCGCGATGGGCCGAGTTCCTGAGCCGGCTCGTGCATGATTTGCGCGAGCCGTTGCGATCGATGAACGCATACGCCGAGCTGCTGGGCGAGACGGCACGCGACTCGATCGGCGCGGAGGGGGAACAGGCGCTGTGCGAGATTTCATCGGGGGCCGCCCGTATGCGCACAATGCTGGAAGGGCTGTCGGCCTATTCGCATGCTTTGAACGAATCGGCGGCCGCGCCGGCCATGCCGTCGTCGCTGCAGTCCGCATTCAAGATCGTCACCGCGAACCTCGACGATCAGATTCGCGCCTGCGGGGCCGAGGTCACCGCGGAAGCGCTGCCTCGGGTCTCGCTCAGCCTCGAGCGCGCCATGCAGTTGCTCACCGCTCTGATTGGGAATTCGCTGCGCTTTCGGTCGGAGGCGCCGCCGGTGGTGCGGGTTTCCGCCGTTAGTCTGGATGATGGCATGTGCGCGGTAACCGTGCGGGATAACGGGATTGGGATCGCGCCGAAGGATTGCGCGGCCGTGTTCAAGCCGTTTATGCGAGTGGACGGGCGGAAGTACGGCGGTGTCGGGCTCGGCCTCGCGGTGTGCAGAAAAATTGTCGAGGCGCATGGGGGGACCATCCGGATGGAGCCGGGTGTGGAGGGCGGCGCGGTGTGTACGTTTACGCTACCGGAGGCGTAGCGCCGGAGCAATTTCCAGTGGGCGGTCAGCCGCCAGCAGCGCTGTTGACCTTTTTATTGCCGAGCTGGCCGAGCCGGTTGTGCAGGGTGCGGACGCTGATTCCGAGAATATCCGCCGCTTTCGTCTTGTTGTTATTGGTGCGCTGCAGAATGAGATTGATGTAAGCGTCTTCGATTTCTTCCATGGTCGCGCCGGGACGCACGCGAATCGATTCGCCCTCCTCCGCCTCGGCAACCGGCACCGGCGGCGTATGGACTTCCGGTTCGCCGTTGGCAGGCATGCCGAGCGAATCGGACGCGAAGTGCTTCGGCATGATCAATCCTTCACCGGCCATGATCGCCGCGCGCTCGAGAACGTTGCGCAGCTCGCGTACGTTTCCGGGCCAGGAGTAGTTCTGAAAACGGTCGAGGGTCGCCGCATGCAGGCCCGCGATCCGGGTGCCATGCTTCTTGTTGATGGTCGAGAGAATGGCTTCGGAAATCGGAGGAATGTCTTCCTTCCGGTCACGCAGCGGCGGCAGGAAAATGTGAAAGACGTTGAGGCGGTAGTAGAGATCCTCGCGCAATAATTTGGACCGGATCGCCTCCTCCGGAACGCGGTTCGTCGCAGCGACAACCCGCACCTCAATGGGAATGTCCACTTTTCCCCCGAGACGGCGGACCTTCCGGTCTTCCAGCACGCGCAATAATTTCGCCTGGGTGCCGATCGGCATATCGCCGATCTCGTCGAGGAACACGGTGCCGTTGTTGGCCTGCTCGAAGCATCCGGCGTGACGCTCGAGGGCGCCAGTGAACGAACCTTTTTCGTGGCCGAAGAGCTCGCTCTCGATGAGCGTCTCCATAAACGCCGCGCAGTTGACGGGAACGAACGGGCCGGAGGCTCGCGGACTCAGCCGGTGGACGGCGCGCGCGACCAGCTCCTTGCCGGTGCCGCTCTCGCCCGTGATGAGGACTGAGGCGGAGGTCGGCGCAACCTGCTGGATTTCGGAGAACACCTGCCGCATAACGGGCGAGTTTCCGACGAGATCGCCCAGAAAACCATGGAAGCTGAGCTGACGATTGAGAACTTCGGTTTCGGCGAGCAGACGATTCTGAGCGCCGGCACGATCGATCAGCGCGCGCAGGATACTCGGCTGGACAGGCTTCTCGAGAAACCAGAATGCCTTGAGATCGTGCACCACCGAGATCGCCTTTTCGATGCTTCCGAAACCCGTGAGAACGATAGTCGGGGTGCGATCACCGCGCTCTTCAAGAGTGCGGAGAAGTTCAAACCCGTCCATCTGCGGCATGATGAGATCGGTCAGGATGATATCGGCTGGGTGAGCAGCTTGGGCTTCAAGCGCCTCGCGCCCATTGGACGCGGCTGTCGCTTTGAATCCCAGCGAGGCTACCATCTCGGCGAGCGCGTCACGTTGTCCTGGTTCGTCGTCGACGACGAGAACCCGCGTCGATGTCGTGGTTGGCATCTCCCCCATTTTATCGTGTTGGGTGAAGCGGGCCTGATTCCACAAATCGGTTAACCGGCAATCCTGTCGTAGGCCGACTTGCCTGCTTCCATCGCTTCGGCGAGATTCTTCTTTTGGCGGCTAACTTCGTGGAGGCCCTTTTCAATCAGATCGGATGCGCGATCCCCGAGTTTGGCTGCATGCTCTTTCAACAAAGTGACCTGCTTGCGGGCACGGCCGGCAAGCGTTCGATTCCGGCGGCGCATGGTGACACCGCACACGATCGCCCCGGTTACAAGCAGGGCAGAGCCGATCAGAATTCCAAGTTTCGTGTTGCTCATAACCACAATCTTGCAATTCTTCTGCCAACCCCGGCTCGTGGCTTCAACATGCATTTGCCCGCGATTCAACTTCTTAGCCGGATTGGCACGCAGGCTGCATATGAATTAGCAAGAAAGGTCGCCGGCAAATGCGCCAGCGATTAAGGAGTATTACCGATGAATCGACTGAGATTAACAACCGCTCTGTTCGCCGCGGTGATGGGGTTTGTTGCTATCGCACCCAAGGCCCGCGCAGACGAATGGAATAAGAAAACGATCGTGACCATATCCGGGCAGATGGAAATTCCAGGCGTGACACTTGACCCGGGAACCTATGTTTTCAAGCTCGCGGACTCGCAATCCGACAGGCATATCGTGGTCGTTCAGAACGAGCGCATGAATCATACCTATGCGACCATTCTGGCGATCCCGAATTATCGGCTTCGTCCCACCTCAAAAAGTCAGTTTTTGTTCTGGGAAACCCCGGCCGGGCACCCGCCAGCGTTGCGCGCGTGGTTTTATCCCGCTGACAATTTTGGCCAGGAATTCGTATATCCAAAAGGCCGATTTACGCAGGTAAGCCAGGTAACGCACCAGGAAACGACGCCGCCTCCGGTGGTTGCGCAGAATGAAGAGCCGCCCGCCCCCGCGCCAGCGCCAACGGTAACGGAACCCGCAGCGCCTCCGCCTCCGGCTGAGCCCCCTGCAGAAATTGCACAGAACACTCCTCCTCCGGCGCCAGCCCCTGAACCGGCCCCGGCGGAAACTCCAGCCCCGGCTACCCTGCCGCAGACCGGCAGCGTGGTTCCCTTGCTCGCTTTGATCGGACTCGGCTCCATTGGACTCGCGTTCGGTCTCGGCAGGCTTGCCAAACAGGTAAACTAATGCTTCGTAACGCGGCGCGGTTCTTACAGCGCTTATTCTTCGCGATCGGGTTTCTGGTTCTCGGATACGTCGGCGCCGACTGGATCAATTCCAGAATGCAGCAGGCGAGAGGAAACCAGGAACTCGATCGCCTTTTGAGTGAAAAGGCGATCGACCGCCAAACGCCCCGCCCGAAAACGACTCTCCCTGACGGGGCGCTTGTGGGGCGGGTGGAGATCCCGAAACTCCACCTGTCCGCCGTGGTTTTTCAGGGGACGACAAATCCGGTTCTGGATAAAGGTGTCGGCCACGTCGACAGCACCGCGCTCCCGGGACAAGGCGGAAACGTCGTGCTGGCCGCGCACCGCGATAGTTTTTTCCGGGGCCTTCGCGATATCCATAAAGGCGACGTTGTAAAGGTCACCACGCCGTTGGGACAGCGTACCTACAAAGTGGAGTCGATGGAGATCGTGGATCCGACGGAAACCAGCGTTCTCAATGCGACAGGGAAGCCGACACTCACGCTGATCACTTGTTATCCGTTCTATTATGTCGGGCACGCACCCAAGCGGTTCATCGTGCGCGCGCTGGAAGAAAGTGCGGGGAAGCAACTAACCCCGCAGTTGACGGCGAAAAAGGAAACGGCCCGGGAGATCGCTTCGCTTGAGCCTGCTGCCTCTGAAGCAGCCACCCCGGACCGCCGCCAGACGCCGGAAGAAATTGAAAACCTGACCTACGTCTTTACAGCTTCACAGTAACGGTCTTCACTTCCGTATACTGCTGCAGGCCGTACTCTCCCAGTTCCCTTCCAATTCCTGATTGTTTGAAGCCTCCGAACGGCGCGGCCGCATCGAAGACGTCGTAGCAGTTCACCCATACCGTGCCGGCTCGCACCGCATTCGATATCGCGTGGGCTTTGCCGATGTCGCGCGTCCAGACGCCGGCCGCGAGTCCGTACATGGTGCGGTTGGCACGCTCGATCACTTCGTCGATATCTTTGAATTTGATGATGCTCAGCACCGGGCCAAAGATTTCTTCCTCGGCGATCTTCATGTTGTCCTGCACATCGCAAAAGACGGTGGGCTGAATGAAGTAGCCGCGATCGCCCCAGCGCTCGCCTCCCGCCACGAGCTTCGCGCCTTCCTTCTTGCCGGACTCGATGTACGACATGACCTTGTCGAACTGAACGTCGTCCACCTGCGGACCCTGCTCGGTCTTTGGATGGAACGGATCGCCGACCGTGCGCTTTTTTGCGCGTGCTGCCGACTTCTCGACAAATTCGTCATAGGCCTTTTCTTCGACGAACAAGCGGGAACCCGCGCAGCAACACTGGCCCTGGTTGAAGAAGAGGGCAAAGTGGGTGCCTTCAATAGTGGCGTCCATGTCCGCGTCGGCAAACACGATATTGGGGCTTTTGCCGCCGAGCTCGAGGGTCACGCGCTTGAGGTTCGTCTCCGCCGCGGCCTTCATGATGAGGTGTCCGACTTCGGTGGATCCGGTGAAAGCGACCTTGTCAACGTCCATGTGGCGCGCGATGGCGCCGCCGGCTGTGGGACCGTAGCCCGGCAGCATGTTCACGACGCCATCGGGAAAACCCGCTTCCGTGATGAGTTCGGCGATGCGCAGCGCGGTCAGCGGCGTCTGCTCCGCTGGCTTCATCACGATCGTGTTACCCGTGGCCAGCGCGGGTGCGAGCTTCCACGCCTGCATCAGCAGCGGGAAGTTCCACGGGATGATTTGTCCGACGACGCCCACCGGCTCGTGGCGGGTGTAGCAGAAATAATCGCCCGCGATCGGAATGGTCTTGCCCTGGACTTTGTCGGCCCAGCCCGCGTAGTAGCGATAGCACGCGATCGAGAGAGGAACGTCGGCGTGCTTCGCGATCATGTACGGCTTCCCGTTATCCAGCGATTCGAGCCGTGCGAGTTCGTCGGCATGTTTTTCCATCAGGTCGGCAAGTTTGTTGAGCAGCTTGCCGCGCTCGGAGGCGGACATCCGGCGCCAGGGCGATTTGCTGTGGAAGGCCGCGCGGGCGGCCTTGACCGCGAGGTTGACGTCCGCTTCATCGGCTTCGGCAACATCGCAGATCACGTCGCCTGTGGCTGGGTCGATCGTCTGGAAGCGCTTGCCGGAGACGCTGTCGACCCATTGGCCGTTGATCAGCAGCTTCGTCGCGGGAAGCGCGACGCGTCTTTCAGAGGGAGAGGAAACAGTGGTTGCCATATATGGGTGTCCTTTCGACTACTTTAGTTTGGCCATGGACGAAGATATCATTTCTTCTTGACGCCTGCCCCTTCCAAATCGAGCCGGCCCACACATGTTCGTCATGTTGTGCTCGGGCTTACTGTCATTGCCTACGCGATTACTTACATGGACAGGCAGGTCCTCTCGGTTGCGCGGCCGGTGATCAGCAAAGAACTCGGGATCTCGCTGATCATGATGGGCAACATTACGTTCGCGTTCCGGATGGCATATGCGCTGTTCCAGATTCCGGGCGGATGGCTGGGGGACCGGTTCGGCGCGCGCAAGGCTCTGACCTGGGTGGTGACCTGGTGGAGCGTTTTCACCGCGTTGACGGGCGCGGCGTGGAACGGGATTTCGATGCTGGTGATCCAGGTATTCTTCGGGCTGGGCGAGGCCGGCGCGTTTCCGATTGCGACGCGGTCGTTATCCCGGTGGCTGCGCCCGACCGAGCGGGGCTTCGCACAAGGCGTTACGCACGCGGGGTCGCGGCTTGGCTCGGCACTGACGCCATTGATCCTTGCGGGGTTCACGGTTTTCGGGCTCAAGTGGACGGGTTTCATTCCAAACTTCGGTTGGCGCGCGGCGTTTTACGGGTACGGCCTTCTCGGCGTGGTTTGGTCAATCGTCTGGTACACCTACTATCGCAATGCGCCAGAGGAGCACGCGGGCGTCAACCAGCCGGAGCGCGAGCTGATCGGCGGGGGACGCAAGCGGTCGAACGATGTGCCGTGGCGGAAAATTCTGGCGCATGGGAATCTTTGGATTCTCGCGGTGATGTACTTCTGCTACAACTTCAACCTCAACGTGTATCAGGACTGGTTTCCGACGTATCTTCACGATGCGCGCGGGATGACGCTGGCGAAGATGGGGCTCTACGCGAGTCTGCCGCTGCTGGCGGGTACGTTGGGCGACATTTCGGGTGGTTGGTTTTCCGATCGGGTGCTCGCATGGACCAATCGTGTGAATATCGCGAGGCGATGGGTCGCGATCGCGGGTTTCGTGGTCTCGGCGGCAGCGACGATCCCGGCAATCTTTGCCGCGGACCCGAAAGTCTCCGTGGCCTGGTATTGCGTGGCTTTTTTCGGGCTGGAGTGGACGGTCGGCATTTCGTGGGCCGTGCCGCTCGATATCGGCGGCGACTTTGCGGGATCGGTTTCGGCTGTGATGAATATGCTCGGCAATCTCGGCGGCGCGGTTTCCGCGATGGTCGTCACCCACATGGTGGCCTGGTACGACTGGCACGCGCCGTTCCTGCTCACCAGCGTGCTGTGCGTATTGGCCGCGTTACTTTATTTGAAGATCGACGCGACAAGGCGAATTGCTTGAGAGAGCCGATCGCATGAACATCAATCGCGATAGATGCGTGGCCTGTGGGAACTGCACGTATGCGTGTCCGATGGGCGCGATCTATATCGATCCGGTGGCGCATCGCGCGACTATCAACCGGCGGGAATGCGTGGAGTGCTACGCATGCTTCAACGGGCTCAGTCAGGAGCACTTGAATCCCTCGTTTGTCCGCACGGTTCGGAAGTTGTTTCAGATCGCGCGGATTCGCTTCGATCCCGAGCCGGATGTTTGTCCGACAGCGGCGTTCGAGCCGGAGGAGCTCGCATGGCCGCGGATGGTACGGCGCGCGTTTTCCGATCCCCGCGTGCCGCATGAATCCACCGGCGTGCATGGGCGCGGGACCGAAGAAGTCAAGACGAACGATGTCTCCGGGCGCGTTGGCCCGGGCGAGGTTGGGTTCACGATCGAGTTCGGGCGGCCGGGCGTGGGCGTGTGGTTCCGGGATATTCAGAAGATGTGCTGGGCGCTGGCGCGGGCGGGTGTCGCGTTCGAGAAGAAAAATCCGGTGACTTCGCTGATGAGCGACGTGGCGACGGGCACGATCCGCGAGGACATCATGGGCGAAAAGGTGCTCTCGGCGATTGTCGAAATCAAGGTGCCGGTGGCGAGGGCGGAGGAAGTGGTCCGGCTGGTGTGGGAGATCGAGAAGCAGGTGGATACCGTGGTGGCGCTGGGGGTCGGCGCGCGTTGCGATGAGACTGGTGAGGATGCGGTCGTGGCGCCGATCCTTGAGCGGCTGGGTTACAAGCTGGAGCGGGCGAAGACAAATATCGGGCTGGGGAGAGTGACGAACGTCCAATGACGAATACGCTTCACCGGTTCGGGCCGGCCGAGAGCTTCCACGACGATTACGTCATCTTTGCAATCGCGAGCAAGGGCCGCAACGATCAGGGCGCGCTCGAGAAGCTGCGCCGGTTCCTGCAGATCGCCGTACGGTTCAAGCCGGTGAACCTGGGGGATGCGATCCATGGCGGTGCGGTGCGGCCGTCGCGCAGCATGACGCCGGCAGCCCACTGGAAACGCGACAGTACGCCGGATTTCGACGCGGTCATCGCCGGGCTGGATGCGCCCACCACGGTTGCCGCGGTCTTCGATAATCGCGCCGCCGCGAACGACTTCGTGAACGCCATCAAAGACGCGGATCTCGGGTTGAGCATCAACGTCTCCACCTCGATCGACGGGGCGGAGCAGTGCTGCTTCGCGGCGGGCATTCCACGCCACAGCGTCGGCTACTCGCTCGGATTTGAGGGTGACACGACGAGGCTGCCGGACTCGAAAGTCATGCTGCTCTCGACGATGTGCGGGCACGGTATGGTGAGTCACAACCTCGCGAAGAAGATGATCGATTGGGTGAAGGAAGGGCGGCGGACTCCCGAACAGGCGGCGAGCTATCTGACGCGGTTTTGTTCCTGCGGCGTGTTCAACCCTGCGCGCGCGGCGCGGCTGCTCGAGCAGGCGGCGCGCGGAGAGTAATATTCAGGTCGATCCGGGGGCGGGAATCGGCGCTGTTACGGTGTTCCCGGTCTCGAAGTAGCTTGCCTGACGGACAGAATCGGACGAGGGTTGATTCGGCTCCGTCTTGTGTTTGCTTACGCTGGCGCACGGGAGCTCCTTCCCTTCGTGCGTGGTCCGCCCGGCGGGTACGCCAAATATCCTATAGAATTCTGGTCATGATCCCGAAGTTGGCCCTGGCTTTCGGCTTTTTGGTGTTCGTGGCGCATGGGCAGGACGTAGCCACCGACCCCGCTGGCGGCGGTACGGCCCTCATCGCGGCTGAGAAGCTGAAGGCCGTGCCCGCCGGACCAACTCCCAAAGCCGCCGACGGCAAGCCTGACCTTAGCGGCATCTGGACGCCGGATCGCACGTTCATCTACGACATTTCGAGCTCTCTGGCGAAGGGCGAGGAGCTGCCCCTTCAGCCCTGGGCGGCGAAGCTGGCGCACGACAGAATGTCGAAGGACGATCCGGAAGCAAACTGCCTGCCCGCGGGTGTGCCGCGCATGGCTCCGTATCCGTGGAAGATCGTGCAAACGCCCGCGCTCGTGGTGTTTCTCTTTGAGGGCAACATTCACACGTACCGGCAGATTTTCCTTGATGGGCGCAAGCATCCGGATGATCCGCAGCCAACGTGGTACGGCGATTCGATCGGTCGTTGGGAAGGCGACACGCTGGTTGTGGACTCTGTCGGTTTCAATGACAAGTTCTGGTTCGACTTCGCGGGGCATCCGCATACTGAAAAGTTGCACGTCGTGGAGCGGTATCGTCGCCCGGACGCGGGGCACCTCGATTACGATGTGACGGTTGACGATCCCGGCGCGTATACGAAGGCGTTTGTCATGCACGGGCGTTCGGCGATCGAGACGGGGGAGCTGATGGAGTACGTCTGCAACGAGAACAATCAGGACGTGGCGCATATCACGGGCAAGGATACGCGGAAGTAACCGGCACGCGGAAATAGCCGATCATAGGGAGCGTGATCTCAAGCTGGGTTTTCTGGTCTTTGCTCTCTGCTCTCTTCGCCGGTGCGACGGCGATCCTCGCTAAACTCGGCGTCGCTGAAATCAACTCGAATCTGGCGACGGCCGTCCGGACGACGGTCGTATTGGTGCTGGCATGGATCATCGCGCTTGCAGAGGTACCTGCAGCGGATATCACGCGCATCAGCCGGCGTACACTCATCTTCCTCGTGCTCTCGGGAGTCGCGACCGGGTTATCGTGGATCTGCTACTTCCGGGCATTGCAGTTGGGAGAGGCGTCGAAAGTCGCGCCGATCGACAAGCTCAGCGTTGTGTTTGTGTTGATATTTGCGGCGATGTTTCTGCGCGAGCCGATGACGACGAAAACGCTCGCTGGTGCGACGTTGATTGCAGCCGGCGCGGTCGTGCTGGCGATCGGCTAGACGTCCAGGTTCTTCACGTCCAGCGCGTTTTCTTCAATGAATTTACGGCGGCTCTCGACGTCTTCACCCATAAGCGTCGTGAAGATCTGATCGGTCGCCACCATGTCCTCGAGACGCACGGTCAGGAGCGTCCGCTTGTCGGGATTCATCGTCGTATCCGCCAACTGCTCGGCATTCATCTCGCCGAGACCCTTGTAGCGCTGTACAGAAGCGTCGCGCTTGCCTTCGGCCTTGACGTGTTCGAGCAAGTCGCGCCAGTTCATCAGCACGTCACGATTCTCGTTGCGATGAACCGTAAAGGGGGGCTTGTTGGCCTTGCCGATGTCCTTCGCGAGGATGCGGTACTTGCGATACTCCGGCTGTTGCGAAAGCTCGACGCCGATGCGGCGTTCCGCATTCGTCGAGTCGTGGAACATGGCGTAGAACGCCGAGTGCTCGTCGTCCGGCAGCACTTGCGTGGTCACGCCCGCCTTACGCAACTCGCCGGCGAGCAGGTCGAGATTGGCGCGGTCGCTGAAATCGTTCTTGGCGTCGACGCGGAGATCCGGGTTACTCAGCACCTCGGTGACCCGCGCATCACGCACCCGGCGCTCCAGCTTGTGGAACATCTGCTGGAACTCGTCGAGCTTCATCAGGAAAGAGCGGAGCTCGCCACCTTCCAGACGCGGACGCATCCCACCGCCATTGACGACGCCGTATTCCACGGCGAGACTTTCGGTGGCGCGCCGCATGATCTCGCGTGTGAACTCGGCTTCGTTCTTGATGTACTTCTCGCTCTTGCCGCGCTTGATCTTGTAGAGCGGCGGCTGCGCGATGTAAACGTGCTGCCGGTCAATCAACTCGCGCATGTGCCGGAAGAAGAACGTCAGCAGCAGCGTGCGGATGTGCGAGCCGTCGACATCCGCGTCGGTCATGATGATGACCTTGTGGTAACGGAGCTTTTCGGCCTGGAAATCGTCTTTGCCGATACCAGTGCCCATCGCGGTAATCAACGCGCGGATTTCTTCGTGGCCCAGCATGCGGTCATAACGGGCCTTTTCGACATTGAGAATCTTGCCCTTGAGCGGCAGGATAGCCTGGAAACGGCGGTCGCGGCCCTGCTTGGCCGTGCCGCCGGCTGACTCGCCCTCGACGAGGAAGAGTTCGCAACGCTCGGGGTCGCGCTCCTGGCAATCGGCGAGCTTGCCGGGGAGGCCGCCGGAATCGAGGACTCCTTTGCGCCGGGTGAGATCGCGAGCTTTGCGGGCGGCCTCTCGGGCACGTGCGGCGTCGATAGCTTTCGACACGATGCGCTTCATTACCGCGGAGTTCTTCTCGAAGTACTCGCCCAGCTTGTCGTTCATCAACTGCTGGACCTGGCCCGCGATGTCGCTGTTCAAGCGGCCCTTCGTCTGTCCCTCAAACTGCGGCTGCGGGACCTTCACGCTGATAACAGCCGTGAGGCCTTCGCGGACGTCGTCGCCGGAGAGCGTCTCCTTATCGTCTTTGATCAGGCCGGCCTGCTTGCCGAAGTAATTGATCGTGCGGGTGAGGGAGGTACGGAAGCCGCTGAGGTGAGTGCCGCCGTCGACGGTGTTGATGTTGTTGGCAAAGCTGAAAAGCGTTTCAGAATAGCCATCGTTGTACTGCAGGGCTATTTCGATCCCGACTGTGCCGACGCCGCCGGGGCCGGGCTTTTCGCCTTCCATGTAGATCGGCTGATCGTGCAGAACGGATTTGCCGCGGTTCAGGTGCTTGATGAACTCGGCAATGCCGCCGTTATAGATGAATTCGGCATTCTTCTCGGGGTCTTCGCGCTCGTCCGTAAGCGTGATCTTGAGACCTTTATTGAGGAACGCGAGCTCGCGCAGACGCTGAGCCAGGGTATCGAAGTTGAACTTCGACACGGTCATGATGGTCGTGTCCGGCTTGAAATTCACCTTCGTGCCGTGCTTGCGTCCGGCTTTGCCGGTCGAAGTGAGACGGCCTTTGGGAATGCCGCGCTCGTAGTCCTGTTCCCACGTCAGCGAATTCGGCGCGGACTCTTTGGACGGACGCCAGATCTCGAGATGGAGCTTTTCGGAGAGCGCGTTGACGCAACTTACACCGACGCCGTGAAGTCCGCCGGACACTTTGTAGCTGTTGGAGTCGAACTTGCCGCCGGCGTGCAGTTTGGTCATGACGACTTCGGCCGCCGAGACGCCCTCCTCGTGCATATCGACCGGAATTCCGCGGCCGTTATCGACGACCGTGACTGAATCATCGATGTGAATCGTGACGCCAATTTCAGTGCAGAATCCCGCCAGGGCTTCATCGACGGAGTTGTCGACCACCTCGTAAACGAGATGGTGCAGGCCCGCTTCACCGGTCGAGCCGATGTACATGGCCGGGCGAAGCCGGACCGCTTCAAGCCCTTCCAAAACCTTGATCGATGAGGAATCGTAGACTTCGGGAGTCTGCGGTCTCAAATCTTCATTTGCCATAAAACTTGTTGTCGTTTTGCTTCAAAGCGTACGTCGACTGCTTCAGCGAGCCATCTCAAATCCGCATGGGCATGACAACGTAGCGGTACTGCTCCTGCTCGTCTTTCTCGGAACTCCCTGGCCTGAGCTCGCCGGCGCTCTTCTGGTCCTTCAGACCGATGGTGACGTGCTCCTGCGGGATGGCGCGCAAAAAGTCGAGCAGATACTGCGCGTTGAAACCGATCTCGAGGTCCGGGCCCGCATACTGGCTCGGGACGCTTTCTTCCGACTCGCCGGTTTCGAGAGCCGACGAAAAAACTTTCACTTCACCGTTCGTGAACTGCACGCGAATGGCGCGCGAGCGCTCGTCGGCGAACTGCGCGACACGCTCAATTGCGCCTTTGATTTCGTCTTTCGTCAGCGAGGCGATGTTGGTGTTGTCCGCCGGAAGCACGCGCTCGTAGTCGGGGAAGTTTCCCGTCAGTTTGCGCGTGATCAGAAGCCGCGGACCGAATTCGAAGAACAGGTGATTATCGTCGCCGCCGAATTTCACTTTCGCATCGGCGACGGCATCGTCCGACAGCTTCGTAATCTCGCCCATCGCCTTGCGCGGCACCAGTGCTCTGTACGACGTGCCGTTGGCCGCAGCGCCTTCTGACGGTCGCTGGATATAGGCGAGTCTGTGCCCGTCTGTGGCGACCATGGTGAGGCTCTGGTCACCTAAAAGCAGCAACGCGCCGTTCAGGGTAAAGCGGCTCTCTTCCATCGAGATCGCGAACATGGTCCGGGCGATCATCGCGGAAAGCTGCTTGACCGGAATCTCCGCGATGGCCTCCGGCATAGCCGGCAGTTCCGGAAAGCTTTCGCGGTTCATGCCTGCGATACGCGTGCGCGAGCGGCCACAGGTAAAATTCGCCCAATTGTTCTCGCCGAATTTGATCGTGATGTCGGCGTCGGGCAGGAGACGGACGTAATCGAGCAGCTTTCGCGCCGGAATGGTTCCCGAGCCTTCCTTCCTGACCTTCGCCGGACAGGAAGTCCTTAGCCCCAGCTCGAGATCGGTCGCGGTCAGGTAAAGACGGTCGCCGCGCACTTCCATCAGGACATTCGAGAGGATCGGAATGGTCGTCTTTTTTTCGACCACGCCCTGAGACAAACTCAGCTCGCGGACCAGATCGGCCTTACTGACAGTAAACTCCATTTGGTTGGTTCCGGTTCCTCTCTTATGACCATGTAGATGAATACGAATTTAATACCGTATTCATGGGGTCTGTCGAAAAGTGGAAGACTCTCTAAATTATACAAAAAATTAGAACTTTTCGCTATTCATCCCTGTGAGAACGGGGTGTGAAAACGGAGTGGAAACGGCGGTGTTACCCGTTTTTCACAGAATCTCACAAGCCGCTGACAGGCCCCGCTGTGGAATTCCCGGTAAGTTCATTGGAATGAGTCGATCAGGCTGTTGATGAGCTTGTTGATGTCCGGGTCGCCGGATCTTTCGCCGTTGATTTTGTTGATCGAGTGGATCACGGTCGTGTGATGCTTGCCGCCGAAAGCCCGCCCGATCTCGGGCAGGGACGCCAGAGTCAGTTCTTTGACGAGGAACATCGCAATCTGGCGGGGCAGGACGATTTCTTTGCGGTTGCTTTTTTCCTTCAACTGCGCGGGCTTGATGCCGAATCTTTCGGCGACGGCTCTCTGGATCGAGTCGATGGTAATGCGGCGATCCTGTTTGACGAGAAGATCTTTCAGAACCGTTTGGGCCATACCGATCGAGATCGGCGTTTCGGTGAGAGATGAATATGCGGTCAGCTTGATGAGCGCCCCCTCGAGTTCGCGCACGTTGGATTTCGTTTTGTTCGCGATGAATGTGCAAACATCAGCGGGCAGCGAGATGCCAACCAACTCGGCTTTCTTTTCGAGGATCGCCATCTTCGTTTCGAGATCGGGTGGCTGGATATCGGCCATCAGTCCCCACTCGAAGCGGGAGCGGAGACGCTCTACCAGACCGGTGATCTCGCGCGGCGGGCAGTCGCTCGACAGGACGATCTGCTTCTGGGCATCGTGCAGCTCGTTGAAGGTGTGGAAGAACTCTTCCTGCGTGCGTTCCTTCGATCCGAGAGACTGGATGTCGTCGATCAACAGAACATCGGCGCTCCGATAGCGGGCGCGCAGTTGCGGCATGCGCTCGTGTTTGATGCCGGAGACGACTTCGTTTGTGAAGCGTTCGCTGGTTGTGTAGATAATCCGCATTTTGCCTCGGGCCATCAAGGCCCGTCCGATGGCGTGCATGAGGTGCGTCTTGCCCATCCCGACACCGCCGTAGATAAAGAGCGGATTGTAGCTGCGCGAAGGATTCATCGCGACAGACTGTGCTGCCGCGTGCGCAAACTGATTGCACGACCCGACGACGAACGACTCAAACGTGAACTTTGGGTTGAGCGTGATGGGAGATTCAAAGTCTGTATGCGTCTCGCCATTGACCGATGCGCTGCTCGAGACGGGAATCCGCGGAGTGTTGACGTCGGGGCTGAAGCGTACGCGCTCGATGCCCAGTCCGAGACCGGCGGCAAGATGGTTGATCTGTTGCCCGTATTCGTCGATCAGGAATTCGGCTGTTTGCGGATCGGGCGCCATCACCAGCATTGTTTTTCCGTCGATGCTGGAAAATTTCGTGCGGCTGATCCAGTTCTCAAAACTTTCGGCGCTCAGTTTTGTTTGAAGCTGCTCTTTGACTAAATCCCACGGACTGCGATGATCATTGCTCACTTGCTTTGGGTTCACTTGCTCTGCGTTACTCGACCGATTCCCACCCATACGCTCCCTGCCAGGCACCGCGGTTACGTAGGACACACTTCCCCTCCGGGAGCTTGTAGCGCTCCAATTTTGAGGCCCAGACCTCATCAGACTGTCCCGGGAATTGACTGCAGGATTGCGGATTTTTGGATGACCGCTACCTTCCGAACAGGACGTAGCATAGCACAAAACCAGTAAGTGAAATCCAGTTGAAAAGCGTTCTCGACCGATCTGAAACAATAGCCACGCAGCGTGTTGTTCGTGGGCGGATTGAACCCCGAATTGTGCAGCAGGACACGGTGTCTTTACGCCTTCCGGCCGAGGATGTGATCGAGGTGGTGGCGCATGTGCCGCACATAATCCTCGATGACAAAACGCAGTGTCATGGCGTTCGTTCCAATGACACACTCGTTTGCCATATGGCCGTCCGGAATACGTTCGATGAGGTGTGCGAGGAAGGTGTTGAACCGATGCCAAAAGTCGACGAGAAACTTCCAGTCGAGCTCGCCATGGGCGTGTAATGCGACCCAGTTGTCCTGCGCATAGCCTTTGCCTTGAAATTCGCCATCGAGTGAGGCGAGCACAAAGCGTATGTGGTTATTGGCGGCGGAGTCGAGCAGATGGCCCAGCTCTTGTTTTTTCGTCCATGCTCCGGGGCGTCCGTCGTTCGTGTTTGAGACTTCTTCCGTTATGGCGAGCAGGCTTGGGAGCTCGCGATCGATTGTGTCTTGAAGGAGGATGGCAAGGTCAGACGCCATGGGCCATTTTCCCACGGCCAGTGGCCGGCACATGTGGAACATCGCGGTGCTGTTCCTCATGCTCGGCGGAGCGTGACGCTCGGCCACTTCCGTGATCGTCGCGTGGAGGTTTCTCCTCCGTCGCCAGGCGGGTCTTGCCGCTTTTCGATGCGTGCGGAACCACCGCTGGCCGCACTCCTCGCAGCGATATGGCCGTAGGTTGGTGCTCAGGAAAAGTGTCCGAAATGCGATTCGGACAAAATCCGCTGGTCTCATCGCAGGAATCGTTGGGAGCATTTGGCAGACCACACCGCAAGCTTATGGACAGGATTTATGTGGAAGAATGCCTCGAAAGTATACTCGATAGCTGAGGACGAAAAGAAGGAACATGAAGATCGTTGTCGCCGGACAAGGCGCATTCGGCATCAAGCATCTGGAAGCAATCCAGAACATCGAAGGCATTGAAGTCGTCTCACTCGCCGGGGGCAACCCTGCGGGGACGGAAGAAGTAGCGAAAAAATTTAAGATTCCCCACTGGACCGGTGACCTCGCCGAGAGTCTGAAACAGCCGGACGTGGAAGCCGCGATCCTGACCACACCGACGCAAATGCATGCCGCCCAGGGTGAACAGTGCATGCGGGCCGGGAAGCACGTGATGATCGAGATCCCGATCGCCGACAGCCTGAAAGATTCCGAGCGCCTGGTCAAAGTGCAGCAGGAGACCGGGGTTATCGCGATGGGAGGGCATACCCGCCGCTTCAATCCCAGCCATCAGTGGATCCGCAAACGGATTTTGGCGGGCGAGCTAAAGATCCAGTCGATGGATGTGCAAACGTTCTTCTTCCGGCGTACCAACATGAATGCCGCCGGGAAACCCCGGAGCTGGACCGACCACCTGCTCTGGCACCATGCCTGCCATACCGTCGATTTGTTTCAGTATCAGACGGGCGAGGTGGCGCATCGCGCAAATGCGCTGCAAGGCCCCATTCATCCCGAGCTCAAGATCGCCATGGATATGAGCATCCAGTTGAAGATTCCGTCGGGTCCGGTCTGTACGCTGGCACTCTCGTTCAACAACAAGGGACCGCTGGGGACGTTCTTCCGCTATATCTGCGACAACGGCACCTACATCGCGCGGTATGACGAGTTGGTGGACGGCGATAACAAACCGATCGATCTGAGCGGCGTCGCCGCGTCAAATAACGGGATAGAGCTGCAGGACCGCGAATTCTTCGCCGCGATCAAGGAAGGGCGTGAGCCGAATGCAAGTGTGGCGCAATGCCACACGGCGATGCAGACGCTGGACCGGCTGGAGAAGAGTCTGGAAGCGAATCCGTAAACCGGCGTTAGCGTCTGTCCTCGCGGAGTTTTGACAGCAGCCGCACGATCTCGATGTAGAGCCATACCAGGGTGACCATGAGGCCGAACGCGCCGTACCACTCCATGTATTTCGGTGCGCCGCGGTGAGCGCCTTCTTCGATAAACGCGAAGTCGAGAATCAAATTGAGGGCGGCGACGATGACCACGGCGATGCTGAAGAGGATGCCCACCGGTCCGCTGCCGAAGATTCCCGGCACCTGCACGTGGAAGAATCCCAGGATCATGCTCAGGAAGTAGACCAGCGCGATCCCGCCGGTCGCCGCGACGATCCCGAGCATGAACTTCTGGCTTGGGCGGATCAGGCCCGAGCGGTACGCCAGCAGGAGGCAGAAGCAGGTCCCGAAGGTAAGCGCAACGGATTCAATGGCAATACCGGGAAAGCGCATCTCGAACATCGCGGATAATCCTCCGAGGAACAGGCCTTCGAGGAGGGCGTAAACAGGCGCTGTGATCGGCGCCCACTGCTGCTTGAAGGTGGTCACCATGGCGACAATGAAGCCGCCGAACGCGCCTATCGTTATGTAACCGCCAACCGCCGATGGACCGTTCGTGAAGAATTGGCTCCATGTCCAGGCGGCTGTGAGCATCGCCAGAATCAACAGAATTCCGGTTTTGTTGACTGTGCCCGCGATTGTCATCGACGGGCCGTAGCCGACAGCTACTCCATTGACCGTGAAGGTGTTACGGCCAAAAGCCGGATTCGAAGTCTTCAATTGCGTGTTCATACTCTTCCTTTTGATTGGATTATCAAGCGATACTCAAGGTTTCTGCGAAGACGCTCCGGCGTGCAGTCGGCCCCGAGACTTCGAACGCGCGCCGGTACCGGGAATCTTTCCGCGACATGCCTTTGCTGCAATTGAAGCTCCGCGCGGGCTTTGATGAAGATCCAGCCGGGATGGACCAAAATAAAGCCGCGTCGTTGGACCGGACCGGGAGTGGATTCCCAAGCGCAACAATTATAGCGATAGGATGGCTAGAGAGCACACGCTCGAAGAAGGATGCCCAACGAAACTCCCGCCATTCCGGATAAGTTGTTCTTCCGAATCGGCGAGGTGAGCCAACTGGTCGGAGTCGAGCCGTATGTGCTGCGTTACTGGGAATCGGAGTTTCCGGCACTGTCGCCGAAGAAGTCGAACACCGGCCAACGGATGTTCCGGCGCAAAGACGTCGAGCTGCTGCTCAATATCAAACAACTACTTTACGATAAAAAGTTCACTATCGAGGGGGCTCGGAAGGCGTTGAAGGCGGAGAAGGCTGATGGCGGAATCGCGGGTGCCTCGACGGCTGCAGCGCGGCAGGAACAGTTGTTCGGTGCCGCCGACCCCTTACCGGTCATCCGGCAGGAGCTGTCCGATATTTTGAAACTACTTACGTAGATTCCGGCGGAACCATCGCTTCGTAGATCCGGCTCAGGTCGTCAGGCGAGTAATATTCGATCTCGATTCTACCCCGCCCTTTCGCGCCTTCGATGATCCGAACTTTGGTGCCGAGGACACGCTCCATCTCAAATACGGCGAATTTGACGTTGGGGTCCACTGGCTTTTCAATCGGCTTCACCTTGTGCTTCGGCTCGCCGGGCGCGCGGGTAAAGCTCTCGATCTGGCGCACCGACCAACCTTCAGCAATACATCGTTGAGCCAGATCGCTTTGCAGGTCGCGGTCGTTGAATTTGAGCAGTGCGCGTGCATGCCCGGCCGAGAGATTCCTGGAGGCGACCAGCGTCTGGATCTGCTCGGGTAGCTGCAGAAGCCGGACGGAGTTGGTGATGGTAGTTCGCTCCTTGCCTGTCTTTTGACCGATCTGATCGTGGCTCAGACCGAGCTCAGTGGCCATGCGGTGGAAAGCGAGCGCGAGCTCGATCGGGTTCAGGTCCTCGCGCTGGATGTTCTCGACAATAGCAAGCTCGAGCACCTGCTGATCGTCGGCGGCTCGGATGATAACCGGCACTTCCTTGAGACCGGCGCGCTTTGCGGCTCGCCAGCGGCGCTCGCCGGCGATGATCTGGTATTCCCGGCTCCCGGTTTTCCGGACGACGATGGGCTGTATGATTCCATCGCGCTCGATGGACTGCGTCAATTCCATGAGAGCCGTGGGATCAAAGTCGCGCCGCGGCTGGTTGGGGTTGGGGATTATGAGATCGATTGCCAGGCGCGTGACATCGCGATCGGCAGGCGGGGCGGTTTCCGGTGGGGTATTTGTGGTGACAGTTTCCGCAGCCGGACGCTTGGGAATGAGCGATTGCAGTCCTTTACCGAGCGCTTTGCGCGGCTGGTCGTTTTTGGTCATTGGTGAGGATCTCTTTGGCCAACTGGATGTAAGCTTCCGACCCCTTGGAGCCGGGATCGTAAAGCAAAATCGGTTTGCCATGGCTGGGCGCCTCGGCAAGCCGGATGCTGCGCGGGATGACAGTGCGGAACACGTCTTTGCCGAAGAATTCACGCAGGTCAGCGGCGACTTGTTTCGTGAGGTTCGTCCGCTCGTCGTACATCGTAAGAAGAATGCCTTCTATTTGAATAGGATGGCCGAATGACTCGCGGACGCGGTCGATCGTATCCATCAGGCCGGAAACACCTTCAAGGGCGAAAAACTCGCATTGTATCGGAACGAGAACAGAATCAGCGGCCATTAGCGCGTTCAGGGTGAGCAGATCGAGAGCGGGAGGGCAATCGATGAGGACGAAGTCGTAATTTTGGCGAATCCTGTGGAGATGATGCCGTAGAATTGACTCGCGGTCGTCGGTCGCGACGAGCTCAACATTGACACCAATCAGGTTTTTGTCGGCCGCTACAAGATCGAGGCCTTCCATTTCCGTCTTCCGGATAGCATGGATAATTTCTTTGCCATCGACCAGGACGTCGTAGAGAGTGGGCAAGTCGTCGGTCTTCTGGATGCCGAGGCCGCTCGTGGTGTTTCCCTGCGGGTCACTGTCGATGATCAGGACTCTCGTCTCACTGGCGGCCAACGCGGCTGAGAGGTTGACAGCCGTCGTGGTCTTGCCGACGCCTCCTTTCTGGTTTGTGATCGTAATGGTGCGTGCGCGCCTGTCCGGGTTGGGCAACGGGTTAGGTCCTGTGGGTGGTTACTTTGAAATCTAGCATGTTTGCAGCACGGGTGACGAGTTTTAGGGCTATGCGACGCCTCGCACCCTATGTTTCACGTGAAACTTCTGGCCAAAAACCGATTCGGGCTACGTTTCACGTGAAACACTCAGGTAGATATCGAGGATCGCGACAGCGGCCGGGGTTACACCCGGAATCCGAGCCGCTTGCCCGAGAGTCGCTGGGCGCACCTTTGTGAGCCGCTCCCCGACCTCGCGTGAGATACCGGGGATACTGTCGAAACGGATCGCTTCTGGGATCGCCCGTGCGTCGGCTGTCGCCAAGCGGTCGATCTGCCGCCGTTGCTGGTCAATGTAGCCCGCATACTTTACTTGAGTTTCTGCGGTCATCAGGACCCCGCGCGCAATTTCGTCACCGAGAATCTCGTGAATCCATGGAGCTAATTTCTCGATCCTGGCTTCCGGACGCCGCAGCCAGGTTTCTTTTGGACTTCCCGAGATCGCACTCATGAGCTTCGCCATCTGCGAACTCTTCCTGGCGAACAACTCGCGCCGAGCCGCAGACGCCAGACCGATTTGCTGGCCTACCGGGGTTAGCCGATCGTCGGCATTGTCGATCCGGAGGTGGAGTCGATACTCGGCCCGTGACGTGAACATCCGGTATGGCTCATCGGCGCCCCGGGTAATCAGGTCATCGATCATGATCCCGAGATAACCCTGGCTGCGCGAAATAACGACGGGAGGCTTACCCAGGATGGTCTGCCCGGCATTGATTCCCGCGATCAGCCCCTGCCCTGCCGCTTCCTCATACCCGGACGTGCCGTTAATCTGGCCTGCGAGGAACAGGCCGGGGATCTTTTTAACTTCGAGTCGATGATCCAGCTCGCGCGCGTCGACAGCGTCGTATTCGATTGCATAGCCGGGCCGGATCATCTCGGCGCTTTCCAGACCCGGAATTGACGCGATCACCGCAGTTTGTACGTCTGTTGGCATGCTCGTCGACATGCCGTTGACGTATATTTCGTTGGTGTCGAGACCTTCCGGTTCGAGGAAGATCTGGTGCGATTCCTTATCCGGGAACTTGACGAACTTATCCTCGATTGACGGGCAGTAGCGTGGACCGACCCCTTCGATCTGGCCGCTATAGAGAGGTGATCGGGCAATGCTTTGATTGATCAGGCGCTTCGTCTCGGTGGTCGTGCGCGCGAGATAGCACTGGATCTGAGGCCGGTCGATTTTCGCAGTCAGGAAGGAAAACGGAGTCGGGTCGGCATCCCCGAACTGGGGCTCGAACTTCGACCAGTCGATGCTGCGGGCATCGAGGCGAGGCGGGGTGCCGGTTTTCAGCCTTGTCCAACTGAGGCCGAGACTGCGGACCTGTTCGGCGAGCACTTGTGACGGTGGCTCCCCGTTGCGTCCGCAGGAGAAGCGCTGTTCGCCTATATGGGCCAGCCCATTCAGGAATGTGCCCGTTGTAATGATGACGGCTTCGCAGCGGACGTCGCGCCCGTCCATGAGACGCACGCCACGCACACGGACGCCTTCCATGATGAAGGCCGCGACTTCCGCCTGCTTGATGTGGAGATTCGGCTCGCGCTCGAGCGTCTCCTTCATCCTGATGCGGTACTGCTTCTTGTCGCATTGGGCACGCGGCGACCAGACGGCTGGTCCGCGGCTCGTGTTGAGAAGGCGGAACTGAATCCCAACGGCGTCGGCGACTTCACCCATGACGCCGCCAAGTGCATCGATCTCACGCACCAGGTGGCCCTTGGCGATACCCCCAATTGCCGGATTGCAGGACATTTGCGCGATCAGGTCGGCATTCATCGTGATCATGGCGGTCCGCAGCCCGAGCCGGGCACATGCACGAGCCGCTTCGCAGCCAGCGTGCCCGCCGCCGATCACGACGACTTCATAGGTGAGAGTGGACACCGTTGCTAACATTGTAGTCTGTGAAAACACTCGTGATCGGTGGCGGCGGCCGGGAGCATGCGCTCGCGTGGAGATTGCGCCAATCTCCTTCTGTCACAGCGGTCTACGCAACTCCGGGGAATCCCGGGATAGCGCAAGTAGCCGAGTGTCAGAGTGCCTCTGATTATGTCGCAATAGCGGAGCGACTGGGCATCGATTTTACCGTCGTTGGTCCCGAAGTGCCTTTGGTCGCCGGCGTGGTAGACCAGTTCCGATCACGCGGACTGGCCATTGTCGGGCCAACGGCTGCGAATGCTGCGCTCGAAGGCAGCAAGATCCACTCCAAGCGTTTCATGGAAAAGTCAGGAATTCCCACCGCGCGCTTCCGCACAGTCGAGGATGCGAGTGAAGTCCCGCGCGATTTTCGATACCCGATTGTCTTGAAGACCGACGGGCTCGCTGCCGGCAAAGGAGTCGTGATCGCGCAGAATCGCGCCGAAGTCGACGCCGCACTTACGACCCTGCCCTTTCCGCTGGTGATTGAGGAATTCCTTGAGGGCGAAGAGGTCAGCTTCATCGTCTTATGCGATGGAAAACGCGGGGTGCCGCTCGAGCCCTCCCAGGACCATAAGCGCGTGTTCGATAACGACCGAGGGCCAAACACGGGCGGCATGGGCGCGTATTCGGATTCCCGCATTCTGAGCGCCGCCGACCGCGGGCGTATTCTCGACACGATCATCGAACCCGTAGTGCGGGCAACGGGATTTACCGGCTTCCTCTATGCGGGGTTGATGATGACGGCGGATGGTCCGAGCGTGCTCGAATTCAACGTGCGGATGGGCGATCCGGAAACGCAGCCGTTGATGATGCGTCTGGCGAGCGACTGGGGCGAGGCGCTGATGGCCTCCGCCCGTGGCGCGTTGCGCGAGGATCATCTTGCGTGGTCGCCGGATCCGGCGACGTGTGTGGTGATGGCATCGGGCGGATATCCGGGCGCGTATCCGACCGGCGAAAAGATCACGGGCATCGAGGATGTGAATGGCGCTGTCGTCTTCCACGCGGGCACGAAGCGCGAGGGGGACGATCTGGTGACCTCCGGCGGGCGAGTGCTTGGTGTGACAGCGTCGGGTAAGGACCTGCGATCGAGCATCGACGTCGCCTATAAGGCAGTAGACAAGATCAAATTTAACGGGATGCACTGCCGGCGCGATATCGGCAGCAAGGGTTTACGACGCTACAATAAAACGTAATCGGGCCCGTAGCTCAGTTGGATAGAGCGGCCGCCTCCTAAGCGACAGGTCAGCAGTTCGAATCTGCTCGGGCCCACCAGTTCCGCTTGTCCGCGCTGTCGCTCTGGGATTCGTTCACGTCACGCGAGCGACTTCAGGTTTTCCAGCACGTCATCCGGCACGTGAAGATTGCCGTTCTTCCCTGTCCCGAGTGAGATCGACGGCTTGTTTGCGCCGTGGAAGTCCGAGCCGCCGGTCATTCCGAGTTTAAACCGCTTTGCGAGCGACCGGTAATACGCCACATTCTCGGGACTGTGATCGCTGTGGAACACTTCGATTGCCCGCAGCCCCATGCCCGCAAGATCCTCGACGTATTCGGCGAGCTTGTCCCAATTGTTCTTCGCGACCCGCACGGGATGCGCAAGCGACGGCACACCTCCCGCCTTCAGAATGCGTTCGAGCGCTTCGCCCATCGCCACTTCCTGCCGGTGCACGAAACCCTTCGCCGACTCGTCGAGATATTGATCGAAAGCGTTCTGGATATCCGTCGCGTAGCCTTTTTCGACGAGCAGGCGCGCGAAGTGCGGACGTCCGGTGAGCGTTCGGCCGGCCTTTTCGACTTCGGCGAGCGTGATGTCAACACCGAGCGATTGCAGTTTGGCGATGAGGCGCCGGTTGCGGTCGCGGCGGCCTTCGAGAATAAATTCAAGCCACGCGCGGAATTCCCCCGACGGCGCGGTATTCGGAAAGTAGCCGAGCAGATGGACCGAGCCACCCTGATAGCGCGTCGACAATTCAATCCCGCAGATGAGCTCGATTGAAGCCGCCTCAGCGAGTGGACGCGCGGTGTCATAGCCCGCGAAGGTGTCATGGTCGGTGATGGCCAGACCCTGCAGGGCGACCCGCCGCGCTTCGGCCACGAGCTCGGCCGGCGTGAACGTGCCGTCTGACCGGTCAGTGTGGCTGTGCAGATCAATCATGGAATTAATCCCCGGCGCGTCAGCGCACGCCAGATTTTCTCGACGCCTTCCTGAACGGATTCGCGATCCGTATAGACAACCACGCCAGGATCGAGCGGCGCCTCGTAAGGATCGGAAATGCCGGTGAAGTGATCGATCTCGCCCGCGAGCGCGCGCTTGTAAAGGCCCTTGGTATCACGGCTCGCCAGGACTTCAATGGGGCACTCGACATAGACTTCCAAAAATCGTTCGATCGCCGCGCGCGCCTCATCGCGGGCGCCGCGATATGGGGAGATTGCGGCGACAATAACGGCCACACCGTTGCGCGCCAGCAATCCGGCAACGAAGCCGATCCGGCGGATGTTGGTGTCGCGGTCATCGCGGCTGAAACCGAGTCCCTGAGAAAGATGCTGGCGGATGATGTCGCCATCGAGCAGCTCCACGCGCGCCCTGCGCTCACGCAACCGGGAAACGAGGCATTCGGCCAACGTCGTCTTGCCCGCGCCGGAGAGTCCGGTGAGCCAGACCGCGAAGCCTTCGTGCGTCATGCGCTGGGTTGACCGGGCCGCCAGGTCAGGACTTCGCGCAGCAGCACATCGACGACACGTTCGGCTTTGCCGTCGGCGCTGAAGTGTAGTCCACACTCCTTGACGGCTTCGGGCGATTCCCACCACCAGCGGCCGGCCCGTTCGTCTTCGCCGGCGACGACTGCGCGCGTGCAGGGGTCGCATCCAATGCTGGTGTATCCGGCTGCGTAAAGAGGATGTTCGGACAATCCGCGTTCGTGGGTGTAGCGGATGACGTCCTCAGTCGTCCAGTCGGCGAGCGGGCTGACCTTGACCTGTGCGCCGGAGCGATCGAAGACGTCGATGTTGGCGCGCGATTTGGCCTGGGCGCGGCGCAGTCCTGTGAAAAAGGCGTCGAGGCCTTTGAGTCCGAGGGCGAGCGGACGCGATTTGCGAATTTCGCAGCAGAGCATCCGGTTGGGAACGCTCTCGTAAAAAAGGTCCCGGCCATGGAGCGCGACCATGCCGTCAACTTCGAAGGGCTCGGGCCGGATGCGCTCGATTTTGATGCCGTAGCGATTTTCGGTGTCCGCTATGATCTGTTCGGTGGATGGCGGAACACGCCCGGTATCGAGCGTCATAACACGCGCGTGCGGCGCGGCTTGGAGGACGAGGTCGGTAACGATAACATCCTCACGCTGCAGGCTGCTCAGCACAGCGATGGAAGAGCCGAACTCATGGAGTGCTTCGGCGACGATTTCACGGGAGGCGGCGAGGGGTTCCAAGTGCTTAACCGGCTTTGCTCTGATTAAGGGGATAATTGGAGCGGGAGACGGGATTCGAACCCGCGACATCGACCTTGGCAAGGTCGCACTCTACCAGCTGAGTTACTCCCGCTTGTGTTACGAAGATTAACAGCGAAACCTTCATTTTCGCCGACAACCGGTGGGGCTGTCAAACTTATGGTAGCAGGGCTAGTGCTCAGTTTGAAGATGGAGCAGATTTAACGAAGTTTACTGGCGTTCAGCCACTTCGTCAAACGCTTCCTGCATTTCGGACAGAATGTATTTCGCCGACGCGCTCATTGGATCACCAAACAACGGAGAATCAATTACTTGCAGGCTACCAACGAATAGCCGGCAAATTATACGTCAGGATATACCCAAACAATAAATCCACAAAAATTTTGTAGGCACTCTGTGGATTCATGCCCGCCTCCCGCAGCCGAGGTTACGGCACGCCAATCTGACGCAAGAGAAGTCTTAGTCGAGTGTATCCCTCAGGGCAAGGGTCTCAGCGGCGTACTGGCTGCGCGCCTCGCCGTTGAGTTTTAGCCCGCGCGCGGAACACCAGTCCACAAATTCCGCGGGTTTCAAGTGAATTTTCTCGACCCTTACCCCTTCGCGCTTCAATTGCTCAACACGGGTCTGCGCGGTCTGCAGCCATTCGTTATATGTGGGGAACATCCCGTCGCCATCCTCGAAAAGCGCACGAAGTTCCTCATAGTCAGAGTCGTGGTACCACGCTACGCCGGCGCCACCAAAATCAGTCACGATGTCCTCCTCAATGGTTTCCGACGCGGCGATCAGGAGGCTGACGGCCGATCCGCCGGCTCAGTCGGGGGAAGGCCTTGAAGAGCAGAAGATATCCGAGAATTCCAGGAACGACCACAATTGCCAAAAAACAGTAGAGCGCACCGCTGAGCTTTGCGTTCGGGTGCGCGAGATGATACGGCGCGAGGATTCGGATAAGGTACGCCGCCCAAATCGCACAGGCGAGGGCATACAGAAGCTGGATACGCCCCATCAACTACATTCTGCCATGTTTCGGCGACGGCAGTCCGGCCAGTGTCATCGCCATGAGCAGCATCAGCGTCGCGTCAATCGGATGCCGGTAACGCGGAAGCGCGAGCGTCAAATAGTAGGCGAAGGGAAAGATGGCGGGACCGGCGGCGAGCGGGAATGCGTAAAGACTCCGTTTCCGGACGAGAATGGCAACGCCCGCCAGCGTGCCCAGCGCCGCCGCAATGTTGAACCCCAACACCAACCTGAACCACCACGACGGACTCGAAAGCCAGTCATCAAGCGGATGCGGAGAGCCGCCCGACCAGAACATCGTGAAACGCCCGGCGATCAGCTTCAACTCATGGGCGGGGTGGGTAAGCATGTAGCCGACTGCGTCCTTTCGCTTCGCCGCCATATAGGGGATCTCGCCAAGCGAAATGTACTGCTCGCGTTCGGCGCGATCGTTGATCGGATGATGATCGCCGAGCCAGATCGGACGCGCCGCCGGATTGTTGCCGACCCAGAGCTGGAGTCCGAGCGTCGAGCGCAGAGGCACAAAGCTGCCAAATACGGAATAATTGCGGACTGTCCACGGCAGGCAGCAGAGCGCGGTTGCCGCGCAGGCGATCGCCGCGTTTCGCATGTTCGCGCGCCTCCGGTAAACCAACCATCCCAGATATAGCGGCAGCAGCGAGAGCATCGCGGCGTTGGTCATCAGGATGATGCCCCACAGGAGCCCGTAAGCGGTCCAGTCTCGTGCGCTCGTGGAATGCTCGAGCCGAAGCGTGGCCCAGAGCGCGATCGCGCCAAGCAGTGCCGACAACGAAGTGTCCCAAAGGCTCTGAAAACTGAGTTGAATCGCGTTGGGAAACACGGCCCACAGCCAGGCGGCGAGCGCGGCAACACGGAGTCCGCCAACTCGCTTGCCCGCAAGAAAGAGCGGAATGCACGTGAGGGAGGAGAAGCCGATATTCATCGACACAGCCGCTATCCACGAAGCGAACGTGTAGATCCCGAAGATCCGCATGATGGCGGAAAGCATCAGCGGATAAAGTGGCGTCATCCACGCAGTCGGTCCGGTGTCGATGCGCAGAGGCGAACCGAAGCCGTGGCCCTGCGCGAGCGAATAGGCGATGTTGCCGGATTCGAAGAGAAACGGAATCGACGCGAGCGCGCGGTGTGGGGAGTGCGCCTGGAAGTCCCACGCGAAACCGGCACGGATCGCGAGCGCAACGATCACGATCATCGGCAGAGACATCGCGATGGATCGAAGGCGGGGCAACACGGAAGACTCTTCAATTTAGCAATGCCGCCGAGTTATGCCTTTTCGAATCGCGTACAACGGCCTCGCGGCCTGTGGGCTCACGCAAAAATCGCGCACAACGGCCTCGCGGCCTGTGCGCTTCAGATACAATCGAAAGCGGATTTTTCGAGTCAGGAGGTCTGCAATCCTATGCGACGAATTTTGATGATTTTGGCGGCAGCGTGCGTGGTCCTTTCGAGCGCCGTAGCGCAGGAGCCGCCCGCGGCAGGCGGCGGCGCCCGAGCGGGTCGTGGCGGTGGAGCGGGACGTGGAGAGGGCCCTGCGCGGCGTCCGGACCTCCTCTTCAAAGAAGAATGGAAAACACCGAAAGCCACCGGAGAGGCGCCGGTCGACCCGGCCAATGCCACTTCGAACGCGAGTCTCGAACTGAAGCTCTACGGGGTCGACGCGAAGGATATCCAGTTGACCGGCCAAGCCGGGAATGCGACCAATCCCCTGCATCTGTGGACCGGCCTGTGCGAAAACGTCTGCGCGGCGGCATTGCGCGATAGAGACAACTATGTCGACCTCACCGGGCTCGCCATGATCCGCTGGGTCACGAAGGTTTCGGGCTTCCATCAAGTGCATCCGATCCTCAAACTGGCGGACGGCACGTGGCTGGTGGGCGATCACGGGGACGGTTCCACGCTCGACTGGCACACCGATGAGTTCTCGCTGGGCGATGTGAGGTGGCGCAAGCTGAACATCGCGAAGGTGGTCACGACGGGCGATTGGGTGAAGGATCCCGATCTGAGCAAAGTCGACGAAGTCGGCTTTACCGATCTGCTGCCAGGCAGCGGACACGGTCCGGGCGGCTGGGCAGACGTGGGCGCGATTGAAGTTTTCGGGAAGCCGGTGAAGCGGTAACCAGCGCCCGCGCATAACGAAATTAAATGCCTCATCTCAGGATCGAAGCGCCGGAAGAGTGGTTGCGCGAGGACTTCATCGCGTCGACAGGATTCGACGTCCGCAAACTGCTCGATCATCTGGTGAAAGTGGTCACATCGCTGCGGATGGAAAATCCGAAGGGGAGTGATCCGCCGACGGTGCCGTTCATCAATCTCACGAACCTGAAGCACGCGATCATTCCTGTGCACTACGGGCATGTCGCAGGGAACAAAGAGAAGCGCTTCCTGCACATCACAATGGCCGCCGGCAACGACACGCCCGGCCGTACAGCGGAGGTGCGGCGCCGTGTGGCGGCAGCGCTCGGCGATGAAGCGGACAATTTCATCGGAGAGCTCAAAGGGCTGGCTTCGGTCACGGTGCATGTGAAGGACATCGACCGCGATCGCGGCTACTCGACGACGGCGGAACGGAAGAAGAAGCGCGAAGCTGAGGCGGCAGCCCAGCCTGCGGCGTAGCGCCGATATCCTGAGAAGAGGATTCCGGCAGGAAGTTCATTTCACCCCCGAGATGGAAAGAAAGCTGAATGAACTCGCGCGCGGACCGCGCGCGATGCTGGACCGCCGCTATGACGACATCAAGAGCGGACGAGTGAAGCTGATCCCAGGGCCTGAGGTTGAGGCCCGGTTTCTTGAGAAGAGTGCCGCCGCGCGCCGTGAATAACCCGGTTCATGACCGGATATGAGTTTCATCCGGAGGCGCGCTTCGATCTTGAGGAAATTTGGGAATTCATTCGAATTGACAGCATCGAGGCTGTTGACCGAATGGTGGCTCAGATCCTGTCTGCCATTCGCGACGTGATCCCGTTTCCCCATCAGGGACATCGGCGGTCAGATCTCACCGGCAGGCCATTGCGCTTCATCAACGGGCGCGAATATCCGATCGCCTACGCATCGGTGAGAGGCCGCTGTGGGTAATCGCCGTTATGCACGGCCACCGCGATCCACGCCGCGTGATGGCTGCAATCCTGCGAAGCCGCGAGTCGAGGCAGTAGCGTCGGTCCTGTAAGATCGGACCGTATGTCCACCACACCTGAAATGTCCGTATCGCCGATGCGGATCTTCGAGACCCTGCGCGCCTACCAGCAGACGGCGGCGCTGCGGGCGGCGATTGAACTCGACATCTTCACCGCGGTCGGAGAAGGCGCGACCACCGCCGCCGAGATCGCAAAAAAGTGCGGCGCGTCCGAGCGCGGCGTCCGGATGCTCTGCGACACGATCGTCACTGACGGATTTCTCACCAAGAAGAACGGACACTACGCGCTGGCGCCGGAGGCTGCCGCGTTCCTCGACCGGCGGTCGCCCTCGTCTATGGCGAGTGTGGCGCAGTTCCTTGCCAGCGCGCAGAACATTACCGAGTCCCTGACCCTCGCGGACTGCGTGCGCAAAGGCGGCACCGTGCTGGACGGGAAAGGATCGGTCGCGCCGGACAATCCGTTCTGGGTCCTGTTCGCCCGCGCGATGGCGCCGTTAATGGCCATGCCCGCCAGAATTATGGCGGAGAAGATCGCGGGGTCGGGTCCACTGAAGGTACTCGATATCGCGGCGGGTCACGGGATCTACGGGATTTCGGTTGCACAGCGCAATCCGCAGGCAGAAATCACAGCGCTGGACTGGGCTTCGGTGCTCGAAGTGGCGAAGGAAAATGCCGAGAAGGCGGGCATCGCAAATCGATATCACTTAAAGCCGGGCGACGCGTTCGAAGTGGATCTGGGGTCGGACTACGACATGGTGTTGATTCCGAATTTCCTGCATCATTTCGGCCCGGCGGCGATCGAGGGTTTTCTGAAAAAGGTTTACGCCGCGCTGAAGCCGTCGGGGAAGGCTGTGACCGTCGAGTTCTGTCCGAACGAGGACCGCACAGCCCCCCTTACGCCCGCGCGGTTTGCGATCACGATGCTGCTGAATACGGTGGATGGCGATGCGTATACATTCAGCGAACTGGATGCAATGTTCAAGAAGGCCGGGTTTTCGGCAAGCCGCGGCGAGTTACTGCCGTCGGAAGGCACGGTGATCGTTTCGGTGAAGTGAGGGCGCCTCATGCCTGCCATGGGCTACCGGCCGACCAGGTGCGGGAGACTGCGATTGTTCTCTCCGCAGACAAATTCAATGAGCTCCGCGCCGGGCATCAGGCGCTGGTTGAGCCTGTAGCTCCAAGGCCTGGAGAAGGTCTTCGGATCGTCCACCGTGATTTCGATCTCGAGCGTGCCGTAATTCAGGCGGCGAAAACGCTCGGTGATTTTGCCGTTGGTCGTAATCGGTGTGCCTTCCTCGTCGATCCATCCGTTGTCGCGGAAGCCCGTGGTCTGGACAATCAGCGTGTCGCCGTCCCAATGGCCTGTCGAGTAGCCGAACCACCACGGCTGTACATCGTTTGCATTCGGTAAGGGCCGTCCATCGGTGAAGATCTGGCGGAGCCCATCGTTCGCTTCGTAGATGATGAGAGTCTCGTTCGGCAGTTGGACGATCTTGCGCGGTTGCGGATGCGCGTGAAGCTGAACGAGGTGGAGCGGGAGGCAGTGGGCGTCGGGATGGTCCTTGCTGTTTTCGGCGAGGCGCTGTTTGCGGAGCTCCGCGGCCCAGGGAAGCATCGGAAGGCCGGCGCCGGGAAACATCGAGGGGAGATCCTGAAAAGGGCGCGGGCCTTGTCCGGCGGCCGGAGCCGGTTGTCCGGGTGGAGTGCCGGCGGGCATGCCGCGGTCCCAGACCCCGGAGAGATCGGGATGGCCGTCGGCAGCCTTGGGCGCGGGGCCGGTCAGCTTCGGTTTGGTGGTTGGCCAGGTTGGCCATTGCCCGCATAAGCCAACGGCGACACAGCCAATGATGAGCGTCCGCGCGATCATGTCCAGGACAGCGTATCAAAGGCCGCAGGCCACGAAAACCATGGCCCCCACTACAGCGGGGCCACGACAGCGGGGCCGGTTGACTTTGGGAATGCCGCCCCAATATGCTGGACCCGGCCCATCTATGAGATACGCTTTCCTGCTTCTCGCATTGCCCCTACTCGCCAGTAACGTCCGGGTTTACCAGACCAACAGCGCCGGTGATCAGGTGCACGTGATCGATCCGGCGACAAATAAGGTCGTCCAAACCATCAAGGACATCGAGGTGCCGCATGGGGTAACGTTCGCGCCGGATGGGACGCGCGCCTACATCACCTGCGAGTCCGAGAAGACGGTGTGGGCTGTGGATACGAAGACAGGCAAGTTGATCTCGAAAGTGCCGCTGACCGGACATCCGAATAATCTATCCGTCTCGAACGACGGCAAGCGGCTGTTCGTCGCGATCGCCGTCGCGCCGGGCTCGGTCGACGTGATCGACACAGCCGCGCTGAAGAACATCAAGACCGTGCCGGTGAAGGGCGCGGTCCACAACACCTATGTCACGCCGGACGGCAAGTATGCGATGGCTGGCTCGGTGGCGGGCAAGACGCTGACCGCCATCGATACGCTGACGCTCGAGCCGGTATGGACGATGGACTTTGATCTGGGCGTGCGTCCGATGGCGTTCGAAAAGGCGGCGGACGGTTCGACCAGCCGCGTCTTCGTGCAGCTTTCCGGCTACAACGGCTTCTCGGTCGTCGATTTCAAGACGCATAAGGAACTCAAGCGCATCGACCTGCCGAAAGAACCGGGCGGCGGACACGCGGAAGGCGGCGCGCCTTCGCACGGAATCGGCATTCCGGCCGACGGCAAAACGCTGTGGGTGAACAGCTCGATCGCGAATGCGGTGTTTATCTACTCCCTGCCCGACCTGAAGGTTTTGGGCTACGTCAAGACAGGCGAGGTGCCGGACTGGATTACGTTCACGCCGGATTCGAAGATGATCTACATCGCGAATTCGGGGGCGAATACGGTGTCTGCGATCGATATCGCCGCGCGCAAGGAAGTGGCGCGGATTCCGGTTGGCGAAGTGCCCAAGCGGAATGGGACCGTAGTGATTCCGAACTAACGGCCCGCCAGACGCTATTTCTTATTGACCCAGTCGGCGATCGCTTTCCACTCCGGATCGTTCTTCGAGGCGAACTGATGTCCGCCGCCGTGGAACTTGTCGCCGCCGGCTTCCGGCGCGAGCGGGTGGATGAGGAGCCTGCTCGTCGACGGATCTCCGGGTGTCACCAGATGCGAGGCGCTTTCAAAGTTCTTGCGCGATTGCTCTTCAGTCCACTTCGTCGCGCCGTCGGCTAAAGGCTGGAGTCGAAATGCGCTGTTGTTGGCTTCGTGACAAACGACGCAGCGGGCGTGGCCCGCGCGCTTCTTGAGGAAGATCGGCTCGACGTTCTTTTTGTACGCTTCATAGTCGAGGCCCTGCGCGAGGGTCGCGGCGGCGCTCCCGGCGAGCAGCGCCAGCAGAGCGGGGATAGTGGTCATTCGCATTTCGCCGCTCATCATAACAGAAGCGGCAGGCGACGAAAAACATTAACCTGCGCCGCCGCACCACGGCGGATTAGGGCATTGTCAGGCTGAAGCATGTCGTGTCGCTCTTTCCCGCAGGGGGGAACGGCCGCGTATATTGCGCTCGCCGCCGTGTGCTTCTTCTGGGGCACAACTTATCTGGCGATCCGCATCTCGCTGGAGACGCTGCCACCCTCATCTGCGATTGCCGCGCGCTTTATTACTTCGGGATCGATCCTGCTCATCGCAGCGCCTCTGCGTCATGCCCATCTGCCGCGTGGGCGCGAGCTCTGGATTGCATGCGGATGCGGTTGTCTGATCCTCGGAATCGGGAATGCCGCGTTGTTTTATTCCGAACTGTTCATCCCAAGCGGGTTCGTCGGCCTTTTGGCGACTTTTCGCCTTTCTGGATGGTAGGGTTCGAGGCCATAACGGGCGGTCAGAAGCTGAACGGCCAGACGCTCCTCGGGATGCTCATTGGGTTTGCAGGCACAGTAGTTCTCCTCTTTCCGGGCGGCAGCGGGTTTGGCAGCCAGGCGTTGATCGGATTACCATCATGCAGCTCGGGATCATCGGTTGGACCGGCGGATCTCATCCAGCGGCAGCAGAAAAATCCGGGCGCATCCCATCGTCATCGGCGCGGTGCAGCAACTGGCGGCGGGGATTCTGTGCATCCCGATCACGCTTCTTGCGCCGCATCGGGAGATCGTGCTCAGCTTCCGCAGCGTGGCGGCGCTCGTTTACCTGGTGATTTTCGGATCGATAGTCGCCTGCAGCGCCTACATCTACGCGCTTGATCGATTGCCTGAGGCGATCGCGTCGAGTTATCCCTGCATCAATGCTGTGGTGGCGATGTGGCTCGGGTGGTTGTTCTTCCGCGAGCCATTCGGGCTACGGGAAGCGGCGGCGATGGCCATCATCTTTGCGGGTGTGGCTGTTGTCAAAAGCCAGACTGGCCGCGCGCCGGCGAGGCGCCTATAATGCGCATCCGGGATGGCCGCAGTCGCAGGAGATTTCCGTGGTGTCCTGCGCATCCTCGCAGAATGTGCTGCAGTAGTCGTCGTCCTTGCCGACCTCGCACTGACAGGAAGGGTGTGCGCATTTCTTCGTTTGTTCCGCCATTGGAGGGCCTCCGGCGGAAAGACAGCACACCGCTCGCCAATGGCTATTTACGCGCAATCATGACGCGCGAGGGGTAAAAGCCCTGCTGCACTTTGCGGTCGTGCTCGACTTCGAAGTCGTAAACGCCAATCACGTCGGGGATTGCCGATTCCACCTGCCGCCCCCAGAAGGCCGGGGCCATTCCGCCCGCGATTTTGTAGAGGAGATTGAAGGCCGGCACGTTCTGCCCGATGAGCACAAGCGCGAGACGTCCGCCGGGCCGGAGCACACGGTGGATTTCCGCAAGGGTGCGCAGAATCTCATCCGAACCCATCAGCTCGAGCAGATAGCAGCAAACAACGGCATCGAAAGATCCGTCGCGAAAAGGCATGCTGCAGGCATCGACCGCCTGGCAGTGCGCGCGTGTGCGAGGTTGGTGGCGCCGGGCGAGGCGCTGGGTACGGGCAGCCATGTTGGGAGAGAGGTCGAAGCCGCAGGTGAGTCCTTCGGGGTTGATGCGCACCAGCCGGCCGAACATCTCACCGGAGCCGGTCGCGACTTCCAGCACGCGCATGCCGTCCTGAATTCCCGCGAGCGAGAGCGCGACCTTATGCGCCTTCTCGTGGAAAAAGAAGGTCGACAGCGGATAGACGCCGGCCAGCAGATCGTAGACGCGCCGCGTCGGGCCGGGCGAGCCGTGGAAGCCGTTGAGCCCGCGCCGCGCGCGTCGGGCCTGACCGGGATCGGCTTGTTCCGCCTCGACGACGAGAGTGCCGGATTGTTCGGGCGCCATTTAGGAGACCACCGCCTTCGCGGGGGCCGCGGCGCGAGTCTGGCCGGCCGGCACTTCGATTTCGATTCGCGTGCCGCGCCCGGGCTGGCTGTCGATCAACATTCGATAGTCCTGGTTGTAGAGTACTTTCAACCGCTCCTTCACGTTGCTGACGCCGATGCCTTTGTTAAGGATGCCAGCAAGCTCGGCCTCGGAAATGCCGACACCGTCGTCTTCAACCTCGATCGCGAGCCGGCCATTGTTGTGAGAGGTGCGGATAGTTACGGCGCCGCCATCCACCAGGCCCGAGATGCCGTGCTTGATCGAGTTCTCAATAAGGGGCTGCAGCAACATGCTCGGGACAAGCATATCCAATGTGGCTGGGTCGATGTGTTTCACTACGCGCAATTTGTCGCCGAACCGTACCAGCTCGATCGAAAGGTAGTCCTCGACGAAAGCCAGCTCGTCACGCAGCGGAGCGAAATGATCCTGGTTGCGCAGCCGTCCGCGCAGGATGCGTGCGAGCCGCATCACCATGCCGCGGGCCTGCTCGGGGCTGGTGCGAATCAGCGTCGAAACGGAGTTGAGCGTGTTGAACAGGAAATGCGGATTGATCTGGCTGGTGAGCGCTTCGAGGCGCGCCTGGATGAGAAGGCGCTGCTGTTCCTCCAGCCGGAGCTCGTTGCGTGTGTTATTCCAGACCTTGAGCGGAATCGTGATGCAGAAGTAGGTAGAAGCGCAGACTGCGATCAGCAGAGCGGGTGGATCGCCAAGACGCGCGATGGCAAAGAGGTACCGGCCGCCGAACACCCGGGTTAATACCTGCCGCAGGAGCTCGGTCACGACAGCGGCGAACGTGAAGAATAAGTAGAACAGCCAGGCGCGCAATTCGCGGCGGTGCTCGAAGATGCGGATCACGGTGGCATCCGGAAAAGGCGAGATACGCCAGATGTGTTCTTTGTCGGTGGCGGCGTCGCGCAGGAGTCCGCCGCCGAGCCCGACCACGGCGAGAAAAGGCAGCGACAGGAGTTCGCCGCGAAACATCGAAGGGATCGCGACCATCATGCCGGCAAGCCATCCGCAGACATAGCCGCCCGTGATTCCCGCGAGCAGACTTCCTTCAAGAGCCAGGTCGAGCGCGGAGTATGAAGACGGGTTAAAGAGGCGAAAGAGCACGCCCGGCGTAAAGATCGCCGCAAACCAAAGGGAAAGGCGAACGCGCTGCGCCAGCGTGCGTTCCTCGCGGAGAAGCATGCGGCGCGCGGCGGGAAAGCGGACCCCGACGCTCGCGATCGAAGCGGCGACGCCGATCTTGAGCAGCAGGATGATCAGGTACTGCTGCATGGATGCCTCACGCCTGAACGCGTATCGAAGTCAACGCTAATTATAATGGAGTTACCTCACCCTTATTTCATGCAAGACCCTGGCTTCACGTTGTCGCAAGCCGCGGAAGCGGACTTTCCGACCGAGTATGGACTATTCCGAATCTTCGGGTTCGAGGGACGCACCGGTCTGCGTGTTGAAGAGGCGGTCGTCCTCGTCATGGGGGATGTGCACGCCGGCGCGCCGCCTTTACTGCGGATTCACTCGCAGTGCCTGACCGGCGATGTCTTCCATAGCCTGCGTTGCGACTGCCGCGCACAACTCGAGATCGCATTGCGCGAGGTTTCCGCCGAGGGACGCGGACTGATCATCTATGAACATCAGGAAGGTCGCGGTATCGGCCTGATGAACAAGCTCCGCGCATATCAACTGCAGGACGGCGGCGCGGATACGGTCGAAGCGAACGAGCAACTGGGATTCGAAAGCGATCTGCGGAATTACTCGCTGCCGGGGGCCATTCTGCGGCGGCTCGGGATCGCGAGCGTTCGGCTGTTGTCGAATAATCCGGATAAGGTGAAAGCGCTTGAGAACGCGGGGATCATCGTCGCCGAGCGCGTGCCCTGTATCGCGACGGTGCATGAGTCGCGGCGGGGGTACCTCGAGACCAAACGTGAAAAGATGGGGCACCTGCTGGAAGAAGTCTGACGGCCTGGGGCAAAATGCGTCCACGCGCCCACGAACCTAAAGCCAACCTGAGGACCGGCCGATAGTAGTCCATGATGGAACGGCGCCTGGAAAGCCGCTTTTTGTGCTCTGACCTGATTCGGGTCGATTGGCAGTGCTACGGAGGGAATGGCCGAATGCGGACAGTGGAAGCTGTCCTCGAAGACATTTCCACTCTGGGAGCGTGCGTTCAAGTGGAGGAAGCGATCCCTGCCGGGGCCGCGATCTCTATCTCCCCAACGTCCGGCGAGACCGTGCGTCTTGCAGGGAACGTTTCTTATTGCGTCCATCGCGAGTTCGGCTACTTCGTCGGGATTCGTTTCGCCGATGAGACGCGCTGGTCGACCGGTGTGTTCGAGCCCCGGCACCTGACGAACCTGCAGGCGCTGACGGCGAAAGCGCGCGCGCACTAGATTCAGTGGCCGATATAACGCGCGTAGACGCCACGCGCGATCCCGATGTCGGTGGTGCCTTTGATGATGGCGCGACCGTCGGGGAATGCGGTGACGTCATAATCGCCGGTCGTGAAGCGCAGCGCGAATTCGTTGCTGCGGATGCGGCCGAGCCCCTCAAGTTGCCGGGCGAGCGCGGGAAGATTCAACGGGCGGCGAAGCTCGTGAATCTGCACCGCATTGCGTCCACAAAGGCTTACCGGAGCGCGGCGCCCGTTCAGGTGCGGATACTGATGCTTCCCGCAGCAGAGGCACTCGGGATCGCGCGGCGGCATGGCCATTTCACGGATTGGCCCCTGCCAAAGATCCGCCGTGAAGATTTTCTGACGAACGCTGCCGGCGCGTCCGGCCAGGATCTTGATCGCCTCCATCGCCTGTACTGAACCGATCAGACTCGTAACCGGTCCGAGAACGCCGGCGGTTTCGCAGGTCGGCTGTGCGCCCGACGGCGCATCCGGGTAAATGCACCGGAAGCAGGCGGATTCACCCGGCACAACCGGCATCGCAATTCCGTAGGCGCCGACCGCTGCACCATAGATCCAGGGTATGCCCTCGCGGAGTGAATAATCGTTGATCAGGTAGCGCGTTTCGAAGTTGTCGGTGGCATCGAGGATCACGGCCGCGCCGGAAAGAAGGTCGTCGGCGTTCTCGGGGTTCAGGTCCGCTATGTGGGCTTCAATGCGAATCCCGGCGTTCGCTTCCGCAAGGTGACGCCGTGCGGCCTCGGCTTTGGGCAACGCCTGGCGGGCGTCGGCTTCGGTGTAGAGGAGCTGGCGCTGGAGATTGCTCTCTTCGACATAATCGCGATCGATCAGGCGAATCGCCCCCACACCGGCGCGCGCGAGCAGGCTTGCCTGCACCGTGCCAAGCGCGCCGCAGCCGACGATGGCGACCGTCGCGGCGCTGAGGTTTTCCTGACCTCCGGCGCCGAATGGGGCAAAGCGAATCTGCCGGCTATAACGATCGTGCGTGGACAAACATTCCTCGCGGCCATCGTAGCAGGGGAAAGAGGCTAAAACATTCTCGCAGTACAATGTTCGTATGGATTTCCGGGCTGTGGATTTCCTGTTATTCGCGCCTGAGTTTTTGAGGACGCGGTCGCCCGGATGCCCGCTGTACGGGCTCTCCGGACAAATCTCAAAGAAATTTCCGGTCCGCCTTGAATTGCACAAGGAAGCCCGGTTACCTTGAGTACCTCCGGCATGTCATCTGCTTTTCAGGCGCCCCCTTCATCCGGCACTGGGGTGTCCGGAACACTTGCGCTTCACAAAGGTCTTCCGGCGAACATCGACGCCGAGCGCTTCATTCTCGGTTCGGTGTTGCTTGACGATTCGCGCTTCATCGAGATCGCGGGCATCCTCACGAACGATGACTTTGCGATCGAGAAGCACCGGCGCATTTTTATCCGGATGTCCGAGCTGCATGAGCGCGGCGAGAAAATCGACCGCGTCACGCTCGCCAACGAGCTGCTGCGCTATAACGAGCTCGAGTCCGTCGACGGACTAAGTTATCTCGTTTCCCTCGACGACGGCCTTCCGCACATCTCGAATCTGGACGCGTACGTCAAGATCGTGCGCGACAAGTCGACACTGCGGCGCATCGCAGTCGCATCGCAGCAATTGATGAACCGGGCGCTGCTCGCTGAGGATGAGCCCGATCAGATCCTCGCGGGCGCGGAAGAAACACTGCTGAAGCTCGGCGAATCGCGTGCCGAAAAGGGCATGCAGACGCCCCTGCAGGTCATCCAGAACTTCGAGGGTGGGCTGAACGCTTTTCTCGACCCGAGCAAGCGAATCAAGGGAATCAGCACCGGCTTCACGAAGCTCGATGAGATGACCGGGGGATTGCATTCCGGCGAGCTGATTATTCTTGCGGCTCGACCTTCGATGGGAAAAACGGCCTTCGCTTTGAACATTTGCTGGCACGTGGCTGCGCGGCTGTTCCAGCCCGTCGCCATTTTCTCGCTCGAAATGTCGCAGGAGTCGCTGCTGACGCGTATGTTGTGCGCCGCAGCGCGTGTCGACAGCCATCGTTTCCGCACTGGCTATTTGAACGAGCAGGAGCGCCAGAAGCTTCGGCAGGCGGCCAATCAGATGGTGGAAGCGCCGCTCTATATCGACGACTCGGCAGGCGTGAATCTCATGGACATGCATGCCAAGCTGCGACGCCTGCAGCAGGGCGGGCAAAAGCTCGGCCTTGTGGTGGTCGACTACCTGCAGTTGATGAGCACCCGCGGGAGAGTCGAGAACCGGAACCAGGAAGTCAGCCAGCTCTCGCGTGGCTTGAAACTGCTGTCGAAGGAGCTCGGGTGTCCGTTCCTCGTGCTCTCGCAGTTGAGCCGGGCGACGGAAACGCGCGTTGGGGATCATCGTCCGCAACTCAGCGATCTGCGCGAATCGGGATCGATCGAGCAGGACGCGGATCTGGTCGGCTTCATCTTCCGCGAGGAAGTCTACAAGCGCGACCGCGAGGATCTCCGGGGTGTCGCGGAGCTGATTCTCGCGAAGCAACGCAACGGGCCGATCGGGAAGATCGATCTCGTGTTCCTGCACGCGATGACGAAGTTCGAAAACCGCGCGGAAGATCTGGGGGATCTGCCGCCCGACGCGTAGGGTTCCCGTCCCTCTGCCGGGACGCTCGCTCCTTCCCGGAGCGCACACGCCGAAGACCTCGACCGCCGCGCTAAAGCCAAACAGGAAAGATAATCCCAGCGGAATGTAGAGGCCTATGCTGACTACGTCGCCGAAGGAGTATCGTGGGGCCACGAGTGAACCAGAATCGCGAGCGCCTGCAGGCGGTACGCTGAAAGATTCATGTCGAAATTGCTCGAAGGAAAGACAGCCGTCATCGCCGGTGCGGCTAACAAGTGGAGCCTCGCCTTCGCCATCGCGGAGTCGCTCGCGCGTGAGGGCGCCGAGATCATCCTGACCTACCTGAACGAGAAGCAGAAGGAAACGGTGGAGTCGATGAGGGGCTCGTTGCCCATCGCGAAAATGCTGCCGTGCGATGTCACCAGGGATGAGGAGCTGACCGCGCTTACCGAAAGCCTGCGCGCATTCGGCAAGCCCGTCGATGTGGTGGTGCACAGCATCGCCTTCGCCAATCGCGAGGACCTCATGGGCGAGTATCTCGATACGCCGCGTGAAGGCTTTCTGCTCGCGCAAAACGTCAGCGCATATTCGCTCGTGGCGCTCTCGCGCGCCGTGGCTCCGGTTATGACCAATGGCGGATCGATCATGACCCTGACCTACATCGGTTCGATTCGCGCCATGCCGAGTTACAACGTGATGGGTGTTGCGAAGGCTTCGCTGGAGGCTTCCATGCGCTATCTTGCGCGGGATCTCGGTCCGCGGAAGATTCGCGTGAATGCAATTTCGGCCGGCGCGGTGAAGACGGCGTCGGCGCGTGCTGTCAAAGATTTTTCGACGATGCTCGACGCCGTCAAACAGAACTCACCGCTGCGCCATACAACCACTCCCGCAGAAGTCGGCGACACCGCGGTGTTCCTCGCGAGCGACCTGAGCCGCGGCGTCACCGGCAACGTGATCTTCGTCGATTCCGGCATGCAGTTGCTGTAGCAGCCGCTCGGTTTGGCAGCACGTGTGCAAGCTTCCCCCACGATGGAGGAAGTTTTGCACATGAAAGCCTTTGGATTCAGCATTCTCGTGGCCGCCACGCTTTACGCGCAGGCGCCCAGCCCCGTGCAGAAGAACGTTGCGCCGAACCCGAACGGTAATGAACCGATCTTTCGCGTCGATGTGACTTCAAAAACAATTCGGGCCGTCAACTATCACAATAGACAGGGCACGACGCGTATCGATTTCCGGGGGACGTCGTTGATGCCGGAAGCGCGAGGTGAAGCAAGCGTCACGGCGAATACGGGCGCCACGCGCATCTCCTTAAAGTTCGATCATTTGTCCAATCCCGCGCAGTTCGGTCAGGAGTACTTGACATACGTGTTGTGGGCCATTACGCCCGAAGGCCGCGCCGAGCGTCTCGGTGAGGTCGCATTGAAGGATCCCGACGACAAAACGGCCGGGCTCTACGCGACCACCGATTTGCAATCCTACGGGATGATCGTGACGGCTGAGCCCTACTTTTCGGTGAGCCAGCCGTCGGATGTCGTGGTCATGGAAAACTTCCTCCGCAACGACACGTCGGGCACCCTCGAGACCGTCGACGCAAAGTACGAGTTGCTCAAGCGCGGCCAGTACACGATGAATATTTCCGGTGGCGCGCTCGCGCCGATCGCGACCGATCTGAAGGTCCCGCTGCAGTTGCGCGAAGCGCGTGCGGCAATCGCCATCGCGAAGGCGCAGGGCGCTGACCACTACGCGCCCGATGTTATGGCGAAAGTCGCGGTCAATATGCAGAACGCGGAAGGCTATTACATCAGCAAGAAGGAAAAGGAGCTCAACACCGTAGCGCGGGAAGCCACCCAGCAGGCCGAAGATGCGCGCCGCATCAGCATCGTGAAGGAGCAGGAGGAAGCGGACGCCGCACAGAAGGAAGCCGCCGCCCGCCGCGAGCGCGAAGCGCATGAACGCGCAGCCGCCGCAAAGGCCGAAGCCGATGAGCAGGCGCGTCTGCGTGCGGCAGCGGATGCGGATCGTGCGGCTGCCGAGAAGGCAAAACACGAAGCCGAGATCGCTACCGCAAAGGCCTTGGGTGCGCAGCACGATGCCGAGCTCGCCCGCCAGGCTGCGCTTGCAGAGCAGAAGCGCCTCGCGGACGAAAACGCCGCCGCCCAGGCTGCGAAACTTGCCGCCGAACACGATACGCAGGCGATGCGGGAGAAGCTTCGCGCGCAGCTTGATACGATTCTGCAGACCCGTGACACGGCCCGCGGCCTGATCGTCAACCTGTCGGACGTTCTCTTTGACTTCGACCGCGCGACTCTGAAACCCGGCACCAGGGAGAAGCTCGCGAAAGTGTCTGGCATCCTGCTCGCGTATCCCAGCCTGCACCTGAATCTCGAAGGCCACACAGACAGTGTGGGCAGCGATGATTACAACATGAAGCTGTCGCAACGCCGCGCCGATGCCGTGCGCGATTACCTGGTCGAGAACGGTATTGCCGCCGAAAACGTGCAGGCTGTCGGACTCGGCAAGGAAGGTCCGGTGGCCTCGAACGATACGGCAACCGGGCGCCAGCAGAACCGGCGCGTCGAGATGGTGGTCAGCGGAGACGTGATCGGCCAGCCGATCAATCCAGCGACAAGCTCACTGCGGTAACGACGAGTGCAGCTCATTTTTCCGGGGCGGATGGCCGAGCGGCTGTCTGCCCCGTTTTTTGTTGCGCCAGCACGCGGTCCAGCGTTTCCCGGAGCGTCTTTTCTTCGATCTCCTTGTAGATTCTCTTGTCGTCGCCCGCGTATTGCATCTGAACCGTGCCAGCCCGGTCAATGAACAACAGCTGTGGGAGCGACATCGGATAGTTGTCCCGATACCCCAGAAATGTGGTGGCATAGTCCTGCGGGTCGTGTCCGACGGGGAAATTCGGATGATACTTTGCCACGAAATCGGGAATATGCAGCGACGACATGATTTCGATGGCCGACGCCACGACGACGACTCCGCGATCGGCATAATCCTGCTGGATCCGGCTCAGAATTCCGGTGGTGAACTGGCAGTGGTCGCAATCGGTTAGCAGGAATGCCAAAATGACCGTCTTGCCCGCGTACTGGTTGAGGAAGATGTACTTGTCCGGAGCCGTTTGAATCCGGAACGCCTCGGCCTTGCGTGGGATTTGTGGAATAAAGGGCGCCTCAGCCGCCATCAAGACTGTTGAAAAGAGGAGAAAAATCGCCAGCTTCAGCATTTGGTTCACATTGGCTCACGAAATATTTTCCACCTGTTTTCAAGTACTTGGCAAAAAGGATGGCGAAACTGCGCCCAGCGTCGTGTACTGTCGGGGCGTCTCCGGTCTCGGCCTGGGGGCAGAAAGTGAAACCAGGATGGAAGGCGATCCGGTCATCGTGATCGGCAATTTTCTCGTTCTGTAAGTAACTTCATGCGCGAACAGAGCGCATCTTGCCGAAAAACAAACCGGTACTCCGGTAGTCGCCGCGCGCGACTCAAAAAATCCGGCTGGAACCCGGTGGACAGGCTGTGTGCCTCTCCACCGGGTCGCCGGAGTAACCCCTCAATATTAGTCCGGAAGCTTACACCGGCGTGGAACTCTGCTAAAGTGAGGGAATAGACGTACTCGTTTGTACCTCTATTACCCTCCAGATACGAGCTTCTGGTGCGGGCGACAATACGGCAATGCGCGATCTTTGGCGTTGCATCGGTCGCGTTCTCGCTATGTGGTTCTACATGGCGTCCCATTAGTCGAACCGATTCGTCTACTGCGGAAATCGCGCTCCACGACAACGGAGTGCGGCTTTACGCGGCCGGGGACTACCTGCGCGCGCGCGAAGCTTTCCACAGCGCGGCGGCGCTGGCAGGCCGGGAAGGATCCCTGCGACGGGCCGCGGTCGATTGGAACAATGCGGGCGGGGCGGCTCTGGCGCGTCTCGATTACCGGAACTCTCTGACAGATTTCCTGATGGCCCGAAAGATGGCCGAGCGATACGGGTTGAGCGGGCCGCGGCTGATGGTGCTGACAAACCTTGCCACCCTCTACCTACAAATGGATGATCCCAAAGCCGCCCTGCGAGTGGCGGACGAAGCTCTGGCCGCGGCGCGCGGGACCAAAGACATTGTCACTCTCGCAAAAGCCCGATACCAGCAAGCGACGGCTCTGACGCGAGTCAATCGTTTCGAGGAAGCCGAGCCCATTTATCGTGAGTCGATCGCGGAAATCGAGCAGCAAGGCGATATCGAGGGCACCGCCCGCATCATGACCGTGCTTGGCTTTCAGTACCTGGAGGCTGGCCGTCTCGACAAAGCGGAGGCGTTGCTGGTCGAATCGCTGCGGCTCGCCCGTCTTCATCAACTGAATACAGCGGCGAACACGCTCCGCGCATTGGCTAAGCTGAAGGCCCGGCAGGGGGACGGGCGGTCCGCCGAAGCGCTGTTTGACGCGGCGATCGAGGCCCCGCCTGGGGTGACCCCGCGCTGGCTGATTTATTTGGATCGCGGCGAGTTCCGCCTGGGCCGCAACGATCTACGTGGCGCGCTGGCTGATTTTCGGAAGGCGCGCGGCATTGCCAGCCGGATGCGCGCCGATATTGTGCCGGCCGATCAGGCGAGGGTCGCGCTCGAGAACGGGCTGGATCGTATCGATGCCGGCCTGATCGATGCCGGAAACCGGTTGGCGCGCCAGACCGGCGATCCGGCGCTACTGCGCGAAACGTTCGACGCGGCGGAACAGGACCGGCGTTGGAGCTTGCGCGCGCTCGATCCAGGCGTCAGCGACTGGCGGAACCATCTGCCGGATTCTTACTGGGACGTGCTCGCCCGATATCAGACAGTCGAAACGTCGATGATGGCGAACCCGGCGCCCGAACTCACCCGCCGCTCGTCCTTAATGGAAAGAGATCTGGAGGAGATGGAGGCGGCGGCCGGAAGAACTTCCCACGAAGGCACGGCCAAATCACCCCTTGCCCACGTCGTGCGATTGCTGGCGCCAGGGACTGTTCTGTTCAGTTTCCATATTGGACCGGCGCAAGGATGGCTTTGGGCCGTGGATGCAAAAGGCGTTGCCGTATATCCGTTGCCCCCGTCAGCCGTTATTCGTGAGGCCGTCACGCAGTTCGCCGCGGCGGTCCAAACGGGGGACGACGTTGCCGTGGCGCGGGGCCGCCACCTCTACGATTTGTTATTCGGCAGGGCGTCGAGCCGCTTTGTCCTGGCGAAGCGATGGCTGCTGGATCTCGACGGGCCCCTTTTCAATCTGCCGTTCGCGGCTTTGCCTGTTGGGAATCGCAAGAACAAACCTGTTTTCCTTCTGGAAAGAGCGGTCGTGGAAACTATCCCGAGCGCGCTTATGCTGGAGCCGGCTGCTTCCTTCGGCAATGGAGAGTTCCTTGGGATAGGCGATCCGATCTACAACGCGGCGGACGACCGGTACCGGGGAGAGCGGAACCATCCGGCGGTCGCGCTTCCCCGCCTGGCGGCGACTGCCAGTGAGGTCCAGGCTTGCGCGCGCGCGTGGAAGCCCACGGGGGCCCGAATTCTGACTGGCGCCGAAGCCGATCTGGACTCGGTCCGTAGCGCCTTGCGATCCAATCCGGCTGTCATCCACTTTGCGACGCATGTCGTCGAAGGCCCGGGAAGCCACTCTTCGGGGCTGATCGCTCTGAGCCTCGACCGCTCGGGCGCAATGGGATTTTTGGGTCCAAAGGAAATCGTGGCGCACGCCGCCTCCCCGCGGCTGATTGTGCTGAATGGCTGCCATTCGGCGCAAGGCGAAGCGCTGCCGGGTACCGGCCTGATGGGATTGACACGAGCCTGGATCGGCGCCGGCGCGCATGCTGTCATCGCGACACGTTGGGATATTCCCGACGAGACCGGGGCAGCGATTATGGTGGCATTCTATCGGGCGCTGCGCGCGGAACCGGGGCGGGGTCCGGCATATGCCTTGCAACAAGCACAAGAGGAATATTTGAAAAGCGAAGATTTGAGAGGCAACACTCGGGTGAAGGCGTTAGCGGTCGGAGCCGCTTACTTCCTGCTGGGGCGAGGGTGACACGATGTCGATGCTCGTGTCGGGAGTGGAAACAGTGACTAACAAATCAGGTGCGGCCCGCCGATCGGCGGACCCGGCCCGATCGGCAGGAGGGGAAGGCGGCGGTGGAAGTATCGCCGGCGGATTGCAGGTTCCCGACTGGTCCTTGCTGGTCAATGGGATTCGCGAGGGCGATCCCGAGGCCATGGCGGAGCTGTACCGGATTTTCGCCAAGGGAATCCGTTATTACCTGCTGCGCAATCTGGGGCCGACAGAGCTGGATGACAAGGTGCACGACTGCTTTGTCATCGTCACCCAGGCAATTCAAAATGGGGAATTGCGCGAGCCGGAAAGGCTGATGGGTTACGTCCGGACGGTGGTCAAACGGCAAATCGCGGCGTCGATCGATCTCGCGGTGCAGCAGCGCCACTCGCGCGTCGATTACGACGAATCCATGTTCCTCAGCTCCGACTGGCGGGACAATCCCGAAGGGCGGGTTATGGCGCAGCAGCGGGCCGAGATCGCGCGCCGCGTGCTGAACGGCATCTCGCGGCGGGACCGCGATATCCTCAACCGATTCTATGTCCTTGAGCAGTCGCAGGAGCAGATTTGCGCCGATATGGGGCTGAGTTATAACCAGTTCCGGTTGTTGAAGTCACGCGCCAAAGCGCGGTTCGGAGAACTTGGAAAGCGCGTCGCGGAGGGTACTGGGTACCGTCGCCAGAAAAATGTTTGAGAGGAACTCCGCCGTTCCACACTGTTTCCATAATGGTACAGGTGGAGGAATGCGTGGAATTGAGTGCCCACGGGTCGGATGACCAGTTGGAGCGATACGCGCTGGGCCGGTTGCCGGCGGTGGAAGTCCCGCTGCTCGAAGAACATTTGCTGGTGTGCGTCGACTGCCGGGAAAAGGTGGATAGCTTTGACAACGTGGCGGTTGCGATGCGCGAGGCGCTCGCCTGGAATCATTTGGGAGCGGACCGCGTGAAGGCCAAAGGTGGATTCGGCGCCTGGATAGCGGCTGCATTGCGCAGGCCGGCGGTGGCGATGACGCTGGCTTTTGCGCTGCTGATTGCCGCTATCGCTTCCTTCTCGCACGACAAGCCCAGATTCGCCCGGATCGCGGCTCTGCAATTGACGGCGACGCGCGGCGAGATGCCCTCGACCGTGCCCACCAGCGAGCTGAATCTGACCCTGGCGGACGGCCCACGCGAAGGCGGACCCTTCCGTGTGGAACTCGTCAATGCCGCCGGCGGGCCGGTGTGGCAGGGACTGGCGGAGAGCAGCCCGTCCGGAGCCCGGATCGATGTGCGGGCGTGGCTCGTACAAGGGGACTACTTCCTGCGGCTCTATGGAGAATCGGGCGCGGTCGCGCGGGAATACGGATTCCGCGTGCGAAATCCGTAATTAAAACACGCGGCGGTGCAGGCGCTCGATGGTGAATTTTGCCGTGTGTGCCACCGCCATGACGGCCATAACACCGGCTTGCACAGGGTCAGTCACCACGAGATCTGACGCATCGGGCACGCTGCCCGCCATATTCAGGCTGATCACAAGCAATCCGGCGGCTCTCACTTCACGGACGGCCGTTTCGATCGCGCCGCCCATTAGCGATCCGGCAAGCACGAGCGCACGGGCGCGGGGCAGACGTGGCACGGCCCGGACGGCATCGGCGAGCGGCTGTTCGCCGACGAGCGGGATGGTATCCACCGAGATGTGCTCGCCGCGGATGTTGTGGCGGTCCGCTTCGACGATGGCGCCGAGCGCAACCTGGCCGACCTGCGCCCCGCCGCCCATGATGATGATCCGCTTGCCGTAGATCTCCTGCATGCTCTTCACGGCTTCGGCGCTGCGCACGACGGGCAGCGCGCGGAGCCCGTCCAGCATCGGGTCCCAGTGCGCGGTAGTGACTTCGAAGTAAACACGCGCGCCGGCGATCGTGTTCTCGATGATCGAGACGCTGCCGATGTCGCCCGCGTGCTCGGCGATCACGCCGGTCAGGCGGTGGAGAATGCCGGGCCCGGCGTCGGCTTCCACGAGGAGGCCGTGATTCTGCGATTCCATATATAGGAGCTATCATCGCAGTTGTGAACAGACGCGGCTTCGTTGCATGTTCGGCCGCGCTCTTCGGAGCCCGTTGGGCTTTGGGAGCGAAGAGTCATATCACGAAGGCGCGAATCGCGGCCATCACAGACGAGATCGGAAAAACGCAGGCGGATGCTGTTGCGTTCGCAAAACAGTTCAGCCTGCAGTGGGTCGAGTTGCGAAACGTGCCGGAATCCGGCAAGGAGTTCGCGGCCCTTCCCGAAGCGGAGCTGAAGCGTTATGCGGCGGAGCTGTCGGCCAGCAAGCTGAAAGTCTCGCTGCTCAAGACCAGCCTGCTGAAGTTCCCGTGGCCGGAGCTCTCGCCCGAGTCAGCCAACGATGCGAACAAACAGCGATGGGACCGGCGGAATGACGATCTGGCGCGGGCGATCCGTGCCGCGCAAATTTTGGGCACGGACAAGATCCGCGTCTTCACGGGCGCGCGCGTGGCCACGCCGGCGAGTGCGTATGCCGCAATCGCGCGAACCCTTGCCGAAATGTCCGCGGCGGCGCAGAAGGCAGGAGTGCGGCTGCTGATCGAGAACGAACCATCGCAGAACATCGCGACCTGCGCCGAGCTTAAGGAGATCCTGGATCTGATCCCGTCGAAGGCGGTCGGGTTTGACTGGGATCCGTGGAATGCGATCGCGCTTCATGAAGCGGTGTGGCCCGAAAGTTACGCGCAGCTTCCCAAAGCGCGCCTCTGGAACCTGCAGATCAAGGCCGAAGCGCTGGCGGGCGGTCCCGGTGCACTGAACTGGCGAAACGTGATGAATGCGATGCAGAAGGACGGCTTCGCCGGTAACGTTACGCTTGCAACCGAAGTCTTCGACGGCACGTTTGATAAAGCTGGCGAGGCGATGCGCGACGTCCAGCATTTCGTCGGAGAACTCGATTGAATAAAGCCTTTGGAATTGCTTTCGGCGGCGCCGCGGTCGTGATCGGCGTGCTGATCTGGCTCGGCTTCGCGAAGACGGCGGGCAATCACCTGGTGCCGGCGGGATCGATCGGGAAGGTCCGGACCGTCAAAGCCGACGACATGCTGACCTATATGGTGATCGATTTTAAGGTCCGGAACGATTCCGATGTCGACATGACTGTGCGCAGCATTCAATCGGAAGTCGATCTGGCGGATGGCACCGGGCTCGCCGGCGGCAGCGTCGCCGCCAACGATGTCAAAGCGGCATTCGAGAGTTACCCCGCATTGGGCGAGCAGTACAACCCTGTGCTGAAGGAACGCGACACGATTCCGGCCCACCAGTCGGTCGACAGGATGGTGGGGCTGCGGTTCGACGCGCCGATCGACCAGGTGGATGGGCGTAAGCGAGTGGTATTGCGAGTCGAGGACATTACAGGCCCGGTGGTGGAGATGACGAAATGAGATGGGTTGTCCTTGTCGGCCTGCTGGCCGCCACACAGATGGTGGCGGTCCAGATTCCGGCTGATACCACCCTCAGCATCCGGCTCACCGATAAAGTCGCGAGCGAAGCGCAGTCACAAGGGCCGCTGCATGCGGTGCTGATTGAGCCCGTGATCGTGAACGGCGCCATTGCCGTGTCCGCCGGCGCACAGTTAACCGGCGCGGCCAGGCAGGCGAAGGCGGCAACCGCGAGGGATCCGGCGCAATTGCAAATCGTGTTCAGCGAGATTCGCGATCGCGATCAGCATGCGAACATAAGCGCCGTGTTGAGCGGCCTCGAGAACGCTCGCGAGTCGGTGGATGACAAAGGCCTCATCTCCGGCATCGCGCCCGACCAGACGTTCAGCGCCCGGATCGATCAGGGCATTGCGAAACTCGGCGCCAACGACAAGCTCGCGGGGCTTGCGGGGTTGATCACCGGCGCGAAGCAGATCCTGAACATTCAGGACGCGAACCCGAACATCGATTACGATGCAGGCGCGGAGTTCACCCTGAAGATCACACAGCCCTTCGAATGGCGCGGTGGAGACCATGGTCCGACATCGAAGCTGCAGTCATTTCCAAACGAAGACCGGCTGGCCGATCTCGTGAACCGGCAGCCGTTCCGGACTGTTGCGCAGAGTCCGCCACGTCCGTCGGACCTGACGAACATCATGTTTGTCGCGACAGAGACCGAGCTTACCGCCGCGTTCGAGAAGGCGGGGTGGTCGTCGCCGGCGCAGCTGGACACGATGTCGAAGCTGGAAACCGCGCGGGCGCTGATCGAGGCTCGCGGGTATAAGGAAGGGCCCATGTCCATCCTGCTGCTGGATGGGAAGGCGCCCGGCTATGCCTTTCAAAAGGGCAATAACACGTTCGCGCAGAGGCACCATCTGCGCATCTTCCGGCGTCCCGAAACGTTCGATGGGAAGCCGGTGTGGGTGTGCTCGTCGACGCACGATATCGGCATCGACTTCTCGGAGCGCGACCGGACCTTCATCCACAAAATCGATCCGGAGATCGATCGCGAACGCGCGAAAGTGGTGAACGATCTGCTGTTCACCGGGATGGTGCGCTCCATCGCGCTGGTGGAGCGTCCCGCGGTTCCGCATGAAGCGACGAACGCTACCGGCGATGCGCTGAAGACGGATGGCAGCATGGCCGTGCTGCTGCTGCAATAACCGGACTGAGGAGCACAACCGATGCCAAAGGTTGTTTCCCGTGACGAATGGGTCGAGGCGCGCAAGGAACACTTGCGCCGGGAGAAGGAACTCACACGGCTGCGCGATGAGCTGAGCCGCGAGCGGCGTGAGTTGCCGTGGGAGAGAGTGGAGAAGCGGTACGTCTTCGAGGGCCCGAGTGGCAACGAGACGCTGGCGGATTTGTTCCGCAATAAGCACCAGTTGATCGTCTATCACTTCATGCTGGGTCCGGGATGGAAGGAAGGGTGCCCGAGCTGTTCGTATCTGGCGGACCACTTCGATGGCCCCACCGTGCATCTGGCCCAGCGGGATGTTTCGTTCGCCTTCGTATCGCGTCGCGCGGCTTTCAGTCCGAAGAAGGTCCGGGTCCAAGTGTGTTTTATAAGGACGAGGGCGGGCAGGTGTTTCATACCTACTCGACTTACGCGCGCGGACTCGACATGTTCATCGGCGCGTATCATTTCCTGGACGTTGCGCCGAAGGGGCGCAACGAAGAGGGCCTGAAGCACGGGATGGCGTGGGTGCGCCACCATGACAAATATTGAGGGCGCGCCCACCGCTACAATGGCGACATGTCCGACGCCATTGACCGTTACGTCAAAGAGAACGAAGAGCGCTTTCTCGAAGAGCTGAAGGACTTCCTCCGGATCCCCAGCATTTCGACTCTGCCGGAGAACAAAGAGGCCACCCACCGCGCGGCCGACTTCGTTGTCGATCACCTGTGGGCTGCCGGGCTGGAGAACGTCGAGCTGATCGAGACCGAGCGGCACCCGCTGGTTTATGCCGACTGGATGCACGCGCCGGGCAAACCGACCGTGCTCTGCTACGGGCACTATGACGTGCAGCCGCCGGATCCGCTGGAACTGTGGGAGTCGCCGCCCTTCGAGCCGGCCGAGCGCAACGGCAATCTCTATGCGCGCGGGTCCGCTGACGACAAAGGCCAGATGTTTTCCCACATCAAGGCTATGGAAGCGGTGAAGGCGATCTATGGGAAGATCCCGGTCAACGTGAAGTTCCTCATCGAAGGCGAGGAGGAGGTTGGCGGCGAGTCGGTGGCGGCGTATCTTGCGGCGAATCCGAAGAAACTCAAGGCTGACGTCGCGCTCGTGTCCGACACCGAGATGTATGCGGCAGGGCTTCCGACGCTCAACATCGGGCTGCGCGGGCTTTGCTACATGGAGATCGAAGCGCGCGGGCCAATGCGGGATTTGCATTCCGGGCTGTATGGCGGGGCGGCGCCCAATGCCGTCTTCGGCTTGATCGAGCTTCTGTCGAAGGCGAAGGATGCGAATGGACGGATTCAGATTCCCGGAATCTACACGGATGTCGAGCCCCCGTCGGCGGAAGAGAAACAGAGTTGGGAGCATCTGCCGTTTGATGAGGCCGAGTACCTGAAGAACGAAGTCGGATCGACAGCGCTGACCGGCGAACCGGAGTATTCGGTGTTTGAGCGAACCTGGGCTCGCCCCACGTTCGAAGTGCATGGCATCGCAGGCGGGTTCACAGGAGCGGGCGCGAAGACCGTGATTCCGGCGAAGGCTGTCGCCAAGGTGAGTGTGCGGCTCGTGCCGAAGCAGGATCCGCAAAAGGTCGTGCGCGCCGTCGAGCAATGGGTAAAGGAGAATGTGCCGCGCGGGATTCAGTGCGACGTGCGGGTGTTAAGCGCCGGTCCGGGACTGATGGTCAATCCGGATCATCCGGCGATTCGAGTGGCGGCAAAGGCCTTCAGCGACATCTTCGGAAAGCCGACCGTCTTCACGCGCTCAGGCGGATCGATTCCGATTGTCGGTGACTTCGCGAATCATCTCGGGATTCCGACGATCCTGATGGGGTTTGGATTGCCGGATGATGGCCTGCACTCGCCGAATGAGAAGTACTGCATCCGGAATTACTTCGATGGGATCCGCACGCTGGGGCACTTCTTCGAGGAGTACGGCAAGGCCTGAGAAACGCGCGTTGTCAGTGCCGGCCTGTGACAGCTGCGAGATCCGCCTCAAACCAGGCCACGTCCCAGTATTTGCCGAATTTCCGCCCGACCTGCGAGAACGTTCCCAACGGCGCAAATCCGAGCTTCCGGTGAAGCGCGTTGGAGGCATCGTTGGGTTGCGCGACGCCGGCCACCAGGCGATGAACGTCCTGATCGATCAATTCAGCGAAGAGCGCTCTATAGAGCAGCGTTCCAAGGCCATGACCTCTGGCATCGAGCCGGCAGGCAATACTGGTCTCGACAGTAGTGTTGTACGCTGCTTTTGTGCGATGCGGGCCGCTGCATGCGCTGCCGAGGATCACGCCCTCATTTTCCGCAACCACGATGCGATAACGCTTGCCGTCGTTGTGACTGTCAAACCAGGTGCGCCTTGACTCCACCGTAAATGGCTCGATATCGAAGGTGATATGCGTGCTCGTCACGTAGTGATTGTGTATCTCAACGAGCGCCGGTAAATCGGCAAGGGTAGCGGGCCGAATCACCGCGCAATCGAACTTTCCGGGCATGTTCCACAATACTTCCGGCGCAGAGCTTTACGGGGCAGCCAAAGTGAGTCAGCGGAGGCATTTTCATTCAAGTATAATTTCGGAAACACGAGGCAGGATGTCTATTCACACGAAAATCGTCAAAGCGGCGGTGACAGCGGCATTGAGTTCGAGCCTGGCATTGGCCCAGGCTCCCGCGCCACCCGCGCGCGGGGGAGCAGCGGCGGGCGGCGCGCCGTCCTACCAGCGAGCGGGTCAGCTTCCGGCCCGGATCGTGGATTTCAAGGCCGAACCGGCTACGATTCAACCCGGCCAGTCTGTTACGTTGACGTGGGCAACGGAGAACCCGACGGGCTCTACGATTGATCCCGATTTGGGAAGGGTTACGCCGCGCGGCGTGAGGCAACTGACTCCGGCGAAGACGACAACCTATACGCTCACGGTTCGCGGACCGAATAATCAGGTGCTGACAAAAGCAGTGACTGTCAATGTCGCTGGGACGACCGCGGCCGCGGACAACGCCGCGGCGGATGTGAAGAAGGAGGTGCCCCGCATGGCCAACGGCAAGCCCGACCTTTCCGGTGTTTACGACTTCAGCGGATTCGGCGGGGGTGGACGCGGCCGAGGAGGAGCCGCGCCGGCGGATGGTCCCCAGTTAAAACCGGGCGCGGAGAAATTCAAAGTGGTCCGTGGCCCGAACGATACGGGCGCGACTTCCGACTGCATGCCGCTCGCCGGGCCGAACGCTTACAGCGTGCCCTACCAGTTCCAGATCGTGCAGAGCGCGCACACGGCGGCTATTCTTTACGGATATCCGGGAACCTTCCGCAGCATTCCGCTCGATGGCGGCCCTCATTCAGCGGATCCCGATCCGACCTGGATGGGAGAATCCATCGGCCATTGGGATGGCGACACACTCGTGGTTGACGTAGTCGGATTCAACGAAAAAACCGAGATCAACGGGTATCACCACACCGACGCGCTTCATCTCGTAGAAAAGTTCCGGCGCAGCGATTACAACACGCTGCAATATGAGGTGACGATCGAGGATCCGAATGTGTTCGTGAAGCCGTGGACCATGACCCGGACGTATCCTTTACGGCCAGACATGGCCAAGGTGGATGAATTCGTGTGTGAGGCCAACGAGGACTACAGTAAGTATTTCGAGAAGAAGTAAACGCGGGGTCAGGAAAAAATGAACTTGAGAACAGCTACTTTTGTGATCGCTTTAGGAATCATGGCGGGCGCTACGCCTTCCTTCGCGCACCATTCGACCGCCATGTACAACATGGCGACTCCGACCACGGTAACCGGGACGGTGAAGCGGTTTGAATGGACCAATCCGCATGCGTTTATCTACCTGGAAGTCACCGACGAAAAGGGGACCAAAACGGAGTGGGCCATCGAGATGATGAGCCTGAACCATCTGAAGTCATACGGCTGGATGCACTCGACCGTAAAACCGGGAGACACGATCAGCGCCACCGGCGGCGCGGCCAAGAGCGGCGATCCGGCCATGCTGGCCTCGCTGATCAAGCTGCCTGACGGGCGGATGATCAAGTCGTAAAAACACGTGTACAGCAGGGCGTTCGTTCTATTGATCGTGCCGGCGGCTGCGGCCTTCTGCCAGACGCCCGCGGCGGCTCCCGCCGCGCGGCCGGCACGTGTGCAGCCACCGGCGCGGATTGTCAACTTCAAGGCCGAGCCGGACTCGGTAGCCGCTGGCCAGACGGTGACGCTGACATGGGCGACGGAGAACCCAAACTCCGTCACCATTACACCCGCTCCCGGACGCGTCGCTGCCAGGGGAACGAGAGTCGTGAATCCGGTTTCGACGACCACATACACTTTAACGGTGGCGGGACCCAACAACGCCTCTCTGACTCAATCGGTGACGGTCAAGGTGAGCGGAAGCGCGCAGCAGAACCGGGCGGCGGCGACGTCGAGGCCCGACCTTTCCGGCGTCTATAACTTCGCGGGGGTGCGGGGCGTAGCTCCGCCAACGCTTAAGCCGGGCGCCGAAAAATTCCGCATCGTGCGTGGCGGCGCGGGTGACGTCCGCGGCAACACAACGCTGGGCGTCGACTGCGTGCCCCTGGGCATCCCGCAAACATTCGTGACGCCATATCCGTTCCAGATCGTTCAGACCCCGAAGTTCGTCCTGCAGATTTTCGAGTATCCCAATACGTTCCGCTACATCTGGACGGACGGGAGGCCGCATCCGGCCGATCCCGATCCCACATGGATGGGTGATGCGATCGGACGCTGGGATGGAGACACGCTGGTGGTCGACAGCATCGGTTTCAACGACCGGACCGAAGTCAGCGGATATATGCACACGGAGGCGTTTCACGTTTTGGAGCGATACAAAAAAGTCGATACAGGTCTTCAGTACGACGTGACAGTCGACGATCCCAATGTTTTCGAAAAACCCTGGGCGTTGCCGTCGAGGGTCTTCGCCGCCCGCCCGGATCTCGATCATGTCGACGAGTTCGTCTGCGAAAACAAGGTCGATTACGGCAAGTACTTCGAGAAGAAACAGTGACGATTCTGGGGATTTGCGAATGGCTGCAGGCGCTGCCCTGGGCCAGCGGCATAAAGGAATCTTCCTGGCAATTCCCGGTGATTGAGAGCATCCATTCTCTCGCTATCAGCGTGATGATCTGGCCGGCCGCGCTGGTCGACCTTCGGCTGCTCGGTCTGACCATGCGGGGGCGAAAGGTGTCGGCCGTGACGGGCCAGTTTTTGCCATGGGTCTGGATCGGGTTCACGGTGATGATCATGAGCGGCACGCTGTTGTTCGCCGCGGAAGCCGTGAAGTGCTACAAGAGCCCTTTCTTCCGGATCAAGCTCATCCTGATCGCGGTTGCCGGACTGAACGCGCTGCTTTTCCACAAAACGGTGTTTGGTGAGCACGCCGCATCGTGGGATACGGACTGGCGCCTGCCCGGACGCGCCCGGTTCGCCGGCGCCTGTTCGCTGCTCGTGTGGATCGGGGTGATCGCGATGGGGCGGGGGCTCGCCTATGCTTAGCGAATCTTTCCTGCCGTTCTTTCAATGGTGCGAGAAGACTTGGCTGGGCTCAACGGTTCGGGATACCGTATGGGCGTTTCCCGTCATCGAGACCTTTCATCTGCTGGCTCTCGCCATCCTGCTTGGCTCGGTGTTAATCATCAACCTGCGGGCATTCGGTGTGGGGGGCCGGCGCGAATCCGCGGCGGAGTTGGCTGCTCAATTCGAACCGTGGATTGTGGTGAGCATCGCGGTGCTGGTTCTTTCGGGTATTCCAATGGCGATGTCCGAGCCGATGAAGTGCTACGAGAGCTATTCGTTTCCGATCAAGATGATTCTGCTGGTGGTGGCCACAACCTGGCACTTTACACTGCAGCGGCGCTGGATCAGGCCGGATGCGGTCCGGGCAAATCCGGTTCGGGGGAAGATGGCGGCGGGCTTGTCGATCCTGCTGTGGGCCAGCATCGGGATCGCTGGCAAGGGCATCCCGTACGTCTAAGAAATAGCGCGCAACATATTCGCTCTCCCGCCGGTTTAATACACTGCTCAATCCGGGCCGGAGGAAAACCGATGAAATTTATCGCGCGGTCTCTTCTCATTCTTTTCCTGCTCTACGGGGCGGTTTTCGCGCTCGGGGATGGGCTGCTCACCCATTACCGCGCGCCAGTCTGGCTGGCGCTGGTCTTCTCAATCGGCGTGATTGCCCTGCAGTACCTCGCGGGACCCTGGTTAATCAATTGGTTGATGGAGATTGTCTGGGACGACGACCTTCACATCCCTGAAGTGAACCGCGAGTTCGTCCGCAAACTCTGTGCCGAACGGGGTATCAGAGTCCCGCGGCTGGGCATCATTTATAGCGGCACGCCGAACGCGTTCTCGTTCGGCCGCACTCCGTCCGATGCGCGCGTTGTGATTACCAAAGGCTTGCTCGACATTCTCACTCCCGATGAAGTCAATGCCGTCCTGGCCCACGAAATCGGCCACGTGGAGCATTGGGATTTCGCCGTCATGGCCATCGCCGCGCTTGCCCCTCTGCTGCTTTATCAGATCTATGTCTTTGGCCGCGCGAACAACAACACGCGCTCCGTCGCATGGACGGCTTATCTGGCTTATCTCGTGAGCCAGTTCATCGTCCTGCTTTTGAACCGCACGCGCGAGTATATGGCCGATCGTTATGCCGCGGCGGTGACTCACTCGCCCGGGAATCTTTCTTCCGCGCTCGTCAAGATCGCATGCGGGCTGGTGCGCGCGCAAGGCGAATATCAACAGAAGGTTTTCGCGAAAGCGGCCGACAGGAAGTCGGCGCGCGCCGCACAGCGTCTGGAAGGCGCACTGGCTGTGATGGGTATTTCGAATGTTCAGTCGGGCTCCTCATTGGCGCTCGGCGGGGCGGATCCGGGCGCAGCGGCACTCGTGATGCGCTGGGACCTCGTGAATCCGTGGGCCCGCGTCTACGAATTGAACTCCACGCACCCGCTCACCGCCTTTCGGGTGCGCGCTCTCAATGAGGAAGCGGCGGAAATGCATCAGCCGATCGCCTATCCGCTTCCTGAACAACGCAGTATTGTTTGGGGCGCCTTTCCGGTCGAGGTCTTCCTGTGGGCCGCGCCTTTTCTCGCCGGCGCGTTGCTTCTCTTCGACTGGGGGCTCGACCGGCTCGGCTTCGAAGTAACAACCCAGCATGCCGGCGTGCTGCTGATGCTGACCGGGCTCCTCTGGATCGTCCGCACATGGTATCGTTATCGCGGCGAATTCGCGCCCGCCACCATTGGAGAGTTGCTGCAGGACGTCGAAGTTTCGCAGATGCGCACGCGCGCGGTTCAGCTCCGGGGGGAAATCGTGGGCAGGGGCGTACCGGGGGCTTTTTGGTCGCCCGACCTCGTGCTCCGCGACGATACCGGCATGCTGTTCGTCCTCTATCGCCAGTCGATTCCTTTCGCGCGGTTTCTTTTCGCGGCCACCAGCGCGGATCTGCTGATCGGGCAGAAAGTCGAGGTCGCCGGGTGGTTCCGGCGCGGGTTGCGGCCATACGTGGAAATGTCCCGTATTACAACCGGAGACGGTGTCACGAAGCGGGCCTTGTCGCGGTGGGTGCAATATGTCGTGGCCGCGGCAGTTGCCGTGTGTGGGTACGCTTTGCTCTGAACTCCGGTAAGCGAAAGCGCTTGCCAAGCTTAGAAGTTGAACTGCGTCCCGAACTGGACTCGACGGTTGTTCGAGCTGTCGCGCAGCAGATAGAGGCCCGTCGACTGGCCAAACAGCGGAGACGACAGATTGCCAACCCAATTTCCCTGGCTCACGGGTTGAAGACGTTATTGACGTCGACGTTCAAATTCAGCGTATAGTGGCCTTCCTTGCTGTCTTTCGTCCTGGGCTTGCCGAAGGCGAAGGTGCGGCCGACTCGCATGTTCAGGTTCCACATGCCGGTGCCCAGGAGGTAATTGCGAGGCACCAGCGTCTGTCCCGGAATCGGATTCGTATCGAAGGCCCCCAATTTCGTGATCACCACGCTGGGGCGGGAAAGGTCAGTCGCGAAGGACGGGCGATCGTTGGCGACGGTATCGCCATTCAGATCGCTGCCGATAGTGAGGTTGTAGGGCTGACCCGACGCCATGATGAAGAACGGGTTGAGTTGAAGTTTCCAGGGCGCCTTGAGGCTGCCTTCCAGCGTGAAGTAATGGCGCCGCTCCCAGCCGGAGCGGCTGATGTCCTGCTTAAGATTGTAAGGATTCGAGGGCGGTCCGATATCGTCAATGTCACTCTCTGACGTCATGAACGAGTAGTACGCGGAGAGCGACACTCTCGAATTGACCTTGTTCGTCAACGTTACCCGCGCCATGTTCTCGCGCAGATATGTGTTGTTTTCGAATACGAAAGGATTTCCTGCGGCATATCCCAGGGGCCGGGCGCCGCTGGACGGTTGCCCCGGAATGTACGTCCCGGGCAGCGGCGTGTTCACGTTGACCGAACTGAAGAGGTGCGTTCCCAGCAGGTCCTCATAGGTCCCGGAGAGGGTGGTCTTCCAGGGCAACTGGCGCTCGACAGTAACCGCGATTTCTCGCAGCGCGATTGTGCGCGCATGATTTTCCAAACGGGACGTTCCTGGAGGCTGCTGTTCCGCTTGCAGCGTGGAAAGCGATGGAATCTGCGGAAAGAACGCAGGGTTGGTGACGATGAACTGCTGCTGGTTGATTCCGTTCAGGTGCGTTGCCTGGAGGATCAGGCCCGTCGGGTAGCGATTGTAGAACATTCCAATACCCGCGCGGATGACCGTCTTCGGCGGCGCACCGCCGTTTCTCGCGCCCGGCGACCATGCCACCGCGACACGCGGCGCCCAGTCCGCATGGTCCCAAATGTGGGTCTGGGTTTCGAATCGCAAGCCCAGATTCAGGGAAAAGTCGGGGCGCAGACGCCACTCGTCCTGTACATACGGGCTGGCGTCGAACACATTCACGCGGGCCAGCGGATTCCCTCCAGTGATAGTGAATTGCGAAGCGCCGCCGCCGAGCGATTGGATGAGCTGGGCCGGATAACCGAGCTTCTGGAAGAGCAACGTGCGGCGATATTGCTCCAGGGAGCTGATGTTCCGGGTAGTGGGCTGGCCATCGGGACCGAGCTCGGGCTGGTTTTCCGCCGTCAGGACCGGGGCGTGGCTAACGCCGAAAAACGTGAATGTGCCGCCGAAGTTGTTGGGTGAAACATCCTTGATGCGGGTCTCGCGCATGCGGACGCCCAAGCGCAGGCTGTGTGCCTGATGGATCAGCGTCGTGTTGCTCTGAAACTCGAATTGTTCCCAATGATTCGCCGCTTGTCCGGCCTGTGCGCCACCGCCATTAAACGAACCCGAGACAATGATCGCGGGGACCGAATTGTCGCCGAACTGCTGATTGAGTTGCCGCGACCACGCGAACTTCGTGTCGGTGACAGCCGAGGGCGAGAGCACGGCTGTTTCCGCGAGACGGACGTCGTGCCGATCGTTCTCGCTGCTGTACTCGCGGGAAGTCAGGCTGTAGCCGCCGATACCGTTGTTGTCGCGATTGCTCAAAAAGTATTGATAACTGCCGGTGAAAGTGTGGTTGGTGGAAATCTGATAATCGAACCGCGCGGTGCCGTTCAGATCGGTGCGCGGGGTGACGACGCTGGAGCGCACCGGTACTGACTCCAGCGTGGATGTATCCAGCGTAACGGCGTCGATCAGCGCGGCGTTATTGATGATGTTCCGCGTGAAATTCAGCAGAAAGGAGGCCTTGTGGCTCAGCGCTCCTCCGAGATTGGCGCTGAACGCCCGGTTCACATAATCGGCTTTGTTCGCTGCGTAAGGATTACGGGAGTTAAAGAAAGCATCGCTGTCAGTAAGCCCTACACCGCCTCGAAGGCTGTCCGCGCCGGGCTTCGTGACGATTTCGATGCGGCCGAAGCCAAGATAATCGTATTCGGCTGAGAACGGATTTTGATTCAGTTTGATCTCTTTGATCGCGGCCTTGGGAGGGAGTTGGCCCCCGCTGAAGCCGTCGAGCAGGATCGTCGGTCCGCCGGTCGCGGCCGAGGCGGGGCCGGCCATTTGGGTCAGGACGTCGGTCAGATCGTCGATGTCATCCGGCAAAGCATCGAGATCGTCCCCGCCTACGACGAGAGTCGATGCGTTATTTGCGGCATCGACACTTAGCTCCGGTCCCTGCCCGCCCGACACAGTTACTTGCTGCTTGCCGCCGCCGGGAATCAGTTGAATCGGAAGTTGCAGCGTTCTGGCGGCTTCGAGCGTGATGATCCTTTCAAATGGCTCAAAGCCGGGATACTCGACTTTCACGGTGTAGTCGCCGGAAGCAAGACCAGTAAACAACCAGGAGCCATCCGCCTGCGTGTCCGCGGTTTTTCTGTTGTCACCGGAGGTGAGGAGGACCTTCGCGGCGGGAATAACAGCGCCTGACGCGTCGGTCAGCGTACCGCGAAGAATACTCGAGGATTGCTGGGCGAATATTGTCGACGCGACTGTAAACACTAGTAGTGAGAGCCTTCTCGAGTTGCCCATCGTTCCGTCCTTCGGAAGCCGTCAGGCAACGAGCCGGCTCGTGCCATCTAACCCCGCGGGGTCTCCAAGCAATACGTTGTTACCCGCAAAAGGTTAGTGGGATGACGTTCGAAATCGCATGAAAAGTCCGCCGAAAATCCGCCGTTACGGCTTTATCGTCTCGCGCAGGTAAGCGAGGATAGCGGCCAATTCGGAGTCGTTGTACGCGCCAATAACCGACAAGTGCCGCCAGGCGCTGCCGTCGGCAAATTTCACCGATCCGGGTTCCGCGTTCCTGTCAACGGGTGGAACCGAGGTCAGATCATAAAAGACCGTGCTCCGCTTGCCGTCGCTCAAGACCAGAGCGGGCATCGCTTCGGCGCCCGCAGTGGCCGTTTTTACCGCCGGAGTGGCGAGCGACTTGAGAGCGGCTACGGAGTCCGGCGCGTGAACGATCGGCGCGGCGACCGGAATGCCGAAGCCGCCCAGCTCGTGGCAGGTGGAGCAGCGTCCGAAGCTGCGCGCGGCTTCTTTGAAGAGTTGTGCTCCGCGGGATGCTTCGGCGGAAAGCGCGGCCGTCGTCGCCGGCTGGCCGCCCGTCGGATTGGGAACGCTGATGCCATTCAGCGAGGCGACGTAGCCGATCACAGCCGCAAGAGCCGGCGGCGGCATCCTCACGGAAAATGCGGGCATACTCGTGCCGGGTATGCCACGCGTTACGACCCCGCTGATGTACGCGACATCGAAGCCACGCCCGGCGAGGCGGGGCGCTCCGCTCGCGGTTCCTTTCGCCCCGTGACAATACCCGGTCGCACAGGTCTGGGCGAAGACTGCTTCTCCCTGCGAATTCTGCCCATAGACGAGCCCTCCGGCCATTAGCCCGGCCATAATCATCTGCGCGCGCATCATCTGTGCGCACATCATCGCGAACCCTCCGGCAGAGCGAATACGACGAGCGTGGAACCGAGCCGCCAGTCCTGATCCGGAAATAGACCTGCCAGGCCGCCACCGACGACCGTCGCTTGCCAGCCGGTGGTAGTGGCGATGAATTGGCGCCCGTTTACCGAGTAGGCGGCCGATCCGCCGCGATTGCCCGCGCCGGTCTGGAATGTCCAGAGTTTCTTTCCATTTTTCGCGTCCAGCGCGAAGAACTCGCCCTCGGGATTTCCCGTGAAGACGAGGTCGCCGGCCGTGGCCAGCATCGAGGCCAGCAGCACGTACTTGTAGGGCATGCTCCAGGCGCGCTTGCCGGTCACAGGGTCCCATGCATCGACGTGACTGAAGGTGGTGCGGCCGGCGGCAAGTTTCATCGGGAAGCTCCCGTTCATGTAATTCTTGCCTTCGTCGGCCGGGTGATCGTTCGGCGTCACGTCGGCGCAGAGCTCGTTCACAGGAATGTAGAGGAAGCCGGTGCGCGGCGAGTAGGCCATCGAGTTCCAGCTCTTGGCTCCGGCGGCGCTTGGGCAAACAGTCGTTGCCTTGCCCATTTGCGGTTCATTGCGGCCGATGATCCTGCCGTCTTCTGTGACGCCTTTCATCCACGTGTTCACTTCGGGAACCGCGAAGACTTGAAGCAGCTCGCCAGTGGTGCGATCGAGAACCGAGGTGAGCCCGCTCTTGTTCATGTGGACCAGCACCTGCCGCATGCGTCCTTTGATCGCACGGTCCATCAGCAGAACTTCATAGGCGGAGTCGAAGTCCCAAAGGTCGTCTGGCACCTCCTGGTGATACCAGCGCAGCTTGCCAGTGCTTGCGTCCAGAGCGACGACACTCGCGGTGTAGAGATTGATGTCTTTGTTCTTGTCAGCGCCGGCAGGCACGCGTCCGCCGTCGAAGAAATCCGCGGCGGCATTGCCGGTTCCCCAATAGACCAGCTTCAGGGCAGGGTCGTACGAGCCGGTCAGCCATGGCGCGCCGCCGCCGAAACGCCAACTGTCGCCCTTCCAGGTCTCATTGCCCTTCTCGCCGGGACCGGGGATGACGTACCAGCGCCATGCCAGACGCCCCGTGCGTGTGGAGAACGCGGTGATGTAGCCGCGATGGGCTCCGTCGCCGCCGGTGCCGCCGACGATCACCTTGTCGCCGGCAACAAGGGGGGCGCCGGTGATGTTGCAACCGCATTGGCGGGCGTCGTCGGTGTTGACCTTCCAGAGCAGATGCCCTGTCTTCTGATCGAGCGCGACGACGTAATTGTCTTTGGTTCCGAAGAAGACTTTGCCGTCGCCGACAGCGAGCCCGCGATTCCCGACGAATCCGGGAATGTCGGGAGGAGGCTCGGGGTAGCGGTAGTTCCAGACTTCGCGGCCAGTGGCGGCATCGAGGGCGAACACACGCGCACGCGCGGTGATGAGGTACATCACGCCGGTGTCGACGATGGGAGTGGTCTGGAGATTCTCGGCGTAATCGCCGGTCTGGAACATCCATGCGGGCGCGAGAGATTTCACGTTGGAGGTATTGATTTGCGCGAGCGCGCTGTAACGCCAGGAGAATTGCGTGCCGCCATTGTGCAGCCAGTCGGCGCGCGTGGCGCCGGCCTCCTGAGCGAGTGCGGGTGAAATTGCGAGGAGGATGAACAGGCAAAATCGCATTGCGTTACATGATATCCGGCTTTAGACGTGGTCGCGAAAGACTTAGACGTGGTCGCGAAAGATGAAAAAGGCCGCGCCCGCCAGGCACATCGCCGCGTATAGATAGTTCCAGCCCAGCGGCTTGTCCATGTACCAGTAAGCGAAGCCGGCGAATACGGTCATGGTGATAATTTCCTGAATGATTTTGAGCTGGCCGAGCGTGAAAATCCGGTAGCCGATGCGATTCGCCGGCACCTGAAGCGAGTATTCCAGAAAGGCAATTCCCCAGCTTACGAGGATCGCTACGATCAGAGGCTTGTTCTCGAGGTTCTTCAAGTGGCCGTACCAGGCGAAGGTCATGAAGATGTTGGAGCCGAACAGGAGCAGGATGGTTTTCATGGTTCGTTTCCATTTGAGCAGGCCCGCGATCGTTGGCGGAATATACTTGATCCCGCGAGCGACTTATGAAATATCAGACAACACGCCGGAAAGGCGGCGGCAAATGGGCAGCGCTGTCGATTGCGGGCCTGCTGGCGGCGGGGGCCTGGGCACAGCCGAAGCCGGAGAAGTTTCATTTACAGGAAGCTTCGATCGCCGATATCCAGCGCGCGATCATGGCGAAACAGATCACCAGCACTGGTCTTGTCGAGGCGTATTTGAAGCGGATCAAGGCTTACAACAATGCCTGTGTCAACGAGCCGGCGGGCATTCTGGGACCCGTGACGACGATCCCCCATGCGAAGCAGATCAATGCGCTGTCCACACTGAATCTGCGTCCGGCGGCGCGAATGAAGTGGGGCTTCGACGACCGCAAAGCGCGGAGCCTGACGGACCATACCGACAACGATGCGAAGATGCGCGACGCGCTCGAAGTGGCCGCGGCGCAGGACCGCTATTTCCAGCAGAACGGCAAACTCATTGGGCCGCTGCATGGTGTCGTGATGGCGATCAAAGACCAGTACGACACGTTCGATATGCGGACGACGTCCGGAGGCGACGTCGATTATGCCAACGACCGGCCGCCGGAGGACGCAACCTTTGTCAAACGCCTGCGAGACGCCGGCGCGATCATTCTGGCGAAGGCGAATCTGGCCGAGTATGCGGTCGACGGCGCGCGCAGCTCTTTCGGCGGAACGTTCTGCAATCCCTACGACACCGAACGCGAGCCCGGAATGTCCAGCGCGGGTTCGGCATCTTCAGTGGCGGCGAATCTGGTGACATGCGCGATCGGGGAGGAGACGGTGGTCTCGATCCGATGGCCGGCGTCGGTCAACAGCCTGGTCGGCCTTGCGCCGACCGAGGAACTGGTCAGCCGCAAGGGGATGATGGGCGCGGGATTGAGCATGCGGACCGGTCCGATCTGCCGCAGCGTGCGGGATGCGGCGAAGATTCTCGACGTGATCGCGGGGTATGACCCGAATGACCCACTGACGGTGTTCAGCGTCGAACGGAAGCCGGCAAAGCCCTATGCCAGTTTCGCGGCGGCGCGGCTGGATGGAGTGCGCATTGGGGTCATCCGGGAATACATGTCGAAAAAGCTGTTCTCCAAAGCGGATGAACAGAGCGTCGATCTGGTCGAACGGGCAATCGCGGATGTGAAGAAGCTCGGCGCAACAGTCGTCGACCCCGGACCGGAAGGAGCTCTGTTCCAGGGGTGCATCGCGCGCTACGCGCCGGAGTTGCTGAACAGCGCTCTGCCGCGGCAGTACCGGAACATGTTCCCCGCCGATAAGCCGCAGGCCGATCTCATCACCTCGCTGTTGGCGATGCACTTCGATCCGGAGCAGGTTCCGGAGGGCCTCACGTTGCGCAGTCTGAACTCACCCGCGGTGGCGGGCGAGGGCAAGTTCGAAATGGACAAGTATCTGCGTGCCCGCGGCGATGCAAACATCAAGACCGGCGCGGACCTCGTCACGAAGGCGCGGTTTTACAACGATCCGAATTTCCCCGATCGCAAACAGGCGAGGGAAGCCTCGGAGCGCGCGACGACCCTGGACACCGCCGCACGGTTGCAGACGCGGTTTGCCTATCAAAACATGCTGCTGCAGTGCATGCAGGATCAAAAGCTCGACGCGCTGATGTCGCCGATGTCGACGGTGCCGCCGCGCAAGCTGACTTCGCCGCGCGAGCCGAATCTGAATGGGCGGCCGCCCATCGGATATTCATTCATTGGCCAGCAGGGCTTTCCCGCGATCACGGTGCCCGCTGGATTTACGACGCAGGTCTGGGATCGCGTGCGCGACGGCAACGGCACGAAATTGGCTGCTCCGGTGGCGGCCGCATTACCGGTCGGCGTGGATTTCATCGCGCGTCCGTTCAATGAAGGGCTCCTCGTGCGAATCGCGTCCGCGTATGAGGCGGCGACGCGCCATCGACGCCCTCCGCCGGAGTTTGGCCCGATCGCGGGTGAGCCTTAGTTTTTCGTGCAGCGCAGGTCGCCGTTCCCGCTCAGGGGGCCGCCGCCTTGTGCGGCGCCGCGCCCGCCGCGGCGGAAGCGATCGCGAAACATCGAGTGGCAGTGTTGGCAGGAGTCCGCGACGTCGCTGCTGAGCTCACTCACTTTCTCCTGATTCCGTTCCTGCGAAGCGCGATAGACGGCGCGGCCGACATCACCCATCTCCTTCGCGAAGCGGATCCAGTCGGGGTCGTCAACGGGCGCCAGCTTGCCATTTTGGCAGCGGCGTCCCGGTGTTAGCAGCAGAGGCGCGGTATCGGCGAGCGCGATGGCCGCGTAGTCGACGATTTCCCAACCGGAATATAGATCGTTGCCCCACATCGCCCAGTTGAATCCGCCATCCGCCGTTGCGGCCTCGCCGGCCTTCTTCTTCTCGGCGGGATCGTGGCTCTGCACAGTGAAGATGATGTTGGAATTAGGAAACATGACGCCGCGCATCAACTGGTTGACGTTGCCGAGGGGGGCAGATGCAGCCGATGCCGCGGGCGCGGCGCCCGAGGCAGCCGCACCGGACTGCTGCTGGATATACGCGGCGAGATCCGAGGCCTGTGCGGCCGTGAGCTTGCCCGGCGCATCGAGCGGCATCGTGTTTTTGATCTTCCCCGTGAGTTCGGCGGCAGGCCAGCGTGAGCGGAAGTCGCCGCCCGTAAGGGACGGTCCGCTGCGCCCTTCGAGACGATCGCCATGGCATGAGACGCACTGTGCTTTATAGAGGGCGCTGCCACGCGTGGCGTCCTGAGCGGTGAGGGCGAGGGCAAAGAGCGTGAGCGTGAGGGCGAGGCCCGGGAGAATGAAATTCTTCATGCGCAATCCGTTCGTTCCAGACTACATCGGTTTGGGAGCGATCACTTGTAAGGAATTCTGACGATGCGATCGCCGAGGAAGGCTCCGAGGTAGATGGCGTTCCCGGCCTTGATGGCCACCGACACGCCGGAGATCAGCGGGTCGACCGTCGCGGAGTCGAATACGGAGCGCGCCTGCATTTTGGCGGGATCGAGCTCGGCGACGCCAAAGCCGTCGATGCAGGAACGGCCGCTGCCGGCCGGACATTCGCCGCGCGCGCCTTTCACGCCCGCCACGAGGAGTTTGCCCTCCGCGGTCCAGGTGAGATTGTCGGGAAGGAAATCGACGTCGACCGAGCCGGTTTCGCTGCCATCGCGCATGTCGAATTTGCGCACGCGGCGGGCAGAGAATTCGTTCACGAACATGTAGCGTCCGTCGGCGCTCATGATGACGCCGTTCGGGCCCCGCATACGCGTGCCAGGCACTTCCGATTCACCTTTGCCAGGCGTCCAGCGCTCCACGTAACCGGTTGGGCCGCCGGGTTGCGGCGGGGTTGTTCCGCCTGCGAGTCCGCTCGGATAGCTGCCTGCGAAGCCGCCGTCGGGAAGAATGGCGACATCATTATAGTCGTGTTTGGCGACTACACAGCCGTGCCAGACAATCACCCACGAACCCGCGGAACGTTTGAGCTCATACATTTCGATTGACTGGCGGTTAGCGTGATTAACGACATAGAGCGCCCACTTGCCATCCCGCCGCTTTGCAAGCGATGAGCCATGTGACACCAGCGCATCGCCGATAGGGCTGGGACATTCGGGATCGCCCCACCTCTTGTCCGGCTGGATGATCGCAGCCATTTTCGCCACGGTCTTCTTCGCGAGATCGAACAGGACGAGGCCGCCGCCGGTCGCGCCACCGCGGCCTTGATTCAGATATTGAGTCGCGATGAGGAATTTGCCGTCGGGCGTGCGTTCGAGGTCCTCGGCCTGGCGGATCCCACAAAAAACGTCGATTGCCCCGTGATTCCCGCAGGCCATCTGATTGGCCGGCGGCTGTTGCGCGACGAGACCGGCAAGAGCGGCGGCGAACAGCAGGACAATCCGCGCGTTTGTTTGCACGGGTGGATTGTATCGCGCGCCGGAGATGCCGTTACTCGACGCGCTGCTTACATGCCGATTTCGGGCATCGGGTCAGGTTCCGGCGCTGGATCGGGGTCCGGCATAGGATGCGGCTTAGGCTCATCGGGCTCGTGCGGAAGCGTGGACCGAACATCGATTGCATGCTCAATCTCGTATTCGCTCGCTTCCGGGTCCAGCCGGAGATCGCAGTCGCAGCAATCGCTGCAGGCTGCGCATTTTTCGCATAAATGATTTGAGCACGTGTCCTTCGTGCATTTCACGCAAATGCGCGTGGACTGTTCTTCGCAGATACTGCAGACGAAATTCATGATCGTTGTCATCGCGGTTTTGTCGTTAGCGGTTTCGCGCCGGCCACGGGCGCGGCAGGCTGTTTTGAGAGCGTCGCGCGGCAACGCTGGGCTTCGTTATCCACGATTTTGAATTGCTGGTCCTTTTCTTCCGCGAGGCGAAGCAGATGCCGCTGCATGTTTTCGATGTCGGCCCCGGCCTCCGCCGCGACGGATTCGATCAGATCGGCAACGGCCGGGTTCTGGTATTTGCGCGCGCCGCCCATCAGCGAACCGAGCAGCTGGTTCGTGGTCTGGATACGGAATAGCGCTTTCATCGTTTCCGTCATGGTTTCCGGCTGTTGCACGAGTGCGGCCATATCGCTCTCGATAGCGCGAAACTGCTCGAGGGCGCTGTTCCATTGCACTACGTACGTGTCGGGAGCCCCGTCGGCAATCCAGTCTTTGGGATGGAGTTGCTGGAGCATCGGCTCGATGCGCGCCGCGCGCTGCGCCAACTGATTATAAATGGCGGCGGTTTCCTGATCCGGCTGCTGCGGAAACGCGGCGCTGCAGAACAGCGCGGCCATACCGAATACGATAAACAGGCGCATTTGTACTCAGGCTCGCACTGCGACGGCGGCTGGCGCAAGCAGGAGCGACAAACCTGTTTGGTACGAAACCTCGCTATTGAGCAGGTGGAGGGGGAGGCGGTGGCGGCGGTGGCGGTGGCGGTGGCGGCGGTGTTCCGTTCTTCGTGTCGGCTGGCGAAGTGGTCGTGGGAGGGCCTGTCGTAGTGCGGGTTGCTGCCCCGGCGTTTCGAGCGGTGGCAGCGGCCTCGTACAAAGCGTCGCTTGCCATATGGAAAAGGCGCTGCAAAGCCCCGGCCTTGTCGATCACTTTCTTCGCCAGCGGCTCGTTCTTGTAGACACGAATGTATTCGCCCGGGTTCAGGATGCGAGGGTCTCCGGTACGCAACGTGTGGCGGACCTCCACCTGACCCTCCTCGTCGAGGACGAGGGTCGTCTCGTCGGTGTCATCCACGTCGACATCGAATATCGTGCCGCGGACCGAGATTACGGCGCTCGGCGTGCGCACGCGGTTGTGGTTCGCCAGTCCGCCGGGATGCTCTATCTGAACCCTCACCTTGCCCAGCCAGACTTCGAGAAGGTCTTTCCAATCCCCGCGATTCTGGCGGAAGACGACATGGGCGTTGGGAAATACTTCGAATTTGCTGCCGTCCGCAACCTGAAACAGACCGTAGCCGTTGGGACCGGTCACGATCATTTCCTGCGGCTGGATGAGATCACCCACACGCAGAGCCCAAGGGGTGTTGTCCTTCATGTAGGAAATCTGGCCCGTGAAAGAGAGCAGCACGGCTGCACCGCTGTCGGGCGGCAAAGCAGGCACAGGCGATTGAGCCTGCACGGGTGTCAGCGCACCAATGCCGGTTAGAACCGTGAACAACAACACCGTACTAAAGGACACGCATCCGCGGGACTGGTGACGGCAGAATTTCATGAAACAGCACCAGAATAGCACCTGGCATGCAGACGAAAGTAAAATGCCGCCGGTTTCTTGAGCCTCAACCACCGCGTAATCAGGGATTTCCATCATACTCAAACGATATGTGCGGTAGAATCGGGACACGTCGATGTGTCTTCGCGATACAGATGTGCGTTTCCTAACCGGAAATGCACGTGCGCAGAGGCGTTGTCCCTTGCGCCGGAGCCTTGGAAGTTGTGCGAGGCGCTGTGCTGCCATCCGGTTTGTTGGCGTGCTTGCGTTTATTGGCGTGGTTGGAGGTGTAGCGCGAGGGCAGACACTCAGTAATCCCCAACTTACGGTTGCGCCTGCCGATACTACATCATGGAGGCGGGTCGCCGGCACGACGATCGACGAGGGTCTCGCGGGGCCGGCATCGGGTCCCGTGATCGCGCTCTGGTATGCCACCGGTTCCCGCGGACTGCTGGCCGAGACTGGGTCGGCGCGCGTCTTTGAAACACTCGAAACCACAGATTCGGTGCGCTGGCGCTTGAACACAGGGGCCGCGGCGCCGCAGCTTGGGCGTCCGGCCGTGGCGGCCTCGCTCCCGGAGGTGGGAGCGCGCGTGCAGGCCGCCGCCGCCAGACTCTACGCGACAGGGACCGCAAACCTGTACGCATCCGACGATAACGGCAGGACGTGGCTGAACCTCACCGGCTTTAACAATCGATCCGTGATCGGAGGCGGTTTTACGGCGCTTGCAATCGCACCCGGGAATCCGCTCGAGATCGCGGCAGCCAACCGGTTTGGCGTCTGGCGTTCGCTGGATGGCGGTTTGACCTGGCAGGGATTAAACGAAAATCTGCCGAACTTGCCGGTCCGGCGGTTGATTGATCGAAGAACCGTGGTGCTCGCTGACGGCACGCTCGCCGGCGTGGAAGGAGGCGCGTGGGCGCCGGCGGCGGGAGCAGATCCCGAACTCGTCCTGCGGGCGCGCTTTGCCGGAGCCACGCATGCGGAACTAAGCGCAGCTGCGCTCTCAGGCACGACAGCCTATGCCGGGACGTCCGCGGGACAGCTTCTGGCTTCGCACGACAGCGGCGCGACCTGGCGTGACACCGTACAGTTCGCGGGGGGGCCGATTTCGCGCATCTGGGCCGATGGGGATCGCCCCGATACGGCGCTGGCCGCATCCGGCGGCCGCTTGTTCCGGACCGTGAACGGGGGCCAGTTTTGGGATGAGGTGACCGGCGCGCTGCCGTCCACGCGAATTCACGGGATTGCCGCGGACCGCTCGGCCGGTGTGGTTTATCTGGCCACCGACCGCGGGGTGTTCTCGGGGCAATTATCTCTGAATGACGCGGGCGCGGCCGCCACGCGCTGGCAGGCCATCTCGGGAGATCTACCGGCCGCTCCGGCCTGGGATGTACTGCTCAACGCGGACAACACCCTCACCGCGGCGCTCGATGGCTATGGCGTTTTCGAAGCCCCGGCGCCGCACCGGACACAGAACATCAAGATCGTCAGCGGCGCCGATCTGACTGCGCGGCCCGCGGCGCCCGGATCTTTGATCAGCGTGCTGGGCGCAAAGGTCGAGACGGTGCGCAACGCGGGGACCACGTGGCCGGTGATCGCCTCTTCGGACCAGAGCTCGCAGTTGCAGGTTCCCTTCGAGACCTCCGCCGGAACCCTCTCTTTGAGTTTGCAAGGCGCGAGCGGTGCCGCGTCCGGGGAGCGCTGGAGCGTGCCTCTGACAGTAAAGGACGCGTCCCCGGCGATCTTCGTCGACGCCGATGGGGCGCCGCTGATCCTCGATAGTGCGAGCGGGCTGGTGCTCGATTCGAAAATCGCGGTGCTGGCCGGCTCCATTGTTGAGGTCCTCGCCACGGGACTCGGGAAAGTAATACCGGAATGGCGGACAGGCGTTCCGGCGCCGGTCGATTCTCCTCCGTCGGTGGCTGGCGCGGTCACCGCATTTCTCGATGGACGCCCGATTGAAGTCACCCGTGCGATCCTGGCGCCGGGTTATGTCGGCTATTATCTCGTCGAACTGGCGATTCCGGCGGTGGTGAACCGCGGAGCCAGCGAGTTGCGGATCGTGATGAACGGCGTGGAGAGCAATCGGGTGAAGCTGTTCCTCGAGCCGGGCGGTGCAGGCTTCACGCGGTGATTTGCGGCTGAACGGCCTGCCTCCTGATTCGCCTGCTTACAAACAGAACAGGCTCCGGAACTCCGGAGCCCGTGACGGCATATCGAGATTGAGTCAGGGGGTTACGCGCAAACGACGTTTTCCGCCTGCAGCCCCTTTGGGCCCTGTTTGACCTCAAACTCCACCTCGATCCCTCGTCGAGCGAGCGATATCCGGAGGACTGGATCGCTGAATAATGGACCAGGACGTCGTCTCCGGTTGACCGCTGGATAAAGCCGTAGCCTTTCGCGGCGTTGAACCGGCGTTGCCGCAGCTCGCTTTGCTCCTGGAATTGATAGCAGAACCCGAACACCAAATCGTCTTGCGCCCGAAGTATCGCGTGCGAAATTCCGCCGGGGCAATCTGTGGGAATCGGCTTTCCGCGGATTGGTAGACTTCGACTTGCGCGACGAGAGAAGCATTACTGACCGGCTGCGAAAGGCATCCGTGATACCGGCCGGATCGCCGCTGATTTTGGGCATCGGCGACGATTGCGCCATCTACCGGCCACGCGGATCGGCGGACGATCTGCTGTTCACCACGGACATGTTCATCGAGGGCGTCCACTTCCGGCGCGAGACCCACCAGCCGGCCATCGCTGGACGGAAGGCGCTGGTCCGCGGACTCAGCGATATCGCGGCCATGGGCGGCGCGCCGCGATTCTGTCTGATCTCTCTCTGTGTTCCGCCGTGGGCGGATGCCAAATGGATTGATAAATTCTTCGACGGAGCGCTCGGGCTGGCGAGTGCAACCGGCGCTGCCCTGGCGGGTGGCGATCTCTCGCACGGCGAGATGCTCGCCTGCGACGTGACGGTCTGCGGAGCCGTTCCGCGAGGGACAGCGCTGCGCCGGGATGGCGCGCGTCCGGGAGATGAGATCTATGTGTCCGGGGTGCTCGGCGGTTCCGCGCTGGGGCTCGAGAGCGGAAAGGGAAAGGCTCGTCAGAGGCACCTGCGCCCGGAGCCGCGCCTCGCGCTCGGGATGTTCCTGCGTGAAAGACTATGCGCATCGGCGGCGATGGACTTGAGCGATGGACTTTCGCTCGACCTGAACAGGCTGTGTCTTGCTTCGGGCATCGCGGCCGAAATCATTCTGCCGCCCGGATTCGCGGGCGCGAGCGATCGACAGGCATTGCACGGAGGAGAAGACTATGAACTGCTCTTTACGGTGCGTCCGGGCACCCGAGTGCCCAGGGCATTTCAGGAGTTGCCGCTGACCAGGGTGGGCGCGGTGGTACGAGGCGAACCCGGAAAAGTCTGGCTTGGCGGCGAGTTGCTCGCCCCGCTAGGGTACGACCACTTCGCTGCGTCCGGGCGGGAGCCCGCCTGTTCAAATAGTGCCGGCGGCAAGTAAACTTGGAATAATGCGCGTAACTGTTATCGGAACGGGCTATGTCGGCACTGTCACCGGCGCTTGTCTCGCTTACCTCGGGCACCGGGTCACATGTGTCGATACCGACTCGGCAAAGATCGAGAAGCTTCGGATGGGGCAGGCCCCGATCTACGAGCCTGGCCTCGAAGAACTGATCGTGCTCGCGAAGCGGCAGGGCGGCGTTGATTTCGCGACGGATCTCGCCCCGGCGGTGCGAGAGAGTGACGTGATCTTCATTGCCGTCGGCACACCGCCATTGCCATCCGGCGAATCGGATCTGCGCTATCTCGAGAGCGCGGCGCGTGGCATCGGAAGCGCGATGGATTCGTCACGGTTCCGCGTCGTTGTCAACAAGTCGACGGTGCCCGTGGGCTCCGGAAACCTCGTCGAGACCCTCGTGCGGGAAGGCCTTTCGGAAACCAACCCCGCCATCCTCGAAAGCGTCCGGTTCGGAGTTGCCTCCAATCCCGAGTTCCTGCGCGAAGGGTCGGCGATTCATGACTCGCTTTATCCGGATCGGATCGTCGTCGGTTCGGACGATACGCAGACCATTGAAACGATGCGGCGTCTGTATGCGCCGCTTGTGGAACAGAAGTTTCAGGACCCATCGTTTGCGCCCCGGCCGGCCCAGATGGCGGGCGAAGTGCCGATCGTCGCGACTACGATCACGAGCGCCGAAATGATCAAGTACTCGGCGAATTCTTTTCTCGCGCTCAAGATCGGATTTTCCAACGAAATGGCGAATATCTGCGAGCGCGTCGGCGCGGACGTGACGGACGTGATGACGGGAATCGGGCTCGACTGGCGAATCGGCCGCGGATTCCTGAATGCCGGCCTCGGCTGGGGAGGAAGCTGCTTCGGCAAAGACATCAGCTCGCTTCTTCACACGGCGGCGGATTATGGGTATCAGGCGCGCATTCTCGAGGCTTCCCTGGCGGTGAACCGCATGCAGCGTGTTGTGGTGATCCAAAAGCTGCAGGAAAAACTTTACATCCTGAAGGGTAGAACGGTGGCCCTGCTCGGGCTCGCATTCAAACCGAACACAGATGACTTGCGCGATGCACCGAGTCTGCAGATCGCGGAGCGTCTCGTGCAGATGGGCGCGCGAGTGCGCGCATACGATCCGGTGGCGATGAACGTCTGCCGGGAGCAGCATCCGGATTTGCGGATCGTTTACTGTAACGACGCGATGTCGGCCGCGGAGCACGCCGATGCGGTCGTGATCGTCACGGAGTGGCCGGAGTTTGCCGCGCTCGATCTGGTGACGGTCGCGCGCCGCATGAACAATCCGGTTTTGATCGACGGGCGAAATCTGTTCTCTCCTGAACTGGCGCGCGCCGCGGGGTTCGACTACGCCGGAATCGGACGCGCGGCGCGCAACGGCGTGCACTCCGCCGGGCAGGTGGCGGCGCCCTCCGCGACAGGAAGCTCCGCGGACTGAGCCCTCGTTGAAATGGGTCACGTAATAGCGATCGACGGCCCGGCGGGCGCGGGCAAGAGCACAATCGCGCGCCGGCTCGCGGAAAAGCTGGGCTACGTCTACATCGATAGCGGCGCGATGTACCGCGCCGTGGCGTTGTGGGCAATCCGTGAGAAGATCGATCCCGGCGATGCGCATCGTCTGGAACAACTCGCGCGCGCGGCGCAAATCGAACTGCTGCCGATGCGGCGAGTGCGTCTCAACGATGAAGACGTGAGCGACGCGATCCGCGTGCCCGAAGTTGCCGTATCGGCGTCACGGGTGGCGGCCATCGGGGGAGTGCGGGCGGCTCTGGTCGCCAAGCAGCAGCACATGGCCGATCGCGCGAACGTGGTAATGGAAGGCCGCGACATCGGCACGGTCGTGTTTCCCGGCGCGCGCGTGAAGATTTTTTTGGACGCCAATCCCCAGGAGCGTGTACGACGGCGTTCGGGCGAGCAACCTGAGGTTCCGCCGGATCAACTGGCAACCCAGATCGCCGAGCGTGACGCGCGCGATCGCGGAAGGGCCGAGTCGCCGCTCGTGCAGGCTCCGGACGCTGTCTATCTCGACTCGACCGGGCTTACAGCGGACGAGGTGGAAGAGCAAATTCTGCGCCTGGTGCGTTCGCGCATTTCGAACGGAAAGGAAATCGCGCGGGCATGAGCGATTTGCTGGTGATGAAATTCGGCGGTACGAGCGTGGGTTCGGCGGAGCGCATTCACGCCGCCTGCGACCTCATTGGCGCGGAAGCCGCCCGACGTCCGGTGGCCGCCGTCGTGTCGGCGATGTCCAGGATTACGGATTTGCTGCTCGACACGACCCGGCATGCGGAAGGAGGCGATCAGGCGGGTATTGACCGGAACCTGGCGCAGCTCGAAACCCGCCATATGGAGGCTCTGGAAAAATTGATTCCCGAGGCACGCAGAGCGCGCGTGCGTGAGCAGGTCGAGGAATTGATTGCGGAATTCCGCCGCATCGTCAGCGGCATCCAGATGCTGGGACACCGGCCGCCGCGCACAGTGGATGCGGCGGTGGCGACCGGCGAGCGGCTCTCCGCCCTGCTCGTCAGCGAGCACTTGAAATCGCGTGGTGTGTGCGCGGAAGCCGTCAACGCCGCGGAAATCATCGTCACCGACGCCTTGTTCAACAACGCTTCACCGCTCCTGCCCGCGACGGAGAAAAAGGCCATTGAGCGCCTGCGCCCTCTGCTTGACACGGGAACGATTCCCGTCGTGACCGGTTTCAACGGCGCGACGGCGGACGGGCGGCCGACGACTCTCGGCCGCGGCGGGTCCGATTTCTCGGCGTCGATTCTCGCCGCGGTGCTGAACGCAAGCGAGCTCTGGATCTGGACCGACGTCGACGGAATCATGACAGCCGACCCGCGGCTTGTGCCCGAAGCCAAAATCCTCACTGAGATCACCTACAGCGAAGCGGCGGAATTGGCGTATGCGGGAGCGAAAGTGCTGCATCCGCGAACACTGGCGCCTCTGGTGGAGCGCGGTATTCCGGTCTGGAGCAAGAACAGCTTCGCGCCCGCCAAGCCGGGAACACGGATCGTACCGGCGCTCGGGGCCGACAATCCGGGAGCGCGCGCCGTCACGTCGATGGCGAAGGTGGCGCTGGTTTCAATCGAGCCGGCCGCGGCAGGGGGAGGCGGCGTCCACATCATGGCGCGCTCGCTTGACGCGCTGGATCGGGCGAACGTCGAGGTGCTCGCGGTGTCGAGTTCCAGTTACCGGCAAAGCTTCTGTTTCCTCGTCCGCGAGGAGGAACTGGAGACGGCGACGGAAGCGATAGAGGCCGCGCTTGCGCTGGAACTGGCGCACGGCTATGTGCGCGAGATCGAGATCGACCGCGAAGTGGGTCTGCTGGCGGTAGTGGGTGAAGGGATGCGCGGGTTTTCCGGCGTGGCGGGCCGTATCTTCACAGCGATCTCGCGCGAGAACGTGAACGTCATCGCGATCGCGCAGGGCTCCAGTGAGTTGACGATTTCGATTGTGGTGCGGCGGGATGGGCTGGAAAAGGCTGTGCGCGCCGTCCACGAAGAATGTCATCTGACGAAATAACGCGCATAACGGACCCGCTTCGCGGACCTGTGCGCTGATGCCATTAATTAACTATTCCCGCCAGTTGAACTTCACCAGACGATCGCCGCCAAACGCACCGGCGTAAACCGAATCGCCCACTTGCAACGCGACCGATACGCCGTTGATCAGCGGCTTGCTGCCGGAATCGTAGACATCTTTCGCGTGCATGGTGGCGGGGTCGATTACGGCTACCCCGAAGGCTTGCTGGCAGGCGAGTCCGCGGTCGGCGCATTGACCGCGCGCGTCGATCACGCCGGCCGCGAGCAGGTGTCCGCGCTTGGTCCACGTGATGTTGTCCGGCATGAAGTTAAGCTTGACCTTGCCGGTCTCCCGCATGGTCTTCAGATCGTACTTGTGGACTTCCTTCGCGGTCCATGCATTGAAGTACATGAATTTGCCATCCGCGCTGACGAGAACTCCATTGGGATAGCCCTGGCGCGTGCCTGGAAGCTCGCTTTCGCCCGCGGCGGCGGTCCAGCGTGAAACATAGCCGCTTGGCTCGCCCGAAAAGAGATTTGTTTGCGGCGTCTGCAGCGCCGTCGGATTCGTGGCGATGAAGCTGCCATCGGGAAGAGCCGCGACATCGTTGAATGCCTGCTTCGAAACCACGCAACCGTGCCAGATCAACGACCATGCGTTATTTGTTTTCGCAAGCTCGTACATTTCGATCGACTCGCGTCCCGCATGATTGACGACGTAGAGTTGCCACTTACCCCCGGCGCGCTTCGAGAGCGAAATGCCGTGCGGCGTAAGCGTCTCGCCGGGAAAACCGGGGCAAGCAGGATCACCCCAGGCCTTGAGCGGCTGAGCCGTCACGGGCGCGTTCGCATACGTCTTTTTCGCCAGGTCGAAAAACACCAGATGCCCGCTGGGTGGCGCGTTGCGCGCATTGACGAACTCCCCGAGGATGAGGAACTTTCCGTCGGGCGTTTGTTCCAGATCTTCGGGCGAACGCGTGCCGCAGAGGATCTCGACATCGCCCTGCATTCCGCACGCGAGCAGCGGTTTTTGAGCGGGCTGCTGCTGCTGCTGCGCGTTCAGCGCGACAGCAAAGAACAGAGTTGCGACGACGGAGAAGGGGAATTTCATAGGCCTCGGCCATTCTATCCAGAATGCGTGTACAGTATCTGTCATGAAACTTCTCGCCCTTGCCGCCCTCGCGATCCCGGCCCTGCTCGCGCAGGATCTGACGATCACCAATGTCCGGATCATTGGTCCCAACGCATCGGTCATCGAGCGCGGATCGATCGTGGTCCGCGGAGGGAAGATTGTGTCCGCGGCGGCGGGTGCGCCGGCGTCAACAAGCGGCAAGACGATCGACGCGAAGGGCATGACCGCGATGCCTGGGTTTATCGACGCCCACAAACATATCAACACCGGCCCGAACGAGAAGCAGCAGATGCAGAATCTGCTGGAAGCGGGATACACGACGGTGTTGTCCGGGGGCGGCCCGGCCGAAGGCAACATTACGTTGCGCGATCACATCGAGAAGGGGCAGATCAATGGTCCGCGAATTATTCCATCCGGGTCGCTTCGGCTGAACAACAATATGACTCCGGAGGCCGCGCGCGCGGAAATTCGCAAAATGGCTGCCATGGGGATAAAGTTCACGGGCGAAATCGCCCTGACACCGAAGCCGGGACCGAGCGAGCGGGAGGTCGAAACCCTCAAGGCCATTGTCGACGAGGGGAAGAAAGCGGGCGTTCTGATTCAGGTCCATGCGGTGAGCTCGCCGGCCATGATGGCGGCGGTGGACGCAGGCGTGAAGCTGCTGGTCCACATTCCCAACAAAGACTGGGTGAGCAAAGAAGATGCGCGCAAAGTGGCGGCGGCAGGCGTACACGTTCTGGGAACGGTCAGTTTCGGCTCGCCAGTGTTCGGCGTCTTCGCCGAAGACAATAATCCTCGCTTCCGCGATGGCAAACCCTGGCCGGATGGAATCGTGGACGGCGTGCGTCTGGGGGAAGAGGCGGGCTATATGCCGGTCAACGCGCGGACACTGTGGGATGCCGGCGTGGTTCTGGGATATTGCACGGATACCTCATATGAAGCCCGGGCGGGGCTCGATCACGAGCTCAAAATGCTGAACATCATGTTCTCGATGAAGGACCTTGTGAAGATGATGGGTCCGAACACGGCGTCGTATATCCAGATGGGCGACCAGCTCGGGACCCTTGAAGCGGGCAAGCTTGCTGATATCGTGCTGCTGGATGGTGATCCGCTTGAAGGCTATTGGAACTGGTTGAAGGCGAAGGTCGTCGTGAAGGGTGGCTTGGTCGTCGTGGACAAGCGATAGGCAACGCGGCCGAAGGCCTGCTCCAGCGGCGCAGGCGGTTGGCTGCTGGAGCGTGGAGCAGGCGTTTTCGGCTGCTTTTTTTGGCGATCAGGCGAATTCCCGGCTCAGGCGGCCAAGGGCGGCAGCTCCCAGCGCCAGTCCGAAGTCGCGCAGAGCGATATCGAAGAAGCCTGGGTAAGAGAGCAGGTTCACGATGATGCAGCACAACCAGGCGAAAACGATCCACGCTCCGATCCTGGGTTTCCATGCCACGATCAGGGCCGCGATGATCTCAACCACTCCAATCAGGAGCATCAGAGAATGTCCGTCGATTGGCGAGAGTCTCGCGATCCATGGCGCGAGATACATATCCCAGTTCACGAGCAGGTGAAAGAATTTGTCCAGCCCGGCTATGAGCGGGGCAAGAATAAAAGCCACGTGCAGAATGTGATATGCCTGCCGGGCCGGAGACACCGCCGTGGTATCTTTCGTCACCGGAAAGCCGCCAACGTGCGTTACGTGTCCAGTTGACATGAGCGATTACCTCGTCTAACACCGAGCAAAAAGCTCACCAAAGGGCCCGGTTTCCGGCCGCGCCCGGGCGGGTGCGGGGCCAGCAGCATTGCCGCGCACAGCGCGCTGGCGAGCGCATGGCCACCAGGTCAATGTATGTACGGCAGGAAGATCGTTTCCTGATTCACGACAGTGGCAAGTCTACCCAATGCCACCTGAATTTCCAGATGTCGAAGTAAATGTGGCGCCTGGCGATCTCGTCGCCGGCGTTGCTTCTGTTGCAAAACAAAGGCATGCACCGGCTTGGCCAGAGGCGCAGACGGCTGCTCACCTTATCCAGGCTGACCGGCCCCTTTTATGGGGGCCTCAGCACTGACCGGCCCCCCTTTATGGGGGCCACTAAGTCGCCCAGGTTGTCCGGATCTTCAAACCCAACGAAAGCTAATTCTGCGCCTGCTCGGGCGCTGGTCCCGGAGGTGCCGCGCCATTGCCCCGGCCGGGCGGCGGCACGGCCGGCTTCGGCATCTCCGCCTTCCCATCCACCTCGAAGACAAACAGCATGGGCGGAGCGTCCACTTTCGCGTCGTTCGGACCATTCACATTCGCCTGGCGCCCCAGCCCGCCCATGAAAGCGACGTACTGTTTTCCGCCCGCCTCGTATGTGATCGGCGGCGCCATGCCCGTGCGGCCCACCTGAACCTCATACAGTTTCTCGCCTTTATCCGCGCTGTAGGCGCGGAAGCTGCCGTCATTGCTCACGTGAAAAACCAGATTGCCGCCCGTCGTCACCGAACCGCCGCCGATGCCGCCGCCGCCATCCGCGCGCCACGCCAGCTTCTGGTTCACCGGATCCCAGGCCTGCAGGCCGCCGCGCACACCGTCCGGCGCCTCCGGACCGATCGACGCTTTGATACTTCGCACATTGCCCTGAGGACGCACATAGCCATTCGATCCCGGCTTCAACTCTTCCGCGGCCTGATACCGGAACGGCATATATGACGCCGGGATATAGACCAGCCCCGTTCCCGGATTGAACGACATCGGCGACCAGTTGTGTGCGCCGCCGCCAGTCGGAAAGATCTCCACGCCCTCCGTGTCGTAATAAGCTTCCGGGCTCGGGATCGGGCGCCCGCGTTCGTCGAACCCCGTCGCCCATGTGACCTTCACGAAGGGCGCGGCCGAAATGAACTCACCCGTGGCGCGGTCGAGCACGTAGAAGAATCCGTTCTTCGCCGCCTGCACGATCACTTTACGCTGGCGGCCTCTGATGTTCAGGTTCAGGATCATCAACTGCTGCACGCTGTCGAAGTCCCAGTTATCGTTGGGGACGGTCTGGTAGTGCCACTTGAGTTGCCCCGTCTTCTGATCGATCGCAAGAATCGAGCACGTGTAGAGATTGTCCAGATTTTGCCCACCGCGGAACTTTTGCACCCAAGGCTCGGCGTTGCCCGTTCCGACATAGACCAGATTTGTTTCCGGATCGTATGCGACGCCATCCCAGACCGCTCCGCCGCCGCCCTTCGTGTAGAAGTCGCCGCCCCACGTCTTCGCGGCAGCACGCATCGCTTCGTTCTCGAAAGGCTTCGAGGGATCGCCCGGCACGGTATAAAAGCGCCACGACTTCGCGCCCGTCCTGGCGTCGTACGCATCGACGAAGCCGCGCGTCGGCTTATCGCCGCCCGAGATCCCGACGATTACTTTCCCGCCTGCAATCCGGGGGGCCATCGTGATCGTGTAGAGATCCTGGGGATACGCGACGCGCGTCTCCCACGCCGGCTTGCCCGTGAGCGCGTCGAGCGCGACCAGCCTGCCGTCATTCACAGGCGCGATGATCGTGCCGTTGTAGAGAGCCATTCCGCGATTGACGACGCCGCAACAGATCTTCGGACGCACTGCGGGCTGATTGATTTCCGGGTCCCACCGCCAGATTTGCTTGCCCGTCGCCGCATCGACCGCAAAGACTACGCTCCAGGATGTAATGCCGTAGAGGGTGTTATTCCAAACGAGGGGCGTGCCTTCCTGATTGCCTCCGCCCGCCCCGATCACGTAGGACCAGGCAAGTCCGAGCCGCTTTACGTTCGAGGTGTCGATCTGCTTCAGCGGACTGTAGCGCGTCTCGTTCTGGTTACGCCCGTAGCTGAGCCACGCGCCGGGATAAGCGTCAGTCGCGGTCCCGATGTTCTTCAAAACGGCGTCATCGACCGCGCGCGGGGCCTGCTGGGCGTGAATGATGGCGCTCAAGCCCAGCGCCGCGATTCCGGCGGCAAGGGTGACGATGAGTTTTCGAGGGCGTGTCATAAGAGGGGCTCCCTGTTTGTTGGAAGTCGGTATCTCCCGGATATTCTATTCGTATTTGGGTCGTATGAGAATCACGCCGGTAACTGCCGCGTTCGCTCTGCTACCGTGCCGTGGCGCAGACCAGGCCGGGTATTCTCGCGCCCCGCGGTTTGGAGTTCCTGTGGCGTGTATGGGTCGGGGGCGCGACAGTCCCGCTGGCCCGCGCTCTCAGAGAGCCTCGCGACAACGATCATCCATTACGTCGAGATGGAGTCACGACATTGACATTATTTGACACTCCGGCGCGCCGGGCATAGCATCTCGCTTATGAGCGGCTTCGGAGAAATGAACATGTGGCAGCGATGGCTCCGGCAGCCGCAGAAGGTCTGGCTGCGCCGCGCGCTCTTCCAGATACACCTTTGGACCGGAATCGCTCTCGGCATCTATGTGTTCGTGATCAGCGTGACGGGCAGCGTACTCGTCTACCGTAACGAGCTCTATCGCGCCGCGACACCAAAGCCCGTCATCTCGACCGCGCCGGGAGCGCGGCTCACCGACGACCAGCTCAAGGCCGCCGTTACGCGACTCTATCCGGATTACGCGCTGGTGAACCTCAGCCACCCGGATAACCCGAACGAGGCGGTGGATGCCCGGCTGCGCCGGGGAGCCGAAATCCGCAACCGGCTGATCGATCCGAAGACGGGCCGCGATCTGGGCGATGCTGTCTCGCGCGGCATCCGTATGGTGTCGGCTCTGCTCGACCTGCATGACAATCTTTTCGCCGGACCCGCCGGCCGCAAAGTGAACGGCATCGGCGCGATCGCGCTCTTGCTGCTCGCGCTTACCGGAATCGTCGTATGGTGGCCGGGTCTGAAGACGTGGCGGCGCAGTCTGAAGGTGCCTCGCGGCGCGGGCGGCAAACGCCTGAACTGGCATCTACACAGCATGATCGGGTTCTGGAGCCTGCTGTTCACTCTGGGGTTCGGCTTCAGCGGAATCTACCTGGCGTTTCCCGATCGCATTCAGGATTTCGCGGATTGGCTCGAGCCGCTCACCGACGCCAACCTGAAGACGCGCATCGGGGACCGCATCATCTACTGGCTCGCTTACATCCACTTCGGCCGCATTCAGGGGATCGGGATTCCGTGTCACGGTCCGGGCGTTTGCGATCAGGCGACAAAAGCCACGTGGGCGCTATTTGGAATCGCGCCCGCGGCGATGTTCGTGACCGGCGCAATCATGTGGTGGAACCGCGTGCTGCGCCGGCGAAGGAAGGCGCTGCATCGGCCCGCGCCCGAGTCGGAAGTGGCTGTGCGCCAAGGCGCGTGAAGCGAGGGCGTTCGCCGTCAAAGTGCCGGGGACGCGAATTCCGCGAAGATCATTCGTTGCAGCCGCGCGAATCCGCGGTGCGCTTCCCGCCAAAAACGGTGAAAGTTCCAGCCCGCGGCGCGGAAAACTGCGCGGTGTTGCCGCCAGAGGATCAGCGCCGTGCCATCGAACAGAGCGCTGTGAAGCACAAGGCGAATGGCGCGGCCACCTGCGGAAATCGGCCGTTGCAGAAGACGTAACGTGAGGGCCTGATACTTCAGATGGTGCGCTTCGTCCCGCAGCACTTGCAGGCAGATGCAACGAAGCAGGTTGGAGCGCGTGGCGTCGCGGAGTGCCCGGTAGAACGGAAGGGCGAGCATTTCAGCGGTCACCAGCACGGTAACGCAGGCCTCGAGACCCGCCATTTTCCGCAGACGGCGGAACACGTGGTCGATGGGGTCGTCCTTCAGCCGGGGGATTTGTTCCCGGTCGAGAAATCGGCCGAGAAGTGCGCTGTGACCCTGCTCCTCCTGGATAAACAAGTCGAGCGCCGCTTGAAAAAAACGATCCGCGGCAAAGCAAGGATTGGAAGAGGCACGCTGCCTGAGGCCGCGTCCATTCGCCCATTCGCCAAGCTGGAACTGCTGGATCGACCTGGCGACCAGCGCGCGCTCCGCCGTGCTCAGTTGGCACGAGTCATCCCAGGGCAGTGGAGAACCCGTTTGGCGGTTACGAAGAAAGTGTTCGTACCAGCGCTCGTAATTGGAGGCAGGCGAAACAAGAGCATGTGGGACTGCGCAGACCATGCGATGATCGTAAATTACTTGTCCATATAAAGTCAATCGTAATGTGAAGTAGAAAAGGCGCCATGAACATTCCAACGTTCCTGTCGAGGGAGGGAAGAAAAATTGGGGGACTGCAGAGGGATTTAAGGCAACTTGTGAGTCTGGCGGAGAGGGGGGGATTCGAACCCCCGGTAGCGCTTTAGGCACTACGACGGTTTAGCAAACCGCTGCTTTCGACCACTCAGCCACCTCTCCTGGCGCTGTGTGCGGATCGTGCTGTCTTCAAAATGGTAGCATGATCGCCGGAATACGGTTGTTTCAGGCTACTGCGTTAGAATTGGTTTACGTGCACCCGTAGCTCAGCTGGATAGAGCGTTTGCCTCCGGAGCAAAAGGTCAGAGGTTCGAATCCTCTCGGGTGTACCAGCTTTACAGACGAACCTTTCCGGCAGTTTCCTCCTCACGAAACACACTGCGCGAGCTACGGGCTTTTTCGCTTCTGGACTGCGAAATGTCCGCGGCAAACACCACAGGCCAAACATCCGCGGGGGCGAAATAAGAGCGGGCCGCGGCTTACTCCCCGTGGAGTAAAACATTTGGACCCGCTCTTTTTCTTGCCTGAGATTCACGGCTACTTCTGATAAATCCAGAGGCTGTCGATGGAGAGCCGGGCGGGGAACTGGTCTGTTGAGGTGGGGAGCATTCCGGGCATGGCGGGGAACCCGACAGCGAGGTTGATTCCGAACTGTGCGGGGCCACCGGAAGTCCATTTGAACCACGTCGCTTTGATAAGGG